>Ga0183095_10253_pt1 | contig 257216 bp, 211 predicted proteins | sample BioMet4_FD_130346 | JGI IMG/M metagenome (GOLD analysis project Ga0183095, IMG submission 130346) | Microbial communities from bioreactor (seeded with sewage sludge) at LBNL, California, USA - Biofuel metagenome 4 (v2) (version 3) | ecosystem: Engineered > Bioreactor > Anaerobic > Unclassified ...
TTTTTGCCCGGTTTTGCTCATTTTCTTAAGAAATGAACGGGAATGCTCCGTTTTTTAGGCCCGTTTTAATCCGTTTTTAGGGATATTTAAAATCGGTTTTATGGGTGGGAATACTCCGATTTATCCATCCACATCATACATTTCCTCTATATGAGCCGAAATATCTCTCAGGCTCATCCCCATTCCATATAAACTGATAATTTTGGAAGACATATTATCTGCCAGAATCGTTTCCCGTTTCTTGAGGATCTCTGGACTAAAACTGCTGTGGCGATCCTGGGGAGTCACTATTTCGATCTCCCCGGCCATCGTTTTAACGCGCTTACTGCCTCGACCATTACGCTTATTCCCACTCTGACGTTCTGATTCATCTAGATGAGAGGACATCTCCCCTTCTAAAGCGACTTCTAAAAACTCTTTTAACAAGGGCCCAAAAGCGCCATCCTTTCCAGTGAGTGATTCTCCACTGCGAAGTTGTGCTAATGCCTTTTCTCGCATTAGCTGGTACTCTTGACTGTTTCTATCCATAATGCAAAGTAAATTGTTTTTTGGACAGAGTTCAAATTACAGTCTCCTTCACTCTTTGTTTTTTATATACATTTGCAACATTTACTGAATATCCCTATTTACATATACATCTTGGTTTTCTTTGGAAAGGTTATATAACCGGGATGTCTTCTGTATTATCTTACTGCCATATCATTTTTAATGCTCCCAAGTAAAAGGAAATAAATGATAATAGTGCAGTCTCTTATTTGGTCAACTCTGGTCAAGTCAGCAAGATTTTCTTTGTGAAAAAGACCGTTTCTCTCATGCTTTATCCATTCCTGCATTATTCTAGAAATAGCACGAATTGTCTTTCTTGTTATTCCACCTTGAAAAATGCTTTGATTCTCAAAAGAATTTATGAAGTACACCATGTTTCCTAATGTTGCAGAAAGAGATTCACTCGAATTCGCTGGGACCTCTTTAAATCCATCTTTATTCATAATGGCAATCTTGTAATCGTCTGGTTGAGACTGGACAATAGAAGAGAGTAATTGCTCAACAGATTTAATATAGCCAGTAATAATATAAGTTTTGTCCAACTTATCATCGCGTCGGTTCATCTTGTAAAGCCATTCTGAAGTATAAAATGATTTAGCAAAATCACTTTCTCCCAATAATGATAAGTATCTTTTATTATTAATGAAAGCCGAATAAATCGTGCAATATGTATGCTTATCTATCGTTGTACCAGTAGAATTTAATAATCTGCAATAATCAGTAGATTGCAACAGCGAAGAAACAGAATCCTTGAATTCATGAATAGTCGCCTCATTACAAGTTTTTGAAAGTTCAAACCATTCAAACGTTGCCGACCTTTGTTCAATTAGATCAAATGTGTCTATCAAATGGTCATAGCAGTCTTGACCGAAGTAGTTAAGCATAAAATCTTCGAGACTAAGAAATGAGTAAGAAGTACCAGATGCTGCATCATTTATAGTTTGCATATATTTTTTCCCTTCTACATCCGTCTTTATCATTACCATATAAACATCTTTGATATCATTGGGCTGGATTTGTCTCGGCCAAGCACTCGGCTTAAACCATGCAACATGAGGGAAACCTGCAATTTGTTCAAGGTTTATGAAATGAAAGCGAGTCTTTAGGCATCTATTAAAAACACAATTCCCTTTGGAGTCTTTCGCTGCGGAAGATTGGTTCCCTAATTCTGTAAATAATGTCACAATAAGATTAGCAAATTGTTTGCTAAAGATCCTATTTGTATGATGGACATACATTTGTGCACGTTTTAATGCCTCCGTATTATTGAACATTACAACAGGATGTGGCATATCATTGAATATATTGAATATCTCATCGCTGTATGCTCGCTCAAGACGTTCTAACAAATTATTTGCAAAACTTGCAAATATTTTTTTATTATCCATAATCAACTAATCATTTCGTTTTTGGGTCTATTATTTATTTTTAACCGCCCAATTTCCTCCAAAAATACATAATAAATGACTAAATAGTTATTAAGAATAGAAGGAATCTCATTCTTAAGCAAGGCTAGAAGATATGAGATTAGGTTGAGACTAACTTATCAGACCAAGTTAAAGCATTGATAAAATGCCTAAAAGACACAGAATTGTCTATTTCTGAGCTTCAAAAGATAATTAACTATCACCAAAGAGCTGACATTTATTCAAAAGAAATCTTCAAAAGATCTAAGTACGATCGAAGTACGGTACAAGTTTAAATGCTGATAAAATCTATGTCTAATGATTATTCACAATGTATGAGATGATGAATAATAGGGCATCAAGAACTTAGATTGTCTACCAAAAAAGAAAGTCGGCATAAGTGGTGGCAAACGAACTTTACTTTATTGTCATACTTCCTATATAAGGTTATTACAGCAAAGTGATAGGAAGAAAGGTTTGTCTATTTAATAATCGTTCTTCCCTAGCTTAAAAACAGAAACTTCGCGAAGTGTCATAATTTATAAAATATTTAATAGATACACCTGATAGCATCGACTACCTAAGCAATATTACTAGCGTAATTCCCTCCTAGGAAAATTAATCTTTAACGAAATATAGAAACGTTAAAAATGAACGCTTTAACAAACAGAAGCAAGAGCAATTTCAAACTTCCTATCTTTTAAGGACTAAAGTAATGAGTACTATTTGTCTATATATCCAGCATAGGAAAGTGAAGCCTGCTTTTTAGATTCAAAATGTGTTGAATATGTTTCAGGGAGAAGTAGTAAATATCTTTCCGAGCATTTCAGCACATACTATATATTTGCATAATTCCCTTTTTCTCTTGATAGAAAATCCGATCTTATAATGTTCAGTATCGATATACGAAAATGACAATTTTGAGAAAAGAGAGATATTTTGAACAGAAAAATAATAATATATTAGTTTAGTGTTCAAAATTTATCTATTTTTGCACCATGATTCTTGATATAGAGCATATAGGAAATATTCCGGTGAGCACTTCTGCAATAGCTTCTTTGTTCCCTGAAATGAAAGCTCACAATCAGAAGGTGCGTAATCTTGAGTTGGATGGAAAGATCATTCGACTGAAGAAGGGTCTTTATGTTGTAGATCCATCTGTATCAAGACAAGTATTATCCACAGAACTAATAGCCAATCATATTTATGCCCCATCTTATATCTCAATGTCATCGGCATTGAGATATTATGGATTGATACCTGAAACTGTATATACTACTCAATCTATGACCATCAAGCATTCCAGAAACTTTGACACACCTGTTGGTCGTTTCGAATATATCTTTATGAACAGAGAAGCCTTTCACATAGGCATCACGAGTATAAACAAGCAAACTTATACCTTTTTGATGGCTACGCCCGAAAAGGCACTCTGCGATCTTATTGCAAATTCACCAAAAGTGAATCTTCGTTATCGAAAGGACGTAGAGATCTATATTGAAGAGGATATCCGAATGGACATGGACGATCTTAGAAACATGGACATCAATATCTTTGAACGCTATATTAAGGTAGGCAAAAAGGCAAATTCCATTCAAATTCTCTTAAATTATTTGCGCAAATGAGTAACGATTTATTCAATCAGATGTTGTCGGCTTACGATCAAAAAACCGAACAGCAGAAGCGAAATGCTATATTTGAGGTCAATCAACAAATCATTCTTGCAGGACTTTATAATGGAGGATTTTTCGATGTAGCAGCTTTCTACGGTGGTACTTGCCTACGTATTTTCCATAGCCTTCAGCGATTCTCCGAAGATATGGACTTTTCTCTCCTGGCTCCAGGCGATAACTTCGACTTTACACAATACTTTCAACCCATCATCGACGAATTTACCATAGTGGGACGCAATGTAGAGATTAAGAAAAAAAATAAGAAAGGCTTTGGCAAGGTAGAATCAGCTTTTCTGAAAGACAATACAGATGTTTATGACGTAACATTCAATGCAGAAAAAACCATCAAGATAAAAATTGAAGTTGATACCCAGCCTCCATTGAAATTCAGTACTGAGCAGAAGTTGCTTTTGCTTCCTCAATCCTTTATGACTCGTTGCTTCACACTCCCAAATCTTTTTGCTGGAAAGATGCATGCATTAGTTTATCGTGCCTGGAAAAATCGTGTAAAAGGTCGTGACTGGTATGATTTTGAATGGTATATACGCAAAAGCATACTATTGGATTTCACTCATCTACACGAGAGAACACTTCAATTCAATGGTGAGGATATTAGTAAAGAATCATTTATGAATAAGCTGAAAGAGCATTTATCATCGGCAGATATTAGTCAGGTGAAAGCTGATGTATTACCATTTGTCAAAAATCCAAATGAGCTAAATATTTGGTCAAATGATTATTTCCTACAACTTGCAAACATGATTAAGTTTTTATAACAAGTACTCTTACACAAGCTTATTTAGTTGAAGAACATTCCTTTTCATCGGTTGTGTGAAACGATTGTTTACAGCGATTATAATGAATTCTTTTGCAGATCTTGAAAAATATTAAGAAATCTATTTAACTCATCCAAAAACTTCACTCAAACACATCCCGAAGCTTCTTTATTCTCCATGAATGGCAACATTATAAAAGAAACATAAAAGAAAATACTACTCGTGTTCTTCAAATTCTCAAATACATTTTAAGATTTATATCTTTTCGAAAGTAAGATTTCTAAAAACAGACTCCAAAATAAGAATATATTAAACTTAATTTTAGGGGTTTCCCAGCAATCACACCGTTTGAACTTGAGTAATATATTATGACACATCTCTTACTTTCATGCAGTATTTAAGCAATTACTGCATTTGTATATTATAATAACTAATCTAAAATATAAAACCGTATGAAAAAAGTAATCTTACTACTGCTGACTGTACTCATTACTGCAGCTTGCTCGAAAGATGAGAAAGACCCTGCCGTAACTAGCTTATGGAAAACTAAAGACATGACAAGTTCCATCACTTTCTATGATAATAATACAGCTCATGTGAAGAATGCTGATATTGATATGACAGGTGAAGTCACTATAGACAAAAAAAGTGGCGTTGACTATTTGGTGATTTCTTTTGGCCCCAAGGATGCCTCTAGAGCTTATTTCATTATAACTCCTGCTACTATAAGTATTCAGTCGCAAGAGATTACTGTAGAAGAGTCTTATATGATTGGTGGCGATGTAGTTGAAAAAGAACTGACCCGTACATATTATCCAAAAATCAATTTATAAGAAGATAATAACAAGAAAGTGCCGGCATATATGATGCCGGCACTTTCTTGTCATATAGAGAACTGTTTTTATATTTGCGTAAAATTTTGGCATTGCAAAAATAATGACGAAGATAAAAACAAAGAATAGCTACATAAATATATCGGTCTCTAATTTGAGACTTCGGAATGATAACGAACAGGCCGTTCAATAAAAGATTCAAAAAAGACAGGAATGAATAAAATAGAAACAGCGCGTTTACTACTTCGCCCTATTGGGAAAGAAGATGCAGCAGCCATTTATGAATTTAGCCGTAATCCGAATGTAGGATTATCTGCCGGATGGAAACCTCATGAAACTCTTGAAGAAAGTCTAGAAATTATGAATCAAATATTCATCGGGCAAGAGCATATATTCGGCATCATACTGAAAGATAGCAATAAGCTTATCGGATCAATAGGTTTAATGCCCGATCCACATCGGGAGAATCCGCAAGCTATGATGATAGGATATGCTCTTGCAGAAGAGCAATGGGGAAAAGGATTAATGAAAGAAGCGGCAACAGCTGTAATAGAATATGGATTTAAAGAGCATAACTTTAGCTTAATCACCTGTACCTGTTATCCCGATAACATCCGCTCTCATCGAGTGATTGAAAAGTGTGGATTTATCCATGAAGGCCGTCTCAGACAATGCGAAGTGAGATATGACGGCGCAGTCATGGATATGGAATGTTTTTCTATCACTCCTGAAGAATGGGAAAAGAGGGTATATTGTTAAAGCTTATTTATTAATCTGAACGGCATAAACATTTTCCTTACCCTCAAAGTTAGCACGGAAAATGACCCACTTATTATCAGGAGAGAAATGAACATTCGGTTCCAAATGATAATGATGGTTCTTCATATTAACCAGTTTCGTCGATTGCAATCTGTTACCCGAAGGAGTAAACAGATAAATCCATTTACCATTTGGCGCTTTTGCCACCGCAGTAGAGTCGCCACCATCACCGGCCATTAAGGCCTCACCCCATGAAGTGGTATAGTGCACCGACCATTCATTACGTTCCAACTCATAGTCCTTCTCCTGAAGTGTTTTCAAATCCACCTTACCGACAAAGAAAGTCTTACCTCTGGGTTTCTGAAGATCAAAATAAACATCATTGCCTTTTGAGCCAAACCACTCATGACCAGCAATCTCCATATCCATGGTGCGTTTGTGCATCAACTTAGGCGCTCCACCCTTAACAACATCAATCGTCCAGGTTCTATCCACTTTATGCCACGGACCTTCATGACAAAACAGCAAGAGATGTGGATTGACCGGTGAGAACTGCAAATGATTCAACCAAGCATTCTCGGTATATACACGCTTCAGAGTCCCTTTTTTAGTATCAATCACGAATATAGTCCGAGGCAATTTTGCTTCATATATCCGATTGAAGAACTGACTCTTCAAGGGATACTGTTTTACGATCTCGGCTTCTTTAGGATTGGAGAATACTCCTGCCAATAAAGAACCATCAGCATTAACCGTCACAATAGACGAGTGCTCGTTGGTAGGAAATACATAAACCAATCTTTTCTTCTTGCTTTCTACATTCAAAGAAAAAACGCTATCACCCAACTGGTAGAATATCTCTTTAGTCCGTGCGCATACAATTTCACTACGCACCGATTTCGTTTCATGAGTAAGCTGCTCCACTTTCATTGAAGTGAGATCCACCCAATACATTTGTAGATTGTTTACATCAGCACTATAAATTTCCTCTCCGGGAATACCGGCTGCCTTCTTTTCACGAGTACCACCACAGAACACCATTTTATTTCCGATAAACGGATTGTTGTGGAAATAAAAGCTCATATTTACCCCATCTCTGCGAGTGAGTTTAATCACCTTATGTCCGGTGTCCTTATCGATCCATTCATCAGGCATCGCCTTTCCCCCGGTTTCCAACACAGCTTGAGCCTTAGTCTGTACCATCTGCAGCTGTACCAAGCCCATAAAAACACATAAAAACAGAATCTTTTTCATTGATCAAATTATTCTAGTTAAACAAAGGCAGTCTGTTCTGACAAGACAAACATAAAAATATGCGACAAGTCATTCTTCTCCGCCTTAATATTTCGACGAAATATCGTTTAAATAGATGAAATAACTTCACTTTGATACTTAAAAGAAAAGAAACACTGCTCAAAAAAAACATTTTAAATAGGCAGGAAAACATTTTAATTATTCACCTTAAAATGCAATCCATTTATACGACTTTGATCACACCTATTAGGGTGATCTTTTTCTTCTTACGAAAATACAAACGATTATTTACGCGTGTTGCTCCATATTCTATAGCCAATGCGAATTATCGGCGATAAGTCCACACCGGGAATCTTATATTCCTCACCACTAAAGTCCAGTGTTTTGCGTTTACGCAGATATACATGAAAAGCCGGCTGCGCATAGAATGACTTTCCTATAAAGAACTGATACCCTACTCCTGCTCCATAATCCATACTAAACATATTCTTCCTCACTCCCGTACTGATTTGCTCTATCTCGTAAGTGTGGGCTTCAAAGTAAGTATAGAGTTCCAGATTCTTCCAGACATTATACCCCAAGAAAAGTCCGGGAGAAGTTTTATAGAAACGTTTGAAAGCATCCGATGAGTTTACACCCGCCTTTTCGGCATTGTAATCTCCGCCATTGATAACACTAAAGCGCACCCTGAACCGATCGTAACGATATCCCACGCCGACATGAAAACCACCAGTAATGAACATGGGGAAAAGGCTCTCCACCTCAAAAGCCTGCTCAGCTTTATACTTGCATCCACTTCGATAAGCACAACTATCTTCTTGAGCGGATAGACGCATACCGCACGCTACAAGAACAATTGCAAAACAAATAATAACCTTCTTCATCTTCTCAATCTTTTTAGTTTGACTCCACAAAGATCGATAAATGAAGTTGATCGCATACTCCACATTTGTTACCAAATCATTTCATGCCGGGAAAAGCCGTATTCCGTATCCTGCTTAACGACTTCGGGGCAATGCCCAGATAGTTGGCAATATGATAAAGCGGAACTTTTTGAAAAATCTCGGGATAATCCTGCAACAGTTTAAGGTAACGTTCCGTAGCCGAAAGAGTCTGCAGATCAATACTCAACTCCACCAGTTTCACATAAGCTTGTTCCATCAATATCCGACTGAAATGTTCCAAAGCAGGTATTTGCTCATAAAGGCGGTTCAGTTCGCGATGTTTGATTACCCATAGCTCCGAGTCTTCTATCGCCTTAATATTCAGATGAGACGTCGAACCATTCAATCGACTATAATTATTAGTGACCCAATCGTCTTCAAAAGCAAAGTCGGTAGTCACCTCGTTGCCATTCTCCATTGTTTTGTAATACACCAATACCCCACTACACACCATAGCAATGGAGTCACAAACGCTCCCTTCCTTCAGAAGAAAATCATTTTTAGGTATGGTAACCTTCTCGAGCACAGAATCCAAAATCTCCCATTCCGACGAGGTAAGTGTAATTACAGCATGAATATCTATCATCTTACTACATTATTAAGTATCATTACTCATTAGTCCGCTATAAGCATTCATTTTATGACAAATACAAACTTACGCAATAATATTCTAGTCTACAAAACACTTCGCCTCCTTCGCATATACTTTCCAAAAAGCCCCTATTCTGCTTTTAAGATATTACCATATCATTAATATTATTCGATTTACATAATTCAAATTAAATAATTATGTTTATATAAACATTCAAATTATACTCAACGGACTTTCAATGAAGCTTTTGCCGGCACAGCAGAAGAAAATGAATGTACCTCTGAAATCCTTCATACAGCAATAGACACGATTATCGCATCCAATGATACCATTTTTCGAGAAATCTTATCTAACATTCCCGAAAAGCAAAAAGAACTGCTCTACGCTATTGCTAAAGACGGTGAAGCCGAACGTATTACTTCCGCCGCCTTTATTAAGCGTCACAGCCTGCCATCGGCCAGTTCTGTACAGTCCGCCATCCAGAAGTTACTCGACAAAGATCTGATCACAGAGATAAACAAAACCTTCTCTCTGACAGACAAGCTCTTTGCCATGTGGATAAACAGAATCTATGGAAATAGCCCATCTGTTTGGTAATTCTCTAAACTGCTATATTATTCATTAAACCAATCAATCTTTTTAGAGAAATACATCACCGTAGCCAGTATTACAAACAATCCAAGGCTACCGGCAAGTAAGGCGTAAGTCTCCAATTGAATAAGGATGAACACATAAGTATAAAGAATGCCGAGTAACCCCACCATAGTAAAGGCCGACTTCTGCTTTTTAACAACTCCCAGCATATAGCCCCCAACCAAAGCAATAGTAAGTATGGATGCTACCAGATAGGCCATATTGAAACCAATATGCTCGGACATTGAAAGCTGCAAACTATAAAAGAGGATGAGTGCCAAGCCTACCAACAAATACTGCAAAGCATGAATGCGCGCTTTTCCCATGATTTCGGTAAAAAATATCACTGTAAAAGTCAGCAGAACAATCAGCACTGCATATTTAATAGAGCGTGTGGACTGTTGATATTGGTCTACCGGCATTTTTAAGTTCACACCGAAGTTGGAATTCTTTATATCCGATATACTATCATTCTTATCTTTAACAATCACCTGCGAGTAATTACGATTCAGATTCAGCACTTTCCACTGTGCAGAAAAATCTTTCCCTGTAATCTCCCGCTTCTCCGGTAGATAGTTGCCATCAAAACTGGGGGAGTTCCAATTACCTTTCAAGTTGACCTTTGTGACCTTACCCAACGGAGTGAAGCTAATAGACTGGGAACCTTTCAACTTAATCCTCATTTCATAAGGCAATTTCTTATCCCCTTTCAAGGTGGACAAATCAACAATTGCATGAACCCCCATATTGTCAATGCCCCGCTCATCCATTCCCGACTCAAACACATAAACAGAATCATTCAGTCTGATGCTGACCTGCTCACTAAGTCCGCGCATATCTGTCAGATTCAGGCAAATAGCCGCCTTGTTGTACTCAAGTAAGTTCCTGTCCACATTGCTCTTCCTGAGCTCTTCCGAACTAAAATATCCTTTGATCAACAATTCCGACTTATACACATTTACTTTATAAATTCCCCTCCGAAGGGTCTCCGTATTCAGCTGTCCGTCCACAGACAGTTCATCCGGGAATAAGAATACGTTTCCTTTAGACACCTTTGTTATTCCATTCTCTTCGTAAGTGACGGGATATTCCAAGTTTATATAAGGTCCTGTAACAGTCTGTGCAAGGCTCCATTTCTGACCGACCTCCGCTATCGCATCTTTCTGCGTGCGTTCACGTTCTGATATTAAGTTCTCGATCATAAACATCGGAATCAGTAGCAAGAGCACCAAAAAAGCAATAATCACTGCTTTAATTGATTTTGAAAAACGTTGCAAACAGCCCACTGTCTGCCTTCTCGTTTCATTCAGATTGTCATTCAAATTTTCCATAAAAGTAGTATTAAGTTGATTTCAGAAAGTTCTCCAATGCTTCTATATGAGCTTTAAAAGCCTTCTTTCCTTCTTGAGTAGCTTCAAAAGAAGTTTTTGGCTTCCGCCCCACAAAGCTCTTCCGGCAAGCAATATACCCCAGCTCTTCCAAAGCCTTCGTATGGCTCGCCAGATTACCATCTGTCAACGAAAGCAATTCTTTCAAGGTATTAAAATCGGCATCCTCATTAACCATTAGGACTGCCATAATACCCAACCGAACCTTACTTTCGAATGCCTTATTTATATTTTGAAATGCTTCTATCATTTATCCCCTTTTCTTTCGTACTGCAAATAGAATAATACCCCATACAAAATATGGAGGCCACCAAAACCTATCGTCCAAAACAGCAATTCGTGCCCCCCAAAGAAACTATCCACAATGCCCAGACAAACAAATACATACCCCAACCAAGCTACATTAGAGTAGGTAAACTTTGACACATTGACTAAAGATAGTCCATAAAAAAGGAGCATGACCGAAGATATCAGTTCATAGTTTTCGTGCAGCAGCAGTGCTATACAAAACAAACCTCCTGCAAGCATCGGAAATGCCAAGTTCCAGGCAATGCGATAAGTCAATTTGCTGAATAACTTCTGACCCGTTTTTCTTGCTTTATACCAAGATAAGATACAGGCTGTTATTGCCGAAACTATCAACACCAATGAAGCTGTCATTACTATCTCTTCCCGGTTATTTCCGGAATTTAATAGATTGCTGACCACATAGGCACCGACTAATGCATACACACCTGCTAAAACAGCTGTTATTCCACTTAGAGATACAAACTTGGAGGATTTCTCCATCAATTCCTTAATCTCATTTACCGATTCTAATGCTTTATCTTTATTCATATTCAAAAAGTACTTTGTGATACAAAGTAAAATATAAAATAATAAAGCACCAAAGAAATAGATTATTATTTCTACTCAATGGATAAAAACAACTAATTATCAACATATTAACTAGAGAACTACAGAGAGGTATAAGAAAGAAGCATAGCCTTAAGTTTGCCAAGAGATACAAAAGGTGTATGAAACGTCAGGATGTTATTACACTCCAGTAAATATAATCAGAACCTATAAATATATTTCTATACGTATCCAGGTATAAACTAAAATATAAGAGCTACATTTATACCCCAAAGAACATAATATGGAACAAAATTAACCAAGTAATTATAAGATGAAAAAGATGAATCGTATTTTAATGGCTACTATCTTCCTGATAGGCAGTAGCCTTCTTACAGCCAAGGAACCGTTGAAAGAACAATCAAAAGATGGCTTCACTTTTGCCTTTCTTACAGATGTACATCTGAACAGGAATAATAGAGGCAATGGAGACGAGGGTCTTCGTATGGCATTAGCTGATGCCAAGAAGAACAAAGCGGAAATGGTTCTTTTCGGAGGAGACAATGTAGAGACGGATGCATTGAAAGATGCCGAGCAAACAGCAGATTCCCTTCATAGCCGTTTTAAGAATATTGTGAGTAAATGCGGACTGCCAACCTATTTCACTATGGGTAACCACGACCGCTTCTATCGTAATAACGGGACGACAGACAAGTTAGGTTTCAAATTATTCGAGAAGTATTTTGGCCCCTCTTATCATTCATTTACAGTAAAAGGAGTGCACTTCATTGTGTTGAATGGTCTTTATCCTTCGGCAGCCGGTCCTTATTCCGTGGATGACGCACAGTTGGAATGGCTAAAGAAAGACTTGCAGAAGACTGGGAAAAAGACTCCCGTTGTCGTCTCCATACACGTGCCCTTACTCTCGCTATATTATCCGGTAGTCGAAGGCAACTTCAAGGGAAATGATATGATTATGAATACAAAACAAGTATTCGAGGTACTGAACGATTATAACGTCAAATTGATTCTTCAGGGTCACCAACACATCTATGAACAGATACAAGAACGTTATCGCTGGTTTGTGACCGCCGGTGCCGTGTGTGCAAATTGGTGGAATGGCCCCATCCTTGAAACGAAAGAAGGATACTTATTGGTACATGTAAGCTCCAAAGGAAACTTCAATTGGGAATACAAGACTTACGGCTGGGACGCAAAGAAAGATAAGTAATATAGAGATGATTGATTTTATACTCAACCTATCATAAAATAAATAAAAACCATTATATTTGTATATTATATGATAGGTTGAGTGTATGACAAAGAGTACTATGGGGACTAAACTCCCCCGCAAACTGGCACAAAAGATGCTAGTTGTAGGCGAACAGATCCGCTTAGCCCGCCTCAGGCGTAATCTCAGCATTGCCCAAGTAGCGGAGCGAGCAACTTGTTCAGAGCTAACTGTGACACGAGTTGAAAAGGGGCTACCCACCGTATCCATCGGCATTTATCTGCGCGTGCTCTATGCCATGCAACTGGACGATGACATTCTTTGGCTTGCAAAAGAAGACACAATAGGCAAAGCATTGCAAGATTTAAGTCTGAAACAGCGCGAAAGAGCATCCAAAAAAGAATAAACAATGAAAAAGCTGTGGGTATATGCAGATTTTGACTGGCTCAAAGAGACAGAATTAATTGGTGAATTAAGCTACGAAAGCCTTCGCGGTTCCGAAACATACGGATTCCAGTTTGATAATGACTGGTTAAGAAAACACGGAGAGCTATTTCTCAGTGAAGATTTGAACAATTATCCCGGCTTGCAATATACCCAACAAGGAAGAGATATTTTCGGCTGCTTTTCTGATGCCCTCCCCGATCGCTGGGGACGCACTTTACTCCGTAGGCGTGAGCAAGTAGAAGCTAACGAAGAAAAGCGTCCTGTTCACAGACTGACTTCATTTGATTACTTAACCGGCATAGACGACTTTTCACGAATGGGTGGCTTTCGATTTAAAGAAGATCCGGAAGGTAAGTTCATCAATACAAATAATAACCTAACCATACCTCCTGTAACAAGCATTCGGGAACTGATATTTGCCAGTCAGGAGATAGAAAAGAGTGAAGAACAAAACCTCTTACCGGAAAAAAAATGGCTGATGCAACTGATTCATCCGGGAACCTCACTTGGCGGTGCACGCCCCAAAGCAAGTATCGTAGACGAAGACAGCCTGCTCTATATAGCTAAATTTCCTTCTCAAAAAGACGACTATGATGTCGAGTTATGGGAACATTTATGCCATCTACTAGCAGCAAAAGCTGGAATTAACGCCGCCTCAACAAGAGTAATCACCACTGATAACAAATATCACACGCTTCTTTCAAAACGATTTGACCGTACCAAAGAAGATAAACGTGTTCATTTTGCATCAGCTATGACCCTATTGGGATTAACAGACGGAGATAATGCAGATACGGGCCACGGTTATTTAGACCTTGTAGACTTTATACTACAAAGCTGTACGGATGTAGAAACGAACCTTAGGGAACTTTTTCGGAGAGTTGCTTTCAATATTTGCATTGGTAATACGGACGACCACTTCCGTAATCATGGCTTTTTGCTTACACCAAAAGGTTGGACGCTCTCCCCCGCCTATGACATGAACCCAACATTAAACAGGCAGCAAAGTCTGCTTATTTCTTCCTCATCTCGTGAGTCCGATTTAAACATCTTATCAAATGCCTGTGAAGAATATATGCTCAACAGAAGTATAGCGGATAAAATCACGACAGAAGTAGTTAGCGCCATAAAAAATTGGAAACAATTAGCCATACGGCTACAAATCCCCAAAGCGGAGATTGCCATATTTGCAGACAGAATAAACACCATCGGTCGATTTTGATGCAATTCATCATGTGTTTTTGTACAAATAAGCAAATAATGTATACATATTTCACACTGCAAATCTCGACTTTCCATTAAAATATATCCCCCACCTTCTGCCCCATCCAAAATAGCTTTTGAGGAGGGATATAATGAGGTAACGAGTGAATAGGGTTCAAGTAACGACTGATCTATGATCAGTCGTTACTTCATTATAGATCAACTTACCATTCAGTTTACATCACTCAAAAACAATAGTAATATTTAAAAATTAATTTGTCAAGATATACAACTATGTATATTATCACCAAATATTTGGTAAGTGAAACTGAGCCTTAAAGACATTATAATAGACAAGCTAAACGACATTTAAGAATTATCCCCTTTAAAGAGACAACAGATAAAATTTACTCATGAACTTATCATCAGGGACCAAGATAAGGGACCATGATAGGGACCAAGATAAAAAGATATAGAGAGAGCTTTATAATATTATCATAGAAATAAAGTAATCTATTTAGTTCATTAATTAATTTAATCGTGAGCACCGTCCTCGGCATGGAAAAATTTCTCCTATGTGGTAACCAAACGCCTATGCTTTTTCCGCTACTTTTCACCAACACTTCTCCGTCTATACCCTAAATAATCATATTTTAGATGAAATATTTCGTTTATAAACGAATATTTGATATATTTGTAGAAAACATTCATGTATGGACGAAAGAATTACATTACTTGAAAAATACAATTTATGGAATTCAAAGGTCTTTGATTTTGGATTCAAGCGTAGTGAATATACTGATAAGCTAAGCGATTACGTTGGGAACAGACTTATAAAAGTGCTTGTTGGTCAAAGACGAACAGGAAAAAGTTATATCCTCCGACAAGTAGCCCAACAACTTATCGATAATGGTGTAAATCCGCAAAACACGCTATTTATCAATCGTGAATTTGCTGATTTTGATTTTCTCAAAACCTATAAAGAGCTTGATGAGCTTATTAAATCATATAAGAAGGCACTTCAACCCAAGGGAAAAGTTTACATATTCATTGATGAGATTCAATTGATTGAAGAATGGGAAAAAGTAGTCAATTCGTATTCCCAAGATTATACCGAAGAATACGAATTATTTATTACCGGTTCAAATTCCAAAATGCTTTCTGGAGAATTAGCGACTCTTTTATCAGGCAGATATGTATCAGTAGAAGTTTTCCCTTTTAGTTATTCCGAATTTTGTGGAATCACAAATCGGGAAGAAGGAAGAGAAAGCTATATCGCTTATATGAACAGCGGGGGACTTCCTGAGTTGTTTATGCTTCCCAAAGAAGAACTTAAACGAAATTATATTTCAGCAATAAAAGACACTGTTTTGTTACGTGATATTATTCAGCGAAATAACATACGTGAGCCCAAATTGCTAGAAGATCTTTTTGCATATCTTGTAAACAATGCCTCCAACCTTATTTCCATAACCAACATAATTAAGTATTTTAAAGGTCAGGGAAGAAAAATCGGTTATGATGGCGTATCAAATTACATTGGATATATTGAAGATACTTTTCTTATTCATCGCTGTGAACGATATGATATAAAAGGAAAAGACATACTTTCGGGTAATTCTAAATTCTACATAAACGATTTAGCATATAAAAACTATCTATATTCGGGTTTTGGATATGGTTTCGGCTATTTAGTTGAAAACTTAGTTTACTTAGAATTACGTCGTGCAGGATATGAGGTGTATGTTGGAACCCTTCGAAACAAAGAAGTGGATTTTGTGGCAAAAAAAAACGACCGCATTATTTATTTGCAAAGCACCTATATACTCATTGATGAAGAGACGATCGAACGGGAGTATTCGGCTTTAGAAACAATTGGTGATAATTATGAAAAAGTTGTCGTTTCCCTCGATGATATGACATTACCTTTGAAAGGAGGTATAAAACATATAAGAGCTTGGGAAATGGGCTCTCTATTATAAATATTCAAGTAATCTTGTCCATACCTTCTCCATGTCTTCTCCACTTTTTTTACTCTCCAGCTACGGCTAAACGAGATATGGACAGAGTGGAGAAGGTATGGACTTGGTATGGACTTGGTATGGAGAAGGGTATTATCTTCTACATAACAATATTGTTTTAAAGATTTACCCAGTAAATCTGCTTAATATACCCATCATTTTGCCACCAATATATTTCAAAAAGACATATCCGAATCACCTAAGGCTTTATTACAGTTATCCCCCAAATCCACTTGTATTATGTGATTATCATCAACTCCCCTCAACAAAGTAGTTATAAAAAAGAGTAAATACAAGTATACGTCGCTGCGATTAGATTCTTTAGATAAATATCCCATCCTATTTCCTTATCTAACAAAAATTATTGAGTATTTACGCATTTATCGGCAGTAACCCACCATACCGCACCAGAAATAATCAACTACCGAGAAATTCTCAGCAGTTCAAGAAAAGAAGAACTGGGATGTTAACTGTGAGCTGTAGTTTTATAATCTGAATACAATCAATTTATTTGTGTATACTAGATGTAATCATAGGAGAAATAAAACATTCTATCCTACAGCAAGCCGATTTAATACTAATTCTATATCCTTATTAATAAATTATTTTTTAACTTTGTCTCAACAAGAATGAATTAAACAATCAAAGCAATTACGAGATTATCAAGCTATAAAAAACATAATTTCGAAAGAAGAGTTGCAACAATTATATACAATACGGAAGTATACCGCGTAGAACGAACATACCTGCAGGTATTATCCAAAATGAAGAAGAAGAAGAAAAATACCAAAACTAAAAATATTATGGTTATACGACGAATATTATTTATTTCAATTCTTGTCATAGGAGCAATACCAACAACTATACAGTAGCAACAAATATCCTTAAGAACAACAAAGTTCATATTTTTAGAGGAATTGATACAGATTCTCAGATAAACAAACACCTATTTGAAGCTAAATACTTTAAACGAACATTTCAAAGAAATTATATTTGAAGAATATGAAACAGTGGATGATTAACATTATATTGTTTAGTTTGACTATCGTAGCAATATTGATAGCACTACTAAAAGCTACCCCTTTCGAAATAACAGGAGATGCTTATATTGGTATAATTGTAACTCTATTAAGTATTGCATCTACTTTAGTCATTGGTTATCAAATATATAATGCCATCGAGTTCAGAAAAGAAATCAATAATCAGAAGAGACAATATGAACTTGTCCTACAAAAAAGTCAGGAAATAGATAAAAAGTTCTGCGAACAAGAATACCAAATACAAGAAGGCTTCGATCTCATTTCTTCTCTAATAAATTATAATAGTATAGATGGCATCGCACAAGCTTTTTACTCAATGCACCATGCTCTATTATCTTCCATCGAAACAAATCGAACTGATTATGAATGGATATTTAGCTACTTGAGGGAATTTATATCAAAATTCTGCAATCAGACATTTTCACTTCCTTTCTTTACTCAAGTTAAAGGTATTCATTATGTTAAGACATCAGAAAATATTAACATGCCTCTCAAAGAATTAGTAGACATTTATTTGACACTAATCAAAGACGATGAAAATAAGATACGTGCTAATTCTAATTTTTATAAGATACAATTAGAATACAATAGAATAATGAAATTATTTTATCAAAGAATAGAAAATATAGTTTCTAATCCCAATGAAGAAATTACGGACGAAGAGAGAAGCAAAATAATAAATCCTTCGTGATAAATTAATTACTTTAATGAACGATCAATCGAAGATTGTCAAATACATGACTGAACGACCTCATTTGTTTATTTTGGGAGCCGGTGCAACCAAAGCTACCATTCCAAATGGAGACAAAAATGGATTAACCAGTCCTACTATGGACAATTTCTTATCTGAAATAGGCCTTATAAAACTTTTAGAGGGCATAAATCTTAAGACAAAAAGTAATAATGTAGAAGATATTTATACAGAATTGACCGAACGTTCTGATTGTAAGTATCTTGTAGAAAAACTAGAAGAAGGCATTATTGATCATTATACAAAAATGGTGATCCCAGATGAACCGACCCTATACGATTATCTTTTACTATCACTGAGAAAAAAAGATTGTGTCGCAACATTTAATTGGGACCCACTCTTGATTCAGGCATATAATAGAGTCAACAAAATAACAACAGAACTGCCTGAGATGTTATTTTTACATAGTTGTGTAGAAGCTGGATTATGCGAGAGCTGTCAACGTTATGGTCCACTAAGGAACAAACGCTGTTCTCAATGTGGAGGCAAGCTGAAAATGCCAAAGCTACTATTTCCTATAAGAGAAAAAAATTATCATCAGAACATCTTTATTGAGCATAATTGGACCGAATTTGAATATTATGTACAGCAAGCTACCCTTATTACTATTTGGGGGTATAGTGCACCCAAAAGTGATGTAGAAGCAAAAAAGCTCATGTATACTGCATTTTCTAAACAATTTAGAAAATTGGACCAAATAGAAATTATTGATATTGCGAATGAGAATGATTTGCTAGACACATGGGCTCCCTTTATCCATCAAACAAATGACCATATCTCTATATACAATTCTTTATTAGACTCATTAATTGGAGAGTTTCCACGTAGAAGTACAGAGGGATACACAAAGGTAAATATAGAGGGATGGTGGGAAGAATCATCATTACGCTCAAAAAAATGCTCATCATTTGATGAACTAAAAACTCTCTTCACTCCTCTAATTTATGATGAAGAAAAGAATAATATAAAAGTAATATAGTTATGTCACGCCTAAGTAAACTCTATGAAGCCATAGAAACCCTTCGCAAAGAAGGGGTTTCTACCGACGACTTGGAAGCTAAAATAAGCCAAGCCGAAGAAGAAATTATTAAGAAGGAGATTCTTCCAATTATAACCAAAAATATTGCACCAGCATTAAGCCAAGTACAACGTGAGTTGGTATTGGTTGTCGACTATAGACCGGGAGCCGATATTAGTGTACACTTGTCGCGTAAGCAAAATTTCACGGCAGATATATCGGATGCAAAGGAGATAAGACTTGATGACCCCGTTGAACACGGTAGTCGCAACGGAATGTCTAATATTCATCGCAGTTCACCAACAGACATGACAGTGACATTTCCTGATGGGACAATTATTGCAGAAACAAAGGCGGCAGATACTTTAGTCAAAACAGTAAAGAAGATAGGTGTGACCCGTGTTCGTAAAGTTGTGGAAGCAGAAAACTTAGTATTTTGCAAAGTTCCTGTTATATCGAATCGGAGAGATGAAAAATATGGCCAAAGCCAAAAAGACTTAGGTGACGGCTGGTTGCTTATCACTCACAGCAACAATTTGATGAAAAAAGCGTTTCTTGAAAGAGTATCAGATGCTTTACACCTGGACTTAAGAGTAGAGATAAATAAGTAATATACTAGCAATATGGACATAGATTTTGAAGCATACATTCGTGGTAGTGAACCGGACAAGAAGGAAAAGGCTTCTGCGTGGAAGACAGCGATTGGCTTGCAGGCTGTAGACGGTCTACAAACATCCGACTATCTGAAAGACATTGCCCGAAAACATATTGAAGGTGATATCAGTATTGATGAAGCAAAGAATTTGATCCATGGATATTACCTGTCAAAGACTGCCCGCACTCTCAAAGATGAAGAGACGGAAGAAGCAGACAAAGTCTCTGCCCACATTGCAAAAATTTTAAACGAACAGTCATTCGCCTTTTCTGTTACCGGTTTCATATCCACTCATCGCCGATTGTTTGAAGGCGTATTTAAATTTGCTGGAAAGATTCGGGATTATGATATTACGAAAACAGAATGGGTGCTACTCGGTGATACGGTGCTTTATGTTAATGCCGAAGACCTACATAAAGCATTAGAATATGACTTGGAACAGGAAAAGAATTTCTCCTATAAAGGGCTTTCCATGGATGAAGTAGTAAGCCATATCGCTAAGTTCATTTCCGGTATTTGGCAAATCCACCCATTTGGCGAAGGCAATACCCGCACTACGGCGGTATTTGCCATAAAGTATCTTCGCTCCATTGGGTTTAATGTGAACAATGATTTGTTTGCTGACAACTCTTGGTATTTCCGAAATGCCCTAGTCCGTGCCAATTATCGAAATGTACGTAAAGGGATTGAACCGGATATGAGCTTTCTGATCAATTTCTTTAGAAACTTAATAATGGGCGAAAACAATGAACTGAAAAATAGATACATCGTGATTGATGCACCGGAAGAATGGAAATCTCAAACAACCGCAGGTCAAGTACAGGACAAGTTGAAGACAAGTTCTATACAAGCACACGATAAGCTACATCCCAACACTGTAGAAATAGAAAAAATAGTAAATACTATTGGAACGAAGCAGCTTTCATTAAAAGAAATAATGGAAGTTCTCGGCTTAAAAGGTAGGGATAACTTCCTAAAGCTCTATCTCAATCCCTCTTTGAATGAAGGCTTCGTCAGACCGCTATACCCCGATAGACCACAACACCCTCGTCAAAAGTATCTGTTGACCGTAAAAGGATTAGCTATTTACAATTCTAAGCCGTAAAAACTATGACTATAACAGAAGAACAATTTATAAAAACCGTTGTAGCTTTGAAGAGACATGCAGTAAATGTACTGCCATAGCACGAAAAGTAAAGCCGGGTTTTAGCGCTCCATCTTATTTATTTACATAGGTCGTAACTCAACTGTCAATCCCATAGCAGACGCAATGCGATATAATGTAGAAACAGTTGGGATTGTAAGCCCTCTTTCAATTCTTGATATATATCCCTTGTCCGCCCCTATACGTTTGGCAAGTTCTTCTTGAGTCAGTCTTGCATTCTTGCGAGCATCCAACAGTATTTGAGCGTTGTATTCCTCCCATGCCTTAGCGGTAGCTTCCTCACGCTCTTTTGTACCAATCTCTCCAAATTCTTTTGCGAGTTCAGCACTTACATCATAAATTTCATTCTTCTTGCTCATAATACTCATTTTTTAATTTAATTGCTTTTTCGATTTCGCTATTTGGAGCTCTTTGCGTCTTCTTTTTGAAACAGTTGAATAAAACCACTATTGTATCCCCATCGTAAATAAAGAAAATACGAAACTCATTATTGCCATAGTTTACACGAAACTCATAAACTCCGTCTCTTATGAATTTGATATAATGGCTTGGAATTTTATCTTCTGTCTCGAATAATAACAGAGCGCGTTTTATCTTCTTGCGTTCTTGCTCTGATAATTGCAGCATGAAGTCAGAATAATATCCCTTATACGCGATTATCTTTCTCATGATGCAAAGGTAATAAAAGTTATATAGTAATACAACTTGTGAATGAACAATTTTATTCTCCTTTCCCTTTCTCTTTCTCAAACTTCTCTCTTTCAATCTTCAGCAGCTCTTCAAACAGCTTAACAGCTTGATCCATTGAGAAGTGGTTGAGATTTTCAACCGTTGTGATAGGCCCAATATTAGAAGCATTTACATGACAGCTTTCGTAGAAATTATTCGTATAATATAATACATTCTCTTCGGTAAACTTCTTCAGTCCGTCTTCCGTTACCCCCAAAGCTGTTGCCACTTGTTTTAATTTCTCGTCTTCAAGTTTCTCTGTCTGTTCCATCTTTGAAACAGCTTGCTTTGTAATGCCTAATAAATTACCTAAATCGGTTTGCGTCATACCGCGAAGACGGCGTATCCTTTCAATCTTTCTTCCAATATGTATGGCATTGGTATAATCGTCAGCTTTCATAATAATGATTTTTAATCAGGTTTTATATTTTCAATGGTTGTTTACTTTCTTCAATATTTCTACTTTTTCTCTTTCGCTCTGCAATAGGCGTTCATACAATTCAACAATCTTATCAATGGGGTTTATTTGTTGAGCAATTGATGTTGAACCTTGCTCAAAGGTATTATCTCTAATATTATTAATATTGTAGATCGCTCTTTCTACATCAAAATCTCTAATAACTTCAGGAGCCACGCCTAATACATTAGCGATTTGCGATAAGAGCGAATTTTCTATTTCTTCTTCCTTCTCTATCTTGGAAATCTCTTGTTGGCTAATGCCAAGATCAGTTGCCAATGCTTCTTGTTTCACACCCATATACACACGTATTTTTTGTAAATTACGTCCGACATGTCTTCTATATGCTTTCTCTTTTATTTCTTCATCCATATCATTATTTTTTTAAGTGAATTAGTGTAGCAAATATAGTGAAAATCAACCGGTATAATTTAAAAGTCAACGTTATTTTTTTCAATGCCGAGGTTGATGTGTCTAATTTTGTCTCATCAATTTAATGAAGCCTGCCGGTTGATTGTGGCGCCACATCAAATGACAGTCAGGCCTTTACCCTACTACAAGGGCAACAGCCGTTAACCTATAAATATAATAACAGCCTATGATGTAAAGTTTAAATCGAATTATTGGGATATCGGTATAAATCGTTCGGAGATTTAACCATCCCACGAGAGTTATTAATGACCTTATTCTCTAACAAAATAAAAAAAACATGAATTTATTTTCTAATCAAAGAAACAGGAGCACTGTGGTTGCTCTTAAGATGGTTTATGTGATGGGGGTCTGTTTGCTATTGTTATTTGCAGGCGGAACATCGGTATCGGGATCGACGCTTGCATACAGTCAGCAGGTCAGAAAGATATCGGGTATAGTGAAAAACACTCAGGGGGAGCCCGTTATAGGGGCTAATATTTTGGAAAAAGGAACAAGTAACGGCACGATCACGGATATTAATGGCTTATTCACGTTACGCGTATCGCCTAATGCCGTCATAAAGGTTTCTTATATAGGATATACGGAACAGGAGATTGCCATAGGCAACAGGAACCGCTTGGACATTGTGATGACGGAAGATACGCGGTTGATTGACGAAGTGGTGGTAGTGGGTTACGGTAAGCAGAAGAAGGCTACCGTGACAGGGTCTATCGCACAGGTGTCAGGCACAGAGTTGAAGCAATCGCCGGCAGCAAACTTATCCAACTCATTGGTGGGACGGCTACCGGGCGTCATTGCCAACAACCGTTCGGGTGAGCCGGGGAATGATTACTCGGAGATTTATATCCGCGGTAAGGGTTCGCTGGGTGACAACAGTCCGCTTTATGTGATAGACGGTGTAGCCAACCGTGGCGGAATAGAGCGCCTCAACCCGAGTGATATTGAGTCACTGACGATATTGAAGGATGCTTCGGCTGCCATTTATGGTGCGCAAGCGGCAAACGGGGTAATCCTGATCACTACCAAAAGGGGAAGTGACTCAAAGCCTGTCATCACCTACGAGGGGAATTTTGGTCTTTCGGAGCATACCCGCACACCGGACTTGATGAATGCGTATCAGTATATGGTGTATGACGACGAGATCAATGCTCACTTTGGCAGGACGCAAAAGTATAAGGATATCAAGAACGGTTATCTGGACGGTACGATTGATCCTTTGCAGTACGCCAATACCGACTGGATGGATGTGATGTTTAAAGCTGCACCACAAACCCAACATTCTTTATCGGTGAGAGGCGGCAATGACCGCGTAAAGTATTATATGTCCGGCGGGTATTTATATCAGGAACCGGGATTCAAGCACACTAACCTCAACTTCCAAACCGCCCAGTTACGTTCCAACCTCGATGCCAGTATAACAAAAGATTTCACGGTGACTTTGGAATTGGCGATGCGACAAGAGAATCGCCATAACTCCAACTATGATTCGGGCACTTTCTTTTGGGAAGGTTTCCACGCCTACCCTTTCCTGCCGGCCTATTATCCTAACGGGCTTCCGGGGCCGGGTCTGTCATGGGGAAACAACCTGGCGATATTGACTTCGGGAAAGACGGGCTACGACAAAATAAAAGATACCTTCATCAATTCGAAGATGGCTTTTGACCTAAAGATGCCGTGGATACTGCACGGTATGTATTTGTCCGGTTATGCGGCATTCGACTCCCACTTCAGAAGTGAAAAGAAGTTGATGGATATGTGGGATGCTTACCGTTATAATCCGGCGACTAAGGATTATGATAACATCCGCTCGACAACGGGAGACGGGAACATCAATCTGACGCAACAGTTTGATGATGGACATACCACTACTCTTCACTTGAAACTGGGATATGAGAAGCGATTTGCCGAACACAGCATCAATGCTTTCATTGCTTACGAGCAGAGTAAGACTAAGGGAGACTGGTTCTCGGCTTATCGTCGCGACTTCCTCAGTGATGCGGTGGATTATATGTTTGCCGGTAGTGACAACCTGAAAGATAATAACGGTAGTGGGAGTATCTCCGCACGCCAGAATTTCTTCGGACGGTTGAGCTATGGGTATAAGGATCGTTATCTCGCCGAGTTCACTCTACGTCGTGATGGTTCGCAGAACTTCAGCAGTGACTCACGCTGGGGATGGTTCCCCGGTTTGTCGGTAGGCTGGCGTATCTCTGAGGAGAAGTTCTTCAAGGATAATATTCCTCAAGTGGATGAACTGAAATTAAAAGCTTCGTGGGGAAAGTTAGGTAATGACAGGGTGGATCCATTCCAATATGTCAGCACGTATGATATGAGCGACGGAGCGGCATTCGGTCGTGACCCGCAAAGACAAAAAGGCTTCACTATCGGGCGGGTAGCCAACCCTGACATCACTTGGGAGAAGGTGACAACGAAGAATATTGGTTTTGAGTCAATCCTCTTCAAACAGAAGCTAAGCTTCGATTTACAGTATTTCTACTCCATGCGTAAGGACATCCTCACCCCGAAACAGGCTTCCATACCGGATTATACAGGGCTTACCCTACCCGATCAGAATATCGGGAAGATCTCCAATCAGGGTATCGAAGCCAGTATATCATACCGGAACAAGTTTAAAGAACTGGGGTATTATGTAGGGGGTAATCTGACTTATGCCCACAATAAGATTCATTTCTTTGATGAGGCAGCCAATGTACCCGACTGGCAACGACGCACAGGACACTCCATCGACTCGTGGCTGGTGTACAAGACGGATGGTATCTATCAAACTCAACAAGAGATAGATGCGTCACCTCACTTGATGAACACGCAACCCGGTGATATCAAATATCTTGATGTGGATGGCGACGGTTCTATAACGAGCAACGACAGGGTCAGGATTTATGAGAGTGCCACACCGGAAATAGTCTATGGCATCAACATGGGAGGTACATGGAAAGGTTTTGAACTGAATGTACTTTGGACGGGACAGGCTAGAGCAAAGCAGATGATACGTCCGGGAAGTTACAACCGCGATGTGACGTACTTCAACAATCGATGGATATCGGCTACCGAAACACCGAATGCACGTTATCCGAGGGCTTTCGAACGCGACGATACATTCAACAGCATAAACTCTGATTTCTGGCTTAAAGATGCTTCATTCATTCGTTTGAAGAATATTGAATTGGCCTATAATCTCCCTGCATCTTTCCTTAAAAAGATGAGTATCTCGACACTACGCCTCTATGTAAGTGGTTTCAACCTGTTCTCAATAGACCACATCAAGATACAGGACCCCGAAGGCACCAATGCAGGGGGAATGTATTATCCTCAGCAACGGATATATAATGTAGGTGTGAATATTAGTTTTTGATATAATAATTAATGGGAATATTATGAATAACAAAAGAATAAAACTGGGAATCATGCTTTTGGTATGTTCTCTGGCTTCATGCTCCGACTTTTTGGATGTACAGCCATTGGGTTCTTTTAGCGAAGATGCTGTTTTCTCGGATGCAAAGTTCACTGAGGCTTATGTGAATCAACGATATGTTGAAATGCGAGACGGATTCGGTAACACCGGTTTACGTTATATCTCGGATGAAGCCTATCATAACTTCAATTCAGGCAGTCCGTATCTTTACAATCGCGGAGAAGTAACACCCGATCAATATGGAGATTATGACACGTGGGGAACATATTTCACGGCTATAAAAAACTGTAATATCTTCTTTGAGAATATCGGCAAGCTAAAAGCTGATCAAAGTATGATAGATCGTATGACGGGGGAGATCACATTTCTGCGGGCTTTCTTCTATGCCGATCTGGTATCCCGTTACGGTGGTGTGCCCATTATTACAAAGGCATTCGGACTGGATGATGACATGATGCTGAAAAGAGATTCGTATGAGGACTGTATTGCTTTTATTGTGGGTGAGCTTGACAAGGCTGCCGCTCTATTGCCGGTGTCGTATGACGACGCCAATTACGGGCGTGCAACGAAAGGTGCGGCATTGGCTTTGAAGGCAAGGGTACTACTTTATGCAGCCAGCCCTTATTGGAATACATCTGACGACAAAACAAAATGGAAAGCTGCCGCAGATGCAGCAAAGGTTGTGATAGACTTGAAAGACGGAGGCAGTCCGGCTTATCAGTTAGACCCCGATTATAAGGGGATGTTCCTGAATAATCAGAGCAAAGAAATCATCTTCATGAAGCAGTTCAACAAGGAACACGGGCACTCTTTTGACTGGACAGACTCGCCGAACGGCTTCACGGGTTGGTCAAGGACTTGTGTATTGCAGGATATGGTGGATACTTACGAAATGGCGGACGGGTCGATGCCTACGGAAGATCAATATGCTAAAGGAACGCCATGGTTAAATCGTGAACCCCGTTTCTATGCTTCTGTGGTATGCGACGGACAGCAATTCCGCGGACGGGAGATTGAGTTCTTTGTTTCTTCAACAGGCAATCGGGCCGAGTGTGGCATGGATAGTGAATATGGCATTGACGATTGGAATGCTTCGAAGACACACTATACCCTCCGCAAGTTTATGAACGAGAGCCTGCGCAATGCCTGGAATGACATTTGCAACCAACCATGGATTTATATCCGTCTGGGAGAAGTCTATCTGAACTATGCGGAAGCCCTGTTTCATTTGGGTGATGAGCAAACGGCACGTGAATATGTAAACAAGATCAGGGAACGTGCAAGAGGTGGACAAGCGGATGTTCTACCGGACATCACAAGTAGTGGTGACGAGCTGTTGAAAAAAATACAGCATGAACGCAGGGTGGAACTGGCTTTTGAAGATCATCGGTTCTTCGACGTGCGCCGATGGAATATAGCGATGGATACGGAGAACAAACCCGCACGCAAAATCACAATTGTACGTGATGACCAGACTAAGGTGAAAACGTATAAGATTGAAGTTTTGCAGGAACGCAAGTTTTTGCCGCAACATTATTTATTGCCGATACCGAGAAGTGAGATCCTGAAAAACTCGCTTCTGCAACAGAATCCCGGTTATAAATAATCAAACTTAAAAACAGAGCTGTGCCAGAAGACACAGTGGGTTATACGGATTCACACGGAAAGAATGACAGAAAGCCGTGATTGAAGATGTATAATTCCTCACAATAAGGTGCTTGGGCACAGCTCTTTTTTACTAGGTTTTTAAGAAAATAAGGTGTTTATTTTAAATATTTATTTTCTATCTTTGACCCATCACTATTCACACGTCAAAATCATATACTAAATAACACATTATGTCGAATATAAGAGTAAAATCTATTACTATTTTCTTACTATTCTTCTTATCAAGCGGAAATATCAGCGCTGAAAACATTAACCGGTGGAATATAGATGCCAACGGCGGTATTTCGTGGACTATCGACGGACGTATTCCACATTCCGACCATATTGAAATGAGTGGATTGAAGCTATCCGCCGTATTGAGATACGGAGTAGATGCAAACGGCTCATTCCAACTGAACAGAAGTCTGATATGGCCTTCGCTACGTACCATACCAAACAATACTCATGCCAGTCTGACACGCCGTTTTGCATGGAATGTGACGGACATGATTTCAGTCAATGGTTCTTCTCTTACGAATGAAAAGGTCAGAAAGATTGTATTGCGGGGAATGATGACTACAGAGAGTGAGTTTGATCTGAACGGAAGAGGTAAGCTCGAACTGACCCGCATATTGTTCCCATCGGTATCTCTCCCCGCCTTTTGTGAGAAATATACACTCAAGAATATCGGAACATCAGATGTAGCCGTTGAAATACCTTCAAGTCATTCCGCTATAAATACAGCCGAAAAAGATGGAACGGAAGGGAGCTACAAACTAGTCTCTACCCTGAGCGGACAGACTGCCAGGATACTGAAACCGAGGGAACAACTGACGTTCGATGCAACATTTGCGGGCTATAAACTCAAAGATGCTGAATTGCAAATTGATGTGGAGAAAGAATTGAAGGCGCGACAAGAGTTGATTGACGGATTCCGCAATAATCTGGTTTTAGATACTCCTGATCCGGTCATCAATACGATGTTCGCTTTTGCCAAGATACGGGGAGCCGAAAGCATCTATGATACAAAAGGGGGATTGCTTCACGGCCCCGGTGGCGAAGCATACTATGCCGCAATATGGGCAAACGATCAGGCGGAATATATCAATCCTTTCTTTCCATATCTGGGATATGATACGGGAAACAAGTCGGCTTTGAATGCTTACCGACTCTTTGCACACTATACCAACCCTGAATATACCAGGCTGCCAAGTTCCATTATTGCGGAAGGCACAGATACTTGGGGTGGTGCGGGTGATCGCGGGGATGCCGCCATGGTAGCTTACGGAGCTTCACGTTATGCGTTGGCCAGAGGTGACAAAGCCGAAGAATTGTGGGGATTGATAGAATGGTGTCTGGAATATTGCAAAAGGAAACTGAACAAAGAGGGTGTTGTAACCTCTGATGCAGATGAATTGGAGAATCGCTTTCCTGCCGGTAAAGCCAACTTATGTACATCTTCACTTTATTACGATGCGCTATGCTCTGCCGGATATCTGGGTAAAGAGCTTGGTAAGCCCGCCTCACAATTGGCTAAATATAAGAAAGAGGCAGCAACCCTTCGCCTGAATATTGATAAGTATTTCGGTGCAAAGGTGGAAGGCTTCAATACTTACCGGTATTACGAGGGAAATGATGTGTTGCGCTCGTGGATATGTATTCCGTTGACGGTAGGTATTTATGAAAGAAAGAATGCGACAATTGAGGCACTCTTCTCCCCGCGCCTGTGGACAAAGGACGGATTACTCACGCAGGCAGGTAGTGAAACCTACTGGGATCGCTCTACGCTTTATGCGTTAAGAGGTGTATTTGCTTGTGGGGAAACGGAAAAAGCTACAAGCTATTTGAAGTATTATTCCACACTACGATTACTAGGCGAGCATGTGCCATACGCCATTGAAGCATGGCCTGAGGGCAATCAACGCCATCTGTCTGCCGAGAGTGGTTTGTACTGCCGTATTATAACCGAAGGTATGTTCGGCATTCGCCCTACGGGTTTGCATTCTTTTACTGTCCAACCTCGTTTACCTAAGGATTGGAATGAAATGAGCCTTCGCAAGATTCAGGCATTCGACAATACATTCGACATTGAGGTTCACCGGAGTGGCAGCAAGATTGAAGTAAAAGTGACTTCTGCGGATAAAACAGTATTAAAGCGTAAGATCGGCGAAGGAGAGCAAATTACAGTGAACTTGCCAAAACGTTGAAATTCGGAAGGCTAGACAAGATTAAAAAAGAGTTTGAATATTATTCCAAACCGTTCAATTTTTAAAGAAATATAATGATGAGTTCACTTTTAATGCCCATTATTTCAGTTTTTATCCCCTTTAAAAATATTTGTAAAGGATTAACTTCTGAGAAAATAGATTTTCTAAAAGTGGAGTCTATGATACAAATAACAAGTATTAAATCTTAAAGTAAACATCAAAAACACTATGGACAAAAAGGCATTATTATTCTGTTTGTTTGCGTCGGCTACAATATGTGGCGTGCAGGCTCAGAAAGTTTTTCAATTAAAGTCACCTGACGGGAAAATTGTGACCGAAGTCTCCGTCGGCAAGACAATCACTTATTCCACTTCACACGAAGGGGATGTCATCCTCGCTCCGTCACCCATATCGATGACCCTGACAAACGGTGAAACGTATGGTGTGAATTCCAAACTTGCAGGAAGCAAGACTGCTTCGGTAGATAACGTCATTCATACGGCAATCTACAAAAAGAAAGAGGTGCGTGATCATTATAACGAACTGACATTGAAGTTCCGTGGTTCATTCAACCTTATCTTCCGTGCTTATGACGACGGTGTTGCTTATCGGTTTGTATCAACTTTACAGAAACCTTTTGAAGTAAAAGCGGAACAAGCGATATTCAATTTTCCAAGTGATCGGAAAGCTTATGTACCTTATGTAAAGAATGAGGCTGCAACACTGGAACAACAGTTCTATAACTCTTTTGAGAATACTTACCGCCACATTAATTTATCGGAATGGGATAACAAGCGTTTGGCTTTCCTGCCTCTGGCAATAGAATGTGATCATGGAAAGAAAGTCGCTATTACCGAAGCCGATCTGACGAATTATCCGGGCATGTTTTTGCACAATGATAACGGTTCATCTTCTTTAAAAGGTGTTTTTGCCGGATGCCCTGCAGAGATAGAACAAGGAGGACACAACCTCTTGCAAGGAGTAGTAAAGTCGCGTGAAGGATATATAGCGCGCTTCGACAAAGGATGTGCTTTCCCATGGCGTACACTGATCATCTCAGCCAATGATTATGAACTGGCCAATAATGACATGGTCTATCGGTTAGCCTCAGCATCGGATAAAACGCAGGATTACAGTTGGGTAAAACCGGGTAAGGTAGCATGGGACTGGTGGAATGACTGGAACTTATATAATGTTCCTTTCAAGACTGGCGTAAACAACGAGACTTATAAGTATTACATCGACTTTGCTTCTTCACATGGCATTCAATATGTCATTTTGGATGAAGGTTGGGCGGTAAATATGAAAGCTGATTTATTCCAAGTGGTTCCCGAGATTAATTTGGAGGAGCTGACTGCATACGCTGCAAAGAAAAACGTGGGTTTGATTCTTTGGGCCGGTTATTGGGCTTTCAACCGCGATATGGAGAAAGTATGCAAGCATTATTCTGAGATGGGCATCAAAGGATTCAAAGTAGATTTCATGGACAGGGACGATCAGGCTATGGTTGATTTCCACCATCGCGCAGCTCAAATGACAGCTAAATACAAATTGATGATCGATTTTCACGGAACATATAAGCCGACGGGATTGAATCGTACCTATCCGAATGTGATAAACTTTGAAGGAGTTCACGGATTGGAACAGCTGAAATGGGCACCGGGGGAAATTGACCAGGTGACTTATGATGTAACCTTCCCTTACATCCGTATGCTTGCCGGACCTGTGGATTATACCCAGGGAGCCATGCGTAACGGAAGCAAGAATAACTATCGCCCCGTTAATTCCGAGCCGATGAGCCAGGGCACGCGTTGCCATCAATTAGCCGAATATATTGTATTTGATTCTCCGCTGAATATGATGTGCGATAGCCCATCCAACTATATGAGGGAAAAAGAATGTACCAAGTTCATTGCAGACGTACCTACCGTATGGGATCGCAGCGTTGCTCTGAATGGAGAAATGGCACAATACCTCACTCTTGCACGCCAAAAAGGGGATATATGGTATGTGGGCTCATTAACCAATTGGAAAGGACGTACGGTAGACCTCGATCTCTCTTTCTTGGGTAAAGGCAAGTACGAAGCTGAATTATTCAGAGACGGCATCAATGCCGACAAAGCAGCTTGTGACTATGTAAAAGAAACGGTTAGCATCCCCGAAAGCGGAAAACTATCTGTGAACTTAGCTCCAGGTGGTGGCTTTGCCATGAAGATTTATCCGGTAAAATAAGAAGAGGAACAATCTCAACGATATAATAAAAATAGAACAGCCTTGTAGAACTCTTTATTCTACAAGGCTGTCTTTAAATAGTATTACTTAGCACTTTCTTGCTTTGTCTGTTTAACAAGCTGGATGGTACCATTTTTATTATAATAAAGTTTATCTACACAAATAGAACGCAGCCAATCATGATTTGACAAAGAGCTATTATGATAAAAAGCATACCACTGCCCTTTATATTCCACAATCGAACCATGATTTGTATAGCTGTCTGTCGGTTCCATATAAATACCCATGTGTTTCCAAGGTCCAAGCGGACTGTCGCTTATAGCATAGCGCATCCGGTTATCTCCTTTCACGCCATCTTTCCAATTCTCATCATGATTGTCAGAGTATGAAAGATAATACTTACCGTTATATTTATGTACCCATGGGGCTTCGTGAAAGTCGACCAAACCTTCCATCTTTTGCATTCCACCATCCAACTCCATCATGTTGTCTTTTAACTTACCTCCTTTACAAACACCACCTCCACCGTGGTAAATGTATGCTTGTCCGTCATCATCTACAAAGACACAAGGGTCAATCAATGGATCCAGCCCTTTAATATAGCCCTGTACGGTAAAGTTTGCAGCAGGTTCCTTACTGGTAGCTACCCCTATCTTCCAACTGCCATTCCAATCCGTATCACTGGGATGGGGGAAATAGAAATAATAGGTGCCATTCTTATATGCACAATCGGGTGCCCACATGAATCCCCCTTCTTTGCGTCCCCAAGGAACTTGCGAAGAATTTAGTATTTCCCCATGATCTGTCCAATGAACCATGTCATCCGTAGAGAAAACATGATAACGATCCATCAGATCACATCCTTGCGGAGGGGCTATATCGTGGGATGCGTATACATATAGACGACCGTCTTTCCATACATGCGCTGAAGGATCGGCGGTGTACAAATTTGTAATAAAGGGGTTTGGCCCCAAAGTAAGCGCTTTGCCAGGCTCCTGACCGTTGCAACTAAGAAAAGCTAAGGACAAAAGTGCTAGCAAAATCAAATAGTGTTTCATTTTATTTCTAATTATATAAAGTAAATAATATCATTTTTCATCTCGTTTGGGCAATTCAAAACTTAGAGGTTTCTCATGACGAAGTATCTTAGCCGCTTCACCGGTCAGCCACAAGTAGTGATCGGAAGGCATGCCATCCATATCGACAAAACGGACTTTTTTGCCAACCGGAGGATTATCCGTACACTTAAAGATAGCTGTACCTTCATTTACTTCATCAAACATGGCAACGTATAGCATGGCAGCGCCCGCATTGATTGCAGTAGTAATCTGTTGCCAATAGAAACGTCCTCCTTGGCGGGGAATAGAACCGGAAGGTTTCACATCGTCAGGAAACGCATGACGGCTCAGATTATACCAACTGAAACCGGGAGTCACGCAAGGGACATACCCCACATTGTTTTGTTTACACCATGCCATATCATCTACAAGAATGTCACGATAACGATCCATATCATTATGAAGTAATGGAGTAAAGCGTTGCACCATCCACGGCATAATGATGTCCGCCTGTTTAATCAATTCATGTAAATAAGGATCGTGAACACAATCGGAATTTAGATCTCTCCAGAAAGTGGGTACTCCCAACATCACGCTGCAACCTCCATATTCGGGATCATTCTTCAAAAAATCAATAAAACGCTCCAACCCGATATTACGGATATCATACGGACGATCAGGAAAGCCAACACCCCAAATTGTAACTAAGGGCTTGCCATTATAGAAAATATAAGTTTGTTCGCCTTCTTGATTCGTTACACGCAGCGAATCGACTAAATATTTCCAATCGTCAATCAGGACGGAACAGTCCTCACCTTTAGCTTTCAAACCGGATAAATCATACATAACTCCAATAGCACGACCATATTTGGAAGCAGCCTTTATTGCATGCCTCAAAACGGTGCTGTGCTTACGTGCTTCAGGGCGGGCAGCATCAAAAAAGCGCTGCATAAATACACCGTCTAAGCCATAATCTTTCATCCATTTGAAATGTAAATCGACTGTACTCTCATCGGTAGAGGAAAAAAATCGGGCAACCGTTCCATCTGCCTGCTTAAGCCCGGTGGGGTACGTCTTAGAATATTCCTTGATATCAGGCCACATATCAATTCGCACACTGTTCTCATCCGGATACATCAAACCATCTTTCGGCTGTCGAAACCACCCTTGATATCCTGCCATAATAAGCCCTTTATAAGACGGGTATTTTGTGTTTTTTGAATGCTTAGGTGTTGCATTCAAACTCCCAAAGAAAAAGAGGACTAATAATAAAAAGAAATATTTCCTCATGATGCTAATAATTTATATAAAGATTAATAGTTGAATGATCATTGTTTCTTATAAAAATCCCGAATCATCTTATTACTTGAATACTCCCTATTAGGGAAATCTGCATTCCGATATTTATACGACCATTTATCTCGATGGCCAAGTAGATTTTAGAGGGATTTCACCCCGCAGCATTTTTCTAGCCTGCCCGGTGAGCCACAAATAATGGTCTGTAGGTAGTCCATCTTCAATACCTTGAAAGATGACATTTAATTCACTTGCCGACCGGCACCAATTATCTCCTTCAAGTCCATCCACCTTTTGGGAACTCATGGAATAGCTCCCATTTCTATATACTACATAGTAATCAGTATCAGAACGATCACCGGGAACATCACTCTGATTCATGCATTTATAAATAGCTGTACCTTCATCAATTTCATCAAACATCGCAATATAGAGCATTTGGGCACCGGATTTGATGCAGTTGTACATCTGATTCCAGTAAAACTTACCACCTAAACGCGAATTCACCCCGTTATTAGGATGCATGTTTCGATCGGAAGAACCAGGGAAACATAATGGAGCATACTCCACCTTGTTTGTTTTACACCAAGCGATATCATTTTGTATCAAACTATAGAAATTGGAATAGCTGTTATTATCATAACGCCCTACAAACCAAGGCATAATAACATCAGCCGCTTTTATCAAATCGTGCAGTTTGGCATCAGGCAAAGCATCATTCCGCCTTTCACGCCAATAGGTAGGCACTCCAAGCATAATGCTGAATCCTTTCTCTTTGAGGCCATTCATCAAAGATTCTACATCTGTAAGGGAATAAGGGCGGTTATCATTGAATCCCACTCCCCAAAGAACAATGAGAGGCTTTTCATTTTGATAGAGATAATATTTTTGCTTTGTACGGTCTTTCAGTTGATACTTGTCCATTATGGATTGAGCATCATTCAACACAGCATCAGTACCTCTCTTTGAACTGCTCATAAAGCCTCCTAAATCATACATCACGCATATAGCTCGTTGGTAAGTATTAGATCCTTCCATTGCTGACCCCAACACTTTATCAAAATGATCTTTCCCATCCGGATTGTCAATCACTTCACCAACAAAACGCTGCATAAATACACCATCCACACCATAATCTTTCATCCACTTGAAGTGAAGCAGAACACTAGATTTATCATAGGCGCTATAAACCGTAGCCTTCTCACCATTGGGAAGAATAAATTTTCCGGGAGTATATTTCTTTTCATATTCTCTCATATCCGGCCAAAAATCAATGGAATTCTTCAGTACACCGGGTTCGAATATATCATTTTCCCGATAATGATACCATTCTGTGTTTTTATGCAAAGCGTGGGAACAGCCATCACCCGGTGCGCCAAACCAGCCCTGATATCCCGCCATCACAAGTCCTCGATAAGTATTAAATGGTTCACCATCAACATGAGGAATGAAATCGGGCTTATTATATTCATCCGTTGGAACTGGATTATTGGGATTTTCAGGTTCGACTGCAGGTGGGATTGAATCACTTCCCCCACTGCCACAAGAGGTTAAACCTATCCAAATAGTACATAAAACAAAAAAACATATTTTCTTTACAATCATGATATTAGCTTTTTTATTAGAAAACCGGAAGAAGAATCTTATTCCTCTTCTTCCGGATGTTCTCAAATCAATCAATCTAATTACCTCTTTCAAACTCACTCATTAGGTACCTCTACTTTTACTATTTCCGTATAGTTAAACTTCTGAAAAGTATCCTTGACCCTGGAACCCATACGAACAAAGTAGGTATAACCGGGTTTCACCCAAACCTTGATAGAGTAAACCTTACTCTTGCCATCGTCCAGTTTCGGAAGTTTTTCCCATGTCGACATGATACTCTTTTTATAGTCGTCCACATCATTATAATGACTGATACAATTTCCGGCACCACAAAATTGATTGAGGCTGAGGAACGGACGAATATCCATAATTTGGGGTAAACCTGCCTTAATAGGAGCATCCATACGACAGGACATCAGCAATGAATCACCCTCCAATTCCGTCTTGAAGTCGAATAATGTTAGATAAGGCGTTACTTCAAAATCCTGTGTCACTGTCTTACTACCAATGCCTATACGTATAGTATCAGCAGGCCACCAAGCTCCTTCGGGAACTACATCGTATGTGCCTGCGAAAAGTTTCGTATTATTGAATGTACCATCCTGCTTCACTGGAATATCCTGGTTGCCGGGATTGGTGCTAAAGCTCTTTTCCCAAATACGGACACGGCATTCCCCTTGATCAGCAAGAATATTCTGCCCTGTAGTTGAATCGATAATACGTCCTGTAAAATGGGCATCAGGCGCATCGAAATTATCGACTTCCATACATGAGACCATTAAAAAGGCTGATACGCCAATAAACAGACTATATATTAACTTTTTCATATCAATACTCTTTTAATTTATATCATTAATAACCATCATTGCGTACCAGATTTGGGTTCTTGCCAATCTCTCCTCCCGGAATCTGTTCGTAATACCAACGTTTCTCGAAAGTTACCTTACGACCTTCACGTTCCACCTCATTCAAGAAAATCCACTTACCTTCGGAAAGCACATAATAAGGGAGTAACGTATGTGTATACTTACCATCCTGGAACATAATATCGGCCACTCTCCAACGACGCAAATCGAACAAACGCTGATTTTCATAGCAAAGCTCACGGGCGCGCTCATCACGAATATATTGCAAGTTCTCATCAATAGGAAAGCCATATACTTCAGAACCGATATCCTTGGGATTGGTTACCATTGCATGAGCAGTAGCACCGGCACGATCACGAAGTTCATTAATATGATTGAAGGCTTCAGCTTTAAGATTTTCATTGTCGGTAATCAGTCCCAGTTCATAGGCTGCTTCCGCCCAATTACAAAGTATTTCACCGTAACGGAATACTTTCCAAGCTTGAGAACTACCAAAGAGCACCCGGTTGGAGGACATTCCATTGTAATTGACATATTTGCGGATAAATGCACCGGTACGTGTATAACCTTCATCTCCGGTACCTTCAGCCAAACCATATTTTCCACTTACCTTGACCGACTGGCCATTAATTGTTTGCGTAACATTCGGTTGGGCCGCTCTAACACGATACAAATTAGTATAGTCATTAACGCTTCCTTGCGTTTCGGACGTACCGTCACTTGACAGACCTGGATAAGATTTATACACACCACCTTGGATATCCATAACAACACCGGATACCGACTCAGTCATACCGGGAAAGAAGAAATTGGCACGACAACGAGCTTCCATCTTAGTGGTGTTCCAAAGATCCTCAACTTTATTAAAACGTACCGGTTTACCGTCCCCGTCCGTAATAGCAGGCATATCATACAGTCCCATGATTTCCCACACCGGTTGCAAAGCTGCCCCTACATCATTGGCAAGCCCCTCACCTTTCGGTAATACCATCGTATCCCAACAATGGAACAAACTGGTATTGGTAGGAGTGGTCGTCTTAGGCCCATATTGCTTTACGAAGATATCTTCATCCTTACTGTCATCTCCAAGGAATACTTCCAAATAAGCTTTTTCTTTATCAGCCCCTGTATGCAAAGTAAAGCCCGCATCTTTGAGGAACTTACATGCATCATAAGAATACTGGAAGAACTCCTGTGCCTTATCGGAAGACATCCCCATAAGACCTGCATTCACAGCCGGACCGGTTGTTCCGATATAACCACCATATTTGGCAATGGAACCTGCATATAACATTGCGCGAGACATCAGAGCAGCAGCAGCATATCTATTGGCGCGTCCGACCTCCGTCTTAGAAGCTGTCGCATTCTCCATGGCAAACTTCAAATCGTTATAAATAAACTTCCAGCAGTCATATTCCGTGTTACGTGGTTGTTGCAGCTCTTCTATCGGAGCTTTCGGATCAAGCACTTTGTCTACGATAGGCACCCCACCATAGCGTTTCACCAATCCGAAGTAATAGAATGCACGCAGGAAGTAAGCCTCACCTAGATGAGCATTATATTCATCTTCTTTATAGTTGTCACGATAATTGGGTAGCTGTTCGATTAGATTGTTTATATCACGAATTCGATCGTAAGGCCAATAGCCCCAACCGTCTCCATAAGAAGGGTCACGTCCTGCAGCTTCGGCCGCTCCGGCAGCCGGACTACCTTTTTGTGCCTGCCATTTATTTCCCGAGTGCCAACCGTTAGAATTGACAGTGGCATACCCTTTTTCGTCGCCGTTCTGCTTGTAATTGAAATCCTCGATAGGAAGATCCTGATAGACAATGGTTAGATATTTTTTAATACCATTGTCCGATGACAACAGGACATTTTCATAGATAAGCCCTTTAGGTTCCAAGTCCAAATCATAGCAGGAAGTTATTGTAAGGCCTAATATAGCTGATACAAATAAATATTTGAATGTTTTCATATTCAGTCCTTTCATATTAGAATTTAATTGTTGCACCGATGTTGAAAGTACGATTCACCGGATAATTATAAAATAAGATACCAGACGAATCATTGCTATTCGCTCCTCCCTGCCGTCCTGGACGTTCCGGGTCAATGTTATCCAAGCCCGTAAAAGTCAGGAGATTGTAAGCATTGAAATAGAAGCGGCAATCTTTGATACCCACTTTTGCCACCCACATCTTAGGCAATGTATAGCCCACTTCAAGTGTTTTCAAACGAATGTAAGAAGAGTTCTTAATACCTGTAGAACCCGTGTTGAAACTATGACCGGTAGCGGGATAAAGCCCGGAAACCCATTGTGTATTCGGATTCCATGGATCATCACTCACGCCTACCGTATGCCAGCGGTCCTTATAAATATCCAGTACGGCCCCACCGTTAAACGGGCCTACTTCAGTAAAGACTTCATCGTAGGAGTTATATACTCCGGCTGCACCTTGCCAGTTCATTGAAAGATCAACGCCTTTATAAGCAGCTCCGAGTGTAATACCATAATTGAATACCGGTAAGTTATAAGTTGCCACAGGATGCCTGTCTCCATCATTCACAATGCCATCGCCATTCCAATCTTCATAGTAATAATCTCCCGGCAATGTACCTTGTCCCAAATTAGCGCCCGTAGTATTATGGTAACGGATTTGTTCATAGCTAGTAAACCGTCCGCCTTCTTCATAAGTGAACCAAATATCCTTATTACGCCCTGATACATTGGTACGATACCAATTGTCCATGGAATTGCTTGCTTGACTATCCAGGTGATAATCCCAACGATTCTTGGTCGCTGAAATTTGACCATTTACCCAATACGTCACACCTGCTATTCTATCACGGTGTCCCAAGCTGATCTCCCAGCCGAAAGTTTCATCGCTTTCTATGTTCTCTTGTGGCATGGATGCACCCACAGTACCTGGAATAATAGCTGAGGACATTGCCAACAAGCCATCACGTTTGCGTTTGAATACTTCTAACGTACCGCTCAACTTTTGATTCCAAAGATCAAAATCCAATCCCAAATTATAAGTTTTGGCAGTGTACCACGTTAGATCCGGATTAGGAATAGCCGTTGCGGACACACCGGACATGTATTTCCCATTATAGAAATAACCAAGTTGATCTTTATTTATACTATAAGCTACCGCCGTTTGAGGGTACGTATTAGCACCACCATCATCACCCATCTCACCGTAAGAAGCGCGCAACTTAAGGTTAGAAAGAAAAGGTATCCATTCTTTCATAAAAGCTTCTTCACTAATGCGCCATCCAGCAGACACAGCCGGGAAAAAACCCCAACGTGAATCTTTAGGGAAACTTGAAGAACCATCATAACGGAACGAAAAGTCCGCCATGTAACGACCTTTATAATCATAGTTCACCCGCCCCACAATAGCCTGACGAGTCTTATCTCCTGCACCAGTCATTGAGCCTACTTGATCTTCATCTTCACCGTATATTAAATACTGGCCATCCATCAACATCACACGCTGCGCGTAGAAGTTATCCCAATTGTTATACTGCTCTTCGAATAGCACCATACCGCTTACATTATGGTTACCAAACTTATTGGCATAATTCAGAGAAAGCTGCATTACTGTTCCATAGTTCGGATCCGTGTTACGCCTCAAGTAACTGTCACTATTACGAATAAAAGAATCCATTGTACCGTCTGCATTACGATTATACAAATTATAAGTACGTTTATATTCTGTATTATTCGTGGTATAATAGTCATAACTATAGAAAGCTTTTGCATTTAATCCTTTCACTCCCGGAATATCATAAGTCAATGTTAATGCCCCATTAAAGTTAACACGCTTTTCCTGACGATACCCTGTGAGACGGCTATCGGTAGCAGCAACAGGATTCTCACTCTCGAGCATTTCATTATCGTAAGCAGGGTAGTTATGGTCGCCATCTACATAATCTTGAGAAGTTGGTTTATACGTCCATGCCTTTTTATATACAGCCCATATATCGGTAAACGGTTGGTTCTTCTCATCCATATAGCCACTCATTTGTACCGTAGCTTTCAGACGATTAGTGATTTTAGCATCCACGTTACTACGGAAGTTCCAACGATTATAATTTAAAGAACCACTCTTATAAGAACCTTCTTGCTTGAGATAACCAAGATTGAAAAAGTAATTTATTTTTTCCGATCCGCCATCCATGCTGACATTATACTGTTGTTGCGGTACATTATTATTGAATAATTCATCCGTCCAGTTTGTTCCCTGTTTCTTACCGGTACTGTATTCCATCATCTGTTCCCATGTATATTTGGGAGTAGTTCTGCTAGTATAGTTGTCGTTAAAACTATTATACTTCTTTTCATTAATGAGCAGCATATGATCCACCGCACTTGCAGTCTCAGGCACGTACAAAAACTGTTGCCAACCGTAATTCGCTGAAAATGTAACATCGAACTTTCCATTGGAGATCTCACCATGTCTGCTAGTAACCAAAATAACACCATTAGCTGCACGGATACCATAGATAGCAGCAGAAGCATCTTTCAATACTGATACACTCTCTATTTCGTTAGCGTCCATACGAGAGAAATAAGCTTTGTCACGAGGAATGCCATCGACTACAATCAGCGGATCACCCATACCACGAATATCGATAGAAGTGTCAAACTCACCGGGTTGTGAACTTTTCTGTGAAATACGCACACCCGGTATTTTACCGGAAAGCATGTTCACGACATTTTCATTCTTAGTGACAGCTATTTCTTTGTTAGTCACAGCCGAAACGGCACCCGTTAAAGTGGCTTTTTTCTGGGTACCATACCCCACCACAACAACCTCTTCCAACGTCTTATTATCGTCTTGCATGGTAACACGCAAAGTGACATTAGCTGCTGAAACCACAACGTCTAGATAACCGATATAAGAGATAGTTAGCTTTTCTTTTGTTGAAGCTTCTATCTTAAACTCACCATTAATATCCGTAATTGTACCTCTGGTACTACTGCCATTCACTTTTACATTGGCACCAATAACTGGTTCTCCCGATGAATCAATTACTGTACCTTGAACCATCCGAAGTTGTGCCGAAATAGGCAATACCACCCAAAAGCACAGAAGTATGATCATTGTCGCCTTCCATGAAGTAAATGCGCCACTATTTATTTGATTTAAATTATAATGTTTCATGCTTAGATTTTCTATTCATTAAAGAAATCTTCCTTCTCAGTGATAGATGGTAACCTAAACCTCAAGTGTAGATTACCATCTTCGTAAAGTTTATGGCTTTGGAGCAGGCATTGTTGCACCGGCAGGAGCTAAACGACGATTGAAGAAGAATAAACCCAATTGATCTGCCGAACCAATTCTCTTCACGCCATAAGCATATTCATAAGCGGCGCCCACACCTATGCGAAGTCCATAGCCTGTATAAGTTGCAGGCAATGATATTACGCCTGTTTTTTCATCGATAGTAACTCCCCAAGAAGCAACATTTGCATAGAATCCTGTCGGATTATCAATATATTCATTATACTGTCCCAACCAAAAATCATAGTCATAACCTTCTCCACCCGAATATGATTTACCATTCGTTGCTACGTATTTTCCATCTGTGGTAGCTAGTGCTTCAGGTACGTAAATTGCAAAACCGCGATAGAACCAGTATATTCCACGACTTCCGGCTGCATACTCTTTACCAAGATCACCTAAAACGAGTTTACCTCCACTATTGTATACAACATTGTCTTGACTGGCAGTCGTCACGGCATAGTCTCCCCATTTTGCAAAGAATGTATCCTGACCGCTGTGTATAATTGGATAGTCGGTTGCATAATTCGTAAAAGTCTTTTGCATATCAATAGTTTGAGCACCTAATGCTAGATTTTTTTCACGTCCACCCCATTCAGCTTCGGCCTGAGTGAGTCCGCCGTCACAGTTCAGACCGGCAATTTCATCTTTAATCATAACATAAACTTTTGCTTTCACTACATCATCGGCTAGCACATTCACAAGGAATCCCGGACGGTTTGTATTATCGTTAAAGCTGGTTCCCGGTCTCTGACTGAATGCCCATGCACCGGTCCTTGCCAAGCTCTGGTTAAGGATTCCATACTTTTCTTGTGCCTTACCTTCCGGTTGCTTACTTTGACTTGCGACAGCAAATTCTGCATTGTCAGGTAGTGTACTGAATAAATTTTTGAAGTTTGAAAGCTTAAGAAGATCACCACCTTTGATTGTCATTTCCTTGAATCCTCCATCCAAATCTTTTGGACTATAGTCGGATTTAATCTCAACACCTCCCAAATCCTCGCTAACAGCAGAGAAATCATCGGATACCTTTATATTAAAGTAGTTGGAACCGATAACTGTTCCTCTTAAATTCATTTGGAGAGAAACTGCATACGTTTTTCCCGCTTCCACCTCACCAAGAGCCTTAATTGGAACCTTTAAGAATCCATTTTCGAGCGTCACAGTACCATTTACCTTAAATTGCTCGCCATCAGCTGCACGCGTTAGCACATGAGATTCTGCTATTGAGAATGTAGCTCCCTGCAGGCTTGTTAATGCCGGCCTTGGCAAGAAGCTTACTATTGTGCCTGCATTACCAATCTGTACCGTACCATCTATTGTTTCAGGACTATATATTAAAGAATTGACAGATGAACCTAATGGAAGCACATATTCTTTACCATCTATAGTTATAGTAGCTTGCGTATCGCTAACCACCACAGCAATGTTCCCCCCACCAGGCTTAATTACAATTTTTTGTCCATCACTCAGTGTCAACGTATACGTACCGTTAACTTCTTCTACATTCGTAATACTCGCACCGGTCATGAGCGCATTCTCCAATTTGGCTTTGATATCAGCAATAGCCACTTCTACTACTGAAACTCTTGATTTCAGATCATCAATGTCGTTGTTATTGCATGAAGTAAAAACTCCCGTTGAAAAAACCATAGCTCCACATAGGAGCACCTTAATAAATTGTTTATTCATAATGATTAAATAAAAGTTAATTAATATACAATGGGTTATTTATTATAAGCTTATTTATAAAAGGTAGTGTCATTGATTTGCAAAAAGACAGGTAGCCTTTCTTTATGAGATTTTATAAAATATAGTTTTGTATTTTTCAGGTTCATCAAATTCTATTTCATTAAAGTTTTTGAGCAAAAATAGAGCCCATCAATTAAAATAATCCTTAAAAACGCCTTAATAAGGAGTCTTTTTCCCAAAGAAATCTCGATAATATTATTTTTTCTCATCTTCTGCTTCAAAATTCACGAAATGCTTAATAGAAGGAATAAATAATGAGATTAATATTCTTCATCAATATTAATTTTAAGGCATAAAAGGTAGGTAAATATTGAAATTTCATATTATAACGTCACATTCTGTAGCTATAACCGAACATTCAACATTACAATCTCTTTTTATTACAGGAAAAAGTATTCAGTGATTAAGGATTACGAGAGATTCTTTGAATTATAATAAGAAAATATAATGCTAAAATAAATTAGCTGTCTTTTATTTCAATTGTGCTTTTAGTTCATTTCCTATATAATGTAGATTTAATCTACAATTTTCATTATCCATTCCTAAACCCTCTTTATTATCCACGAGTACAATACGAAAGCTACGGTCTTTCAACATTCCTTTATAGCTACCTTTGCGAGTTCCAATAGTAAGTTCTCGCTTATAATCATTCCAAGACATACGGATAGTAGTGTACTTACCTTTCTCATAATTATAATTATCCCCCTCATCTTCATACAATGTAAACTCACCATTTGCACCAGGATATACACGAATAATTAAATCATCCCATGTTTTTTCTGTTGAATATTGCACTGATGGTCCCATAGGAATAATAGAACCTACTTTTACATAAAGAGGAATAATATCTATAGGAACTTTCCTGGAAAACGTATTCCCTCCAGGTATCTTTTCGCCCGTCCAGAAATCAACCCAACTGGATCCTTTCGGTAAATATATCAAGCGCTCTTTTACCGGGCTTATTACAGGAGCTACCAATATCGATTTGCCGAATAAAAATTCATCACTAAGGTTTGCCACTCTCTTATCATTAGGGAAGTCCATCCACAAAGCACGCATTAGACTTCCACCATCAGAAGTTATTTTCCATGCTGTGGAGTAAATATATGGTAGAAGATGGTAACGTAGATTAATACTTTTTTCCTGTGCATCAAAAGCCCAGTATCCCCGTTCTCCAAAATTAAAGATTTCACGTGAGGTATGTGTACCATGAGAACGCATCATCCCCGTAAAAGCAGCAAACTGCATCCAACGTACATAAAGTTCCTGAAAAGCCGGATCTTTTACCCCATTGGGAAAATTATTATTGGAAAAAAAGCCACCGATATCTGAATTCCAATAAGGAATACCTGTTAATGAAAAATTCAAAGCAGCCGGAATCTGGTTCTGCAAAACCGTCCAATCAGATACAAGATCACCCGACCAAGAGTTTGCTGCATAACGTTGTTGTCCGGCAAAAGCAGAGCGCGTAAGAATAAAAACACGTTTATCAGAAGTTACCTGACGTTGATGGTCATAAACTCCGCCCACTGTCATCAGTGGAAAAGCATTGCGCACTTTACGGAATGAACCTAAATAAGTATGAAAATCAAAATCTTCTTCCTTGACAGGAGAATGATCCGGCTCTGTAGAGTCCAACCACCATCCATCAATACCTATATTGAATAAGTTCATATTCATATATTTCCAATAAATATCCCTTGCTAAGGGATCATAAGGATCGTATTCCCGGACTCCATTATCTTGTGGAAATGTTTCAAGCGTCATCAACTTGTTCAACTTTCTCAATTCCGCATATGGTTGTGTAGACGGTCCGAAAGAGGGCCAAACGGATATAATGGCATGAGCGTTTAGTCCATGAACTTCTTCCATCATCTTTTTAGGATCTGGATATTTAGGATTATGAAACTCCATAGAATTCCAATCTTTAAAATCTTCTCCCCAATACTTCCAGTCCTGGATTATTCCGTCAAGTGGTATTTGTAAAGACCTATACTTCCTGACAATATTTACTAATTCCTCTTGGCTAGTATAACGTTCACGAGATTGCCAAAAGCCAAATGTCCAAAGAGGATACATTGGAGCCTCTCCTGTCAAATAACGTAATCCAGCAATAACTTTATCAGCATTTCCACCATACACAAAATAATAGTCACTCATATCTCCCACAGCAGAATCAAAAGTCATACTTTCGGCATTATCAATAAAATCGGTAGCAGAATAGTTATCCCAAAATAAGGCATAGCCTTTGATGGAGTGCACCAATGGAATGCAAATTTCGGTGTTGGATTGACGCAAATATAAATGCTGGTTGCGTTGATTCATTTCCCCATTCTGGTGCTGTCCCAGACCATAAATAGCTTCATCTCTATCCAGCTGAAAAGCTTGTTTAACCCGATATGTCTTATTCCCTGCATCATTAACTACAGTGAACGAAGTAGAGAAAGGCTTTTCCTTCAGCAAAACTCTCTTCTGTGTATCTTCAAATGTAACCTGATTTGTAATTTCATTTACCGTAACAATTAAATTAGAAGTAGAAAGTATTACCATGTTACTTTCTTCTCGTATATTAAATCTCTGATTATCCGGCTCCCTGATAACAGAAAGCGAATGTTTTATCGGAGCTTTTCCTATAGGATATTTTAAAACACGTACAATAGAAGGAGAGAAGCACTGCAATTCCACACTATTGTTACCTATTTCTATTTTTAGTCCATTTGAAGTTCGCTTTATAGGGTTGCCCCATATAGCAGCCGCACACATCCATAGGCTCAACGTTATTAATATATTCCTCATAGTATTATTACTAAATTTTACATAAAAAATATTTTCTTTAGTTTACATCAATATATGTATCTTACTTTCTCACAATCTTGTATCACAAAATAAGTAGAACTGCATTAATGAAAGGATAAATAAAATATTAACTAAACATTAAAATTCGCTTAATGATGATTATCAATAACAGATACAAAAGAATTAGAGGTATTAGTTGTCTCTTTATTCGGAAAAAGATTACTTTTGCATACACTAATACATCAGAGCATACCTCATGAAAAAAGCACAAATCATACTTCTTCTCTTATTTATATGCCGGTATTCAGTCGCTCAATATCCCGAATATGGTTTGCATATACAATCATTTCCTATTAGTGCTTCTAAATACACTAGCATGGCCTTGGATAATGGAGATGCTATTGAGACAGAAGGTGAAAAAATAACTTTAGACTTTAAATTGTGGGTAAGGAAAGATAATGTGTTTGGAACAGTATTCCGTATTATTACCAACGACAAAAAGAATATAGACTTAATGTATAGTGTAAGTGAAAATGACAAACGATTTCCTATACTAGTTACCGGTGAAGCTGTTCATCCCATCCAAGAAGAAATTAAACGTGAAAAATGGATAGATGTGCGTCTCATCCTTGACTTTAAAACAGGGCAGCTCAATATCACTTACGATAATAAATCTATTAGGACAAATTACGAAGGACTTAAAAACACCAAAAACATACGTATAGCTTTCGGTTATTGCCCATTTGAAAATTACTCTTTATCCGACGTAGCTTCTATTAATATAAAAGATATCAGCCTATACAGAGATAAGCAAAAAATACGTTTTTGGAAAATGGCTCGTCATAATGGAGACACATGCTACGATGAAATAGCACATTCCCCTGCAGCCGGAAAAAACACATGCTGGATTATAGACCAATATATAAGTTGGAAACACATCTATACCCAAAAGTTCACCAGTTCTCCTTCCATAGCATTTGATCCTAACGGCTCTTTCTTTATAGCCAAGAACAAACATAAGCTGTATATATACCATGCTGACAAGCAATCGGTAGACACTATTCAAATGAAAGGAGGAGAATTTGCAGCCAATTACCCTAATCAATTGATTTTTATCCCAAAAATCAATCAATTACTGTCATATAACCTCAATGAAAATATTTATTCGGCTTTTAACCCTGTTACGCAACGCTGGGAAAATGACATAGCCCCGATTAAAGAACACGACTACTGGAACAATACAATCGTATATGACCCATCCAACTCTTCCTTGATTAGTTTCGGAGGATATGGCCATTACCGGTATAATAATGAATTACTCATTAGTTTTCCATGGAATGAGAAAAAGCCTCAACAGCATATTAAACTTACCAATATCTATCCCCGCTACTCGGCAGCATCCGTTATTATTGACAGCACTCTATATATATTCGGCGGGCGTGGCTGTCCTTCTGGACGACAAGAATTATCTCCGCGTAATTACTATGATTTTTATGCTGTCAAGCTCCGCACACTGGAAGTAAAGAAACTGTGGGAAGCCCCACAATCACCTAAAGAAGGAGAATTTCAACCTGGGGAGAATTTGGTTTATGACCCCCGAAAAGAATGTTTTTATTTATTCTCAACCCAACAAGGAGGAGTATTAATGAAAATAGATAAATATTCACCTCATTTTGAAATGATGTCTCTACCCATTCACATGAACTTAGAGTCACAATACATATATACCAATTTATATTATTCTCCAAAACAGAAAAAATTATATGTGGCTGCCCATCAGGCAGAAGTCAATGGAAAAGCATCTCTGGACATTTATGAGCTTAATTATCCACCTATATCCGTCGACACATTCAAGCAAGATTTAAATCCCGCAGAAAATCAATCAGGAAATAAACACTTTTTGTGGCTATACATTATAGGATTTATCAGCATTGGTACAGTTATATGGCTATTCTATGACCGGAAGAAAAAAGTTCAAAGTACATCACTGAAGGAAAAGGAACAAACAGAACAATATGGCAACAAACTTAAGGAAACAAGTTTTGTCGAAAAGATACCTGAACTGAAAATAAATATGCCTATTTCAAATCCGGTTCCAGCATTCCACAACTATGATTTTTCAAAAAAATGTATTTGCTTTTTCGGAGGATTCAGAGTCGTAGATAAAGACGGCAATGATCTTACAACATTATTTACCCCGACATTAAAAGCACTTCTGATTTTGTTGATTCTATATACAGGAAAGGACTCAAGGGGTGTTACAGGTCATAAGATGATTCAATTATTATGGTATGATAAATCGGATGAATCTGCTAAGAACAATCGAAATGTATATATGAGTAGATTGCGGGGGATACTGGAAAAAGTGGGTGAAATCAAAATCCAGAATCAGGGTGGACTTTGGTACATCGAATTTGAAGAGGGTACATTCTGTGATTATTTGGAAGCACTCCAGTTATACCGCGAGAATAATGGCAGCAATTTAGAAAAGTTACTCGAGTTGTTACTGCGCGGTATGATGCTTCCCAATACGGAAATTGATTGGATCGATTCCTTTAAGAACAATTTCTCAGATACCACAATTGACTTATTAAGTAACCTACTGAAGCAAGAAAATTTATCAGATACATTGAGATTGAAAATTGCCGATACATTATTCCAGCATGACTATATCAACGAAGAAGCTCTATGCCTTAAATGTCGCATACTTTGCCAACAAGGCAAGAAAGGATTGGCTAAAACGGTATATGATTCTTTTTGCAAAGAATATTATACATCAATGGGGACTGAGTATAAATATTCCCTAATGGAAATTATAGAGAGAACTTTATAAGACTTTATCCTTTAGTTATTTCACTATAAATGTAGAAGGCAAAGCCAATAGTTGATATTGAATGGTTCTTGCTAACCGGTAATCACCCAAAGCATTGGGATGGAGACGATCTGTATCTTTATCATGAAAATATTGCCAATGCGACTCTTCCATAGGATAGAGTCCGCTCAACGAATACAAATCAATCAGCGGAACAGCCCAATATAACGCAGCTTGTTTCAACGTATCTATATAAGCATCAATGTACAAGCCTTGACTATTGCTGAAGTATTCGTCAGGCTGAATATTATTATCGCCAAATCGAGCATACGATCGATGAATCGGAGTCATAATAATGATCTGCTGTTCGGGGAAGTTTTTCTTCAGATAAGCCATCGTTTTATTAATACGTCCGCAAAACGTAGTATCATTCATTATGGGCGTGCGATGTTTACGTAACACTTCCTGACCGTTATAATTAGTTTTTTCGACCGTCTCATTAAAGAAGGTGCCTATGGGAACACCGTGCATATAGTCATTGGTACCCGCAAAAACAAGAATCGCATCAATCTCTTCTCCCTCTGCATTATGAAGCTTAACAGCTTGACGATAAATGTCGCTCCATTGGTTACCGTTAATACCGTACACATGAGGATCCACACCTAGGAGTTCAGCTAAATATTCCCAATAAACACACGTCGTCCCTACCCTACGCTTATCAGTCATCGAGTCACCCAGAAAAGCAACTCTCTTTCCCTTCCATTGGCTATCCAAAGTCTTTTCACTTTCGGTTATTGCAATCTTTGAGGCAGGTTGCTGCATCACAAGTTGTGTACCTCTATTATTTACCGAGCTATTCTTAAGCAAATCCAAAGTGTGTAACAATAACTCTTTCCCTCCAAAAGCTCCATGTCCGGGTATCACCCATTGTGCATCGGGGTAGCGGGCTATAACTTTTGTAATGGTGGAAGGCCATTCAGATACAACAGCATCAGAAAGATTACCTAATCCTGTAGCGCTCATATCCTTTACCATGCAACCACCAAAGAGTATTTTCTCGGAAGGAATCCATACAACAATATTGTCGATGGAATGTCCCCCGCCGGGATAATAACAATGAATATTCATGCCACCTAACTTTACCGTTAGCGAGTCAGCAAATCCATATTCCGGCAAAGGCAGATTCTTCTTCCGCGCAATATCCACAGTCATTTTGTTAGCATACGATCTAACTCCTTTTTTCTTGAGATAAGACAAACCTCCCATGCAATCTCCATGCCAATGATTAGGAATAAAAGTGGTCAGTTTGGCATGAAGATGCTTCTGTATCCAATCTGTTAGCAAAGCTGTGCGATCATTTGTTGAGGGAGTATCAAGCAATGCAGCTTTCTTCTCATCAACAAGAATCAAACCGTTGCAAGGTACAACACCGAAACTGCCCATATCGTCCCATGAGACGTAAAAATAAGCATGTTCCGAAAGCTTGGTGACTTCCATACCCGGAGCAACTACAATTTTTCCTTTATCAACTTGTTGTGCATTAAGATTCAACGCACCGATGAGAAGCAAAGCTCCTATTATGAAGGGAAAACGATTCATAGACAATTATCTCTTTATTTTTTATGATCGCAAAGTTATATAATAAACTATCAAATAGCTAGCTTATAACAGAATACTCCATTAGTATATAGAGAATATTAAAAGTCAAAGAGACTGCAAACTAGCACTTTTGAAATGCTATGCGTGGATCCCCTTTTGCCAAATAGATGATGCCACAACGTAAAAAACCACATTTTTCCAAAAGAGACAGCATCACGGTATTATCAGCGTGGGTGTCTACACGGATATTCGGACAGCACCCATAACACCAATCTAAACAATATTGTCCTAAGCCTTTAAGTTTACCACCTCCGGCAAGCCGATGAACAACACCGTACGGCGCATCATTCAGCCAAGATCCTCCTTCTATATAGGCATAAGTAGGATCTTCTCCTTGCCAAAAACAGAACGTAGCAACAATATCATTCGTATCATCCACACAGACATAACTATTTCCCGAAGCAATATCTTTTTCTATCACTTCACGTGAAGGATATCCGTCAGTCCATTGATGCATATTCCCCGTGCTTCGCATGAAAGCTCGCGCATAATCAAATAACAGCATTTGTCTGTCGACATCTGCCAAAGAAGCTTTTCTAATTTTCATAAGTACTTGAATAAGTCACAAAAATAAAAAAATGACGGCATAATCAGAGAAAGTATTTCATCAAGCAATCATTTTTTATATAAATTTCCTCTATAAGAACTTTAGTTTATCCATAGAGCAACTTATAATCGCCATTTTTCATATAGACTTAGTTAAGTAAAGAACATGCCCGAAGGTGAATACATATACTTCAACCAAGAAGAGTAAGAAAGTGTTTACTATCAAAAGAAGAAACTCTATATTTGCAGAATAAGAAAGAAAAAAAGATTATGGCTGATAATTATCTGGAAAAGCAATATGCAGAATATGAAGCTCGGAAAGCAGCTTGGGAAAAAGCTAAAAAACACGGGAAAAGGAAAGCAAGTATAACTTCTCCATCAACCCAAATAGAACAATCTACTCCAAAGGGCTCTTTAGACAATAAAATGAAGAAGTAAGGAAGTCATGGCATGCTAAACAGAAAGAATAAAAGATTCACTGTCTCTACATTCGTTCAATATTAACGGATTGCTTTATTTGTTTTCGATAATCCGTAGGAGACATTCCTAAATGTAAACGTACATACTTTCCAAAAAATGAAAGGTTAGGGAAATTTAGTGATTCTGAAATTTCCTTTATAGAATGACTGGAATGTTTCAATTTATATCTAATAACCTCTGTTGTGTAATCGTGAATCCATCCTAAAGCGGTTTTTCCCGTCAAACTCTTACATACTACAGATAAATATTTTGGAGTTACACACAATTTCTCACTATAAAAAGACACGCTACGATCTTTAGTGACATACTCCGGTAGTAGATCCATGAATTTTTTGAAAAGAATATCACCTTGCCGCATCATGTCATCATTGGAAAGAGTCACAGAGTTTGAAAGAATAGCAAATATCTCATAAAGAACAGCACTTATCAACGCATAAACCACTTCATAATGATAAGACTTCTTTTCCCGTTTGATCTTAGCATTTATCATTTGGCAATATTGACTCATCAAATCAGCCTCCTCAGTACTTATACTTAAAACCGGATTTTTATTCACATAAAAAGCCATATCCCAATTATTTCGGCTACCGTGCATCATACTTTGAATTAATTCTTCGGAAAGTATAAGTACCCGACCTTTAAAATCAGGAGTAATCATGTAATTATTCAAAATAATGTTGGGACGACAAAACAGCAAATCATTTTTATGTACAACAAAAGTGTTAGCATTTATGTCCAATTGAAGTTTACCTTCCTGACAGAATAAAATGAGAATAGCGTTTACCTTAACAGAATCATAACTCTCAGGAAGATCTTGCAGATCATCTACGATAGCAACATTTTCATTTAAGAAATTTACGAAATCTTCTCTCCTAAGATAAGAAAAATCGACTTCATTTATAGTGTCCTTTATTTCCATAACAGTAACTTCTTTTGTGCAAAAATGATAAATACAAGAGACATAACGGTGTTCCATTATGCTATAAAAATACTCTAAATTTCTTTTAGAGCCTAATATACAGAGAAATACAACACAAAACCGCCCTTTTGGAACACTTGTAATGTTCTAAAAAACATCACTTTTGCTGAAAAATTAATGATAAATCTATTAAATAATTGGTATATGAAAAAAAATAGCTATGTATTTTTGTGCTTATGGGCTGGACTATTAATGACAGGGTGTGGCAAAAAGCAAGAAAAAGAAACCATTAATCCGTTGCCGGTAAAGGTGATTACAGTAAAGGTTGAAAATTGGGATGCTGAACGCGATTTTTCAGGAACAACAGAAGAAATGTCGGGTACCTCACTAAGTTTTAGTATAGGAGGAACACTTAAGAAGATACTTGTTTCGACCGGCAAAAACATCCATAAAGGAGAATTAATAGCAATAGCAGATGACGCTACTTTGCGAAATGCATACAATATAGCGGCGGCTACACTAAATCAAGCGAAAGACTCTTATCAGCGAATGAAACTATTACATGATAAAGGGAGTCTGCCTGAAATGCAATGGGTCGAAGTACAAAGTAAATTGGAACAAGCTTCTGCTTCTGAAAAGATAGCTCGTAAGGATATGCAAGACTGTAAGCTCTATGCTCCTTTTAGTGGCGTCATATCGGAAAAATTTGCAGATGCGGGAGAAAATGTCATGCCCGGCTCACCAATAGTAAAGCTTGTGACTATTAATCAAATCAAAATTAAAATAGCGGTACCTGAAAATGAAATTTCAGGAATAAACATAGGACAAACATTAAAGCTTATAGTACCTGCTCTAAACTCTCAAGATTTTGAAGGAAAAGTAATCGAAAAAGGAATAAGTGCGAATCCACTGTCACGCTCTTACGAAGTAAAAGCAATAGTGGATAATCCAAATGGCAAACTAATGCCGGGTATGGTTTGCCAAGTTAAAGTTAACCTAAATAAAAAAGGAAACTCTATGCTAATGTTACCTACCCAACTTATCCAACTTGATGAAAACAATCATTCTTTTATCTGGATTGTAAAAGAAGGAAAAGCACAAAGAAGATTTATACAGTGGAAGGGCTTCTCAGATAAGAATACGATCATTAATAGCGGACTTGAATCCGGAGATCAGGTAATTGTAGAAGGCCAACAAAAAGTTAGTGAAAACACACCTGTTAATATTATAAAATAAAAACAAGTATGAAAAAACAAAATATTGTAGAGTGGGCTATGCACTATCGGCAAATTATTATTTTGCTAGTATCTGTGCTCATGGCATTCGGAATCTACGGATTATCTGAAATGGGAAAAAACGAGTTCCCCAATTTCACAATTCGCCAAGGGATAGTGGCGGTAGCATATCCCGGCGCTACTGCAGCGGAAATTGAAGAACAAGTCACTAAGCCTTTAGAGAATTACATCTTTAGCTATAAAGAGGTAAAAAAAAGAAAGACATTTTCTTACAGTAAAGACGGCATGGCAATTGTGCAAGTAGAACTCAATGATAATTTAAACAATAAAGATGAGTTCTGGAGCAAATTTAAACATGGCATAAACCAATTTAAGAGAGAGTTGCCAAGCGGTGTAGCTGCTGTCGTTGTGATGGATGATTTTGGAGACACTTCAGCAATGCTTATAACGATAGAAAGTAATGAGAAGACTTTTAAAGAGTTGAAAACTTACATGGATGATCTCAAAGATCATCTGCGGAAGATAGAGAGTATAGCTAGAATGAATGTCTTAGGAATGAGAAAAGAGCAGATTTCGATCTATTTGGATAATAAGAAACTTTCGCAATATGGCATTAATGAAGAGACACTTGCAGTCCAACTATTTATCAAAGGATTTAAAACGACTGCCGGGCGTATAAAGTCAAGCAACTATACCGCACCTATCTATGTTAGCAAATCATTTAATACGGTGCGGGATGTACAAGAGATGATTATTTACTCCGATCCGAAAGGTAATAATATACGCTTGAAAGACATAGCCAATGTCGTAAAAGAATATAATGAACCGGAATCATACATCACTAATAATGGAAAGAAGTGCTTATTGTTGAGTGTGGAAATGAAAGATGGACAGAATATTGTGAAGATGGGCGATGAGATTAATAAAACCTTGGATAATTTCAAGAAAGAAGTATTGCCATCTGAAGTTCAATTGTTTAAAATAACCGACCAAAGCCAAGTGGTAGAGCACAGCGTAGAAAATTTTCTACATGAGCTTCTTATTGCCATTGCAGCGGTAGTCATAGTCGTCATGTTGCTGCTTCCTTTAAGAGTTGCAGTAATTGCAGCATCAACAATACCCATTACAATATTTATTTCCTTAGGCTTATTTTATGCATTTGGAATTGAGTTGAATACAGTTACATTAGCCGCTCTAATCGTAACATTAGGTATGATCGTGGATAATTCCATTGTTATAATAGATAATTATTTGGAAAAGATTTCAGAAGGGCTATCACGTTGGAATGCCGCAATACAAAGTGCCACCCACTTTTTCAAGTCTATCTTCTCGGCTACAATGGCTATAAGTATTACCTTCTTCCCATTCCTTTTTACGATGAAAGGAATGACACATGACTTTTTAATGAGCTTTCCATGGGCCATTACTTTAATTCTACTCATTTCTTTACTTGTAGCGGAGTTGGTGGTTCCTTTCTTAATGTTTTATTTCATAAGAAAACCATTACAAAAAAGTAAGAAGCAAAAAAAGAGTTTTTCTTTTCTCGATTTTATTCAAAGCGGATATGACAAAATTCTGAATATCTGTTTTATGTATCCTCGCATTGTTATTGCTATCGGACTAGTATCAGTAGTAGCAGGCATTCTTTTATTGGGTAAAGCACCACAGAAACTCATGCCTGTAGCAGAACGTAACCAATTTGCTGTGGAAATAGAAATGCCAACAGGGACATCATTAAAGAAAACAGCCCTGATAGCAGACAGCCTGGAGCATATACTCCGGAAAGACGCTCGTATAGTTTCCATAGCATCATTTAAAGGAACAAGCTCACCGCGCTTCCAAACTTCGTATGCCCCCAGACTTGGAGGAAGCAATTTTGCCCAATTCATAGTAAACACAACAAGCAATAAAGCGACTGTGGAGGTACTCAATGAATATACTCCTAAATATTCAACGTTTTTCCCGGAAGCAGTCGTTCGATTTAAGCAATTAGGATATGGAAGTGCTACCAACCCTATTGAAATAAGAATCAGCGGAGATAGCCTATCCGATTTAAAGCGAGAGACGCATAAAATAGAGCAGATTCTACGTACTTTACCTGAACTAAATCTTATTCGCACTGATTTTAACGAGCAGTTGGCTGGAGTGCAAGTCACTTTAGACGAAGACCAATCAAACCGACTAGGGATTACTAATGGAATGCTGGCTTCTACATTGGCGTCTCGATATAGCAATGGCATTACTCTGGCAACAACATGGCAAGGTGATTACGACATGCCAATTGTATTGAAAAGTAATAAGGCGGACTCTGCATCCATTAGTGATATTCAGAATGAATTAATACCTGCATATGGAGGTATTACGAATGTGCCTTTACGCCAAGTTGCGCAAATAACTCCGGTTTGGCAAGACGGACAAATTGCGAGACGAAATGGAATAAGGACAATTTCAGTTATAGCTGAGGTTAAAAGAAACATTAATGTCATGAACGCCACCTCAAAAGTGGAAGATATCTTGAAGAAGCAACCAATGCCGAAAGGAGTTACTCTGACTTATGGTGGTGATTACGAAGAGAATGGAGAAGAGACACCTCATCTTATTGGAGCCTTACTCATAGCGATAGGAATTATTTACTTTATTCTTATCGGTCATTTTAAAAGAATTAGTACAGCTACTCTACTATTGTTGAGCTTAAGCTTATGCTTTTTCGGTACCGCCGCAGGAATATGGATACAAGGAGTTGACCTAAGTATGACGTGTATACTAGGTATTGTAAGTTTGATGGGTATACTAGTACGAAACGGTATAATCATGATCGATTATGCAGAAGAACTCCGAAGCAAAGAAAGAATGTCAGTACGTAATGCTATATATTATTCGGCAAAACGCCGTATGCGTCCAATTTTCCTAACTTCTGCAGCAGCTTCGGTTGGAGTTATACCTATGATTTTGGGAGGAAGCGGGCTTTGGATGCCTATGGGAACCGTTATTTTTTATGGAACGCTAATTACCATGGTGTTCATTCTTACCGTATTGCCTGTATCATACTGGATGCTGATGAAAAAACTTCAAAAGCAACGTTTAAAATCACAATTAATAGAAAATGAATTTGCATAAATAAAGAAGCATGAAAGGTTATACCACATTAATCATTGCAATTACAGCATGCTGTACAATTGCACAACCTGCATGGGGACAAAAAGAATATACCCTTGACGAATGCAGAACCGCTGCATTAAAACAAAATATAAAGATAAGAAAAGCGAATAATGAAACTGAAAGTAGCAAACAGACTGAAAAGGAAATGTTTACGAAGTTCTTTCCATCTGTGAGCGCATCGGCTACAGCATTCAGTGCAAACAAGAATCTTATTGAAATGAATGTGGCACCAGGTATGAACTTATCTCTTTTAAAGAACGGGGTATCGGGTGGTATTTTAGCTACACAGCCGGTTTTTGCAGGTGGACAAATTGTTAATGGAAACAAGTTGGCTAAAGTTGGAACAGAAGTCAGTAAAATCCAAATGCAACAATCAGAGAATGAAGTCTCCTACACAGTTGAACAATATTTTTGGCAAATTATAAGCTTAAAGGAAAAGCTAAAAACAGTTGTAAGCATAAAAACTATGCTCCAGACTTTAAATAATGATGCTCAATCGGCAGTAAATGCTGGAGTGAGAAACAAAAACGATCTCCTGCAGGTCGAGCTAAAGCAAAATAGCATTGAGGCTGATAGATTAAAATTGATAAATGCTATAGATATATGTAAAAAAGTACTGGCACAATATATTGGTGAGCAGCTTGATAGCTTTGATATAAAAGGACAGACCATGGAGCTAAAGGAACTTCAACGACCTCTGGAGTTAATGAGAAATCATCAGACGTCATTAATGCTTACTCCCGAATACGAGCTACTCCGAAAGAATATTGAAGTTCAGAACTTACAAAAAAAGATTGAGATAGGGAAACAACTGCCATCAGTGGGCATAGGTGCCGGATATATGCACGATTATATATTTGATAAAAACAATTCATACGGCATAGCTTTTGCTACAATTTCAGTCCCAATATCCGATTGGTGGGGTGGTTCACACGCTATAAAAAGAAGAAAAATACAATTAAAAATAGCACAAGATGAATTAAAGGATAATAGCGAGTTACTTATTCTGAAGATGCAAAAGAATTGGAACGAATTGGATGATGCTTATCAACAAATCCTTTTATCCAATAAATCAATAGAGCAAGCCAGCGAAAACCTTCGTTTACACGAAGATTATTATAAAGCCGGAACAGTGAACATGAGCAATTTATTGGAAGCACAATCGTTGTATCAACAAAGCAAAAATCAGTATATAGATGCATTTGCAGAATATCAAGTAAAGAAAGTAGCTTATCTTCAATCTACAGGAGAAACAGCTATAAAATAAAATCAGCATTTATATTTTGGTTAATAATAAACTAAAATAGTATGAAAAGAGCATATTTCAAGCCATTACACTTTATAGTAGCAATGATTATTTTCTTTCTCGTATGCCAATTTATAAATATCAGCAATAGTATAAACGGGGAATCGTACAACCACGGCTCCTCGTTGGTTGAAATTGACTCTACTCGTTTTTTCAATGCGATAGGCTCTGACTTATGCTTTGTATTATTTTACAGATCCAATTCAGTTGCTTGTGAAAATATGGAGGGGAAGTTGACTGAATTGGCTAAAGGGCACGCCAATCACAGTCACTTCTTTAAAATAAATACGGCTTCTCAATGTGACTCTATAATAGATTTATATAATATATCAGGAGTGCCCAATATTTTAATTTTCAAAAACGGGAGAGAACAAAGAAGAATTATGGGAGTAATCTCCTATTCAAATCTCCAAATGATATATCAACGTGAAATAAGATGAAAATGATATTAATAAGCATGTTATGCGGTTCTATTCTTGGTTTTATCTATTGGTATTATTGCGGATGTTACTGGGGAGTTTTTCCTTTATCTTCGGAGTGCTGGGCAAACTGTGTACTGGGAGGAATCCTCGGCGGTTTTGTGGCTAGCGTACATGAAGAAAATAAAAATTCATAATATTTTTTTTAGCAAAAGCACTCTTTTTATGCTTAAGATAAAAAACTGATATTCAACAAAAGTAACCTTGAGGTAAGTATGAAAACAAGATATAACATTCTATATAATAAGCACTTAATTCTAAATAAAAGTATATTTTAAATAAACATAGTAGGAAAATCTTTGTTATATCATAAACTGACAAAACAGAATGAGTAATTTATTATGTTGAATTAAAATAGAACGTTTATTATGAAAAAGTATTTTTTATTTTCGCTGATCTCTCTTTTAGCAATCGCAGCATCAGCACAGACTACATGGAAAAATGATCCCGCGCATTCGCGCCTAGGCTTTGTTGTGAAACACCTCACAATATCCGAAATTGAAGGTTACTTCTCTGACTTCACAGCGGAAGTTACAACTGCAAAAGCAGATTACTCGGATATGAAAATAAAAGTTACCGCAAAGGTTTCGAGCATCAATACAAGTGTTGAGATGCGCGACAATCATCTGAAGTCAGCAGACTTTTTTGATGCGGAGAAATATCCGGAATTGGTATTCAATAGCACTAAGGTAGTTAAGACTCCAGCCAAAGTAGGCAAACAAAGTGCACAATACGGAAAAATCTACGGAACATTAACGTTCCATGGTATCACCAAACCGGTTGTACTGGATGTGAAATACTTCGGCAAGGTGACTAATCCGATGAATAATAACGAAACAGCCGGGTTTAAAGTTAGCGGTACGATAAGCCGTAAGGATTTCGATTTAGGACCTAAATTCCCTGAAGCTATGATTTCAGATAAAGTCAGTATTAACGCAAATCTTGAGTTTAGTCCACAAAAGTAAACTCTATACAATAAAAGGTATAATGAGCGGATTTTTAAAGTTGCAGGAAACGACTTAAAAATCCGCTCATTCTTTGCCAATGCAGTCAAAAAAGCCATTCAAACTGACAAATCTCACAGGAAATGAGAGGGATATAGAGGTATCCCTGCAGATAATAATCCTTATTTTTGCAACGATTAAATTGATTTGTCCGTAAATCATCCGTTTACGGATTGTAGTATTAACCAGCAATAAATAAAAGCCATGAAATTCGTTTCTGTATTTTTCAGCTTATTGATTTCGCTGTCAGCTCTAGCTCAAGAGAAGTTTCCTGATGGGACGCTTATTCCCAATTGGTTCAAACAAAATGAAGTTGTCAATATCTCAACTTTAGGAAGTAAGTACAATTTGACTGATTATGGAATAGTCAACGACAGCACATTGTTACAAACAGACAAAATTCAAGCCGTTATTGACCAGGCTGCCAAAGACGGCGGCGTTGTTATTGTTCCCAAAGGAACCTACCTGACCGGAGCTTTATTTTTCAAGCCTAAAACACATCTATACTTGGAAGAAGGAGCCGTGTTGAAAGGAAGTGACGACATCAGCAACTTCCCAATTATCAATACACGTATTGAAGGTCAAAGCTTAAAATATTTTGCCGCATTAATCAATGCCGATCATGTTGATGGTTTTACACTGTCCGGCAAAGGAACAATTAACGGGAACGGATTAAGATACTGGAAATCGTTTTGGCTCAGACGGACAGTAATTCCTAAATGTACCAATATGGATGAACTTCGTCCTCGCCTGGTATATATATCAAACTCTAATGATGTGCAGATTTCGGGAGTACATTTAATGAACTCTCCTTTTTGGACCACACACATCTATAAATGCAACCGTATAAAGTTGTTGAACTTGACCATCACCTCACCCGGTGCTCCTGTAAAAGCTCCAAGTACCGATGCTATCGATATTGATGTGTGCAGTGATGTCCTAGTGAAGAACTGCTACATGTCTGTCAACGATGATGCAATTGCATTAAAAGGAGGAAAAGGTCCTCAGGCAGATAAAGATGCAACAAATGGAGAGAACAAAAATATCATCATTGAAGACTGCACATACGGTTTCAGCCACAGCGCTTTGACTTGTGGCAGTGAATCCATTCATAACAGAAATATTATCCTTCGCCGTTGTACGCTGAGTAATGTCAGTCGGCTATTGTGGTTGAAAATGCGTCCCGATACTCCACAGCGATATGAATATATATTAGTTGAAGATATCAAAGGAGATGCCAGAAGCTGCCTCTTCATTAAGCCATGGACTCAATTCTTTGACCTAAAAGGTACTCAAGAACCTCCGAAGTCATCTTCCGAACATGTCACAATGCGTAATATCAATTTAGAATGCGACGTATTCTTCAATGTGGAAAAATCGGATAAATATCAACTGTCCAACTTCACTTTCGAGAATTTGAATATTAAAGCTAAGAATGGCAAATACGATAAAGATCTGATCACATCATCTGTTTGGAAGAATATCAAGGTAATGAATAAAGAGTAATGCCATAACTCCGAAAAAGAGTTTCTTTCTTAGCATTGGCAAACCATAGCCTTAAGGCGAAGTATCAATGTCAAAAGATAAGAATTAAAGAGAGAGACTCGTGAATCATTATAATAAAGGGGGTGTGTCAAAAGCCCCTATTTCATAAAAACGCCCTTGTTACAGCATGTTGTAGTAAGGGCGTTCTGCTATTTTTTGCCTTTTGACACACCTTCTTTATTGTTTCCAAGTTTTCTCTTCAAATAAACATTTACAGAATATTGAATACCGCAATAAGACTGTAGTGAAGTTCAATAAACGAGTCAGGATTCGAAGCTACGTAACAATTTAATCTCACTCTCCCAGAGCGTCTCATCAGGAGTCTCGAGCACTATCGGGATATTGTCAAATCGTTTGTCCTGCATAAACCGCCGAAAGAAGTCAAGGCCCAGAAGTCCTTTGCCAATGCTATCATGTCGGTCGACACGGCTACCCAAAGCTTTCTTTGTATCATTGAGATGAATAGCTTTTAAATAGTTAAAACCGACCGTACTGTCGAATTCGGAGAACACCTCGTCATAATTCCCTACAATATCATATCCTGCAGAGTAGGTATGGCAAGTGTCGAGGCAGACACCCACACGCGACTTATCATTTACCCGCTCAATAATATGCTTTAAGTGAATGAACTGATTGCCTATATTACTCCCCTGACCTGCCGTATTTTCAATCACAGCAGTCACACCCTCGGTCTTCTCCAAAGCCAGATTAATGGAGTCCGCCACTTTATCGAGACAATCTTCAATGCTTATTTTATTGAGATGACTACCCGGATGAAAGTTGAGCAACTTTAAGCCTAACTGTTCACAACGTTGCATTTCATCCAGAAAAGCAGCACGACTCTTATCCAATCCCTCCATATCGGGATGTCCCAGGTTAATGAGATAGCTGTCGTGAGGCAAAATATAACGGCTACCAAAGCCATATTTATCACAATTCACCTTAAAAGCCTCAACACTCTCTGGAGTCAAAGGCTTTGCCACCCATTGTCGCTGATTCTTTGTAAACAGAGCAAAAGCATTTGCTCCTATACTATCGGCATTTACAGGAGCTTGTTCTACTCCACCACTTGCCGAAACATGCGCACCTATATATTTCATTTTTTATCGATATCAATTAAACAATCGGTCAATATTCGGTATCCTTGACTATTCAGATGTAAACCATCCACAGTCAGGGATTCATTCAGCCGTCCTCCTTCAAGCAAACGATCGAAAACATCCAGATAAATAATATCGGAAGTAGCAATCTTGGCATGTATTTTTTTATTCAAGCGCGAGATGAACCGGTTCGTGGCAGAGCTGTCGGAATAGTCATTTCGAGGAAGTATGCAATATAAATACTTCTGGAGAGAAGGGATAGCCTCTATAGCATAAACGTAATGCTCCACATAAGCATCTATGTTTTCGTTATTCAAACGGTAAAGATCGTTGGTACCAAACTCTATCACAAGTTTGCAGTCGGAAACATCGCGTTGAAACGATTCGATATAATCCATACCTTCCCCGGGAAGTCCGTAATTAAAACACTCCCACTTCGGAAAATAGATTTCAAGTGGCCAAAGCGCAATGTGACTATCACCGACAAATACATATTTAGGTTTCTCAATCATAAGGCACAAGTTCCTTCACCGCCAAAATCCTTACTGGTTTTACCATGATATTCGGGATGACGCTCCAGCCAGATTACTGCATACGAACATGTCGCCACAGGGGTAAGCCCCTCGGCTATGGCATAATCGTAAGCCGCCTTAACCAAAGCACTGGCAATTCCTCTCCCACCGATCTCCTCAGGTACTATGGTATGGCGAATATCCAATCCTCCATTACCTATATGATAAGTTGCGTAAGCTGTCACTCCGTCTACCCTAGTCTCAAAACGTTGCTTCTCAATATTATTCTGAATGTCCATAATTTCTGGTTTTAGATATTGTTTCGTATGTCATAAGAAACAAATCAAGAAGCGCCACTGTTCGATAAGAAGCGTTCAAAAGAGCATTAAACTCATTGTTTTTTATAAAATGGAAGAGTTAAGAAGAAAGCGTGATATCATTCAAAGTGTGTCTTGCACATGCTGTCTTTCTTTTTCAAGCTGTGTTAAGAAGAAAGCGGGATATCATTGAGAGCACACTGAAATGGTGCAAACAGCCCTTTCGCCTGCCAGACAGATGACAAACAGAAAAGCTTTTATCCAAAGCCTAATATTTCCCCAAAATGTCCCAACATGACTTTTTCAGATCAACGCAACCATTCTTCTTAAATGCAACATCTTCCTTTTCCAACAGCTCACGCTGTTGCACCCAGAAAGGTGCAAGCCTCCCCTGACTGTTGACTACACGGTGACAAGGCAATCCCGAAGGGGCATTGTGCATGGCTTGCCCCACCATACGTGAGCATTGGGGCCTGCCTACAAGAGAAGCGATCTGCCCATAAGTCAACACAGACCCCGAAGGGATGGAGGCCACAACAGTGTACACCTCCGCGCAAAAATCCACCTTGTCGACACGATTAGTCATACCTTGGAAAGCTGCTGGAGAGAGATTAATATTTTAATAAGCGCTTGGAATTTCCATGCCACGAACAACCAAAGCAATAGATGTCGGTCAGATCAAATCCTTCTAAAGATTCAGACGGATCTTTGGGTACGATGTCACCGTTTTCGTAGACATATACAGATAAGCGGTCACCTTTTTCATTCTTCACATATAGTGCGGCAACTTTACATTGCGGACAAACAAGTTTTCTCATATTCGTATTATAAACTTTATTACGGCTGTAACGTCCAGCCGGCATCATTATGGTAAATCATCAATTTGGACATTCCTCCATCAACCGTTATGTTTTCACCGTTGACAAACGAATTCCTTTCATCACACAAAAAGAGGGCTACACGGGCAATATCATCAGGGTCTCCCACTCTACGGGAAGGATGTTGCAGTACATCGGCATCACTATAATCGGGTAAATAACTCTCCGAATGATAGCTACCGGTGTCAATCCAGCCGGGAGCAATGGAGTTAACCCTTGTTATACCGCTCAGACTGACGGCAAGGGCATGGGTCAACGCTGTAATTCCTCCCTTGGCAGCCGTATAACTTTCCGTATTGGCCTGTGATTGAAACGCACGGGTCGAAGAAATGTTCACGATTGATCCCGCTCCCGTAAAATAGTTCTTAAACAAAAGAGATAAAAAATAAGGGGCAACAACACCTACACGCTGTACATACAAGAATTCGTCGTACGAACAATCACCTAGAATACCACCATTAGTGAGACATGCATTATTTATCAGGCAGTCTATTTGTTCCTCCATGGAAAGTACAAAGTCGGCAAAGTCTTTCAGCGTTTCTTCTTCGGCAATATCTCCTTCAAAGCCCATCACACTATAGCCTCTGGCTTGCATCTTATCCTCTAGCCAGCGTATCTCAATGGTTGATTTGTCGATAAAATAGACTTTATACCCTTTTTCCGCAAAGGTCTCCACAATGCAACGGCCTATTCCGGCAGCTCCTCCGGTTATTACACAGACTCTTTCCATATTATTTCCCCTTTATTGTTCGTTCCTAATTCCACAATTCTTCGACAAGCTTTTGCAGCTGGACTCATGCGGAATGGAATGACGCTATTAATGGTAACAAAAATAATGTTTTATAAAGAAATGCATGATACATCGTTAAAAAAAGATCAGTATGCCGGGATATAACTCAAAACAGATGGTGCGTTTGCTTCAAACAGATGGTCTGATTGAAGTCAACAGATGGTCTGTTAGATGCAAATAGACCATCTGTTCAGTACCAACACACCATCTGTTTCGGAATTTGTTGTTTCCCATGCGGGGTTTTCCTATGTTTGTAGTCTAATAATATCATTTTTGATCTATGATAGAGCAAGTAGAGTTTACTTTAAAACCTTATAAAAGAGGATTTCACCTTATAACAAAAGAAGTCTTGGACAATCTTCCAGCGCTGCCGGACGTAGGGTTGCTAAACTTATTCGTAAAGCATACAAGCTGTGCAATCAGTATTAATGAGAACTTTGACAGTAGCGTAAGGAGTGACCTGGAACAAGTTTACAACAGATTGGTGAAGGAGAATGAATCTTATTATACCCATACAGACGAAGGACCGGATGACCTGCCGAGTCATTGCAAAAGCAATCTCACCGGAGTCTCAATATCCATTCCCATTAAAAGCGGGAGATTAAACTTGGGCACTTGGCAGGGAATATATCTTTGTGAATTCAGGAACTTTGGAGGTTCAAGACAATTTGTGGCTACTATCATAGGATAACACAAGTTATGTGGATACAGCTTGAGAAATGAGGCTGCCACATATCATTCTGTTTTTTGTAAACGTAAACTTCTTATAATCGAAACGATGAATGAAATAAAACGAATTATTATTATAGGTGCGACATCCGGTATCGGATATGAAATTGCGAAGCTTTACATTGCTAAAGGATATCGGGTGGGTATTGCCGGTCGCCGTGAAGAAGAACTTAAAAAACTTCAAAGTCTGTCTCCACAACAGATTGAAATACAGAGACTGGACGTTACCGATAAGCATGCTACCGAGCAGTTATCGGAGCTGATTGACCGGACAGGCGGCATGGATATATTCTTTCTAAGCTCGGGTATAGGGAAACAAAACCCCATGCTCGAAGCAGAAATTGAATTAAACACAGTGCAAACAAATGTGGAAGGATTTACGCGGATGGTGACCGCTGCATTCAACTTCTTTAAAAATCAAGGTGAAGGTCATATTGCAGTAATCAGTTCGATAGCCGGGACAAAAGGTTTAGGTATCGCTCCTGCTTATTCAGCCACTAAAAGATTCCAGAACACTTACATTGATGCTTTGGCTCAACTCTCCAGAATGGAACATCATCGTATCCATTTTACCGATATACGTCCTGGGTTCGTTGCCACTGATCTGTTGAAGAGTGGCAAGTTTCCTATGTTGATGCAAGCTGACCGCGTAGCAAAACAGATTGTCAGTGCCTTGGATAAACACAAGAGAGTTGCAGTCATAGACATAAGATACCGGATACTGGTATTCTTTTGGAAATTGATACCAAACTGGCTATGGGAAAGGCTATCAGTCAAAAATTAATTTTGTATATATATGTCATTTTTTTATCTTTGCACAGAACGGAGATCATTTAGATTGTATGAGAAGTATCCAATCTGAGATCTTCGGACTAACAGCTAAACAGTCTAAATATCGAAGAAAATGGGCAAATGTGAAAAGTGCGGATTCGAGAACAACATGCAATATGATAAGTATTGCAGAAGTTGTGGTTATGAACTCCCCCAAGAAGAAGTGGAGCAAATTACAGAAGTTCCCGTTCCAAAGAAATCCGGCACAAAGAATAAAAGAATAGGAATGTTTGTGGGTATTATTGTAGGGCTACTCACAATGTATGCAGCACAGCACTTTATCTTCAGCTCCGACCTGTTCTCCATCGATAAGTCGGTAGCGCAACTTGCTAATGAGATCAATAAGAATTGCCCGATGATGATTGACAGCGAAACAAAACTTGATAATACCATTGCCTTGCCGAACAAGACTTTCCAATACAACTACACGTTGGTGAATATGGTGAAAGAAGCTGTGGATACACTCGAAATCAAAAATGCATTGGAACCGAACATCATAAACTTTGTAAAGACCAATCCGCAAATGAAGGAGATTAGAGATCACGAAATCACCATCAACTATTATTATAAAGATAAAAACGGAGCTTACTTATTCGAAGTCAAAGTACCACCGGCACTTTATAAGTAGTCGGCACAAGATCTATAGCAAGTCTTGCATCAGGATTGTTTCTCCGTGAGATACTTCCAATAACGTACAGGCATATCCTGTTTATGCTTCCGCGGGTTCAATCTTTCTTTGATACAGATAGCCTTGAAATAGGTTTTCCAAAGTTGTTGAAACAGTTTTTCGTCCTTATCCATCAGCGATTCATCTAACATCCCGGTTACGAGATGCCCCTCACGACTCTCTTCACCGAAAACTACTTCACGCACTTCCTTTAAGTCGTAATAATAGCCGTAAGCTCTCTTGATATCATAAATCAACCAGCGTTGGTCGGCAAAACGATCTTTAAAATGGTGGATTGCCAAAGGGAGTGCATTGAACTGAGGCTCAACAGCAGCAAAAAAGGTTCCGTCCGCTGCTTTCTGAAAGCGTACAAACTGAAGCAAGCGAAGTCGTTCCCAATCTACTTTCTTCCAGATCTTGGCGAGTAACAAGACATCGGGATCGGCAAAATTAGTTTCGATGGAACGAGGAAAATCAATAGCCTTACGAATGTACCGGAAAAGTAACATAGGTACTTCAGGCAGCTCGGAAAGCCAACTTTGTGCCAATGCGGATAGAGCCGACGAAGAAAGCTTCTTCTCCAAACCCTTCCATACCCGTTCCGCTTTTTCCTTTTCGGTAATAACAGTGAAGGCCTCATCATAAAAAAGAGGCAAAGGTAACTCTTCCGACTGCAACACATCGGGAAACGATCGCCTAGAATATGCTTCAAACACAGCCGTCAGCAAACCTTCAAAAGTATAATCGAAGAGGAATACAGTCATTTAAAGTAAATATTGATTTTAAAGCGACTATTATATAGCGAGAGTGCAGCCAACCGACAGCAGACCAACCGGAGAAATAACTTTAGCACAAACATTCATCAATCTGTTTCAAAGGATAAGGACAGCTGAAGTAAATCTTCTTTCTTTTTAGGTTGCTTTACCAAAAGATTCCTGACCGACTGCGGACTAATTTCATGAATAGTTTGCATAGGTAACTCATTGCAAGTGATAAAATAGCGCGCTTTCTTCATCACTACTCCTATCTTCTTAAGCTCATAAAAACCCAGCTTGGAGTAACGTCGGGAAGCAACAATCAGTTGGGCGGATTTCACTCCAATACCAGGTACACGAAGTATCCGTTCGTAATCCGCTTTATTAATATCCACGGGGAATTGTTCGGGATGACGTAATGCCCAACCCAACTTGGGATCAACATCCAAATCAAGATCAGGATGACTGTCGTCCACAATCTCATCAACATTAAACTGATAAAACCGCATCAGCCAATCTGCCTGGTACAAACGATTCTCGCGCACTAAAGGAGGTTGTTTCAATGCAGGTAAGCGTTTATCGTAAGTATTGACTGAGATATATCCCGAATAATAAACACGTCTCATTGTAGGCCCTTTATAAAGCGCGGAGGATAAAAACAGAATGTCTTTATCGGTTTCGGCTGTTGCCCCGACAATCATCTGAGTACTTTGACCGGCAGGTGCAAAACGCGGTGCATGCCTAAACTTTTTCCGTTCCTCATTACTTTCCAAAACACCTTGCTGAATATAACGCATAGGAGCATACACACTTTTATGATCTTTCTCGGGTGCCAATAGCTTCAGATTCTCTTCTTTAGGTATTTCGACATTCACACTTAAACGATCGGCATATAAACCGGCTTCATTCACTAATTCACGACTTGCGCCGGGAATGCTTTTTAAATGAATATAACCATTAAAACGATGAACAGTACGCAAATCTTTGGCCACTCTAACTAGACGTTCCATGGTATAATCGGGGTTTCTCACCACCCCCGAACTTAAGAATAGACCTTCAATATAATTGCGACGATAAAACTCCATCGTTAGATCAACAAGTTCGCTGACGGAAAGTGTAGCACGAGGTAAATCGTTACTGCGCCTGTTTATGCAGTACGCACAATCATAAATGCAATAATTGGTAAGCATGACTTTGAGCAGGGAAATGCAACGGCCATCCTCTGCAAAGCTATGACAGATTCCCATTCCCCCCACAGTATTTCCCAATGTCCCGGCTTTATTAGACCGTACCGTACCGCTGGAAGAACAAGATACATCGTATTTTGCTGATTCCGCGAGGACTCTCAATTTATTTAGGACATTCTCATTCATATTCTGAGCCAAGAAGATTGGGACCTCAAAAATACGAATAAGGAAATAATCTGGCAAATGAAACAAAAAAGAAAATAATTGGACACAAAAAAGGCCACCTTATATAAAGTGACCTTTTAAATTCTCGTTAGTGTGCTTTAATTACTTTGCAGCATCCAAAGATACTTTACGGAATTCTTTCATTGCTTTTTCGATAGCCAATGAAGCTTTACGAGCACGTGTTCCGGCAGCTTTGTTTCCATTCTCGATTTGAGCCTTTGCATCTTTTTCGAAAGCTGCATAAAGTTCTGCTACTTTTTCAACCAATTCTTTCATAATCCTTACTATTATATTATTATTGTTAATAATGTTTGGCAAAAATACATTCTTTCCTGAAATAAACACATGAAAACCTTTTTTTTTTTGAAATAACAGACAAATATGCATGTAAAACATATCTTAGTGCCTTTTTTTCTCTACTTTTGTACGCATGAAACCGCTTACAGATAGTGAATACATCCACTCTCTCATAGCTCAGGGAGAGCATCAGCAGCAAGACTTCAAATTTGAAATATCGGATATCCGGAAGATCGCAAAAACTCTTTCTGCTTTTTCGAATACAAAAGGCGGAAGATTACTTATAGGAGTCAAAGATAACGGGAAAATAGCCGGAGTACGTTCTGACGAGGAGGAATATATGATAGAAGCCGCCGCAAATCTTTACTGTATCCCCCAAATAGAATATGCAGCCCGTTCATACCACGTAAATGGGCGGAATGTACTTGTTGTTCAAATTAATGAAAGTTTACAAAAGCCCATATATGCCAAGAATGAGCTGAATAAACCGTTAGCCTATTTACGCATTGCAGACGAAAACATTCTTGCCAGCACCGTACACTTGCGCGTATGGCAACAAAGTGGAAATCCGAAGGGAGAATTAATAGCTTACACGCAACGTGAACAACTATTATTGGACCTATTGGAAAAAAACAACTTCCTCTCGTTGAACAAGTATTGCCGGTTAGCTCACATATCCCGTTATGCCGCCGAACAACTCTTAGCCAAATTAATACGATTCGGTATTGTGGAAAGCGTTTACGAAAATCACAGGTTTCACTTTAAGCTAACAAAATAAAAACGAATGCTCCAAAAAATGGAGTTATTTACTACCTTTGCATCCGTTAATCAGCTAAAAACAAGAATATCATGGGTATATTTGCCAACTTATTTAGAAAAAACTCCAGGCAGACTTCATCGAAGAATGTAGAAGATTTCTCACTATTAACACGTGTCTATTTTCAATCGGTTATTGCATCCAATTTAGGAATAACCAATATCCGTTTTGTACCTGATGTAGCCAACTTTAAACGTTTATTTAAAATACCGACACAAGGGGGGCGTTTAGGACAAGCTGAGAAAAGTACATCACGTAAAATGCTTATGCAGGATTACGGATTAAGCGAGAATTTTTTCAAGGAAATCGATAGCTCTGTAAAAAGATTATGCCGCTCTCAGAATGATGTACAGACTTATCTTTTCATGTATCAGGGCTTTTCCAACGATTTGATGATGCTCATCGGCACTCTAATGCAATGGAAGTTCCGTGTTCCTTCAATATTCAAGGGGGCTTTACGCAGCATGACACAAAAGACGGTACACGACATTTGTACCAAAACAATATGGAAAAAAGATGATGTACACAAGACTGCTGCTGCCGTACGCCAATATAAAGAGCGATTGGGCTATTCCGAAGCTTGGATGGCAGAATATGTGTATAATATCATAATACTGGCAAAGAAAGAGCCTAAAAATAAAAACGCGGAAGAAGAGAAGAAAGAAAAATAAACGATTAGGAAGATCGTTATCAAAACAAAAAAAGTTTTAAAACTACTCCATAAAAAACAGGCAAAGAGTTCTTCTTTGCCTGTTTTTTGTTATATTTATGCATTCGTAAGAGACAGCAAAGCTTATATTTATAACAAACCGGTCAAGGCAAGCAGAAAAAGTTTGCTCAATCCTTCCCCTATCGGAGCTGTCTACACATAATTCATCAAGAGATCGAATTTGCTTAGATGTAATTTCACCACATGATCTCTTCTTCCTCTTTTTATTAATATTCAAAAAACAACTGCGTATGAAACAAAAGAAAATGCTCTCTCTCACTCTTTCACAATTAAAACAACTTTATCAGAATGAAATTCCAGAGCTTGTCCATATTGCCCGGGAAAGCAAAGGAACAGACCATTTCAAACAAAAGCTGGAAATACTCATAACAAATATGGGACTATTGGAAGAAGCGGTTGAGCAAATTCGATTATTAATTGATTTCGATGGAAAGGAAATTCACGAACTTTCCACCGACAAGTCTATTAAAATCTTCTCAATCACTATACTGTATCAATTCTTATTGGGAAAGGAGGATGAAGAATTGGAAACAGACTTGTTTCTTGACCTTTTCCAACAATTCAAGCGTACTCGTAAAACATCTCCTCCAGCCGCCACACGAAACAAAGTTAAATCATGGAGTGCTCGCTGGGCTACAGGACTTGATAAGGATGTTAGGAAAATCAGGGCTCAAAATAAAGAGCGTATGATTCATATTCTGATACAAAAGGTGGAACAACGGAAAAACACAGCTTCACGATTTCATTTCGATGATGGAATGAGTTACGAAGTAAAGTACCAAAGAGTGAACGAATGGTGGAATGATTTTCGTTTTCATCTGTCTATGGCAGTGAAAAGCCCAACTGAACTTAATCGTTTCTTAGATCATTCTCTTTCTTCCGAAACGATGTATTTACTTACCACAGCTCGTAAAAAGGGCATGCCATTCTTTGCCACACCGTATTACCTATCTTTATTGAACTGCACAAAATCGGGCTATGATGATGAGGCTTTGCGAAGTTATATTCTTTACTCCCCCCAGTTGGTCGAAACCTATGGGCAAATACGAGCCTGGGAACGTGAAGATATTATCGAACCCGGAAAGCCCAATGCAGCGGGATGGATACTACCCGACGGACATAACATACACCGGCGCTACCCTGAAGTGGCTATTCTCATTCCGGATACAATGGGAAGGGCATGTGGCGGTCTTTGTGCATCCTGCCAACGAATGTATGATTTTCAAAGCAAACGATTAAACTTTGAATTCGACGCTCTGCGCCCTAAAGAGACATGGGAACATAAGCAACGTCGTCTCATGAACTATTTCGAGAAAGACACACAATTAAGAGATATTCTCATCACCGGTGGGGATGCATTAATGGCCCAGAATAAAACGCTGAAAGCGATGTTGTATGCAGTATACCGCATGGCAGCTCGTAAACAGAAAGCCAATCTTAATCGTCCGGATGGAGAGAAATATGCGGAGTTACAACGGGTTCGCTTAGGGTCAAGGCTCCCTGCCTACCTACCTATGCGAATAGATGATGAGTTAATAGACATACTGAGGGAGTTTAGAGAGAAAGCTGCTACAAAAGGTATACGCCAATTTATTATTCAGACCCACTTTCAGAGTCCGTTAGAAGTCACTCCGGAAGCGGAAGAAGCCATACGCAAACTACTCTCCGCAGGATGGCTTATTACAAACCAACTGGTCTATAATGTGGCGGCATCACGTCGCGGTCATACCACCAAGTTACGCCAAATACTCAATCAACTCGGAGTGGTATGTTATTATACTTTCTCCGTAAAAGGCTTTGAAGAGAATAATGCAGTATTTACCCCGAACAGTCGCTCCATACAAGAGCAGCAAGAAGAAAAAGCAATAGGCATTCTCGATAATGAAGAAGCTCTTCGCTTATCTACCCAACTTGAATCGACACATGATCCCGCCGCTACAATACAAAGATTCATGAGAAAACATCATCTTCCTTTTTTAGCAACCGACCGTAATGTACTCAATCTGCCCGCTATTGGTAAAAGCATGACTTTCAAATTGGTCGGAGTAACCGAAGAAGGCAAGCGAATTCTCCTTTTTGATCACGATAACACCAGAAAACACAGTCCCATCATTGACAAACTGGGGAAGGTCTTTATTGTCGAAAACAAATCCATAGCCGCATACCTGAGGCAGTTGCAGTCGATGGGTGAAGATGCGGAAGATTATGCAAGTATCTGGAATTACACGGAAGGCAAAACCGAACGAAGGTTTAATTTATATGAATACCCCGATTTTGAATTCCAGACCACAACAAAGATGAGCAATCTGGAAATCCCTGGAAATATAGAATAAATTAAAGTATATTTGCGCAGTTACAAAGGAATTTATGGATATAGAACAACACCCGCTCGAACCGTTCCTACCTTCTAATGCGCATTTGCTGATGTTGGGAAGCTTCCCGCCGCAAAAGAAACGCTGGTCAATGGACTTCTACTACCCTAACTGGAACAACGATATGTGGAGGATCATTGGTTTAATCTTTCATAAAGACAAAACGTTTTTCCTTAATGAAGCGGAGAAAGCTTTTGATAGAGAGAAAATAATCCGTTTTCTTTCAGAGACCGGCATTGCTCTCTTTGATACTGCCACAGCAGTAAGACGCTTGCAAGACAATGCCTCCGATAAGTTTCTGGAAATTATTGAGCCGACAAATATCGCTGCTCTATTGCATCGGATACCAAAGTGCCAAGCGATTGTCACCACAGGTGAAAAAGCTACGGATACGCTTTGTGCCCAATTATCCCTTGAAAAGCCGCATGTGGGAGATTTCATCCCTTTCATTTTCGAGGACAGACCGATGAGACTCTATCGCATGCCGTCGTCTTCAAGAGCTTATCCGTTAGCCTTAGAAAAAAAAGCAGCAGCGTATCGTATTATGTATCAAGACTTACAGTTATTATAGGCCATATCGTACATAAAATTAAACGGTGGAGTCCTTGCATAATTGAAAGTTTCCATTACCTTTGCAGCCGCAAAACACGGGAGTAGCTCAGTTGGTAGAGCACCGGTCTCCAAAACCGGGTGTCGGGAGTTCGAGCCTCTCCTCCCGTGCAAAGATAAATAGCTGTAAACGATGAGTTTACAGCTATTTATCTTTTACAGGTCGGACAAATGTCGGACAAAGATTTTCCGAATCATACAGAAAAGAAGGTTCATACCAAAATGCTGAGGAATTGCGACATTCTCTTTATCTATAGGGAAACCGTAGCCCTTCGGTTTTCAAACCATAGGGCTTTACTACGCGAACCGTAGCGCTGCGGTACGGGAACCAAAGGGCTACGGTTCGGCAATGGACACCCTTAAAGAGTTATCAATCCCTCGGCATTTAGGTATGATCCTCATTTTGCTTATAAGAATGAGCAAAAAAAGGAGGCGCTTGTAAAAGCGTTATTCTATTAATCCAATGAAAAGGTCTGCTCAAAGCTCTTTCCAAAACGATTGACAGCTACAATCTTAATGGACTTGGCATGAGAAGTCGGTCGAACGCGAAACAAATGCATCGTCTTATATCCTGTAGCCTTTCCTTCTTTCATTGTAATATATGCTTGGTCTTCATCGGCAAAAGATTCAAGTGCTCCCGGCACCTCAACTCCATCTTCATAATAAGAGAGCTTCCAAGCCGGATCATAATCCCAAACATTGACAACAAGATATTTAGGTTGGGTATTAAACTCACCGGGTTTGTAAATTCTAAACTGGTAATCCTCGGAAAGCCCGGTAGTTTTATACTGCCATGAAATGTTATTACCGTCGACCGAAACAACAAGATATCCATTAGGAGCACCACATCGATTCACGCCTCCAGCCCACCATGCGCCACAAGCAGCCCCAATATTATGTTCGTAAATATCCGGAGTTACCATTCTGTTTTCATAATAGTGAGTGTGTCCGGCAAAAATGTGCACTTTATAATCTTTCAACAAGCTAAATAATTCCTCCGCATTACGTAAATTTCCATTGCTAGTAGAAACATTAGCTACCGGTGCATGTAGATTCAGAAAGACGGTACTCCCCGGTGTCACATAACTAAGATCCTTTTTCAACCAATCCAACTGTGCCGGAGTAAACTCCTCGATATATTTTCTCTGACCTTTATAGTCTATGTCCTTCATTGCAATAATATGGACTTTCCCTACATTAAAAGAGTAATCCGTAGGTCCAAAGTTATCATTGTATGCATGTTCACCATACTCTGACTTGTTTTCTGCAATATTCAAAGCCGGATATTTCAAGTCAAAATCATGGTTGCCTATCACATGATACATTGTTGCATGTAGACCGGATATTGCATCTCTATATGAAGAAAATAGAGGCATAGCATCCCATACAATATCCCCCAACAGCATGCCATATACATCAGGAGTAGAGCATTTCCCCAAAGTTTCTGCCAAGTCATTAACAGTCTCTTTACGGAAACGTTCCAATTGCTTTTCATTCTTTACTTGAGGATCGGAGATCGCTATATAAGTAAAACGATCTGCAGGAGCATTCCGTTTGATCAACTGGAAATTATGCTGCTCTTTCTTTTTTCTCGCATCTATCCGGGCATAGTATCCTATCGGCAAAGCATTCTCCACAGCAGCCTTATATTCCGCCGGAATTGAGAGATAAACAAACTTGGATTCATCCGGGTTGGAAAGCAGTTGATAGTGTCCCTTCACATCTGTTTGAGTAAAATTCACCCCATCGGTCACCACAACATTTGCCACCGGTTGATTACGATTATCATTAACGACTCCTTTTAATACAACTTCTCTTTTGCCTTGCAGATTACCTGCATGCAGCCCTGTCAGTTGCAAGACGCAAAGTAGAAGAATAAAATATGAATAACGAACTGATCTCATAGCTCTTATATTTAAAATTGAAAGTAAATTAAGCAACAAAAACAGAGAAAGATATGACAAAGCAGTTAAAATTAGAAGAATTGTGTGTCACATAGAGATGTGCAAAATTCCACAAGCCAGCTTCGTCTTATTTCTCATAAACACAAAGAGAGTTTGCAACCTCACGTTCACCTAGATTGTCATAAATCTTATTATCGCAAGGCTTATTTAATACCCCGTTTGCAGAAGCTGAGACACACCATAACGTAGAAGATCCCCCACCGTCAAGATTAATCGCATCCCTCCCACCCAAAACTTTAATGAGATGGGTCAATTCGGGTATGTTAACGCCTTCGGCTTTACCTTTAAATCGTCCGTCCACAACGATTAATAGCACCTTCTTATCCCGGGTAACAACAACAGCACTCCTTGGATGCTTGGTCTCGACAAAGTTCTGATTACATGCTGATAAGTCCTGCTTCTTTCCATCTAGAAGCATTAATGGGCCGGAAGCTAAGATAGTTCCTTCCTTTAGTTTACATGTCTTTTCATGGGCTTTATTCCAGGACATCAACGTCAGCTTACCCTTATGAATTTCGACAGCTCCGGTCGTAACAGTACTCAAAGTCCCGTTCTTTGTAGTATCCACCACTACTCCATCTTTCCGTAAATAACAAACGGAGGTGCCCTCCTTCACATTAAAATATGAACCATTAATAGCAGCAACCGCACCGGATTGTCTCGCTGCAGTACTTGTAATTTGTTTCGGTGAATGAATTAAAACATCAAATTTATACCTGTGAGGAGTAATTTCGAGTAAAGTTATGTGTTGAGGAACTCCATACAAAAAAGGAATCTCCGCCTCGCGGCATATTATGCCTTTTTTCATTGTAGTTGTAATCCATTTTGCAGATGTAATAGCCAAAGAATCGGCCATTGTCTGCGCATGCAACGGAATTACGATACTCAAAAAGAGAAAAACCAGAAAAGTTTGCTTTCTCAAAACCATAGCAACAATATTTTCAGTAGTCTGTATCAGACACAAACCTACACGATAACTTTGGATTTAACAAGTATAAAAGATATATATTTGCATTTTCCAATCATATATTTTAGGTTTGCAATATGAAGCTACTTTACGCAATACTCGGAACCATTTCTTTATGTTTAGGCATTCTAGGAATCTTTCTGCCTTTACTCCCTACAACTCCATTCTTATTGCTTACTGCAGCTCTCTATTTCAAAAGCTCACCCAAATTATACAACTGGCTTATCCGGCATAAATACTTCGGATCGTATATTCGTAATTTCAGAGAGCATAAAGCCATACCGTTAAAAGCCAAAATATTATCTATAACCCTATTATGGCTAACAATGCTTAATTGTATTCTGTTTTTAATTTCCAATTCGTGGATTAAGATTACCCTTTTACTGATTGCTGCGGGTACCACTTATTACATACTCTCATATAAAACCCTCAAATCAAAAGGATAAGTTTGTTCACACCAGGATTCTCTCATTTATAATTCGGGAAATGATATAATTGGAAATTTTCAAGGAAATATAAACAACCTTATATTTGGAAAAACAAGATGTGCCAACATTAGGTTGTTCCAGACGTTGGCACACGATTATTAAAGATCAATAAATCAAACCTCTTTGAGTAGACTATTGAAGAAATGATCCAGTCCTATACGCGCATCAGCAAGTTTATCTTCCCACTGTTCTACAGAGTTTTGGCCAATAATATCTGTTACATACTTTACAGCGATGAAAGGAACATTTTTAGCACGACAGACTAATGCCTGGGCATAAGCCTCCATATCCACCACATCACCTTTCACATCTTCCAAATCGGTCAAGAAAGTATCTCCGGTATTACAGACCCCGGCATGTTCCCAATGCTCACAATAACTTTTTTGTGCAAGCATAGCAGAAGTATCTATTTCAGATTCGACACCAAAGTCCGCTAATTTTTGCATATCACGATCAACAAACTGACGGCAAACAAAAATATCGCCTACCTGATGATTTACGGTTCCCGCCGTACCAATATTAATCACTAAATCAGGTTCCCCATGATTAATCGCTTCGGACAGATAAAATGCTGATTTCACTTTTCCAAGTCCGGTACGTAGATAACCAATTTGTACTTCATCTCCATCTTTCACACCGGGAAATTTCAATTCCGTAAATTCGCCTTGCACGGCATAAGTGACCAATATTCTCATAAGAATTTTCTATTCATTATACTATAAATAAAACATCAATAGAAGCGGTTTAAATAATTATTGCAAAGATAACAGCTATAATAAACATCGGCAAGCGATAAAGTAAGGAACTTTGAGTAACAATATTACATTTTTACACGAAAAGTTTTTGTAATCTACAACTAAATTGTATTTTTGTGTAGAATTTTGGTATAGTAATGACAGAAGAAGAAAAGAAGCGATTAAGTACCTTTGAAGCCAGATTGCGCCATCTTATCTATCTGCACGATGAGTTGAAGCGCGAAAATGCTGAATTAAAGCAACTTCTTAAAAATAAAACAGAAGAATGCAAACAGGTACAAGCCGAATATGGAGCTTTGAATGTAGACTATACAAACCTAAAAACAGCAATGACAATCAGCCTTAACGGCAGCGACGTAAAAGAGACGAAGCTGCGATTGTCGAAATTAGTGCGTGAAGTCGATAAATGCATCGCTTTATTAAATGAATAAAAAGAGCATGTATGAACGATAAAATAAAAATAAATCTGCAAATGGCAGGATCTACCTATCCTCTGACCATACGGTTTGAAGAGGAACAAATGGTTAGAGAAGCTGCCAAGCAGGTAGATATGCGGCTTAATGCGTATCGTGAACATTATAAAAATGTAGCTCCAGAGAAAATAATTGCAATGGTAGCCTATCAATTTGCTTTGGAAAACCTACAAATGAAAGATCGTAATGATACACAGCCGTATGCTGGGAAAATTAATGAATTGACAGAAATGCTGGAGGACTATTTTAAAAAGCAGTAGGATCTCAGTCTATTTTTGAAACAGTTATAACGAAAAACTTGCGCACTGTATTAAGCCTAATCCTTAAAAGGGAGTAGCCTTTGCAGTGCGTTTTTATTTATATATAAAACATATAGCAATGACAGTAGTAATAATAGTAGCATCCATTGCCTGCTTAATTGTCGGCGGTACGTTATCGTATATACTCTTTAAATATGGATTAAAGAATAAGTATGATAATATCCTGAAAGAAGCAAAAACGGAAGCAGAAGTAATTAAAAAGAATAAGCTGCTTGAGGTGAAGGAAATGTTCCTGAACAAAAAGTCAGACTTGGAAAAAGAAGTTGCCATACGCAATCAAAAGATACAGCAGGCTGAAAACAAACTAAAACAACGTGAGCTTGTCTTGAATCAACGTCAGGAAGAGATCCAACGTAGAAGATCGGAAACAGAAGCCGTGAGAGAGAATTTGGACGCTCAATTGGGTATAATAGAGAAGAAGAAAGAAGAACTGGATAAGTTACAGCAACAAGAGATTGAAAAGCTTGAAACTATTTCCGGTCTTTCGGCTGAGGAAGCAAAGGAACGGATGATTGAATCTTTAAAAGAAGAAGCAAAAACTCAAGCTCAGTCGTATATCAACGACATTATGGACGATGCCAAGTTGACTGCCAATAAAGAAGCTAAACGTATCGTTATACAAACAATCCAAAGAGTATCAACAGAAACTGCCATTGAAAATTCGGTTACAGTGTTCCACATTGAATCGGATGAAATAAAGGGCCGCATCATTGGACGTGAAGGACGAAACATACGTGCGCTTGAAGCCGCTACCGGAGTTGAAATCGTTGTGGATGACACCCCTGAAGCTATTGTATTATCGGCATTCGACCCTGTCCGCCGTGAAGTAGCCCGCCTAGCTTTGCATCAACTTGTTACTGACGGGCGTATCCACCCTGCCCGCATTGAAGAAGTAGTAGCTAAAGTACGCAAACAAGTAGAGGAAGAAATCATAGAAACGGGTAAACGTACCACGATTGACCTTGGTATCCACGGACTTCATCCCGAACTTATCCGTATTATCGGTAAGATGAAATATCGTTCTTCATACGGACAAAACCTGCTCCAACATGCTCGTGAGACAGCAAATCTTTGTGCTGTAATGGCATCAGAACTTGGACTGAATCCTAAGAAAGCTAAACGTGCCGGTTTACTCCACGATATAGGTAAAGTGCCTGATGAAGAACCGGAATTGCCACACGCACTCTACGGTATGAAGCTTGCTGAGAAATTCAAAGAGAAACCGGATATCTGCAATGCTATTGGCGCCCATCATGATGAAGTGGAAATGACTAGCTTATTGGCACCGATCGTACAGGTATGTGATGCAATTTCAGGTGCGCGCCCTGGAGCACGTCGCGAAATAGTAGAAGCCTATATCAAACGCTTGAATGATCTTGAGCAACTCGCTATGTCATACCCGGGTGTTACAAAGACTTATGCTATTCAAGCAGGACGTGAGCTACGCGTAATAGTTGGAGCTGACAAGATTGACGACAAGCAGACTGAGAACTTATCCGGTGAAATCGCTAAGAAGATACAAGATGAAATGACTTATCCGGGACAAGTAAAGATTACTGTAATTCGTGAAACACGTGCGGTAAGCTATGCTAAATAAACGGTAAGGAGCGCATTATATAAACTGTGCCCAAAGGCTAAACCCAAATTATCTATCTACAAAAATATTGTAGATAATAAGACAAAGGGTTAGGAGCTTTGGGCACAGTTTTTTATATACTGTTTGCTGATCATCTCCCCAATGCTCAGAACCGACATTCAAATAAGTAAATAAGAAGATGCAAAGCGTTATCCATTTCTAATTGAGATGTATCGTCAGCGTCATATCTTTAGAAAAGGAGAAACTACACTTTTCATAAGAAGGGGGGCCCATAACACCTTTCGCATCATTACTGAATCCATATTTCTCAGTCGGTATTCCAAAAGCTGCAGTATCAAGCTTTCCATTATTGTTTTCATCCTGATACATCGAAATGGCATACGTACCTATTGGAAGACCCTTACATGGTACTATCACGGTTTTGTCTTTTACATCTACCGCAAAAGCTGCACAAGGTTTCTTCCTAAAAGATTCTTCAGAGTTGAAAATAGCCACATACAGTTTACCACCGACCTTTTCAAACCCCTCTACTCTAAGGGTCAGGCTCTGCGAAAATAAGTTCCCCGTTACAAGCAATAACACACTAGAAAAAATAAAAATCATTGTTTTCATACTCTTCATTTTAATTTATTAGTAACTATCTATCACTAGTGTCCCATTAAAATGAGACGATTAAAATTTAGTCAAACAAACCTGACTCACAAGAGCCATATTGTACTTTGCTACATTGAAAACTAGTTTTGTTAACGAGCTGAAAATTGAAATCCGTTTAATCCAAATCACTGCGTAATAAACTATATTTCAATAGATTGAAAGGGCATCTTCTGATTTTAATGGGACACTAATGACTATCTATATTAAAGATGTCGTCTCAAGATTCCGGACAAATACAAGCCGAGTCTTCCTTCAACAACCTGTTGGATATACTTAGAAATTGGACACATCATAGGCCGCCTTTTTACCCAATGTGACAAATACGCCGATATAGAAGAAATGATCGCTTGATGCCAAAACAGGCTTATCATTCGTACGACCGAATTCATTCTTCCGACAAAGTATATTGGTAGCCGATGCATGAATAATCACTTTCCTGCTAGGTAAAAAGGTAACTCCCAAATCCAGGGAATTATATGGTTTCACCTCATCATTCATCACCCCGGGCAAATTCGGGTTATGATAAGGTCGCCCACTTGCAAACTGATCAGTGAGTCCGATTATGCTCCTCAATCTAGGCAAGGAATATTTTACCACCAAAGCAATGTTATGGCGGGTAGCATACTGGGGAGTGACCAACTCTGTATATCCGGCATATTTACGTTTGGATATATTATAAGTATAAGAAAGCTGGTATTCAAAATTAGTCAATAAAGAACGATCATTAAAGAAAAGATCGACACCCTTGCTATAGCCATACCCGGTGGAAGCTAACGATTCGGAATCTTCTGTAGAATAAGACTCCACATTATCAGGATATACCGAAGATTCACTATCCATAGGAGTTATAAGTGGTAAGTGGGTATACTTTTTATAATAAATCTCCGCTTTATAAAAGCGTCCACCCGATTTGTACTGCCCACCGATATTATATTGGTCACAAACTTGAGGAAGGAGCCTGCTCGACTGAATGAGATATTCATTTTGGGGCAATTGGGTATAGCGTCCTAACGTAGCGGAAAGCATTAAATCGTCCCAGTAATAATTAATAGCAAAGCGTGGAGAAATGTTTAAATGATCACTTGGCCGGGTATATTCGGTCCGAAGAGACAACTCGGTTTTCAACTGCTGAAACGGATAAAAAGTCGACGTCACAAAACCTCCATAAATAGCCGGATGAACAGATCGGGTTAGATTGACGGATGATGACTCTGTCGTTGCCTTTCCCACATTCTCGTAATTATTATCGTATTGACGAAGAAAGCTCTCCACCCCACCCTCTACCCGAAAGACAGGGGAAATACGTTTGGAGATTTTCGTTTTAAGATGCACCTCTTGCTGGCGTTCCATCCAACTATCATCCGCAACAACAGCTCCACCCACATTCTGCCGATAGTACGAATAAGCCGCACCTGCAAACAAACTCCAATCGTTAGAGAACCGCTTTGTATAAGTCGTATTCAGATAGAAATTATTCTCTCCCAAGCTAAACAATCGATTATCCTCCATTGCGTAGTTAGAAAAATCCGTCCGATCATATTCCACATACAGCTTAAAAAGATTAGCCTCATCCGGATGGTAACGAAATTGTGCAGCACCCGAAGCCATTCTATACGGCTTCTCAAACTCAACCCTACCGGGATAGAGCCTATCATAAATATCCAAGTTCTGATAATCAAAGTTCGTCGAAAGGGAACCTTTTGAAAAAGCTTTGGTTCCACCCCCACCCAATCCGACGGAAGAGAGGTTTATGCCCAATTTATTAATAACACTTTTATCTTTCGTATCCAATGGCAATGCAGCGGAGAGAGCATCTCCATATTCAAGAGGAGCACCACCTGTAGCCAGATTGATTCCACTGAACATAAATGTAGAATACCGTGCACGAACAGGAGTATTGATACCCGCGGCAGTATAGGGATTCAGCACATGCATACCGTCAATGTAGGTTTGCACCTCATCACTATCTCCTCCGCGAACCAATAGTTTGCCACTCTCGCCTTGGACTTGAGTTCCGGGCAATGTTTGCAGTGCTTTATACAGATTACCGTTCGCTCCACCCTGTGTAGCCAATTCGACCGGTGATATATCGCTCCAACGACTATTTGCCGATGGAGTCTTCTTTGTTTTTACCACCACTTCTTCCAATCCTATACTATCTGTAAAAAACTTTATGCTTACGGTATCTACTTTAGCAGAATTATTTTGATTTTGGGCTATACCACCCGGGATGAAGCACAAGCAAAATGCTCCGAAACATACTATTTGTCTAATCAATTGTTCCATATTTGCGTCGATTTACAACGACAAACATAGACGTAAAATGATGATCTAAGAAATATCTGGGATATATAGCCCGACTGTGTGACGAATGACCATCTTACTGTGACAAACAACTACCTCGGACCGAGAAAAAGTGATGAATGACCCAACAGATGGATATAAGATAAAGAGAAATCGGACATGACTAAAAAGGACGATAAGCTTTATATCATGGGATTTTTAAGATGTATTTTAAACTGTTTGGTATAAGCTCTTGATACGGGAACTTCTTCGGAACAGTGTTTTAGGCGAAGACGATATCCCTGCATATTCCCATCCACTCGCGCCACAAAGTGAATATTCACCAAATAAGCCCTATGACAACGTAAAATGCTAGAGTAAGACTGAACAATTCCTTCAGCCTGTTTCATTGTCATCCTTAATAACTTTTGCATTACTTTATTTCCTTCCAGGTAGACCAGCTTGATATAATTTCCTTCAGCCTCAGCATACAGCAAATTCTGCACTTCAAGTTCAAAGGCATCTTTCGAACCACCGACAAAGCTCAAATATGAAGATACATTTTCACAGTCATCCAATCTGTCTTCAGAGTGATCCGAAGCGGGATCAGCAGGAATATCTTTTTCATCATGCTCCTCACTCGCCAAAAGAGTATTTAGCTTTATAGCCTCTTTTAAATTACGACTTAATAAGATGTTACGGTTCAACAACTGAAAAAAGACAATAGGAAAAGGGGCCAGTATAATGACAGATAGAAAACTGCCAAGAATTAGATTCCTGCTGAACTCCCAATGAAATATAAATATGGAATATAAAGCGTTGGACAACGCAATCAACATGCACATCAATAAAGTATCAAGTAAATCACGCCCCAGCGTCCACGTTTCTTCCTTATAATAATTAGGAAATAGTGCAGGTAGCAAATAAGCAAAAACACTCAATGACAATGAAGACATAAGCCCATAACCGATTACGATCAATAACTTATGTTCCGGAATGCGGGATATGCCAAACGGTTGAAATAAATAAAGAATGAGAAATATAATCAAAGAAGAATAAAGCACCCCTTTCCACCGTTGACAAAGCTGTGGATAAGGACTTCTTAAAAGAGCTAACAATCTAGTAATCATCACAGTGAATTGTAAGTTATAGACCTATTTTAAACGATTTACAAAGATAATATAAAAATCGAACCTATTATTGCGCCCAGAATGTAACATAAATGTAATATCAAGCCTGTATTCGCTGCATTTTTTTAAAAAAGAATAAATAAGCAGTCTTTTTTATGTTATAAAACATATTTAATCAAAATAATCCGTATCTTTGTAGCGTAAAAAGAAAGTAAAAGTAAAACAGCTCTCCGAAACGCGGAAAGCACAAAAAGACGAAGATTATGAAAAAGAATCAAAATGAGATTTTTATGTTACAGTACCGTATCAAACGCTATCAAGCAATGGGAAACGGAACAATGTGCCAAGCTTTGAATGGCAAACTACAAAAACTGCTTGCAAAGCAGACAACCATGTAAATTAGACTTTCAAATAGAATGAATAAGGGCGGCAAGCTATAAAGCTTACCGCTTTTTTTATGCCCGAATCTGCCCATTACTGAAATAGCACATACAAAGCCCTCAAAAATAGAATAAATCATTTTTACCAGAAAAAGCCATTCACTAGTTAAAGGAATCCATCTCATTTCAACCCCATTCAAAATAACTTCTGAGAGGGGATATGATCAGGTTACGACTGAGCTATGATGAAGTAACGAGTGAATGGCATTCAGTATACGACTGAATAAGGTTCAAGTTACGACTGATTTTATATTACTAAATAAGTTAACGGCAAAGAGACATTATCATGTAAATTATTTATCATACAAAATCATTAGAAAAGTTTTTTTATCATCCAAAAGTCTCTGGATAAATATCATCAAAAGAGAGAGAATAGATAGACAAGGTTTGCCCGCAATAGATACGGGAACGTTTTTTAGATACGAAAACTCAATCGGGCACTATATCCTTACCAAATGGGTTCAAAGCCAAAGCAGCAAGTTTGAAATGCTGCATACCGAAAGGAATACCAATGATTGTAATGCACAAGAATAGCCCAAATGCAAAATGAGAGACACATATCCATATACCCCCTAAAAAAATCCACAGAATATTCATAAACAGAAACAAGCACCCATCGGCGGAAGGGCGGCTTTTGATCTGTCTGCCAAAAGGCCATAAAGCCAATCCTGCAAGTTTCATGGTTTGCATGCCAAAAGGAATACCAACAATAGTCAGCATCATTAACAGACTTGCAATGAAATATTCCATTGCAATAAATATTCCTCCGAATGCCAACCAAAGAAAGTTCATCAAGCAGCCCATACAGATAGATTTAATGTAGGCTACAAATATAGGATAATTTATTCACAATCAAATAATTCAGACCCAATCACTGAATTCAAAGCTGAGCTGTTCCCATTCCCCCTTCTCACCACTTTCATCTTTAGGGTTGGACACCGAAAGCCCAATCAACCGGATAGGATGGTTTTCGTAATCAACATCCTTAAGAAGCTGCTTTGCCAAGGGGAGAATAACCTTTAAATCGGTGAGCTTTTCGTGCTGGGTGATGCTTCGGGTGATTTGATTAAAATCATAGAACTTAATTTTGAGCGTTAGTGTATTACCTAGAAAATCCTTGTCGGATAACCGTTCCACTAATTCTACAGCAGTGTGATACAATTCAATAATGACAGACGAACGGACGGATATGTCCTTCTCAAGAGTATGCTCGCAACCAATGGATTTCCGGACACGTATTGCCTCTACCGGGCGAAGATCAATGCCTCTGGCAAACTCATAATAAAGGCCCCCTGCCTTACCGAAAGCAGCTTGCAGAGTAGGCAAAGAGCGCGCCCGCAATTGAGCTCCATTGTGTATACCCATCGAGTGCATCTTCTTTGCCGTTACAGGCCCCACCCCCCAAAAACTCTCTACGGGTAAATTGGCAATAAAATCGAGTGCCTGATCGGGATGTATGGTGCACAAACCATCCGGTTTACGACAATCGGATGCCACTTTAGCCAAAAATTTATTGTAAGAAACTCCTGCAGAAGCTACCAGATTCAATCGTTCCCTAATTTTCGTCTTTATTTCACGAGCGATATCTACAGCAAGATGAATGCCGGGTTTATTCTCGGTGACATCAAGAAAAGCTTCATCCAAAGAAAGCGGTTCGATGATATCGGTATACTCATGAAAAATTTCATGAATTTCGCGGGACACCCTTTGATAGACCTCCATACGCCCGTGAACAAATATAAGCTGGGGACACAGGCGTTTGGCTTTCTGCGATGCCATAGCAGACCTTACTCCATATCGCCGCGCCTCATAACTGGCGGCAGCAACAACGCCACGCGCTTCGGCATGCCCCACGGCAACAGGTTTGCCGCGAAGTTCAGGATTATCCCGTTGCTCCACCGAAGCATAGAAAGCATCCATGTCAATGTGTATAATCTTACGTTCGTTCATATACAATTATTCCTGTGCAAAAATACATAGCTTTCGGCATTATGCAATTTGCACAGGAATAAGTTTATAAATTGTTAGTTCGCATTGCTGCAAACCAATAGAGTCCGCAGATCAAATAAACAGTTTTACAACATTGTAGATAATGGCGGCAAGCAAGCCACTGACCGGTATCGTAAGTACCCAAGCCACCATAAGATTACCTGTAACTCCCCAACGGATAGCCGATAAACGTTTTACGGCTCCAACACCGATGATAGCGCCTGTAATAGTATGAGTCGTACTTACCGGTATCTTCAAGAATTCTGTCAGGAACAAAGTAAATGCACCAGCCGTCTCAGCTACAACACCTTCAAAAGGAGTTACCTTGGTTATTCTGGAACCCATTGTCTTTACAATCTTCCATCCTCCGGACATTGTACCCAAAGATATCATTGTAAAACAAGAAATGGGCACCCAGGCCGGCAAATCATTGATGGACTGAATACCCATTCCCAAACCAAGTGGGTGAGCGGCAATCATTGCAGCAGCAATAATACCCATGACTTTCTGCGAGTCGTTCAAACCATGCCCTATACTAAAGAGAGCAGATGAGAGTAACTGCAATTTCTTAAACCATCGGTTTGCTTTATGAGGATTGGCTTTTTTACAAACATAATACAGAAGAACGGTGAGACCTAGAGCCACTATCATACCAATGAGAGGAGCCAAAAAGATAAAAGCTACGATCTTCATGATCACAGATCCATGTACAGCCTGGAATCCATTCGCCATAATAGCGGCTCCGGCAAAACCTCCAATCAGGGTATGAGAAGATGATGATGGTATGCCCAACCACCAAGTGGCAAGATTCCACATCACTGCAGCAATTACTCCCGACAAAATGATAGGAAGAGTGATAAACTGTTCATAAACCGTTTTGGACACCGTATTGGCAATTCCAAACTCACCTATAATGTATTTTGCAATAAAGAAAGCTACAAAGTTGAAGAAAGCAGCCCATAATACAGCTTGAAACGGCGTTAATACTTTTGTAGACACGATAGTGGCAATAGAATTCGCCGCATCATGAAATCCATTGATATAATCAAATAGAAGTGCTAAAATAATAATAGAAACAAGTAAAGCCATATTTTCGGTTTTATGCGTACTTTACAATGATTGTCTTTATAATCTTGCCTACATATTCCGCTGAATCTGTAGCTTTTTCAAGCTCATACATGATCTCCTTTATCTTGATAATCTCAATTCCATCCTTTTCATTTTCAAAAAGGCGAATGATAAAGTTCTCATATACATCATCAGCCTTATTCTCTAAATCATGTAGCTCCGCACAGTACTTCTTGGCATTAGTTGGACTCTTTTTCAATACATCCAATTCATCAACAGCCTTACCTATGCATATGGCCGATTCACGGATAATATTGGCCAAATCAATAGATTCTTTAGGCATGTTTTTAGGATTGTATAGCACAATACGCTTTGCACAACTATTTACATGGTCAATCACGTCATCAAGGCGACCAGCCAATGCGTGAATATCTTCACGGTCGAAAGGGGTAATGAATGTAGTATTCAATTCATCAAATATCTTATTTGACAAACGGTCACCCTCTCTCTCCTCATCTTTAATCTTTTTATAATACTCTATCGCTGATTCATGACTATAAGCTTCCAAACTTTCAATCATTAAGTCGGATGTTGCAAGCATTACGTCGGCCATTTTACGAAGCAAAGGGAAGAACTTTGGCTCTCTAGGAGCTAACTTGTTCAAAAAAGAGTTGTTCATAATGTAAGAATTATATTTATATCAAATCCAAATTTTATCTAATACCTTTTGTTAGTAAACTTAAGAACCCCAAATATGTATGTCCTACAAAAGTTTTTAGGGAATAACTTGTTTATTCATCCAAAAAAACGCTATTCTTTGATAAGCAAGTAGGATTCAAAAAAAAACTGTGCAAAAATAAAAAATGTTATATATAAATATGCAAAGTTCAATCAAAAAAACACTTTTTTATTCTCGACAAGAAGTAGTATTTCGCTTTTTAAAGCTTATATTTTATATCATTTTCACAGCCACTATACATTTATAAGTATCTACAGTACGGCTTTTCAACGAAAAACACACAAATAAGATATTATTTATTTATTTTAGCCTACGAAGAACAATGAAATCGAAATGTAACATGGAAGAAAAGAAAGTCGGAAATATCAGCATGACTCTCTTTTTCCGTAATCTTATGCCATGGAAAGATGAGGTACTTCCGCAATGACCCGACAAGCTAACCCTGTCATATCAGTAGAATTCATAGGATAAGTTTTTGCTAATAAGTGTTCATTAGCCTTTCCTTATCCCTGCAATAATCCTACGATAAACTTCACCATACGCTTTCTCTATTATCTTATATGTTGGCATTGACATATACGTGTAAAATTACAATATAAAGTTAGTATTTAGGCAAACTTACAGAAAAGCACCAGCAAATAAGCGCGTTAAACCTACAAACGAAAGTTTTAATAAGAAAGGTGGTTGTGGATTAAAAAAGGAAGTAACAAAAAATAAAAAAGAGGAACTAAATAAGATATTTATCTATTTAATCCCTCTTTTCTGATTTAATGCTATACACAACGTGGAGCTGGAGGGAATCGAACCCTCGTCCAAACGAGGAAGGTATAAGCTTTCTACATGCTTATCTTTGCCTAGATTTTCGTGTAATGGCAGAACCAAAGCCATCAACCATTACCTTATCCTCTTAAATTTCATTCATACTTCAAGGCAAGTATGAACTATCCCCGATTTAACTGCACCACTGAATCGGAATGCTTCGGAGCAACGGCTTCCGAGTGATGTCTCGTCCCAGTACCTAGTACCGGGATTAAGTTAATCTACTATGATTCGATTAAGCAGCAAGAGCGTAATTATTTTCGCCAGATAAAATTTTGAAGACTGAGATTATAGTGCAAATCAACGACGCACTGCATGCTTACTTATCCGTTCTACCCGCTGTCAAATCCAGTCAACCCCATGACTTTGAAATAAGCTGATAGACGAAAGACAGGATACGGACATAAAGTCCAAAAACCCTCTTTCGGCACAAAGATACGAAATATTTTGCATTATGGCACAATATGCAGCTACTTTCTATTTTACAAATAATAATGAGACATGACCTTTAATTATCAGCAAAAACTAAAAAAAGTGAATTGAAAAGGAAATAAAGAGAGAATATATTTACCTTTGCTATATAAGAATATAACATAATAATCGGGTATTCAGTCCTAATTCTAAAGTAAAAATACATATGAAAAAATATCTTTTTATAGCGCTGACATTATTTGTTTTCAGCACACAGGCATTACCTCAGAAAACTAAGCTTAATAATAAATTGACTATGCTTGTTGGCACATATACTAATGGTACCAGCAAAGGCATCTACACGTATCAATTTGACCAAACAAATGGTCAAGCGCTAATATTGGACTCTATAGCGATTGAAAACCCTTCATATCTGACTCTCTCTGCAAATGAGAAGTTTGTATATGCAGTAAGTGAGATGCCGGATTCAACAGCTGCCGTTATTGCTTATGGATTCAATAAACAAAACGGGAAACTCAAATTTTTAAATCGCCGACTGACCAAAGGTGCCGATCCGTGTTATGTCTCAACAAATGGAAAAATCGTACTCACGGCAAATTACACAGGAGGTTGCATGTCTGCTTTCACCTTAAAGCAAGATGGAAGTCTCAACACTTTAAGTACTTTATATCGTGGCAGTACAGGAGGCCCTGATGCTATTCGCCAAGCAACACCCCATATCCATTGCGCCGCATTCTCCCCTGACGGGAAATATATCTTTGCGACGGATTTCAGTGCCGATCGTATATTGCATTTCACCGTTAATCCAAAGCAGACTATACCCAATGCTTTAAAAGAAACGACAAACATAGATGGCGATTCAGGACCAAGGCACCTTACATTCAGTCCGAATGGGAAATATGCATATCTCATCAGCGAACTTTCGGGAAATATTACGGTATTCAATTATAGAAATGGGAAACTAACCAAAGTTCAAGTCATCACTGCCGATAAGCTTCATGCCCGTGGTAGTGCAGATATCCACTTGAGCCCTGACGGTAAATTCTTGTACGCAAGCAACCGACTTAAAGGAGATGGAATAGCCATATTCAAAGTAGACTTAACAAAAGGGACATTAACGGATATAGGATATCAGTTTACCGGTATCCACCCACGAAACTTTAACATTACTCCCAATGGAAAATATTTGCTGGTAGCTTGCCGGGACAGCAATTTCATCCAAGTGTATCAGCGTAATGAGACTACAGGTCTTCTGAATGACACGCATCAAAGCATTTACCTGAGTAAACCGGTTTGTATAAAATTTGCTGAATAGAGCAATGAGATAAAAAGTAAACCGAGCCTAAAAATATTAGGCTAATGAAACCTAAAAACAAAACTAAAATTCACATAATCATGAAAAAAGAGATTATAATACTCGCAGCTTCCATTTTAGCCACCTCGGCGGTAGCTCAAACAGAAGTGATAACAGGAGTGACCCGTGGAAAAGATTATGGCGTTACTTATATACTACCGAAGAGTGAGATTGAAATAACCATTCAAGCAACCAAGCATGTATATACTCCCGGTCAGTTTTCAAAATATGCTGATCGTTATATGAGATTGAGTGATGTCTCTTCCGACCCCAAGACATACTGGACATTAGACAACTTGCAAGCTAAAATGACGGGGATGGCAGATCGTGATAAAGTGTATTTCGTTAAATTGAAGGACAAAACTGTTGCCCCTCTTATTGAATTGACAAAAGACGGTATTGTATGCTCTATCAACATGCCTCTCGGTAGTGGACAACCAACGTCAAAGCCGGAAACCCAACCTTTAAAGAAGCAGAATAAGGAAATAGACCCCAGAGACTTTCTGACTGAAGAGATATTAATGTCAAACTCAACAGCTAAAATGGCCGAACTGGTAGCCAAAGATATTTATAATATTCGCGAAAGTAGAAATGCGCTACTACGGGGAGAAGCTGAAAACTTGCCTAAAGACGGCGAGCAATTAAAAATTATGCTTGATAACTTGAATATCCAGGAACAAGCCATGACCGAGATGTTCTCAGGAAAAACCACAGAAGAAAGCAAGGTATTTACGTTTCGCGTTGTTCCCAAAGAAATGAAAAACGATGTTCTATTCCGCTTTTCTAAGAAATTGGGAGTCGTTGCCAATAACGATTTAGCTGGAGATCCGGTATATGTCACATTGACCGATTTGAAAGCTATCAACATACCAATGGAAGACAATAAAAAGAAACCGGTGGATGGAATAGCCTATAATGTTCCGGGAAAAGGTAGCATAACCATACAATATCTAAATCAGAATTTGTACAATGGAGAAATTCCTGTAACTCAATTCGGGACAGTCGAATATTTAGCACCTGTGTTATTCAATAAGAAATCTACGGTTAAGGTATTGTTTAACCCGGAGACAGGATCATTGGTTAAGGTTGACAGAGGAGAATAAATTTGTCCTTGTGAAGCTGCATAATGTAGGTCATAACCCGTGATGCATACTCTTCGTCGAAAGCAAAATGATCCTTAAGTAGGTCAATGATATCCTGCACACTTCGCTCTCCATCAATGAATTTCCAAACGGCAGTTCCATGCTCTTCTAAACGAACCCGAATAGGAGAATATACCCCTTTTGGTAAGAAATAACGTGTTATAAAAGTGCTTTTAAACCGAGGGAAAGAGAGAATCACGTTCTCTCCTTCCCATTCGGTTTTTATTGAATCACAACGTACCGGAATTGTTTCCAATAAGTTTGTTTTTCCTTTTGACATACTGTTATGTAGTATGTTGGAGTTTATTTGGGAAAGAATGAATTTGCAAAGTGAAATATATCCTTCCTCAAACAACACTCAACGATATTATTTTTTCATATTAGCTTCTTCAAGACCATATTGCTTGATACGGTCTTCTCTTTTCAAAAGCAAAGCAACTCCCACAGATAATATTCCGAAAATCATGAAGATAGACAAAGGAATAGTATAATCATAGCTCACAACCCCATTTTTTGTCGATTTTGCAAATGTATCAATAACCCATCCTATAAGAAGCGGTACCATAGAAAGCCCTATATTCTGAATATAAAATATTAAAGAGTAAGCCGATCCTAATTGTTTTTGAGGAATAATCTTTGGAACAGAAGGCCACATAGCCGAAGGTACTAAAGAGAATGCCACTCCCAACACTATTATTAAAATTAAAGCAAACCACCAGTATTGCAAGATCGGCAATGTAAAGAGCAAATGTACAAATACAAGCATTATGGAACCAATAACCATTAACGTTGCGCCCTTACCTACCCTATCATACAATGAACCAAATAAAGGAGTCAACAGAATACAACCGAAAGGTAACATCATAGGAATATATCCCGCCAATCCCGGCTCAACATTATATTTATAAATCATTACTTTTACTGCAAACTTCAAGAAAGGAAAGACTCCGGAATAAAATAGCAAACATAAAAATGTAATCAACCAGAACCCTTTATTAGTTATGATAAACTTAATATCACTAATTTTAAACTTATCTTCATCATTCTCAGTAACGCTAGCAGCTTGTGAAGCATCCAGCTTCTTATCCATGACGCAATAAACCAAATAGACCAAAAAGCCTACACATAAGAATACGACACCCAATAAAACCGGCATGGAAAGATGTCCCATCGTTTTTGCCAATGGCAAACTAAAACCAAGTGCAATACCAGTACCGATACGGGCCATAGCAACTTGAAGCCCCATAGCCAAGGCCAATTCATGACCGGTAAACCATTTCACAATAACTTTGGAAACCGTTATACCTGTAATTTCAGCACCAACCCCAAATATAGCAAAACCTAATGCCGCAAATAGAACCTGATAGGTCATCCCAAACAATGTCCCCTGTAGAAAGAAGTATGGGGATATGGCCCAATATTTAATCAGTGCACCTCCGAACATTAATATGGAAGAAAGGGTTCCCGTAAAGCGGACACCCATTTTATCCAAAATGATACCTCCGAAAAGCAGCATCAATAAGAATACATTGAAGTACCCATAAGCTCCTGTAAAAAAGCCATATTCAGTAGATGACCATCCTAAACCATCCAACTTACAATCTACCGGCTTCACTGTGGTCACAGCCTGAGCATTCTCCACTTTATCAAAGCTACCGTCAGCATAATATACGACTTGTCCTTTAGTCGTCAACAAGTCTTCTAACGGCGCCATCACGTCCGTCACAAAATACCCACACATCATTGTGAAGGAAACAATCACCAATGCACTCCAACGAAAAAGTTTAGAGTCATTCAATTTAAGTTTCAAATGTTCTGTCATTATAGTATTTAGCTAAAATATTGATATAATCTAAAAATTGCGAACAAAGGTAATAAATAACCCTGCGGGACAAACAAAAGGATAGTTATTATTTCCAAATCCATAAAACTAGAATAGTGAGACTGATAAATTATTCAGCCTCACTATTCTAGTTATAATTCCAAATTTATTTTCTTAAATATTAATGCGATGCAGGATCAGAAGTTGCAGGAGCCGGAGTCGCAGGAGTTTGACTCGCAGGAGCAGTAGCAGCAGGATCAGCTGTAGCTCCACCTTGAGGAGCGGCAGTTCCAGCAGGCATATTATAAGGATTTGTTTTTTCTTCTTGTTGCGCCTGTTCCATAATCACATCCCCACTCTTCTCAGAAACAGTAGGCACTACGTAAGCTGTAGCAATACTCATCACTACCATAAATGCAGCGAGTCCCCATGTAGCTTTTTCAAGAAAATCAGTAGTTTTGCGCACTCCCATAATCTGATTGGAAGATGAAAATCCTGATGCCAACCCTCCACCTTTGGAATTCTGAATCAATACGATAAAGCACATCAGTATGGAAGCAACAACCATTAAGACAACTAAAAATAGGTACATTTTATTATTTTGATTTAGCGTTAATAATCAATTTCTCTAAAAAACGAATTTGGTCTGCAAAGTAAGCATTTTTTTTTGGATAATTCAAACTTAATTTTTTAATAATTTCAAGAGCTTTCTCATACTTATGCTGCTTGATGTATATCTTTGCCAAAGTTTCAGTAAAGCAACTGTCGTCCAGCTCATAAGAACTATCTTGGACACGTTCCGGCTGCTCTTTTTCATCGTCCGTTATATCATTCTGCTCACCAGCTTCATCAGCCATAAAGGAAGTTCCAGATGTGGTCTCCTGATCCTCTTCATCCGACTCGGTTTGAGAAAGAAGAGGTAATATTTTATTTTCAGAAAGCTCAACTGATTCATTGGCAGAATTTGAAGAGCGCTGAATAAAGCCATCTATCAAATCGTGTCCTCTTAACTTTGGCATATCCTCTGTTTCAATAATCAGCGAACCGACTTCCTTCTCATCACCTCCATCTTCTTTGAGCAGATAATTGGTATAATCCGTCGAATAATCCAAGTCTGTTCGAGTTTCTTCTTCAGGAATAGTTGAGAGAAAAGCATCAATCAACGATAATGTACGATCCAAACCAACATCCTCTTTTTCAACAGATTGAAGCAACATTTGCTTATCAGTTTGCGGCTTCAGAGCATAGCGATCTCCTTCTATGACATAGAAAAGCATTCGGCGATCAGCTACAAATAAAACAGCCTTACGTAATTCCGATCCAAAAGATATATCATGAAGCAAATAAAGGTTTTTAAGATATAGCAAACGTAAAGAATGGAAATATGGATAACGGGCAACCAATGTACGAAGCCCATACAAAGTTTCCCTATTTAAGTTTTCAGGATGCTGAATCAATTCATTTAAAAACGCAGATGTCATATATTAACTACCAATTAGCTACAGTTGCATTAAATATTTGCTCGGTAATATCCTTTACCATTTCTTCTATCAACTGATCCTGAACGCTTGTCAACAGCTGAGAGGAATCATAAGTTCGAAAAGCGGAGAACTGTTGATCTTCAAAATCCTCTTTATGATTTGTATTATTTACAAATCTCACCTTAACAGTGACAGTCAGCTTTGTTTTTGAAGAGTAGCCATCAGCAGCAACCGATTCATTATATTGGTTATACCCTGTTATTTCTCCTTCAATTTCCAAATCAGCATTATTATTAACCAAACTCAAACGGGTTTGCTTAATAAACAAATCTTTTAATCTCTGATTGAATTCTGTCGCTAATGGAGTGTAGACATATTCGGCTCTATTTGGAAAATCTGTAATAGAGATTGTTTTCACCTTATTATAGTCAATGGAAGTAATTGGAGCAAAACCCATTGATATACGACAAGAAGAAACGACCAATGCTAAAGCGAACAGCATGCAAAGAGGCATTATCTTTTTAATCCAAACCATATTCTTTAATTTTTCTATATAATGTTCGCTCCGATATATTTAAATCTTTCGCAGCATTTTTTCGTTTTCCATGGTTTTTCTCAAGAGCCTTTCGTATCATATCCTTCTCTACATCATCAAGAGAAAGAGATTCCTCCACATATTCCTCTGTATCCTGTATGTCATCATTTAATGAATGGGAAGACTTTGATGCTGGATGAATAATAGTAGGGACTCCCGATTCCACAGGTGCAACTACAGCAGAAGGCGTTGCAAAATAAGAAGAAGAGATCGGCGAATTACCGGAAGTTGTTCTCTCCGACATAATTTCATGAACCAATTTCTTAAGCTCTGTAACATCCTGACGCATATCAAAAAGGACTTGGTACAAGATCTCTCGCTCACTTTCAAAACCTTTGTTTGATTTTACCCCAAACAAAGCCGGAAGTTGCTGAGAACGATCTTTCTCGGGTAAGTACCCCTTCAATATCGCAGCCGTAATTTCACGTTTTGTCTCTATAATAGAAATTTGCTCGGTAATATTTTTTAATTGCCGTACATTACCCGGCCAAGAATAAGCAATTAATTCTTGACGACCATCCTCTGTAAGCTGTATAGCCGGCATACGATATTTTTCTGCAAAATCGGATGCAAATTTTCGGAATAGCAATACGGCATCTTCACCGCGCTCTCGCAAAGATGGTATCTGAATAGGCACAGTATTTAATCTATAGAAAAGGTCCTCCCTAAAACGACCATCAGCAATAGCTTTACTTAAATTGACATTAGTTGCCGCAACAATGCGTACATTAGTCTTCTGAACCTTGGAAGAACCGACCTTAATAAACTCTCCACTCTCCAGGACTCTCAGTAAGCGAGCTTGCGTAGGAAGAGGCAATTCACCAACCTCATCAAGGAATATAGTACCGCCGTCTGCTTCACCAAAGTACCCTTTACGCTCACCTATTGCTCCGGTAAAAGCACCTTTCTCATGACCAAAAAGCTCAGAATCGATTGTCCCTTCAGGTATAGCTCCGCAATTTACAGCTATATACTGTCCATGCTTTCGCCGGCTATATTGGTGGATTATTTGTGGAAAACTTTCTTTTCCGACTCCACTTTCTCCCGTGATTAAGACAGATAAATCTGTAGGCGCCACTTGTATGGCGACATCAATGGCCCTCACCAGATTATCATCATTGCCAATAATGCCAAAGCGTAATTTAACTTGTTGTATCTCCGCTTTCGTCATATTATAAATCTTCTTCCACACTATCAAGCTTTAACTTATCGCTATCGTCACGCTTCTCATAGTATTGCTTCCGCAATGGATTTAAGTGCGCATGTTTATCATTTTGACGATTTTTGAAGACATCAATAGCAACATAAATAGCGTGACGAAAAGAATCTTCATTTGCAACACCTTTGCCTGCAATATCATAAGCGGTTCCATGAGCAGGAGATGTCCTTACAATAGGTAGACCGGCTGTATAATTCACTCCTTCATCCATAGACAACGCTTTAAAAGGAGCTAATCCCTGATCATGGTACATAGCTAGTATTCCATCAAAATGTGTATAGTTGCCAGAACCCATAAAACCATCTGCAGGATACGGACCGAAGCACAATAAACCATTATCAGCCATTTCTTTCAATGCCGGCTTTATTATTGTTTCTTCCTCAGAGCCAAGTAAACCTTCATCACCTGCATGCGGATTCAAAGATAGTACAGCAATGCGAGGTGCGCCGATTCCAAAGTCTTGTTTTAATGATTTATTGAAGATTGTTATTTTTTCCTGAATTAATTCTTTAGTTATAGTACTAGAAATCTGACTAACGGGAATATGACCGGTAACCAAAGCTACTCTGAAATCATCTTTCATTAAAATCATCAAAGATTTAGCACCTTCACCCAATTTCTCTTCCAAATACTCGGTATGCCCAGGAAAAGCAAAGCTATCCGAATGTATCACATGCTTATTAATAGGAGCAGTAACAATAACATCAATCAGCCCCTCTTTATATTCCTCTACTGCTTTTTCCAAAGCATCAAAAGCTGCTTTTCCTGCTTCAGGGTCAGGTTTCGAAAATTCCACTTTCACTTCATCATCAGAGCAATTCACGACATTCAAACGGTTATATCCCGCTTCAGAAGCAGAATTTATAATGCTAAAGTTAGTCGGTAAATCCAATGCTTTGCGATGATATGCAGCAACTTTAGGAGAACCATATATAATAGGTATACACAATTCTAACATTACAGGATCTGCGAAAGTTTTTAATATAACTTCGTAACCAACCCCGTTTATATCCCCTTGGGTTATACCAATCTTTATCTTGCCATTTTCCATATCTAGCATATCGGTTATTTATTTTTTATTGACTTTATGTGGTTTTCTACAAAACTACAAAGAAAGTATCGATAGTTAACGACAAAGTTAATAAATTATATTAATTCACGTTTTCTTGTTTTTGCTTCTCCGTAGATAACATGCCGCATGCAGCAAATATATCTTCACCACGAGAAGATCTAATTGTAGCAAAAAGTCCATGAGAAGTCAAATAATCTCTAAATTCAACCATTTTTGCCATCTCGGCTCCTTCTAAATCAACATCAGGGATTGAATGAAAACGAATCAGATTGATACGACACTCCAAGCCTTTCAACAATTTTATTAGTTCTTTGGCATAAACTAAAGAGTCATTAACACCTTTAAATACAATATATTCAAAAGATAGTCTACGCTGCTTACTAAAGTCATATTCACGTAAAACGTCAACGATCTCTGTTATAGAGAATGCTTTTTCAGCAGGCATCAACTCCCGGCGTTGAGAAGGGAAAGGGTTGTGTATGCTTATTGCCAAATGGCAATCCGACTCTTCTATAAAACGGCGTAAACCTTTACGCAGTCCAACCGTAGATAGAGTCACACGTTTGGGACTCCACCGATAACCATAAGACGCAGTCATTATTTCTAATGCCTTCAAAACTTCATCCAGATTATCTAAAGGCTCACCCATTCCCATCATAACAATATTGCTCAACTGATCACATTCAGGTAAGCAATTGATTTGATTTAGAATTTGGCTAGCTGTGAGATTTATGCTGAACCCTTGTTTCCCTGTCATACAGAACTTGCAGTTCATTTTGCAACCGACTTGTGAAGATACGCAAAGAGTCGCACGATCTTTATCTGGAATATATACAGCCTCAACGTATTGTTTGTCTCCAACTTGATACAAATACTTCACCGTACCGTCAGAAGAGCGCATTTCATTAACAGGAGCAGAAGCCCCGACCACATAAACTTCTTTCAACTTTTCTCTATGCTTTAGAGAAAGATTGGTCATGGCATCAATGGATAATACTTTCTTATCGTATAACCATGATGCAATTTGCTTGGCAGTAAAACGGGGCATATCAAGTTTTTCAACAACCTTCTCCAATTCAGTAAGAGTCAAGCCCAAAAGAGATGTTTGCAACATATGCTAAACAATATTATATTGAATTAATTCTATGCAAAGATAGGAATTAATCTGCACAAGGATATGCGATTGAAAGAAAATGGAAGAAAATGGACACAAAAGAGGCCATCCAAATAATTCGGATGGCCTCTATATCTAGTTCAAACTATGTTTTAAAAGAATAGATAACGAGTATCTACAACATCTGCTTTGATATATAAATCGTTAACAAACTGGCTTGCCATACGGACATGCATACTTTCCAAAGAAGCTATTTCAGATTTTGGATTATATGTTTCATTAAGTTTTTCCTGTGCAATAACCTGAAGAACAAATACACCACCGTTACCCTTGATAGGAGCACTCAACTGATTAACTTTAGCAACGGAAGCGTAAGCTCCAATTAACGGTTCACTGCTACGCAATGAAGACACATAAGCCGGAGCTGAGAAAGTTACATGCTTTACTGTATCAGAAACTGCATTTGGAAGAGCTTTGTAACGTGCCAATGTAGTAGCACCAGAAGATTTCATCATTGCCATAATCTTTTCAGCTTTCTTATCGCGAAGCAATTCCGGTTTCAACTGATCTTTCACCATTGCCAATGGACGGTACCCCTTAGAAACGACAGCAGAAACTCCCAACACCAACATGTGATCACTTTCACCACATTCATATAAGCTGGAAACATCACCGGCTTTCGCAGAGAATACCCATTTTAAAGCCTCTTTTGTACCTTTAATGCCGGCAATATTATGCTCTGAGCTATATAAATCATTACGATCCATAATTTTATATCCGGCACTCTCAGCATTTACAGCAAGCTTATCTAATGTCTGATTAGATGCCACAAATTGGCTGAATGCATTGTATGCTTTATTGTAAGTTTCTTTACTAAATTCAACAGGACGTTTAACTATGGCAACTTTATATTTATCTTTCACCGCTTTCTTATCTGTTACCAATAGAATGATATTAGCACGTTCCAATTTAACGTTAGTCAATTCATTTTGAGGTGCAGATGTTATTGCTTCAAGATACTTAAGATTATCTCCTTCAACAGGAGAACCTTCATAGTTTGCAGATGAAATCCAAGTTGATTCGCCAGACTGACCATATTTTCTAGCAACATCAGCAAACTTAGCACCACCTTTTAATGCGTTGAAAACACTATCGGCCAAAGCCTTTGTCTTTGACTCGTCAGCTCCAGCGATTTGTATCTGCTGAAATTGAATAGAGTCAGCCATAGATGTTACGCCAAGCTTTTTAAATGAAGTATAAGTATTATCCGAAGCATTATAATAAGGTCCGTACACATTTCCAGTTGCAACTGAATCAAGACGTGAAACGACGTCAGCAGGCAAGGATTTAGAAGTATAGAACATATCTACAAATGGAACCTGAGAACCGGTAGTACGAATAAAAGAGGTATAATCTGAAGTAGTAGACGTTAACTGATTAGTATAGTCTGCCATTTCTTTTTGAATAGCAGCTTTGTCTTGAGGACTTGCAGTAACTTGCACATCTACATATTTGATATTACGACTTTCAGCATATTGTTTAAATTGCTCTTTCTTTTTATCATAAGCAGCTTTATAGTCAGCTTCAGATATTGAAACCGTAGAATCAGATATTGATGAATAAGGAATTGCGCTTAACAACAAATCGGATTGATTTACTCTTGCATCGAAAGCGTTCTTTGCTTCAACAGGATTAGAGAACAGCGATTTGGTAACAAGTGCTTGATACTTTTCTGCCAAGCGACTTTGAACAAGATTCTTCTCAATAAACGACCAGTACTTATACATGGAGGTATAATATTCAGTATACTGAGAAGACATTTTGGTTTTATCCATCTTAGCATAATCTGCTAAAAACTTTTTCAACATATCTTTATCAAAAGTACCTGTCTGAGGATTACGAAAAGGGGTTTGTTGAAGCATCGGGTGAACACCGGCATCAATAATAGCCTGCAATTCAGCTTTAGAAACAGTTAAACCCAGTTTCTTAGCTTCATTTTCTATCAGCTTATTATTTACGTAAGATCTCCAAACTTCATCTTTAATTTGATTGGTTTGTTCGTCTGTCAATGCATTCAAACCACTGGATATCTTTACAACCTCTGTGTATTCTTCAACCATTTTTTGGAAATCCTGAGCCGAAAGCGACTCCCCATTTACTTCTCCTACACTTTGAGATTGATGTGGTTGCAACACTTTCCACGCATCACCAGCAATGAATGCGAACAAAGCCAAACCAACAACAATCACCAATAAAGGTCCTTTTGACCGAATGTTTTGTAATGTTGCCATTTTAATTAATACGATTTATTTGTTTTTCATTATTTATCTTAAGTTGCATTTTAGCGCACGAAGATACAAAAAATGCAAATATTCATCTATTTATTTCTCAAAAAAATATACCTATGAATTATTCTATGGTTTTGAGCCTTACCAATTCAATCTTTGTAGCTGTTAATTTAATTATTTTGAATTGATACTTGCCTATTTCTATCACTTCATGCAATTTTGGAAAACTTTGGTAATAATGCAATATAAGCCCCCCGATTGTCAAATAATCATCAGACTCAGGCAACTCAAGATTGAATTCTTCATTGACTCTTTCTATTTCAAGTCGTGCAGATAGAACATATTCATGCTCATCAAGTTGCTTACATATATATGACGAATTATCGTGTTCATCTTCTATTTCTCCAAATATTTCCTCAACTAAATCTTCTAATGATACAATACCCGACGTTCCCCCAAATTCGTCAACAACTACAGCTATCGCCTTTTTCTGTTGCATAAATAAACGCATCAATTTATGCGCTCCCATGGTTTCGGGCACAATGGGAACCTCTTTAATATTATTCCTCCAGTCTATAGGATTACGAAACATTTCCGAAGAATGTATATAACCAATAATATTATCGATATTACCATTGTACACTATAATTTTAGATATCCCAGACTCAATAAAAAGATTCTTCAGACTCTCCATAGAAGTATCTAAATCAACAGCTACTACTTCTGTCCGAGGAACAATACAATCTCTTATCTTAACGCTGGAAAAATCAAGTGCATTTTGAAATATTTTAACTTCAGTATCCAACTGGTCTTCATCAGTACTATCAATACCGGATTGAACAAAATAATCCAAATCAATCCGGCTGAAAGCTTTATCAGAAACCTCTCTATTTACTTTAACGCCCATTACCCTAAGTATAAAATAGGATAAGAGCGAAACGAATTTAGAAATCGGATAGAGAATGATATAAGATACTAGCAGAGGGAAAGCGAAAAACTTCAGTACTGTATTGGGATTTATTTTAAACAAGGACTTTGGTAAAAATTCTCCGGTAACCAATATTATTGAGGTAGAAATAATAGTCTGTAATAACACCCTGACAAAATCATTCGATATCAAACCGGATAATAAATAAATATCTGTTAGTCGAGCCATCAAAACGCCATATATCACCAATGCAATGCTGTTTCCGACCAACATAGTCGAAATAAAGTTGTTAGAGTTGCGAAAGAAATAGGAAAATATATGTGATGACAGGTTCTTCTTCGGTTCCATTTCGAAACGAAGTCTATCTACTGAAACAAAGGCTATTTCCATTCCCGAAAAGAATGCAGAAAAAAGCACAGTTACCAATAAATAAACAAGAATATTCATACTAAAAATTATTTAGACTTAGCCACACTATCCGGTCCAAGTTTATTCTCATCTTTGACAAAAAAGACCCCTTCCGGCTTATGAATAGTATAGACTGTCATTTGTTGGTCTGATTCAAAGCCTTTGCCGGTAATTATTCTATCAAGCTGTTCAATCCTGATAGACTTATCCGAATAAACCTTCCGACTATTTTCGTCCCAATATAACAATTGCGTTTTGAATTTTTCGCCTTTTATATTTTTAATGACCACATGCCCCATTAATTTCCATAGGCGCTGTTTATCATAATAATAAGCGGTATCACTCTTTATACTAGCTTCCACATGGAAAACAGAATCAAATTTCTCAAGATACAGCCCTTTTTCAAAAGCCCAATAAGAAGGCGATTTGCGATCATAAATAAGCCAAAGATCGGTCTTTATACGATATCTGGTTACCCCAGAATCCGAAATCAACATCGTTATTCCACGCGTATCCAACACAGGTAAAGAGTCACGTTCTGTAATAGCTGCACCCAATTTCTTTTTACCCCCGGAACAAGCAGAAAACGAAAGAAGCATAATTACAGCCCAGCAAGCTATAATCATGCTTTTATTTTCACGTAAAATAAATTTATATACCGATGAATTCATAATAGATTAGTCCATAATGTAAACTCTATACAGTTTAACAATTAATCAACTTTTCTCTTAAAGAACCAGCGCTCATTAAATGTTAATCCAATACAAATACGCAATGTATTTTCTGTCAGAAAAGCCTTTTGCGTTCCTTCTGTCTTCACATATTGCGCAGACAAACTCAGCATGGAACGAGTACGCGGAAGTGGTAAACCAAACCCAGCTGTTATACCATATTCATTGGCAGCACGAGAATCTTTAATTTTATAATAAGGTTTTGAATAAAAAGCCCCAAAGCGATACTTCACATGAGATAAATAACTTCTCCCAACCAAACTCGGAATATACTCACCTCCGACAGCTATTTTATAAGCATCGCAAAAAGCATTATTATTATTCATGTAAGTAACTGAACCCCATTTTTGATAAGTAACATCAACGCCTAACGTCAAACGGTTATCATAAACGTAAGTCGCTCCAACACCTAAAGTAGTAGGAAGACCAAAAGTAGCGATCGTATCTCTTAGGGATGCAGTAGCACCAGTTGTACTATTGCCTAATTGAGTTTGTACATATGAGTCATTTTTCAAATTGTGACCGGGAGAGAAAACGATACCCAAAGTGGCTTGATGCTTTTTACCAAACTGACGGGTATATTGAGCGCCCAAATCTACTTTATAACTTTTTACCGAAACATTGGTAAGAACTGTTTGGGGAAATGCCGTAGAGCTAGACGGGAATTGTTGATAAACCGAACGAGTTATATCACCCCACATATACGATAAATTAGTACCGACAGACAATCCTTTCATGAGTTTAAACCCAGCACCCCAATATAATTGATGTAGTCCTCCCTCACCTGTATAAGTTACTGTATTAGAACTCTCCGGATAACCATCGATAGTATTGTATTGGCCCACATTATAACCAACATTGGCATATGGTAATAATCCCAAGCTCATAGCACACCATTTACCCAAGCGAAACTGCATTGTAATATAATCGAAGCTGGAATTTTTAGCATTGGTTTTAAAGGTACCATCACTAAAATTTGTATTTTGCATTGTTATGCCCCCATCAAATATAAAAGTCAAAGAGTCAATCGCTGTATATGAAGCAGGATTCACGACGTTTGTCTGACTTTTATCACGCAAACCATACGCAATGCCTCCCATTGCCTGAGTATTACCGGAGCCCTGATCCGCTAACTTTCCATAACCATAACGGGTATAAGGAGAATTTGTATTATTTTGGGCAAATGTAGCTGTAGATAAGATCGTGAGCAAAAGCACCAGGAGTGTTTGTCGATAGAGTGTCATTAATAATAATTATTATAAGTTCTATATAATCAATTCCTATATATCATAAGTATATACTTTGCAAAGATGATGTTTTTTTATATTGCTACAAAAGAAAAAGACATCACATGCGGTTAAAAAAAACAAAAGTTTAAAATATTTATGTTTCATACATCAATGAATATCTATTTTTTTGTTCTTTGTGGCAAAGATACAATTTTATCCGTATCTCCTTATGTATTTTAGTAATTAGTTTAATAGATAACCCTGAATCCTTTTTCATACAAGAAGCGGAAGTTCATTATAGAAATGATCAAAAAGTTTTTGTAACTTTGCCACATGAAAAAGTATATCGTAAAGCACTTCCATCTTCTATTTATCATCTTTTGTGTTTGCATCACGCCTATTCAGGCACAAAGCACAAAAGAGAACCACAGCGATTCCATACGACTAAGCCTACTAACTTGTGCACCCGGGCAAGAAATATATTCCTTATTTGGGCATACAGCTATCCGCTATGAAAACTTTACGCAGCATATTGACGCTGTTTTTAATTATGGTATATTCAGTTTCAACACACCCAATTTCATATTAAGATTTACACTGGGAGAAACAGATTACCAACTTGGGGTATCAAGCTACGAGCAGTTTGCAGCTGAATACAATTATTATGGACGAAGTGTATGGCAACAGACACTAAATCTAAACATTGAAGAAAAAAAACGGCTCATTGAGCTTTTAGAAACCAATTACCGCCCCGAAAATAGAGTTTATCGATATAATTTCTTTTACGACAACTGTGCAACCCGTCCGAGAGATCAGATTGAAAAAGCAATCATAGGAAAACTTATTTATCCTGAAGATATGAAAGATGACCAAACAGGAAAAAGCTTCAGAGATATTATTCACCAATATACGAAAGGACATCCATGGGATCGTTTCGGTATAGACCTCTGCATCGGAAGTAAGGCTGATAAGCCTATTAATCGGCGTTTAATGATGTTTGCTCCTTTTTATGTCAAAGATTTCTTTAGTAAAACTATAATATTAGACAGACATAACAACAAACGCCCATTAATTGAGATAGAAGAGAAAATTATAACACAAGACAATACCACAAGTGATTCCAGCTTATCAATAACTCCATTACAAGCATCTTTACTTTTATTTATATCGATAACAGCATTAACCATATATGGGATAAGATATAAAAAAAACTTTTGGGGAGCAGATATTATTTTATTTTCCATCGCTGGTATTGCCGGATGTATTCTTACATTCTTAGCAATATTCTCGTCTCACCCTGCAGTAAGCCCCAATTACTTATTATTTATATTCCACCCCTTACATTTATTCTTGCTCCCTTGGGTAATCAAACAGGTTAAAAAGAAAAGGCGTAGCATATACTTAATGTTAAATTGTGGCGTTTTAACACTTTTTATCTTGCTTTGGTGGTTCATTCCTCAAAAAATTGATCTGGCAGTATTACCTTTGGCACTTTGTTTGCTGGTACGTTCTACAAGCAACCTCATTCTCACATATAAAAAGGATTAATGAAAAAGGGTCTTATCACTTCCATACTTGCTCTAACATTTACCGGCAGTTTGCAGGCACAATCATCCATTCCTGCTCCTAAATTAGTAGTTACGTTGACAATAGATCAGTTGCGTACAGACTATATGGAGGCTTTTTCATCTTTATATGGAGATAAAGGATTTAAAAGATTAATGCGCGAAGGAAAGGTCTTCAAGGAAATCAATTTTCCTTTTTCAAATATAGACCGTGCATCTGCCATTGCTGCTATTTACACAGGTAGCGTCCCATATAAAAATGGGATTATAGCAGACGATTGGCTGGACATAAACACCTTAAGACCGGCAAATTGTGTAAATGACCCCGCATTCATGGGTAATTATACAGATGAATGTTCTTCTCCTTCACAATTGATTGCTTCCACGTTTGCCGATGAACTAAAGGTATCGAGTAGGAACAATAGTTTGGTTTTCTCAATTGCACCATACAGAGATGCAGCCATTTTTGGTGCAGGGCACTCGGGTAACGGTGCATTTTGGATTAATGAAAATACAGGTAAATGGTGTGGGACTACTTATTATAGTGAGTTCCCTTGGTGGATTAACGATTATAATGATAAAAAATCACTCGATTTCCGCATTCGGGACATCGAGTGGACTCCTGTTCATCCTTTTACAAGCTACAAGTTTTTACCAGAATGGAGAGATCAATCTTTCAAATATAAATTTGATAGCGAACGTCAAAATAAGTTCCGCAGATTAATTGCCAGTCCGTTTGTGAATGATGAAGTCAACTTACTTACAGAAGAACTTTTAGACAAAAGTACTATAGGCAAGGATGATACGGTTGACCTGCTGGCATTAACTTACTATGCAGGAAATTACAACCACAAGAGTGTGCAGGAATGTGCTATGGAAATACAGGACACTTATGTACGCTTGGATCGTAGCATTGCCTCTTTAATAGACCTCATAGATCGTAAAATAGGATTGCATAATGTTGTGTTTTGCATAACATCTACTGGCTACACCGAACCGGATGCACCCGACCAAGGTATCTATCGGATACCCGGTGGAGAGTTTTATATGAATCGTTGTACCACCCTACTCAACATGTACCTTATGGCTACTTATGGTGAAGGGCATTATGTAGATGGATATTACGATCGACAAATATATCTCAACCATAAGTTAATTGAAGACAAGCAGCTTAATTTAGCTCTAATTCAAGAAAAGTCGGCCGACTTTTTAACTCTAGTTAGCGGTGTTCGCGAAGTTTACTCGGCGCATCGTTTATTGCAAGGAGCATGGTCACCGGAAATAGAACGAATTCGGAATTCATTCTACCGTAAACGCTCGGGTGATTTAATGATAGACGTATTACCCGGCTGGACCATCGTTCAAGAAAAAGCAAATGACAATCGTGTTGTCCGAGATACCGAAATAACAGCCCCTCTCATATTCTTAGGAACAGGAATTAAACCTGAAACGATAAACATACCCGTCAGTTCAACCCGAATTGCTCCAACAATAAGCAATATCATGCGCATTCGGGCTCCCAACGCTTGTTCTGCCACCCCAATTGATTTATAGTAGACCTTGTAAAATCAAAAAAGGAATTGTAAACTACTAATAAATCAGCATTTTAATGTATTTTTGCCAAATTATAAATGGGCAAAGTATACCCAATTCAAGTTAAGTAATAAAATTAATATTAGATAAAATGGGATTGAATGATTTTTTAAGCGCTATTTTCGGAAATAAATCCGCGAGAGATATGAAAGAGATCCAACCGTGGGTGGAAAAGATCAAAACGATATACCCCGAAATAGCAGGATTAGATAATGACGCACTACGTGCAAGAACAATTGAAATCAAAGAGTACATCCGCAACTCTGCAGCAGAAGAAAGTGCAAAAGTAGAGGAACTCAAAGCCAGTGTGGAAAATATAGAGCTGGAAAAGCGTGAAGATGTATTTGTACAAATAGACAAACTTGAAAAAGATATATTGGAAATGTACGAGAAAGCACTTGACGAGGTGCTTCCAGCCGCATTTTCAATTGTGAAAGAAACCGCTAAACGTTTCACTGAAAATGAAGAAATCGTTGTTACTGCCACAGAATTCGACCGTCACCTTGCTGCTACAAAAGATTTTGTACGTATCGATGGCGAAAAGGCCATCTACAAAAACCACTGGATTGCCGGTGGTAGCGAGATCACTTGGAACATGATACATTACGATGTACAGCTATTCGGTGGAGTCGTACTACACAAAGGTAAAATTGCGGAAATGGCCACCGGTGAAGGAAAAACATTGGTTGCAACCCTTCCGGTATTCCTTAATGCCTTAACAGGTAATGGCGTACATGTAGTAACCGTAAATGACTATTTATCAAAACGTGACTCCGAATGGATGGGGCCTTTATATATGTTCCACGGATTAAGTGTAGATTGTATCGACAAACATCAGCCAAACTCCGACGCACGCCGCCAAGCCTATTTAGCCGATATTACATTCGGAACAAACAATGAATTTGGTTTTGACTATTTGCGTGACAATATGGCTATTAGTCCGAAAGACCTCGTACAAAGACAACATAATTACGCCATAGTAGATGAGGTGGACTCCGTATTAATTGATGATGCTCGTACACCTCTTATTATATCAGGACCTGTTCCAAAGGGTGAAGACCAATTATTCGAAGAACTCCGTCCATTAGTAGAACGGTTGGTTGACGTTCAAAAGAAACTGGCAACTCAATACTTAGCGGATGCAAGACGTCTAATTGCTTCCAACGACAAAAAAGAGCAGGAAGAAGGATATTTAGCCTTATTCCGTAGTCATAAAGCATTACCTAAAAACAAACCTTTGATAAAATACCTTAGTGAACAAGGTATTAAAGCCGGTATGCTAAAGACCGAAGAAATCTACATGGAGCAGAACAATAAACGAATGCATGAGGCTACCGATCCTCTGTATTTTGTCATTGACGAAAAACTGAACAGTGTAGATTTAACAGATAAAGGTACTGATTTGATAACCGGAAATGCAGAAGATCCTACTTTATTTATATTACCGGATATTACAGCCCAACTTTCGGAATTGGAAAGCGAAAAAAATCTATCAGAAGAGGAACGTCTCGAGAAGAAAGATGCACTTTTAACCGAATATGCTATTAAATCAGAACGTGTACACACCATCAATCAGCTTTTAAAAGCATATACAATGTTTGAGAAAGATGACGAATACGTTGTGATAGACGGTCAGGTTAAAATCGTTGATGAACAAACCGGTCGTATCATGGAAGGAAGGCGCTACTCCGATGGATTACACCAAGCTATCGAAGCAAAGGAAAGAGTGAAAGTAGAAGCAGCAACGCAGACTTTTGCTACAATCACTCTTCAAAACTATTTCCGTATGTACCACAAACTTTCAGGTATGACAGGTACGGCAGAAACTGAAGCTGGTGAGTTCTGGGATATCTACAAATTGGATGTTGTGGTAATTCCCACTAACCGTGCGATTTCACGTATGGATATGAATGACCGCGTTTATAAAACAAAACGTGAAAAATATAAAGCTGTTATAGAGGAAATTGAGAAGATGGTAGAAGCCGGACGTCCGGTATTGGTTGGTACAACTTCAGTGGAAATCTCCGAGATGTTGAGCAAGATGCTCACTATGCGTAAGATTCCTCATAATGTATTAAATGCAAAATTACACCAAAGAGAAGCTGATATCGTAGCTCAAGCCGGACAAAGTAGTACGGTAACCATTGCTACCAACATGGCAGGCCGTGGTACCGATATCAAATTAAGCTCTGAAGTAAAAGCAGCAGGTGGTCTTGCCATTATCGGTACTGAACGCCACGAATCACGTCGTGTAGACCGTCAGCTTCGTGGACGTGCAGGACGTCAAGGTGACCCGGGTTCTTCCGTATTCTTTGTTTCTTTGGAAGATGATTTGATGCGTTTATTCTCATCCGATCGTATAGCCAGTGTCATGGACCGTCTAGGATTCAAGGAGGGAGAAATGATTGAACACAAGATGATTTCAAACTCAATTGAACGCGCTCAGAAGAAAGTAGAAGAAAACAACTTTGGTATCCGTAAGCGTCTGTTGGAATACGATGATGTCATGAATAAGCAACGTACGGTTGTTTACACAAAACGTCGTCACGCTTTGATGGGAGAACGTATCGGAATGGATATTGTGAATATGGTTTGGGATCGCTGTGTCACGGCAATAGAGACTCCCGACTTTGAAAGCTGCAAGATGGACTTCCTACATACTTTGGCTATGGATGTTCCGTTCACCGAAGAGATGTACCGTGAAGAGAAGAAAGAAAAGCTTGCCGATATTGCTTTTGAAGAAGCTATGCAGCAATTTAAACGGAAAACAGAAAGAATGGCTCAAGTGGCATTCCCTGTCATTAAACAGGTTTATGAGAATCAAGGTCATATCTATGAAAACATATTGATACCTGTCACCGATGGCAAACGCATGTATAACATATCATGCAATTTAAAAACAGCTTACGAAAATGAATGTAAGGAAGTAGTTAAAGCATTTGAGAAATCAATTCTTTTGCACGTTATTGACGAAGCTTGGAAAGAAAACTTACGTGAATTGGATGAGCTAAAACATTCGGTACAGAACGCAAGCTACGAACAAAAAGACCCATTATTGATCTACAAATTAGAATCTGTAAACTTGTTCGATACAATGGTTGACAGAATCAATAATCAGACTGTATCCGTATTGATGCGTGGACAAATTCCTCTTCAAGAGCCGCAACAAGTGCGACAAGCTGCTCCTGAAGAGCGTCAGGATATGAGTAAGTATCGTGAGCAAAAACAAGATTTGGGTGATCCTAATCAAGAAGCTGCTGCTCAAAACGATACGCGCGAGGTAAAGCATGAGCCAATCAGAGTGGAAAAGACAGTAGGAAGAAATGATCCTTGCCCATGTGGAAGTGGCAAGAAATATAAAAATTGTCACGGGAAAAATGCCTAATAAATTTTATGACTGCAAAAGAGATTAAAACAACCGATAAGATTTATCTCTAGAGTAGTTCATTAAAAAAGCATGAATAAATATATTCCATAAAGAAAGCCTCAAACGGTTAAAAACTGTTTGAGGCTTTCTTATTTAGCAACAAATCTTTATTTTTGTTTTTCATCTTAGAAAAAAAAACGGCTATGACTAAATTCATCTTTTATTTACTCTTTGCATGCAGCTTCCTATTCCAAAGTTGTGAAAGTGTGGAAAGACTTTCTATCGACTATTTAGTCCCTGCAGATGTGAGTTTCCCTGCTTCACTAAAGAAAGTAGGAATTGTAAATAATATGCCTGCCATACCGGATAACAGCAATATTGCAGATTCTGTAAAAGAACCCAACGGAAAGTTCGAGATAGAGCGACAACGAAAATACTTAAATGGAAACCCGAGTATTACCACAGAATCTCTTGCCGAAGCGTTGGCTAAAGCCAATTATTTTGATGAAGTAGTAATTTGCGACTCTGCCTTGCGCAGTAATGACAATATTCCTCGTGAAAGTGGATTGAGCAAAGAAGAAGTGGAGAATCTGAGAAAAGAGCTAGATGTTGATTTCCTCATCTCATTGGAGAACATCCAGCTCTATGCCATTCAGAAAATACAATACATACCAGAGTGGTATGGAAATTTCAAAGGCTCTGTAGATGTAAAAGTATTCCCTTCAATAAAAGTCTATGTTCCCAACCGTAACGGTCCGATGGTTACAATAAACACTAACGACAGCATATTTTGGGAAGAAGAAGCCAAAACACCGGAAAGGGTGAAAACTTTATTGATAAAGGACAAAGAAATGGTAGATCAAGCCTCCGATTTTGCAGGAAACGTCCCCGTAAAGAATCTTGTTCCACATTGGGAAACGGCAGAACGCTATTATCTGATTGGAAACTCACCGGCTATGCGCGATGCAGGATATTATGCGCGGCAAAAGAACTGGGACAGAGCAATAGAATTGTGGAAAGAAACCTATAATACAAAAAAGGGGAAACAGCAAATGTATGCTGCATATAATCTCGCTTTGGGGTATGAGATGAAAGATAGCATTGATAAAGCTCAAGAATGGGCTATGGAAGCACAGCGAATTGCAAAGAAAGTAGACAAGATAGACGACATGTATCCCAAAGAATTATTAGTACCCAATATTGTCCCCAATTATTACGCAGCAAGTAGTTATGTGAAAGAATTGGAACGTCGTAGGGAGTATGTTTTGAGGCTTAACATGCAAATGGGACGTTTCAAAGATGATTTTTAATAAAAAGTTAAAGAGCTTATTATTTTTTTTATACCTTTGAAAAGTATTTAGAAAGAAATATTCATATATGAAACTTAGCCAATCATCTTTATCGCTCCTCGAATCTACAATAAAAAAAGCTGTAGAAAAGTATCCTTGTAGTTGTGAACAAACTATTGTAACGGATATTCATCTGCAGCCTAATCAGAATTCAGGTGAATTATTCATCTTTGATGACGAAGATGCAGAGTTGGCGAACGTGGTTATAGAGGAATGGGTAGCATACGAAGGGGATGACTTTTATGAATATGTGGAACGCATTCTGTCTACATTGCTCAACAATATAAAATCAGAAGCCAATTTTGATAAACTGGCAATCCTTAAACCTTATTCATTTGTATTAGTCGACGACGATAAAGAAACTCTTGCCGAACTTCTGCTCATTGATGATGACACACTTCTTGTAAATGATGAACTACTAAAAGGCTTGGATGAAGAATTGGACGCTTTCTTAAAAGATTTATTAGCTGATTAAAGAGTACGGTTCCACTAAGTTATTGCAGAAGCATTGCTAAGATACATTAGCATGTGGCTCATACAGAGAATATTTAGCACCATCCCAATAAAAGAAGGTCCTCACTCATATTATAAACCGGAATGACGCCTAAAGTACATTTTTCGCATCCAATGATCAAATGCCAGGAAAATGGGAATGAGTATAACAAATAAGAAATAAAAGCCCGGAATATATACATCCGTTGAGGGAGTGCTAAACTGAAAAGCCTTCGAGAAAAAGCCTTCGAGACTTTCGCCGAAATAGAATATCAACCCACCCAATCCACTTGCTATTAGAAATAAAGCAGCAATAATTGTAGCTAAAAGTGTTCTCCGCTCCACTTTCTTTTCATGCAGAAGCAGAGATTCCTCCACTTTTTGCATCGTTTGAAAAGTAAAATTAGAGGCTAAACGAAAGCTTCCTTGTTCGCCAATGGCTCTTTTCAATCCTTTATCTTTATATGCCTCGTTCATCATTCTTCTTGTTTTATAAGTAAATACAGTTTTTTACGTATCCTATGCAATTTTACTTTTGTATTGCTTTCGGTTATTCCCAGTATAAGAGCAATCTCATTCACGGGTTTTTCTTCCAAATAGAATAACGTTATTAAAGCCTTCTCATCAACTTCCAGTTTATCTATCGCCCGGTTTAACTCCCCTATCCGTTGTTCATTGTCATCATTAAGAATGAAATCAACTTGTTCATCCGAGATATTAGCAAGTAACATTTCATCCATCGCAAATATATCGTATTTTTTCTTTCGAGTAGCCGAGATTGCAGTATTATATGCTATTCGATATATCCAAGTGGAAAAATTACTCTCAGCTTTAAATGAGGAAAGATGTTGGAAAGCTTTAAGGAAAGTGTCTTGCGTCAATTCCTCTGCATCCTCCTGACTGGAAACAATACGTACAATCAAATTAAATACTTGTTGCCCGTATTTATCCAGAAAGTATTCATAAAGAATTGTCTTTCCACTGAGTATGTTTTGGATGATATGTGCTTCGCTATATTCCATTTTCATCTTTTAGACGCAGGTATATAAACAAGGTTACAAATGCAAAGAAAAAAAATATTATTGAATATAATTGTAACCTGAAGAATTTCGATGCGTCTAAAGGGTGAGAACGAAACAAAATTGATAACTTAAATAGAAAAAATTATGATGGAGTTTATTATGGTGCCAACCATTATGGCAATTGTAACTTTAGGTGTTTACAAACTGTTTGAACTGTTTGTATGTAAAAAGGAACGGCTAACAATCATTGAAAAAATGGGTGATAAGTTTTCGCCGGACATGCTTGAACGTAAGATGAATTTCTCCTCAGTAGGCAATTTCTCTTTTTCCGCGTTGAAGATAGGATGCTTATTGGTAGGTATGGGATTGGGGCTGCTTGTTGGTTATATTATTTGCACAACAACTGTGGTAGGTTATTCCAACTACTCAATTGAAGAATGGAGATATAGAGAGACGATTTCATTAATCTATGGAGCTTGTGTATTACTATTCGGCGGTATAGGTCTGATCACAGCATTTATCGTTGAATTAAAATATAACAAGAAATAATTTATGAGAAAAGAGCCTCTAAAATAAATTACTCAAAGGTTATAGAGGTATTATAGAGAAAATAATATCTCAAAGATTTGATTTGACAAAAGACTCTTGCTGTGATAAATGTACTCCAATCTAGTTCAACCAAAATTATGGAGACAGGTTCACAACAAGAGTCTTTTCTACTTTTTAGGCATTATGAGGTAAATCCCTATTCTTCGATTTTGATGATTTACCTCGCGCTTTAGTCCCTGTTACTTCTTTAAAGCGGCAATACTCTCTTTCAAAGAATTGATAATACTTTCGGCGTCAGCCTGTTTCTTACGTTCCATATCGAGCACAGCTGCAGGAGCATTCTGTACAAACTTCTCGTTGCTAAGTTTTTTCATAACCCCCTGCAAGAAACCTTCTTTATGCTTCAGTTCGACTTCCATGCGAGCTATTTCAGCATCAACATCAATCATATTACTCAACGGGACGGCATACTCGGTAGTTCCAACCATAAATGACGCAGCACCCTCAGTTTTACTCTCAGCTACAGTCAGTACCGAAAGATTACACATCTTAATTATTACCGATGAAAAGTCAGCAACCGGATTGGCTGAGATAGCATGCAATTCTAAAACTTCCTTTTGTGCAATATTCTTCTGCAAGCGAATGGAACGGATATTGCTTATCACTTCTTTCACTACCTCAAATTGTTGCACAAGCGATTCGTCCACATACGTATCTGTAGTCAACGGGCATACCATGATACTCTCTCCTAATTCACGCTCATACATTTGTTGCCAAAGTTCCTCAGTAATGAAAGGCATGAACGGATGCAATAAACGGAGCAAATTCTCAAAGTAGCAGATTGTGGCACTATGAACAGTAGGATTAATACCTTGTCCATAGGCAGGCTTAATGATTTCAAGATACCATGAAGAAAATTCATCCCAAAACAGTTTATATACAGCCATCAATGCTTCACTCAAACGATATTTGCCAAAAAGATCGGCAACTTCCACAGCTACAGCATTTTGTTTAGACTCAAACCAATCCATTGCAATAATAGAGGATTGAGATAGAGGAGCATTCGGATCAATAGTCCATCCTTTAATTAAACGGAATGCATTCCAAATCTTATTACAGAAGTTACGACCTTGTTCACACAATGCATCGTCAAACAAAATATCATTTCCTGCAGGAGCAGCTAACATCATACCCATACGCACGCCATCAGCTCCAAACTTCTCAATAAGTTCGAGAGGGTCAGGTGAGTTACCCAATGATTTGGACATCTTACGTCCCATTTTGTCACGAACGATACCGGTGAAGTAGACATTTTTAAAAGGCTTGTCACCTTTATACTCGTAACCGGCCATAATCATGCGGGCAACCCAGAAGAAAATAATATCAGGTCCCGTAACCAAATCACTGGTCGGATAATAATAACTGATTTCTTCATTACCCGGATTAGTGATTCCGTTAAACAAAGAGATAGGCCACAGCCATGAAGAAAACCAAGTATCAAGGCAGTCTTCATCTTGTCTCAAATCACCGATTGTCAATGCAGCGTTACCTGTTTTTTCTTTTGCAAACCGTAAAGCTTCCTCTTCGTTAGACGCCACAACATATCCACCCTCAGGCAAGAAATATGCAGGAATACGATGTCCCCACCATAACTGGCGGCTAATACACCAATCCTTGATGTTTTCCATCCAATACCTGTAAGTATTCTTATACTTTGAAGGATAGAACTTAACATCATCATCCATCACTGCATCCAAAGCCGGCTTTGCCAAGTGTTCCATTTTAAGGAACCACTGCATGGAGAGCTTAGGCTCTATCACCACATTGGTACGCTCCGAATAACCTACTTTATTTGTATAAGCTTCTACCTTTTCGAGTAAAGAAGCATTTTCCAGATCTTTTTCTATCTGCTTGCGGACATCGAAACGATCCATGCCGACATACAATCCGGCAGCTTCACTCAACGTTCCATTATCATTGAAAATATCAATGCTGGGCAAATTATATTTTTCACCAAGCATATAGTCATTGACATCATGTGCAGGAGTAACTTTCAGGCATCCCGTACCAAATTCCACATCAACGTAATCGTCTTCAATAACTGGTATCACACGGTTTACCAAAGGAACAATGACTTTCTTTCCTTTCAACCAGGTATTCTTGGGATCATTCGGATTGATACACATTGCAGTATCACCCATAATTGTTTCGGGACGGGTAGTTGCCACTATGGCATAACGCCCTTCAGCATCGCCTTCCACTTTATATCTCAAGTAATAAAGCTTACTATGTTCCTCTTTATAGATTACTTCTTCATCCGAAAGTGCAGTCAGAGCTTTAGGATCCCAATTCACCATGCGTACACCGCGGTATATCAGCCCCTTATTATAAAGATCAACAAACACTTTAATCACACTTTCACTACGTTCTTCATCCATAGTAAATGCCGTACGTTCCCAATCACACGAAGCACCCAGTTTACGAAGCTGCTTTAATATAATGCCACCATGTTCGTGGGTCCAATCCCACGCATGATTTAAAAACTCATCACGAGTCAAGTCGGTCTTTTTAATGCCTTGAGCAGCCAATTTATTTACAACTTTGGCTTCGGTAGCAATAGAAGCATGATCGGTGCCCGGAACCCAGCAAGCATTTTTACCTTCCATGCGGGCGCGACGTACCAGAATATCTTGAATCGTATTATTCAGCATGTGCCCCATGTGCAATACACCTGTGACGTTTGGAGGTGGAATGACGACGGTATAAGGCTCACGACCATCGGGTTTAGAACTGAATAATTTGTGATCCAACCAATACTGATACCACTTTCCCTCTACGTCTGCGGGATTGTACTTACTTGCTAATTCCATTTTATATATTTATTTCTAATAAACTATCGTAAATAACGGTCGCAAAATTAATAAATTAATGGCTTTGAACGGTAAAACCAATGAAAAGAATTCCATATCTTTGCCTCATTACATTCCGATTTCCTTTAGAATAGATGATAATGTTAATAACAATAGATGTAATGAAGCATAACAATAAATGAAACGGGGCATAACAATATATGGCAAAATATTTACAAAGAGGCATATAGTCTTAGGAATTCTACTTGTTCTTGTCATACTGACCCAATCAATTCATTCATTGGGAATTGTCTATTCACAATACATCTATCCACATATTGCCCGTCCCCTATCTGGCATATCCAATCTTTTTCCTTTCGCAATAGGTGATTTATTTATCGGATTAAGCATTGCGGGCATACTTTTTTATCCCATTTATGCCCGTCGTTTCAAAAAGAAAAAATGGAAAGCAATCGGGTTTAATATACTGGAATATCTACTCTGGATTTATGTATGGTTTTATATAGCGTGGGGATTGAACTATTCCCAGCCAAACTTCTATCAACGTAGCGGAATACCCCACACAGCTTATACCGAAGAAAACTTCCGACGATTTACCGACAACTATATCAGACAACTCAATGCTTCGTATGTAGATGTTTCATCCATTAACCCCGATTTGATTTGCAGGGAGACAGTTGAGAGTTATGATCGGATGAGCGATTCATTGAGCATACACGCACCGTTTCATCAATATCCGAGGGTAAAAAGGATGCTTTACACCCCGCTAATATCAATGGTAGGTGTCACAGGTAGTATGGGGCCGTTCTTTTGCGAATTTACGCTGAACGGCGATCTCTTACCTCCTGAGTATCCGGCAACTTATGCACATGAGATGGCTCATCTTCTCGGAATATCAAGTGAAGCGGAGGCTAACTTTTATGCATATCAGGTTTGCACTCACTCAAAAGTCGGAGGAATACGCTTTTCCGGCTATCTTTCAATACTAAGACATGTATTGGTAAATGCCCGTCGCTTAATGAATGAAGATGAGTACTCCGAACTCTTCAACCGTATACGTCCCGAAATTATAGATCTGGCTCAAAACGAGCGAAAGTATTGGATGGCAAAGTACAGCCCGTTTATCGGGAACATACAAGACTGGCTCTATGAATTATATCTGAAAGGCAATAAAATAAAAAGCGGGCAGAAAAATTACTCGGAAGTAGTAGGATTACTGATTTCGTATGAAGAATGGAAATATTCTATTTCGAAAAAAAACAAATCGTAAATACAGATTAATATGCATAGTAGAGAAGAAAAAATGGAAGCTTTCGGACGCTTCCTCGACATACTCGATGAGTTACGAATAAAATGCCCATGGGATAGGAAACAAACCAACGAAAGTCTGCGCCCCAACACTATAGAGGAAACTTATGAGTTGTGCGATGCCATCATACGCGACGATAAAAATGAGATATGTAAAGAGTTGGGAGATGTGTTGCTACACATCGCTTTCTATGCCAAAATTGGTTCGGAAAAGGGAGACTTCGATATTAAAGATGTTTGTGATCGTCTTTGCGAAAAACTCATATACCGACACCCCCATGTCTTTGGCGATGAAAAAGCAGAAACGGCTGGGCAAGTTTCGGAAAATTGGGAGCAATTGAAGCTTAAAGAGAAAGGTGGAAATACAAGTGTATTAAGTGGCGTACCTTCCGCCCTACCCGCTCTTATTAAAGCATATAGAATTCAAGATAAAGCAAGAAACGTTGGGTTCGATTGGGAAGACCGAGAACAAGTATGGGATAAAGTAAAAGAAGAAATTCTGGAGTTTCAGCAAGAGATAGCCAATATGGATAAAGATAAAGCGGAAGCAGAATTCGGCGACGTACTATTTAGCCTTATTAATGCTGCACGTTTATATAAAATCAACCCCGACAATGCGCTTGAGCGTACCAATCAAAAGTTTATAAGTCGCTTCAACTATCTTGAAGCACATACCATAAAAAAAGGAAGAAGCCTTCATGATATGACACTGGAGGAAATGGATGAACTTTGGAATGAAGCCAAGAAACAAGAATAAAAAAACGGGCGGTCTCCAAAACAGACCGCCCGCACTACTCAACAAACAAAAATTCTAATCAAAAGCGCTATCGGGACACGGAGCCCAATACCTATTTATCTTTTATTATCCATGCCCTTTCTGTACTGTTGCATACCTTTTAATAGCTCACGATGAAAGCGCATTTCAGCGCGTTGTACCTCATATAACTTTTTATACGATAATATTTTTTTGAATCTCAGAAAATAAGCTTTCTCCATGCGATCGGAAGCAATGCGTGAATCGTACACCTTCTCAAGTATTTCTCCATATTGAGTTTCGGTAGTATTATCATCCTTACCCTTGCGAAGCAGATTCCACGCATTATCGTTTATCTGTTTCTTACGATCTTGAAGTTCAAAATAGACAGGGAAGAATTTTGCAGCCTCATCATCAGTCAAACCGGCTTGCTGAGTTATAAATGCTTTTTGCTTAGCACGAAACTCATCGGGGGTAAGCTTTTGGTCGGTACCGTCAACTGCCCATACATTGTTTAAACCAAGCAGTAATGCAAATAGAATTATTAACTTTTTCATGCCTTTTATTTTTTAATTTTCCTCATAAACTTATTCTGCATTGTCTGTCAGATAGACGTACAACGAATAATCATCCATCATGGAATTATCCATTGCCGTACTAACATAACGATCGGTCTTGAATTCTTTTTCGGAAGGTTCTTCCATACCAACGTGACCCGATTCAACTGAATGGTCAGTAGAAAATACACGAATAATTAGCACGGTTGTCACCAAGCCTGCTGCTACATATCCCCAAATTCGCAATTTATGCCACTTACTCACCCGTTTCGCAGGATGTAGAGTCATCTCTTCTTCAGGGATCCGGCTCATTATTTGAGAAGTAAGATTCTCGAAATAACCCTCAGGAGTATGGAATGCATTTTTCCCACTCACCTTCTGTAGTATGTTATCCACTTCTTTCATAACTCTGTTCCTATTGTATATGTTTAGACTGTTCTTTTAGTCAAAGGTTTAAATTTCATCTTCGAGATATTTCTCTATTTTCTTCACTGCATGATGGTATGAAGCCTTCAAAGCTCCCACCGAAGTACCAAATATCTGCGACATTTCTTCGTATTTCATCTCCTGATAATACTTTAAATTGAATACCATACGCTGTTTCTCGGGTAAACTACATAAAGCTTTTTGTAACAGAAGCTGAGCACGATCACCTGAGAAATATGGATCACTCTCCAACTTTTGAACTGCAATGGAATCCTCTTCGTCAATGGAAACTGTCTGAACGGCACGCTGTTTATTCAAGAAAGTCAAGCATTCATTCAAAGCGATACGGTACAACCAAGTGGAAAGCATTGAGTCCCCCCGAAAATTAGTGATATTTGTCCAAGCCTTAATAAAAGTGTTCTGAAGTAAATCATTGGCATCCTCATGTGAAAGTACCATACGACGAATTTGCCAGTAGAGCTGCTCACTATACTGAGATACCATCATCTCAAACCCCTTTCTTCGTGTTATTTCATCCTGTAGGAGCGCCAACACTTCATCTTCCTTATATGTCGAATTCATAAAAACATTTGCTCTGTTTATTTTAGACTAACAAAATGAATATGCGTTTAAAATAGTCATAAAATAACTATTTTACGGACGAACGGACCTACTCTACAAAAGTAGTAACCTCTAGGTAAACTCAAACGGATTATTGTATCAGAAGAATGGACTGAAAAGGAAGCTACTTTTATCCCTATACAAGAGAAAACTTCCATAACAGTTCCAGGCAAAACATTTTCTACACGCACCTTATTATCATCGGAAACAATTAGCTTTACGGAATCGGGCACAACTACCTGTTTAGGAATTACCTCTTCTCCCCTTACTGCCATGGAAGTCATGCCAAGCAAAGAAACACAGAATAAAACCAGTAGAAGAAATAGCATATTTTTCATTGGTATACAATCTATTAATTCCGATGAGCAAAGATATAATAATCAACTATATCCGGCAAACTTCTTATATTTCTTTTAAATTCGGAGAAATAAAGAGGATAGAAACAGGAATTCTTTTAGAAAGAAGATCAAACCGGGATGCATAGCATTTCCTTGGCTAAAATAGTATCAGGGAATATAGCGGCAGCTTCGTCGTAAAAAACGCTGTCATCTTCATATCTCGCGGAGAAATGACCGATAAGTAGTCTCTTTACTTCGGCCATCCGGGCTATATGGGCAGCCTGAGCTGCCGTAGAGTGGAACGTTTCTTTAGCTCTACCAATCTCACCGGTCAGAAATGTTGACTCGTGAAAAAGTAAATCAACTCCTTTCACCTGTTCTACAATAGCAGGGTGATATATCGTATCGGAACAATAAGCATATTTACGAGGCGATTCGGACGGAGTTGTCAATATGGAATTAGGTATGGTTTCTCCTTCAGGAGTAATATAATCCGCCCCATTCTTTATTCGGTTCAGTTCAAAGACAGGCACTTTATAAAAATCAACCATATCCCGTTTAATATGATTGGGAAGTTGCTTTTCGGCAAATAAAAAACCACAGCAGGGCATACGATGTTTCAACGGGATGGAACTGACAACCAACGAACGGTCTTCATAAATCACATCTGCTTTTTTTGTATCAAACTCATGAAAACAAACCTCAAATGTTATCTGACGACAAAAGAATGAGAGCATTGGCTTAAGAAGTTCTTCCAACCCCTTGGGAGAATAAATATGCAATTCAGCTGTACGCCCAAGTAAGTTTAAAGTGGAAATAAGTCCTAACAAACCAAAACAATGATCGCCATGAAGATGTGAAATAAAAATATGGTTCAGACGGGAGAATTTCAACTTGGCTTTACGGAATTGCAGCTGAGTGCCTTCACCACAATCAATCATATAAAGCTTATCACGAAGATTCACCACTTGGGAAGAGGAAGAATGTCTAGTGGTTGGTAAAGCCGAACCACATCCTAGAATATGTACATCAAATTTCTCCATGATGCCACAAAGATACATCTTAATTTTAGAATAGCATCATTCATGAAAAAACAATAAAAAAGGCGCCTGCTATTTGCAGACGCCTTTCACTTATCTTATTCAGGAAGAATTTATTTCTTTTCTGCTTCAAGTTGTTCTTTCAAAGCTGCCAAAGCATCAATGTCACCCAAAGTAGTAGAAGCAGCTTGATTTTGAATAGCTGGAGAGTCTTCTTTCTTAGAAGTTACTTTCTTAGAAGCTTTCTTTTCTGCTCTTTCCTCTGCCTTTGCTGCATCTTCAAAGATACGGCTGTGAGAAAGGATGATACGTTTTGCATCTTTGTTGAACTCGATAACCTTGAATGAAAGTTTCTCATCAAGTTGAGCTTGAGAACCATCTTCTTTAACCAAATGTTTAGGAGTAGCAAAACCCTCTACACCATAAGGCAAAGCAACTACAGCACCCTTATCAAGCATTTCGATGATTGTTCCTTCGTGTACTGAACCCAATGTGAATACAGTTTCGAATACATCCCAAGGATTCTCTTCAAGTTGTTTGTGGCCTAAGCTCAAACGACGGTTTTCTTTATCGATTTCCAATACCTGTACTTCGATATCTGCACCGATCTGAGTGAATTCTGAAGGATGTTTAACCTTCTTAGTCCAAGACAAATCAGAGATATGAATCAAGCCGTCAACACCTTCTTCGATTTCAACGAATACACCAAAGTTTGTGAAGTTACGAACTTTTGCAGTATGTCTTGAAGCAAGAGGATATTTCTCTTCGATGTTTTCCCATGGATCGGCTTTCAATTGCTTGATACCAAGAGACATCTTGCGTTCTTCACGGTCAAGAGTCAAAATAACAGCTTCTACTTCATCACCAACTTTCATAAAGTCTTGTGCTGAACGTAAGTGTTGCGACCATGACATTTCAGAAACGTGGATAAGGCCTTCAACACCGGCAGCAATTTCGATAAATGCACCGTAATCAGCCATAACAACTACTTTACCTTTCACCTTATCACCAACTTTCAAGTTAGTATCAAGAGCATCCCATGGATGAGGAGTAAGTTGTTTCAAACCAAGAGCGATACGCTTCTTCTCATCGTCGAAGTCGAGAATAACGACATTCAACTTCTGATCCAATTCAACAACTTCTTTAGGATCACTTACGCGGCCCCAAGACAAGTCAGTGATGTGGATCAAACCGTCTACGCCACCCAAGTCGATGAATACACCGTAAGAAGTGATATTTTTAACGGTACCTTCAAGTACCTGTCCTTTTTCAAGTTTGCTGATAATTTCTTTCTTCTGTTGTTCCAATTCAGCTTCAATAAGAGCCTTATGAGAAACAACAACGTTTTTGAATTCCTGGTTGATCTTAACAACTTTGAATTCCATTGTCTTGCCAACGAATACATCATAATCGCGAATTGGCTTAACGTCAATTTGAGAACCCGGCAAGAAAGCTTCAATACCGAATACATCAACGATCATACCGCCCTTAGTACGGCATTTGATGTAACCTTTGATAATTTCTTCATTTTCAAGAGCTGCGTTAACACGATCCCAAGAACGAGTCGCACGAGCTTTTCTGTGAGACAGAACCAACTGTCCTTTTTTGTCTTCCTGACTTTCGATGTATACTTCTACTGAATCACCTACTTTCAAATCAGGATTGTAACGGAATTCATTAAGAGGAATGATACCGTCTGATTTATAACCGATATTAACTACTACTTCACGCTTGTTCATAGCAATAACGGTACCGTCAACAACCTCGCGGTCGTTTACCTTGTTAAGCGTACTATCGTATGCCTTTTCTAGATCATCATGACTAACACCTATCAAGGTTTCGCCATTTTCATAAGCATCCCAATCGAAATTCTCAACAGGAGCTACTTTTTTTAAATCTTCCATTAATAAAATAAGTTGTTTAACAATTAATTAAGTGAGACATTATGTTTATTTCATAAATCGGGCGCAAAGATAGAAGTATTTTCTTGAATTACAAAAAGTTCGATATCAAAATATCATTCAATCCTTACGCCCAAACTATAAAAATAAGCTTTCGTTCCGCGTCTAATTCTTCAAATAGTAATTCACCGTAGTCACAACCCTTATGCTCTTGATATACGGAGTATTAGCATCGCGGTCCTCAATCGTAAACTGCCCCTGCGAAGCGTTTAATATTTTACCTAAGCGACTATCGGAGTCTTTCGCAAATTTCTCAGCAGCTGTCCTTGCATTCTTCGTGGCTTCCTCAATCATTTGAGGTTTGATTTTATTCAATCCGGTAAATTCATAAACTACATTATAACGATAATCTCCACCGGTTATCGCGATACCTTTCTTTAAAAGCTCAGCTTGCTCCGACATTAGTTTTCTTACCTTATTTACATTTTTTGAAGTGACAGTGATCACCGATGTTGCATTGTAACGGTAAGGTGAAGGAGTAGAAGAAAACCTTTCAGCCTGCATATCCAGAATCTCCGGGGGTGCAATACTGATTTCATCGTTGGTTATACCATTGGTTTTAAGAAATTCGACAATAGCTTTATTCTTTTTCTCCATATTCGAATACAACACAGCGGGGTCATCGCCCAAATCCTTATACATCAGCGGCCATATCACCTTATCGGCAGGCACTTCCATTTCGGCAAGCCCTTTCACACTTACCATACGGTCTTTGTCTTTAAAGTCATTAATGCCGTTCTTTATCATTATTCCCAATAACAGCATGCCCAATGCAAGAATAGCTGCTTCAACTTTCCATGTTTTCATATTTTTTCCAGTTTATGAGGTTTAAAAGACAAATATATAAGAATTATAACATAATGCACTGTTTGAAGGCATAAAAAGAAGATAAGAGAACAAATAAGAAGAGTGTTATGGGTGTTTAAGGCAGAAAAAGCATATCAAAATATCATTTACTGAAATCAGGGATTACAAGTCACATTATTATATCTACAAACCGTGTTGGTATAATATAAAAGTCGTTCTAGCCCACTGAATTGAAACTAAAACGACTTTATTAATCAGAAAAGTGGAGATTGCCAGTAGATTTCGAGTTTTTTCTCTGGCAAACTATGTAGCAAACGCTCCTCTTTATATATAGATAATGTATCAGACCCTCATTTCTTATTCAGATAGGCCAATGCCGCACCTATTGCCGTACGATATTCAGCGTAGGGAGGAATATGAAAGCGGACATGATAAATACTTTCCATATTCGGGAAAACCTCATGACATTGCGGTAGTTGTGCCAGATTACCAATCAAGACAAAATCCTTAATGGGTGAATTCAACGCTGATAATACAGCCGCCCCACCTATGGTCTGCAAAACAGCATATATTATACCCTTTGCAATATCTTCAGGAGTAGCATTTGCATCAGCCTTGCCGAATAAAGAAGCAGTGGCATGTACCGGCAAGTCGGGCAAAGCACGGTTACAGATATCACCGATCAGTAAATTAATATGCTTAATATCGCCTTTCATAGCCAATTCCGCTACCTGGTGAATATCATTCGTTTTAAGCAACAGACGTGAAAGTCCTTGCAAAGTTCCTCCACCAATCCCAATACCGCCAATATGCTCTACTTTATCACAATCTATGCGCACAAAAGAAGTACCGGTACCCATACTAACCACGATAAGATGGTCAATATCAGTAGCGTGACGCGCCCCCAGCCCATTCGCTATAAATTCATCGATTTTATCAGTCGGCAAACCGTATAGAGGACTATCAATAAATGCGCTCCCGACACCGGTCAGCATTACCTGCTCCACATCCGAGAGTTTAATTCCATTATCGTAAATATATTTTCCGAAAGCCCCGAACAGCGAAGTTACAGGGTCAGTTGCGGTAATAAACATAGGCGACTGAATCCGCCCGTTATCAATACCCACAATTTTTGTAGTGCTACCCCCTACATCTATTCCTATTACAATTCCCATATATTTAGAGTACAATAATTTGCCGGCAAAGGTACAAATTGATATGAAAAAAGAACGCTTCTAAAGAAAAAAACAGCTGCCAATCAGGTCTCTGTATATAATAATGTGACTTTTTTAAATTTAATAAGTTCCATTCATTAAATCTAAGTTTTGATACTCTAAAACAGACCATCTGTTGGACCCCAACAGACCATGTATTGAAGGTCAACAGACCATCTGTTCACTATCAACAGACCATCTAATCAGAAACAAAAAATCACTTCAATCTGAACAAGTATAAAACAATGCAAAGAAGAGACTGTTCACTTGATTTTGATTCCAGTAAGGTTCGCTATTTTGCTGTCAAACAACCGTAAAACATAGAATATTCTTTTTAGCAGAATGAAAGGAAAAGTCTCTATAACAGCATAATCATACATATTACATTCATTAAGATAACCTTATGAACATTAATTAATTGACGAAATATTTCTTTATTAGGGAAGAAATCTATTTCTTTGTACGATTTTAGAAGATCGATCAGTATTATTACAACAACTATAATGATAGAATTATGAAGATTTCACACATTGAACACTTAGGCATTGCCGTTCAAAGCATTGAAGAAGCATTGCCTTACTATGAAAAGGTCCTGGGGTTAAAATGCTACAACGTTGAGACCGTAGAAGATCAAAAAGTAAAAACTGCCTTCTTGAAAGTGGGAGACACTAAAATTGAACTTTTGGAGCCGACATGTCCCGAAAGTACTATCGCTAAGTTCATTGAGAATAAAGGTGCTGGCATTCACCACATCGCATTTGCTATCGAAGACGGTGTAGCAAACGCACTGAGCGAAGCAGAGGCAGCTGGTATACGATTGATTGACAAAGCCCCCCGTAAGGGAGCCGAAGGCTTAAGCATTGCTTTCCTACATCCTAAATCCACATTAGGTGTACTAACCGAACTTTGCGAAAAATAACAACAATATCAAGTTTAACAACTTAAAATAGAATCATAATGAGTAATCAACTCGAAAAAATAAAAGAACTCATCGATCGTCGGACGGAGGCTCGTCTTGGTGGTGGTGAAAAAGCTATAGCCAAACAACACGAAAAAGGCAAATATACAGCACGCGAACGTATAGCTATGCTCCTTGATAAAGGAAGCTTCGAAGAAATGGACATGTTTGTAGAACATAGATGTACAAACTTCGGAATGGACAAAAAGCACTATCCTGGTGATGGTGTGGTAACCGGTTACGGTACTATTGATGGCCGTTTGGTTTACATCTTCGCACAAGATTTTACCGTTTCAGCAGGTTCTTTGTCTGAAACTATGTCTTTGAAGATCTGTAAAGTAATGGATCAGGCTATGAAAATGGGAGCTCCTGTCATCGGAATCAACGACTCGGGTGGCGCTCGTATTCAAGAAGGTATCAATGCCTTGGCAGGTTATGCTGAAATCTTCCAACGTAACATTATGGCTTCCGGTGTTATTCCTCAAATCTCCGGTATCTTTGGCCCTTGCGCAGGTGGTGCAGTATATTCACCGGCATTGACTGACTTCACTTTGATGATGGAAGGTACTTCATATATGTTCCTTACCGGCCCGAAAGTTGTAAAAACAGTAACTGGTGAAGATGTATCACAAGAAAATCTTGGAGGTGCAAGCGTACACTCTACTAAATCGGGTGTTACTCATTTCACTGCTAAAACAGAAGAAGAAGGTCTGGCTTTAATCCGCACTTTGCTCAGCTATATCCCTCAAAACAACTTAGAGGAAGCTCCTTACGTTGAATGCAAAGATCCTATCGATCGTCTGGAAGATTCTCTTAACGAAATCATTCCTGATAACCCGAACAAGCCTTACAACATGTACGAGGTAATCAGCGCTATTGTAGACAACGGTGAATTCCTTGAAATTCAAAAAGATTATTCCAAGAATATCATCATTGGTTTTGCGCGTTTCAACGGACAGTCAGTGGGTATAGTAGCCAACCAGCCTCAATATTTGGCCGGTGTACTCGACAGCAATGCTTCACGTAAAGGCGCACGTTTCGTTCGCTTCTGCGATGCATTCAATATACCTATCGTATCATTGGTAGATGTACCAGGATTCCTTCCCGGAACAGGACAGGAATACAACGGTGTAATTCTTCATGGTGCTAAATTACTTTACGCATACGGTGAAGCTACAGTACCTAAAGTAACAATCACGTTACGTAAATCATACGGTGGTTCCCACATTGTAATGAGCTGTAAACAACTCCGCGGAGATATGAACTATGCATGGCCGACTGCAGAAATCGCAGTAATGGGTGGTGCAGGTGCCGTTGAAGTGTTGTATGCTAGAGAAGCAAAAGAACAAGAAAATCCGGCTGAATATCTTACTACAAAAGAAGCCGAATATACTAAGTTGTTTGCTAATCCTTATAATGCGGCAAAATACGGTTACATCGATGATGTTATCGAACCGCGTAATACTCGCTTCCGCATTATCCGCGCTCTACAACAGTTGAGAACGAAGAAATTAACAAATCCTGCAAAGAAACACGGTAATATACCTTTGTAATTTGTATTCTATTTAAAGCAAAAAGTTATGAGCAAAAAAGTAAATGAGACTGAGAATACAAAGTCTGAAAAGAAACAAGTCAAAGTAAACTCAGGCGATGAAGTATTTGCAGCTATTGCAATGGCTTTGCATGAAATGCAGGACGAGGTACATGATGCCGAAAGTTTTGTACTTACCTTTTCTCCTATACGGCAGAATTACTCTCCGTGGAGCTCTAAGATTTATACGCTAGGTGCAATGCCTCGCAAGAAGTAGAATCCTCTTTAAAAAGATTTGTAACAATGAAAGAATATAAGTATAAGATTAATGGCAAAACATATGAAGTTGCCATTGGAAATATAGAAGAAAATGTGGCACACGTAGAAGTAAACGGTACCGCATACGAAGTAGAAATGGAAAAGAAGCCTGTGGAAGAAGTTAAGCCGGTTGTAAAACCTGTTGCTCCAACAGCTGCTCCTGCTTCTTCTCCTGCACAACCTGCTGCAACTCAATCCAAAAAATCCGGAGTTAAATCTCCGCTTCCTGGAGTTATTGTTGACATCAGAGTAAGTGTAGGTCAAGCAGTGAAGAAAGGGGAAACCATTATGATTTTGGAAGCCATGAAAATGGAGAACAACATCAATGCAGACAAAGATGGCAAAGTTACTGCAATCAATGTCAGCGCAGGGGAATCTGTAATGGAAGGCACCGATCTTGTAGTTATAGAATAAATAACAGGTTCTCACACCTGAATATTTTATAATATTAGAAGCCCTTTAGTTCAATAAATATTGAGCTAAAGAGCTTTTTTCTTTACAGTAAGTTAATTATAATAAATTAAACTACGATTATATCGTAAATATAGTATTTTTCAATATATTGCGCAGCATAATACATTAACATATAGACAATGAAAACCTTACTACTCATTCTTTACTCATTCATATTTATTGTATCAATATCTGCACAAAAGAAGACTTCTATTACGGAAGCCTTATCCAGCTACGACTATGAAACAGCGCTTCAACTGATTGAAAAAGAAAAACCTACATTACCAATACTCTATCAGCGAGGCGTCGCTCTGAAAGGGCTCGGACGCATGAACGAAGCTCTACAAACTTACTAAGATATTATCAGTAAAGATTCACTCAATCCACGGGCGTATATAGAAGCAGCAGAATGTAGTCATCAGCTCTATCAAGACCAACAAGCACTTAAATACTACACATACGCCATTAGTTTGAAACCCGAAAATAAATATGCACGTATTCAATACATCACCATACTACTATCGCAACAGATGTATAATGAGGCCCTCCATGAATCAGAAATCTTTTTTAAAACAGATACTACGGCAACTGCACTATATTTAAAGGCTCAAAGCCTTGAGGGACTTGATAAACCTGAGGATGCCATAGAATGTTATCGTAGCATCCAGAATATAAATCCCAACGACTGCTTAGCTGCCACCAAATTAGGTCTGCTATACAACTCGGCCGAAAAATATCAAAAGGCCATTGAAGCCACGGAAATATACCGGCGGAAAGACAGTACTAACTTCAACGTCAATCGTCAGAATGCTTTGGCGTATTGTTTAAAAGAGGATTACCCCACAGCCATCAACCGATATGATTATCTCATTAGCCATAAGGACAGTACCTTACAAACCATCTATTATATGGGAGTATGCTACTATGCATTAGAAAAATACTACGAAGCTCATGATCTTTTGGAAATAGCTTTGAAGAAAGCTCCCAACAATGTCAATTTACTCTATTACCTGGGACGATCCTGCGCCATGACCTCATGGAAGAAAGAAGGAGTGGATTGTCTGGAGAAAGCAATCAAACTCACTGTGCCTAAAGATAGTGACATGATACGTCTATACGTCGGTATGGAAGATTGTTACAAGATGGCTGGAATGTACCAGAGAGAAATAGATACTAAATTAGAAAGATACAAGTCATACAGCCCACAAAATCATAAATTACTTTACGATGCAGCTCTAATATATGAATACGGACTGAAAGATACACCCAATGCAGAACGTTATCTGGAAATGTTTCTGAAGACGCGTGTCAAAGACAACAGGAAAAATGAACAAGCGGCCGATAACAATTCGGGCGGTACAATCACCGCTACAGCCAATTATTACAATGCTGCGGAAAATTGGCTGAATGACATCCGCTCTAAAAAGAAAGAAAAAACAGCAGCAAAAAGTTAAGGCAAAATTCACTGTAATAGGAAAAAAATTAGCCATAAAAACCTCTAATCCATCGAATAAAATAAGATAATTACTAATTCCTTAGAAGTATAGAAAACGTTTGCATACACAATAGTAGATTAAGCAACGGATAATACCTGCTATCTCAACTGTTTATTCTATTTTAGCATACCAAATATCTAATAGCTAATATCATGAGGAAATTATTATTTATTCTATTGACATTACTTCTCCCGTTAAGCGCTAATGTCGCAGCAACAAACGTGAACAAGATAGATCCTCCATGCTGGTTTACCGGGATGAAGAATCCAGAGCTTCAATTAATGGTTTATGGGGAAGGAATCAAATCTTCAAACGTTTCGATAAATTATCCGGGAGTGAATATAAGTAGTGTGGTACAACTGGATAGTCCCAATTATCTTTTAATTTATCTTCATTTGGATAAAGATGTCAAACCCGGGAAATTTCCAATCACCTTTACACAAGGTAAGAAGAAAATAGTAAAAGAGTATGAGTTGAAAGCCCGTGCCAAAAAAGGCAGTGAACATAAAGGTTTTGATGCTTCAGACGCTCTCTATCTACTAATGCCGGATCGCTTCGCAAATGGGAAAACAGATAATGATCAAATAGCTGGCCTCTCTTCATACAAAGTAGATCGTAATGATCCTAACGCCCGCCATGGAGGCGATTTAGCCGGAATAGAGAAACACCTCGATTATTTCTCCGATCTCGGAGTAACAGCCTTGTGGTTTACTCCTGTTCTTGAAAACAATATGAGTGGAGGTTCTTATCATGGCTATGCCACAACAAACTATTACAAAGTAGATCCCCGATTTGGTACAAACGAAGAATATAAAAACCTAATTGATGAAGCACATCAGAAAGGCTTGAAAATCGTAATGGATATGATTTTCAATCATTGTGGCGTAGAGCACGTTTGGATTAAAGATATGCCATCAAAAGACTGGTTTAACAATCCCGATCATGAAAAGAACTTTGTGCAGACTTCTTTCAAACTTACTCCACATGTCGACCCTTATGCTTCTCAGTATGATTTCAATCAAATGAATGATGGATGGTTTGTTACAGCAATGCCCGACCTGAATCAAAGAAATCCGTATGTGTATCGCTATTTGGTACAAAACAGTTTTTGGTGGATAGAATATGCCGGCATTGATGGGATTCGAATGGATACCTATCCTTATGCGGACTACGATGCAATGAGCAATTGGATGAAAGAACTTAATGATGAATATCCTAATTACAATACCGTAGGCGAGACATGGGTAACTGAACCAGCCTACACAGCTTGGTGGCAAAAAGACTCCAAACTCTCAGCACCCAAAAACAGTAACTTGAAAACCGTAATGGATTTCAGTTTCTTCGAGAGAATAAACATCGCTAAATATGAACAGACTGAAACATGGACTAAAGGTCTCGATCGTATCTACAATAACTTTGCCTACGATTTTCTCTATCCTAATCCCCTTTCGGTATTAGCATTTATTGAAAATCACGACACCGATCGCTTCTTAGGAGAAGGAGACAACCTGCCTATGCTGAAACAGGCCTCTACCCTACTCCTTACAACCCGCCGCATTCCTCAACTGTATTATGGGACAGAAATAATGATGAACGGAGTGAAACACGGGAGTGATGGATATGTACGTAAAGATTTTCCCGGAGGATGGGCTGACGACAAACAAAGCGCTTTCTCGCCCGATGGTCGTAGCAAAATACAGGAAGAATGCTATAACTTCTACAAGACGCTATTGAACTGGCGAAAGAATAATGGCGTAATAGCAAAAGGGAATATGATACAATTCATGGTACAAAACGGCGTTTATGTATACGCCCGCCAATACGAAGGTAAAACAGTGCTTGTGATGTTGAACGGAACCGACAGTGACACAACAATACTACTGAAACCCTATAAAGAAGTGCTCAAAGAAAGCAAACAGGGTAAAGATGTTGTAAGTGGACAAACCGTTTACTTTGATAAAGACAGCTTTAAAATGACACCTAGAGAATCTCTAGTGATTGAACTATAATCAATAAATTCCATCCCTAGAATATTTTTATTGAGCAGCATGCTAAATGTGAAAACCATATAATATAGATAAAACAACGCCTTAAAAGAAATCCCCTTATTTATCCTTTTCATTAATGAACAGCATATAAATAAGGGGATCTTTAAAGCTTATGAAATAAATAGCCCTTGCGATGGAAACATGCAAGGGCTTATTCTATCTTAGGATCAATCGATTAATCTAATTGAGCCAATTTATTTTCTGAGCCTAATACACTTACAATTTTGTGCTTGTAAAGTTTCTCCATGTTATCACGAGCAGGGCCAAGATACTTACGAGGATCAAATTCTGCAGGTTTCTCAGCAAATACCTTGCGGATACCTGCAGTCATTGCCAAACGAGAGTCTGAGTCAATGTTAATCTTGCAAACAGAAGATTTTGCAGCTTTGCGCAATTCTTCTTCCGGAATACCGATTGCAGCTTCCAATTTACCACCGAACTTATTGATTGCATCTACTTCTTCCTGAGGAACAGATGAAGATCCGTGTAATACGATAGGGAATCCGGGAAGTTCGTTCATAACACCATCCAATACATCAAATGCCAAAGGAGGAGGTACTAAACGACCTGTTTGAGGATCTACGTGACATTGTTCCGGTTTGAATTTGTATGCACCGTGAGAAGTACCAATAGAAATAGCCAAACTATCGCAACCTGTTTTGGTTACAAAGTCAACAACTTCTTCAGGTCTTGTATAAGTGTGGTGTTCTGCAACAACCTCATCTTCAACACCTGCCAAAACGCCTAATTCACCCTCTACAGTTACATCAAACTGATGAGCGTATTCAACTACTTGTTTTGTTAAAGCAACATTCTCGTCGTAAGGAAGATGAGAACCATCAATCATTACAGAAGAAAAGCCCATATCAATACAAGATTTGCAAAGCTCAAAGCTATCTCCGTGGTCAAGGTGAAGAACAATTTCAGGGTGGTTGCAGCCCAATTCTTTTGCATATTCAACAGCACCTTCAGCCATATAACGTAGCAAAGTTTGATTTGCATAGTTACGAGCACCTTTAGATACCTGCAAAATAACCGGAGATTTTGTTTCTGCGGCAGCTTTCACAATAGCCTGCAACTGTTCCATATTGTTAAAGTTGAAAGCCGGGATGGCATATCCACCTTTAATAGCCTTCGCAAACATATCTTTAGTATTTACGAGACCTAATTCTTTGTAGCTAATCATTTTGTTTAAAGTTTATTGTTAGTGAATAAAATTCTCCGCAAAAGTACACATTATCCTTCAAACGAAGAATTCAGATTAAATAAATTACCTATTAAAAACTAAGGCAATTATTTAATTTTATAATAATTGAGTTTCACACTCAGCATATTGCAATCTCTATATTACAAAGCAGACTAATAAAATCTTGCGTTTATTTATATAAATAACAAAAAACAGTCATCTAAAGTTTGTCCTCAAAATGGAAACACCTCTTTAGTAATTCCATACATATTACTTCTTCTCCAAGTAGACAATTGTCGGTAAATGGTCACTATAACCATTCAACCAACTACGTCCACCAAAAGTCCGCAACGGAGAACCTTTATAATTTCCATCTTGTTGAATTAAATACTCCCGATTGAAAACTTCATTAGATTCATAAACCAAACCCTTTTTCGCTTCAAGCAAAGACTTGGATATCAAAATCTGATCAAAAAGATTCCATTTGCCTTTATAAAGTAAAGTTCCCACTCCTCTGTCTTCCAAAGTTTGCCACCATGGATTATAAAAATCCCCCTTTTTCACCTCATCCGGAAATTTATGTGTGCCAAGGACTTTCAAACTCATATCCATCGGGTCATCATTCAAATCACCCATGATAATCAGTTTCAAATTCTTATCCTCGTGCAATAGAGAATCTTTCAACGCTTTAACCTGTTCGGCTGCATGAACTCTGACCGGTGAATCCGCTCCGCGGGAAGGCCAATGATTCACAACAAAACAAATATGTTCACCACCCAACAATCCGTCCACTATTAAAAAACCACGGGTAAGATGTATCGTATCGCCTTGGTAAGGCGTAGAAAGAATCAATTTGGATTTTTTTACGCTAAATTGCTGGGGATCATATAATAATGCACAATCTATTCCACGTTTATCAGGACCTTCATAATGCACAAACTTATAATTGGAAATTGGGTCTTGATTAGTCAAATCGGCCAAAACTCTATCATTTTCGACTTCAGCAACACCAATTACCGCAGGACCGTTAGAAACTTTATCGCGAGATAAATCTCCCAAAACTTTAGCCATATTTTTCAACTTAGCCTCATAGCGTTTACCTGTCCAGTGATAATCTCCATTTGGTAAGAATTCATAGTCATCTTTACCAGAGTCATGAATCGTATCAAAAAGATTTTCAAGATTATAGAAAGCGACACTGAATTTTTGTTGTCTGCTTTGCTGAGCTCGGAGAGAGAATACACAAAGCACCAATAGCGAGAGAAGAAGTAGCTTTTTCATACTGTTTATCAATTAAAATATGTTGCAAAAATCTGAAATAAAAAGAGATAAACCTATTTTTCCGACAATCTTTTTTCTTATTCAGAGAAAAGCATTATCTTTGCGCACTGAAAAAAGACCATTACACCACTACATAACTAAGAAGTATAAATTAAAAAAAATATTGAAATGAAAAATGGTATCCATCCTGAATCATACCGTCCGGTAGTATTTAAAGATATGTCAAACGGTGATGTATTTTTATCACGTTCAACAGTTACTACAAAAGAATCTATAGAATTTGAAGGTGAAACTTATCCGTTGGTTAAATTGGAAATCTCCAGCACTTCACACCCGTTCTATACTGGAAAATCTAAATTGGTAGATACTGCGGGTCGTGTCGACAAGTTTATGAGCCGCTACGGTGACCGTAAGAAAAAATAACCTGTACATAGAGGTAGAAAAAGAGGAAATTCTCACCGTGAGAGTTTCCTCTTTTTGCATAAAGCAAATAATATTATTATGAATAAACTCATTTCTTTTCTCAAAAAAGCTTTTCGTTGGCTGAAAACATATTTGTGTAAGTTTGCCACGTGGTACAAAGGTCTTTATAGAGACAAGCCATGGTATAGACGTGCAATTGCGGGGGTCATCTCATTTATTGTTTTTTTTATGCTCTATCTCTTCTTGGTAGACATCAACTTTTTATGGTTATTCGGTAAGTCTCCGGGGCTATCAAGTATACATAATCCGGAGCAACCTACTGCATCGGAAATATATAGTGCGGACGGCAAATTAATAGGTAAATATTTCCGCGAAAACAGAAGCCCGGTAACCTATCAGGAAATATCTCCAATTTTGATAAAGACTCTAATCAATACAGAAGACGAACGTTTTTATCATCATTTCGGAATTGACTTTCAAGGAGTATTTGCTGCAATGAAAGACATGGCAAAGGGCGAAGCAAGAGGTGCCAGCACTATTACCCAACAGTTGGTAAAGAACATGTTTAAGGTGCGCTCCCAATACTCTACCGGAATACTCGGATTCATTCCCGGGGTAAAGCTGATTATCATGAAATCCAAAGAATGGATTACAGCGGTTAAAATCGAAATGTTTTATTCGAAGCAAGAGATCCTAACCATGTACCTTAACACCGTCGATTTCGGAAGTAATGCGTACGGCATCAAAACGGCCTGCAAAACCTATTTTAATACAACACCTAAAGAAATAACCTACGAACAAGCAGCAACACTTGTCGGGTTGTTAAAAGCCACCACCACCTATAATCCACGACTTAACCCGAAAAATAGCTTGCACCGCCGCAATGTTGTGTTGGAAAACTTAATGAAACATCATGAAATCACCCGTACCCAATATGATTCATTAAAACAGATTCCAATCCATCTAAATTACAATATTGAAACAAATTATGATGGGCAGGCCCTTTATTTCAGAGAAGCTGTTTCCGAATACCTTTCAGCTTGGTGTAAAGCCAACAATATTGATTTATATTCCGATGGACTCAAAATTTATACCACAGTCGACAGTCGTATGCAAGGCTATGCCGAAGCTGCTGTAAACAGACAAATGCGAGTGGTACAACGGAACTTCAACAATCACTGGGGGAACCAAGTACCATGGCGTGACCGTAACGGAAATGAGATACCCAACTTTATAGAAGATATAGCTAAACGTACCATACATTACAAATTACTACAAGAAAAATACCCCGACCGACCGGATTCCATCAATTATTATCTGAATAAACCACACCGATTGAAAGTATTCGATTATGATAAGGGTTCAAGAGATACCACCATTAGCACAATGGACTCTATCCGATATATGGAACGTTTCATGCACTGTGGTTTTGTAGCAATGGAGCCCCAAACCGGATATGTAAAAGCTTGGGTTGGAGATATAAATTTCGGAGCATGGAAGTATGATAAAGTATTATCCAAGCGACAGCCAGGTTCAACATTCAAATTATTTGTTTATACCGCCGGATTCAATAAAGGAATGTCTCCTTGTGACTTACGTGTCGATCAGTATAAAGCATGGGATGTAATGGAAAAAGGCAAACCGGCAAAATGGATACCTCGCAATGCCGACGGTTCTTATACAGGAGACACTCTCTCATTAAAAGCTGCATTTGCCCGTTCTATCAACACGATAGCAGTACAAGTGGGACAAGAAGTCGGGGTACATGACGTAGCGCAAACAGCATACGCAATGGGGATAAAAACCCCGCTTGAAGAGACTCCGGCATTGAGTCTAGGTGCTTCCGATGTATCATTGTTGGAGTTAGTAAATTCATACACCACCGTGGTTAACGATGGAAAAGAACATGACCCGATATTGGTAACCAAAATAGAAGATTCCGAAGGACATGTGATTTACGAGGATAAAAGCCAGCAAAAGCAGGTAATTCCTTATGAAACTGCATTCCTCATGACAGAGATGTTGAAAGCGGGGTTAACCGAGCCAATGGGAACATCACAAGCTCTTTGGGCATACGATTTATTTCATTCGAACACGGAATTCGGTGGAAAAACAGGAACATCTTCCAATCACTCTGATGCATGGTTTGTCGGCATCACTCCTAAATTAGTCGGAGGAGCATGGGTCGGAGGAGAACACCGAAGTATACACTTCCGCACAGGAGCTTTAGGACAAGGCAGCCGGACAGCCTTACCTGTATTTGCCTACTTCATGGAAAAAGTATTGAAGGACGACAGATTAAAGGAATATCGTGCAAAATTTCCACGGCCGAAAGAAAAGATAAATAAAGACTATAGTTGTCACACCATTTACCATCGAAGGGATACAGATTCAGTGGCTGTCAAACCCGACAGTCTCATCGTTCCTCAAGAAATAGGTGAAGAATAGGGAATTCCCTACCACAGTATAGGGGAAATTATATAGGAAAGGTATTACGCCTTTCCTATATTTGTTTTCATAAATTAATAAACAAATATTCTAACCAAAGTTAATTAATCATCATGAAACGCTTTGTCACCCTATTATTCTTCATAATGTTTTTAGTTGCAGCTGGTTATGCAGCAAAAACAAAAGACCTGAGCGGTCCTATGGCCCTAAAAGGAGAGTTTATAAAACCCTATGGAAATTATCCTGCCGGCACACCTGTTATAGTGCGAAGAGTCGTCAAACTACATAACTCCGATCCCGGGCAATATGGATATGATACCTACTATGCAATAGAAGTCAACAGTACCCAAACAGCCTTACCTGCGGAAGAGCTTAAGTTAATCAAATTTTATGCTCCTGGGAATAGCGAAGAACTGTGGCAACAGATTTATGTGAAACAACATTTATACGAATACTTTTCGGAAAATGGGTACCGCAAGGAGTTGCGTAATCAAGTTGATGAAGAATGTATGGATTATCTTGACAAAGTGAAAAGTATAGCTTACAACGATGACTATATAAATTCTTACGTGCAAAGTGTATTTGCTAAACTAAGCGTATCAAACATTGATCCGAACCGCTCCGAAAGGTTAAACGTGCAAGTCATACAATCCCCCGAACCGGAAGCATACATGCTACCCAATGGTTCCATGCTTGTAAGCACAGGTCTACTTTGTACACTCGACTCCGAAGACGAATTAGCGGCAATCATAGCTAATGAAATGGCTCACTTCGTACGGGACGATCAAATCAACAATATTTATATTGCAGAGCGTAACGCCAAGCGGGCAGCTTTTTGGGGAAGTGTTCTCGCAGCAACAGCTGATGCAGCATTTGATGTTGCTTATTGGGATGATAATAAGAAAGCACTCGGCATAGGAGTTGTAGCAAGTATCGGTAGCATCGCCACACTGATTAATGCAAATGTTGTTGACCGTTTAGGGATGCAATATAAATTAAAACAAGAATTTTCAGCGGATGAAATTGCAAAAAGTCTCATTTCATTAAAAGGGATGAATCCTGATGCATTGTCTTCAGCTTTATCAAAAATAGTAGATTACTACGAACGCCAGAGCAAGAGTAATAATCTGACTCGTTATAGCAGTACGGATGATTTGAAGAAAAGAATTGAAAAAGCAGGCGAGGTGCACAATATAGAAGCGCGCCCTTATCAGAAAACGGTATCAGACGTAGTAACATTCAATGCGCAGATGGAATTTGCCAATCAAAGATATGCTGCAGCTGCCCGATTAATACAGAAAAACATTAAAACCAACCTTGCTTCGGACAATGATTATGTCATACTTGTCAAGGCAAAGATGGCACTCTACAACACCGAAGAGTCTAACAACAATTGCCTTTCATTATTGCAAAAGGCAAAGGAATTGGCCGGTACAAGTCCGAATCTCGACATCAACAAGCAAGAGATATTGCTCTTACTACGTATGAACAAACAGATGCAAGCTGCCGGAGCTCTTCAAGACTATCTGACTCTGCTCACCAAATATAACGAACAAGGTGTAAAGGGAGACGAACAGGATTGGGCTACAAAAGAAATAGGATGGGCTCAACAACTACTGACTAAAATAAGCAAAATATAACTAAGCCTTACTGACTATTCAAAAAAGAACTGCCCAAAATCACGTATTCCACGTAGTCTTGGGCAGCTTTATTTACTAAAACTTCTTATTTTCTAAAAGGCGGTTTTGCTATAATAGCTTTCAACCGGCGACCTCTAACATCGACGAATACATCCATTCCCAGCTTACTAAATTCAGGCTTTACATACCCCATTCCAATGCCTATTTTGCGAATGGGAGACATTGTTCCCGAAGTCACATGCCCAATCAGCTCTCCATCGGCGGAATATAACTCATAGCCATGCCGAGGAATTCCACGATCCACCATTTCAAAACCGACCAACTTACGGGTTACCCCTGTTGTTTTCTGAACTTCCAGCATCGGGCGATTAATAAAATTCTTACCCTCTGCAAACTTGGTTATCCAGCCTAAACCAGCTTCAATAGGCGATGTCGTATCATCCAAGTCATTGCCATAAAGACAGAAGCCCATCTCCAATCTAAGAGTATCGCGAGCTCCCAAACCAATAGGCTTAATGCCAAATTCAGCTCCGGCTTCAAAAACAGCATTCCATATCTTCAGAGCCTCATCGGGATAGAAGTACAATTCAAATCCACCGGCACCGGTATATCCGGTATTCGAAATAATCACATCTTTTACTCCGGCAAATTCACCATGAGTAAATGTATAATAAGGAATTTCAGACAAATTAATGGAAGTCAGCTTTTGAAGAGCCAATATGGCTTTTGGTCCCTGAACAGCCAACTGCCCCATCCCGTCGGATGCATTCTCCAATTCCGCTCCTTCCGTATTATGAGACACGCACCAATTCCAATCCTTGTCAATATTGGCAGCATTCACCACAAGCAAATACTTCTCAGGCTCATACTGATAAACCAACAAGTCATCAACTATTCCACCTGTCTCATTCGGAAAACAAGAGTACTGAACTTTTCCCGGAGAGAGAGTAGCTACGTTATTAGAAGTCACTTTCTGTAAAAAAGCCAAAGCTTGCGGACCTTTCACCCAGAATTCTCCCATGTGAGACACATCAAATACACCGACTGCATTACATACCGTCAAATGCTCATCTATAATACCTGAATATTCTATAGGCATGTTATAACCGGCAAAATCGCACATTTTAGCTCCCAGTGAGACATGCTTTTCTGTAAATGGCGTAGTTTTCATATCGTTTTATTGTTTAAGGGTATTATATTATTTTGTAGCTACAAGCTCGGCAATCTTAACTATTACCTGCATGGCTTTTTCCATACTTTGAACAGGCACAAACTCATAACGCCCATGAAAATTCAGTCCACCTGCAAATATATTAGGGCAAGGGAGTCCTTTAAATGAGAGTTGTGCGCCATCTGTTCCACCACGTATCGGCTTAACATTAGGTTTCACTCCGACAGCCTCCATTGCAGCAAAAGCCGTATCAATAATATGCATTACGGGTTCAATTTTCTCACGCATATTGTAGTACTGATCACGCATTTCAAGTACGGCGGTCGCTTCACCATATTCGGCATTAATCTTATTTACCAAGTGCTCGACCTCCTTTTTACGATTTTCAAACAGGACGCGATCGTGGTCACGAATGATGTAACTTACTGTAGTCTGCTCCACACTACCATTAATACCAATTAAATGATAAAACCCTTCGTATCCCTCGGTATCCTCTGGCGTTTCATGACTTGGAAGCATACTGCAGAAGCGATTTGCTACCTTTATGGAATTGATCATTTTATGTTTTGCATACCCCGGGTGGACATTTCTCCCCTTAAAAGTAATTTTGGCAGAGGCAGCATTAAAGTTTTCAAACTCCAATTCACCTTTTTCACCACCATCCATAGTATAAGCCCAATCACAGCCAAACTTATCTACATCAAATTTATGAGCACCCTCCCCTATCTCTTCGTCCGGATTGAAACCGATACGGATTTTTCCATGCTTTACTTCGGGATGTTCTTTAAGATAAACAATAGCAGAAATAATTTCGGCAATACCGGCCTTATCATCCGCTCCGAGTAATGTCCTACCATCCGTTACAATCAGATCCTCTCCTTTATGCTCTAACAATTCAGGAAACTGTACAGGAGAAAGCACAATTTTATCCTCTTCACAAAGGGTTATGTCACTTCCATCATAGTTCTTCACAATCCGTGGAGAAACATTCTTCCCTGTCATATCAGGACTGGTATCCATGTGTGCAATAAAGCCAATGGTAGGCACCGATTGGGATATATTAGAAGGAAGTGTAGCAAATAAATAGCCGTTTTCATCCAGCGTAATATCTTCCAAATCCAACGATTCCAATTCTTCTTTCAATACTTTGGCAAATACCATTTGCCCGGGAGTACTCGGAGTCAGACGTGTTTCTTCATCCGACTGCGTATCATAACTCACATACTTTAAAAAACGTTCTACTAAAGTCATACTATTTAATTTTATCGAATATTACCTATTATATCTTTTCTTAAACCCTACAATAAATCTCTTGTAAACCCTATTCAAAGTAAACCGGATATCATCAGAAAGGTTCATCTCAGTAAAGCGCAATTTACATCTTTATCTTTCCTTACTAAAAGTAAGAAAAAAAGCACCTAACTGCCGTAAAGGTAAAAAAAGGGGTGTGAATAGCCAAGCAATTCACACCCCTTTTTACAATATGTTATACTTCGTCACAACTTCGGAAGTTCCGGAGACAAAGTTTAATTGATAACTACCATTTTTTCACCGTTTTCTTATCTGCAGGTGTAACTTCAATCAAGCTAAGAGCAAAACCACCACTACGCGCAAGCTTTACCGATATCTTTGTTTTGGCAGTAACGCGACCTTTCTTTATTTGATAAGAAGTCGGATTATGCTCATAGTCAGCATCCTTACCATCGGCATAAAGTGTAGCCACATATTCTTTGGCAGGATCAAGGAAATCAAGCGTGAAAGAAGAAACACGTGCATCAGCACCGGTTATTCCGCCAACAAACCAGCTATCCGCCCCTTTGGCTTTACGAGCTACCGTCACATAACGTCCCGGTTCCGCCTCAAGATATTTACTATCATCCCAATCTACAGCCACATCTTTAATAAACTGGAAAGCGTCAAGATGGCGCTCATAATTTTCGGGTAGATCGGCAGCCATCTGCAAAGGACTGTAAAGCGTCACATATAAAGCGAGTTGCTTAGCAAGTGTGGTATGTACCCAACTGTGATTTTCTGTTTTCAAGAAAGACAAACGGGTGTCGAAAATACCCGGTGTATAATCCATCGGACCACCCATCAGACGAGTGAAAGGAAGAATTGTCGTGTGGAAAGGTTTACTTCCTCCGAAAGCTTCATATTCGGTACCACGTGCAGATTCGTTGCCAATCAAGTTAGGATAAGTGCGGCAAAGTCCCGTAGGTCTCACAGCCTCGTGTGCATTCACACTAATCTTATAATCAGCCGCCTTTTTGATGGCATACAAATAGTGATTATTCATCCATTGACCATAATGATGCTCACCACGAGGAATTATATTGCCTACATACCCGCTCTTTACCGCAGTATAACCATTGTCCACCATAAACTGGTAAGCTTTATCCATGTGACGTTCGTAATTGCGCACAGAAGAAGAAGTCTCATGATGCATCATCAATTTTACACCCTTGCTGTGAGCATAGGCATTCAGCATCTTTACATCAAAATCAGGATAAGGAGTTACAAAATCAAACACATCATCTTTGGAATGACCGAACCAATCTTCCCAACCTTCATTCCAACCTTCAATCAACACCTGAGAAAAGCCATGTTTAGCTGCAAAATCAATATAACGTTTCACATTATCATTGTTAGCACCATGCCGGCCATTTGGTTTAGTCTTGCTATAATCGGTCTCACCGAGCTTCACAGACAACAAGTCGTCAGTGTACGCCCAAGTGCTCTTACCTGTAATCATCTCCCACCAAACACCTACATATTTCACCGGTTTAATCCATGATACATCTTTATAAGCGCAAGGTTCATTCAAGTTCAACGTCAGTTTTGAGGCCAACAATTCACGGGCATCATCACTCACCATCACCGTACGCCATGGAGAATGGCAGGGAGCCTGCATATATCCTTTATTTCCCTGAGCATCAGGAGTCAGCCATGATTCGAACACCATATTCTTATCATCCAAGTTCAAGCTCATGCAAGAGTAATCCACCAATGCAGCTTCATGCAGATTGATATAAAGTCCATCCGCAGTCTTCATCTGTAAAGCAGTCTGTACACCCGTTGGTGAAAAAGGTGTTTGTGAAGCATTGGGAGTAATAGCCCCTTTCATCAACCCCCTGATCTGTGATAATTTAGATTCGGTATAGTCATATTCCTGAGTATCATAGTCGCCGGGGATCCAAAAAGCAGTATGATCGCCCGTCATGGCAAACTGGCTATGCTCCTCTTTAATTACGAAATAGTTAAGGTTGCGCTGCAACGGAAATTCATAACGGAAGCCGATACCCTCATCGTATACCCTAAAGCGGATAACGATTTTACGATCCTGAGCCGCTTGGTTCAAAGTCACCGCCAATTCATTATAATGATTGCGGATCTGATTCACCTCACCCCATACCGATTTCCAAGTCTCATCAAATGTAGAAATTTTAGTATCCGCAACCACAAAACCGTTCATCAGTCCCGGATCATCTTTCAATTCCAAGCCAAGCTTGGATGGCTTAATTACCGTTTTGCCTTTATAATAAAGTTCATAACACGGTTCTCCCTGAGTAGTCAACGAGAAATTAAGTTTCAACTGCCCATTGGGCGAAGTAATGTTTTCAGTTTTAGCAGAAGTACTCCATAAAAAGAATAGAGCACACCATACATATACTAATTTCATGCTTTTCATGATGTTAAATATTTGTTACGATGGAGCAAATATAACACGGAAAAACAAAGGAAAGAAAAAATAGAAGAAAAATGCATTTAAAGTAATTAGAAAACGTTTGCAGGTTACAAATTAAAGCTCACCTTACAAAGAAGCTCGCGAGGACGAAGTTGATTGATTGTATAAACTTGTTGGTTGGTCGTAATCATACGTCTCTCATATTGTGTATTTCCAAAAATATTATTATAAGATAAACCTACTTCATAAGAACCGGCACGGTAAAACACAGAAAGATCGGAAAAGAAATTGAAAGAAACCGTTTTATCATTACTATGGTAACATTCATTATCCCATTCTATCTGCCACTTTCCGGGTAATATAAAAGTTTTCAACTTATGGTAAAATGAGCGCAACGGATCGGTAGATAGAGAAGGGTCCGCTTTATTTATTTGTTTACTATAATCATAACTGCTATTTTCTTCGAATGACAGCAACGCCACAGGACGGAAAGAAAATTCCACACCAACGGACGAAGTACGCATCTGATAAGGATTTAAAGCACCCGCAAACAGAAGTTTATAATTATCCCAACTGTACATGCCGGTAAGTGCAACAGACAACTTACTCCATCCCCATGCCTGACTGATTCTCCCGTTTAGCATATAAGTTTCTGAATTGGTATATTCTCCTGTTGCTTTACGGCGATATATCTCATCCGTCAATGTACTTTCATAAAGTGGAGTGTGGCGACGGTTAAAGTAATTAAAGTAGCAGTTGGCAAAGAATCCCTTAATCGGATCGGTATACTGCAACGAACCATACAAGTTATGGCTCATTGTTTTCTCCAAGTCACCCGAGTTTGCCAATACGGTAATGTAATTAGTATATATGGGCGTTGCACTGATACCCTTCAAATCAGTAGGTTGCCAATTGTACGAATAACCCACTGAAGCCGTAGTCTTTGCTGTAGCTTCATAGTTCATTTTCAAGCTCGGTTCCACCAATAGTGTCTTTTTACTTTTGTCACCATAGGAACGGGATAACCAACTAAATGGTGCCGTTGCAATAATCTTAAGTCCGTCACGTGTAAAATTGACAGATGGCGTGAGATACCAACGATATTCACGGTATTCGTCATCGGCGGACGCCTCCCTATTATAGGTCTGCATATCCTGCGTCCGGGTTGAGAAACCAGCTTTATAAGTAATATACATCCCTGCCAAGCGGTGACGGAAAAAAGAATACGTATCCCATTGCAAAGTATGCAGATTCAGTGTCTCTTTCGAAGCATCGGAGAGCAGCAACATACCCGGAAGGTAATTATAGCTCATTTGTGAAGACAATGAAAAGCTCTTATCCCCTTTCATGGTACGCACCAACTCAAAGTCATCGGTAATATACCGTTTACGCGGCTTAACAAGTTGCTCCACCTCACTACCATTTAAATCTGATATTCCTTCACTTTTATTGAAATCGGCATATCCCCTCAAGGTATTGTTCAGATAAAACTGATCCTTATTAACCTTATACATCACTTCTCCTTTCCATTCACTACGACGGTTGACGGCTGATGATTCTTCAGTGATCAAGGCTCCATTATCCACATCCGTATAGAAAGTCTCCCGATGCTGGCTCAGCTTGCTTTTATCAAGAATTACATTCAACTGTAAACGCAAATCATTATCCTTATTGGCTTTAAACAACCAATTCGTAGCAAAAAGATGCGTATCATTAAAACTATACCTGGAATCATCAAGAGCAGGAGCTCCCACAGATAATGGACTCAATATTCCGTTCTCATCCTCCAATGAGCGCATTACCCTGGTTAAGTCACGCAATTCATGCTGTATATCCTTGCCTGTATTATTACACTTATACATCGAAATATTCTGCTTCTTCCCACCAAACATCATTTCTACCAACCGACAGTCGCGTAGCCAGTCAACCCCTTCTTGTAAGCTCGTCCCCATACCAACATCGGCAACCCCATTCCAGGTATTCTTCGCATCCTCTTTCAACACGATATTCAGGGCAGCCTGTTCACTGAAGTCAATCTTTCGCAAAGCCTTCACAGGTTGGTGGTTTTGCAGCACCTGCACATTCTTCACCTTATCCGCTGATAGATTCTCGCTGGCTTGAGCATATTGCGAGCCGAGCAAATCCATCCCTTCAATATAAAACTTATTAATGGCTTTCCCTTGAAATGTTATCATCCCGTTCTGCTTCACTTCCATCCCGGGCATTTTTGCTATGACATCCGCTATGCTACGGTCTTGCTTCTGACGGAATCCGGCTACGGAATAAGTCAACGTATCATGTTGCTGCCGGATGCGCTGTGCGGTCACTTTCACTTCCTTTATCTGGAAAGTCTTTTGTTCCATCCCCACGGTCTGACCGTTTTTATATTGACTCAACGGAATCGTATTCCGGTCATAACCCAGCATGGAGAAAGATATCTCCACCGGATGTGTATCTTTCGGTACGGGCAACGAGAAAACTCCCGCAGCATCAGTGTAGATAAATGCCACAGGCGAATGATCAGTCCCGAGCAATATCACCGATACTGCTTCCAACACTTCCTTTGACTTTCCATCAATCACCTTGCCGGTATAAGTCTGGGCATTGGCGGCAAAAACGGCACTCAATAAAAGCACACAAAAAGTAACAATACGACATGAATATTGTACAGTAGTAGTCCTTATCATATTAGAAGTCTTTTATATTTCTTTTTCTAACCTATAATACACAGCAAACGCATAACTAATATTCCAAAAGCGCAGGTTTCCTTGAAGTATATTTTAAGGGTTTCCCATTCGCATCATAACCTTGACCAGGATTCAAACCTGTAACTTGTTTATAATAAGCTTCGGGATCTTCCCCCATTTTACATTTGGCTTGCTTTAATTGCTCCCGACTACATTTCAAGTACTTCTTTTTAGGAATACTCATAGCTGTATTATTCATATTCTCTATTTGAATACATTCAAATACAAAATTTCCATCTTGATCTTCCACCTTTAATATCAATCCTGGTAATCCATAGAGTTTCCAAGGTCCATCGCTTATTGAGATATCTATAGTATACCACACATTCCATACTTTTCCCCTATACTTTGTCTGGGCTTTTTGGCAGCGATAGTTTGCCACAATACTATCTTTACCTTTGACCAACCGCCAAACAGGTTTTTCCATACTCTCTTGGTAGATAAAGTCTTGCAACAATTTATCAGTATAGGTTAGCTCACCTTTTATTGGATAATTTTTGTACACGACATAACAATCATAACTACGTGGGTAAGGTGAATGAGCCAATGCATTTTGCATGCTACCTCCATGTTTTGCCACACTATCTACAATTTCCCAATACCTTGTTTCCCACAAACTATAGAATTTAGAAGATGTAGTTCCCAAATCCAATACTTTTTCATCTTGACGCATCCCTTTAGTATTTTCCCAAACCCTGAATTTTGTGGCATAATGGATGCGTAGTTTTACTTTATCAATCACTTGTGCATTCAGACTATAAGCAGATAAAGAAACGACTAAAATAAGACTAAAGAATTTTTTCATATAATATTATTAAAGATGAATAATCATTTGATTATTGCATTACTTCTAAAATCCTTCACTTTCATCTTTCAACCGATACTCAAGTAAACAAGGAATATGAGGCTTACGTACTATTGGTTTACCTTGAGGATCAAATCCTTGCAATTTTGGATAGCCCATTTTAACGATAAATAAATCAACATCCTTAGCTGATAGCCTTTCATTCTCTTCCAACGTTTCAGGAGTACATTTAATATATTTTGTTTTTCGTAAAACGATAGCCTGATTTTTCCCTTTTTCAATGCCGATACAATTGAATATAAAATCCCCTTTCACATCATAAGCTTTTAAAATCAACCCTGGTAAACCGTATAGTTTCCATGGACCGTCATGATAAGGGATATCCATAGCATACCATACTATCCACGTTCGCCCTCGAAAAGTAGTCTTTGCTTTTTTACATGGATAGCCAACAATAGTAGTATCGCCACTTATCATTTCCCACTTTGGCATGACCATTGGTTCTTCATAAATGAAATCTCGAAGATGATCCGATGTATACGTCAATTTATTTTTTTGAGGATAATTTTTAAATACATTAAAACGTGTTCTACTATTTGGAAACCCACTCTTATCAATAACCGCATAATAGTCTTCAAGCTTACCTCCTCTACTAAATACACTGTCATGGATATCTCTATTTCTTTCAGCCCAACGGCTATAAAAATGAGAAGCATATTTCCCTATATCCAAAATTTTCTCATCCGGACTCAAATCTTTTGAATCTTCAGTAAAACGCATTTGTGAAGTGTAATGAATGCGAAGTACTACTGAATCAGATACGTCTTGAGCTTCAAGCTGCAAACAAGCGGCACTGCAAAAAAATACTGTACACAAAAAACATCTATTCATATACTACTCCTTTAAATATTATCGTTCGATTGGATTATATAATACCGTTCTAGGTGGCAGAGGTTTCCCATTCATATCCCATCCTCTTGAATATGGCATGCCATTCCGCTTAAAAAAAGTTTCAGGATCTGTAGCATCCTCCTTGTGTAATTTCCAATATTCTTTTTTAGAGATTTTGATATATTTCCTGTGATTGGGTGGAAATATATTTTTATTCGATTTTGAAGTTTTTATAGAAATACATTTAAAGGTATAATGCCGGTCAGCGTCAGAAGCTTCCAAAATTATACCCGGTAATCCATACAATTTCCAGGGTCCTTCCGGGACAGGTATTTCTAAAGTGAACCAAGCTGTCCAGTTTCTTCCAAAATAGTTAGCCGTAGCTTTTTGACATTCATAAGTCAAAATCTCTTTCTTCTCATTCGTGATTGTCCAAGCTGGTTTTTCCAACTTTTCTGTGTATCTAAAATATCCCCAAAGCTTATCTATTGTTACCATTTCTCCTTTTTGAGGAGAATTCTTATAAATTTCATAGTATTGAAAGCTGCCTGGCCTACATAGTTTTTCACGCGCACTCAGAACATCCCCAAGATTACCTCCCCTTGCAAATATGCTATCTTTCACTTCTTCCCGGCGTCTCTCTATTATGCTGTAAAAAGAAGATACATTCTTCTTCGTATCAATATTCAACACCATTCCATCATGACGAGCTCTCTTTTTCAAATCAGGATAGGCTTCCGTTATATAAAAAAACTGTACAATTTGCGCATAACCTAAAGAAGAAAGCAGAGATAGAAAGCAAAGAATAATCATTTTTAAACAACCATTTTTCATTCCTCTATTTTTTATAGATTTAGTAATAAAAAAGCTTTCATGAAAGTTTCACTTTTCGTCTTTCAACCGATATTCTAGTAAACAAGGAATGCGTGGTTTATGAACTAAAGGTCTGCCTTGAGCATCAAATCCTTGCATCTTAGGATATCCCATTTTGGTAACCCAAGCATCAAAATCACCGAGAAATAACCTTTCATTTTTTTCAATCTCTTCAGGAGTAGACTTAATATACTTTACTTTTCGTAGAACAATAGGGCGCATATTGCCTTTTTCAATGGCAATACAATTGAATATAAAATCACCTTTTACATCATCAGCTTTTAATATTAACCCTGGCAAACCGTACAATTTCCATGGACCGTCATGGTAAGGGATATCCATTGCATACCATACCATCCATGTCCTCCCGCGGAAAGTAGCCTTTGCTTTCTTACAAGAATATCCGACTATTACCGTATCACCACTAAGCATTTCCCATTGCGGTATAGCCATAGGTTCCTCATATAGAAAAGATTTTAACTCTCTCACAGTATATGTAAGTATACCTTTATAAGGATAATTTTTAAATATATTAAAACGCGTTTTACTATTTGGGAATCCGCTCTTGTCAATAGCAGCAAAGTAATCTTCCAGTTTACCTCCTCCACTGAATACACTGTCATGAATATCCTGATTTCTTTCAGCCCAACGGCTGTAGAAACGAGATAAATATTTACCTATATCCAAAATCTTTTCATCCAGACTTAAATTCTTTAATTCTTCACTATATCGCATTTGTGAAGTATACCGAATACGGAGAGCCACCGAATCCTGAATATCTTGAGCCTCAAGACTGAAACAGGTGATGTACAAAAGCAATAATGTGCTAGTAAGTAATTTATTCATACATCTATTTTATTCAATCATAATTACGCATAAATCTACTAATTAATCGTAATTCGCAAATTGTTAAATAGTTAATTATCACAAAGAATCTATTTATAAAAAGACATTTTACTTTATATTGTTTATTTTATATACTTACATTCATAAGTCTACGAAACTTGTTTATTCAATAAATCCTCCCTTTCTTAATGTTTCACTTTTTATCATTCAGTCGATACTCCAATAAACAAGGAACGCGAGGCTTATAAACTAAAGGTTTTCCTTGCGCATCAAAACCGGGCATCTTAGGATATCCGATTTTGACAACAAAAGCATCAGGATCTTTGAGTGAGAGTCTTTCAAGTTCTTCCATTTCTTCAGGAGTACATTTCACATATTTTGCTTTTCGCAAAACGATAGGTTGTTTTTTCCCTTTTTCAATACCAATGCAATTGAATATAAAATCGCCTTTGATATCATCTGCTTTCAAAATCAATCCCGGTAAACCATATAGTTTCCATGGCCCATCATGATAAGGAATATCCATAGTGTACCACACAATCCATGTTCGCCCTCTAAAAGTTGTTTTTGCCTTTTTACAAGGATAGCCAACAATCACTGTATCACCTTGAAGCATTTTCCATTGAGGCATAATCATTGGTTCCTCATACATAAAAAACTTAACCATATTCTTAGTATATGTTAGTTTATTTTTTTGAGGAAAACTCTTAAATACATTATAACGCAATATACTATGGGGACATCCGCCTTTATCAATAGCTGTATAATAATCCTCAAGCTTTCCGCCCCGGCTAAACACGCTGTCATGAATATCCTCATTTCTTTCTGCCCATCGGCTATAGAAGTGAGAAGAACAATTACCTATATCCAGATTATTTTCATCAGGATTCAAACGTTTTGAATCTTCAGAAAAACGCATTTGTGAAGTGTAATGAATGCGAAGTACTACAGAATCAGGTACGTCTTGAGCTTTAAGCTGGAAACAAGCAATAGACCAAAGCAATAATGTGTAAAAAAAGAAGTTATTCATATATCGATTTTATTCAATCATAAGCACGCATAAATCTACTAATTAATCGTAATTCATAAACTATTAAACAGTTAATTATTACAAAGAATCTATTTATAGAGAGGCATTTACTTTATACTGTTTATTTTATATACTTACATTTATAAGTCTACGGAACTTGTTTATTCAATAAATCCTCTCTTTTTTAATGTTTCACTTTTTATCTTTCAACCGATATTCCAACAAACAAGGAATATGAGGTTTACGTACCAATGGCTTGCCTTGGGCATCAAAGCCTTGGGCCTTAGGATATCCCATTTTGACGATAAATAAATCAACATCCTTAGCTGATAGCCTTTCATTCTCTTCCAACGTTTCAGGAGTACATTTAATATATTTTGCCTTTCGTAAAACTATAGGTTGATTTTTCCCTTTTTCAATGCCGATACAATTGAATATAAAATCCCCTTTCACATCATAAGCTTTTAAAATCAACCCTGGTAAACCGTATAGTTTCCATGGACCGTCATGATAAGGGATATCCATAGCATACCATACTATCCACGTTCGCCCTCGAAAAGTAGTCCTTGCTTTTTTACAAGAATGTCCGACAATCATCGTATCACCTCTTAACACTTCCCATATCGGCATAGTCATTGGTTCATCATATATGAAATATCTTAGATCGTGGTTAGTATATGTTAGTTTACCCTTTTCCGGATAATTCTTAAACACGTTAAAACGTGTTTTACTATTTGGAAACCCGCTCTTATCAATAGCCGCATAATAGTCTTCAAGTTTACCTCCCCTACTAAATACACTATCATAAATATCTCGATTTCTTTCAGCCCATCGGCTATAAAAATGAGAAGAGTACTTTCCTATATCCAAAATCTTTTCATCAGGACTCAAATCTTTTGAATCTTCATAATAACGCATTTGTGAAGTATACTGAATACGAAGAACCACCGAATCCTGAATATCTTGGGCATCAAGATTGAAACAAATGATGTACAAAAGCAATAATGTAATATTAAGTAACTTATTCATGCTTTGATTTTATTCAAATCGAATTCGTTGTAAATCTACGATTAAATCGTAACAATCAAAATACTATACAGTTAATTATTGCAAACAACTCTTTTACAGAAAGAAAAATTCCCTTATATTGTATACTCATACATACACAAATCTCCTTCACTAGCCCTTCACCTTTTATCTTTCAATCTATACTCAAGTAAACAAGGAATATGAGATTTATGAACAATAGGCTTACCATTGGTACCAAAACCTTGTATATTGGGATATCCCATCTTTGTCATAAACAATTCAACATTCGAGTGCGATAACCTTATATTCTCTTCCAACACTTCAGGAGTGCATTTAATATATTTCGATTTTCGCAATACGATGGGTTGCATCTTTCCCTTCTCAATACCAATGCAATTAAAAATAAAATCACCTTTTATGTCATTAGCTTTCAGAATCAGTCCAGGCAAACCATACAGCTTCCATGGACCATCATGATATGGAATATCGATAGCATACCATACAATCCATGTTCGTCCTCGAAAAGTAGTCTTTGCTTTTTTACACGGATAGCCAACAATAGTAGTATCGCCACTTAACATTTCCCACTTTGGCATGACCATTGGTTCTTCGCACAAGAAATCCTTTATTTCTGTTGTCGTATAGGTCAAACGATATTTTCGAGGATAATTTTTTAACACATTAAAAGGGGTCTTGCTATTAGGAAATCCGCTCTTGTCAACAACAGCACTGTAATCGGAAAGCCCTGCTCCCTTCCTCGACACACTATCCAGAATATCCTGATTTCTTTCAGCCCAACGGCTATAAAAATGAGAAGCATATTTCCCTATATCCAGAATTTTCTCATCCGGACTCAAATCTTTTGAATCTTCAGTAAAACGCATTTGTGAAGTGTAATGAATGCGAAGCACTACTGAATCAGTTGCGTCTTGAGCATTGAGATGTAGGTGTAAACCAATGGCACACAAAAATAATAATGTACAATAATAAGTCTTATTCATAGCCGTATATATACTTTAAATATATATGAGTGTTAGAAATTTCATTATATTTAAAGAAAAACTTCTAACACTCAATAATAATAGTTATTTAGTGACAATCTCTACTATCAAGATAAGCACAAATATTACCTGCACTCTTAGAATCGATAGATGCAGGTATGTGATACACAGTACCACATGATGTCGTAATCACTTGATACGGAAGTTGAGCTGAATACACACAAATAGGAAGAGCAAACGCAATAATCAATACAATCTTTTTCATAAGTCAAATAATTTATGTCCTCCACTAAAGAAGAACGTTTTAAGAATAGATAAAAGTTTACTATCTATTAACTAAGCAGTGATAGAGAGAACTGCTTTCTCTTCGATTTTCTATCATAAATTCAAAGAGTTTTGTAAATTTGTCAATGCTTTCTTCTAATATTGGTGAGCAACAAGAGGTGGAACTTTCAAAATCAACTCTGTCGCCGGTCTCGGGAGAAAGCTTCTTTATCTTTCATTCTTAGATAGCAAGTCTTGAACAAAATGTCACTGATAAAAAATAACTTTCTTCCCCAACCTATTTTTAGTTATAACGCAAAGTATCCAGACAAATACTTTTTACCTTGCTTTAATTCCACTTTATAGCCACCGGATTCTAAATTCGGTATGGAATAGACATATTCCATGTCGGCATAAACCGTAACGTAACTGTCGTACTCTATGTCATCTGATAAATCGGTAACGATAATCTCAAGATTTGATAATGTAGAAGACGAGTCGATGAGAATGGCATTACCATATAAATGCAACATAGGAGGAGGCGCTTCACGAAGAAAGCGGGTTGGTGGAAGCCATGTAGTGTCATCCACAGGAATAAGAATTTTTTCTGTATTTATTTGAGCAAATGAACAGCATATCTCCAATAATAGTATAAAAAATAACGTAGTCTTTTTCATATTTGTGATATTTTGCTTCAAAACTAAAAAACGAATAAACAACTTCAAAAAAAAATATTTCACAAAAAATTCACAAAGGTTTCAGACACAATAGAACATGTCTAGAGTTATTTCTGAGATAGATTATAAATCCATTATTTTTTTATCAAATTCATCAGGTTTACCCTTCAGCTGGAAAATTTTCATATATAAACGCTGACGAATCATACTAATACCAGAGTTTGATGAGCAAACAATATCACTTATTTGAGTAGGAGCCAGCCCTATTTTTATCAATAGGCATATACGCATTTCTTTTTCATTAATAAAGGGGTACAATTCAATTAAGCGATGTGTAAAATTGTCATACACCTCATCAATAAGTTCTGCTAATTGGCGAAAATCATCATTTGAGGCTTTTTGATGAGACTTTGCCATTTGGTAGAATTTTAAATATAGGTCGGAAGAGCTCAAACGCTGTTGAAGTATAGTTTGCCTCTCATGTTCAGCCTCAATTCTACGATTTTCTCCCTGCAAAGACTCTTTTTCCAACTGAATAAAGCGCTTATGCAAGTTGTCATTCTGCACCTGTGAAGACGATAGTTGATCTCTCAACATCTTTATTTTCTCATTATTTTCTTGTAGCTTCTGACGGCTATTTTGCTCCATTACAGACATTACTCTCTTTAAACGTTCCTCCTGATTGAGATATTGCAGTTTTTTGTTTCGTAAATAGTGGAATACAAGAAGAATTATTATAATAAAAGCCGCAGCTACAACAGCCCCAATCAACCGTAAAGTGGATGTTTTTTCTTTCAACAAGCGATTTTCTTCTTCTACCTGCAATTTATTATTCAAGACTTTTATGAGATTCTCATTATTAATGCTTTCTTTTCTAGTCAAAGTATCTGCTATTGAAGTCTGTCTTTCCAAAAAAGAAAAAGCCTGCTTATAATTCCTCTTATCGGCATAAATCTGCGCCAATGACAAAGTCGCATCCCGAAGTACATAGGGATTTTTTGATTCCAAACTTTTATTATAAAAAACAATGGCAGAATCCATTTTATTTATTTCCCGGTAATAATTACCCCAGGAAACATAATGCGGATATAAATTACCTGCATCGGAAAGACCGTTCCCAACAATCAGAGCCCGTTTAGCTTGACGATATTCCCTGTTCTTTTGGTAATAGTTGGATGCCTCTCCCATTACCATTTTATACAACGCATTCTGACCCGTTTTCCGGGCCACAGATGCAGCATACTCATAATAGGTCAAGCCTTTTCTTGTCTGCCCTTGAGTATAAAGACTTCTCCCAATATCCCTCAATGCAAATACTACGATTGACTTGTTTTTAGCCAGTTTTGCAAAATAATAGCTTTTATAGAAATAAGGCAATGCGTCGCTATACAAACCTTGATACATATAGGTATGTCCGATATGATTGCTGGCTCGTGCACGAACGGTATAAGTTGCCGTATCGTCTTTACATTCTATTTCCAGTGCTTTACGGAATGAATTCAAAGCCTCACCTGTAAATTGCATATCGCTATAAATTCTGCCTAAAAGATAATAGGATTTCATCCGCTGTAAAGAGGTGCCATTATGATCGTAGTAGGCAGCAGCTTCCAACATGGCTGAATCGGAAGGATGATTGACAAAACATTTATCATCGGCCTCAGTAGAAAGGAGAATATATTTCATGCGGTCAGCACGATTTGCATCTTCAATCTTACTCTGAAGGCGAAGCAGTAATGTCCTTACACTGTCAGGGCGAGCCTCCATTAATTTTTCCGCCTGATATAGATCATTTTGTAATGCAGTATTTCTTTGTTCGCAACTCAATATAAATAGAAATAGTATAATTATAAATGTATATTTTTTCATTCCTAAATAGTTGTCTATTATTAAATATATATCCCGAACAAAAGTAATATTAATTTTATATTAGTTGTACATTTAGATGGTTTATGAATAAAGATGAATCTGTGTCTGGTATTAACTTAATTTCATCCTTATAGTCAATACACCCAACAAGTTTATTGGGGTAAATCCCAACATCGGCAATAGACATCTAAGAAATTTGCTCCCGGACAAATGGAAAAAGGAGAACTATAACGGAGATACTTGCGATTTTTGCCTGTTTTGCAGGAGTTTTATGCGACTTTTACTCGTATCTTAGGGTGTTTTTACCTATATTTTCCACCTTTCTCATCTCTTAAAAAGCCATTTGGTGTAAGTATTTTGCTGTATTTTTATCTTCTTTTCATACCGCTAATATTGCTTACCCACATACGTGGCGCAACTTACCCACAGCTGTGGTTCACGTGCGTCACAATTGTGGAGCACATTACCCACAATTGTGGGTAACTGAAAGAGAGTATGCGTTATGCCAAGAAAAACGGTCTGTAGATATTTGAGAGAGGGTTTTATTACGAAAAGGGAAGGTGAGGTAAGCGACTAAAAAAGGGGAATAGTAGTGGAAAAACAGCAGGGTGCAATTAAATTTAATTGCACCCTGCTGTTTCGCTTAATTGCACCCTTGTATTTCACTATATACCAACCATTTAAGTCGATTAGTGCAATTGGTGCAATTAAAATACGCAAAAAAACTCTGGGTAGAGAGAGGGAAATTGAATAATACGAGCCTTTTTCTTAAACACAATTATAACTCAGTTGACAAAGAAATGATACACTTTTCCGTTAAACATTTATTTTTAAACATTCTAAATAACATTAACTTGTAATTACCACTGCGAAGGAGTATCTTTGCCAATGAATTAAGGATAAGCAAGTTTGAACAAACACTTATTTGTATTGTTTCTATATAAAACATTTTTAAATAAAAGCATAATTATGAAAATTGAAAAAATTATCGGACGTGAGGTTCTCGATTCAAGAGGAAATCCTACTGTAGAAGTAGATGTAATTTTGGAATCCGGCATTATGGGACGTGCTTCTGTTCCATCGGGTGCTTCAACAGGCGAACACGAGGCATTGGAACTTCGTGACGGCGACAAAAAACGTTACGGTGGTAAAGGGGTGTTGAAAGCCGTTGAGAATATCAATAAGATTATTGCTCCTCATTTGGTAGGTATGTCTTCTTTAGATCAGGTTGGCGTCGACAAGATGATGTTAGCCCTCGATGGTACAAAAACAAAATCTAAATTGGGTGCAAATGCTATTCTTGGTGTATCTCTAGCCGTAGCCAAAGCTGCTGCCAACTATCTGGATATTCCTTTGTATCGCTACATTGGCGGTACCAATACTTATGTATTGCCTGTACCGATGATGAATATAATCAATGGCGGTTCACATAGTGATGCTCCTATTGCTTTCCAGGAATTTATGATCCGTCCTGTAGGTGCAACTTCTTTCCGTGAGGGATTGCGCATGGGTGCCGAAGTATTCCACGCATTAAAGAAAGTTTTGAAAGACCGTGGTTTGAGTACTGCCGTAGGAGACGAAGGTGGTTTTGCTCCCACACTCGAAGGTACGGAAGATGCTTTGAACAGCATTTTAGCAGCCATCAAAGCTGCCGGTTACGAACCGGGTAAGGACGTGAAAATTGCAATGGACTGCGCTTCATCCGAATTCTATGTTAATGGACTTTACGATTACACTAAGTTCGAAGGTGCGAAAGGTAAGAAACGCACAGCAGATGAGCAAATTGATTTTCTGGAGAATTTAATCAGCAAGTATCCTATCGACTCTATCGAAGATGGTATGAGTGAGAACGACTGGGAAGGCTGGAAGAAACTGACCGAACGTATTGGCGACCGTTGCCAATTGGTAGGTGATGACTTGTTCGTGACTAACGTCGATTTCCTTGCCAAAGGTATTGAAAAGGGTTGTGCAAACTCTATCCTGATCAAGGTAAACCAGATCGGTTCATTAACAGAAACACTGAATGCTATTGAAATGGCTCACCGTCACGGTTATACGACTGTAACTTCACACCGCTCGGGTGAGACTGAAGATGCAACCATTGCCGATATCGCAGTAGCAACCAACAGTGGTCAAATCAAAACCGGTTCATTGAGCCGTTCCGACCGTATGGCAAAATACAACCAATTACTCCGTATTGAGGAAGAACTGGGTGACCGCGCCGTTTACGGATACAAACGAATAAAATAAAGAAAACAATCCTCTTCAGCCTCATCAGAGGTGCAATTGGATTATTATTGTATACTAACAGCGAGGGCGGACCTTAACGGTTCGCCCTCGCTTCTTCAGTCCAAAAAAAACAAACAATCATTCTACCACCCTAAAGAAAACCTCTTCACCTGTCTGACTATTCGGAGCCACCCAAAGAGAAAAATCTCCCGGTTCAACAACTTTCTTCATATTTATATCCCAGAAAGCTAATTCGCTTACGGGCAACTCGAATGTTACATTTTTCTTTTCACCGGGTTTCAATGTCACGCGGGTAAAGCGTTTCAATTCCTTAACCGGACGAGTCACCGACCCCACTTTATCTTTTACGTATAATTGAGCAACCTCGGTTCCTTCGTATTTGCCGGTGTTTTCCAAGTCGAATATCACTTTCAATACCTCATTCTTCTTCAATGAGTTAGAGACCAACTTAACGTTGCTATATTTAAAAGTAGTGTATGACAATCCATAACCAAACGGGAATAAAGGATCAACTCCGGCATCCAGATAGAAAGAGCGACAACCTAAAGAGGTCTGACCTGCACCTACCTGAATGTCATTCAACAAGACTTCATCATGATTGGCCGGTCGACCGGTATTATTGTGCGCATAATAGATGGGTATCTGCCCCACTGCTTTCGGAAAAGTGATAGGAGTTTTGCCACTCGGTACAGCTTTACCCCAGAGTAAATCAGCCAGCGCAGGACCACCCATCGTACCGGGATGGAAAGAGTACAGCACAGCAGCAGATTCTTCAACTTCTTTTCCAATAGTCAAAGGACGACCGGCCATCACCACTGTCACAACCGGCTTACCCGTTTTTGCTAGAGCACTAATTAAAGCTCCCTGATCTCCTTGAAGATTCAAGTCTGCCAAAGAATGAGCTTCTCCCGAAAGAATAGCCTCTTCACCGACAAATGCCAGAATAACATCCGCACGCGAAGCTGCCGATACAGCCTTTGATATACCTGCAGGATTTTTTTCACGACTATAAGTCAATCCTGGTTCGTAAATCACCTGTACTTTATCGCCAACCAATTTCTTTATTGCATTCAAAGGAGTCACCGTATGGTTTTTATCACCATCGAACACCCATGTACCCATCTGTTCGTAAGGAGCATCAGCCATAGGACCAACTACTGCCACCGTTTTCACTGAAGCTTGCAGAGGCAATGTTTGATTAGCATTCTTCAAAAGAATAGCAGATTCCACAGCAGCCTGCTTAGCAGCTTCAAGATGCGAAGGTGCGTACAGCACAGAAGGCTTCTTCTCATCAACATAAGGATTGTCAAATAAACCCAAACGGAACTTCACCCGCAAAATATTGCGCACAGCATCATCTATAGCTGATTCTTTCACCTTACCCTCTTTTATCAATCCGGGTAATTCCTTCACAAAAGTATAGCTTACCATCTCCATATCCACACCGGCATTTGCAGCTTTCATTGCCACATCCTTAGAGTCGGCAGCAAAACCATGCACCATCATCTCGCTAGCCGAAGCCCAATCGGAAACAACAAATCCGTCAAATCCCCACTCCTTACGAAGCACTTGCTTCAAGATAAACGAATTACCGGTCGAAGGAACTCCATCATTATCATTAAAGGAAGTCATGAAAGTGGCAGCTCCAGCCTTAGACGCAGCCTCGAAAGGAGGAAGATACACTTCCCTCAAACGACGTTCGGGAATGAAAGTGGAATTATAATCCCGTCCACCTTCAGCAGCCCCATAACCCACAAAGTGTTTTGCACAAGCGGCAATTGACGTCGGACTGTTCAATGAATCGCCCTGAAACCCCTTTACCATGGCAACGCCCATTACGGAAGTCAGGTAAGTATCTTCTCCGCAACCTTCAGCAATACGCCCCCAACGCGGGTCACGGGCAATATCAATCATTGGAGCAAACGTCCAGCGTATGCCCACAGATGCCGCTTCAATAGCCGCAATTCTAGCTCCATCATGTGCCACTTGCGGATCGAAAGATGCAGCTTGTCCCAATGGGATAGGGAAAATAGTCTTAAAGCCGTGAATGACATCACGAGCCATAAGCAATGGAATTCCCAAATGGGATTCTTCCATAGCTACCCGCTGCAAAGCATTAACACGTGCAGGATCCACCTCATTCAGAATAGATCCCACTTCGCCTTTTTTGATAAGAGCAGCCATATCCTCCAAATTGCCATAAGAGGAAATCTGGTTCATCTGCCCTATCTTTTCCTCCAAAGACATTTTGGAGAGGAGTGCTTCCACTTTCTTTTCAATGGCAGCATCCGACTTAGTTTGCGCCACATCCTTGCAAGAAATGAAAGGAAGTAACAGCAAACATACAGAGAAGAGCTTTATAAATTTCATAACAATTTTTATACCTTAATTTTTCTGAAATACACGTACATAATCAATGACACAACTAAGCGGAAGCGCTGACTCATCAACACCTTGCATACCTCCCCAAGCACCTCCCCAAGCTAGATTGAATATGATGTAAAATGGTTTATCATACGGCCAGTTAAAAGCCCCTTTATTATCATTGTCGTAGGTTAGTTGTACTTTACCGTCTACATAAGTCGTTATCCGTTGGGCTGTCCATTCCATAGCATAAACATGAAATTCTCCTTCAGCACGATCAATAGTCATAGCATGCGTAACTTGAGTACCATTGGTATGATTATGTCCTTCAGCATGGAGACTAGATGACACTTCATTAGGTACAACGCCAACTTCTTCCATAATATCTATTTCACCGCAATTAGGCCAAGGATTTTTTGAGAAATCGTTATTTGCAGGCATCATCCAAAAAGCCGGCCAAGTTCCCTTACCTTTTGGCAACATCATGCGAGCTTCTATATAGCCATATTGCCATCCTTGATTCACATGAGCATAGACCCGACCGGAATATATATTTCCACCGGATTTGAAACAGTGAATACGCAGTTTACCATCAGAGAGTTCAGTAACACGTTGACCGTTATAAGCACCATCAACATAATTCTGTAGTTCGTTATTAACCCATCCAGCTTTTTGCACTTCGTGAGTCCAGTCAGTCTTATTGAGTTCTGCCCCCTGATTGAACTCGTCGTGCCAAACCAGTGTATACCCCTCGCGCTCTGAAATATCTGTAAATTCAACCGACTCCTGATAGACATTAAAAACTGCCGTCTCACCACCCGCTACAATTGTTACTTTGCCTGTGCGGGTTTTATTTTGCGTAGAAGGAGCTGTGGTTATAGTAAGTGAACCGTCATTAACACGATTAGTGGTTATCCAGCTTTGGTCTGCGGTAGCCGTCCAATCCTTATATCCCAAAATCATAAGCGAGTAATTTTCTCCACCCGATTTCGTCATTATTTCAGATTTGGATATCCTAAGTGCTGCTGCTTGTTCTATTGTTATTTTATTACTTTTTGTACCAGAGGTTATTTGCACAGTCGCCGAACGTGCATCCCCCTTATTAGGTTGCACAAGAATGGTCAGTTTACCTTTGGATGACGATGAACCGGTCGGAGTCACCGTAACCCAATCTAAGTTTGGTGTAGCCGCCCACTTTTCACCTGTTGTCGTTACATCAATAGAATAGGTTCCACCCTTTGTCGGAACATCAACTGCAGACTGTGAAAGTGTAATGGTAATATCTGTCGAAGGTTTATCGCCTGGATTATCATTGTCTCCATCTCCTCCGCATGCAGTCATTGTCAGCACACTAAATAATAGCATTAATAAGTTCATCTTCATCATTATTCAAATTAGAAATTCAAGGAAAGCCACTCCTCCCTAGAGAGAAGGAAGAAGTGGCTTTTAGTATAGAAATAATTTACTTTTTAATTAAAGTTATTCCCGTGATGCTAAAATCAGTAGCATCTTGGCAACCGCCAAAGTCGAATATCAGTTTCACTTTTGAAGAAGAAGCTCCATTAGCAAGTTTCTGATTATCAAATCTAATAACCTTAATCTCATTGGCTTTCAGCTGAATGCCATGTTTCTCGAACGCATAATTGTTATCACCACCATCTTCCTGCGGGCAGAGTTTTATAATACAAGGACTGTCCTTGGTAGCCATTATTACACACGAGAAATCGAACAGCTCATTGGCACCAATAGCCAAAGAATTGGTATTGAAAGTGTTTTGAGCCTGCCATTCAGCAGCGGTAGCTGTTTTGGACGTAATAGTATATACACTATTGTCTTGTGAAAAGCCCGGATTACCTATCTGCGTCCAGTTTGCATCAGACCACCAATGCGCCATGGTATAGGCTTTGTCCGTATCCACCGCCTTCCATAGGTTTCCAGCCAAATCGTAGTCCAGCGGAGCCACATTGGTTTCCTGATGTTCGGTAAGATAAATATTAGAAATAGACAAATTGGTATTTTCGGGATTTCCGGCAAAATCGAATGTAATCTTCACTTGTCCATCGAAACCAACAAGGGCCGAACCTGAAACAACTTTCGTTTCATCAGCCTTAAGAGATACATCGTGATTCCTCAATAGAAAATAAGTGTCATCCGCCCCAACTTTGCTTACCTTTACGGTAGCAGCAGGGATATCTTTGGTAGCTTTGAGACAAACCGAGAAATCATAAGTCTTGCCTGCCGAAACAGCCATGTTTGTGATAAAATGCACTTGGTTTTGCCATTGATCAGCGGTTGCACTGCCGAATACCAAATCGAATTGCTGGTTTCCAGTTTTCGTTATGGTTGGATTAGCTATTTGACTCCAACCTGGCGCATAGTAAAACTCGTTGGTAAATGTGGCCGTTTTGAACATATTGGCGCTACTTTCGTAATCAAAGCCGGGCCATGCAAATGCTTGCAAGTCCTTAGCTACAGTAACCGTTTGCGACACAGCCGTTTGTCCGGCTTTTGTGAAAGCCAACAAGCTAACCGTATATGAACCAGCTTTCTTATATACCTTTGTGATGGAACTGTCTCGGATTGCTTCTATTACTTTACCGTCAGCAAAGGAAAAATATAGTTTCACATCAGAAGGAAGCTCTTTGGAAGTATTGGTAAATGTATATTCATTGGGTTTCCCTGTTTCAGCCACTGTGAATGAAATATCACCTTCTGCCACGAGCTGGCCACCTAAACTGTGACTATCATTATCTTGAGGATCACAAGCTGTGAAGCACAGTATGACTATGCTTGAAATTAAGCTATATATAATCTTTTTCATAATTAATCTGTAATTTTATATTCTGTCGAATTAATTAGCATAACCAGGATTCTGTACCAAAGGATATTGTGTGCCCAAAGTCTTATCCAATTCTCCTTGTGGAAGTGGCAAATATTTATTATAGTCTTGCCATGTACGCACAGAATTGAACTCAGTCAAATTTTCAGTTAATACCGATGCAGCATCACCCCAACGAACTAAATCGTAATAACGCTTTCCTTCACCTACAAATTCATAGTGACGCTCTGCTTTAATACTAGCAACTGTAGCAGTCACACGGTGATTAGTATCTCCAAAAGCACGATCACGAACCATATCCAAACAATTTTGAGCTGACACCCCTTGTTGTTCAGGTATTCCGTCCATTACAACCAACTCTGCATAATTAAGTAATGTTTCAGCATAACGGTAGATACGCAAGTTATTGCAATAATTCAAATCATTAGCACCAGATTTCTTATAATCAGGACGTGCAGCATATTTTCTCAAGAATAAACCTGTATCTTGAAAACGTGGACCATAGGTAGCACCTGGAACAGTCGCCCAATTGGTAATGGAAGCATCACGGCGAGTGTCACCATTTGCAAACATATCATAAGTAGTCTGACGAACCGGACCAAAGCCCCATCCTCCACTAAACACTCCTGAAGGATCTTTCAATTCATTAGGAGAAATATAAGCAGGTAAATTAGTTCCATATCCTGTCCAAGAAGAAGACCAATCCTTACCTTCACCTAATTGGTTAGTCTCGAAAATAGATTCTTTGCAGAATTCATTCTCATTAAGCCACATTGCTGAAAAATCGTTCATCAATTCATATTTTCCACTCTTAATAATGGTAGCCATATCATTTGCAACTTCGGCATACTTACTTTGATCTTTCTGATACATTACAACCGCTGCTTTCAGCATCAAGGCAGCTGCATAACTGACACGTCCGGCATTGGTACCACCATTGGTTGACATCTCCAATGCTCCCTCTTCACAAGCTATTGTAACATCACTCATTATCTGTTTATAAACATCATCGGCTTTCATCTGAGGAGCAATGTAAGGAGGATTCAGAGGTTCGGTGAAAAATACGATATTACCGAAATTCTTCCACAACATATAAGTGAAATAAGCTCTTAGAAAATGACCTTCGGCATTATATTGTTTAAGAGTTTTTTCCTCCAATGTATTGGAAGGTTTAATATTTGCACAACTGATTATAACACTGTTTGCACGAGCATTACCCGAAGTATAAATATTCCAAGTGCCACTCAATGTATGATTTGCATCAGCTGTAAACTGAGATACCGCATAGTTCATACCCGCCATACCGTCGTTAGCATCACCACCACCCTTGAAAATATCATCGGACTGGATATCGCTAATGTAAACGGATGACTCGTAAGAACCATTGGCATAAGAGTCGAACAATAATATTTGATATGTAGCCGCCAAACCGGAATTGACAGAACTTAAGGTAGCGGTACCACCGGCAGCAAGCTTATTAGTCGGATCAGCTCCTAAAAAACTATCGCCACAAGATGCCAGCATCGTCCCGGCAACCAAAACTGTAGCTACTGTATATAATTTAAAAAGTCTCATTTGTTTTAATTTTAAAAGTTAGAATGTGATATTTGCACCTACGTTAATCGTACGGGATTGTGGATAAATACCCTTATCAACACCCAAAGTAGTGTAACCACCGGAAGCCAGTTCTGGATCAAAACCTTCATAGCCTGTAATAGTAATTAAGTTTTCGGCAGAAACATAGAAGCGCAAACGCTGAACACTAAACTTACGTGTAAGGTTAACAGGAAGAGTATACCCAAATTGAGCAGTCTTCATACGAAGGTAAGAACCGTTATGAATATAAAGATCGGAAGACGCCCAGTTTCCGTTAGGATTTGCAGAAGTCATACGAGGTATTTTATTTGAAGTACCCTCACCCATCCAACGATCAAGAATCCACGAAGGACGGTTCATTGCAGGAATATCACCGCGTTGTGCAAAGTCAAAGACATCATTACCTAATGTTCCTTGGAATGCAAAACTGATGTCAAAACCTTTCCACTCAGCACCGAGATTAAAACCAAATGTCCAATCAGGCATGCCCTTACCAATCTTGGTACGGTCACCCGAACCAATAGAGCCACTTCCATCCAAATCTACAAAACGGACATCTCCAGGCTGTGCCTTCGGCTGAATTAATTCACCTTTATCATTTACATAACTGTTGACCTCATCTTTATTTTGAAAAATACCGGCAGTTTTATAGCCATAAAAATAAGGCCAAACTTCACCGTTCTTCCCGTGTACGTAGTCGCCTACTCCAGAAGCTCCTGCACTCTCATAATTTGTTTCACCGGAAGCATTACCCAAGCTGACAAGCTTATTCTTCATATAAGAGAAGTTTGCACCAAAATTATAAGAAAAGTCTTTGTAACTATCTTTCCAACCTGTTTCAAATTCAAGTCCCCAGTTTTGCATTTTACCAAGATTACCCATCGGAGCACTCTGCCCAATGTAAACAGGAACAGGCATATAAGCCAACATATCCTTTGTCTTTTTATTGAAATAGTCAAAGCCAAAATTCAAACGGCTGTTAAAGAAGCGCATATCAACGCCTAAGTCTATCTGAGTAGAGGTTTCCCATTTAATATCAGGATTGGCTACAGCGCCGGGAGAAGTTCCATAAACCATTGTTCCCGCATTGGTTTTATTCACCACGTCATAGCTTCCGCCAAAATAATAGTTTTCCCCACCGTCCATCAATGAAGAATAGAGGAAGTTACCAATCTGGTCGTTACCATTCGATCCCCATGAGAAACGAAGTTTCAACACATCAAACCAAGACGGCTTCATATCTTGCAAATAAGGTTCGTTCCATACATTCCATCCTATAGAAAATGAAGGAAACATAGCCCACTTATGAGTAGGACCGAACTTAGAAGAACCATCACGACGTAGGGTGGCCTGTAACATATAACGTTCTGCATAGTTATAATCCAAACGACCGAAGTAAGATGCCAATGCTTCAAAATTATATCCGCCTGTTCCCCCCAACACACGTTCATCATCACGAGGAGCAATGGCGTAATCAATATTGGCTTTACCCGGGTCAGTATCCAGCAAGTCATAGTCATCACCCTGAAGATTGCGATAACGATACTTGCTCGCCGATTGACCCAAAACTACAGTAATATTATGCTTCTCTGCAAATGTCTTGGTATAAGTAAAATAGTTTTCGATCTGCCAACGAAAACCACGGTTCATTTGGCTTTCCACCCAACTACGGTCTGTGTGAGACATAGAGCTGAGATAATCCTGATATCCATGTGCATCATATCCCCAAAAAGCAAGGTCAACGCTATAAGAACTGCGGAACTTCAAACCAGGAAGAACATCCAATTCTGCATAGAAAGAAGAAACTATTTTATCTGAATTATTCTTGCCTGCACTAGGACGATTTAGTTGAGCTACAGGATTAGCCAACTCTTGATAACCGGTTGGAGGCAAAGAGAATACTTTTCCATTTTTAGAAACTGCAGTAGGATGATCTGCCAAAATCTGCGCTGCATCTTCGTCAGAGGCGTAAACCGGAACTAATGGAGAAAATGCAATAGCACTACCAAGAATTGAACCATATTCAGAGTTAGTCTCAATACCGGAACTTGTATCACGGGTATAGGCTATATTTGACCCTATCTTCAACTTATTCAGGAAGTTACGACTCTTTTCTTCGAATACTGTATAAGTGGAGTTTGAACGAAGGCTGAAACGCTCATAATTAGAACGGCCATAGTTACCGCCCACTATACCATCCTGCTTGAAATAACCTGCAGAAAGAAAATAAGTCATCTTGTCATTCCCACCGCTAACGCTCAACTGATGTTGCTGAACAGGTGCATCGTAATTGAATACTTCGTCTTGCCAATCTGTGCCTGTACCTTTGTAATTAGCAATATAATCAGCGGAATATCGAGGAGCATTACCATCATTTACATCCATTTCATTCATTATAGTCATATACTCCTGAGCATTCAATACAGCCTTCTTCTTCCAAGGATTCTGCCAACCATAACTGAAATCATAGTTCACGGTGGCCTTGCCGGAAGAACCGGACTTAGTAGTTACCAATACCACACCGTTTGCACCGCGTGTACCGTAGATTGCAGCAGAAGCCGCGTCCTTTAGAATTTCAACAGACGCAATATCAGTTGGGTTCAGATAATTAATACCGCCACCAACTTGCATACCGTCAACAATATACAACGGATCAGAGCCGTTTACAGTACCAATACCACGAATACGTACTTTGGAATCAGAGTTAGGTTGACCGGAAGATTGCGTTATCTGTACGCCAGATATTTTGCCTTTCAAGGCATCTTCAATACGTGAAGGTTTGGTCAGGTTTAAGTCATCTCCCGTCACCTTACTAATAGCAGCAGTTACCACGCTTTTCTTTTGCACACCGTAACCTATTACTACGACTTCCTCGAGAGCTTTAGTATCTTCTTTTAAGACTACTCTGATATCCCGTTGCCCCCGCACTGGAATATCTTGTGTTACAAAACCAATATAAGAAATAGAAAGAACAGCATTGGTGGGTACTGACAATGAGAATTCCCCATCCAAACCTGTGATAGTGCCCGTTGTAGTGCCTTTCACTGCGACACTTACTCCAGTTAACGGTTCATTATCCGAACCGCTAATCACAGTACCTTTTACCTGTATATTTTGAGCATACACAGAAGCTAAGGTAAAGCTTAACAGAAACAAAAATGATAATAACTTTTTCATAAGTTTTACTAAATTAAGATTAACAAATCTCTCTTTTGTTCTTGATAGAACATCACAAACATAGACGATAATGTGAGAAAATGTATGCTAATATAGTATTTTTTAATACGTCAAATAAAAAATCTATCTACGTCATAAATACGTCATCAAAAGATAATATATTGATTTTCAATGATTAATATATACTTTGGCCACATACGTCATATTATGTTATACAACATAATCTCAATATTTCACAGTTTTAAAAACCTATTTTATAATAATAGTTAACCTTTGTAATATAGCCTGAACAAAGAAGGGATAGATAGAGACAATAACGAGTAGGAGAAGAGGAATAGTACTATAAAAATTATCTATTAAAGAGTTCGAAAGTAAATTTGCAGCCAAATTCATTATACTTCCAATTTGCAAAACTAACAAATACACCAAAATCAAAAATATGGGTACCTATGCCATATCCAGCCTCTAAATAGGGCTTGAGATGTGGTACAACTAAACCATTCAAATACAAGCGCTCAGTGAGGATGTTTTGAGAAGGATTAAGAATATGATTCAGTAGCAGAAATGGCGATTCATAAACTAAATGTCCGCGAAAATACTTTCGGGATGAGTTATACCAACGTGAATCAAGTAGTTGAAACACCCCTCCTATTTCATCATTCCAGCCTACCGGTAAATTAGAGCGCGTGAAATTAGTAAAATCAACAAAGAACATTTCTTTCTGATTTGTAAAAGCACCCCATCCGAAGCGATAATAGAAATCACGCAATAATCCCAAAGATAAGTGATGCTGCATATCAAACTCAAAACTTTCATAACGACCGGAGCTATTGAAAATGCCTCCAATCCCCCTCTCCCAATCCATTGAAAAGGTTGGGTATTTGGAGTGAAGATTTACCTTACGAGCACCATCCATATAGTAATATTGACCGGGAGTCCACGCCAAGCGGACATGGGGTGCAAAACTGCTATAAGTATGATGAAGCTGACTTATGATGTCCGACGAACTTCGACTCACAACGTTTTTTAATGAATCAAAATTTGAGCGATTAACTTCCGTACGTTTATGAATGGAAAAACCGACATCTAATAATAATCCATTCGTAATTTCCCAACTATGCCGCAATTTTAGATATAAGTCATTAAAATAGTCCAAATGAATCTGATTAAAATCGAAAATACTATCTGGAATACTTTTCAAGTCATCAAGGATATCACTACTATATATACGGTTACCATTACCTATATTAATATGAAGTGAAGATCGCTTGCGGGGCCAGTAATCAAAATCGGAATTAATGGACCAATAAAACTCTTTCCTCTTAAAATTATATCCTAGCTTAGGAGTAACTCGTAGTAAGCGGTCGTTGCGAAAAAGCGCCGTATATTTAAACTCTTGCCGATAAGAAACTCCATTGCTAGCACCATAACTCAATAAAAAAGGATTGATGAGAGGAGAACAACGAACACTGCCCAACTTAGCAAAATCAACCGTGTAACGATTGGTCAACACATCGCCCAACTGTCCCCAAAACTCGAGAGTTTTATTGCCTTCCCTTTTGTTCCGTTTCAGTGTGTCTTGACTTAAGAAGTATTTACGATAAAGATTCTCTTCATGAGCAGAAAGAGGAATGGGTCGTATATTAGTGAAAAATAAGCTATCGGTATGGCAAGCGTTCGTATCACAATGTAAATTATAAGATCCGGTCAGATCATACTTATTCTTTGTAGGATCAAAAAGCTTCGACGCTAGAAACTTTTTCTTTATTTCATTATAATTAAGCAATGCAATATATTTACAATCAATCACATTGCCCAAAAAGCGAAACGTTGCATCTGCATCATAATGCACCGGGAGAAATTCATTTGCTTTTCCAACATCTCCCAAGCGCATTAATAAATTAATCTTAAGTAATTCAGATCGCCCTATAAGCCTTATTTCACGTACGCTCCAAACTTTATCACTAACTATCATATAACCATTAACCAGCTGAAAGCTTTTTATTTTGGGGGTAAAGCTAATTTTATAGCGTATCCCTCCATGATCCTTTATTATGGAATCTACCTTATAAGAATAGTATTTCATAGCATTCGGAGCAAGAGGAGACAACAGCTTATTATATAAAATTGTTGATGAATAGATGTTTATATGAAAATAGTCAGCTAAACGTCCGTCTAGTTCCCAAAATTCGGAGGATGTGCCTACAGCAGCTTTAACTTTCTGATCATATATGTCGGGAGCGGTAAAATGAAGATCACTATACATCTCCATTAGATATTCCCGCACTCCTTTCTTTAGACGGAACATAGTCGGGACATAACGAAGTAAGTGATTTTTCTTGCGAATATTGACCCCGCCTTTGACGTAAAAATCAGCTTTATATTCGCTAATAATATTTTCGTATACAGAAGCAAAAGAGATTACATTGGACATTATAGAATCTGCTGACAACTCGGACGCTTTTAGCGAGGAAACAGTTGCAGCCGGAACTTTCAAAGAAAAGGAAAGTACAATAATGAAATATATTCCTATAATGTAATTATTATCTTTCAAACTAGTAATACCTAAACAAACAAAGGCAAATATAGAAAAAAAGAGTGTAAATAAAAGGAATAGCTGAGTTTTGTACTTAATTTAATTTTTTCTTTTTACATTTGTGCTGTATAACACAGTTTTGTAGCATCTATGGTAAAGATGAACTTATCTGACATAAACGTTCCAGACCTTATAGCTGATATGTGGGAACCTTTGGATAGTGAGCAGCGAGATTTTCTCGCAAGTCACTTTACGATTCAAAGCTATAAAAAAAATGAAATCATATATTGTGAAGGTGAAAGCCCCCAATATATGATGTGTCTTCTCAATGGAAAAGTGAAAATTTATAAGGATGGCGTTGGCGGACGAAGCCAAATCATCCGAATGATTAAACCTGTAGAATATTTTGGTTATCGCGCCTATTTTGCTAAAGAAGATTATGTTACGGCTGCCTCTGCATTTGAACCCTCATTGGTTTGTTTAATTCCAATGAATGCTATTATATCTTTAGTTACTCAAAATAATAATTTAGCCATGTTTTTTATCCGCCAGCTATCCATCGATTTGGGGATCGCAGACGAGCGTACAGTCAATTTAACACAGAAACATATCCGTGGAAGATTGGCTGAATCTCTCTTATTCCTAAAAGAGAGCTACGGTCTGGAAGAAGATGGTTCAACACTTAGCATCTATCTCTCACGAGAGGATCTGGCAAACCTCTCAAACATGACAACATCAAATGCCATAAGAACATTATCTAACTTCGCAACTGAGCATCTTATTACTATTGATGGAAGAAAAATTAGAATCATTGATGAAGAAAAATTAAAGAAAATCAGTAAGATCGGATAATACGATACTTGTTTATCCCCCAAAAACAAAAACCGTACGAACGGCTTCGGATATATCCAGATAATTTATAACTTAACACCATTTATTATCATGAAGAAAAAAATTAATCTTCTACTACTAGTAAGTACTTTTATGTTGTTCTCAGGATTCCAAAAAGCTGATAGAAGTAAAGAAAACACTTACCCTATTGTTCCACTACCAAACGAACTAATTCCTCAAGAAGGGCGTTTCAAATTGACCGACAAAGTTGCTGTTTTAACGGAAAGTTGTTCTGAAGAAGTAAAATCCATTGCAAGCAGTTTTGTTTCGCAAGTAAAAAGAGCGTCAAATATTTCGTTACAAACGATTCAAAGCAATAAGGCAAAGCAGCCTACAATTCGTTTTATTCAACAAGAAGGACTTCCGAAAGAAGGATATCAACTCACAGTTTCAACTGATGGTATAACCTTGGTTGCGTCGGAAGCTAATGGCTTTTTTTACGGCGTGCAAACGATCTATCAACTTTTGCCTCCACAGATATATGGTAAAGAGGTGGTAGCATTGGCTGATTGGTCAGTCCCGGGAGTTAAAATAAAAGATGCTCCACACTTTAAATACCGTGGTTTAATGCTGGATGTATGCCGTCATTTTTCTTCAGTAGACTATATCTATAAATTTATCGATATGCTAGCTGCTCACAAAATGAATACATTTCATTGGCATCTGACTGATGATCAAGGCTGGCGTATTGAAATAAAAAAATATCCAAAGCTTACTGAAATTGGTGCGAAACGTAAAGAAACTCTCACCGACTATTATTATACGAACTGGCCTCAAGTTTTTGATGGAAAAGAGCATGGCGGATATTACACGCAAGAACAGATTAAGTCTGTAGTAGCCTATGCCGCCAGCAAATATATTACAGTAATACCCGAAATTGAAATGCCCGGACATGCAATGGCTGCAATAGCGTCTTATCCTGAACTTTCTTGTACTCCGGATATTAAATATGACGTCGCTTGCACATGGGGAGTATTCGAACAAGTATATTGCCCTAAAGAAGAGACCTTTGGTTTTCTCGAAGATGTACTGAATGAAGTCATGCAGTTATTTCCCAGCAAATACATTCATATTGGCGGAGACGAATGCCCCAAAACAGCATGGGAAAAAAGTAAAGAATGCCAGTCGCTTATCGCCAAACTTGGTTTAAAAGATGATACGACTCCTAATGCAGTGGACGGACGTAAGCACTCTAAAGAAGAAAAGCTTCAGAGCTATTTTATCACTCGAATGGAGAAATATCTGAATAGTAAAGGTCGCAATATTATCGGATGGGATGAAATATTAGAAGGAGGATTGGCACCAAATGCAACAGTTATGTCGTGGCGTGGAACCGAGGGAGGTATTAATGCTGCAAAAGCAGGACATGATGCAATCATGACTCCCGGAGCGTATGTATATTTAGATCATTATCAGGAATCTCCTGAAATAGCACCGACTACCATTGGTGGATATAATACGCTGAAAAAAACTTATTACTACAATCCTGTACCGAATGATGCCGACGAAGTTGTAAAACAGCATATTATAGGTATTCAAGGTAACATTTGGACCGAGTATATGCAAAACGACAGTCGCCGCGATTATCAAGCCTTTCCACGTGCTATTGCGATAGCGGAAACGGGATGGACAAAGCCTGAGCATAAAAATTGGACTAGCTTCTGTAAACGCATGATTACGGATTTCTCCAGAATGGATATTATGAATGTAAAAGCTTGCCGGAATTTCTTTGATGTAAATATTGATACTCACGTATACAATGACACATTGAAAGTCGCATTAGAAACCTTTTATCCAAATGCGGAAATCAGGTATACAACAGACGGAAGTACTCCTACCAAAAACTCCAAACTTTACCATAATCCTTTCCCACTTAAAGGTAACATAAACTTGAAAGCAGCTTCTTATAAAAATGGAGAATTATTAGGTAAAATCAGTGAAAGAGCTATCTATGGAAATTTGATCAGCGGGAGATATTATACAACAACTCCTGCGGTAGGTTGGACTAGAGGAGACATCTTTGGCGAAAACAACACCCTCGGAGAAGATAAAACAACATTAGGACTAACCAACGGGAAACGTGGTAACATTGCATCTTACACTCCATGGGTCGCTTTCCCTTTGAATGATAAATGTAATAATGAAGTAGTATTTACTGTTGATTTAGGAGAAGCGAAGGTTGTTAGTAAAGTGGTATTCGGAACACTCTATAATCCGGCATTCCGAGTATTGCCGGCAGGAGCAGCGAAAGTAGAATTTTCAACGAATGGAAAAGAATATAAGGAAATTATAAATACTTCATTCACTCGAGAATATCCTGAAAAAGGTCGTAAAATGTTCACTGACGTTCTGTCCTTTACTCCAGCCAAATCGCAATTTATCAGAATCACTTTACAAAGTGGAGGTACAATTCGCAATGGGATTGATTGTCGAAAAGACAATCCAACTGCCACAATTCTCCCTTCAGACTTATATATAGATGAAATTGAGGTATATTAAGCCTATTCTAAAAATCAAAGTGGGATTTTGTTTACAACAAAATCCCACTTTGATTTTTAGTCAATATATGTAATATAAATTATGAGAAGCATTCGCATATAGCGAACCTATAAAAGAACAAATCTATTAATTCAAACCATAAGAGGGCTTAAATTACTCCCAGATTATCAGAATTATAGTCCTTTAGCCGACAAAAATCGTTCAGCCTCAATGGCAGCTTTACAGCCACTCCCGGCTGCAGTAATTGCTTGACGATAATGCGGATCAGCAACATCGCCAGCTGCAAATACACCTGGAACTTTAGTACACGGACTATCACCTTTTATTTTAATATAGCCAACTTCATCAGTATCTAAATAAGGCTTGAATATTTCGGAATTCGGTTGATGACCAATAGCTAAAAAGAACCCATCAATAGCTAAATCATAACATACTTCATCCGACTCACCTTTACGCTTTACCAAATGAACACCCTCAACTCCATTATTTCCAAATAGTCCAGTGGCATTATGTTCAAAGAGTACTTCAATCTTACTATGATTCATCACACGCTCTTGCATAATTTTAGATGCTCTCAAGAAAGATTTTCGAACTATCAAATAAACTTTGGAAGCCAATCCTGCAAGATATATAGCTTCTTCACATGCCGTATCTCCACCTCCCACGACCGCAACAACTTTCTTTCTGTAAAAGAAACCATCGCAGGTAGCACAAGCACTCACTCCCATTCCTGCATACTTCTTTTCATCTTCCAAACCTAAATACTTTGCCGTTGCACCGGTTGCTATAATTAGAGTTTCGGCTTCGATGATCTTTTCTTCATCAATCGTTATTTTGTAGGGAGCTTGACTCAGATCTGAAGCCGTAGCTATACCATAACGTATATCTGCTCCAAAACGTTGAGCTTGACTACGTAAGTCTTCCATCAATTTTGGTCCGTCAACACCTTCGGGATAGCCCGGAAAATTTTCGACTTCAGTAGTCGTGGTTAGTTGTCCGCCAGGCTGTAAACCTTCATATAACACCGGAGAAATGTTAGCTCTTCCGGCATATATTGCTGCTGTATAACCAGCAGGTCCGGAACCAATAATCAAGCATTTGACTTTTTCAGTTTCCATATATGTTATTTTATTATTTAATTTTTGAACTATGAGGCATCAATTATAAACCTCTGAAACGGACTGGAAGATCATATTAACTATCATCTCAAATCTACATACTCAGCTGAAGGATAGTTGTTTTTATTAAAGGTAAACATTGAATCGGAATAAGAAAGTCCGGTTTGATACAAATTAATACGTACAGCCACACTATGACCTCCACGTTGTCCCATAGTGACACATAACGGTTCAAAATTATCCTTTGTGACATATAATATAATGCATTGTATGTCCTGCTTCTTATTCTTAGCTGTCAAAATCACTTCATATGCGGCTTTTCCTGCATAAGTGCTTTTATTGCCTAATTTCAGATCATATCCTTTTTTGTAAATTGAAAGAAATGCATAAGGATTTATACTTTGAAGTTCATCCGATGTTGGTTCTGCCACATTTACTTCGTCTGTATTAGCTACATAACTCCACTGTGTACGCCCATCAAACCATGTTTTAATACCTTCCGCATCCAACAGAAATTTATCTCCTTTGAGGCGAATGTTACCCGAAGATGAATTCTGCATTTTATTTTTGACGTAGGTTTGAATAACAAAAGAAGCGCGAACACCATTTGAACGACGGAAAGCCGCTGCCGTTTGATCAAGAATATCTTTAGCATCCTCTTTGTTTGCAAAAACCGGTAAAGAGATTACTAAAGAAAAACTAAATATGAGTATAAACTCAAGCAAATTCAAAGCTCTTTTCATATTCTGAAAATATAATTTTAGTTGTAAGTTTAACGGGATTTACTGAAAATTGTTCAGTCTCATGTCTAAATCGCTCTCATCAATGCAAAGTACATCACGAGCTTTACTTCCTTGGGTGGGTCCAACGACACCGGCTTTTTCTAGCTGGTCCATAATACGTCCCGCACGATTATAACCAATCGCAAATTTACGTTGTATCAGAGAAGTTGATCCTTGTTGGTGAATTACAATAAGGCGAGCTGCATCTTCAAATAAAGGATCTAATCGCCCCAGATCAACATCCCCTAAATCACTTCCACTTTCTTCACTCACATATTCCGGTAAATAGAAAGCTGTGGGATATCCCTGTTGTTTTGCAATATATTTTGTAATATCAGCCACTTCTGGCGTGTCGATGAATGCACATTGAACGCGGACTGGGTCAGCCCCTTGAAGAAATAACATATCACCTCTACCAATTAGCTGATTCGCTCCGGGACGGTCTAAGATTGTACGCGAATCCATCATAGAGGATACTCTAAAAGCAACTCGAGCAGGGAAGTTAGCCTTAATTGTGCCTGTAATAATATTAGTAGTCGGGCGCTGGGTTGCTATAACCATATGAATACCGATTGCTCGAGCTAGCTGGGCTATACGGGCAATTGGCAATTCTATTTCTTTTCCGGCTGTCATAATCAAATCGCCAAACTCATCAATAATAACCACAATATATGGCATAAATTTATGTCCTTTCTCGGGATTCAACTGCCGATTAATGAATTTTTCATTATACTCTTTAATGTTACGTACATGGGCAGCTTTCAACAAGTCGTAGCGAGTATCCATCTCTATGCAAACCGAATTTAAAGTTTGAACGACTTTAGTGACATCCGTTATTATCGCATCTTCTCCATCCGGCAGTTTCGCCAAAAAGTGATGCTCTATAATTGAATAAATACTAAATTCAACTTTTTTAGGGTCAACTAATACAAATTTAAGTTCAGCGGGATGTTTTTTATATAACAGTGAAGTAATAATAGCATTCAACCCCACAGATTTACCTTGCCCTGTAGCTCCGGCAACCAATATATGAGGCATTTTACACAAATCGACCATAAAGACCTCATTTGTAATTGTCTTCCCAAGCGCAATAGGTAGATCATAGGTTGACTCTTGAAATTTCTTACTTCCAATAATACTTTGACCGGATACGATTTTAGGATTTGAGTTTGGTACTTCTATACCGATAGTCCCTTTACCGGGAATGGGAGCTATTATACGGATACCTAATGCAGAAAGGCTCAATGCAATGTCATCCTCCAAGCCTCTAATTTTGGAAATACGAACCCCTTGCTCCGGAGTTATTTCATATAAAGTAACAGTAGGTCCTACTGTAGCTTTAATCGTGCTAATCTCTATGCCGAAACTACGTAACGTGTTAATTATTTTATCTTTATTAGCATTTTGCTCCGCCATATCAATAGTTGGTTCGGCATTATCATAGTGTTTCATAAGATCTACAGAAGGAAAATGATAATTTTCCAAATCAAGACGTGGATTATAAGGTTCTTTTTCCAAGCCATGATATTCTTCATCATCTCCGGCAGCCGAAACCTCAAATGTTGGTCCGCTAACTGCCGGATTTACCGGAAAAGGGGGCTGCAGATCAGAGATCGGAGCTTCTATTGTCATAGATAAATTATCCCTGACAGCAGGTATTACTTTATCCACATTTCCACTTAGATCAAGTGTTACTTCATTAGTCGCCTCAGTCTCAGAATCGTCTTTTTTACTAAGCGTTTCTTCGACCCTAGATTGTTCCAATGGATTTTCAACAAATAAATCAGAAGCATCTTCTTTTGAGGAATTTTCTGCTGTCCATGAATCAGTAAACTCTTCAGGAATTTCGCCCTTTTCATCTTTTAAAACATCACGCTTCCGCTTTATAAAACTAAGAGTCAGCAACCGCCGAAGCCATATAATAGTTTTAGCACTTAAATAAATAAAGAAGCATATTGCCGTAACCAATAGAATCATCCAAACACCCGGCATTCCGACCTGTGATATAAGCCAACGACTTACATTGTAGCCATGCATTCCACCTAAATAGATAAACGAATCTTTATACTGATCCATAAATGCAAAACCAAAAAAAACGGAAAACCACACTAGAAGTAAAGAACAACCTATAAACCATTTCCACAGACGAACATTTTTAACCTTCATTAGCTTTAATCCGGCAATAGCTAAAAACACAAGTATGAAAAAAGAAGATACACCAAAACAGTCATTTATTAAATAACTGGCAAGTTGAGCACCTCTAGATCCTGCATAATTTTTCACACCATTATTTACAGAAGCTAGTTCTTGAGTATTGCCCGTGTCAATGATACTTTGATCCGAAGAACCGGTCACAAAGAATGAGGAAAAAGCCAATAATAGATATACTGAAAAAATAACCAGCATCAATCCTATTACAAAATGAATGGTTTCATTCCTAAATATAGCTCTCACTTTTCCCAAAAAAGAGAGAGATTCGTTTGTATCTTTTATTGCATATTTCTTAGCCATAACTATTTCTCACTATGATGTCAACTATGACGCAAAAGTAACAAAAAAAAGCAGATACATTAATGCTTTCATTCCTTTTTCGTACCTTTGCTAACCAAAACAAAAAAATATGGGAAAAGAAAGTCAAACAATATTCGATCGTAACGTAATAGAGTTCGTGACCGTCGCCGCTGAATTTTGTAATTTTTTAGAACAATCCGAAAATATAAAACGTCTGCAATTTGTCGATACATCCTTAAAGATACTTCCCTTATTATACCTCAAAGCATCAATGCTCCCTGAATGCAAAATGATAGGAGAAGAAGCCCCGGAGAATTACGTCACAGAAGAAACCTATGAGGTTCTTAGAATGAATCTTACTGATATTTTGGCTGAAAAAGATGATTACTTAGATGTCTTTATAAAAGATATGGTGTACAGTGATCAACCTATAAAAAAGAGTATTGCTGAAGATTTAGCGGATATTTATCAAGATATTAAAGATTTTATTTTTGTATTTCAGTTGGGGTTAAACGAAACTATGAATGATTCTTTGGCTATATGCCAAGAGCATTTTAAGGAATATTGGGGGCAGACTTTAGTAAATACGATGCGTGCCTTGCATGACATAAGATATAACGAAGAAAGCAACAACGAAGATTCAGAAAGTGAATTCAATTCTGTAAAAGTCCATCACTATTTCGACGATGGCCCCCAAGATAGCGACGTCGAATGCAAAAATGATCACGAATGTGATTGTGAAGATGAAGATTGTCAATGTCACAATCATCATCACTAAAATTTCGGATACAATGATCATCAGAAAAAGCATTGAAAAAGAAGAAATAAAGGAAATGCCCAAAGTGACATTCCCCGGACAAATTCATATTGTAAATACCCCATGGGAAGCAGAAAAAGCAATTGCATTTTTGAGAAATTATTCACTCCTCGGTATTGATAGTGAAACCCGTCCATCTTTTAATAAGGGACAAATACATAAAGTCGCTTTGCTACAGGTTGCTTCAGAGAAAGATTGTTTCCTTTTCCGCCTTAATTTGCTTGGCCTAACAGTACCAATTATCACATTATTGGAAACACCTCACATAATAAAAGTCGGACTGTCTTTAAAAGATGATTTCATGATGCTACACAAACGCGCACCATTTGAACAACACAACTGCATAGAGCTCCAAGATTACGTTCGAGAATTCGGTATTACCGACAAAAGTCTCCAGAAGATATATGCCATATTGTTTGAAGAAAAAATCTCAAAATCACAACGTCTTTCTAATTGGGAAGCAGAAGAGTTGAGCATCCCTCAACAATTATATGCTGCAACCGATGCCTGGGCGTGTCTTAAAATATATCAATTATTAGAAGATGTTAAATCATCCGGTGACTTTCAATCTATAAATGAAAAAAAGAAAGAAGAAGAGAGTGAAGACGATAACAATATTTAAGCCTTCTGATATATAGATAGCTTCCATCATCATTCATCGCTAATTATTAAACATATGCATAAAGTTTATCTCAAAGCTGGTAAAGAAGAATCACTAAAGCGTTTTCACCCTTGGATATTTTCAGGTGCAATCGCGCATTTTGATAATGAGCCTGAAGAAGGTGAAGTCATTGATGTATACACTTCTAAAAAAGAGTTTATCGCAAAAGGACATTATCAAATCGGAAGTATTGCAATACGTGTGCTTTCTTTCAACCAAGAGGAAATAATTGACGATGACTTTTGGAAACGCAAGCTTAGTACTGCTTACGAAATGCGCCGTAGCATTGGTATAGCAGAAAATCCCATTAACAATACTTATCGCTTGGTCCATGGTGAAGGAGATAGCTTACCAGGACTAGTTATAGACATCTACGCCCATACCGCAGTAATGCAAGCACATTCAGCCGGAATGCATCTTGACCGTATGAGAATAGCAAATGCTCTGAATGAGGTTTTAGGAAATAGCATCAAAAATATTTACTATAAATCAGAAACAACATTACCTTTTAAAGCGGATTTATATCCGGAAAACGGATTTCTTATGGGAGGTGGGACCAATGACATTGCAATGGAATATGGATTAAAATTCCACATAGACTGGCTGAAAGGACAAAAAACAGGCTTCTTTGTTGATCAACGGGAAAACCGATCATTATTGGAACGTTATGCAAAAGATCGTTCCGTATTAAATATGTTTTGCTATACTGGAGGTTTTTCAGTATACGCCATGCGTGGTAATGCTAAACTAGTCCACTCTGTCGACAGTTCAGCCAAAGCAATTGATTTAACAAACAAAAACATAGAGTTGAACTTTGCAAATGACAAAAGACATGCAGCATTTGCAGAAGACGCATTTAAATACTTAGACCGCATGGGCGATCAATATGATTTAATAATATTGGACCCACCAGCTTTCGCAAAACATAGAGACGCATTACGAAATGCGCTCCAAGGCTATCGCAAACTAAATGTGAAAGCATTTGAGAAAATCAAACCAGGAGGTATTTTATTTACTTTCTCTTGTTCTCAAGCCGTTAGTAGAGAAAATTTTCGCACCGCAGTATTTACAGCAGCAGCAATGTCAGGGCGTAATGTACGAATTCTCCACCAACTAACACAACCTGCTGACCATCCGGTAAGCATATATCATCCAGAAGGAGAATATTTAAAAGGATTAGTACTATATGTAGAGTGACAAACGCAAATAGAGGCCTCAAATCGGTTAAACATTGTTAATAAAAGGGCGCTTATAAATAAAAGCGCATGTTATATAACATAATATATCTATATTTGCAATGTGTTTTTCATGGTATTAGATTTAAGGTTAACAAAGATTGGGTATCTGGGATAGATGCCCTTCTTTTTTTATACACTTCCCCTATCTACCTTTACAATAAATTCCCTACATTTGCATCAATTATATTGATTTCAAAAGAAACACGTATCACAAAAATTATGAGTATAAAAGTTCGTTTGATCATCATGAACTTCCTCCAATTTGCTGTATGGGGAGCTTATCTAACATCAATGGGTAGTTACTTAGTAAGCGTAGGACTCGCTGGTCACATTGGGATGTTCTACGCAATGCAAGGAATAGTATCGATGTTCATGCCTGCATTAATCGGCATAGTCGCTGACCGCTGGATACCAGCCCAACGTATGCTAGCTCTTTGCCATTTATTGGGAGCTATTTTCATGATCGCAACTGGATACTATGGTATGGGTGCCTCAAACAACACCGACTTTGCCACTTTGTTTAGCCTCTATGCTATTAGTGTCGCGTTTTATATGCCTACTTTGGCTCTATCGAATTCGGTTGCTTATAATGCGCTCGACAATGCCGGGCTCGATACAATAAAAGCATTCCCTCCTATTCGTATTTTTGGAACCATTGGTTTCATATGTTCAATGCTTGCGGTAGATGCTCTAGGATACCAAAGTTCATATACTCAATTTTTTGTATCAGGAGCCATAGGACTATTTTTAGCTATTTATGCAATTACATTACCGCATTGCCCTGTAAGTAAGCAAGTAGAAAAAAAATCACTAGTTGAAGCATTCGGTTTAAAAGCTTTCACGCTTTTTAAAAACAGGAAAATGGCTATATTCTTCATTTTTTCCATGTTATTAGGAGTATCCCTGCAAATAACAAACGGATTCGCCAACCCTTTTATTACCAGTTTTAAAGCAATCCCTGAATATGCGTCTTCTTTCGGTGCAAACCATGCCAATGCTCTTATTTCAATATCCCAATGTTCCGAGACATTATGCATTTTATTAATCCCATTCTTTCTGAAAAAATTTGGAATCAAGCGAGTGATGCTTATAGCTATGTTTGCATGGTTTTTTCGGTTTGGATTATTCGGAATTGGCAACCCGGGTAGTGGAGTATGGATGTTCATTCTGTCCATGATTGTATACGGAGTCGCTTTCGACTTTTTCAACATATCTGGTTCTTTGTTTGTTGATAAAGAAACAGACAAGAGCATACGATCCAGTGCGCAAGGCTTATTCATGCTAATGACCAATGGTCTAGGAGCAACAATAGGTACTCTTGGTGCCCAATTTGTCGTTGATCATTATACCCATTCGACAGAATTCGAAGGTCACTTTTATACGGTTGGAGATTGGAGCACCGTATGGTATGTATTTGCCGTTTATGCATTATTAGTTGGCTTTTTATTTGCGCTGATATTTAAATATAGGCATCAACAAGAAGCTTTAAAATAAGAATAAATGGATAAAAAGACGATAGAACTAAAAGTTTTGAACATCTCCAATAGCCAGGAGCAAGCAGGAGCTTTTGCCCTATTGCTAGGGGAAATCAATGGTTCACGTCAATTGCCTGTGATTATCGGATCAGCAGAAGCTCAATCTATGTTAATTACACTAAAAGGTATTATCCCTCCTCGCCCATTAACTCATAACCTTTTTGCATCTTGCCTGGAAATCCTCAATGTTACAATGGTACGGGCACTTATCTACAGGGTCGAAAATGGAGTTTTTTACTCATATATTTATTTAAAAACCGACGAAACAGTCATACGGATGGATGCACGCACCTCTGATGCCGTATCCATGGCATTACGTATGAAAGCACCCATTTTTGTATATGATGATATATTAGAAACTGAACAACTAAAAACCAACATCGAAAATATATCTAACGAAAACAACTCAGCAAGAGCTAATATTTCTTTAGAGAAAGATGGTTTACCATATGGAGACAATTTGGATACACTCCAAAAGGCCTTACAAAAAGCAATAATAGAAGAAAATTACGAACAAGCAGCTAAAATTAGAGACGAAATTTCCAAAAGAGAAAAAGAATAAAGACCCATGCATGTATTTTATACTCCTGATATACACAAGAATTCGGAACTCCCAGAAGAAGAAGCGCAACATTGTACGCGCGTACTCAGACTGAATACGGGAGACGAAATCACGCTAACCGATGGCATTGGAAATTTTTATCGTGCCAAAATAGATATTGCAACAAATAAGCATTGCTTAGTCAATATCATTGAAAAAGTTACTCAAAATCCATTATGGGAAGGTCATCTACACATTGCGATGGCTCCGACTAAAAACATTGATCGGACTGAATGGTTTGTTGAAAAGGCCACAGAAATAGGATTTAACGAACTTACATTTTTAAACTGTAGATTCTCGGAAAGAAAAATAGTCAAGATTGAAAGAATATCTAAAATTTTGATCTCCGCAATCAAACAATCTTTAAAAGCAAGAGTCCCAATAGTTAATGAACTTACTTCTTTTGACAAATTTATAGCTCAGCCGTTGAAAGGACAAAAATACATAGCACATTGCTACGATGGCGACAAGAGCTATCTGAAAGATATAATTATCAAGGGAGTAGATGCTACCATTTTAATTGGTCCAGAAGGTGATTTTAGCGAAGAAGAGATAGAGAAAGCTATTGCAAATGGCTTCATGCCTATTAGCTTAGGACCATCAAGACTCCGAACAGAAACAGCAGCCATAGTAGCATGTCATATTTTCAATCTAAAGAATCAAATATAAATTGGTCTAAAGACTTATACTTATGAAAATGAAAAACTTTTTCAGCGTAATATTAATAATTTCATTAGTTATTATTTTTAGCGCATGTAGTAAGAAGAGCGACTACTCGAATCTTATTCCTGTAGATGCTAGTGAAGTAGCTGCCGTCCATCTGAAGAATTTGGTTACAAAAGCCGGATTGGGTAATAAAGAAAATAAAGAAGCGATAGAGAGGCTCACAACCGCTTTCAAAAGCGGAATGAATTCAACTTCTTTCAAACAATTTGAGGCTATCCTGAAAAACCCCGAAGAATCAGGAATAGATTTAAGTTTGCCTTTATATTTGTTTAGTTCCCCTGAATTTCCATATATGTCAGTAACTGCCAAAGTAAACGACAAAGATAAATTAACATCGCTACTTAATATTCTCGAAAAAGAAAAAATATGTACACAACTTGACAAAGTTGAGGGATATCAGTTTACAGAAATAGGGACACAATTATTCGTCGCATTCAATTCAAGTGCTATATTGCTAATAAATCACGATAATACGGTATCACAGGAAGCAATAAAGCAAAGAGTAACCAAGCTATTTGAACAGACTGAAAAGAATAGCATCGTATCGACTTCCGCATTTAAAAAAATGCAACAACAAAACGAGGATGTCGATTTACTGGTTTCTCCTTCAAGTATATTGGGAGAATATGCCCAGCAAATTAATTATGGCTTACCTGAAAATATTGATTTAAAAAAATTATGGATTGTTGGAGGCCTATCTTTTGAAGAAGGAAAAATCAAAGTAAAATACGAAAATTATACGGAAGATGCAACTTTAAAAAAACAACTTGAAGATCAACAAAAGAGTATAAAACCTATTCAGAATTCATTATTAAAGTACTTCCCCAAATCCACCTTAGCGCTATTTAACGTAGGAATTAATGGAGATATCTTTTATAATTTGATTCAAAAAAACAAAGAGTTTCAGTCAAACTTCCCTATAGCTCAATCTAGCATAATTAAATCTCTCTTGGGGGCTTTAAAAAATGACCTAACAGTAGGAGTGACAAACATCACTATGGAAAGCACACCAACGATTGTAGTATATGCTGATGTAGATGACGAAAATGTTATCAGTGAGCTCTACAAGAATAAAAAATCATTTGGATTTAAATCAGATGAAGACATTATTAAATTAGATGAGCAGAACTACATATACAAGTCAAGCGAAATAAATTTCTATTTTGGCATTAAAGACAGAAAAGTATACATAACAAATGACAATATACTAAAAGAAAATATTGGAAAAGAATGCATTCCTTCAGCTAAAAATGCAGACTTTGCATCTGAGATAAAAGGAAAAAGCCTAGCTTTTGTAGTCAATACTGATGCAATACTCCATCTTCCTGTCATAAAAATGATGAAAGAATATGGTGGAGCAGAATATGAAACATACTATAATTTAGCTAATAAAACAGCATATCTTGAACTCCTCTGTGATAATACTCAAACGGAAATCACATTGCAACTGAAAGATAAGAAAGAAAACTCTTTAAAGCAAATAATAGATTTTATAAAAGAGTTTGCTGGAATTTAAAGTATATCTACAAAAACAATGGAATATATTCATTTAAGAAAAACGCTTCCTATGGTATTTGCTGATCGCGACGATATATCATCGGAAATTTGGCAAAAGGATCTTACATTTCATAAGGGTAAATGCTACCTAATAGAAGCTGCCTCTGGCACAGGAAAATCATCTTTATGTAGCTACATCTACGGTTATAGGCACGACTACAGTGGAGATATTTTATTCAACGACAAAGATATTAAGTCACATTCCATTAATGATTGGATTGCCATACGAAAGAGATCTTTAAGCATCCTATTTCAAGAACTACGAATATTTCCAGAGCTCACTGCATACGAAAATATTCAATTAAAGAACAAATTGACTAAATATAAAGAAGAGAAAGATATTAAATCATATTTTGAGATATTGGGCATCGAAGATAAACTAGAGCAAAAAGCGGGGCGTTTATCATTTGGGCAACAGCAAAGAGTAGCTTTTATCAGATCTCTTTGTCAACCGTTCGATTTCATCCTTTTAGATGAGCCAATCAGTCATCTTGACGACGAGAATGGTGCTATAATAGGGCGCTTACTTATAGAAGAAGCAGAAAAGCAAGGAGCTGGTATTATAGTCACCTCTATAGGTAAACATATTAATATAAAGTATGACAGCATTTATAAATTATAAATCTGCTATACACCGCTAATTATAAAATTACATATGAACAAACTTGTGTGGAAACTCCTCCGCGAACATATTAGTATAGCACAACTCAGTGGTTTCTTCCTTGCAAACCTTTTCGGTTCAATCATTGTGCTACTCAGCATACAGTTTTATAAAGATATCATTCCTGTTTTTACACAAGGAGATAGCTTCATAAAAAAAGATTACATCATTGCAAGTAAAAAGATCAGTACATTAGGCAGCTTTGCTGGTCAAAGTAACACTTTTTCCGATAAAGAAATTGAAGAGTTCAAGAATCAGCACTTTACACAAAGTATAGGGGCTTTTACCCCAGCACTTTTCAAGGTTTCAGCGGGTTTTGGGGTTCAACAAGCCGGTATACACCTATCTACTGAAATGTTTTTTGAATCAGTGCCGGATATATATGTAGATATAAATCTCAGCAAATGGCATTTTGATAAAGGCTCTCATACTATTCCTATTATCCTCCCCCGCAATTATCTCAATCTCTATAATTTTGGATTTGCTCAAAGCAGAAGCCTGCCAAAATTATCGGAAGGCGTTATGGGACTAGTGCAAATGGATATCATCATTAACGGAAATAATGGAATAGAACGTTACAAAGGCAACATCGTAGGATTTTCAAATCGGCTCAACACAATACTTGTCCCGCAATCATTTATGGAATGGGCAAATCAGACTTATGCTTCCGGGCAGAAGGCAGAATCTTCAAGGTTGATTATTGAAGTGAAGAATCCTACAGATCCAGCTATTACAAGCTATTTCCAGAATAAAGGTTATGAGCCAGAAGGAGACAACTTAGATGCAGGAAAAACCACATACTTTCTGCGTTTGATCACAAGCATTATAGCAGGAGTTGGCCTCTTCATTTGCGCTTTGTCTTTCTATATTTTAATGTTAAGTATTTTCCTTTTGCTCCAAAAAAACACAGTGAAATTAGAAAACTTACTTTTAATAGGATACAGTCCAAGTAAAGTAGCTTTACCATATCAAATTTTAGCAATAGGAACTAATTTTATTGTTATACTCCTAGCTTTTTGTGGATTAATTTGGATCCGAGGATACTATACAGACATTTTACTCTCCTTACTTCCTCAATTGGAAGAAAGTTCTCTGCTGCCATCTATGATATCAGGAGGTGTTCTATTTATTGGTATATCAATATTAGATTTAGTATTAATACGAAATAAGGTTATATCGATCTGGCATACGCAACAAAATCATCAATAAAAATCATATTTACCTAGAAAGCTTTACAGTTACTGACATTTGGCATATACTCCTAAGTAAGATCTTAAAATCTTATCATAAATTACATCTCAAAAGTTTTGCTTAAGAGCATTGAGATGTAACTTAATATTCTTACTATTTTACGCACTAATATATTAGCTTTATCACCTTGAACATACTAGCAAAAATTTAAAAATGATTTGATAACCAAAATCGTTTTTTTGTTAGAATATAGATATAGAATATATATACAAAAAAAGGAAAGTTAAGTCGACAGGATAAATCACCTTATTTATATATTATTTATATTTATTCGCAAACAGCCCATGAGTTAAATCCTTATCTTGGGGCTGTTTTTTTTCTTTTTACTTATTTACTAATACCAAATATTTTACACCATGAAAAAAACAAAATCAGTTGCATTGCTCTTGGCTATGCTCTGGGGTGGATTGGGACCCCACCTCTACGCAAGCGAAGCCGATCTTTCGATCCCCGACCTTCACGAAGGAGTATTTCACATTTTTGGCGGCAGCATTTCTGCGTGGAACTTTTTATGTTATGGCGCTATGATTATTGCCGGAACTTTAGGTTTCAGCCTTTACTTATTCAGCCAAATAAAGAAGTTACCTGCTCATCATTCAATGCTTAAAGTAGCAAACACGATCTACCAAACTTGCCGTACCTACTTATTACAACAAGGCAAATTTTTACTTATGCTATTTGGTTTAATAGCCATTGTATTATGTGTATACTTCTTCGGATTAATAGGACAATCATTCATCGTCGTACTTCAAGTACTTGCTTTCTCTATAGTCGGCATGGCAGGTTCCTACTCTGTCGCTTGGTATGGCATACGGGTAAATACGTATGCTAATGCCCGAACAGCATTTGCTTCTTTAAAAGGGCGCCCTTTAGATATCGTAAACATTCCTCTTCGAGCAGGCATGAGTGTTGGGCTATTTCTAATCTCCTTGGAATTGATCATGATGGTATTTATCCTCTTGTTCGTTCCACGTTCCATTGTTGGACTTTGTTTTTTAGGATTTGCCATAGGTGAGTCTTTAGGCGCCAGTGCCCTACGTATAGCTGGTGGTATCTTTACCAAGATAGCAGATATAGGTTCGGACTTAATGAAAGTTGTATTTAAAGTTAAAGAAGACGATCCACGAAATCCTGGAGTTATAGCCGATTGTACTGGTGATAATGCTGGTGATAGTGTAGGACCTACCGCCGATGGTTTCGAAACTTATGGTGTTACAGGTGTTGCTTTGATAACATTCATCACACTTGCAGTAGCAGATCCTGACGTACAATCCAAGTTAATTGTATGGATATTCGGTATGCGTTTTCTCATGGATTTCTTATCAGGATGTTCTTTCTTTATCAATCAGGCAATCTCCAAAAAGCTCTATGGAAATAAAAAATCATTTGATTTTGAAGAGCCTCTGATGCGCCTCATCTGGATAGCTGCCATACTGTGTATATCAGCTTCTTTCTTCATGAGCCATCTTTTGCTATATGATATGCCAGATCCTACACTATGGTGGAAGCTAGCAATCATTATTAGTTGTGGTACGATAGCCGCAGTATTGATTCCGGAATTCACCAAAATATTCACAAGTTCAAAGTCCAAACACGTACAAGAAATTGTTACAGCATCACGTGAAGGAGGCCCTTCTTTAAATATTCTCTCAGGTATTGTCGCAGGTAATTTCAGCGCATTTTGGACAGGGTTACTGATTGCAGCTCTAATGTTTATAGCCTATTTTACTGCAGGTTTTGGTTTAGATCAGGTACTTGGTCCTCACGCACCAGTTTTTGCATTTGGCCTTGTAGCTTTTGGATTCCTTTGTATGGGCCCAGTAACTATTGCTGTTGACAGCTATGGACCTGTCACTGATAATGCTCAATCGGTTTTCGAATTATCTCAGATAGAACAAATACCACAAATAAGCCAAGAGATAAAGACTGACTTTGGCTTTACGCCCAATTTTGAATTAGGGAAGCACTTCCTCGAAGCAAATGACTCTGCGGGAAATACATTCAAAGCTACAGCAAAGCCCGTACTTATAGGAACAGCAGTCGTAGGAGCAACTACCATGATCTTCTCTATCATTCTATTGCTTGACAGAGTTGGGCTATTACATCTCTCACTAACAGACGCCCCTGTGATATTAGGTTTGATCTGCGGTGGAGCCGTCATATTCTGGTTCAGTGGTGCTTCTATGCAAGCAGTAACTACTGGAGCTTACCGTGCTGTCGAATATATAAAACGAACCTTTAATATGGACAAGAAAGAAGCCGATATAGAAGACTCTAAATCTGTAGTCAAAATATGCACTCAATATGCCCAAAAAGGGATGTGGAATATCTTTTTAGCACTAATATCACTCACACTCTCATTTGCATTTATGGATCCAAACTTCTTTGTTGCTTATTTAATATCTATAGCAGTATTTGGGCTATTCCAAGCTATATATATGGCTAATGCAGGCGGTAGCTGGGACAACAGCAAGAAAGTTGTAGAAGTTGACTTAAAAGAAAGAAATACTCCTTTACATGAAGCCGTCGTCGTAGGTGACACCGTAGGAGATCCTTTTAAAGACACTTCATCTGTATCATTGAATCCTATCATTAAATTTTCGACACTATTCGGCTTATTGGCTACTGAAATCTGTATAGAAATGAAGCATGATCCTGCTAATGATTATTCTCTTTTCATTGCCATACCTTTCCTACTTATTGGACTCTTTTTTGTATGGAGATCGTTCTATAAGATGAGAATACCCGTAAAATAGATAATATAAATAAGCTTTAAGGCTTTCCACCCGCATTTATAACCCAATTATAAGTTCTAAATGAAGTGGAAAGCCTTTTTGTTTAACTTATAATAACCTATTATAAACTCTCTGGTGACTAGAGCTAAACCGATAAGCGCATTTACTTACGGTACTTTATTTTGTCATAAAAAAATAAGATCGGGTATTTAGTGCTTAAATCAAAACTGTTTTCTATATTTGCCCTAGAGTTAACGGCACTGTGAAAAGCAATGTATTTTATGCACTAAGCGTTTAATAAAACAGCCCTTCTCCATATATTTATATAGTTCGATAACGAAGTTAATCCGATGCAGGATAATTTTGAAAATGAAGTTGTGTTATGGGACTGTTTCCGTAAAGGTAATAGGCTTGCCTATGCATACCTATACAAAAAGTATATTTATCTTCTTTTGTCATATGGTATGCAGCTTACACCAGACCGTGAATTAGTAAAAGACTGTGCCCAAGAGGTCTTCATAAGACTATACACTTATAAAGAAACCATAAAGCCAGAGCAAATCAAGGTTTATTTACTCGTTTGCATGAAAAATCGAGTAAAAGAGCAACTAACATTGCAACAACTACACGACGAGAAGATAGATTATTATGGAGAGAGTATAGAAAGTGAAACTCTCTCAAGTGAGGAAACATTCATCATTGAAGAATCTTCTAATCATTTGAAAGAAACAATAAAAACGATACTTTCTCAATTAAGTCCACACCAAAAAGAAATTATACACTATCGATATATAGATGAGCTTAGCATGGAACAAATCAGCCAACTAATGAACATGAATATACAGTCTGCATATAACCTTTTACATCGGTCCATTAAAAAAATACGAGAAATTATAAAAAAAGATCTTCATAAGTGAGTAGATTTTCAGATTCAACCATTCCTTTTTATAAATGAATGATAGTGACCATGAATGATCCACTGGCAATAAAGAATTATATAAACTTTTCAACTGAAGATTTTCTTTTGGATGATTTTTTTATATCCTCGATGAAAAATCCAACTGAAGAAAGTGATTCTTTTTGGAAATCATTTTTAAACCAACCAGAGACTAATTCCATTCATTTTTTTGAAGCAAAAGAACTCTACAATAAACTTCGTGAAAATTACCTGAATGAGTTTGCCCCAGAAGAAATAGATCGTTTATGGATCAAAATAGATAATATCATTGATGAAAAAGAAAGAAGAAGCAAGTTTAAAAAGATATTCAAAATATCTTTGAGCATAGGAGCAGCAGTTGCTGCTGCTTTAGTTGCTATATTTCTATCTCAATCACCCTATTTAGACAAACACGAAGATTCTATTGAAGCATTTGTTGCAAAAAACATCAACGAAAACCTATCGAACGACACCACCATTCGTCTACTAGTCTCCGGGAATCAAATAGTACACTCTAATAAAAGAGATGAACTCATCCAATACGACTCTACCGATATAAAAATCGGAGGAAAGAGTATTGAGAAAGAGTCGGCAGCAAAATACAATCAACTCATTGTTCCTCTAGGCAAACAATCGCAAGTATTACTCGCCGACGGTACTCAAATTTGGGTAAATGCAGGTACCACTCTAACCTACCCTGTTGAATTTAATTCGGATAAGCGAGAAATATATGTAAACGGGGAAATATATTTAAATGTAACAAAAGACCCTTCTCGTCCATTCATTGTCCATACCCACGATTTTAATGTTTCGGTACTCGGAACTTCGTTTAACGTCAGTGCATACAGCGGCGAAACAACAAGACGGGTCGTACTGGTATCAGGATCAGTTAAGATTAATAATAGCAATAAAAAGGAATTTCTTTTAAAACCGAATGAGAAATACGAAAGAGATGATAATAAGGAAATTATTGCTCAAACAGATGTTTGCAAGTATATATCTTGGAAAGACGGCATCTACGAATTCGAAAGTGAGCATTTAAGTTCAGTAGTGAAATACATCTCAAGATATTTTGGCATCCAAATAGCATGTGATAAAAACATTCAGAATTTAAAGTGTAGTGGAAAACTGCTGATTATCGATGATATTAATAAATCATTAAAAAGATTATCCGAAGCACTACCTATATGCATAAAAAAATATAGTGATCATTACCAAATAACACAGAAAATCAATAAATAATGTTTAACCTAAAAAGATTTATGATGTAGAAAAATATTATGTAGAAAACACAAAAGAAAAGACCGGATGAAACGGCTAAATAACATCCGATCAATTCATTTCGAATGATTAAATTTATTCAAGTATCAACCATTCTTAATTACAAAAGTATGAATTTTATTTGGAATTGTAATCCCTTAAAAAGGATTATAAACAGGTGTTTATTGAATTTTATCAAAACAGCACTGTTTTTTCTATTTTTTTTCAACTCTGGAATTTGTCAAGCTAATGGCAAACACGAGCAACCAGCTCACTTAACTCTCAAATTTAATAATGCCACTGTAAAAGAAGTATTTAATGCTATCGAAAAGAATAGTGAATATATTCTTTTTTATCACGACGATTACATTGATCTAAACAGAAAAGTGACGATAAACGTCAAGAACGAGAGTGTTACCGCTATATTGGATCAGCTATTTAAAGGGACATCCAATAGTTATTCTATTGATGGCAAACAAATCGTTATCACCAATAAATCAACTCAACAGGCTAAGGAAGCTTCATCAGGTAAAAAAAAGCGCATCAGTGGAATCGTCGTTGACAGAAACGGTGAGCCTCTAATTGGAGTGAATGTAACCGTAAAAAACGTATCCGGTGGAACATCCACCAATACTGACGGCTTATTTATCATGGAGGCCTCCAATACTGATATTCTTACATTTTCATATGTGGGGTTTCTAACTAAAAATGTTAAAGTTGGAGATAATACAAGTTTAAATGTAACACTCGAAGAAGATCAAAAATCATTAGAAGAAGTTGTAGTTGTAGGATATGGCAAACAAACAAAAGCCAGCGTAGTAAGTTCGGTTAGTGCAATCGGAGGAAAAGAATTGTCCATACCTGGAAGAAGTCTCTCTAGTGGGCTAAACGGCCGCCTTCCTGGACTAATCAGCGTACAACGTAATGGCGATCCAGGAAATGATGATGCTACTTTCTGGATACGAGGCGCCAGCACTTGGAAAGGAAGCACAAACCCATTGATATTAGTTGATGGGGTTCCACGCTCTATGAACAACATAGAACCGGACGAAATTGAATCTTTTTCTATTTTGAAAGATGCGACTGCAACCGCTGTATATGGCGCAGAAGGAGCTAACGGCGTTATCTTGATTACAACGAAACGAGGAACAAATACAAAACCCGTCATCACTTTTCGAGGAGAGTATTCAACATCCAGCCCAACACGCTTACCAGAGTTTGTTGATTCGTGGCAGTATCTTCAACTTGCTAACGAAGCTTTGATGAATGATGGACAGAGTCCCCAATTTTCAGATGACTTAATAGCGAAATATCGCAATAATGAAGATCCGGATTTGTATCCAAATGCCAAATGGCTCGATGAAACATTAGCAAAGCACTACGGTAGTCAGCGTTATACAATCAATGCACGTGGAGGTACCGACTTTGCAAAATATTTTGTTTCCATGGCATACTATACTGAAGACGGTGTTTTCAAGAATAAATCTCTAGAAAATTATGACAGCAACATCAGCCTGAACCGTTACGACTTACGGAGCAATATTGACTTACAGGTCACAAAGTCAACGCAAGTAAGTGTAGATGTAAGCGGGCAGTATGTCGTACGTGTAGGTCCTATGAAATCATCTAATGATATTTTCAAGTATATGCTATATACACCCTCGTATTTATTCCCTGCAATTTATAGTGATGGAACAATTTCAACTTATCCCAAAGAATTTGATGCCAACAACCGAAATCCCTATAATTTTGTAATGAACTCAGGCTATCAAAAAGAATGGGATGCACTAATTCAATCCACTGTTAGGTTGAGTCAAGACTTAAATTTTGTAACACCAGGATTAAAATTTAAAGGCACGGTAAGTTTCGATTATCAGGGTGTATTCAATAGCCAACGAAGCTGGAATCCTAGTCGTTATAATGCTACCGGAAGAGACGATAATGGCAATTTAGTTTTTAATAAAACTTATGCCGGAACGAATGCTTTTGGAGAGCCAACAGAATCAAATAGTGCTAATCGCAAGATTTATATTGAAAGCTCATTAAATTATGATCGTACATTTGGAAAGCACACGGTCGGAGGAATGCTACTCTATATGCAAAAAGACACTCAATACCACGATAATGCGCTAGCATATAGAAATCAAGGAGTTGTAGGACGAGCTTCCTATTCATACGACGGGCGTTATTTCATTGAAAGTAATTTTGGGTATACCGGTAGTGAAACATTCGCAAAAGACAAAAGATTTGGATTCTTTCCATCTGTCGGAATCGGATATTACATTTCTAATGAAAAATTCTATCCTGAATCTTTAAGTAAAGTCATGAATAAAATAAAGCTCCGTGCATCTATAGGAAGAACAGGTAATGACGATACCGGAGGAGATCGTTTTCTTTATCGGGCAACATTCAAAACGGATGACTACACTTTTGCGCAAGGAATTGGTTCTACAGGAAGCTCAAACTCATTAGGAACAGGTATACACGACGTTTTATTCAAAAACACAGACATTCATTGGGAAATAGAAGATAAAAGAGATATTGGCCTTGACTTGGGATTTTTTAATAATCAAATCGAAATTACTGCAGATTACTTTAATAACCGCCGACACGATATCCTGATGCAAAGAAATACTGTTCCACAAACCAGTGGCTTCTGGGCGGCCCCATGGGAAAATTATGGAATTGTGACCAACAAAGGTTTTGATGGCAGCATGGACGTTCGCCATAAGATAGGCAAAGTGCAAGTAACTTGGCGTGGCACTCTGACCTATGCTCACAATACAATCACAGAGTACGATGAAATAGAGCCTGAATATCCTTGGATGAAAGTAACCGGGCACCCTATTGACGATAGAGGGTTATACATTGTAGATCGTTTATATACCGATGATGACTTCAATGCAACGAAAAACTCCAATGGTACTTACTCCTATCAGTTGAAAGATGGGCTTCCTGTTCCGACAATGTCCGGATTATTAGGACCTGGAGATCTCAAATATAAGGATTTAAACAATGATAATATCATTGATAACAGAGACATGGCACATGGATTAAGCAATCCTCGCAATCCTGAAATCTCTTATGGATTTGGAGTCAGTTTCAATTACAAAGGATTCGACCTTAGTGCTTTTTTCCAAGGAGTAGCCAAATGCGATATATTATTAGGTAACGGCAATGATGTATTTTGGCCTTTTAATTGGGGAATCGAGAAATCCAATTTCCGGACAGCTTTCTTAGACAGATGGACTGCAGATAACCCAAGTCAAAATGTCACAATGCCAAGATTACATTCCGCGTATGGCAATAACATAAATAAAGAGCCAAGTACTTGGTGGGTACGTAGTGGGTCATTCCTGCGATTTAAAAATCTAGAAATAGGTTATAGCATTCCTAAAGAAATAGCAAGAAAATTTTTATTGGAGGGTGCTAGAATTTATGTGATGGGAAATAACTTATGTTTATGGGATAAATTGAAATATTGGGATCCTGAATTATCAAATGATAATAATGGTATTAAATACCCATTATCAAGAACATACACACTCGGATTAGAAGTTAGATTTTAAAAAGGAGATATAAATATGAAACTCAAAAATATAAAAGTCTTTGCACTAGGACTATCGATCTGTTCTCTTTTCTCCTGTTCAGACTATCTGAACGTTTCAGACGAAGCAGCTGGAGGGCTTTCTGATTTTAATGATATATTCACTAATGTCGATTATACCAAGAGATGGTATGGAGAAGTCTTCAACAACATTACCAACTCTTCATACATGTGGTTTCCATCAGGCACACCGAGTATGGGAAATCCTTGGGCATCAATGGGAGATGAATGCTATAATAATTTTGTAAATAATGCAGGATTTTACTCCGAATGGAATTCAACAAATACAAAATTTTCGCGTTGGGGTACATTATACCAATCTATCCGGCAAGCTAATATTTTCTTAGAAAATGCCAAGCCGATTATAGAACCAGGTGTTGATGCTATTCAAATAACCGAAGACGAAATGAAATGGTACAAGGCTAATATCCGCTTTATGAGAGCATGGTACTATCTTACGCTATTGGAGACTTATGGTCCGGTACCAATTATAGACAGGTCATTAAATTTGGAAGACCAACTCAATATGCCTAGAAATTCGGTTGATGAATTAGTTAACTTCATTGATAGCGAATTATTGGAAGCTATGAAAGGCATGCATGACGTAGATCATGCCAATCAAGATTATCGCGCAGTACCAACTAAAGGTACAGCGCTTGCTGCCCGTGCCAAACTTTGGATGTATGCAGCAAGCCCATTATTCAATGGAGGATATCAAGAAGCGCTAGAATTAAAAAATATAGATGGTAAATCCCTATTTCCACAAAAAGATCCTACAAAATGGGAAAAAGCAGTACAAGCCTGTAAGGACTTGATAGATTATGCAGAAGCAGGGCACTATGAATTATATAAAGTCATAAAGAATGGTAAGATAGATCCTGACGCATCAGTTTATGAAGTATTCCAGGTTTATAACTCTGAATACATTTGGGCATCAGGTACCGTTTCATGGGGAGGTATGAATAACGACTTGTTTGATAAAGAAGTTACTCCACGTTCCGAGCCAAGTGGTACGGGTCAATTAGCAGTATATCAAGAGCTTGTAGACGACTTTTACATGAAAGACGGACTTCCGATTAAACAAACCTCATTCCTGCCGAAGTCTCCTTTATATAGTGAAGAAGGGTTTGATGCACTTAATGGAGTTCAAGTGAGTAAAATGTATATTAACCGGGAACCTCGTTTTTACAATACAGTAACTTTCAGCGGAAAAAAATGGCAGATATCAAATAGGGAAGTACAATTTTATAAAGGCGGGAATGCTGATAATTCATCTTACTATCCGCGAACAGGCTATCTACTATATAAACGTATGAACAAGACGATATACAAGAATTCACCAGGAGTAGTATCCGTATTCCGCCCTGCTGTCATTTATCGTCTCGCTGAATTTTATCTATTATATGCAGAAGCTTTGAATGAAGTAGATCCTAATAATAGTGATATTCTGAAATACACCAATCTAGTACGCGAACGTGCGGGATTGGAAAAACTCGAAGTTCTGAATCCTGCAATAAAAGGAAATCAAGATATGCAGAGAGAAGCCATACGCCGTGAAAGCCGCGTTGAGTTGTGCACAGAAGGACAACGCTATTTTGATATAAGAAGATGGATGATTGCAGACAGAAAACCAGGAGAAGGAGGATTAAATGGAACTTTTACTGGGATGAACTTAGATGGAGATAAGGAACATTTTAATATTCGTACCCGGGTTATAGATCGGACATTTAAACGGAAGCAATTCTTACACCCAATACCCTATAGCGAGATACAAAACAGCCACGGCTTATTAATTCAAAATCCCGGCTGGTAATTGCTTATTGATTCTATAAAACATTTAAAAATTAATTGTGCAAATAGGTTAGTAATAGCTTATTTGCACAATTTTAGTCAAAAGGATAGCTAATAAATTTACCTAATACCATAGTAACTCTTTTGAACCCGTATAAGACAAATTCATTTAGCATACCATATCATTAGTGTCCCATTAAAATCAGAAGATGCCCTTTCAATCTATTGAAATATAGTTTATTACGCAGTGATTTGGATTAAACGGATTTCAATTTTCAGCTCGTTAACAAAACTAGTTTTCAATGTAGCAAAGTACAATATGGCTCTTGTGAGTCAGGTTTGTTTGACTAAATTTTAATCGTCTCATTTTAATGGGACACTAGTGATACCATATATAAAAAAATCATAAATATAAATTTATTCATTTTAATAAAAGTATTTTTGTTCAGCTAAATAAAATAAAAAACGAGTTTCTATACCCTCATAAAAACAACAACTTAAACATGTATAATTCTGTGAAAAATTTCTACTCTATTTTATTGCTGCTTATCTATGCAATAACAGCAAACGGACAAAGCAAAATTAGTCTCACAAAAGATACTGAACGTATCTGGCTCGACTCTCCAATCATGCATGGAGGAAACTATCAATGGAAAATGGTGAAATCGAGTGATATTTCAGATCCTGGTGAGAAAATTTCATTACCCGATTATCCGGTCGAAAAATGGTTACCAGCCATTGTTCCGGGAACTGTTCTAAATTCACTAGTGTATAACCATAAATATCCTGAACCTTACCACGGAATTAATAATAAACTGGAGTCCAAACTAATACCAGATATATCCACAGTGGGAAGAGACTTTTACACTTATTGGTTCCGGACTGATTTCAATATACCACAATCATATAAAGGCAAAACAATATGGTTACAATTAGACGGCATTAATTATAGAGCAGAGATATGGGTAAATGGGAATCTGCTTAATACCATGAATGGTATGTTCTTACAAGATTATATTAATGTCACGGACTTCGTAAATACAAATTCAACAAATACATTAGCCATAAAAGTATACCCTGTGGACATGCCTGGAAGTAATATTCCAAAAACCTGGGGAGCTACCGGTGAATTTCATAATGGAGGAAACGGTAATATAGGATTGAACACAACGATGCTGATGACAGTAGGATGGGATTTTACCTTTATGGACGGTATCCGTGATCGGAATACTGGGATTTGGAGAAACATCTCACTTTATACCACTGGAAAAGTTGCATTACGCCATCCTTTTGTAAAATCAGAGCTGAGAAAACCTGACTACAATGAATCGAAAGAGTCTGTATCGGTGGAAGTCATTAATCCATCCGATAATTACAATGGGATAAATTGTACCGTGAAAGGTGAAATAGTAGGTGAAAACATAAAATTTGAAAAAAATGTTCTCCTTTTACGTGGAGAGCGGAAAGAGATATCTTTTACTCCTGACGAATTTCCACAACTGGTAATTAACTCCCCCCGATTATGGTGGCCTGTAAATAAAGGAAAACAAAATCTATATAACTTAAAGTTCAGTGTTTCTGTAGACGGAACGATTTGTGATTCCATAAAGACGAGGTTTGGTATTCGTGAGATTACCTCAGACACCAATACTCCCGATAAATCAAGATTATTTTATATTAACGGTAAACGCCTATTTATAAGAGGATCCAATTGGATACCAGAGGCAATGCTAAGAAATTCAGATGAACGAACCTATGCTGAATTACGTTATACCCGCCAATCAGGTATCAATCTACTACGGATATGGGGAGGTGGCATAGCAGAATCTGATTATTTCTTTCAACTGTGTGATGAACTTGGATTATTAGTTTGGCAAGAATTTTGGATGACAGGAGATACCCGACACCCACAAGACCAGAGCCTTTATTTAAATAATGTCTCTTCTACGGTAAAGCGAATCCGCAATCATCCTTCACTCGCATATTATGTGGCTTCAAACGAAAGTTCAGAAGTCACGGGAACCCCCGAGTTATTGAATCGTTTGGATGGCACCCGGGGATATCAGATGCAATCAGAATGCGCTGGGGTGCACGATGGAAGCCCTTATAAACAAGTAAATCCTATGCAGCATTATGAAAACACAGCATCTCTTCGAGGTAGCCGCGTTGATGGCTTTAACCCCGAATATGGCGCACCTACTCTCCCTACAGTAGAAATACTTCGAGAAATGATGGATGAAAAGGATCTATGGCCCATTAACAAAAAAGTATGGGATTATTTGGATGGAAATGGTTTCCACCTAATGACTACTTTATACACCGATTTAGTAAACAATTATGGTAAATCATCTTCAATAGATGAGTTTGCACAAAAAGGTCAGTTATTGGGAGCTATAAATTCAAAAAGCATTTGGGAAGTATGGAATTATAATAAACTGAACTATGGAGATCGTTTCTGCTCAGGCATTTTATTCTGGTATCACAATTGTCCTGTACGCCAGGTCAGCTCACGTATGTGGGATTGGTCATTGGAGCCTACAGCATCTCTCTACCATACTGCAAATGCATTGCAACCTCTACATGCCCAATTCGATTATTTAAAGAATACTGTTTCAGTCATCAATGACCTATACCAGCCAATCAATAATTACAAAGTAGTAGCGCAAGTCTATGACATAAACAGTCACAAAGTTCTAGAGCAATCATCTCCTGTTGACATTCCTGAAGATGGAGTTGTCAATGATATATTAACGATTCATTTTCCGAATAATATATCACAAGTCCATTTCATCAAATTGATTTTAAAAGACGAAAAAGGGCAAGAAGTTTCGTCTAATTTCTATTGGCGTTCTAACGATAAGTATCTAGGAAAAACCACTTTAACAGGGCCTGCCACCTCTGGATTTCAGGATTTAGCAAAACTAAAGCCCGCCAATGTCAAACTAAGCTATAAAGTCAGAGAGAACTGCGACAGTTATTATATTGACATAACTCTGAAAAATCAGTCTGAGCAAATTGCTTTTTTCAATCAATTACAGTTTTTAAATTCAAAGATGAGTCCAATACGTCCTTCTTTCTATTCCGATAATTTCTTTTCGTTAACGCCTGGTGAAAAGAAATTGGTAACCATTGAAACGAGCAAAGACAAACTTAATGATGGAGCTTTTTTAGTGATAAAGGGATTCAATATAAAAGTTCAGAAATATAAGCTAAAATAAATATATATATCGTGAAACGATTTTATATCATATTTTTTTTATTACTGATTCACAAGATCACATTTGCCCAAGGCAACTTTGATCTTGTGATTGTCGGTGGTAATCCCGGTGGCATAATGACTGCAATAGCCGCCGCACGAGAAGGAAAGACTTCAGTCATATTGGAACGAACAAATCATATAGGAGGACTCCCTGTAAATGGATTGGGGGCAACTGACATCGCGACTAGAGATGCTACAACCGGATTATTTGCTGAATTTACATCCAAAATCAAGCAATATTATATCCAGCATTACGGAGAAAACTCCCAGCAAGTAAAAGATTGTAGTGACGGATTTCACTTTGAACCATCTGTAGCAGAACTTGTCTATAATGAAATGTTGCAAGAATATAAAGATAAAATAGCAATACGGCTTATGCGGCAATTCGATGCAGAAAGTTCAAATATAAAAATTCAAAACAGGCATATCGAAAATATAAATGTACTCAACCGCGAAAATGGACAAAAAGAGATTTATCACGGACTTTTCTTCATAGACGCAACTTATGAGGGTGATTTGGGTGCAGCAGCAGGAGTACCTTTTCGTGTTGGTCGTGAAAGCAGAAAAGAATTTAATGAACCCGGAGCAGGCAGAACTTATGAATATTGGAAAAGCCAACCGGATACGGGTAGTACAGGAGACCCTGACAATGGAGTGCAAGCATATAATTACCGACTCTGCCTAACAAAAGACAGGAAAAACTTCATTCCATTCCCGAGGCCCCAATCATACCATAGAGAAGAGTACGAATCTCTCATTGAAGATATATGGAAGGGACGGAACACTCAGTTGGCAATGAAGAAAGTGACTCCTGAAATGATGGAAGAAAACCGCCGTTATATCGCTAAAGGAGGTCAAACCAAGATCCCCGGAGATAGTTGGGGAATCAATAAGTTGAGTAGCCTTGTCAAATTGCCCAATGAAAAGGCTGATGGAAATAATCAACATGCAGCGTTTCTCTCGACTGACCTACCAGAAGAGAACTGGCCTTGGCCGACTTCTTCATGGGAATGGAGGGATAAATTCGCGAAACGCCTCAAAGATTATACTCTTGGTTTATTCTGGTTTGCACAGCACGACACTGCACTGCCAAAGCATTTTCGGAAAGAAATTGCTAAATGGGGATTGGCAAAAGATGAGTATCAAGATAACGAATCTTTTCCACGCCAAGTTTATGTTCGCGAAGGTAGACGTTTTGAAGGAGTTTATTTCTTCACAGCTCAAGATGCATTACCGATCTCTCCAAATGAAAGACCACCACTCCATCCGAACAGTGTGACTGCAAGTCATTATGCACTCGACTCACATGCCGCTAGAAAAAGAGAAAAAGATAGAGCTCATTTAGATGGTTTTATCAGTTATCCTACAGCTCCTTATACCGTGCCAATAGGTGTCATTATGCCGCGGGAGATAGATAATTTATTGCTGCCCGTACCTGTGTCCGGTTCACACATTGGTTTTTCAACATTAAGGATGGAGCCCTGCTGGATGGCACTGGGACAAGCTGCCGGCATTACTGCCTCACTATCCATAGACTCCGGTTACAGCGTTCAGAAGGTAGATATATCCCAAATACAGGATAGGCTTATCAAACAAAAAGCAACTCTCATCTATTATCGGGATATACAACCGGATAATACAAATTTCCCAATGGTGGAATATATGGGATTACGAGGTTATTTACCGGAATGGTATGCAAGGCTGACCGAAAAGATAGATGATATAACATTACAGAAATGGACGGATTTATCAGGCCTCCCGTTGCGCGTCGACAAAAATATGACGCGCGCAGAAATCTTGAATATAATATATAGCAATATAAAACACTAGATAATCTTCATTATTAAGGACGAAATATATTCATAGGGAAGAGCATGTTTCAGTGAATGTAATAGCAGAAATATTGGATCATATCAGAATACTGAAGGGTTGCGATATTCTCTTTATCTATGGAGAAACCGCAGCCCTTTGGTTTCCAAACCGTAGGGCTTTACTACGCGAACCGTAGCGCTTCGGTACGGGAACTAAAGGGCTACTGTTCGGCAATGGATGCTCTTAAATATAAGTAATCAATCCCTCTGAATTTCGGAGTGATCCGAAGTATTTAATTTAAAAGTAAGCTAGTATTGATTTCAAAAGTTAAAGGCAAAAAAAAAGGAGTACCGCTGTACTCCAACCTTTGTTAACCTTAAATCTAATACTATGAAAAACACATTGCAAATCTATAGCTTTTTCTGAATCCGGCAAATAAATGGCGGTATAGCAAGGTCATTTATAAGAGATTTTAATAAAATACCTTCTTTTTTTCACTTCTTTTTTTAGTCATGCAATGCTCAAAAGCCAAAACGCATAATAAAAAATACTATTTTCAAGCATAGGCTTGTGAATTTGGGAATTATCCCGATATTTGTAGTTAGAAACACTAAGCGAATAGTTATATGCTTAACTATGATTTAATTGCTATATTAGGCCCTACAGCATCAGGAAAGACAAAGCTTGCCGCAGCGTTGGCTCACACACTAGACACAGAAATAATCAGTGCTGATTCCCGACAGATATATAGAAATATGGATCTTGGAACCGGAAAAGATATTGCCGATTATTTTGTAGAAGGAAAACAAATCCCTTATCATTTGATCGATATTGTTGAACCCGGATACAAATATAATGTTTTCGAATATCAGCGTGATTTTCTTCACGCTTACGAGACTATTAGAGAGAAACAAGCACTGCCTATAGTGTGCGGAGGAACGGGGCTCTATTTGGAATCAATATTGCGCGGATATAAGTTACTCCCCGTACCGGAAAACATGGAGTTAAGAAAGCAACTTGAGAATAACTCCTTGAGTGAACTAACCAAATTGCTTAAGCAATATAAGACGTTACACAATACAACCGATGTCGATTCTGTAAAACGGGCAATTCGGGCCATTGAAATAGAAGAATATTATGCTCATTTACCGGTAGAAGAGCGTATGTTTCCCAATTTAAGAAGTATTGTCTTTGGTCTGAATATCGATCGCGAAATCCGTCGAAAGAAGATATCGGACAGATTACAACAACGCTTAAATGAAGGCATGGTAGAAGAAGTACAACGTCTTTTAGATAGAGGCATCTCTCCCGAAGACCTCATTTATTACGGTTTGGAATATAAATATTTAACCCTTTATGTTACCAATCAGCTTAGTTACAATGAGATGTTCAGAGAACTGGAAATTGCGATTCATCAATTTGCAAAGCGGCAAATGACTTGGTTTCGGGGAATGGAACGTAGAGGCATTAACATACATTGGATAGACTATAACCTTTCTTTGGAAGAAAAGATTGCTGTCATAGAAAACAAACTCAATGAAAATTAGTACCTTTGACAACAGCAAAAGCAAAGCGTTAGCAAACAGAGAATGAATTTAGGACTTACTAAGGAACAATAATATGAGTGTAGATCCTGGAAAATGGGGGGTGATATACAATCCCAAGGCTGGTACGAGAAAAGTGAAAAAGAGATGGAAAGAAATTAAGGAGTACATGGATAGTAAAGGAATATCTTACGACTATGTTCAATCCGAAGGCTTCGGTTCCGTTGAACGTCTTGCCGGAATTCTTGCAAATAACGGCTACCGTATTATTGTTGTTGTTGGAGGAGACGGGGCTCTAAACGATGCTATTAATGGAATTATGTCTTCTCAAGCTAAAGACAAACGCGACATCGCAATAGGTATTATCCCTAACGGAATTGGAAATGATTTTGCCAAATATTGGGAAATTAGTTCCGAATATAAAGAAGCCGTGGACTGCATTATCAACAACAGACGTCGCGAAATAGATGTTGGCCTCTGTAATTACTACGATGGAGAGAAACATGTTACACGCTACTTCCTGAATGCCATCAATATTGGGCTTGGTGCCCGGATTGTGAAAATAACCGATGAAACAAAGCGCTTTTGGGGAATGAAACTTCTATCCTATTTCATGGCATTACTTTCTTTATTTTTTGAGCGCAAACTATATAGAATGCATTTAAAAATCAACGGTGAACACATCCGGGGAAGAATAATGACTGTTTGCATCGGAAGTGCATGGGGTTACGGACAAGTACCCAGTGCCGTTCCATACAATGGATGGCTTGATGTATCCGTCATATATCGTCCTGAATTATTACAATTGGTATCCGGTTTATGGATGCTCATACAAGGGCGAATTTTGAATCATAAGATGGTAAAGCCATACCGTACACAAAAGGTTAAAGTGCTCAGAGCTCAAAATGCCTCTGTAGATTTGGATGGTCGTATACTCGACAGGCACTTTCCACTCGACATAAGCATTAAACATGAAGCAATAACTCTTATTATTCCAAACTAGCATTACATTGAAAGCAGAGACTATTCATTATGATAACTCTGTAACTACAATCATATAAACAAATTGCGTCAACAATTATTGATAAGAAAATGATCGAATTAAAACATAACCCTTCCGGAAATTTCTTTTTACTTGCAGGACCTTGCGTTATTGAAGGTGAAGATATGGCAATGCGTATTGCCGAACACATTGTGAAACTAACCGAAAAATTAGATATACCATATGTATTTAAAGGCTCTTACAAAAAAGCCAATCGTTCTCGCCTTGATTCTTTTACCGGGATAGGTGATGATAAAGCCTTAAACATATTAAAGAAAGTACATGATACATTTGGCATCCCAACTGTAACCGACATACATACAGCAGAAGAAGCAGCCATGGCCTCCGAATACGTAGATGTACTCCAAATACCAGCCTTCCTTTGTCGGCAGACTGACTTATTAGTTGCAGCTGCCCAAACGGGAAAAATTATTAATATTAAAAAGGGGCAATTCCTATCTCCTTCGGCAATGCGCTTTGCCGCAGAGAAAGTGGTAGAAGCCGGTAATAGCAAAGTGATGCTCACCGAGCGAGGGACAACCTTTGGTTATCAGGATCTTATCGTTGATTTCCGGGGAATACCCGAAATGCAAACCTTTGGTTATCCAGTGATTTTGGATGCAACCCACTCGCTTCAACAGCCTAATCAGAGTAGTGGAGTTACCGGAGGAATGCCTCAACTGATAGAAACTATTGCAAAAGCCGGAATAGCCACAGGAGTAGATGGTTTATTTATTGAGACTCACGAAAATCCAGCTATTGCAAAAAGTGATGGCGCCAATATGCTAAGACTCGATTTACTCGAAGAGCTATTAACCAAACTCGTCCGTATTCGTAAAGCTGTACAAGAGAGGTAATTTCATAAGGTCGGAAGTGATTCATCAATATTTTTTCAAAAAAAGATATTGGACTGTGATTTATATTTGTTGATACCGACAGATGGATATAAAATAAAATCAATTCAATAAGATAAAATGAAACATTTATTCCGTAATTACCTATTTGCCATATTAGTAATTGTACTATGTGGCAAATTCCAACAGGCTTTTGCACAACAAATGCAATTTCCACCCCTGCCAATCGATAAAAATGTTCGCATTGGAAAGTTGGATAATGGACTGACGTACTACATACGCCATAATAAATTACCAGAACACCGTGCAGAATTTTATATCGCACAGAAAGTCGGTTCAATACTAGAAGAGCCTCAGCAAAGAGGATTAGCTCATTTTTTGGAGCACATGGCTTTTAACGGTACAAAGAATTTCCCAGGGGATAAAAAGGGACTTGGCGTTGTTCCATGGTGTGAGACTGTCGGCATTAAGTTCGGGACCAACCTGAACGCTTATACCAGCGTTGATGAAACGGTATATAATATTAGTAACGCTCCAATAGATCGCACAGGCGTATTGGATTCTTGCCTATTGATTCTTCATGACTGGTCAAATTATATCTTGTTAAAAGATGAAGAGATAGATAAGGAACGTGGTGTCATTCGTGAAGAATGGCGCAGCCGGAACAGCGGTATGTTACGGGTTTATACTGATCTCCTACCTACAATGTATCCCGGTGATAAATATGCAGATTGCATGCCTATAGGTTCTATAGATGTTATCAACAAGTTTCCATACAAAGATATTCGTGATTACTATCAAAAATGGTATCGCCCCGATTTGCAAGGAATTGTCATTGTAGGAGACGTAGATGTCGATGCTGTTGAAGCAAAGATTAAAAGCATGTTTGCAGATATCAAGAAACCGGTCAATCCGGCTACCCGAGTTTATTATCCGGTAAAAGACAATAAGGAACCAATAATAGCTATAGGTAAAGACAAAGAAGTTGATTCACCGTCTATAAATATATTCTTCAAGCAAGACATTACTCCGGATAGTGCCAAAAATAATGTAGGTTATTTTGCTACACAATATGTTATCCGGATGATTACAAGTATGCTTGATACCCGCTTGGATGAATTGGTTCAAACAGCAACACCTCCGTTCACGGATGCCGGAAGCGGTTATAATAACTACTTCCTTTCAAAAACTAAAGATGCATTCTCTTTGTCAGCATCATGTAAAGCTGAAGGGATAGAGACTGCTTTAAAGGCTTTATTGACAGAGGCAGAACGTGCTCGTCGCTTTGGTTTTACCGAATCGGAATATTCACGTGCCAAAGCCAACTATTTGCAAAAATTAGAGTCTGCATATAATGAGCGTGAAAAGACTCAACATGGAGCATACGTACGTGAATACGTGCAAAACTTCTTAAATGGAGAGCCAATACCTGGAATAGAAACGGAATATGCCATGATGAATCAGTTGGCACCAAACGTACCATTGCAAGCGTTAAATGCAGCTATGCAGCAACTAGTTCCGGATAGCAACCAAGTTGTAATGATTGCAGGTCCCGATAAAGAAGGATTAAAATATCCTTCTAAGGAAGATGTTATGGCTCTGCTTAAAAACGTGAAGACTCTCGACCTAAAACCATACGTAGATAAAGTATCGAACGAACCTTTAATGAAAGAAGCGCCTAAAGGAGGAAAAATCATATCGGAAAAGGCCAATAATATTTACGGAACAACCAAACTCGTTCTCTCCAACGGAGTAACGGTATACGTTAAGAAGACTGATTTCAAAGCCGATGAAATTCGTATGGAAGGCACTAGCTTGGGTGGTAAAACTCTTTTCCCTGATAAAGATGCACTAAATATCTCTGTCATGAACGATGTGGCAGGAGTAGGCGGATTGGGAAGTTTCAGTAAGGTCGATTTAACCAAAGCTCTTGCAGGAAAGAAAGTCTCGGTAAATGCATCCGTCAATAATACAACAGAGAATATTTATGGTAATTGCTCTCCAAAAGACTTTGAAACAATGATGCAATTGACCTATCTAAGATTTACGGCACCCCGCAAAGATTTAGAAGCATTCGAATCATATAAGAATCGTTCTAAAGCAGAATTGCAAAGTGCAGAAGCAAATCCGCTTTCAACAATTGGAGACTCTATACAGAAAGCGATGTATGGCAATCATCCCCGTCTAGTAATGATGAAACCGGAACTTGTCGATAAGATTGACTATGATCGCGTTTTGGCAATGTATAGCGACCGCTATAAAGATGCCAGCGATTTCACCTTCTATATGGTTGGAAATATTGATTTAGAGAAAGTGAAACCATTAATTGCAAAATACCTAGGTTCACTCCCTGCCATTCATCGCAAAGAGACCTTCAAAGACAATAAGATGAATATACGCAAAGGGGAATATAAAAATGTCTATGTAAAAGAGCAACAGACTCCTATGGCGACAGTTGTATTCATCTATAGCGGACAAACTCCATATACTCTCAAAAACAATATTCTATTAAGCTATTTGAGCCAGATTCTGAATATTACATATACTGAAGAGGTACGTGAGAAAGAAGGTGGAACTTATGGTGTAAGTTGCTATGGCAATCTGACCAAATACCCTAAAGAACAACTTGTCTTACAGATAGTATTCCAAACTGATCCAACTAAGAAAGATCATTTATCCGGAATTGTTGTCGATCAGTTCAAGAAATTAGTGGCAGAAGGACCTTCAAATGAGCACTTACAGAAAGTTAAGGAATATATCCTTAAAAAATACAAAGATAATCAGAAAGAAAATAGCTATTGGATGAATAATCTGGATGAATATTTCTACACAGGAATAGACATGACCAATGATTATGAAACTTTGGTCAACAGCATTACAGCCAAAGATCTCCAGCAATTTGCCGCCGGGTTATTAAAGCAGGGTAATCAGATTGAAGTTACCATGACTTCTCCTGATAAAAAATAATAAATGTAGTATAGGAGGAGGCTCATTAGAAGGAAGCCTCCTCCCTATAACTATCTTATGAATTGCTTTTCACTCTTCTTAAATTCAACATTCCCTTTCATTTTGCTTTGCTCCTGTGAAGCGACAATTTTGACTATAGTACCCTTATTGTTTTATTTATTATAAAATGCAATTACAATGAACCTATTTCTTGAACTACGTAAGCATGGAAAGCTAGCCAACAAGCGGCATCCAATGTATGAAAAGAGTAAATTCGGAAAGTTCTGGATGTATTTCATGGCAATCTTTTGGGCCGGATATCTCATATTCTTTGGAACAACCTTTGCTTTTGCTTTCGACGGAGGTGCCCAAGAAGCTTATCAAGTACTAAATAGCGGACTCATATTTGTCCTAGCCATCGACTTCATCATACGTTTCCCGTTCCAAAAGACTCCAACGCAGGAAGTTAAGCCATATATGCTTTTGCCTATAAAGCGTAACAGGCTGATCGACTTGCTACTACTACGTTCCGGTTTGGATGCGTTCAACCTTATTTGGCTATTCTTCTTTGTACCTTTCTCCATCCTGACCATTACGAAGTTCTATGGCATAATGGGGGTATTTAGCTACTGCCTGGGCATCTGGTTACTTATCGTATTCAATAACTACTGGTTTCTACTTTGCCGTACATTAATCGGTGAACGTATCTGGTGGATTATACTTCCTCTCTCGGTCTATGGAGGCATAGCCGCCGGCATGCTCATACCTGCTAAAAGCCCGATATTCAGTTACTCTGCGACCTTAGGCGAAGGACTCATCACCGGTAGCATACTCACTTTTCTAGGTATCTTATTAGCCATAGCATGTATAGGATTCATCAACCGTAGACTGATGAGCAATCTTGTGTATGCTGAGATAAATAAAGTGGAAGATACTAAAGTGAAGAATATTTCGGAATATAAATTTCTTGACCGTTATGGCGAAATTGGTGAATACATGCGCTTGGAGCTTAAATTGCTCCTTAGAAACAAAGTCTGCAAGTATTCTTTACGAATGGTCATCTTATTGGTTTTGGTATTCAGTTCACTGATAAGCTTTACAAGCGTATATGATGGAGAAGGCATGAAGAATTTCCTCGTAGTATACAACTTCGTGATATTCGGTATTCTTTTCCTATCGAGTATAATGAGCTACGAAGGCAATTATATTGATGGACTAATGAGTCGGAAAGAATCTATTTACAATTTACTACGTGCCAAATATACCGTATATAGCATTGCTATCCTGATTCCGTTTATATTGATGATACCTGCAATGATCACAAAAAAAGTAGCTGTAATGAGCTGCGTATCGTGGGCCGTATTTAGTGTTGGCTTTGTATATTTCTGCCTCTTCCAAATGGCAGTATACAACAATAGAACCATTAATCTCAGTGTCAGAATGACCGGAAGAAATGTTGGAACGGGACTACAGAACCTCATAGCAGGTGCATCATTCGGAGTTCCTCTCATACTCAATGTAGTCTTAAAGGCTCTGATCGGACAAGAAACCGCTTCATGGGTATTAATCATTATCGGTCTGTCTTTCATCCTAACATCCAATCTTTGGATAAAGAATGTATACCACCGCTTTATGAAGCGCCGATACAAAAACATGGAAGGATTCCGGGATAGCAGACAGTAAAATCTCATATAAAACCGAGCATCCACTCCTTTAAAGAAATAAGCAACAATTTAAGTATTACATCAAAAACAAAGAGATATGATAACCATAAATAATCTTCAAAAAAAGTTTGGCGAAAAGATAGCTGTAAATATAGAACAGTATACCATTAATCAAGGGGATATGCTGGGACTGGTAGGAAATAATGGAGCAGGTAAAACAACCCTTTTCCGTTTAATACTCGATCTACTCAAAGCCGACGAAGGCCAAATCACAATAAACGACATTAACGTATGTGACAGTGAAGAATGGAAAAAATTCACCGGAGCTTTCATTGACGATGGATTCTTAATAGACTATCTGACTCCTGAAGAATACTTCTACTTCATCGGGAAAATGTATGGGATGAATAAAGCGGAGGTAGACGCACGCCTCGCACCATTTGAGCGTTTTATGAATGGTGAGGTCCTTGACCAGAAAAAGTTTATCCGCAACTTCTCTGCCGGTAACAAACAAAAGATCGGTATTATATCAGCTATGCTCCATAATCCGCAATTACTTATTCTGGACGAGCCGTTCAATTTTCTTGATCCAAGTTCGCAATCAGTGATCAAACACATACTCAAAAAATACAGTGAAGATCATAATGCGACAGTAATTATCTCCAGCCATAATTTGAATCACACAGTAGATATATGCCCACGCATAGCCCTTCTTGAACATGGCATCATTATACGTGATATCCAAAACGAGAATAATTCTGCAGAAAAAGAGCTTGAAGATTATTTCAATATCAGTGTGGAAGAAGAAATTGCCGAAGAAGAAGTAAAAGAGAATATTAACGCAGTGAAGGAATAGACCAAAAGTACCATCAAAAGATAAAGGCAATGAAGAACATTATTGGGTTACTGATATTAGCATGTGTGTCATTGAACGCAAATGCTCAATTATTATGGAAAATTAGTGGCAAGGGGTTATCGAAACCGTCTTATGTAGTGGGCACACACCACCTCGTATCAGCTAGTTTTGCAGATAGTATTAACGGGCTGAAGAAAGTTATGGATGAAACGTCTCAGGTATATGGAGAGATATTAATATCCGAAGCCACCTCACCGGCATTTTTGCAAGAGATACAAAAATATGTTGTACTTCCCGGAGATACTACACTAAAGCAGCTATTTACCGAAGAACAGTATGAAGTTGTTGGGAAGGTAGTCAAGGAAAATCTCATGGCAGATATTGCAATGTTTAATAAGGTAAAACCTGCACTTATCTCCCAACAATTGGGAGTAGCCGCTTACATGAAGAATGTGGGTGGATTCAACCCTAACGACCAGCTGGACGGTTATCTTCAAAAACATGCATTAGAAAGTGGGAAAGTTGTGCAAGGGCTTGAAACTGTTGAAAGCCAGCTAAACCTGCTGCTAAAATCCCAAACACTGCAACGTCAGGCAGATTTACTCTATTGCATGGCTGACAATATGAAAAAAGGGATAGAACAAGCAAAAAGAATGACGCTCCTATATAAAGCTCAAGATATAGAAGGGCTCTTCAAACTCATGGAAGAAAGGGAAAATACAATGTGCGACCCACAGCCCAAAGAACTGGAAGATTTGTTAGACAACCGTAACAAGCAATGGGTAAAAAAGATTCCGGAAATAATGAAAGGATCTCCCACCCTCTTTGTTGTAGGAGCAGGCCATTTGGCGGGTAAAAGCGGCATTCTTCATCTACTGAGACAACAAGGTTATTCAATTAGCCCGGTTCAATAAAATAATTGCTATTTCTGCCTGAATGTTCGTTCAGGTAGAAATAGTAAACTCATCAATTACCAACTCAACTTAGGAACAAAACGACTCACACAATCCCGTAAAGTCGTTAATGTAATTGGTTTCACTAACACTTCTGAAGCACCGCACCGCAATGCGTTTTCACGATCTGATATAAAAGCATACGCAGTCTGCATAATTATAGGAAGTTCTACATTTTCCTCCCTTATAATCTTTGTGGCTTCCAGACCATTCATTACCGGCATTTTTATATCCATCAGAATAGCTTCCAATTTGCTACTGTTTTCTTTATACAGATTTACTGCTTCTTCACCATTCTTTGCCCACAAAATATCGCACTTCTTGCCAACAATCGCCTTAATCAATTTAAAATTGCTGTCATCATCTTCGGCGACCAATATTAATGGACGATAGGCTTCAGAGTTTTTTTCAGTTTCCATGACCTATGTATTTATTATACAGTGCAAAGATATAAAAATAATAGATATACTATACTTTCATTAAATAGTTACTAAATTATTGGGAGAATATTAACTGTTAGTTCAACCTCAAACTTACATAAATTAACCATTTACCAACAGTATGTTGTACTTTACAAGCACCACCATATCAAGACAAATAATATCATACCACTAATAATCAATAACATAACAACAAATCACAAGCAAAAGCTGAATTCAACAGCAAAATGAAGACATTGCCATCGAAGTCAGCTTCCAAATGATAAAAACAAATAACTAATGATTGCAGACCTTAGTCACATCAACAGTAAAACCTTCATTGGAAGGCATGAATTTACCTTTATGTTTAAGAAACTCTATTAATTCATCAATATCCATATCCTCGGCAGAGCAAGCATAAAAGCGTTGTTCCGCACCAAAGTTCTCGATAATAGCCTCCTTCAACGTAGCTTCCGAATAACTGTTGCCTTCCATCATATGAAGTACCTCATGAGCATGTAATTGTTCCATATCCAATTATTTTTTGCACAAAGATAACACGATCGATTCATTAAAAGATGCAACAAATGTGACAAGTGCTAAATATTATTGCACTGATAATAAAAATAATGCCTGCACCGAACCGTAGAAAAGCTAAACTTTTTAAATATCTTTGTTCCCGCAAATCAAAGAGATGCCATGACAATCCTGCAAATACAATGATCTAATTATATGAATACAAAACATCTATCCCCCTTTCAACAAGGAATAGTCGGAGTACAGTTTTTGTTTGTAGCTTTCGGAGCGACAGTCTTAGTTCCCCTTTTAGTTGGTTTAAATCCTTCAGTAGCCCTGTTTACAGCCGGTGTCGGCACATTACTGTTCCATTTGGTCAGTAAAGGTAAAGTGCCTATCTATTTGGGAAGTAGTTTTGCATTTATTGCACCCATCATAGAGTCAACCCGTCTATACGGATTACCAGGGACTTTATGCGGATTGGCATCCGTCGCAGCAGTATATTTTTTGATGAGTTTTCTAGTTAAGAAAAGAGGTATCAAATTAATTGAGCGTTTATTCCCTCCTGTGGTTATCGGACCGGTGATCATATTGATCGGATTGTCCCTTGCAGGAACAGGTGTGGGTATGGCAAAAGGAAATTGGATTCTTGCCATATCATCATTGGCAACCGCTGTATTAGTGTCTCTCTTAGCAAAAGGATTATGGAAATTAATCCCCATATTCTGCGGTATAATTGTTGGCTATACCACAGCATGTATCGGAGGAGATGTGAATCTCCAATCCATAGTAGATGCACCATGGCTAAGTCTTCCGGGATTCGTTACACCACAATTCTCCTGGCAAGCTATTATATACATGATTCCTGTGGCTATTGCCCCTATCATTGAGCATATCGGCAATATCTACACCATCGGCACTGTGACCGGTAAGGATTATGTTAAAGACCCCGGCTTGGAACGTACATTATTTGGAGATGGTTTGGCTTGTCTCTTTGCCGGTTTTGTAGGAGGTCCTCCCGCAACAACGTATGCCGAAGTTACAGGAGCTATCTCATTAACTAAAATATCCGACCCGAAAATAATCCGCATCACTGCGGTTGCAGCAATATTATTTTCGGTTATCGGAAAGATCAGTGCTTTTCTGCAATCGATCCCTTCGGCAGTATTGGGCGGAATCATGCTATTACTGTTCGGCACAATAGCCTGCGCGGGAATACAAACTATGATCCGTCAGCAGACCGATTTGGGGCAAACACGCAATATGATTATTGTCTCACTGACGCTCACCATCGGAATAGGTGGTGCCGTATTAAGTTGGGGGACTTTCTCAATGAGTGGCATCGGCCTGGCTGCACTAATGGGTATGGCATTAAATCTTTTATTACCAGCAGAACGGACACTAAAAGAAGATGCATAATAAGCTAATATCAACTCTGCCTATTCCTCAAAAAGAAGCGCTTATTAAAAACATGAGCAATAAATAAAAGAGCCGTGCGCATAAGTTATTCGGCCCGACAATTCAATATAACTTCTTTTTCATAGCACATCCGGTTCTTCTGCAAAGATACTTCTATAAATCCCTCCCCCTTCCGGAATATCTTCCGGAAGGGGGAGGGATTGTTATACGACTGATGTATGATTACTCGTATACTGATCATACATCAGAATACGAGTGAAACTTGTTCAGGTCAAAGAGTATTTATTTTAAGTATACAGTCCCATCTCAACCACTCAGGCGGGCAAAGCATAACTCGCCCATAGATATAAATTATTTTCCATTAAGCAAGAAAGGATGAAATTGATTTCATCAGAAATTTTATCAAATATAAATGTTTAAATCACCAACTTCGCCCCAACGAAACTCCGATCACCAATAAGAGACAATGAACATCTTTTCTTATGTTTGGATATCGACGTTTTTATACATCACACTAACTACGCTGAAAAGACTTTTTGACACGGTTGTAAAACAAATTACTTTTTCATACGTTTTTCTAGAAAACACACGGATATGAAAATAGCAATTAGTGGAGCCACCGGATATATCGGCAAACATCTCACATCTTTTTTAACTGGCCAAGGCCATGAAATCACTGCATTGAAAAGAAACCTTTTCAAGGAAGAAGCCTTTGCCCAACTGCTTCGGCAGATTGACGGATGTGTTGTAATTATTAATCTTGCAGGGGCACCAATCAATAAAAGATGGAATGATGAATATAAGCAAGAATTATATAATAGCAGAGTTCTCGTTACGCGTCAACTCGTCAAAGCCATCTCTTCGCTTGAGCAGAAACCGCAACTTCTCATTTCTACATCTGCCGTTGGTTATTACTCAAACAAAGGTATTCACGATGAAGATCATAACGTAAGGGGGCAAGGCTTTTTAGCCAATCTTTGCCACTTTTGGGAAGAAGAAGCCAAGCAATGCCCACCGGAAGTACGAACAGTCATTGTCCGCTTGGGAGTAGTGTTATCATCGGATGGAGGAGCCATGAGTAAGATGCTCTTCCCGCTTAAACTTACCCGTACTTCCACTATTATAGGAAGCGGCAAACAAGCCTTTCCCTGGATAGGTTTGAACGACTTATGTCGCGCTTTCGCTTTTATCATTGACCACCCGACAATGGAAGGTGCATTTAATATCACGGCACCGCAACTTATTACACAAAAGTATCTGGCTGAAGCACTGGGCAGATCGGCCCATGCCCTACTCACCATGAGTATACCATCCATTGTATTCAAAATACTGTATGGTGAAGGAGCGGCATTTCTGACCAGCGGGCAAAGTGTAGTTCCGGCCAGACTCTCCGCAGCAGGGTTTAACTATCAGACCCCAACCATTGAAGAATTACTCGAGATCCCCGATCATACCACCATCAGTCGATTGGATATTGGCAGATATATGGGCTTATGGTACGAAATAGCCCGATACGAGAATCGGTTTGAGCGAGGTATTGAGAATGCTACCGCCCACTATGCCTTACAACCGGATGGTACGATCCAAGTGGAGAATAGCGGTTATAAAAAAGGAGTATTAAAAAGAGCGATCGGCAGAGCAAAGCAACCGGATAAGCAACAACCTGGTAAACTGAAAGTCTCCTTCTTCTACAACTTCTACTCCGATTACTATATTCTTGAACTTGATGAGAAGGATTATAATTACGCATTGATTGGAAGCAGTTCGGATAACTATCTATGGATATTAGCGCGCACCCCACAACTACCCGAAGAGACTTTGAACGAAATACTTCGCAAAGCCTTAGCGCGGAGATATGATACAAGTAAACTGATTTTCACTCAAAACAGATAAGTTCCTCCGGGCATTTATTTTCTCAATACCTAAAATCGATAAACACACTGCCAGATCAACGATGATTTACCCCATAACCAAATAAAGCAAAATCACCAAGACAAGGGTCGTCAGGAAAAATCCCGGTCAATGCGGAAGTAATCTTACGGGCATTTTTCAAAGAGAATGTCTCCGAATCAGTCAACCCAAGCTGATAGGCTACCCTACATACATGTGTATCGAGGGGGATCAACAGTTCTTTACGATCAAAATCGTCCCATATTCCAAAGTCAACCTCAGGCCCTTTTCTTATCATCCAGCGCAAAAACATATTCAACTTTTTCTGCGGACTTTTAGACGAAACACCAAGAAAAGCACACAAGCGGTCTATCGGAGCCCCCGGATAAGCTTTTAAAGCATCTTCCAGACTTGCATTGTCACGGTAGGCTTCACGCAACAAAGTAAAATAACCATTAAAATGAGAGTACGAAAGCATGCGATAAAAACTTTGCGTATCATCGACGCGGAAAGTCGATTCCCACTCACCCGACAGCACATAACGGTAGGGTGACTCACCCATAATGCGATGAAGGCATTCCGCCTTATTCAGAATTTGTTTACGATTGCCAAAGCTCATTAAGGCAGTGAGCAAACCACTTACTTCAATATCTTGCTTCAGCGAATAACGATGTGGAAACTGTATCGGGTCATTTTCTATGAATTCACTACGATGATAATTAGCTGCCCACTCCAATAATTTTTGTCTGATATCCTCAGTCATTCAATCTGCACTAAAATTAAAATGCAAATATTGCGTGAATTAAGTGGAATATACAAAGAATGGTCCGCTAAATATCCACAATATTTCTTATATTGAGCAATATTGGACAAGTGATATCTTATAACAAGGTTTACTTTTGCATCGTGAAACACTAAGAATTATGGAACATAAGAAAACAACACAAGAAGAATATCAAAAATGCGTAAACAATGTGATAGAGTACATTAATACTCATTTAGGGGAAGAAATTGATTTGAAATCGCTGGCCAAGATTTCTCATTTTTCACCCTTTTATTTCCATCGCATTATGAAGGCTTTTTTAGGTGAGCCAATAGGTACGTTCATTGTCAGAACACGTACTGAGATGGCTGCCCGATTGCTACGCTATTCCGACTTACCGGTAACGGAAATAGCTTATCGCATCGGTTACTCTTCTCCGTCATCGCTTTCAAAAGTATTCAAGCAATTCTATGGCATTTCACCCTTGGAATATCGTAACAATAAAAATTTTGTAATTATGAGACCTGCTATTATCAGACCGGATTTAGAGATATCACATGAAATAAAGGACATCCCTTCGCGTAAAGTAATCTATATTCGCTTATCCGGCGACTATAAAGAAAATGACTATGTAGGGACATGGCTTCGCCTAACCCGTTTCGTCATCGACCAACAACTTCCGATGGGAGCTTGCGAACCCATTTGCGTGTATCATGATAATCCCAAAGTCACTCCGACGGATAAACTACGCACCGACGTATGTATGGAGATGCCTTGTGCAGTAACTCCCAAAGGAGATATCGGTTACAGGGAATTGCCCAAAGGACGATATGCAATATTTCTCTACAAAGGATCATACGAGTATTTGGAAGCCGTATATGACACCATATACGCCAAACATTTACCGGAAATGGAGTGCACCCTGCGTGATGAGCCCAATTCCGAACGCTATCTTAACGATCCTGCTTCAACCAAACCCGAAGACTTGCTGACAGAGATTTACATTCCTGTGGAATAGACAAAAGCAATCTCCTCCGGATAAAGAACCTGAGGAGATTGCTTTTTATTATCATCAACTGGCTTTTTAATCAAGACGCAAATATCAACGATAGCAATTCAATCTATTTGCGTGATTTATAACTTTGATAATCTTTTACAAATCCATCTCTAAGCCAAGTCGCCAATGCCTGCCTGTTTGAATTGAGTATAAAGCGCTGCTGGTCGGAAGAGTTCTGGATATTTCCCAGCTCTACAAATACAGCCGAAGGAGAACTGTTAGCCATCACATATAAGCTACGGGGGCCTACCGTTCCGCAAAAGCCTCGATTAGGCTGGTACTTACCATATTTTGATTCAAAGGTTTCTTTCATTGTAGTGGCAAGTCGCTTACTATCCGGTTTTGTCTGTGAGTAATAAAAGAAAACATCCGTCTGCATACCTTCACTACGACTGTCGACATGCAGAAATATGGAACGGCAATACTTGTAATTCTTACGATCTTTGCGGTATAGCTCATTTATCTTATCGCAACGTTGCTGCAAACGTTGTACCTGATTGAGAGGAATAGGATCACCCATACAGGTTTCGCGTTTACTATTAGGCAAATAGAGATCATCACGTATGCCGTCTTCAGCATCCTGAATTATAATATTGACCTGTGCCCCCTCCTGCATCAACAGACGGGCAAGTCGTAAGATGACATCATAAGCATATTCATCTTCGTGTAGCTCAACACCATTACGCATACCAATTGCACCGGGATCAGGTCCGCCATGTCCACTCACCACATAAAAACATGCCCCGCGAAGACGATCTGACGTTACTTTTACGTTAGCGAGTGCACTCCCGAATAAAGGTTCATTAATAGATGTCTTTTGCGAACGTGACTTGGATTTGCTTACGGATGACTTTGACGGACGGCTGTCTTCCGCCTCACCATCTTCTTCTTTTCCTTTCGCCTTCTTTTTAGTCGTTTTACTTGACTTAGTATCTTCGCGTAAAGGAGGAAGCAGATATTCGACACCGAACTGTACTTCTTCCTTACCACGTAATCTACGTTTATTCAATTCCAAGAACTCCTTATAATAATCCTTTCCTTCACGTTCATTTCTCCGCAGAAATGCAAAAATACCTTCCCCCTTTTGAGGGGTATCCTTTTCATCCTGAGCAAAGGTTTGAAGCGAAAAAAATAATCCAAACAAAACGATAAGTAAGCAAATAGTACGTCTCATAATCTGTTCATTCATCAATAAATTGCGTTTATGGCTGTGGAAGCAAAGTAACAAGTCCTTTTCGAGTATATATCCGGCAAAAATACGATTATTTTCCTTATTTTTGCCTCCCTACAAACGTTTAAGAAGAAGAAACTACTAAAAAATAGAACAAAGTATGGCTAAACAATTTAAACCGGAAACCTTGTGCGTACAAGCCGGATGGACCCCGAAAAAAGGAGAGCCTCGAGTATTACCAATCTACCAAAGCACCACTTTCAAATATGAAACAAGCGAGCAAATGGCTCGTTTATTCGACCTCGAAGATAGCGGTTACTTTTATACCCGCCTGCAAAATCCGACAAACGATGCCGTTGCAGCAAAAATAGCAGCTCTTGAAGGAGGTGTTGCTGCAATGCTTACATCAAGCGGACAATCGGCTAATTTCTATGCTATTTTCAATATCTGCCAAGCAGGCGATCATTTTGTTTGTTCTTCAGCTATTTATGGAGGAACCTTCAATCTCTTCAGTGTCACAATGAAAAAGTTGGGAATTGAAGTCACATTCATTAACCCGAATGCTACCGAAGAAGAGATATCGGCAGCTTTCCGTCCCAACACCAAAGCTTTGTTCGGTGAAACGATTTCCAATCCTTCATTGGAAGTTCTTGATATTGAAAAGTTTGCAAATATCGCTCATAAGCATGGTGTTCCTTTAATTGTAGACAACACCTTCCCTACTCCTATCAATTGCCGTCCATTCGAATGGGGAGCTGACATTGTAGTACACTCCACCACCAAATATATGGATGGGCACGCCACGAGTGTCGGAGGTTGTATTGTAGATAGCGGCAAGTTCGATTGGGAAGCTAATTCCGATAAATTCCCCGGACTATGCACTCCCGATGAGTCTTATCATGGACTTACTTACACTAAAGCTTTTGGTAGCATGGCTTATATGACCAAAGCCACCGCACAATTGATGCGTGACTTGGGTAGCATACAGAGTCCCCAAAATGCTTTTTTATTGAACATTGGTCTGGAGACTTTACACCTGCGTATGCCGCAACACTGTGGCAATGCACAAAAAGTAGCGGAATACCTACAAGCCAATGATCAAGTAGCTTGGGTGGAATATTGTGGATTGCCAGGAAATAAATATTATGATCTGGCTCAAAAATACATGCCTAACGGCTCCTGTGGTGTGATTTCATTCGGACTAAAAGGAGGTCGTGATGTAGCCATCAAGTTTATGGATTCATTAAAATTGGCTGCCATTGTGACACATGTAGCTGATGCACGTACTTGTGTACTGCATCCCGCCAGTCATACCCATCGCCAGCTAACCGATGAACAGTTGATGGCGGCGGGTGTACGTCCCGATCTCATCCGCTTCTCCGTGGGTATTGAAAATGCCGGTGATATTATTGCCGACATAGAGCAGGCTCTAAAGGCTTAAAAACCGAAATAAGCTTTATGTATGGAGAGGAGACTTTACGTAATTTCTTTTTCACGGACGATAAATACGTAACCTTCTCATTGCTCTATGCTTAAAGAAGAGTATATCAAATTAACAGAAGAGTAATTGTCTTTCGGCGGAACTCACTGGTAATAAGCGAAGAGACAGTAGCACTATCCATTCCTGGAATCTTAATAACAGGATTCCAAGAATGGATAAGTATGTTTCAGTAAGTACCTTTAAAATAGTAGAGATAAAAGTATAGAAACACAGGCTTTTTAGAGATATAGCAGTATAAGCAAAAAGCATCAAATATCCCGGAATAAATCCAGTTTACTGCGAAGCTCATTAATTTCCCGTTGCATATCTTCAATTTGAGCCAAAAGATGGCGAATGACATCAATTCCTTCAATATTGATGGACAAGTCATAATATAACCGACTGTAATGCTCTATATCAGGGAGTTGGGAGTATGAGAGATAGCGTTCCTCTCCTTCCGTATAAATCTCTATCAAATCATTCTCATGCAACAAGTCAATAAATAAAGGATCGATGTTACATTTCGCACAATATTCGCTGATTATGATAAGTTCATTTTGCATAGCACTAATATTTAGAATTCATACTCTGAAGCTTACGAAACATCTCTTTTTGTTGCTCCGTTAAATTGGTTGGTAATTTTACGGAATACTCTACGATAAGATCACCAAATTGTCCCTCTTTCTTATATACAGGAAATCCCTTTCCTTTCAAACGTACTTTTGTCCCGTTTTGAGTCTCCGGTTTGACCTTCAACTTGACTTTTCCATTCAATGTGTCAATTAATTGTTCTCCACCCAAGATAGCTGTATATAAATCAATGGAAACATTAATGTACAAATCATCTCCCAAACGCTTGAATAGTAAATCATCCGCTATTGTAAAAGTGATATAAAGATCACCTGCCGGGCCTCCATTCACTCCTTCTGCACCATAACCTCTCAATTTTATGACCTGACCATTCGTTACGCCTGCCGGAATGGTAATCCGCACTGTCTTACCGTTTACCGTCAATATCTGCTTATGAGTTTGTGCTGCCTCACGCAATGAAAGATTTAGCTTCGCATGATAATCTTGCCCTCTGAAGCCTGCGTTACTTTCACGATGGCGACGTCCGCCAAACAATGATTCAAAGAAATCAGAGAATCCACTTTCTCCTGACGAAAAGTCCTGACCATCGGAAGAATACCAATAACCACCCTTATTATCGGATCCATAGCCACCCTCATGAGCGCCAAAGTCTCCTGCACCACTCCAACCTTGGGCTTGCTTCTGAGCTTCAAATTCATCAGCATGCTTCCAATGCTCACCGTACTCGTCATACTTCTTTCGCTTTACCGGATCGCCCAGCACCTCATTCGCTTCATTTATAGCCTGAAATTTATCCTTTGCAGTCGGATCATTCGGATTCAAGTCAGGATGATATTTGCGTGCAAGCTTACGGAAAGCTTTTTTAATATCATCTTGAGATGCCGTTTTGTCTACTCCAAGAACTTGATAATAATCAATATATGCCATAGTCTATAAATTTTATATTCCGAAAATATAATAACAAACAATAGACCAATACAATTGTTTTCATTTTAAAATACGTAAACGAAAACTAAAAAGAATTTCGAATAACCTTATAAGCACATTATCAATAATTCAGTGCGTTAAGCAAAAGATTAAATCCGCATATTATCTAAATTATTGTAAACGATGCGTAATATCAATTAATTATTATCGCAAATTATTCCTAAAATAAGTAGAAACTACTTTATTTGCAATAATAATGGATTAATAATAATGCATAAATCCACCCTACCAGTATAAACACATTGATATGAAACGTTATTCATGGATTTTTACTACATTACTAGTATTCATCAGCATTCAAGCTCAAGCAGAAGGTTGGATACGGATCAATCAGCTAGGTTATTTACCCAAGTCACTCAAAACCGCTGTGTACATCGCTGATGAGTCCATAAATATTAAAGAGTACGCATTAATTGATGCCTTCACCGGAAAAGTGGTTAAAGTATATACCAATCCGAAAAAGACGGGAAGAATAGGGAAGATGGAAAGCACGTTTAGACTTGACTTTAGCGAATTCAATCGGGAAGGTACGTATTATTTAAAAGTCGGTGAGACACTTTCTCCACGTTTCCCGATTAATTGCCGGGTATATAATGGCACAGCCGATTTCCTACTACAATATATGCGCCAACAAAGATGTGGTTACAATCCTTTTCTGAAAGATAGCTGTCATGTACACGACGGATACATTGTGTACCACCCCACCAAGACAGGAAAGCATATCGATGTCCGTGGTGGTTGGCATGATGCCACCGACTATCTGCAATATACGACCACTTCGGCTAATGCAATCTATCAAATGATGTTTGCCTATCAGGAAAACCCCGAAGTGTTTGGCGACATCTACGATGCCGCCGGATTACCCGGAGCCAATGGAATACCGGACATTATTGATGAGATAAAATGGGGATTGGACTGGCTGAACAGGATGAATCCGGAGCCGGGAGAACTTTATAATCAGATAGCGGATGATCGTGATCACGCTGGTATGCGCCTTCCTAATAAAGATAAAGTAGACTATGGTTACGGCCCGGGCAACGGACGTCCGGTATATTTTTGTAGCGGTGAACCACAAGTCCGTGGAAAATTCATGAATGCAACAACAGGAGTGGCCAGTACGGCCGGTAAATATGCCTCATGCTTTGCTTTGGGAGCACGAATACTCAAGCAATATTATCCGCAGTTTGCTGCAGAAATCGGCGCCAAAGCCAATGACGCCTATCAGGAAGGAATTAAGAAACCCGGTGCATGCCAAACCGCTTCAGTCATGTCGCCTTATATTTATGAGGAAGACAATTGGGTGGATGACATGGAACTTGGTGCAATGGAAATATATAAGACTACAGGAGATAAAAGCTATCTAAACCAGGCTGTCGAATATGGTCGCCGTGAACCATTCACGCCATGGATGGGAGCTGACAGTGCAAGGCATTATCAATGGTACCCTTTCATGAATATGGGACACTACCACTTGGCAAAACAAGGTAACCAGCGCTTGAGCCAGGAATTTATCCGCAATATGCGTACCGGCTTACAACGTACATTCGAGAAAGCCCAAAGCAGTCCGTTTTTAAATGGAATACCTTATATTTGGTGTTCAAACAATCTGACAGTTGCCATGATTACCCAATGCCGGCTTTATCGGGAGTTAACGGGAGATACAACTTATTCCGAGATGGAATCGGCTTTACTGGATTGGTTGTTCGGTTGTAACCCATGGGGGACAAGCATGATTGTGGAACTTCCGCTATATGGTGACTACCCTTCACAACCGCACTCGTCTTTGTTGAATGCCGGTGTAGGCAACACTACTGGAGGATTGGTAGACGGACCGGTTTATCGAAGCATCTTCGAGAGTCTGCGTGGAGTAAACATGACTGGCATTCCGGGAACTCCCGGTCAGGATTATGAGCGTTTTCAACCGGATATGATGGTTTATCATGACGCCATTCACGATTATTCCACCAATGAGCCTACAATGGATGGCACTGCCAGTCTTACCTATTACCTTTCGGCTATGCAGAAAGAAGGAATGGTGCAATCCGGATTGAAAAAAGATAATAATGTATATATAAATGGTGGAATTGTACGTACCGATCCATCTAAAAAACAAATATCTTTGGTCTTTACAGCTGCAGATAAAGCTGACGGAGCTGATGCGATCATTGAGACACTTAAGAGAAACCACATTAAAGGAGGCTTTTTCTTCACCGGAGAGTTCTACGAAAAATACCCTGAAACCGTCAAAAAGCTTTTGCAAGAAGGACATTTAGTAGGAAGCCATAGCTACGGCCATTTACTCTACATGCCATGGGAAAATCGCGATTCTCTCTTGGTCAGTCGTAAAGAGTTTGAAGATGACATGCTAAAAAGTTATGCGACGATGCGTAAAGCAGGTATAGAATACCAAGATGCTCCTTTATACATTCCGCCATACGAATACTACAACAAAGAGATTTCAGCGTGGGCGAAAAATATGGGTATACAGGTTGTCAATTATACACCGGGCACTATGAGCAATGCCGACTACACAACCCCTGATATGAAAAATTATAGAAGTAGTAAATTCATCTATGATAATATCATGAAGATAGAAAAAGAGAAAGGGTTGAATGGATATTTGATGTTAATTCATTTTGGAACGGATGACCGGCGTATAGACAAATTTTACAATGGCTATCTGGATAAAATGATCAAGACACTCAAGCGTAAAGGATACTCATTTGTCCCTTTACGTGAAGCTGTCGAACTATAAATAAATGGAATCATATTTCAGGTTAAAGATAAAGGTTAGTTAGAAGTTATTATCAGAAGGTATTAAAGGTATATTCAATCGGTTTGTTTTCAGTAAACAAGTTCTCACCCCCAAGAGAGCTTGTTTATAAGTAAAGCTCCAAGCCTGTGAAGGTATGGAGCTTTTTCTATTTTTAAGAGCACCCTCTTATTTCAAGAAGTCGCTACTGCTTTGCAATAGCAGAAAAGGTTAAATTGCAGCATGAACCGCAGCCAAAAACGATTGGATATCAGCCTCGGTAGTATCGAAAGATGTAACCAGACGGATTTCATTAGCAGGCTCATTCCAGAAGTAGAAATAGTAAGACTCTAACAGTTTATCTATCACTTTACGGGGCATAGTAAGAAACAGCTGGTTGCTTTCCATCTTTTGGGTAAAAGAAACACCCGGGATACTAACTAATCCATTATAAAGATCAACAGCCATTTTATTGGCATGTGTAGCATTCTTCTTCCACAGTTCATCGGTCAGGTAAGCCGTAAACTGGCAAGATAAATAGCGAAGTTTAGATGCTAACTGAGCAGATTGTTTGCGAATATAACGTGCTTCCGCTTTTAAAGCGTCATTGAATACTATCACACTTTCACCAAGCATCAAGCCGTTCTTTGTTCCGCCAAAGCTCAACACATCGATGCCACAGTCCACTGTAAGTTCCTTGAAAGTTGCATTCAAAGCTACACAAGCATTCGCTAAACGGGCCCCATCCATGTGTACATACAAGCCATACTCATGAGCAAGTCCGGTCAATGCTTTAAGTTCCTCTACGGTATATATAGTACCCAGTTCGGTACATTGTGATATATAGATAGCCCCAGGTTGTGAATGATGTTGTTCACCAAAGTTTTTCAAATGAGGACGGATTAGCTCCGGTGTAAGTTTTCCATCGGTAGTAGCAATGGGACGGACATGACATCCGGTCATACGTGCCGGAGCGCCACATTCATCAACATAGATATGCGCAGTTTCAGCACATAGTATTGCATTATAAGGGCGAGTAGCTAACTGCAATGCAATAGCATTACTCCCCGTACCGTTGAAGACAAACAGAGGTTCACAATCTGAAGTAAACTCTTCTTTTACCTTCTTTACAGCCTCAACTGTCCATGGATCATCACCATATCCTATTGCATGATCCCGATTGGCAAGGTTCAAAGCCTCCATAACCAGAGGATGTACACCGGAATTATTATCCGAAGCAAAACTTCTCATAACATGTATCTATTTAATTTTTTAATGAATGTACAAAGGAACAAAAAAATCCGGTTACCATAAAAAAACAAAAGCGCAGAATATCCCATATCCGCGCTTTAATTATTCAACATAAACATATTGCTTATCCAATGTAGACATTAACTCCCAAATAGATGTAAAGTTCATCTTCATCCTGATAAAATTCAATTTTATCTTCACGAGCGAGCCATCCCAAAGCAGCGCCCAGCTCTTTATCTTTTAAACCGGACTTTCTTTTCAAAGTCCCATAATCCCACTTGGCATTATCGCTAAGTAATTTCCAAATTTTACCCGCATTCGAGCCAATCTCTCTTTTATCCATAATCCGCTTTAATTAAAAGGTTATTAATAAGGTAATCTTTGTCGGGTTGTCGAAATTGATATTCTTAACAGTAAAACTATTAAGTAATTGCCATATAACAAACCAATCGACTAAAAGGATTTCAATCTTAACTTAAATGTAGTATTTTTAAAATAATAAAGAGTTTTTTGTTACATAAAGAATAAAAAAAACTGTGGTGACTTCCATTGAGTCACCACAGTCTATCCAAATAACAATTAGCTTATAGAGAAAAGCAGTATTACATCATACCGCCCATGCCGCCCATACCTGGACCTCCCATCGGAAGTTCCGGTTTATCTTCTTTCTTTTCTACAATAACACATTCAGTAGTCAAAAACATGCCGGCAATAGAAGCTGCATTTTCAAGAGCCACACGGGTTACTTTAGCAGGGTCAACCACACCGGCTGCATGCAAATTCTCATACACGTCAGTACGAGCATTGTAACCGAAGTCAGCTTTACCTTCACGAACTTTCTGCACTACTACAGCACCTTCTTTGCCTGCATTGGCAACAATCTGGCGAAGCGGTTCTTCGATAGCACGCTTGATGATTTCAATACCGGTAGTTTCATCAGCATTATCACCAACAAAGCTATCCAAAGCTTCTAGTGCACGGATATAAGCTACACCACCACCAGCGACAATACCTTCTTCAATAGCAGCACGGGTAGCACGCAAAGCATCGTCTACACGATCTTTTTTCTCCTTCATTTCCACTTCACTGGCTGCACCTACATAAAGAACAGCTACGCCACCTGACAATTTAGCCAAACGCTCTTGAAGTTTTTCTTTATCATAATCAGACTTAGTTGAAGCAATCTGTGCTTTAATCTGCTCGCAACGTTCTTTAATATTTTGCTTGTCACCGGCACCATTTACAATGGTAGTATTATCTTTTGTGATAGTCACCTTTTCTGCAGTACCTAGCATTTCAATGGTAGCTTGCTCTAGCTTAAGACCTTTTTCTTCGCTGATTACCACACCACCGGTAAGGATTGCAATGTCTTCAAGCATTTCTTTACGACGATCACCAAATCCGGGAGCCTTCACAGCACAAATCTTCAACTGAGAACGAAGACGGTTTACAACCAAAGTTGTCAATGCTTCGCTATCTACATCTTCTGCTATTACAAGCAAAGGACGACCAGTCTGGACTGCCGGTTCCAATATAGGCAAGAAATCTTTCAAATTGGAAATCTTCTTATCGTAGATCAAGATATATGGCTTTTCCATTTCGCATTCCATCTTCTCCGTATTCGTAACGAAATAAGCGGAAAGATAACCACGATCGAATTGCATACCTTCTACCACACCGATGGTAGTATCAGTACCTTTAGCCTCTTCAATAGTAATCACACCATCTTTAGATACTTTACGCATAGCATCTGCAATCAATTTACCAATAACAGGATCATTGTTGGCAGAAACAGCAGCAACCTGCTCTATCTTATCATAATTGTCTCCTACTTTTTCCGACTGTTTCTTAATAGATTCAACAACCTTGGCAACTGCTTTATCCATACCACGTTTGATATCGATAGGACTTGCACCTGCTGTAACATTCTTCAAGCCTTCAGCCACAATAGCCTGAGCCAAAACTGTAGCGGTAGTTGTACCATCACCTGCATCATCACCGGTTTTAGAAGCTACTTCTTTCACCAATTGAGCACCTGTATTCTGATAAGGATCAGACAACTCAACTTCTTTAGCTACGGTTACACCATCTTTTGTAATATGAGGAGCACCAAACTTCTTTTCAACAATCACATTGCGTCCTTTAGGACCGAGTGTTACTTTTACTGCATTTGCGAGAGTATCAATACCCTTTTTCAATTGATCACGAGCATCAATATTGAATAATATTTCTTTTGCCATAACGCTTTTTTATTTACTTGTTTATAGATAAAAATTAACCTAACACTGCGAGTACGTCACTTTGACGCATGATAAGATATTTAGCACCTTCTACTTCGAGTTCGGTACCGGCGTATTTTCCATACAATACCGTATCGCCAGCTTTCAAAACCATTTCTTCATCTTTTGTACCGTGACCTACAGCCACTACTTCGCCTTTCAAAGGTTTCTCTTTTGCCGTATCAGGGATAATGATACCGCCAATTGTTTTCTCTTCTGCAGGTGCAGGAAGTATCAGCACTCTGTCTGCTAATGGTTTAATGTTCATAGTCTTTTGTTTTATATGTTATACATTATATTTTAATAATTCCGCTCATAAAAGCGGGACGTATATTAAATTACGAAAAGTATGCCAAATTGCGCAGAGTGTTTCTTTGTCAGTCACAACTGACAAAATGACAAGCATCTATTTTTTATTTTGCAACAAGTCTGCCAAACGATAGCGTCCCCGCTTGCGTGTCACCTTGCCATATTGTATGATATGTTGGGGACAAGTGTGCACACAACCCATACAATGAGTGCATACGTCAGACCATACAGGAAGTCCTTCTTTCAAATCTATATTGCCGACAGGGCATACTTTTACGCACGCACCACAGGACACACAGTCGCCTTCAATATGGAATCTCTCCGGATGAATACCCGACTTTACAAACAAGAAATTGATGGCATACGTTTTTAATCGTGGACAGGCACCTTCACGAACCTCCCACACTCTAGCACGCTTACATATAGCATCGGCTATCCGGGGGATACGCTCTTCGGTCTTACGGATTTTGGATAAAGCTTTATCGGGAGAATCGAGTTCGAACATGGGTATATAAGTATTCGGCATTACTACCGACCATGCAGCATCCAATCTGAAGTGAGCAGAAAACCGTTGCATACCCTTACCTGCATCATCACCACATGTACAAATGGCATAACGATAAATTTGCGAATTTAACTGTAAAGATGTAGCAAAATCGACCACGATCCGGGGAGCATACCATGAATGTATAGGGAAAACAAAGCCTATACGGCTTTCCTGAGAAAGATCGGGAATACTCTCATCCCCTTTTATTATATCGGCAATATTCACCACCTTATCGTGGATATATTCCGCTATCTTTTCGGCAACCCAACGAGAGTTACCATTTCCTGTGAAATAAAAAATCATATTTCTTTGTACTTTTATACAAAGTTACGTTTTGTTTCTGGATGGGCTATAGATTGAAGTATATATTTTCCTCGCAGAAGGAAAGTCCAACCATTAATAAACATTTTCCGCCTTAGCCACTTGTTGATATGACTCAGTTGTCTGGATAAGTGCATTACCCATAATGTACAGGAAAATAACAGCAATCAAAGTCATCAGCATACTAATAGCTGCATAACTGCTCAGTTTCTTAGTAAAGAATCTCATAACTGTGTTCTTTTATTTAATAACCACAGTAAAAATAGCAATTATAGGTTACAAAAGAACTGCAATATTGTTAAAAAAGCATTTCCGGGTCTATTATGAACACCCCGGAAAGCTTACTGATATGCTGGTATTACTTTTTATTTAAAATGAAAGTAAACATAAAGATCAATGCAAACCAAAGAACATATTGATCATAATAATAATCAACACTATAGTTGTGATCAGCACATAAAGCTTATCTTTCTCTATTGCAAAAGAGAATAGCGAAAAGATAACCCGTAAAACAGGAGTAGCGATCAAAACAATCAGTCCCAATTGTATAATAGCCGCACCATCAAATTGAAAAACATGGGATATAATTGTTGGGAACTCCCTTAGATATGCCGGAGCACCTGCAAAAACATTATGATGACCGGGAATAGCTTTATAATCGGGCACCACACCGGCGTGTTGAAACAAATAGATTATCCCACCGATAACAGTTATAATAGAAGCAACTACAACTCCGACACGCAAGAGCTTGCCTATGAGTGTATCGACATCATGCTGGGTAGTTAGTTTATTCATTTTAATCAAATTTTACCGGTTAAAGCATTGTAAATCATCTGAAGAGCCAACAATGTAATCAGGACACTAAAAATCATGCGCAATGTTCCGACTTTCACTTTCATCAAGATCTTTGAGCCAAAGAATGCCCCGATCAGCACACCGGGCACTATAGGCATAGCCAATCCCGGGTCAATATATCCCCGCTGTAAATAAATCACAGCACTGGCGGCGGCAGTAACCCCCACCATAAAATTACTTGTAGTAGTAGATACTTTAAAAGGTATTTTCATCACCGCATCCATAGCCAATACTTTCAGAGCACCAGATCCTATTCCCAAAATACCGGATAATATACCGGCAAGAGTCATTAAAGAGTATCCTCCCGCCACGCCATGAACATTATACTTTACAACACCATCTTTCGTAGGGTATGAGCCATTCAATTTTAAAACATTTGCCAATTTATCACTCGGAGCTGAAGGATCTAGAGTTGTATTCTTCTTGCGGACAGTCATCAATGCAGAGAATATTAGTATTCCACCAAAGATGAGCGCTATAATATTAGTAGGTAAATACATCGCTACCAATGCCCCGGCTACAGCACCGGTGGTGGTTGCTATCTCAAGAAACATGCCAATTCGCGTATTGGTAATCCCCTCACGAATGTAAGCTGCAGCGGCTCCCGAAGAAGTGGCAATAGAAGTTACCAATGCCGAACCAACGGCATAGCGCATATCTACGCCAAAGCCCAATGTCAAGAGTGGTATGATTACGACACCTCCACCAAGACCGGTAAGAGACCCCAATAGTCCTGCACAAATAGCTCCAACAAACAAAATAAGGGTGAAAATACTTATATCCATATCAACAAACAATTAATTAAAAGAATAATAAGAGACAGCCTTCACGCCATGAAGACTGTCTCTTATCCACAAAGTATATTTTTATCTATTTATTAAAGAGATCAGCTCATCAGTAGTGACAAGTGTTTGCTCTCCCGATTCCATGTTCTTCAAGGTAATCTTACCTTCATTCATTTCATTTTCACCAACTAAAGCCACAAAAGGAATACTCTTGGCATTGGCGTAACTCATTTGTTTTTTCATTTTAGCAGCATCCGGATATATTTCGGCACGAATACCCTCAGCTCTTACTTTCGCCAAAGCATTGATGGAATAAGCTGCTTCTTTATCACCAAAATTTATAAATAACAGTTGGGTACCGTTCACAGCTTCTTTAGGGTATAATTCCAATTGATTGAGTACATCGAATATACGATCGGCCCCGAATGAAATACCGACACCGGATACTCCTGCCATGCCAAATACTCCGGTCAGATTATCATAGCGTCCACCACCCGTTATACTACCAATCTGCACATCCAAAGCCTTCACTTCAAAGATTGCACCGGTGTAATAATTTAAACCACGTGCTAGAGTCAAATCAAGCTCTATTTCATTGGTCATACTCAATCCCGAAAGGGTCTTTAGAATGAACTCGCTTTCCTCCACTCCTTTCAGGCCCGTTTCACTTTCGGCAAGTACCTGTTTCAAAACAGTCAGTTTCTCTTCGTTTGTACCACTCAATAGAATGATCGGCTGCAATTTGGCAATAGCCTCATCACTAATACCTTTTTCCTTCAACTCTGCATTCACATTATCAAGTCCGATTTTATCCAACTTGTCAATGGCAACGGTTATATCCACAATCTTATCTGCTTCGCCTATCACCTCGGCAAGTCCGGTAAGGATCTTCCGGTTATTAATCTTAATGCATACACGGATACCAAATCGAGTGAATACAGCATCAACAATCTGCATCAACTCCACTTCATTCAACAAAGAATTGCTACCCACAACGTCGGCATCACATTGGTAGAACTCGCGGTAACGTCCTTTCTGAGGACGATCGGCACGCCAAACCGGCTGAATTTGATAGCGTTTGAAAGGGAAAGTAATCTCTTCGCGATGCATCACTACATAACGGGCAAAAGGCACGGTAAGATCATAACGAAGGCCTTTCTCACAGAACTTGCTGGCAAGTTTAGCCGCATTCCTTCCCAATAATTCTTCATCCGTGATACCGGAGAAATAATCTCCCGAATTCTGTATCTTAAACAGAAGTTTGTCACCCTCATCTCCATACTTTCCCATTAGCGTGGAAAGCATTTCCATAGCGGGGGTCTCTATCTGCTGAAAACCATAAAGATGATATACTTCACGAATTGTATTGAATATATAGTTTCGCTTCGCCATTTCAACTGGCGAAAAGTCACGTGTTCCTTTGGGAATACTGGGATTTGCAGCCATAATCTATCAAATGTATTTAAAAAGTAGGCTGCAAAGTTACAGGTTTTTGTCGAGAGTATAAAAGCTGAGCGGGTTGTTTTATGTAAATCAGATGAAAAGAATGTAATAAGATGTCATAAAGCATTCATTGATTGTCCACTTTCAAGAAATACGTTCATTATCGGACACAACCCAACCTAACATACATCTGATTATCAAATGATTAAAACAACGGCATTCTTTTTGGATAGAAATAGAAAAACAATTAAATTATAATAACTATGCTAAAAGATGGAATGATTATTAAGAGACTGGTGTACACACTACTCATTTTACTTGTTTGCAACTTCAATGTATGCAAAGCTCAGGCAATAAGTTCAAAAGAAGCATTCAATAAGACGTATAAAGCATTGGGCACGGAACTAAATCAAGCTCTAAATGAAAAGAACTATGCAAAAGCAGAACAGCTTAATAAAGTTATCATCTCTAATTATGAAAGCCTTCCTGACTCGTTACGTAAAGAGATTTGGTTCAATTATGGAGGGCAATACTATAATGTGGCTTGCTACGAATCTCTCCAAAACAAGAAAAAAGAAGCATTGAAACACTTTGAGCTTGCTTATAAGAATGGATACGTCAGCTATAAACATATTCTTGAAGATACAGATTTAGACAATATACGAAAGAGTAGAGAATTCAAAAAGATACTTGCGAAAATCAGAGAAGAAGGGGATTATCTGTACATTTTACAAAAATCATCTTCATACGCACAAAACGAACGTACGGACACTTTGCCTCAATTTACTTATATGGATGCCAATGACAGTAACTTGATTCGCGTACGCGAATATTTCAAATTAGATAGTGTAGCTGGTAAAGGGGACGAAATCTCTAAAATAAAAAACATACTCACGTATATACACAACAAAATTCGACACGACGGACAGCATGAAAACCCCAAAGGACGGAATGCCATAGCACTTGCCGAGCCATGTAAAGATGGTTCACGTGGACTGAACTGCCGTGGTTTAGCAATAGTACTCAATGAATGTTACCTGTCGATGGGGTTCAAATCACGATTTATCACATGCCTACCTAAAAAGTACATCAACGATTGTCATGTAATCAACGCCGTATATTCTAAAACATTGAACAAATGGATATGGATTGATCCAACCAATAACGCGTGGGTTATGGACGAAAAAGGGAACTTACTGAGCATACAGGAAGTTCGCGAACATTTACGGAAAGGGTTGCCTTTAGTTTTGAACAAGGAGGCCAACTGGAACAATAAAGAACAAACCACTAAGGAAGATTATTTAGATAATTACATGGCTAAAAATCTATATTACTTATCGTGTACACTCTCAAGTGAATTTGGTGCTGAAGATAGACCATTCCGTGCCAACTATTATACAGCTCTTATGCCAACCGGTTATAATAACGATGTCGAGAAAGGTTCATATATCGTCAATGATGACAATTGGTTTTGGCAAACGCCCAATTGAAAAACGCATCATTAATACATAGAATCGGTAATCTACTAGCCATCATTTTTTCAGGTCCAATTCACCTTGGAAGCTTATAGATTGCCGGTTCTGCATATTCACAGATATCGAAGAAGAGCCATTCGCAAAAACATCGATGCTGAAATCATATCTATCTTCAGAATTGCGAACGAAGAATTTCACTTTGGCAGTTCCTTTCTTGTCCCATTCAATTTTATATCCGGTAAAAGGTGCCTTGAAGTTTAGTCCGTCTCCACCACCATAAGGGATGGAGTACGCCCTGCCATAGTAGGGAAGATAAGAAACCACAGAATCATTCCGTACCTCCAACGAATATGGGGATGTAAGAAATACCGTTTTCCCGGTAGTTGGAATAGCCTGACTCACTTCTACTTTATATTTATGAGAAAGAATAAGTTCCTTTACCGCCTTTTCCTTTTGCTCCTTTTTATCTTGTTTGTTTTGTGAAAAAAGGATGGCTGTACCCAAAAACATGAACACTGCAAAAGCTAAAATGAATTTAACCGGTTTCATAGTCGCTGATTTAGTTGATTATGAAGAAATAACAAAGACGGGCAATGTAAAGGGTTATCAAATGAAGGCTTTTTAATATTATTTAATGGCATACAACTGCCATAGTAGACAAATCGCTCTACATATTCCAAAAACAGATGGTGTGTTTGTACCAAAGCGATGGTCTGTTTACCTCCAACAGACGGTCAGTTAAGCCTCAACACACCATCTGTTGAGCATGAACAGACCATCTGTTTCATCCGGTAAAAGAATGCTCCCGCCGATATAAAAATAAGGTCGGCCAATCTTTAACGACTGGCCGACCTTATTATATTATTTATCTCAATAAAGAGAAAATATTAATTTCTACTACGTCCCATAAAGACCATTATATAATAGATCAATGTGGCTAACGAGCCCAATGCAGCTACCACATAAGTGTATGCAGCAGAACGAAGAGCGTCTTCTGCTTGGGAATGATTATAAGAATTAGTTATTCCCGAGCGACTCAACCACACCAGCGCACGCTTACTGGCATTGATCTCAACCGGAAGAGTGATGAAACTGAACAATGTGGTCATTGCAAACAGAATAATACCGACAAGCAATAGCTGCGGAAAAGACTGAAGCATCAGTATACCTCCAAGTAACAGCCATGTCATCCACTGCGAAGCAAATGAAACCACAGGGACTAGTTTGCTACGCATAGCCAACGGAGCATAAGCTTGAGCATGTTGCACCGCATGTCCACATTCATGAGCAGCTACAGCGGCAGCCATCACGCTGTCTCCTTCATACACACCTTCACTCAAATTCACTGTCTTATTGGCAGGATTATAGTGATCGGTCAAATGTCCGGGAGTATGAGTCACTTCAACATCATAGATGCCATTGTCATGCAACATCTTCAACGCCACATCCCTACCTGTCATGCCATTATTTAAAGACACTTTGGAGTATTTCTTAAATTTACTCTGCAGGTTCATCTGCACCAGCCAGCTCACCAGAGCTACTCCAATAAAAATAATCCATTGCATTCCTATCATTCCAGTTCCCATAATTTAGTTTTTATTTTAACTATTAAAACACGCTTTTCTTATCATCATACAAATAGTTTGCCAAAAATAAAGGGAAACTGCTATAAATCTGACAGTTTCCCCTATATTTTATGAAGAATTAAGTACTAAGCCTCTTCAATATAACGTTCTATGGTCTGTGCACGGTCCGGTCCCACCGAAACGATCTTCACTGGTACACCCAATTGTTCTTCCAAGAAAGAGAGGTATGCGTTAAATTCCTCAGGGAATTCATCTTCACTCTGCATCTTTGTCATGTCAGTCTGCCAACCCGGAAGTTCCACATACACCGGTTCAACACCTTCATTGATGTCATAAGGAAAGAAATCCACTTCTTCACCGTTGATATTGTATGCCACGCATGCTTTGATTGTTTCGAAAGTATCAAGAACATCACTCTTCATCATGATCAGTTTTGTTACTCCGTCTACCATAATGGCATACTTCAATGCCACAAGATCAATCCATCCGCAACGGCGCTTACGACCGGTTACCGAACCGAATTCATGTCCCAACGTACAAATCCTGTCACCAACTTCATCGAATAATTCGCTTGGGAAAGGACCTGCACCTACACGCGTACAATAAGCTTTGAAGATACCGTAAACCTCGCCGATTCTATTGGGGGCAACTCCAAGTCCTGTACAAGAGCCTGCACAAATTGTGTTAGAAGAAGTAACAAAAGGATAAGAACCGAAATCAACATCCAGCATTGTCCCTTGCGCACCTTCACACAAGATACTTCTGCCTGAGTTAAGCAAGCGGTTAATCTCATGTTCACTGTCCACCAAATTGAATTCCTTGAGGTATTCAAGACCTTCAAACCATTCTTTTTCAAGTGGTGCCAAGTCATATTCAAAATTCAAGCTTTTCAATATCTGTTCGTGACGAGCCTTAACTGCTGCATACTTTTTATCAAAGTCATGAAGGATGTCACCTACACGTATACCGTTACGACTTACTTTATCGGTGTAAGTAGGACCGATGCCCTTACCTGTCGTACCCACTTTGGCATCACCTTTAGCCGCTTCATAAGCAGCATCCAGCAATCGGTGGGTAGGAAGAATGAGATGAGCTTTTTTGGAAATATGAAGGCGATCTTTCAGTCTATGTCCCGAAAGCTCCAATGCTTCCGCTTCAGCTTTAAAAAGAGCAGGATCGAGTACTACTCCATTACCGATAATATTAACTTTATCACCTTGGAAAATTCCGGAAGGAATGGAACGAAGCACATACTTCTGTCCTTCAAACTCCAATGTGTGGCCGGCATTTGGTCCTCCTTGGAAACGTGCAATTACATCGTATCTGGGGGTTAATACGTCGACGACTTTACCTTTACCCTCGTCTCCCCATTGCAATCCTAATAGAACATCTACTTTCATTTTTCTTTCTTATAATTATTATTCTTTTTCTTTCTTTTGTTAGCCCGATCGCATTTGCTGCATAAGCCGTAGATATATAAAGAATAATGCGACAAATAAAACCGGCTTAATTTAGTACCTTCAATAGCCCGCTGTAAATCTTCATTCTGATACTCCGTCACTTTGCCACACTGTGTGCAGATTAAATGATGATGGGTATCACGATTGTAGCATTTCTCATATTGAGAAGAATTTCCGAACTGGTGTTTAATGACCAGATGAGCATTGATAAGTAATATGATTGTATTGTATAGTGTAGCACGACTTACTCTGAAATTGCCTTGGTCGGCCATCAAAGTATATAAGGTATCAATATCAAAATGTCCTTCAACAGAATAAATGGTATCGAGTATGGCGTAACGTTCAGGAGTCTTCCGATGCCCGTTAATATTCAAATATTCGGTGAATATCTGCCTTACCGTATCTTTCACATTTTGGCTATCCATTATAGCATCAAAGTTTTTTAACCGCCAACAAAGTTAATCCTTTTTTGCAGAAAGCAAATGAGAAGACTGACATTTTTTAAATGGAAAGACGCGGAACAGCTCGTATTGTTAAGCAATTCCGCGTCTTTGTATGCATAATACAAGATAGATCGAATCAATCTTGTATAAGTTCCTTAACCTTATTATATAAAAGCACTTCATTATCCCGGGAGGAATTTTCCATCTCTTCTACTTTCCGGCAAACGCGAAAAGCATATTCTTCGCTATGTTGCATATAACGACTGATGGCAGTCATCACCGCGCTACGTACGTGGTATGACCCCGACAAAAAGGCACATATAGCTTGATCAAGAAACTCTTCCGATACGCGCTCGGACATATCACCTTTCTTTATCAGCAAACGCGCTATCGTGAGAAAGCCACAAACCTGCATATATTCCCGTTCATCCGCTATCCACTGAAAAGATTTGGCAGCGGCATAAGGTAAATGCTGAAATAAATTCATACAGGTGATTTCTGCTATCTCTACATTTCGTATATCTTCCACCCAAATATCTGCGATCTCCGGATAGAAAGTGTCAATGGGTTGTAGCAGACCGGCAAGTATCTTGCATTCACGAATATCTTCTTTCCATAATGCTTGAGCCAGTGCATGATTTTTCTCATAAGAGGATGCTATTTCCTTAATACGGGGAAGTTCCACACCAAAATTAAGTTTATATACCAGCCCCTTCTCACGCATACTCTGCGACACGGCACCATTCATAAAGAGACGAAGCTGTGTTTTTATATCTTTTATTTGTTCTTGTATATCCATTACTTCATGTTATTAAGAGGGAAATGCCCCCTGTCTCATTATCAATTCCAAGAAGGTAAGGTGGAATAATCTTTGCTATAGCGTAACATCTGCTCGGTATAACCTTCATCATATACCACCTTTACATCTTTTATCTCACCATTACTACCCAACACCGGTTCGTATTTAGGATTTACAAAGCCTTTATATGGAGCTAAATTCAATTTCTTATAGCGCTCCAATATTTCAGCATGAAGAACGGGATCTACTTTTACCGCATAATCTTCTACTAAATCATGAGCCGCTGCATAATCTCCGGTAGATTTTATCCGCTGAATTTCAGCCAACAACTCACCAAATAAGTGGCGGAGTTTCTGATAATCATTAATCACCACATAAGTCTTACCATTCTTTTTTATGAGCTCAACTACATTTTGCGGCTTGCCTTTCTCATACACCCAACGGGCAATCAATTGCCTGTTTCGCATGTGTGCCTCTTCAATGCTGTTACCTGGCACAATACGCACCAACTGAGTCATTAGGCCGTTCATTAAATATTTGTAGTATTCAGCTTTATAAGCATCCATATTCGGCGTTAAACCCAGATCAACCAACTTTTTATCGGCTACATAATACAATCCGAACAAATCGGCGCGTGCTTCTTCAATGGTAGAGCCATAGGCTTTCAAAGCATCCGGGTCAACTCCGGGGAGTAATTTCCCCGAACCATGCCCAAGACACTCATGAAGATCGGTATGCAGTTCATCGGTCAGATCGGCATAGCTATTTATTAATTCAAGTTCTTTGGGACTGACGACAAATTCTTCATCAAACCCACTTCCGTGAGCTGCTTTGTTATACGCATCCGTAATATTACCGATAGTAACAGACTTTGATCCATGTTGACTACGTATCCAATTCGAATTCGGCAAATTAATACCAATAGCTGTTGCCGGATACAGATCGCCGGCCAATATTGCGGCAGTGATTACTTTTGCTGTAACCCCCTTCACTTTTTCTTTCTTAAACTGCTTATCTACAGGAGAATGATCTTCAAACCATTGAGCATTTCCACTAATGATTTCCGTACGATGAGTCGCATCCAAGTCTTTAAAATTTACCAGCGATTCCCAACTGGCTTTCATACCAAGGGGATCTCCGTAACTTTCTGTAAATCCATTGACAAAATCAATAAGCGAATTGATATCTTTCAGCCATAAAATGGCATAATCATCAAAGGTTTTCAAATCTCCGGTGTTGTAAAAATCCACTAACTTCTCAATTACGGCTTTTTGCTCCGGATTCTCTGCTACAGCCTCGGCCTTCTTCAACCAATACACAATCTTTTCAATTGCAGCACCGTAAAGGCCTCCTACTTTCCAGACCTTTTCCTCTACTTTTCCATTGACTTTAACCAAACGGCTGTTGAGTCCATAAGAAATAGGCGTCTCATCACTGGGGTTTTTCAAAGCATTATAAAAGTCTTCCGCCTCTTGTTGAGTTAGCCCATCATAATAATTACAAGCAGAAGTCTTTATTAAATCCTCCCCTGCTGCCTGATTTACCCGCTTAGGCATAATTGCAGGATCAAATATCACAGGAGATATCACATCAAATAACTGTTCTGGTGATTGCCCTGAAGATAGTGGCAACATCTTTTTATCTATACTCAATATGGCTTGTTTAAAGAATTCAGGAGCAAATCCCGGGACAAACTTTTCAGAACCATAATGATGATGAATACCATTAGAAAACCAAACCCTCTTCAGATAAATCTCCATTGCTTTAAAGTCGGCAGAAGTTCTATCTCCCTTATAACCGGTATAAACGGCTTCCAAAGTCCGACGTATGGTCAGATTATATTTTCCGTTTTGGTCAAACAGGATATCACGACCCTGCAGTGCAGCTTCTGTAAGATAGTACACCAGCTTCTTTTGTTGAAGCGATAATTTCTCAAAACCGGGAACCCGGTAACGTAAAATTTGTAAATCGGCAAACTGTTCCACTGTATATTTAAAGTTATCTGCTCGGGCTGTTATTTGTTTAGCATTGCCGCAAGCTGCAAGCAACGCGACGGCGACACATGTCATCAGTCGTTTCTTCATAATAAGGAAAAACTTGCGTTAATAATAGGTCTTATTAAAAAAGGAAAAAGGAATTATCCCGGATATATAAGGTCCGGAATACTTCCTTTTCAATTAGTTCTATACGCAGATTATTTCTTATCTGCGTGTTGTTTACGGTACCCGTTAGGGGTTTCTCCCACGTTCTTGTAAAATGCAGCATAAAAAGACTGGCGATTAGCAAAGCCAACCATTGTGCTGATTTCCTCCACATTTTTGTCGGCATATCTCTTATCCGTCAAATAATGTTTTGCATCTTTTACTCTGTATTCATTCAGCAAGCATGAATAATTCATACCAAAACGAGAATTAACAACAGCTGACAAATAACGAGTATTGGTCTTCAATTCTTTTGCCAAATCTTTGGCAGAATAATCTGGATCCTTGTACTTTTTCTGTACAACGACGATATTCAATATCCGGTCGTACAACTCATCTGCCAATTCCGGACGTATCAACGAACGGTAAGCGGCATTTTTCTCCTTTTTCTCACGCAGGTTGTAAGGGCGCTTCTTTGGAGATTCTTCCATTTTTTTGTTTTCTAAATCACTCATTGAATTAACTGGTTAGGGTTTGTTTAAACAAAAGTCATAAGGATAAATCCTTTCACTACACAAAAGTCTGACATTTTTTTAAAATATACAATTCCGTATCATATTTTTTTATATATAAACACCTAAAAAGGGGTGGAATTATTAAGAACACTACATATAATAAGAAACTTTAACAGTTAACACTCCTTTTTTTACAAAACAAGAAGACGTTTTGAATTTGTATCATATACAATAATTAATGTAACTTTGTCGACATATATTAAAATGAAAATGCTCCACACTCTAAAACATTTCTTTGGTTACGACAGTTTTCGTCCCCTACAAGAAGATATTATTCAAACTATATTGGCAGGTAAAGATAGTTTAGTACTAATGCCAACCGGAGGAGGAAAATCCATCTGCTACCAGCTGCCAGCTCTGTTAAGTGAAGGGACTGCCATTGTTGTCTCACCTCTTATCTCTTTAATGAAAGATCAAGTGGAGACGCTTAACGCCAATGGCATTGCAGCCGCAGCATTGAACAGCAATAACGACGAAACTGAAAATGCGAATATCCGCAGAGCATGCATGGGAGGTAAACTAAAGCTATTGTACATATCTCCGGAGAAATTAATAGGAGAAGCTAATTACTTGTTAAGGGACATGCACATCTCTTTATTTGCTGTAGATGAGGCGCATTGTATTTCACAGTGGGGACATGACTTCAGACCGGAGTATGCCCAAATGGGATTCTTACACGAGACGTTTCCGAATGTACCAATTATAGCTCTCACTGCGACAGCAGATAAAATAACACGTGAAGACATTGTTCGTCAACTACATTTGAAAGAACCTAAAATATTTATTTCATCTTTCGACCGTCCAAACCTAAGTCTGACTGTAAAAAGAGGTTACCTGCAAAAAGAAAAGTCAAAAACCATACTTGAGTTCATATCCAGGCACGATGGAGAAAGCGGCATTATATACTGCATGAGCCGCAGCAAAACAGAAACAGTAGCTCAATTATTACAAAAACATGGAATTCGGGCAGCTGTTTACCATGCAGGATTATCACCCAAAGAACGCGACAAGGCGCAAGCCGATTTTATTAACGACCGTATACAAGTAGTCTGCGCGACTATTGCTTTCGGTATGGGAATAGATAAAAGTAATGTAAGATGGGTTATACATTATAACTTGCCTAAAAGTATTGAAAGTTTCTATCAGGAAATAGGACGTGCTGGTCGTGATGGAATGCCCAGTGATACAGTTCTTTTCTATTCACTTTCCGACCTGATTCTATTAACCCGGTTCGCAACCGAAAGCGGGCAACAAGATATCAATCTTGAAAAACTACAACGGATGCAACAATATGCAGAATCTGATATATGCAGACGCCGCATTTTGCTAAGTTATTTTGGAGAAACGAGTACCGAAGATTGTGGAAATTGCGATGTGTGCAAGAATCCACCTCAACGCTTCGACGGTACGGTAATTGTACAAAAAGCATTAAGTGGCATTGCTCGTACCAATGAGCAGGTAGGAATACAGTCGCTGATTGATATTCTGAGGGGTACGATGGGAACAGGAATTACGAGCAAGGGATATCAACAGTTAAAAACATTCGGCGCAGGACGCGATATTCCAGGAAGAGATTGGCAAGACTACCTCTTGCAAATGCTACAACTGGGGTATTTTGAAATAGCATATAATGAGAATAATCACCTAAAAATAACATCCAGTGGAAATGATGTATTGTTCGGAAGGACGAAAGCGCAGCTAGCCGTAATTCGCCGCGAAGAAACGGGCAAAAAGAAAACGAAAAAGACTACTACAAAAGAGTTGTCGCTAGATCTACCAAGTATAGAAAATACCGATTTGTTTGAAGCTCTCCGCCAATTGCGCAAGAAATTAGCCGATGAAGACATGCTACCTCCATATATCGTTTTATCGGATAAAGTCCTACATACACTAAGCACTCTACGACCGAAAAGTGTCGAAGACTTCGGAAATATTAGCGGTATAGGTGATTATAAAAAGAAAAAATACGGTAAAGAATTTGTTTCATTAATTAGGGAATATCTATAAAAAAACGTTATCGACTCTGTCGCAACAGTTCTTTTATATCCACACGCGAAACACCTAATGAAACAGCTTTTTCAAAATCTCTTTTAGCCATATCTTTTTTCTTCCGTGCAAGATAAATCTGCCCACGCATCAGGTAAGCTTCAGGCTCTTCCGGTTTAAGCTTAATCGCTTCTTCCAAATCAAGTAAAGCAAGATCATCGTGCTTCAAATCCCTTTCAACACCTGCGCGAGCTGAATAAAGAGCTGCATCTTCTGGGTTTTCTACAAGCATCTTATTAAAGATATCCAGAGCTCTTGCCAAACGGCCTTCTTTTTGCTCCAGAGTAGCTAATCCAAACCTACCGGCGTAATCTAACGGATAAGCTTTGAGCAAACTATCATAATCAACCCTTGCCGATTTATAATCTCTAGCCCGCATGTAAATATACGCCCGCATCTGCAAAGCTTCTTTATTGTTTTTCTCGCGATCGAGAATCAAAGAATAATCAACTTGGGCAAAGTTATCTTTACCCTGTTCCAAATAAAGAGCAGCTCTGTTTAAGAGAATAGGAACTGACAGCGGAGCAATATTTAAAGCATAAGTATAAGAATCTATAGCATCATCGTACTGCCTTTGACGCCGCTGTATTGTTCCTAAATTAGAGAAAAGCAATGCATTGTGCGGATTGGCAGGTTCAAGTTTTAATGCTTGCCGAATAACCTCTTCAGCAAGCTGTAGGCTATCCTGACCAAACAGTTCGCTGGCACGGTCGCAAAGTTTGCCATAGTTCTGTGAAATCACAGGCAAGCACGAAAAAGAAACGAATATGAGTAAGTAGAAAAATTTCTGCATGATATAATGTTATTCGACTAAACTAAAAAATAATACAAAATATTAGGTGTAAATAATTGAAGTCTAATCCAAAGGATAGGTTTCAAAAGCAAACAGCTCCGTAGAAAGATATCTTTCACCTGTATCGGGAAGAAGGACAACAATCCGCTTATCGGCAAATTCCGGACGTAAAGCAATCTGCCGGGCTGCATAAAGTGCGGCACCGGATGAAATACCAGCCAATACCCCTTCAGTGGCGGCAAGATCACGCCCACCACGGATAGCTTCGTCATCGGGAACGGGAAATACCTCATTAATGACGGAAGGGTCATAAATAGCCGGAATAAAATTCGCACCTATACCTTGTATGCGATGAGTTCCTGGCTTCCCACCTTCCAAAATTGGAGAAGCTTCCGGTTCAACTGCAACAATGTAAATATCCGGATTATGTTTCTTTAATGCACGTCCTACCCCACACACAGTCCCTCCTGTACCTACTCCGGCCACAAAAACATCAACTTTACCATCTGTATCATCCCAAATTTCTTCTCCTGTAGTAAGCAGATGGGCTTTTGGATTGGCTGGGTTTTCGAACTGTTGCAAGATTATCGATCCCGGAATTTCAGTATTTAATTCACGAGCTTTGGCAATAGAGCCAGCCATTCCCGCCATACCGTCTGTCAGGACAATATCGGCACCAAAAGCTTTTAATAGATTACGGCGTTCCAAACTCATGGTTTCGGGCATGGTAAGAATCAAACGGTATCCTTTTATTGTAGCCACCATAGCCAAACCCACTCCTGTATTTCCGCTGGTAGGTTCTATTATTGTAGCTCCCGGCTTAAGAAGCCCGCGTCCTTCAGCATCCTCAATCATTGAAAGCGCCACACGATCTTTCACACTTCCGGCAGGGTTGAATGATTCCAATTTAACAATAAGCTCTCGCTTCAAACCATATTTATTACTATATCCAGACACTTTCATAAGTGGCGTATGACCAATAAGATCTGTCAGTTTTTCGGCAATTTTCACCATAACGATCAAAGAATTAATAAGTCGTGTTATTGAATACCAGTAGTTATAATCCCTATTTATAGGTATTATGCCCCAAAGATAGGCAAAAAACTATTCGAATATTCCGTTGTTATATTTCTATCACGTAATTTTGCTTAAACATTATACACATATAACACTTGAGGTTATGACACACGAACATCATCACCACAATACAGCCAACACAGAATCGCTAAATAAGGCCTTCATCATTGGCATAGTTTTGAATCTGTTTTTCGTCGCCACCGAATTTAGCGCCGGATTTTGGTTTAATTCACTCGCTCTGCTATCGGATGCAGGGCACAATCTGAGTGATGTTGTTAGTCTTGTATTGGCATTAATAGCCTTCCGACTCGCTAAGATCAAGGCGAACAGCAACTATACATACGGATATAAGAAAAGTACTATCCTAGTGTCTTTACTCAATGCCGTTATACTGTTAGGTGCTGTAGGTGCGATTATAGTAGAGAGTATCCACAAACTCAGATATCCGGAGCCAGTTCCCGGAGGAGCCATCGCATGGGTGGCAGGTGTAGGAGTTTTTATAAATGCATTCACGGCCTTCTTATTTATGAAAGACAAAGAAAAAGACCTGAATGTAAAAGGAGCCTATCTCCACATGGCAGCTGATGCACTCGTTTCGATCGGAGTGTTAATTGCCGGCATCATTATAAGTTACACGGGATGGTACATTATCGACCCGATCATCGGGCTGGTAGTAGCTACTGTGATACTGATTTCCACATGGAACTTACTCCATGACAGTTTACGTCTGACTCTCGATGGTGTTCCATCGGGTATCGATAGTCAAAAGGTAGTGAAAACAATCCGAACAATTGAGGGAGTAACCGATATACACCACGTACATATATGGGCAATAAGCACCACCGAGAATGCGCTAACAGCACACATCGTATTAAAAGAAGCCAATCGAATGGAAGAGATTAAGCATCTTATTCGAGAACAACTGAAGATTTTTAATATAGAACATGCCACATTGGAATTCGAAACATCTGATGAACATTGCGAAGCTACCTGCAACTGTAATACCACGCAAAGCCGTTGAGCTTTATATACAAAAAAGCCGGCTCTTATCGAGCCGGCTAATATATAGATATATAATAGAAACTGCTTGGAAATTAATTTTGCTTTATATAATCTACAATCCACTCTCCTACTTCTTTTGTCCCATATTTTGCTCCACCCTCCATTTGTATCTCAGGAGTACGGACATTTGCGTCCAATGAAGCATCTACGGCTTTGCGAATCAATGCACCTTCCGCTTTCATATCAAAGTATTCGAATAACATCGCAACAGACAAGATCTGAGCTAGCGGATTAGCAATATTCAATCCTTTTGCTTGTGGCCATGAACCATGAATCGGTTCAAATACGGGAGTACTCTCACCCGTAGAAGCTGATGGCAACAATCCCATAGAACCGCTGATACAAGATCCCTCATCCGTCAAAATATCACCAAAAGTGTTTTCCGTAACCATTACATCAAAGAATTTAGGTTCCTGAATCATACGCATGGCAGCATTGTCCACATACATATAGTCGGTTGTAACTTCCGGATATTGAGGAGCCATTTCCTGTGCAATTTGTCTCCAAAGACGGCTACTTGCAAGAACATTAGCTTTATCCACCACCGTAAGGTGTTTATTACGCTTCATAGCATACTCAAAACCAACCTTCAATATACGTTCTATTTCAGGACGCGTATACAAATTGGTGTCGTAAGCTTTATCATTATCCTGATATTTCTCACCAAAATACATTCCACCTGTTAATTCACGGATACAAAGGAAATCAGCTCCGTCTACCAACTCTGCACGTAAGGGTGATTTATAAAGCAGACACTTAAATGTTTGTACAGGACGAATATTTGCAAATAAGCCTAATTTCTTACGCATGGCAAGCAAACCTTGTTCAGGACGAACCTTTGCTGTAGGATCATTGTCAAACTTCGGATCACCTACCGCCGAAAATAATACGGCATCAGCGCTTTTACAAGCTTGATAAGTCGCTTCCGGAAACGGATCACCAACTTTATCTATAGCGTCTGCACCACAGATGGCATATTCATAACTTACTCCATGTCCGAATTTCTCACAAACGGCAGACATCACATCAACGCCTACCACCGATATTTCAGGACCTATACCATCACCGGCCAACACTGCAATTTTAAAATCCATATTCTTTTTTATTTTTGTACTAATGATTAATGTTATTCTTTCTCTTGTTCGTATGTCGACTCTATGATATTGAGCATTTTCACCGTTGCTTTAATAGCAGCTTCCGTTTGGTCGGCATCCAACCCACGGGTACGAAATACTTTATCTTCAAAGTTCCATGTAATAACCGTTTGAACAAACGCATCAGTTCGGCCTCCGGGAGGAATGCTAACCGCGTAATTAGTCAGCATCGGAAATTTACGCCCGAGGCTTGTCTTATATACTTTGCGTAAAGCCCGTACAAAAGCGTCATATTGTCCGTCACCACTAGAACTTGCCTCATACTCTTTACCATTGATCTCAATCTTCAAAGTAGCCATTGGTTTTAAACCATAAGCCAGATTTACAATATAACTCTTCAGATTTACTCTTTCATTCATTACGCTATGCTTCAACACGTCGGATACGATGTAAGGCAGATCTTCCTGGGTTACCAACTCCTTCTTATCTCCCAATTCGATGATACGCTCCGTGACCTTCCTCATAGACTGTTCATCCAAGTCCAGTCCTAAGTCTTCAAGATTCTTGCGTATATTGGCTTTCCCGCTATTTTTGCCCAAAGCATATTCACGCTTCCGTCCGAAACGCTCAGGTAGCAAGTCATTGCAATAAAGATTACTTTTATTGTCTCCATCAGCATGTACACCGGCCACCTGAGTAAAGACATTCTCGCCGACAATAGGCTTATTAGCCGGAATCATGATACCCGAATAAGATTCCACTACACGACTCACCTCATTCAACCGGCTTTCGTCAATATTGGTTTTAGCAGCGAAATGATCATGGAGTATAGCTTGTACACTTGCAAGCGGAGCATTACCGGCACGCTCCCCCAATCCATTTATTGTAGTATGCAATCCTTTTGCCCCACTGAGTACTGCAGCAAGAACATTACTTACCGCCAGATCATAATCGTTATGAGCGTGAAAATCAAAATGGACATGGGGATAGCGCTTGAGCATTTTTCTCATGTATTCAATCACCTGTAATGGGTTCAGTATGCCCAATGTATCAGGTAGCATATATCGTTTAATTTCCGAGTTGATCAAAGCATCTACCAATTGAAAAACATATTCGGGAGAGTCTTTCATCCCATTGCTCCAATCTTCAAGATAAACATTAACTTCCAAGCCGGACTCATTAGCATAATCCACAACAGCCAAGATATTTTCAATATGCTCTTCGGGCGTTTTCCTCAGTTGAAAAGTGCAATGCTTTAAAGAACCCTTACAAAGCAAATTTATAACCCTGCATCCCGTGGCATGTATCCAATCCACCGAAGTATGTCCATCAACAAATCCCAAGACCTCGACTTTAGAAAGCAGACTACGCCTGGCAGCCCAATCGCATATCATTTTTACTGCATCAAACTCACCGTCTGAAACCCGGGCGGAAGCAACTTCCACCCGATCCACCTTCAAATCTTCAAGCAATAAACGGGCTATCATCAATTTTTCATGAGGCACAAAAGACACACCACTGGTTTGTTCACCATCACGCAGTGTAGTGTCCATAATCTCTATCCTCGGATGATTACGCTTCATGCTTTTTCTCCCAAGCTACTATTTTATCTTTATTCTCAAGTAAGAAATCAATGTCGTCCAATCCATTCATTAAACAGTGTTTTTTGTACGCATTAATCTCAAATGTTTCATTTTTCCCAGTTGCTTTGTTTGTGATAGTCTGTTGAGGAAGATTCACTTCAACAACAGTTTTCGGATCTTTAAATATCGAATCAAACAACTCCGCCAAAAAAGCTTCACTTACGACTACCGGAAGAACAAAGTTATTTAGTTCATTATTTTTGTGGATATCTGCAAAAAAGCTACTGACCACAACCCGAAAACCAAAACCAGCTATAGCCCAAGCAGCATGCTCGCGACTAGATCCTGAGCCAAAGTTCTTTCCTGCAACCAATATCTGTCCGCTATATGTAGGATCATTCAATACAAATGATTCAATCTTATTTCCTTGCTTATCATAACGCCAATCACGAAATAAATTTTCTCCAAATCCTTCTTTGGTTGTAGCCTTTAAGAAACGGGCAGGTATGATTTGATCTGTATCTACATTCTCCAATGGAAGAGGAATACATGTACTGGTTATAATATCAAATTTTTGTTTCATTTTCTAATTTCTTTTTTACGATTTGACTTTTTGACAAAAGAATAAATAGTATGCAATTTGAACTCTTTATATCAAAGAAGTTCTCTCGGATCTGTTACCACTCCTGTTATTGCAGCAGCAGCAGCTACCAAAGGACTTGCTAATAGAGTTCTGGAGCCTGGGCCCTGACGTCCTTCAAAATTACGGTTGCTGGTAGAAACGGCATACTTACCTGCCGGAACTTTATCATCATTCATAGCAAGGCAGGCGGAACAACCCGGCTGACGAATAGCAAAACCGGCTTCTTCAAGTACTTTATCAATCCCTTCTTTACGAATCTGAGCATCAACCATCCACGAACCCGGAACAAGCCAAGCTACCACATGATCAGCTTTCTTATGGCCTTTTACCATCGAAGCAAACTTGCGGAAGTCTTCAATTCGACCATTAGTACAAGCACCCAAAAAGACATAGTCAATCTTTTTACCCAACAATGCTTCACCGGGTTGGAAGCCCATATAATCAAGAGATTTTTTAAAGGATGCCTGTGCAGCTTCATTTATACTTTCCAATGTAGGAATATGAGCAGTAATGCCCATACCCATACCGGGATTTGTTCCATAAGTAATCATTGGTTCAATATCAGCAGCATCAAATATCACTTCTTTATCAAATACAGCATCATTACCACTTTTTAATGTTTTCCAATAGGCCAATGCTTTCTCCCATTCATCACCCTTAGGAGCATACTCACGCCCCTTTATATATTCAAATGTTACTTCATCAGGAGCTACCATTCCACCGCGAGCCCCCATTTCTATGCTCAAGTTACACAAAGTCAAACGACCTTCCATTGATAAGGCACTTACAGCCTCGCCCGCATATTCCACAAAATAACCAGTGGCACCACTTGTTGTCATTTTAGACATCATATACAAAGCCAAATCTTTGGCTGTGACACCTTCGCCCAACTTGCCTTTAACGACAATATGCATTGACTTCGGGCGGCTTTGTAAAATACACTGGGAAGCCATAACCATTTCCACTTCACTGGTTCCAATTCCGAATGCAACGGCTCCCAATGCACCATGAGTAGAAGTATGTGAGTCTCCACATACAATAGTCATGCCCGGCAAGGTCAACCCACGTTCAGGCCCTACAACATGAATTATTCCGTTTTTAGTATCCATCATACCAAAATGTTTCAGACCGAAATCCTTTGCATTACGTTCCAGTGTATCCACCTGAACTTTAGAAATCGGGTCTTCTATTGGTTTATCTTGGTCATGAGTAGGTGTATTATGATCGGGCATACAGAATATCTTTTCTGGCCGAAAACATTTAATATCCCTATCTTTCAATCCAGCAAAAGCTTGTGGACTGGTTACTTCATGGCAATATAGCCTGTCTATATAAAGCTGAGTTGGACCATCCTGTACATTCTGTACTACATGAGCATCCCATATTTTATCAAATAATGTATTCATCGCTAGTCTATTAAAATTTATACTTCACTATTTCCTTTGAGAATCAGATTTTAAACTTATTGATACAATCAATATATGCTTCAACTGAAGCAGTCACAATATCGGTATTCGCTCCGAAACCGTAATAAATATGATTGTCATATTCCACTTGCATGTGAACTTTTCCGATATCATCGCTGCCTTTATTGATTGCTTGAATTGTAAATTCCTTTAGAGTCATATGACGATCTATGATTTTTTTCAATGCTTTTATTGCGGCATCAACTGGACCGTTTCCATTTGCACAAGCGTCAAACTTCTCACCGGATATATTCAGACAAAGACTGGCTACCGGACGCACACCAAAGCCACTAGTTACCTGGAGATATTCCAATTTTATCCGATGATTTATCGAACGATCAGCTCCTGCCAAAACAAGAATATCATCATCGTTAATATCTTTCTTTTTATCCGCCAATTTCAAAAACTCTTCATATACTTTATCCAACTTACCCTGATCAAGATCTACTCCAAGTGCCACTAACCGGCTTTTCAATGCTGCGCGACCGCTCCGTGCCGTCAATACAATCGAATTATCATCTATTCCTACATCATGGGGATTAATAATCTCATAAGTTTGGACATTCTTCAACACACCGTCTTGGTGAATACCTGATGAATGAGCAAAGGCATTACGTCCTACAATTGCTTTATTAGGTTGTACCGGCATATTCATCAGGCTGGAAACCATACGACTTATCGGATAAATTTTTTGTGTATTGATATTCGTTTCAATATCAATATCCTTATGACACTTGATAATCATGGCGATTTCTTCAAGAGCCGTATTACCGGCGCGCTCTCCAATTCCATTAATTGTCACTTCAACCTGACGGGCACCATTCAGTACTCCAGCCATAGTATTAGCTGTAGCCATACCTAAGTCATTATGGCAATGAGTTGAGATAATTGCCTTATCAATATTGCTTACATGCTCCACCAAATATTTAATTTTGGCACCATATTCAGATGGCAAGCAATAACCCGTTGTATCAGGAATATTCACTACTGTCGCTCCAGCTTTAATAACCGCTTCAACAACGCGTGCAAGATATTCATTATCAGTACGACCGGCATCTTCCGCATAGAACTCAACATCATCCACATACTTGCGTGCATATTTCACTGCTGCTACAGCACGCTCTATAATTTCTTCACGAGTCGCATTAAATTTATATTTAATATGAGAATCTGAAGTACCAATACCCGTATGAATTCGTTTATGCTTTGCATATTTCAGTGCATCAACTGCCACATCAATATCTTTTTGAACAGCCCTAGTTAAGGCACAAATAGTAGGCCACGTTACCGCTTTGGATATTTCAATAACCGAGTTAAAATCTCCAGGACTTGAAATAGGGAACCCAGCCTCAATTACATCAACTCCCAATACTTCCAAAGCTTTAGCAACCTGAATTTTTTCTACCGTGTTCAGTTGGCATCCAGGCACTTGTTCACCATCACGAAGTGTTGTATCGAAAATAAACAATTTATCACTCATATTTATATCTTATATTGAATTATATTCATTAAAAAAGCCTTTCACACAAGGAAGTGAGAAAGGCTTTTATATTTTTGATATATTACATATATTCACGCACAGCACTCACTTCCACCAAACTTTGCTAGTAGAATAATAATACCATATAGTAGAATATATGTAAATACGTACATCATATCTTTTTCTTTTTATCGATGCAAAGTTATAGATTATTTCGTTTTCAACAAATAAAACAGTTACTTTTTTACCATTAAATATTTCATTCTATAACTTAATAGGTTTTAAGATCTCCTAAATATCACAATACAAATAAATAGATTAGAGCGTTTAGCCCTATAAATCAACAGAATAAGAGATCTTTCTAAGTTATGCCTATTCTTGCTCTATTTTCAAGAGAGAATTCGAATAATCTGAAATTAAAGACATCTTTTGCCTCGTGAGGTATCTCTCCGGTTACTTAACCGGGTCCTGTCATTGGACTTGACGCCTTTCCTTGAGCATTCGAGGTGCAGAATATTCAAAAAAAATGAGATGCGGAAAGATCTTGCACATGCGTTTGCAAATCTACTTGCGAGCAGAAATGCGCATGCAACTATAAAAGAAAGCCATAGAGCAGGCATGAGATTATTTTTTCAGCTGGATCAAAGCATACAGACAGACAAGATCACCACGAGTAAAGCAATCCATTGCAATTTCGGAATATAGCATAGACATAAAGGGGGCAGGTATAGAATGTATGCTTTTTTACCCCTGTCTTAATATTTTGGAGTTTTAGGGTGTATAAAAAAAGAGAGAGGCTCTTTCCCTAAGGAAGAACCTCTCTCTGAAAGTGGCGACTACCTACTCTCCCACTGTTA
>Ga0183095_10063_pt2 | contig 257180 bp, 234 predicted proteins | sample BioMet4_FD_130346 | JGI IMG/M metagenome (GOLD analysis project Ga0183095, IMG submission 130346) | Microbial communities from bioreactor (seeded with sewage sludge) at LBNL, California, USA - Biofuel metagenome 4 (v2) (version 3) | ecosystem: Engineered > Bioreactor > Anaerobic > Unclassified ...
GGCCGGACCGCGACGGCGTCGTGTCGGCCGCGACCATCTCCTCCCTCGTCGGGCGCGAGACCGCGCTCGTCTCCGTGATGTATGCCAACAACGAGACGGGCGTCATCCAGCCGATTCCCGAGATCGCGCGAGTGGCGCATGCTGCGGGAGCCATCTTCCACACGGATGCCGTGCAGGCCCTCGGAAGGATCCCCCTGGAGCTTTCCGAGGTCGACGCGGTGAGCGTCGCCGCCCATAAGATCGGCGGGCCCGTGGGTATGGGAGCCCTCGCCATCCGTGGCCGCGTGCCGTTCAGGCCGCAGGGCTTCGGCGGCGGGCAGGAGGCGGGCAGGCGTCCCGGCACGCAGGACGTCCGTGCGGCGCTTGCGTTCGCTGCCGCCGCACGATACTGCGACGGCCACCTCGCGGAGGCCCGTGCCGTGACCGCCCGTATCGCACAGGAACTCTACGACGCGCTCTGCGCCGAGGGAACAGGCATCATCCCCTCTACCTCTGCCTGCGTTGACGATCGGCGCCTTCCCGGCATCGTGAGCGTGATGGTGCCTGGCCTGGACTCCGAGACCCTCGTCCTCGGGCTTGACGAGGCCGGCTACGAGGTCTCCGCGGGGTCGGCCTGCTCGAGCGGGTCGCTCGAGCCGAGCCACGTGCTGTCTGCCATGGGCATCCCGCGAAACGACGCGCTCGGGTCCCTGCGCATCTCGTTTGACGAGCGCGTCTCGGTCGATGACGTCCGCGCCCTCTCGCGTGTGCTCGTCTCGCTCGTTGAGGACCATCTCGGCCGTGCTCGTCGCCGCATGCGCTAGGCTTAGGTCCGACCGCAAATGAAGGAGAACAAATGAGCGAAGCCACGTCACTCGTGCGCCTACAGGACATAGACCTCAGACTTCTGCGCCATGCATCCACGCTTGCGGCGATGCCCGAGCAGAAGAGGATGAAGACCATCGGACTCGCCAAGCACAAGGTGGCAAGCGAACTCTCCAAGATCGTCGGGCAGCGCAAGGATGTCGAGATCGACATCGCCGATCTCGAGGAGAGGCTCAATCACTACCAGGAAAAGACCGCCGAGGTCCAGCAGATTGCCGCTGCGCGCGAACAGAACTATCGCAACATCCAGGACCTCGAGTCCCAACTCACCTCCCTCGCAAAGAGAATCGAGAAGGCCGAGTTCGACCTCGGGCCGCTCCATGAGTCGCTCGACCACCTCCGGCTTGCCGAGCGCAACGCACGGCTTATGGCAGATCGTCTCGACGAGGAGATGACCAACACCCGCACGGCCTACGAGAGAAACTCCGAGAACATCAAGAAGCAGATCGTGGAGCTCTCCGAGGAGCGAGCTGACGTCGTGTCTGGCATCTCGCCGAAAGTCATGGCGGCCTACGAGGTCACGCGCACGCGCTTCAAGGGTCTTGCCGTGGAGCGTCTCGTGGGCAACATCCCTAGCATCTGTCGCGTCAAGCTGCAGCCCGCGCTCTTTCACGACCTCTCCTGCGGCCCTGCGATCGCGGAGTGTCCCTACTGCCACAGGATGATCGTCACCGAAGAGGTGGGTGAGCAGCAGTGAGCGACACACGCAACGTCCTCCTCGCCGTGCCGGGGGGCATCGCCGTCTACAAGGCGTGCGAAGTCGTCCGCGAACTACAGAAGGCCGGCTGCGACGTGCGCGTGGTCATGACCGCTGACGCCGAGAGGTTCGTTGGTACCACGACCTTCGAGGCGCTCTCGAAGCATCCCGTGGCCGACGACCTCTACGCGTTTCCCGAAAGTCCGATACCGCACATCTTCCTTGCGGACTGGGCGAACCTCGTGCTGGTCGTACCGGCGACGGGCAACGTCATGGCGAAGATGGCTGCCGGAATCGCCGACGACTGCCTCTCGACCACGCTCCTCGCGGCCCACTGCCCTGTGCTCGTGGCGGCTGCCATGAACGTTCACATGTGGAGAAACCCCGCGACTCAGACCAACGTGCGCACGCTCGTCTCGCGTGGCATCGATTTCGTAATGCCCGAGACGGGCATGCTTGCCTGCGGCGACGTGGGGGAGGGCAAGCTCGCCTCCGTGGAGACGATTGCTGCGTCCGCCCTGGGAATCCTCGACGGCCGCAGCCACGACCTCGCAGGCCGTTCGCTCGTGGTGACTGCCGGTCCCACGCACGAGGCCATAGACCCCGTGCGCTACATCGCAAACGCCAGCACCGGCAAGATGGGCTACGCCATAGCCGCGCGTGCCGCGGCACGTGGAGCCGAGGTCACGCTCGTCTCGGGTCCCACGTCGCTTGAGGCGCCTGCGGGAGTCAGGCTCGTGAGCGTGGTGTCTGCGGCACAGATGTACGATGCGACGACAGCCGCATTCCGCGAGGTCGACGCTGCGATCTGCGCCGCCGCGGTGGCCGACTACACGCCTGCGGACCCCGCGGACCACAAGCTCAAGAAGACCGAGGAGCACCTCACCTCGATCGAGCTCGTGGAGACGAGGGATATTCTCGCCACGCTCTGCTCCTCCCGCAACGCCAACCAGGTTGTCGTCGGATTTGCCGCCGAGACGGACGACCTCATCGCACACGCCCAGGGCAAGCTGGCACGCAAGGGTGCCGACCTGATCGTTGCCAACGACGTCTCGCGAGCGGACTCCACCTTCGGGGCGGACACCGACCGCGTCGCGCTCGTCACGGCCACGGGCGTGGACCAGCGCGAGACCCTCCCTCTGGCAGACGTCGCCGACGTGGTGCTCGATGCCACGCGCGACCTCCTCGTGGGAGCCGCCCGATGACCCGTGGGCACGGACTCGACCTTGCGCTCGGCTGCCATCTCTCGACATCCGGCGGCTATGCCGCCATGGGCAGAACCGCGGTGTCGATCGGTGCCACGACCTTCGCCTTCTTCACGCGCAACCCCCGTGGCGGATCCGCCAAGGCACTGAATCTTGATGACGTATGCGAGCTGCGACGCATTCTCTCCGAGAACCACTTCGGCAAGCTCGTCGCGCACGCTCCCTACACGATGAACCTCTGCTCGGCCAACCCCGATACCATGGGACGTTCGCGCGAGGGGCTTGCGAGCGACATCGAGCGCATGGAGAACCTGCCCGGAAACTACCTCAACCTCCACCCCGGCAGCCATGTGGGTCAGGGCGTCGACCAGGGCATCGACCTCATCTGCAAGGGCCTCAACGACGTGCTCGTGCCCAGCCAGAAGACAATCGTGCTCCTCGAGACCATGGCAGGGAAGGGCAGCGAGGTAGGCGGTCGTTTCGAGGACCTTGCGCGCATCCTGGACGGCACCGAGCATGACGAGCTTCTCGGCGTGTGTCTCGACACCTGTCACGTCTCTGACGGAGGCTACGACGTGATCGACGACCTCGATGGGGTGCTCGACGAGTTCGACCGCACGATCGGCATCGACCGTCTGCGGGCACTGCACGTGAACGACTCCAAGAACCCGCCCGCGAGCCACAAGGACCGTCACGAGAAGATCGGGCAGGGGACCCTCGGACTCGGGACCTTTCGCGCCGTGGTCACCAACGAACGGTTGCAAGGTCTACCCATGATACTCGAGACCCCCAATGACCTCGATGGATATGCCGCCGAGATCGCGCTTCTCCGCAGCTTCGCGTCTGGTGGGGTGTCATAGTGGGCATCCTCATCGGCTGCGAGCACATGGGCCACGAGTGGCCCGGAAAGCGCGTACTCTCCGACCAGACGATCGGCATCAACGAGGGCGACCGCATCGGCATCGTGGGACGCAACGGAGATGGCAAGTCGACGCTCGTGTCCCTCGTCTCGCATCAGCTGGAGCCAGACTCCGGCCAGGTGGTCTGGCGCAACGGCATCACGGTGGGCACCCTTGCCCAGACCGACTCGCTTGCGGATGCCGACACCATCCGCCACGCCATCGTAGGGGACGCACCCGAGTACCTGTGGGCCTCGGACCCCCGCATCCGCAGCATCCTCGACGAGCTCGTCGGCGACCTCGACTGGGAGGGAACCGTAGGCGAGCTTTCTGGTGGCCAGAGGCGTCGCTGCGACCTGGCGCGTCTCCTCATGGGCACCTGGGACGTCATCTGCATGGACGAGCCGACCAACCACCTTGACATGCATGCCATCCGCTGGCTCGCGAGCCACCTCAGGAACCGTTGGGCGGATGGTCACGGGGCCCTGCTCGTGGTCACGCACGACCGATGGTTTCTCGACGAGGTCTGCGACCACATGTGGGAGGTCCATGACGCGTGCATCGACCCCTTCGAAGGTGGCTACTCCGCCTACATCCAGCAGCGCGTGGAGCGTGACCGCCAAGCGCAGGTGATGGAGGAGCGCCGACAGAACACGCTGCGCAAGGAGCTCAGCTGGCTCTCCCACGGAGCCCAGGCGCGGTCGAGCAAACCCAAGTTCCGCATCGACGCCGCCATGACGCTGCTTGCGGACGACCCACCCCTCCGGAACCCCATCGAGCTCAGGCGCATGGCGGTGAGTAGGCTCGGCAAGCAGGTGATAGAGATGAAGGACGTCACGTTCTCCTATCCGGGAAGCCAGGAGCGGGTCATCGATGACGTCACGTGGATCATCGGCCCGGGGGACCGCTTCGGCATCCTTGGCGCGAACGGAGCCGGGAAGTCCACGCTTCTCGCGCTCATGTCAGGAAAGCAGCAGCCCACGTCCGGCACGATCAGGATCGGCAAGTCGGTACGCTTTGGCTGGATGTCGCAGAACCTCGACGACCTCGCCAAGAAGGGCGACTGGCGCGTGCTCGAGGTTCTCGGCCGCTATAGAAGCACCTACTACATCGATGACAAGCCACAGAGTCCGACGCAGCTCCTCGAGCACCTGGGCTTTGACAGGCATGAGTTCACCACCTTCGTGCGCGACCTCTCGGGGGGTCAGAAGAGACGGCTCGCACTGCTCTGCGTGCTTCTCGACGAGCCAAACGTGCTCGTGCTCGACGAGCCGGGAAACGATCTCGACACCGACATGCTTGCCGTGATGGAGGACCTGCTTGACACGTGGCCGGGAACGATGCTCGTGGTGAGCCATGACCGTTACCTCATGGACCGTGTGACGGACGACCAGTATGCCCTCATCGACGGCCAGGTACGCCACGTCCCTGGCGGCGTGGACGAGTACCTTGCGCTCCTCGACGAGCGACGTGCCGACGCGACCGATACACGGCCAGAGGCGGCGGAGCAGGTCATGGATGCCGACACTCCCACGATGGGCAACAGCGAGAGGCGTGAGCTCAAGAAGCGCCTTGATGCCACGAGCCGCAAGCTCGAGAAGCTGCGGGGTGCACCAGACGAGGTCAGGGAACGCATGACCCGCACGCCTGCCTCCGACTACGAGGCGCTCATGGCACTCCAGCACGAGCTCGAGGACGCGACCGTACGCATCGGCGAGCTCGAGGACGAGTGGCTCGAACTCGCCGATGCGCTTGACCAGCCAGGAAACCGGAGGTAGGCATGGGGGAGCTTCTCAGACGCTTCGTCTTCTCGAAGTATCGCGCGAAGGTGGTCGTCGGCGTCGCATCCAAGGTCGTCGAGGTGATCTTCGACCTGCTCACCCCCATCATCGTCGCGCGTATGATCGACCTCGGTGTCGCCGGCCACGACACGTCCGTCGTCGTGCGCCTCGGCCTGCTCCTCGTGGTCTTCGCGGGCATAGGCTACTGCTTCACGCTCGTGTGCCAGAAGATCGCCGCCATCGTCTCGCAGGGCTCGGGCACGGACGTCCGCAACGCCCTCTTCGAGAAGGTGAACGCGCTCTCGAGTGCCGACGTGGACGAGTTCGGCACCCCCTCGCTTGTGACACGCATCACCAACGACGTCAACCAGGTGCAGGTCACGGTAGCGCTCGGCATTCGTCAGCTCATCAGGTGGCCCCTGCTCGCCGTGGGCTCGATGGTGGCTGCACTCCTCATCGACCTGCACCTCGGTCTCGTGTTCATCGTCTGCACGCCCGTCATCGCCCTCGTGTTCTGGGTCGTGATGACACGCTCGGTGCCCTACTTCCAGTCGATGCAGTCCAAGCTCGACCGCGTGTCTCTCGTCACGCGCGAGGCGCTCTCGGGAATACGCGTGATACGCGCCTTCGGTCGCGGTAGGCACGAGGAGACCCGCTTCCGCAAGGCGGCGGACGACCAGACCGATACCGCCATAGCCGTGGGAAAACTCTCCGCGATCCTCAACCCCGCGACGTTTCTCGTCATGAACCTCGGGGTCGTCGTGATCCTCTGGGTCGGCGGTGGCCGTGTGAACGCGGGTGACCTCACGCAGGGCGAGGTCGTGGCGTTTGTGAACTACATGACGCAGACGCTCCTCTCGATAGTCTACGTCGCCAACCTCGTCGTGACCTTCACGCGCGGCGCCGCCTCCGCCACGCGCATCGTGGAGGTCCTCGACCGTGAGGTAACGATAGGTGATGGGGGCAACGAGCCGGTCGTCGCGACCGAGGGCAGCATCGATTCGGGCATCGCGGTCGCCTTCGACCATGCGTCCTTCGCCTACGAGAGGGCTGCGGTCGCGGCAGTGAACGATGTCAGCTTTGCCCTCGATGCGGGCTGCACCATTGGTATCATCGGCGGCACCGGATCCGGGAAGTCCACACTCGTGAGCCTCGTGGCACGTCTCTATGACGTCACTGCGGGATCGGTGCGGGTCTTTGGCACCGACGTGCGAAGGTATCCTCTCGAGCAGCTTCGCGACCTCGTCGCGACGGTTCCGCAGCAGGCATCGCTCATCTCGGGGACCATCCGCCAGAACCTCTGCTGGCGTGATGCGGACGCCACCGATGACGAGCTCTGGAACGTCCTTGCGTGTGCACAGGCCGCGGACTTCGTGCACGAGGAGGAAGGCGGCCTCGACGCGACGGTCGACGCCGGCGGCAAGAACTTCTCCGGGGGGCAGCGTCAGAGGCTGACGATAGCGCGCGCCCTCGTGGGTCACCCTCGAATCGTCATCCTCGACGACTCCGCCTCGGCGCTCGACTTTGCCACGGACGCACGTTTGCGGCGGGCGCTTCGCAGCCTTGATGGCCGGCCGGCCACGATCATCGTCTCCCAGCGCGTATCGGCGGTCATGGGTGCGGACCAGGTGCTCGTTCTCGATCATGGTCACGTGGCGGGTCTGGGGCCACACGCACGACTCGTCAAGAGCTGTCCTCTCTATCGCGAGATCTGTCTCTCGCAGCTCAAGCCCGAGGAGGTGGACGCATAATGTCCAATCCCTACGCAGCCGGCGGCACAGGCGCATCCGTCCTCGCGAGCGTTCGTGGTGACATGGGAGACGGCAAGGGTCCGAGCGGCCTCGCCGATGCCAAGACCTTCACCACATGGGAGGTCACCAGGCGTCTCCTTTCCTACACGCGGCCTCACGCGGCATCCCTCGTCATATCGTTCGTCTCCTCGGTCGTCAGCGTGATACTCCAGCTCTACGTGCCCATCCTCATCGGACATGGTATAGACCGGATGGTGGGGGAGGGTTCCGTCGACTTCGCGTCGCTCCAGCCCATCCTCTCCCAGCTCGCCATCGTCGTGGCGCTTGCCGCCGCGACGCAATGGCTCTCGGGCTACTGCACCAACCGCCTGACGTACGAGACCGTGCGCGACATGCGCGTCGATGCCTACGACAAGCTGGGGACGCTACCGCTCTCGTTCGTGGACGCGCATTCGCACGGAGATCTGCTCTCTCGTGTGGTGAACGACGTGGACCAGGTGGGAGACGGTCTTCTCCAAGGGTTCACGCAGCTCTTCACGGGTGTCGTGACCATCGTCGGCACCCTCTTCTTCATGTTCTCGATCTCCGTTCCCGTGGGCCTCGTCGTCATCGTCGTGACGCCCCTCTCCATCGTCGTCGCGGGCGGCATCGCCCGTGCGTCGGCGAAGAGCTTCGCCGCGCAGCAGGCGCTTCAGGGCAGGCTCAGCGGCTATGCCGAGGAGATGATCGGCAACCAGAAGCTCGTCGCGGTCTTCGCCCACGGCGCCGCGGCCGAGAAGGGCTATGCGGAGATCAACTCGAGGCTCTACGAGGCAGGGGAGAGGGCCCAGTTCAGGGGCTCGCTCTCCAATCCGACCACGCGTCTCGTGAACAACATCACCTACGCCGTCGTCGCCATTGTCGGGTGCCTCTGCGTCGTCACCTCCTGGCCCTCGGTGCTCACCGTCGGTCAGGTGCAGAGCTTCCTCTCCTATGCCAACCAGTACATGAAGCCGTTCAACGAGATCTCCGCGGTCGTGACGCAGATACAGACCGCCTACGCGTCTGCTCGCAGGCTCTTCTCGCTGCTCGACGCCGACCCGGAGTCTGCCGATCCGACCGATCCCGAGGTCGTCGAGACGCCCCGCGGTGACCTGGACTTCTCGCACGTCGACTTCTCGTACGATCCGCTCCATCCGCTGCTGCACGACATCACCTTCCATGCCGAGCCCGGACAGCGTCTGGCGCTCGTAGGTCCCACAGGCTGCGGAAAGACAACCCTCATCAACCTCCTTCTGCGCTTCTATGACGTGGATGCGGGCACGATCTCCATAGACGGCCATGACACGAGCACCCTCCTGCGGGATGACCTGCGCTCCCTCTTTGGCATGGTGCTGCAGGACACCTGGCTCTTCCACGGCACCATCCGCGAGAACATCGCCTACGGTGTCCCCGATGCCTCTGACGAGGACGTCATCGATGCGGCCCAGCGTGCGCATGCGCACAAGTTCATCGTCCAGCTTCCTCAGGGCTATGACACCCTGATCGGCGAGGAGGGCGGCTCGCTCTCGTCCGGCCAGAGGCAGCTGCTCTGCATCGCGCGCGTCATGCTGACCAATCCGGCCGTACTTCTCCTCGACGAGGCCACGAGCTCGATCGACACCCGAACAGAGCTCCAGGTCCAGGACGCCTTCGATCGGATGATGGAGGGACGCACCTCGCTCGTCGTTGCCCATAGACTCTCTACCGTTCGCAATGCGGACTGTATCCTCGTCATGCGAGACGGACGGATAATCGAGCGTGGAACACATGACGAACTCATGGGGGAGGGCGGCTTCTACGCCAGTCTCTACGAGAGCCAGTTCGAGGGCACCCACTAGGAGGCGTCCTCAGGGGAGGGCGTATGCAAGACCCAGACTATGACGTCGTCATCGTCGGTGCCGGCGTCTCGGGTTGTGCCACGGCACGCGAGCTCTCTCGTCTCGAGGCGCACGTTCTCGTGATCGAGCGGGAGGAGGACGTCTGCTGCGGGACGTCCAAGGCCAACTCGGCCATCGTGCATGCCGGCTATGACGCCCGGACGGGCTCGCTCATGGCGAGGCTCAACGTCGAGGGCTCCCGTCTCATGCCCTCCCTCTGCGAGAGCCTGGGCGTCGACTTCATGCGCATCGGCTCCCTCGTGGTCTGCACGTCCGAGGACATGCTGCCCGGACTCGAGGAGCTACGGCAGCGCGGCGTCGACAACGGGGTGGAGGGTCTCGAGGTGGTGGACCGACCACGCCTCCTCGAGCTCGAACCTTCCGTCGCGCATGCCGCGCTTGGAGCGCTCTGGGCGCCCACCGCGGGAATCGTGAACCCCTTCCAGCTCAATGTGGCGCTTGCCGAGGACGCGAACGTGAACGGGGTGAGCTTCCGTTTCAACTCGCGTGTCTCGGGGCTTTCGCGCGATGATGGCGGATGCTGGCACGTCTCGTGCTCCACGGGTGACGTGACCTGCCGAGCCGTCGTCAACGCGGCGGGCGTCCACGCCGACGAGCTCCACAACCTCGTGAGCGCGGACAGGCTCGCCATCACGCCACGACGCGGCCAATACTACGTGCTGGACACGACCGCGGGCAACCATGTACGCCACACGATCTTCTCGCAGCCCACCGCCCTCGGGAAGGGCGTGCTTGTCACGCCCACCACGGCCGGGAACCTCCTCGTGGGACCGAATGCCGAGGACATCGCCGACAAGGAGGGCACCGACACCACGGCGGAGGGCCTTGCCGAGGTCGCCGAGAAGAGCTCCGTCGCAGTTCGCGACGTGCCGCTGCGCGAGGTCATAACGTCCTTCTCGGGGCTGCGCGCGCACCAGCCGGGTCACGACTTCGTGATCGGCGAGGTCCCGGACGCGCCCGGCTTCGTGGACTGCGCCGCCATAGAGTCGCCGGGCCTCTCCGCCTGTCCCGCGATCGGCCGCATGGTCGCAGGCATCGTCCGCGACATCCTCTCCCTTGCGCCAAAGCCTGCCATCACGCCCTGGAGATCGAGCTTCGTCAGCCTCGAGCGTGCGACGGCCGAGGAGTGGGCCGCGCTCGTGGAGACGGACCCCGCCTACGGCCGCGTGATCTGCCGCTGTCGAAGGGTCAGCGAGGCCCAGATCGTGAATGCCATACACGCCCCGCTCGGCGCGCGGTCGCTTGACGCCGTGAAGCGTCGCACCGAGGCCTGCATGGGTAGGTGCCAGGCCGGCTTCTGCACGCCGAAGATCATGGAGATACTCGCTCGCGAGATAGAGGGTGTGGACATGTCCGACATAACGAAGGCGGGCCCGGGATCGGGCATCGTCATCAGAACCGACAGGGACGGCTCGGCAGGTGATGGGCGATGACCCGGTATGACGTGGTGGTCGTCGGGGGAGGACCCGCTGGCCTCGCGGCAGCCCTGTCCGCCCGTGGCGAAGGTGCGCGCTCGGTGCTCGTCATCGAGCGAGACACCAAGCTCGGCGGCATCCTCAACCAGTGCATCCACAATGGCTTCGGGCTCATCACCTTCAACGAGGAGCTCACGGGTCCGGAGTATGCCGCACGCTTCGAGGACCGCGTCCTGGCGGCCGACATCGACCTCATGCTCGACACCATGGTTCTCGACGTCTCTGACGATCGAATCGTGACTTGCGTCAACGCGGAGGACGGGCTCGTACGAATCCAGGCGGGCGCTGTCGTTCTCGCCATGGGTTGCCGCGAGCGGCCTCGCGGCGCGCTCAACATCCCCGGCTTCAGACCGGCCGGCATCTTCACCGCGGGCACCGCCCAGCGGCTCGTGAACATCGAGGGCCTCATACCCGGATGCGAGGTCGTCATCCTCGGTTCGGGCGACATCGGGCTCATCATGGCACGGCGCATGACGCTCGAGGGCGCGCACGTGGCATGCGTGGCGGAACTCATGCCCTACTCGGGCGGGCTCAAGCGCAACATCGTTCAGTGCCTCGACGACTTTGGCATCCCGCTCCTGCTCTCGCACACCGTCACGCGCGTGGAGGGAGAGAGGCGCGTGGAGGCGGTCTGGGTCGCCCAGGTCGGCGACGATGGCAGGCCCGTACCCGGGACGGAGGTGCGCTATCCCTGCGACACCCTGCTCCTCTCGGTCGGACTTCTCCCTGAAAACGAGCTCTCCCGCCAGGCGGGTGTGGAGCTCTCGTCCGTAACGCGCGGACCAGTGGTCAACGAGTCGCTCGAGACGAGCGTGGCAGGCATCTTCGCCTGTGGGAACGTGCTTCACGTGCATGACCTCGTCGACTACGTGAGCCAGGAGGCGGGCGTGGCGGGCGGGCGTGCGGGAGCCTATGCTGACCTCATCGCGGCGGGGAAGACTCCCAGACAGGGGCATGAGATCGCCCTGCGAGCCAGGGATGGCGTTCGCTACACCGTGCCGCAGTCCATAGACCCTGCGCGCATGGCCGACCGCCTCGTCGTGCGCTTTCGCGTGGGTGGGGTCTTCGAGAACCGCTACGTGAGCGTCTACCTTGACGGAGAGCGCATCCAGCATCGGAGGAAGTCAATCCTCGTCCCTGGCGAGATGGAGCAGGTCGTACTCAAACGAGACGAGCTTCTCGCCCACGCCGACCTGTCCGAGGTCACCGTTCGACTCGAGGAGGACTAGCCATGGAGGAGAGGACCCTCACCTGCATCAGATGCCCCCGTGGGTGTGCCGTCACCGTCACGCTCGAGGATGGCGCCGTCGTCTCGGTACGGGGCAACTCGTGCCCGCGTGGTGACGCCTATGCGCGCGCCGAGGTCACGAACCCCACACGCGTGGTCACCACGACCGTACCCGTCCGCGGGAGTGACACCGAACGCATGGTGTCGGTCAAAACGGCTGGTGACGTGCCCAAGAGCAAGGTCTTCGACGTGATGGGGGCCTTGCGTGGCATAGAGGTGACAGCACCTGTGGAGATCGGCGACGTGCTACTCGCCGACGTGGCCGGAACGGGCGTCGACGTCGTCGCCACGAAGCGGGCATGACTTCTCGGTTGAGTCACGGCACACCCACGCCCTTCCATCGTCCGTTTATCGGAATGTAACCTAATTGTCATTGAAGAGAATTAATGCAAAGCCTTTAATGTCATATGATGTCATATGACATTAAACGGAGATGACGACAAGGAGAGCAATACCATGAAACAGAGGCACATGGATCAAATCGCTGCAGCAGCGAAAGCGGTTCAAGGGAAGCTTGCTAGCGACGGAATCAATAACTTTTATTTCGTGGCCTGCGGTGGGTCACAGGCGTTTATGATGCCCATCCAGTACATGTTCGACCGCGAAATCGCCATCCCCAGCTTCATCTACACCTCGAACGAATTCAACTACGCGGCGCCCAAGGGCTTTGACGCGCATAGCGTGGTCATCACCTGCTCACACTCCGGTACGACGCCAGAGACGGTCGAGGCCGCACGTCGTGCCACCGCGGCCGGCGCGCTCTCCATCGCGCTCTCCAACGAGGAGGGCTCCCCACTTTGGGATGCTTGTCAGTACCCCGTTCACTACGATCACGGCCCCGAGGCTGTGATGTGCGACAAGAACAACGCTATCCTCTATGCGCTGGCGTTCTCCATCCTCAAGGTCGTGGCACCCGATCGGGCGGACAGATGGGATGGCGGCATCAGGGCGATCGAATCGCTGGGAGAGATGTCAGACAAGGCGGTCGAGCTCTACAAGGAGCGAGCCGTCGAGTGGGCCGAGGCCAACAAGCGCGATTCCTTCGTCTACACCATGGGTAGCGGCGCAAGCTACGGCGAGATGTACTCGCTGGCCATCTGCTTCTTCATGGAGATGCAGTGGATCAACTCCAACTGCATCCATTCGGGCGAGTACTTCCACGGTCCGTTCGAGGTCACTGACTATGACATCCCCTTCGTCATCACGCTCGGCAATGGGTGCACACGCCATCTCGACGAACGTGCGCTCGCATTTGCACGGAAGTACTCCAAGCGGCTTTTCGTCATCGATGAGAACGACTTCGACCTCTCTGCGGTTGACGAGTCCCTGCGTGAGTACTTCGCGCCCATCGTCGAAACGGCCGTCGTGAGGTACATGATCGACGCGCTCGCCCATGACCGCGGACACGACCTCTCAACTCGTCGTTACATGTGGCAGATGGAGTACTAGGGAGACCAGGCGGAGACGCTGCGTCCCGCACGAGAAGGGGAGGGGATCAAGAGCGCATGAGACTCATTGCGGTCGGCGACAACGTAGCTGACACCTATCTTGACAACAGCATCTACTATCCTGGCGGACAGGCCATCAACGTTGCCGTCAACGCACGACGCGACGGGGCACGGGATTCCGCCTACCTCGGCGTCTTTGGCGATGACGATCGAGCAGCTGTCATCAGGTCCTGCCTTGACGAGGAGAAGGTGTCCCATGCGAGGTGCAGGGTGGCCCATGCGCCCACTGCCCAGCCAGGCGTACGCCTTGTCAATGGTGATCGGGTCTTCCTTCCGGGACCGAGAGACTCCTGTCAGCATCTGCTCTCTCTCAGGCTCGCTCGCGAGGACCTTGAGCTCATCTCGACCTATGACGTCTGTCACACCACCAATGAAGCCGGCATCGATGCCGGACTGGTGCGCCTACACGATGTGGTTCCCATCTCGTATGATTTCTCAATCAACAGGGACGAAGAGTATCTCGAAAAAGTATGTCCTCACATCGACATCGCGTTTTTCTCGGGTTCCGACCTTCTCGATGACGACGTTGCCGCCTTGGCTCAGAATGCACGACGGCTAGGGGCTGAAATCGCCGTCGTGACCATGGGTGAGCGCGGAAGCACATGCGCGTGCGCAGACGGTACCTTTTTCCAGGACGCATGCGAAACCGACCCGATTGACACCATGGGAGCCGGCGACGCGTTCGCAGCGGCCTTTCTAGTGAGCTACTTCGACTCACGTGACATCGAGGCCTCTATGGCCTTCGCGGCCAAGCAGGCTGCGAAGGCCTGTACGTTGCATGGGGCGTTTGGGCATCCACACCGGATATGAAGCGAGGGGACAGATATGGAGCGGAATAACGAAAGAACGAATCTGACCAGAAGGAACTTCCTCAAGACGGCTGGCTTCACGGGACTCGTGGCCACCAGTGCATCGCTGGTTGGCTGTGGAGGGACGTCCTCCACGGGCTCAACCGATTCGGGCGCGAGCGTGACCAAGACGCTCAACGTTGCGGCGCAGACTGCCGTCATGGCGCTCGATCCCATTCTCGCCGGTGACGCCATCTCCATGGGCATCATCACCAACACGGTAGAGGGCCTGTTCGTCGTGGACGCCGACGGGCAGATCCAGAACGGCCTCTGCAAGGATTACACGGTAAGCGATGATCAGCTCACCTACACCTTCAACCTACGCGACGGCCTCAAGTGGAGCAACGGAGACACCGTCACCGCCAACGACTTCATCTATGGCTGGCAACGCAACGCCTCGGGCACGGGAGAGGCCGCTCAGTTCCAGTACCAGATTGAGATGGCTGCCATCAAGAACTACGAGGCGGTCCTCGCCGGGGAAAAGACGGTCACCCAACTCGGATGCACCGCAAAAGACGACAAGACCATCGTCGTCGAGCTCGAGCACCCTGTTGCCTATCTGCTCGACCTGCTCGCCTTTACGCCGTGGGCACCCGTCAACCAGAAGTTCTGCGAAGAGAAGGGCAGCTCGTTCGGCATCACAAAAGACGACATGATCTACTGCGGCGCCTTCACTCTCACTGACTACGACTCGTCCGGGAACACCATAACCATCACCAAGAACCCAGACTACTGGGATGCCGGCAACGTTGCGCTTGACGTGGTCAACTTCCAGGTCATCTCCGATACCCAGCAGGCTGTTATGGCCTACGAGAACGGAACGGTGGACTACGTCGAACTTACGGGAGACCTCGTGGCGCAGTACGCCGACAATGAGGCCTTCAGCAATGGCGAGGGCATCTACAACTACTACCTCATGATGAACACCAAGGTCCCTGGCCTTGACAACCTCAACCTGCGCCAGGCGTTCGCCTATGGCATCGACCGTGACGACATCTGTGGCAACGTCCTTAAGGATGGCTCGCAGGCGGTCAACCAGATGACCATGAGGGGCCTATGCTCAAACTCCGCGGGAGATGACTTCGCCGAGGCGTCCGGACAGTACTTCGCCTTTGACGAGGACAAGGCCAAGGAGCTCTGGGCGAAGGCCACCGCCGAGACCGACAAGCGAGACGTGACGATCCTCTACGACCAGGAGAAGGATTTCGCCCAGAATAGCTGCGTCTTCATTCAGTCCGCCTTCCAGAAGATGTTCGACGGACTCACCGTCAACCTCGAGTCCACGCCGAAGAAGAACCGTCTGCAGCGCGAGGAGGACCACGACTACGAGATCATCTTCCATGCCTGGGGACCCGACTACGCCGACCCGACCGCCATTCTCGCCATGTATGAGTCGACGCACCCATCTAACTACAGCCAGTGGTCCAATGAGGATTTCGACAAGACCTACGAGAAGGCGAACTCCACCGACTCGGGCGACGCAACCGCACGCTGGGAGGACCTCATCCACTGCAACGACGTCTGCACAGAACAGGCCGTCTGCATTCCCGTCTTCCAGACTGGTGCGGCCGCCCTTACGCGTCCTGGTGTGACGGGGCTCACGAACCATATCACCGGCATCAAGTGCTTCTATAAGTTCTGCGACAAGAGCTAGACCAATCGGAGGTCGACCATGCGCCTGGACGCCGCTCCATTCGTCAGGGGAGAAGAGGTGAGGTAGATGAAGAAATACGTGGCAAAGAGGCTGGTGATCTCGGTGATGACGCTGCTGATCATCCTGTTCGTCCTCTTCCTGATGCTCTCGTTCATGCCTGGATCCCCGTTTAACAACGAGGAAAAGATGTCTCCCGATCAGATCACACAGCTCAAGGCCTACTATGGGCTCGATAAACCGGTTCTCGAGCGCTTCGTCATCTACGTTCTTAATATGCTCCACGGCGACTTCGGGGTGTCGTACAGCATTCAGACCAACATGCCTATTGCCCAGATGATAGGTGGTAGGCTCGCCATTACGGTGGGAATCGGCCTGGAAGCGGGCGTCCTCGGCGCATTGGTCGGCCTCATATTGGGCGTCATCGCGGCCCTGAGACGTCATACGGCCTGGGATAGCGCCGCGACGGTCATTGCCGTCCTGGGAGTGAGCCTTCCCTCGTTCGTGTTCGCCCTCGGGCTCTCCTACTTCCTCGGCTACCGGCTCAAGCTCTTTCCCATCCTCTTCGATACGTCGGCACCCCTAAGCTCCTCTGTGTTGCCCGTGATAGCGCTCTCGATGTTCACGCTCGCGAGCGTCGAGCGCTACACGCGATCTGAGATGGTGAGTGTCATGGAGTCCGACTACATGATGCTTGCCCAATCCAAGGGCCTCCCAAAGGCAAAGCTCGTAATCAACCACGCTCTGCGCAACACTCTCATCAGCGTCATCACGGTACTCGCGCCCCTGCTCGTGAACCTCATGACCGGGAGCTTGGTCATCGAGAAAATCTTCTCCATACCGGGACTGGGGAGCCTCTACATCACCGCCATACAGTCAAACGACTACAACGTGGTGCTGGCCATAAGTTTCATCTACAGCGTCATATTCATCCTTACCATGCTTTTGGTGGACATACTCTATGGCGTCATCGACCCACGCATCAGACTTGCCGGGGGAAGGGACTAACCATGGGGAAGACCGTTCCAGAGGGAGGCTTCAGGCTCTGCACCAAATCGCATGAAGAGGTGGCCGAAAAGGAATATGCAGACTACTCCTATGCCAGGGAGATAGCGGGCAGGTTCCTCGCGAACAAAGGTGCCGCCGTCAGCCTTGTCATCATCGCCACGATCGTGGTGATGGCCATCATCGCACCTATGGTCAGCTCTTATGCCTACGATGACGTGCAGACACAGTACAACAACCTTCCTCCGCGCATCCCGGGGCTCGAGCAGGTGGGTATATTCGACGGAACCTCCGACGGTGTCAATCTATACGCCCAGAAGGGCGCCTCCGACCAGTATCACCTCTTCGGAACGGACAGCCTCGGTCGAGACATTTGGACCAGGGTCTGGAGCGGGACGAGGATTTCTCTTACCATCGCCCTGTGGGCCGTCATCATCGACGTCTTCATCGGCGTGGCCTACGGACTTGTCTCAGGGTACTTTGGCGGAAAGGTCGATATCGTCCTTCAGCGAATAACGGAGGTGCTGAGCAGCATCCCACAGCTGGTCATAGTCACCCTTATGCTCGTCGTCATGAAACCTGGACTCGAGAACATCATCGTCGCCCTCATCATCACGGGCTGGATTGACATGAGCCGAATCGTACGCGCCCAGGTGCTCAGGCTCAAGAGCCAGGAGTTTGTGCTTGCCGCCAGGACGCTCGGGGTGAGTGCGTGGGGCATCATCTTCAGAGAGATTCTCCCCAACACGCTCGCACAGATTATCGTCACGTTTATGTTCTCGATTCCCAACGCGATATTTCTCGAGGCGTTCCTGGCCTTCGTGGGTCTAGGCGTTCCGGCTCCGCTCGCCTCCCTTGGATCGATGATCAATGACGGCTATAAGTCGGCCATGACCTATCCCTATATGGTGGTCGCACCTGTCGTGGTGCTCGCCATTCTCATGCTCGGATTCAACCTCTTCGCCGATGGCCTCCGAGACGCCATCGACCCAGATGCACAGTAGGAGGCGACCATGGCGAAAAGAGAGTACATCCTCAGAATGCGGGACATGGCCATCTCGTTCAAGACGGCGAACGGTCTTGTCAAGGCAGTGCGGGGGGCCGACCTAGATGTATGCAAGGGAGAGACCGTAGCCATCGTGGGCGAGTCGGGTAGCGGCAAGTCTGTAACTGTGAAGCAGATCATGGGCATTCGATCGGCGAACGAGGTGGTCGAGAGCGGGTCGATTGAGTTCACCTATGTTGATGACGAGGGTACGAATCGTACCGTCGACATAATGAAGCTGAGCGAGCGGGAGCTGACCTTGCTCAAGGGCAACCACATCGCGATGGTATTCCAAGACCCGCTTACCTCCCTTGACCCGACCATGAACATAGGCCGCCAGCTTTCCGAGAGTATCGTCGCTCACCTGCATCTCGAGGGCGAGGCCCTGCATACGCGCTGCGTCGAACTTCTCGACCTCGTTGGCATCACCGATCCCGAGGCCCGGCTCAGAAGCTATCCTCATCAGCTCTCCGGGGGCATGCGACAAAGAGTCGTCATCGCCATCGCCCTCTCGTGCAACCCCGATCTCTTGATATGCGACGAACCCACCACGGCACTCGACGTGACCATACAGGCAAGGATTCTCCAACTCATCATCGACCTCCAGCGCCGCATGGGCATCTCCGTCATCTTCATTACCCACAACCTCGGTGTGGTGGCGAAGGTCTCCGACTACGTAAACGTCATGTACGCAGGGAAGATCATCGAAGCTGGAACCATCGATGACGTCTTCTTCGACCCTCGGCATCCCTATACGTGGGGGCTCCTCTCCAGCATGCCAAGTGTCTCGACCGACCGGTCCGAGCGTCTCTACACCATTCACGGCAATCCCCCTAACATGCTTAATGATGTCGTGGGTGATGCATTCGCACCAAGGAACCCGTATGCACTCGACATAGACTTCGAACAGGAACCACCTCGTTTTGTCGTGAACGAGCATCACTGGGCTGCAACCTGGCTCCTCGATCCACGCGCACCCAAGGTCGAGATGCCGTCGCAACTCAAGAGAAGAATCGCCCTGATGAGGGCAGAGGGAGGCGGGGAGGGTGACTGACGGTGACGGGCGTCCCCTGCTGGTTGTCGAGAACCTCAAGCAGTACTTTCCTATTCCTGGCGGAAACGTGGTCAAGGCCGTCGATGGCATTTCCTTTGACATAATGCCTGGCGAGACGCTTGGTCTCGTTGGCGAGTCGGGATCGGGAAAATCGACGACAGGCCGTGCGGTCATCAGGCTTGACGATCTTACGGCAGGCAGGATCACCTTTGACAGCGACGACATCTCCCGGAAGCTCACACCTGAGATCGAGCGACGTCTGAGGACAAACATGTCCATGGTGTTCCAGGACCCCATGGCCTCCCTCAATCCCTACAGGAAGGTCGTCGACACCATAGCCACCGGCTTGGATGCGCACTTTCCCAAGATGGACCGAGAGGAGCGCAGGGAGAAGGTCTACGAAATGATGGATCGCGTGGGCCTCTCTCGCTCGCAGGCCAACCGCTTTCCAAGCCAGTTTTCGGGCGGCCAGAGACAGCGTGTGGGACTCGCGCGCGCACTCATCATGAGGCCGAAGCTCGTTATAGCGGACGAGGCGATTAGTGCGCTCGACGTCTCCATCCAGGCGCAGGTGGTCAACCTCATGAAGGACATCCAGGACGAGATGGGGACGGCCTACCTCTTCATAGCGCATGACCTGTCGATGGTGCGCTACATCTCCAACAGAATCGCCGTCATGCACCTCGGCCATATCGTCGAAGCTGGTTTGACCGATGAGATATTCGCCAATCCCGTGCATCCCTACACGAAATCGCTCATATCGGCCATCCCTCGTTTCAACCCCGAAACGGAACGAGACCGGAAGCCCCTCGTGTATGATGCTAAGGAGCTCGGCATCAGTTACGATGAAGGCAGGATTCACCATCTCACTGGCTCGCACTATGTGCTGGCTACCGATGAGGAGTTGGTTTCCTGGAACTAACGTTGCCATAAGCCTAGCGGTCGACGGTGCCGCGTGAACGTCATGCGCCTCTTGAATGGAGAATGTATGCTTGAGGGTGACCAGGGCGAGTTGCTCTATTTCCAACTAGAGAGCGATCTCAGGCAGAAGATGTTCTCAGGCGAATACGGAATCGGTACGAGAATTCCCACTGAGATGGAACTCTGCCAGAAGTACGGCGTCAGCAGGATCACGGTGCGCAGGGCGATACAGGACCTCGTAGAGGAGGGTGTTCTCGAGAGGCTCAGGGGTCATGGGACCTATGTATCGGTCCCCAAGCACGTAATCGGGCAATCGGCCGCGTGCAAGCGTGGTTTCTCATCATTTGCCGACGAAGGTACGCCCACTTCGAGGATTGTTCTCGAGAAGGGTATGGTCAATGCCGATGCGTCCGTGTCATCCTGGCTTGGCATCTCTCTTGGCAGCAAGGTGCAACGCATCAAGAGGGTCATCCTCGAGGATGACTTTCCCATGGCCATCGACGAGTTCTGCGCCACGGATGAGATGCTTCCTGGCTTTCTCTCGCTCATGCACGATGACGTCTCGGCCTACGAGCTCATGGAGAACCACTATCACGTCGAATTTGGCATGGAAGACCTTTCCATCGACGCTTCGACCGCACGAGACGACGAGGCGCGTGTGCTCAAGTGCGTGACGGGCTCACCCCTCTTCGTTCTGCGAAAAATCGTTCGGAACGCAGTGGGGGAGACGCTGCACTACTCGAAGTCCGTCATCAGAGGCGATCGCGTGACGTATCACTTCTCGGTCAATTGTGAGGGCACCGTCGCCAACGAGTTGCCGGTGGCGTTCACGGCAACAGCCTGACGCCATACGAGCTTGCCCACCAGCGACGGACAGCGGTTGCGCGCTATCGCACCGTACAAAAAGGTCAGATGACTAAGCCTCTGACCTGCAATTGCGTAATCTGGTTGACTGGATTCGAGCCAGCGACCCCTTGACCCCAAGCGTGCCTGATAGCTGGACCCGATGCCCCATAAATCCAGGATGTTTGCATCCTGCGTTGTCACCCTAGGGTGACAACGTGCCAAACGACGGCGTTCCGCCGCCCACGCAGGTCGATGCTACAACCATACCGAACGGCAAAAGAAAGGAGTCGGTATGGCAAGCAACGCAAGCGAGATCGCCGTCGCCACACGCTGCCTCACCAAAAGCTACGGCGACGAAACCGTCGTGAGCAACCTGGACATGACCGTCCCCCGTGGCGTAGTCTATGGATTCCTGGGCCCCAACGGCGCCGGCAAGTCCACGACGATGAAGATGCTGCTGGGGCTCGTGCACCCCACGGATGGCCAGGCAAGCGTACTCGGGGTGCCCATGACGCCCGAGAACCGCCTCACGGTACTGCGCAGCGTGGGCACGCTCATAGAAAGCCCCGGCTGCTACCCGCATCTCACGGCACGAGAGAACCTCGAGATCACCCGCGAGCTGCGCGGCCTTCCAGTAAGCGAGATTGATGACGTGCTGCACGTCGTCCGTCTCGACGACCCATCCGTGCAGAGGAAGAAGGTCGGACACTTCTCGCTCGGCATGAAGCAGCGCCTGGGGATAGCCGCCGCACTCATGGGCAAACCGCCGCTGCTTCTGCTCGACGAGCCAACGAACGGCCTTGACCCGAGCGGCATCCACGAGATACGCGCGCTCATCAAGCGGCTACCGCAGATGTTCGGCACTACGGTCGTCGTGTCGAGCCACCTGCTCTCGGAGATCGACCAGATGGCCGACCACGTGGGCATCATCAACAAGGGTCGCATGGTGTGGCAGGGGAGCATGGCAAGCCTCCATGCGCACGGCAAGCACTGGTTCGCGCTGCGTACGACCGACAACGCACTGGCGGCGCAAGCGCTCGGGGGAGCTGTGACGGATGACGGCGAGCTTCGCATCAAGGCTGTCGATGACGCGGCGGCGGGCCAGATTACTCTCGGTCTCGCCAGGCAGGGCATCGGCATCGTGCGCCTGGAGTCGCGCGAGGAGTCGCTTGAGGACATCTTCCTGCACCTCACGGGAATGGAGGCGACACTGTAATGGGCGAGAGACACGCGCGCACGACTAAGGCCGCAACACAGGGTGTCAGCGGGGAACTCGGGCTTCTACCCGCCCTCGGCCTCGAGACCAGGAAGCTTCGGCACAAGCACCTGTTGCTCGTCGCCATCGGCATGCTTGCCATGCAGCTTCTCTGGCTGGCCTACGTCGTTCTCGTCCATCCCTCCGACGGGTTCACGGACTACCGCATACTGCTCTTCCAGATACCCTTGCTCAACGCCGTCTTCCTACCGCTTCTTTCCTGCGTCGTCTCCTCGACCGAATGTGATGTCGAGACCCGTGGCAACATGTTCAAGTCGCTACTCACCATGCAGCGCGCAGGTGCGCTCTTCTGGATCAAATGGCTCTTCTCGGCAGGCTTGATGGCGGCCGTGGTCACGTTACAGACGGTGGTGCTCACAATTCTCGCAGGCGCTGGCGGCCTCGACGCGATTCCCGCAGGCGAACTCGTCGTCTATTGGGTGTCGACCTTTGCCGTGTGCGTCTTCTGTACCTCCCTCGCACAGGCACTCTCGCTCCTGACGCGCAGCCAGTTCGCACCGATGGTCGTGGGCGTGGCGCTATCGTTCTTCGGGCTGTTCTCCATGTATTTCCCCGAGTCGGTCACGCGTCTGGTACCAAGCGCCTACTTCGCCCTGCTCTCGACGGTGGAAGTGAGCGTGCAGGGCAAGACGGTCATGTATCTCTCGCATCCATGGCCATGGGGCTATCTGGTCGCTCTTCTCGCCGCAACGGCAGCAGTGTCCGTGCTTGCCGCCCACGCCTTCAAGAGAAAGGAGCTCTAACATGTTGGGCCTTTGCATCCATGCGGAGTTCACGAAGCTTCGCCACTCTCCCATATGGCTCGTCTACCTGCTGCTTCCCGCAGCATCATGCTTCATCGGCTGCGCCAACTACACGGCCAACCTCGGCACGCTCACGCCGGGCTGGGCCAATCTCTGGACGCAGCAGACGATCTTCATCTGCTACTTCTTCCTGCCGGCACTGCTGGGCGCGGGATGCTCGTACCTCTGGCGGCTCGAGCACACGGGCTCCAACTGGAACGAGCTCATGTGTGCGCCGGTAAGTGCGGGTTGCATCTTCGGTGCCAAGCTCGTCATCGGCGCGGTGCTTTCGGCTGTGAGCTTCGCTTCCATCGCGGTGTTCTACGTGGCGAGTGGGCTGGTGCTCGACATGCCAGGCACGTTCCCAGCCGCGCAGATCGCGCTCTACCTCTCGCTCGGCTTTCTCGGCAGCCTGGTGATCGTTGCGCTCCAACTCGTCATCTCCATGCTCGTCCGCAGCTTCGCTGCACCCGTGGGCATTGCGCTCACGGGCGGCGTGGCCGGACTCGTGGCCACCATGATGGGCGCGGGCAACGTATTTCCCTACTCACTCGTGCAGACGGCCATGAACTCCAACAACCTCGTGGACCTCTCGCCTGCGACTATTCTCCAGGTGGCCGTGCTCTCCGTCGTGTACGTGGCGATTGCCTGTGTCTTTGCGACTCGGCGCCTCTCCCGCCACGACATCGCGGCCACGATGTAGATACCGTGCAGCTCGACAAGCACAAAAACGGCTTTCAGAAGGAGCATCCGTCATGAAACGTAAGGCAATCGTCATCGCCGTCATTGTCATCGTGCTCGCGGGCGCCTGGGCATGGCGAGCAGGCGGCACGTACGGCACGAATCTCGGCGACTACTACGTTGAGGTAAGCAACGCCAACGTTGTGAAGACCGAACAAGCCAACAGTGACGCAACTCAGTATTCGTACATCTTGACCGGCGTCAAGGACGATGGTACGACCACCCAGGTACGCTTCTCGAAAAACGAGGAAGTCGCCGACGGCACATATCTCAGGCTCAAGATGGTGCCGTTCTTCGGAGCGACCGGCAGCGAAACAGTCGATTGGAGCACCATCCCTACGGCGGCGCAGGCCAAGCTATCTGCACCATCGGAGGGCTAGCGTAAGATGCTGGAGGCGTCATCATAAACGCGACGTAGACTAATGAGGACTTCGGGTAACGGCTTGAGAAAGGAGGACGTGCAGTGAAGGAAAACGGATCATCCGGCAAATCGGCAGGCAAGGTGACTGCCCACGCCCTCGACTGGTGGCGGGAGTCGACTGCCGGCAAACTCGTGGCACCCGTCACCTGCGCCCTCTACGAGGTCTTCTTCCTGACGCGCTACGTCTCAACCCTTCCTGACGGAGCCGTCTCCACGCCCACGGCGCTTCTCGGTCTGCTCGCTCTTACGACTGCCTGCACAGCCGGCGTCTTCTTCCGCTACCGCACGGCGCTCGCGCCATTCGTGGTCGTGACGCTTGAAGCGGTGCTCACGCTCGCCTCGGACGTTACGTTCCTTACCATCGTGCCGCTGGGCATGGCCCTGTTCGCGCTGACTGCGCGCTCAAGGCCCTCCGAGGCCATTGCCGGGAACCTGCTCGCCGCGGTGGCGGTCCTCGTGCGGATGCTGGGCGAGGGCCCTGCCGGAGGCGCGGTTGTGGGCGAATACGTGCTGGCGCTTGCCGCGGCGGGCGGGCTCGTCTCACGCATGCAGCACAACCGCCTCGAGGCGGCTGCGACCGTGAAGAAGGAGCAGGCCGCGCGTCATGCCGCCGAGAGACGAGGACGCATAGCCGGTGAGCTGCACGACTCGGTGGGACATGACCTCACCGCCATCATCGCCTTGACCGAAGGCCTTGATGGAGCTACGGGAGACGAGCTAGTCGACGGCGCAATCAACCAGGTCAACGAGCTGGCGAGGACAGGCCTCGCAGACACGCGTCACGCCGTGGCAGCCCTAGGCTCCCCCAGTGCAACGGCCGTCGATGACACCGAGCTCCATGACTGGTCCGAGATCGAGTCCGTGCTCGCAAACGCCCGCTCGGCGGGAATCGCATGCGCCCTGGCTGAGACGGGTTCCCGCCCGGACGACCCTCGGCAGGCCGACCTCTGCTTCTCCCTCGCGCGCGAGGCCATCACCAACGCGATGCGGCATGGCATGGACGTGACGCGCATCGTCGCATCATGGGACCACGGCAAGGGGGGCGAGGCCAGCGTACGTGTCAGTGACGACGGAGCACGACAGCCGGGCGTCGAGGCGTCCCACGGCACCGGACTCGTGCGCCTCCGCGAGCGCATCGAGGCTGCTGGCGGATCCTTCTCGGCGGGATTCGAGGAGGACGGCTGGTGCGTCAAAGCCAACCTTCCCAGCATGAGGGAGGAGGCAGGATGATTCGCGTGATGCTCGTCGACGACCAGCAGCCCGTGCGGCTGGGCCTGGGTCTCATGCTGCGCCGCGCCGATGACATGCAAGTCATGCTCGAGGCCGAGAATGGCCAGCAGGCCATCGCGCGGCTTGAGCGCACCGAGTCCCTCGGCAGCAGCCTCCCCGACGTCATCCTCATGGACGTCCGCATGCCAATCATGGACGGCATCGACACCTGCGCCCGCATCACCGCGCGATGGCCTGGCGTGCATGTGCTGATTCTCACGACCTACGACCAGGATGACTACGCCCTCGGCGGCCTCTCGGCCGGCGCCTCGGGATTCCTGCTCAAGGACGTGCGTACGTCGGACCTTGTCGCCGCCGTGCGCTCTGTGGCCGCAGGCGATGCCGTGCTCACGCCGCGCATCACGCGTGAGGTGGTCGGACGGAGCGTGGATGGGATGTCCCGCGACGAGGAGTCCCTGCGCTTCGCCGCGGCATTCCGCGCCCTCACGCCGCGCGAGCGCGAGGTCTGCCGTCTCGTGGCCGACGGACTCTCCAACGCCGAGGTCGCCGAGCAGCTCACCGTCGAGCCCGCAAGCGTCAAGCGCTCCGTCACGCGCATCCTCGCGAAGCTTGGCCTGCGTGATCGCGTGCAGATCGCCGTCCGCTGGTACAAGGCGGGCATTGCGTAAACGATTGAACGCATCGTTTCCTTTGTGTGACGTTGCCGTCCTTAGCCCCAGAGAGTCCTTGGTGAAAAAAGGTGGGACGGAATTTACTCCGTCCCACCTGCGCTTTCTGGTCGGGTGGACTGGATTCGAACCAGCGACCCCTTGACCCCCAGTCAAGTGCGCTACCAAGCTGCGCTACCACCCGATTATGTCAGGCTCTCGCCTGCGAGGAACTACATTATCACAGCGAGACAAACATTCAAGTTGAGAAATTGCTTTGACACAAAACGACGTGGCTAGAAGCCCTGGGCCTTGCGCGTCCTTCGTAGGGTGATGCGCTTCTGCGCCGCCTCCCACTCGTCGCGTTCCTCGTCCGTCTCGAGCTCAAGGCCATACTCGATGGTCTTGGGGTTGCCGTCCTTGTCGATACAGACCTCGGTGAGATAGGCGGTGTTGATGAGGCTTCGTTCGCGCGTGTGGCAATCCTCCGCGTAGGAGTCGACGCGCACTTCGAGCGAGGTGTTGCCGACATAGGTCACCCGTGCGACGATGACCACGTCGTCGTCAAGGTACACCGCATGCTTGAACTGCAGTTGATCGACACAGGCGGTGGTAATCGTGCTTCCACAGTGACGCTTGGCGGTGATACCCGCAGCCTCGTCTATCCACTCCATGAGCCTTCCGCCAAAGAGTCGATTGAAGCCATTGATGTCCTGGTAGAACACCGTCCTTGTAACCTCGGTGCGCGATTGCGCGACAGTCTTGCTCCCTTTGGGATGGTCACGGACGTCCATATGCCTCCTATGCGAGTGCCATTTCGAGTTCGGCCGTTGAGATGACCTTGGAACCATAGCATTTCTCGCAATGCTCGAGGGCACCGGCCTGGGTACCGCAGAGAAAGGTCATCGTGGCGTCCTCGATCACGATCGAGGTGTAGTTGTTGAAGTAGGCGTCGGCGAGCGTATGGAGCACGCAGATGTTGGTGTCCGCTCCCACCGCAATGACGGTCGTGGAGCCAAGCTCCCTGAGAGTCAGGTCGAGGTCGGTCTGGAAGAAGCCGGAATAGCGACGCTTGGGGATGACGATATCGCCCTCGTTCATCCTGATCTGTGGGAAGATTCGCGTGGAGCCTGCGATGCCATGGTCACCCCAGAGATCGAGCTCACGATCAACTCCCGGCCTATGCGCGTCGTTGCAGAAGATGACGGGTACGTCCGCCACATGACAAGCTGCCACGACACGAGCAACGTTATTACGATAGGTCGCGGTGGCAGAACCAGGATCGTAGAGCGCGTCGTCACCAAGCGCCTCGATGGCATCGATGACGAGAAGGGCACAGGAGGTCTTGTCGATGGTCATGACGGCTCCTCTCACATGTGGCTTACCCCACAATGGTAACCTGATGGCAGGTGGTTCGTGGTTGCGATTTGAGGGGGTTCGAATGGCTGACGAAAAGTTCTTCGCAAGGGCGTATGACGTAGTTCGTCAGATTCCCGAGGGACATGTCGCGACGTACGGGCAGGTTGCCCGCATGGTCGGTGAACCTCGAAAAGCGCGCTTCGTGGGTTTTGCCATGCACTCGAGCCCGGGCGTCGCGGGAGGCGTCCCCTGTCACCGCGTGGTCTTCAAGGATGGCTCTCTCAGCTCGGGGTTCTCCTTTGGCGGGCGGGATGAGCAGCGACGCATGCTTGAGGACGAAGGCGTCTCGTTTCTCGCGGATGGTCGCGTTGACATGGGCCGATGCGCCTGGGAGGTCTGACCTGGAAAAGATACCTGTCACCTTTTCCAGGTTACGGTTGACTTGGGATCAGAAACGTTTCATCCTCGTGTGCGATCGTAGTGACCCTCTCCGATGGGAAAGCCTGGGACCTGTACGAAATGGTATGCCTTCAGCAACAAGTGTCTGCGGAGGAGCTCTCTCATGCCGAGGAGGTGTCACGCTTACGTGAGAATTCCGGCGGAATCCGCTTCTTCGTCCTCCTCAACCTCGGGCTCATCCTTACCGCAGCCGGCATCATGCTCTTCAAAGCGCCAAACCACTTCGCGCTCGGAGGGACCTCGGGCCTTTCCATCATCCTCTCAACGCTCTTTCCGTCCTTGCCCATATCAGCGTTCATGTGGATCGTGAACGCGGCCCTCGTCATCCTTGGGCTCGTCTTCCTCGACCGCCACGTCATCGGGTGGACGATCTTCTCCTCGTTTGCACTCTCGGCTTACGTCACCCTCTTCGAGTGGCTCATCCCCCTCTCCGGCCCCCTCACGAACGACACGCTGCTCGAGCTGTGCTTCGCCGTCCTGCTCCCCGCAATCGGAAGCGCCATCGTCTTCAACGCGGGAGCCTCGACCGGAGGTACCGACATCCTTGCCATGATCTTGAAGAAGCACACGAGCCTCGAGATCGGCAAGGCACTCATAGTGAGCGACAGCCTCATCGTGGCGGCCGCCGCCCTCATCTATGGCCCACGCACCGGCCTCTATTGCATACTCGGCCTTCTTGGCAAGGCGTTCATCGTCGACAACGTCATCGAGGGCCTGAACCTTCGAAAGGTCTGCACCGTCATCAGCAGCCGACCCGATGCGATTCTCGGGTTCCTCGTGCACGATCTCGAGCGGACGGCAACGGTTCGCGACGCGATGGGAGGATTTACGCTTCATCCCGAGAAGGAGGTCGTTACGGTGCTCACCCGCCAAGAGGCCGCCAAGCTTCAGCAATGGCTCAAGCGCAACGACCCCTATGCGTTCGTGACGATCGTCAGCAGCTCGGAGATCATAGGAAAGGGCTTTCGGTCGGTGTAGGAAGGCTGCGGGCCAGCCGTGATCCCCAGCTCGCTCAGGCAACCGAGCCCGTTCTGGGGTAAGTCACGCTACAATCAGCACGTCACGCCCACCACACCGGAACGGTCCCACATGGAAGATACTCTTTACTCACTCCTCTGGTGCACTGCCGTCTGGGGCGTCTTCGCGCTCATCGTTCGTCACGACCGCAGCCGCTACCGCAACTGCTTCCTTCTTTCCCTTGCCACCGTCATCACGGCCCCTGCGCTCATCGGAATCGTCTTCGGCGGCTACTCCAGCCAGGCCGCGCTCGTCGTGATCCTGCTGCTCGCCCTCGTCGTGCTGTGCGTGCCCGGCCTCCTCGTCGCCAACGGCGTGCTGATGATTCGCCGAGAGGGGCATGGCGCCGCCAACCTGCTCTCGCTCGTCCTCGGCATCGTCGTCGGGATAGGCGAGCTTTCAGGCATTGCAGCCGTGCTTTCCGTCACACAAAACGGAGGCGGCTTCGTCATCTCGACCTATCAGGTGCTTTTTGCCGTCATGGTGTCGGTGTGCTATGGCTCCATGAGCTTTGTCTCGTTCATGGTCTACACGCTCTTCCTCGGACTCATCCCTCCGCGCCGGGACTTCGACTTTGTCATCGTGCACGGAAGCGGGCTCATCGGGGGGAGCGTGCCCAGGCTCCTGGCGGACCGGCTGGACAAGGCGATCAGAATCTACAAGAAAGACTCCACGCCACCCATGGTCATCACCTCGGGTGGCCGGGGCGCGGACGAGGCTCGCTCCGAGGCGTCCGCCATGGCGGAGTACCTCGTCGACCACGGGATTCCCGCCGAGAGGATACTCCTCGAGGACCAGTCGACGACAACGTTGGAGAACCTTCGCAACTCGAAGGCGATCATCGACTCCATGCCCGGCCGCCACCTCACGGCGCTCGTCACAAGCAACTACCACGTGTTTCGCTGCATTCGCTATGCGCGTGACATCGGGTTGGAGTGCACGGGCATCGGGGCACGGGTCGCACCCTACTACTGGCCGAGCGCCCTCATCCGCGAGTTCGTGGCCATCCACCGGGAAAGGAAGCACCTTGTGCTGTTCATCGCGGGATGGGTGATCCTCATGCTGCCGCTCGTGCTGGGGCTCTAAACGCCACCTTTGCCGCACGTTCTGGCCAACCGAAACAAGTCTGATACAAAACATGGAAGCAAGACCTCTATGATTAGCGACACTGGCGCGTAACCGATTACTCACACGCGGGAAACCGGCTACCGCCGCCGTCTCGACCGTCATTGGAATGGTGATTACATGAGCCGCGTTTACAACTTCTCTGCTGGTCCGGCCGTTCTCCCCGAGGAAGTCCTTCAGGAGGCCGCAGACGAGATGCTCGACTACCAGGGTTCTGGCATGTCCGTCAACGAGATGAGCCACCGATCCAAGACCTTTCAGGGAATCATCGATGCCGCCGAGGCGGACCTTCGCGATCTCATGGGCATTCCCGACAACTACAAGGTCATCTTCCTCCAAGGTGGTGACAGCCTGGTCTTTGCCAGCGTCTTCATGAACCTCGCCCTCAACAAGAAGGCCGACTACATCATCACGGGCAACTGGGCCAACAAGGCATACAAGGAGGCAGAGATCCTCGGCGATCCCAAAATCGTCGCAAGCTCCAAGGACAAGACCTTCTCCTACATCCCCGACTGCTCCGACCTGCCCATCCGTGATGACGCGAGCTACGTCTACATCTGCGAGAACAACACCATCTACGGTACCAAGTTTCCCGAGCTCCCCATTACCAAGGGCCACGTGCTCGTCGCCGACCAGAGCTCGATGTTTCTCTCCGAACCCGTCGACGTCACCCGGTACGGCCTCATCCATGCAGGCGTGCAGAAAAACGTCGGGCCCGCAGGCGTCCAGATCGTCATCGTGCGCGAGGACCTCGTCCCGGATGACCTCCCCGGCGTACCCACGATGCTGCGCTTCAAGACGCAGATTGATGCAGGGTCGCTCTACAACACGCCCAACTGCTGGGGTATCTACGTATGCGGCAAGGTCTTCAAGTGGATTGCCGCCCAAGGTGGCCTTCAGGGCATGAAGGAGAAGAACGTCGAGAAGGCCGGTCTCCTCTACGACTACCTCGACAGCTCCGACATGTTCTCGTCGACCGTCGACCCGTCCTGCCGCTCCCTCATGAACGTGCCGTTCGTCACGGGCAATCCCGACCTCGACGCCGAGTTCGTGGCAGCAGCCACCAAGGCCGGCTTCGTGAGCCTCAAGGGCCATCGCACCGTGGGTGGCATGCGCGCCTCCATCTACAACGCCATGCCTCGCGAAGGCGTGGTCAAGCTCGTCGCCTTCATGAAGGACTTCGAGACCAACCACTAGCGGACGCGTCGACGCAACGCGGCGGGACGCCCCAGCACCCGCCCTGCAAAGGAGAATCCATGTACAAGGTCCATTGCATGAACAACATCGCCAAGGTCGGCACCGACAGCCTCGGCGATACCTACGAGCTCGTGAGCGAGCTTGACGGTGCCAACGCCATCCTCGTGAGAAGCGCCAACCTCAACGAGGTCGAGTTTCCGAAGTCCCTCCTGGCCATCGCGCGAGCCGGTGCCGGGGTGAACAACATCCCCGTCGACCGCTGCGCCGATGAGGGCATCGTCGTCTTCAACACGCCCGGCGCCAACGCAAACGCCGTGAAGGAGCTCGTCCTCGCTGGGATGCTGCTCGCCAGCCGCGACATCATCGGCGGCAACGAGTGGGTCCGCGAGAACTGCGATGACCCTGACGTGAGCAAGAAGGCCGAGAAGGCCAAGAACCGCTTTGCGGGTACCGAGCTCTCGGGCAAGAAGCTCGGCGTCATCGGCCTCGGGGCCATCGGTGCGGCCGTCGCCAACACCGCCACACGGCTCGGCATGCAGGCCTACGGCTTCGATCCGTTCCTCTCGATCAACGCGGCCTGGGGCCTCGACCGTCGCATCGAGCACGTCACCGACGTCAGCTCCATCTATTCGGAATGCGACTTCATCACCATCCACGTGCCCGCCACCGCAGACACCAAGGGCATGATCGATGCCGATGCGATCTCCCGCATGAAGACCGGCGTCGTGGTGCTCAACTTCGCTCGCGACACCCTCGTCGACGAGCAGGCGATGGCGGAAGCACTCGACGATGGCCATGTCGCCCGCTACGTCACCGACTTCGCCAATCCCGAGAGTGCCAACATGAGAAACGCCATCGTCCTTCCGCACCTCGGTGCCTCGACGGCAGAGGCCGAGGACAACTGCGCCGTCATGGCGGCAACCGAGCTCAAGGACTATCTCGAGAACGGCAACATCAGCCATTCGGTGAACTACGGCAACGTCGACCTCGGTCCCATCCAGGGCGCTGCGCGCATCGCCCTGTTCCATGAGAACCTGCAGGGCATGATCGGCAAGATCACCCAGATCATCGCAAGCTCGAGCCTCAACATCGAGAACATGACCAACAAGAGCCATGGAAGCAACGCCTATACGCTCATCGAGTGCTCCGGCACCTTTGACGAGGATGCGATCGGGCAGATCAGGGCCATCGAGGGCATGCGGCGCGTACGCATGATCAAGCGCGCGTAAATCCGACAGGCTCGGGGTTTGCCTAGGCAGAGACCCCGAGCCTCGCAAGCGCATCTCGCAGGTGGCCTCCCGTGACGGACAGGGCCTCCATGAGCTGGGCGGGACCGTCCTCCTCGGCGCTTGGGATGTGGTAGCGTGCGGCAGCGAGGGCGGAGTCGGTACCGTTGGCGACGCACACCGAGTTGGGAACGAGGTTCATCATGGTGAGGTCGTTCTCGGAATCGCCGATGAAGACGACCTCCTCCGGGCTGATTCCTATCTGCCCGATGAGGAACTCGAATCCGCTTGCCTTGCTCCACCCGCGAGGGTTCACGTCACACCAGCCCGGAATGGGAGAGACGAGCTCGATGTCGGGGCAGGCGGCCTCCACGCGCGTACGCATCGCCGCGAATCTGTCGGGAGATTCGCCGTTCATGAGGCCAACCACGTGGAAGGTGCGCTCGGGGACCTCCATGGCCGCTATGTCCGCACGGAGCCCCGTGTAGCCGGTCTGGATGTCATGCAGCTCTTCGTCGGTCGTGGGAACGACGAGCCATTCGGGAGGGTTGCTGGCTGAGTGGCCCTCCTCGTCGTAGAGGCTCATGACCGTCTCGGGTTCGTCGGCGACGATCGCGCACAGGCGCACGAGCGTCTCGTGGCTCATGGGGCGATCGAGCACGAGCCTGTCATCGAGGTAGACCCGCTTTCCACCCGAGATGATGCCCGTGCTCACGCACGACGCGTCACCATGGAAGAACCTCACGAGGTCGAACCTGGGACGCCCGGATGCCGGCCCAAACTCGATGCCCGCCGCGCGAAGGCCCTCGACGGCCGCCACGGTGCGGGACGAGACGGCATCGGAGCTGCTTGGTTTGAGCGTTTCGTCCATGTCCGCGAGCACGAGCCTGATCACGTATGCCTCCTCGGTAGCACCCTTGCATATTCAATGCTCTGACTCTACAGCGAGGTGCTCCTCGCGGGGAGGCAACTCCAAAGAACCACATGTACGACGAGACGCGCATCATGACAAGAAAGGGGCTGGGCTCCCGCCCAACCCCCATGTCTACTGCAGCTCATCACGGGTGGACTACTCGTCCTCACCCTCCGAGATTGCCTCGTAGGCGGCGCTCACCGCATCAAACGTCTCGTCATCGATGTCGATGAGGTCGAAGCTGCCGTCCTCCTTCTCGTCGTACCCATAGAGGTACACCGAGTCTTGGTCGGAGTCGGGAACGAGGGCGATGTACTCCGCGCCCTCGCACTCGAAGATGCCGAGAACCTCGCACCTCTCGGACGTGTCGTCCTCGTAATCGAGCGTAATGAACTCGGGGGCCCAATCCTCCTCGTCCGTACCAGTGATATCCTCGTCGCTCATGCGTGCCTCCCTGATGGGTCTCTTGGCTGATTCGCGTTGGACAAAGTGTACCCGCACGCACGGCAAAGATACCGCAAGCGCGTAGAATCATTGACATAAACGGCAGTACCAAGACGGGGGACGACCAATGGCGACAGGCACCATCGACGTGTACGACCACTATGCGCACGAGGATGACTATCCCGATCTCGACATTGCCGGCGCAGCCCTCCGACTTTCGCGCGCCATCTCCTGTCGCACGGTCTACACCACCCCCGACGAGACGGACTTCTCCGCCTTCGAGACGTTGGTCGATCTCATGCGCACGAGCTATCCGCACGTCATGGCGGCCGGCTCTCTCGAACTCGTGGGTCGCTCCGTCCTCGTGACCATCCCCGGCAGCGACCCCACGCTCGAAGCGGTGCAGCTCATGGCACACCAGGACGTCGTTCCGGTGGTTCCCGGAACCGAGGACCTCTGGGAGCATGACGCCTTCTGTGGTTTTCTTGATGACGAATACATATGGGGGAGGGGAGCGCTCGACATCAAGGACATGCTCATGGGCGAGCTCGAGGCCGTCGACTACCTCATCGCCCACCACGGCACGCCCCGACGCAGCGTCCACCTCGCCTTTGGCGAGGACGAGGAGGTCACGAGCCAGGGTGCCACACGTCTTGCGGAGGAGATGCTCCACCGGGGGATTCGCCTTGCATGGCTGCTCGACGAGGGCACGACCACGATGTACGACGGAGCCGCCTACGGTGCGCCCGGCACGACGGTCTCCGACATCTGCATATCACAGAAGGGCTACCTCGACGTGAGGCTCTCGGCACATGGCGAGGGTGGCCACTCGTCCAATCCCTTCGGTGGAACCTCGCTCGAGCGTCTCTGCCGCGCCCTCGCGCGCGTCGCAGCCAAAAAGCCCGCGCCACGGCTCACACCCATCATCGGCGACACCTTTCGTACGCTTGCCCCGCACGTCACGGAGGAGCCGTTCCGCGCGCTCGTGGCCGACGTCGACGCCCATGCCGATGAGCTCGCTGCAGTTGCCGCGGAGACGCGCGAGCTCTTTCCATTCGTGGCAACGACCGTCGCCATCACCCAGCTCGAGGGCGGAAGCACCTCGCCAAACGTCATGCCGGGTGATGTGAGTGCCACCATCAACCTGCGTCTTCTCCCCGAGACGTCCATCGACGACATGCTCTCGCTCGTAGATGACGCCGTGGATGACCCCGACATAGCCGTCGAGCTCGTCCACGCCACCTCGGCAGGACGCGTCGACTCGGCTGACGGTGCGGGCTATGCCGAACTCAGAGAGGCCTTCAGGCACTATTACCCTGACGTGGTGGTCGTGCCGTCCTTTGTCTGCGGTGGCACCGACGCCATTCGATACGAGCCCGTCTGCGCCTCGGTGCTCAGGATGTCCCCGTTCAGACCGCAGCCCGAGGAGGAGGCGCGGGGCATCCACGGCACCAACGAGCGTATCTCCCGACGTACCTATGCCCAGGGCATTCGTGTGCTTGTTTCGCTTCTCGAGCATACGGTCCTCTAGGGAGGCCCGAAACCCAGGGTGGCCTTTGGAGAACGTGTCCGCTTGGCATCTCCCGTCAGAAGTACGCTAGTATAGGTGCTTGGTAAAAGAGACGACCGCTAGGAATCACGTGTCTGAGAAGTCCGAGCACCTAAAGACCAACCTAAAGAACATGGTCGACTCGGATGCAGAGCAGCTGCAGTCCGAGGGAAGAGGCGCGGAATCCGAGGGAACGCCCGATAACCCCTCCCACCGCGTCCTCACCCTTGCCAATCTCATCACGTTCTGCCGTCTGGCGCTCACCATCGCCTTCCTGCTCATGTTCGCCACGGGCAAGGACCGCTATGTGGCACTCACCTTCTACGCCATCGCAGCCCTCACCGACTTCCTTGACGGCAAGGTGGCCCGCGCCACCCATACCGTGAGCTGGGTCGGAAAGATCATGGACCCGATCATGGACCGCGTGCTGCTCTTTGCGGGCGTTCTCGGGCTCATGCTCACCGGAGAGCTCCCACCGTGGATCGCCGCCTTTGTCATCGCCCGCGATGCCTACCTTGCCTGGGGCGCCTGGTTCCTTCAGCGCTATCGTCGTCGCCCCGTTGACGTCGTCTATGTCGGAAAGGTCACCACCGCCCTCCTCATGGCCGGCTTCTGCGACCTCCTGCTCGATCTTCCCGTCGTCAATGGCCTCGGCATCACGACGGCAAGCTGGCTGCCCGGCCTCAACTCGACGCCCTCGGCCATCGGCATCTTCTTCGTCTATGCCGGCTTGGTCTGCTCCACGGTCACCACCATCATCTACACCCGCAAGGGCTTCGCCATCCGCGACGCCTGGCGTGCCAAGCAGGAGGCAACGAGAGGTGAGTAGACGCTGTCGTCAGGTCTCTGTCGCCGCCACGCTTGTGATCGCGTTCGTCTTCTTTGCAACGCTCGCTCCCGTACGGGCCCTCGCCGTCGACACCGAACCCAGCCTCTCGGAGGCGCAGTGTGCCATCGTCGTCGACAGTGCCGGCAACGTGCTCTGGAGCAAGAACGCCGACCAGGAGATGCCCATGGCCTCGATCACCAAGGTCATGACCGCCGTCGTGGCGCTCGAATCAGGCATCGACCTCGACTCGACCTGCACCATCTCCGACGTCGACCTCGGCTCCGACTCGCAGACGGCAGGCTTCACCTCGAGTGACACCCCTACCATGCGCCAGCTCCTCCAGGCCATGCTCATCTACTCGGGCAACGACGCCGCACTCAACGTCGCCATCAACGTGGCTGGCTCCGAGGACGCCTTCGTCGACCTCATGAACGCGAAGGCCGCGGAACTCGGCATGACCCATACGCACTTCACCAACCCTCACGGCCTCTATGACGAGAATCACTACTCCTGTGCGTCCGACCTCGTCATCCTTGGTCGCTACGCGCTCGAGCACTTCCCCTTCATCGCAAGTACCGTACGCACGACCTCCATCACCCTCCCGATCGGCGGTACCGAGAAGACCCTCAACTCGACCGATGACCTCATGGGCGTCTTCGAGGGCATGCTCGGCATCAAGACCGGCTACGTCGACAACCAGGCCGCCTTCCTCGGCGCATGCCGCAGGAACGGCGTCACGCTCTATACCTGCGTGCTCGGCTGCTCGACGACGTCGGGAAGGTTCTCCGACACCAAGGCGATCCTCAACTGGGCCTACGACAACTTCGTGGACCGGCCCGTCTCGTCTTCGAGCTGGGTCATCGACGTACGGCCCTACGCCTTGGACTTCGGACTCTCCACGGTGACGCGCGCCGTGGGCACGACCTCGGTAAGCGTCTGGCCCGATGGTGGCGGGCTCTCGTACTCCACGGTCATGGCACGCTCCGACAAGCTTCTTGACGCCAACCAGATGGCAGGGAGCACGACCTGGACGCAGGGGGGCAGGTCGGTAGGGACGGTACGCTACTACACTTCCCTCGTGTTCGGTACCGTGCCCTCCATCAACATCTTTGCGCTCCCGCTCTTCATGAACACCTCCACGCTGGGGGTGGCCGCATGACGGAGGGTTCTTCCTCACGGAGAGGCATCCTCTACCACGAGCACGTCTGCCTCGGCGCGACGTTTGTCGCCTCCATGGATGGCGACCTGCTCGTTCCCGCATCGTACGCAGGCGAGACGAGCGCCGACCACGCGCGGGAAGGCGTCCTTCTCGCCGACCTCACCGGCTTCACCTTCCTGCTCCTCTCTGCACGGAACGCGAATCTGCTCTGCAATGCCGCGTTCTGTGCGGAGAGGATCGAGCCGGGCGGCGCAGGCTATGAACCCGCGCTCACGGGGGAGGGGACCATCTCCTCGATTCCCCTCGTCGCCCGGACGGGAGCGAGCGAGTACGTGATTCTCGACGCCAGCAGACGCGGGCCGGTGCTGCATGGATGGCTTTCGTTTCTTGCGGGCATACGCAAGGACGGTTACGCTCCCTACGAAGGCGTCGAGCTCGAGGATGCCACGGAGATGCTCGTTGCGCTCCTGGTCGCAGGATCCGACGCACGTCGGATCCTCTCCGACTACGTCCCCGATGCCTCCGAGCTTCCTTCCTCCTGCCAGGTCCGCCACTGCACGCTCGATCGCATCTCGGTGTTTGTCATCGGCCTTCCGGACGTAGCGGGTGCCCAGCCAGGCTATGTGCTCCTCGTTGCGCCCCCGTCGGCCACCGTCCTGTGGCGAAGCCTCCTCTCGTTTCCGGAGGTCGAGCCCGTGGGGCACGACGCCGTGTCCTCGATGCTGGAGAACGACCTTCCCTGGGGAGGCCTTCTCGCAGGGCGAGGGGTCGCAAGAACGAGCCGAGACGAGCTCACGGGCTGGCACCTCCTCAGGGACGATAATGACTTCGTCGGGCAGCGCGCCCTCTCATAGTGGGGATGACGTGCGTTTTTCTTTAGACTGGAAACCGGAACGGAGGAGCAGACGACATGAAGTATGCGATAAATGCCCTTGGTGCGCCGGATTCGGTGGGACCCTACTCGCAGGGAACCACCGCCGGTCGTCTCGTCTTCGCATCGGGACAGCTGGCCATCTCTCCCGATGACAGCCATAGGCTCGTGGAAGGCGGCATCGACGAGCAGACCAATAGGGTCATCGACATCATCGAGACCATCCTCGCCGCAGCCGACTGCTCGCTCGCCGACATCGCCCAGACCACCGTCTACCTCGCGGACATGCACGATATGGACGCCATGAACGAGGTCTACAGCCGCAGGTTCCCCTCGCCCGCCCCTGCCCGTGCGGTCGTGGCCGTATCGGGACTTCCCATGGATGCGCTTATCGAGATGGACTGCGTCGCCTGCAGGTAAGCGGTATCATGGAGAAGTAAAATCGCGCATTCGAGGGGAGTGCTTCATGCCCGAAAACGACCTCAACACCAGCACCGGGGCAACCCAGATCTTTCATATGCCTTCTGCGGACTCCACCATACCCGACCTCTTGGGCGCGAATAAGCCTTCCCATCCTACGCTCACCATCGTCAAGGGGCCGCAGATCGGAGAGACCTTCGAGCTTGACACCCCTGTCATCACGCTCGGGCGCGACGTCAAGAGCAGCGTCTTCCTGAACGACATGACCGTCTCGCGCCACCATGCGCGCATGGACCTCACCAGCATCTCCACCGGCTATGCCACCGTGGAGGACCTCGGATCGCTCAACGGCACCTGGGTCGATGGCGCCATCGTGAGCACGTCCACGCTTCGGGACGGTTCCACCATCCAGATCGGCACGTTTCGCATGGTGTTCCACACCAATGCCAAGCGCAGGATAAACACCGAGGGCTAGTGATGCCGAGCACGGGCTATCTGACCATAGGCAAAGTCGTAAAGAGACTCCAGCCGCAGTACCCGGACCTTTCCGTGTCGAAGGTCCGCTATCTCGAGGACGAGGGTCTTCTCAATCCGTCGAGAACCCCTGGCGGCTATCGGCTGTATTCCCAGCGCGACATCAAGCGCCTCGAGTCCATCCTCTACCTGCAGAAAAACCGCTTCCTACCGCTCTCCGTGATCAAGGATGAGCTCTCTCGCAACGAGACGGGCCACGCCGACGTCACGACGCCAGACACCATCGGCTCTGACGTCATCGCGCTTCCCGTCGATGACGAGGAGGTCACGGGCAAGCTCCACCCCATAGATCGCATGCCCGAGCTCGTGGGAACGACGGTGAGCTTCGTGCGCCAGCTCTCCGAGGCGGGCGTCATCACGCTCAAGCACTCCCCCCATGGTCGCGACCTGGTGGACGGCAAGGACTTCAGGCTCATCCGCGTCTGCGACGAGCTGCAGCGCTTTGGGATCGGACCCAAGAACCTCCGCCAGTACGTCGTCGCCGCCAACAGGGAGTCGGCGATGTTCGAACAGGCACTCGTGGTCTATGCCAAGCGCAGCAGGGGAGCGAACGGCGAGGCCAGCGAAGAGGGCAGGAGGCGCTTCGACGATGCCTTCGCGCGCATGCTCGGTCTCACCAACTCGGTGAGGGGAGAGCTCATCGGGCGGCGCGTGGGCGAGTCTTTCAAGGATATGGGCGCATAGCACGTAGGTGCGCGCAAAAAAGCATGCAAGCGAGAAAGGACATCGTGTGTCTGATTTTGATTATGAGGGCCATGTCATCAGCATTCCCGACTACCCCGAGCCCGGCGTCATCTTCAAGGACATCACACCGCTCTTCGATGATGCCGCGTGTCTCGTGAACCTCGTCGATGACATCTCCGACCACTTCATGAACCAGGGCATCACCAAGGTCGTCGGGGCGGAGGCCCGCGGCTTCCTCGTCGGGGCGCCCGTTGCCTACAAGCTCGGCGTTGGCTTCGTTCCCGCCCGCAAGCCCGGCAAGCTCCCGCGCGAGACCTTCTCGCAGACCTACTCCCTCGAGTACGGCACCGACGAGCTCGACATACACAAGGATGCCCTCGGACCCAACGACAAGGTGCTCATCGTCGACGACCTCGTGGCCACGGGCGGCACCGCCATCGCCACGGCAAAGCTCGTGGAGCAGTCAGGCGCCAAGGTCGCCGGCTTCTCGTTCATCCTCGAGCTCTGCTACCTCAACCCCCGCGAGCTGATGGCCAAGGACTACGACGAGGAGGTCTACACCCTCATCAAGGTCAGGTAGCCTGCCGTCCCCGCGTCTTGGAAGGAAGCGGAAAGTTGAGGTACGAAGAGAGGATTACGCTCCGGGACGGCAGGGAATGCGTGCTGAGGGATGCGCGCGAGGCGGACGCAGCAGACGTGCTTGCCAGCTTCAATCTGACGCACGCCCAAACGGACTTCCTGCTGACATATCCCGACGAGAACGACTTTGACCTCGAACGGGAGCGGCAGTTCCTGGCAGAAAAGGAATGCAGCCCCGATGGGATCGAGCTCTGCGCGGTTGTGGAAGGACACGTCGTCGGGTGTGCCGGCATTGAGGCAGTGGGAAGAAAAGACAAGGTCAAACACCGTACGGAGCTTGGGATCGGCATAGAGAGGGACTTCTGGGGGCTGGGTATCGGACATGCGCTCCTGGAGGCCTGCATCGAATGCGCTCGCCAGGCGGGTTACCTCCAGATGGAGCTGACCGTCGTGGCGGACAACGCCTCTGCGCTGTCGCTCTATAGAAAAGCGGGCTTCGTGGAATATGGCCGAAACCCAAGGGGGTTTCGTTCCCGCACGAGCGGCTGGCAGGAGATCATCCTCATGAGCCTCGCACTCGGGTAGCCGAGGTGGTGGGTTTCGTGAACGCGCCCGTTCTGCGCTATCCTAAAGAACGTGATGAAAACGAACCGCTAGGGAGCAACCAGCATGTCAACCAGCATCACGAGAAGGTCCCTCTTCGTGGCTGCGGCCGTCTCGGCCACATGGCTTGGTCTCATGCCGTGCATGGCCTTCGCCGACCCCACGAGCGCGGAGCTTCAGTCCCAGCTCGACGAGGCGCGCTCGCAGCTCGACACCATGGGCAGCAAGCTCTCGTCCATGCAGTCGGACCTCGCGACGGCAGAGGAGACCCTCGAGGACACCAAGACCCAGATCATGGACACGCAGTCGCAGATCGAGGAGACCCAGGCCCAGCTCGATGACAAGCGCACGGAGCTGAGCAACAGCATGCGCAGCTCCTACAAGTCCGGCTCGACCTCCATGCTCGACTTCGTCCTGGGCGCCACGAGCGCAGAGGACCTGATCAGCCGCATCTACTACATGGACAAGGTCTCCGACTCGCAGGCCTCGGCCATCGAGAGCGTGAAGGCACTCGGCGACCAGCTCGCCCAGCAGGAGTCGCAGCTCGAGGACAAGCAGGCCGAGCAGGAGCAGAACCTCGCGGACACCCAGGCGAGCGTCTCCGATTACGAGGCCGCCGTGGCACAGGCGCAGTCGTACTACAACGGCCTTGACAGCCAGGTCCAGCAGGCCCTTGCCGCAGAGGCGGCCGCGGCGAAGGTCGCCGTGGCGCAGACGAGCACCGGCACCACGACCACGACAGCAACGACAAACTCAGGGGTCAGCACGGTCGTCGATACGGTCGAGACCACCAAGGAGACGGACAAGGCGGCGTCATCCGTCTCCGACTCCGAGAGCGGCTCCTACGATGCCTCCTCGTCGAGCAGCATAGTGGCAAACGCCGCGCAGTTCATCGGCTGGCCCTACAAGTGGGGCTGCTACGGCACCGACATGGGCGGCTTCGACTGCTGCGGCCTCGTGGCCACCGCCTATCACCTCGCAGGCTACTCCACACCCTACCGCACCAACGTCCCAGGCCTCATGGACTGGGTCAAGGGGCGTGGCAACTGGAAGGACTGCAACCTCTCGAACTACTCGAGCGTCCTCTCCGCGGGCGACATCATCTTCTGTTCCACGGGACACGTCGCCATCTACGCTGGTGGAAGCAGTATGATCCACGCGCCATCCCCAGGAGGCCACGTGTGCTATGCCACCGTCTACGCCTGCATCGGCGGCGGCTTCGGCGGCTAGAGGCTGTTCGTGGCGCATTCGTGCAGAACGCAAACTATGGAGTATCATTCAAGGGAATGTGACGTCCTGTTCTGCGTGTGGGGTGTCTACGGCACCCGGCACCACCCGATTTGAGAGGGAGCAGACAACATGACAAGACACACCATCTCACGGCGGACCCTGCTCGCGTCGACGGCCATCGCCGCCACGTGGCTGGGTCTCTGTCCCCAGATCGTCCTCGCCGATCCGCAGTCCGAGCTTGCGGCCGCCTCGGAGCATCTCGACTCGCTGGGAGCGCAGCTCTCGGACCTCCAGAACCAGCTGGCCACCGCAACCGACGACCTCGAGTCCACGGAATCGGCGGTCAGCAGCAAGCAGGCAGACATCGAGACGACCAAGACCGAGCTCGACGCGAAGCGCCAGGTGCTCTCGGATCGCATGCGCAGCTCCTACAAGTCCGGTTCCACGAGCTTCATGGACTTCGTCCTCGGCGCCACGAGCGCAGAGGACCTCGTCAGCCGCATCTACTACATGGACAAGATCAACGAGTCCGACGCCGACGCCATCGATACCGTCGTCACCCTTGAGGCCCAGCTCGAGCAGGAGAAGTCCGAGCTCGAGGCCAAGCAGGCCGACCAGCAGGCGCAGGTCGACTCCATGCAGTCCCAGGTGGACGAGTATCAGTCGGCGGTCGCCGAGGCGCAGACCTACTACAGCCAGCTCGATGCCGAGGTGCAGGCCGAGCTTGCGGCGCAGGCCGCCGCAGCCGCGACAAGCAACGTGGGCACGGTGGTCAACGCGATAACGACCACCCAGAAGGCCCAGGAACTCGTGTCCGGCTCGACGGGAGGCTCCGGTTCCTCGTCGTCAGGTGGTTCTTCCAGCGGTGGTTCGGGCTCTGGCTCTGGTTCCTCGTCAGGTGGTTCTTCCAGCGGAGGCTCAGGCTCTGGCTCAGGTTCCTCCTCGGGCAGCGGGTCGGGTTCCTCGAGCGGTACCGCCTATCCTGGCAATGGCGTCGCGTCCGCCTACTCCTGCCTCGGTTATCCCTATGTCACGGGCGGCGACAGTCCGAGCGATGGCGGCTTCGACTGCTCCGGACTCGTCTATTACTGCTTTGTCGGTGACAACGCGCGGCAGGGCACCGCGGGAACCATCGGCAGGGCCATTCAGGCCGCAGGCCTCTGGAAGGACAACGAGGATGACCTCGTGGCTGGTGACGTCGTCTTTACGAGATCGAACTTTGATCACATCGGCATCTGCATCGGCAACGGTGAGATGATTCATGCGCCAAACTCTAGCACGGTCGTCAAAATATCCTCCATCTACGCCTTCTACGGCGGCGGCCCGTTCAGGACGTAGGCGGTTCATGCCCAAGGTTCGCCCAGACGGAAACATCGTCTCGAGGCGCTTCTCCCGACGCTTCCAGATAAACCTGGTCATCGAGGGTGCCCTCGTCGGCGTCCTCGGTGGGGGCATCGTCGCCCTCTATCGGCTCGCCCTGCGCTGCGCCGAGGAGGGTCTGCGCAGCGTCACGTCACTTGCCTCGGGAAGCCCTCTGGGCATGGCACTCTGGTTTGCCATCCTCGCCGTCGTTCTCATGGTCGTCTCACGGCTCCTCCTCTGGGAGCCATACACGCAGGGGAGCGGCATCCCTCAGGTTGACGCCGAGGTCATGGGCCGCATCGACATGCCCTGGCACCGCGTCATCGCGGCAAAGTTCGCGGAGGGTGCGCTCTGTGCCTTTGGTGGGCTCTCGCTCGGCCGCGAGGGGCCGGCGGTGCAGCTCGGCGGCATGTCCGGCAAGGCCGTCTCGAAGATGCTCAGAAACGGCAGGGGAGAAGAGCGACTCCTCGTTACCTGCGGGGCCGCCGCCGGAATGTCAGCGGCGTTCCACGCGCCGCTCACGGGCGTCCTCTTTGCCCTTGAGGAGATCCACAAGGAGTTCAGCGCTCCGCTGATCATCTCCGTCATGACGGCGTCGGTTGTGGCCGACTTCCTCGTCTCGCAGGTCCTTGGCGTGTCTCCCGTCATCACCCTGCACTTTGCGAGCGACCTTCCTCACATCGACTACCTTCTCGTCGTGCTCATCGGCGTCTACTGCGGCCTGCTCGGATCCATCCATAACAAGGGGATGTTCTTCTGCCAGTCGCTCTACGAGCGCATCGACAAGCATCTTCCCTATGCGCGACTCGCCGTCCCGTTTGCGCTGTCTGGCGTGATCGCTTTCACGTTTCCGCAGCTCATGTGCGGCGGCGACGCCATCATGGACCTCTTGGCGCAGCCAGGGACGCTTGCCGGGGCAACGCTTCTCGCGCTTCTGGTGGGGAAGTACCTCTTCACCACGGTCAGCTTTGCCTCCGGGGCCCCAGGCGGCACGCTCTTTCCACTGGTGGTCATGGGGTCGCTCTCCGGCGCCCTCTTTGGCATCATGGCATCGACGTTCTTTGGGTTCCCAGAGGCCTACGTCGTGAACTTCCTGCTCCTTGGCGTGGCCGGTCTCTTCTCGAGCGTCGTCCGGGCACCGGTGACGGCCGTCGTCCTCTGCTTCGAGCTCTCCGGCTCGCTCGACGCGCTGCTCTCGGCGGCCATCGTCTCGATCGTGTCGTATGTGACGGCCAACCTCCTGCGCGTCGATCCGTTCTATGACCATCTGCTGGCGCGGCTCCTCGGCGTGACGCCAAACGACCCATCCATGAACGGAGCGCCTGGCGAGAAGGTCCTCAGGGAGCATCACGTGGGGGCGAGCTCAAAGCTGGACGGTGCGCTCGTGAGGGATGTCCCATGGCCGGGCAGAGCGCGCATCGTCACGATCGAACGCGCCGGGCAGGAGATCGTGCCCACGGGCGACACGCGTCTCATGGCACTCGACGTCCTCCTCATCATCATGAACACCGACCACGAGGACGAGGTGGAGCCTGCGCTCAAGCAGTTGTGCCGACCAGGCATCGACAGTCGCTGGGCGCCCAAATAACCCCATGCGAGAGGGAAGACGAGAGGATCGGAAGACGATGATTCCGATCCTCTCTACTTTACATAAGATATATTATCACGGTTTTATGAGGGAATCACGCATACAAGCGAAAGGACTCCACCGTCTGGGTTCCGATGGCTTAAGAGGCCTCTCAACGCCCCGTTTACCAGGGGTTATGCAAGCCCTGGTAAAGCTGTCCTAGCCCTCGACCGGTTGACCGAGATAGGCTGCCACGCTCGTCGCGGCAATGGCTCCGTCGGAGGCTGCCGTGACGATCTGTCTCAGGGCCTTGCTTCGAACGTCTCCAGCGGCAAAGAGACCTGGCACCCGCGTGGCCATGCGCTCGTCGGTAACCACGTGGCCTGTCTCGTCGAGGTCGATCATGCCCGCGACCAGTGACGTCGCGGGTACGCGACCGACAAAGACGAAGACACCAAAGGAACCCTCGTCATACTTTTCGGTGTGCACCTGACCCGTCCTCTCGTCGCGGAGGCTGACCCACGAGAGGAGCTCTCCCCCGCCGACGGCTACGAGAGTGGTTTCAAATTCTATTTTTATCTTGGGGTTCTCATCGAGCTGGCGGGCGACAGAGGCTTGGGCGCGCACATGGTCCTTGCGAACGACGAGGATCACCTCGCTCGCGAAGCGCGTGAGGAAGAGTGCCTCCTCGCAGGCCGAGTTCCCGCCTCCCACGACATAGACGCGCTTGCCTCGATAGAACATGCCATCGCAGGTGGCGCAGTACGACACCCCGTGCCCCGCGAAGCGCTCCTCGCCATCGAACCCCGCCCGACGTGGTGTGGCGCCACCAGCAAGAATCACAGCCCGTGACACGTACTCCACATCAGAGGACGTCACATGGAAGGTTCCCGTCTCGGGATCGGTGGTTATCGATAGCGCGGACTCCATCACGATGGATCCGCCAAGCTCCTCGGCCTGCGTACGCATGGCCTCCGCGAGCGTATAGCCGTCGACATGCGGTACGGCGGGGTAGTTGTCCACCTCGTTCGTAAGGATCACCTGACCGCCCACCGCCTCCTGTTCCAGCGTGATGGTATCCAGAAGTGATCGCGATGCATAGAGAGAGGCGGTAAGGCCAGCTGGTCCACCACCGATGATGACAAGGTCCTTCTTCATGACGTTCTTCATTGCTCTCCCCTCCGCTGGTATGGACAGTAAAATGGTACCCACATGATCGCAATCTAATCTGTCCGGAGCACACACGCCTTGCACACAAAGGGGCCGAGAACCCAGCCATGGTTCTCGGCCCCTCATCAAAGAGCAACCTGCGTCAGACGACTATTCCGTTGCGTCCCTCTTGCCGTCCGCCGCAGGTGAGGACTCCTTCTCCTCCTGCGGCATGGGAAGGATGAGGTTGAGGATGATTCCCATGATCGTCGAGGTCGCCATGCCCGGCAGCGCGTAGTTGCCGATGGGAATCGAGATGCCCGTGGTCTCCATGCCCACGCCGAGAATGATGACGACGGAAGCAATCATGAGGTTACGGTTGACATCGAAGTTGACCCCGTTGGCTACGAGCATGCGCAGGCCGTTCGAGGCGATAAGGCCAAAGAGAAGCAGGCAGACCCCACCCATGACAGGGCTGGGAATCGACCGGATGAGTGCTGCGAGCTTGGGGCAGAAGCCACCGACGAGAAGCGCGAAGCCCGCGGCATACCAGAAGATCTGCGTGGCGTAGACGCGCGTGACGCTCATGACGCCGATGTTCTCGGCGTAGGTGGTCGTCGGAGGGCCACCGAGAAAGCCGGAGATGATCGTCGAGATGCCATCGCCACAGAGGGAGCGCGGGAGCATGTCCCGGTAGTCCTTGCCCACGATCTCGCCAACGGCAAGGAGATGGCCGATGTGCTCGATGATGGTGACGAAGGCGATCGGGCCTATCAGGATGATGGCGCCCCAGTCAAAGTGCGGAGCGGAGACGTTGGGCAGGCCAATCCACGCGGCGTTCTCGACACCGGAGAAGTCGACGAGACCAAGGACGAGGGCGACGATATAGCCGGTGACGATGGCAAGAAGCACCGGAACCGTGCCGAGAAGCCCTCCTCGGCTCGAGAAGACCACGGCCGCCACAAGGGTAATCCCGGCGACGACGGCACCGATGCCATAGAAGACGCTACTGCCGTCGGCGGCGGTGGTCTGGAAGGCCATCTTCACCGCGGTGGCGGAGAGGCCGACGCCGATGACGATCATGACCGAGGCGACGAGCACCGGAGGAAGAACCCTGTCGAGCCAGCCCGTACCCACGGCTTTGACGATACCTGCGACGATGAGGTAGACGCAGCCGGAGACGATGACGCCGGACATGGCCGCGCTGAGTCCCTGCGTGGCGCCAATCGCGATGATCGGGCTGATGAAGGCGAACGAGCTTCCGAGGTAGCTCGGAATCTTTCCCCTCGTCACGAGCAGATAGCAGATGGTGCCGATGCCCGAGCACATGATGGCGACGTTCGGATCGAGACCCGTCAGAACGGGCACCAAAACCGTTGAGCCAAACATGCTCATCATGTGCTGAATGCCGAGAGGGATCGCACGCGCGACAGAAACCCTGTCATCAACGCCGATGATCTCGCGATCGTTCTTTGCCATGCACATCCTCCTTCTCAAAAGATGACTTCACATAAAAGAGGCCCGGACGTACGTCCGGGCCCAGGAGTCTGCGTGACCGTGCTAGACGATGACGAAATAGACAAGGAATGCAGCCGTTGCGACCCACATGAGCGGCTTGATCTTCTTCACCTGGCCGGTGAGGCAGGCGACGATGACGTAGGCGATGAAGCCAAAGCCGATGCCGTTGGAGATCGAGTAGGTCATGGGCACGCCGGCGATGACCATGAACGCCGGGAAGCCCTCGAGGAAGTCGGACCAATCGATGTCGACGACGTCGGTCATCATGAGGTAGCCGACCATGACGAGGGCGCCGCAGGTCGCGGCAGCACTGACGACGGAGATAAGGGGTGCGAAGAAGGCCGCGACAATGAAGAGGGCGCCGGTGATCACGGACGCGAAACCGGTACGACCACCGTCGGCGGCACCCGAGGCGGACTCGACGAAGGTGGTGATGGAGGAGGCGCCGACGAAACCACCTGCAGCGGCAGCGGCGGAGTCGACGATCAGGATCTCCTTGATGTTCTCCACGGAGCCGTCCTCGCTCAGGAACTCGCCCTGCTTGCCGACGGCCATGGCGGTACCCATGGTGTCAAAGAAGTCGGACATCATGAGGGAGAAGGCAAAGACGAGCAGGACGGGCGTGGTGACGACCTTCGCGATGCCCATGACGCCGTTTGCGTCGGTGAGGAAGGGGGCGCCGAACGACGAGAAGTCCAGCCCAGAGACCAGGCCGGTGGGCAGAGAGGTCACGCCCAGCGGGATGCCGGCAAGCACGGCGATGACGATACCGATGAGCAGGGAGCCCCTTACGTTGGCCGCATAAAGCACGACGGTCGCGACGATGGATATGAGACCGACGATGAAGGTCGGGCTGAAGACGTCACCAAGAGAGACCATCGTGGAGGAGTTGGCGGTGATGATGCCACCGTCAGACAGACCGATCATCGCGATGAAGAGTCCGAGGCCCACGGAGATGGCGTGGCGGAGCGAGACGGGAATGGCGTCCATGATGGCCTCGCGCAGGCCACAGAGGACGAGCACGAGGATCGCGACGCCCTCGATGAAGATGACGGCCATGGCGGCGTGCCAGTCGCCGTTGGCGACGCCGGTCAGCGTGTATGCGACGACGGCGTTGACGCCCATGCCGGATGCGCAGGCAAGCGGACGGTTGGCAAAGAGACCCATGAGGATGGTCATGATGCCGGCGCCGAGGCAGGTCGACGTGACGGCAGCGGCAATGGGTACGCCAGCGGCCGCCATCAGCGCGGGGTTCACCGCGATGATATACGCCATGGCGAGGAACGTCGTGAGGCCGGCACGAACCTCCTGGCCGGTCGACGAACCCCTGTCGCCCATCTTAAAGAATTTCTCCATAAACAGAACACTCCAATCTATCGCGCATGACAAATCGTCCAAGCTCCGCCGCAGACGAGAGCCGAGAACACAAGGGCACTAGACACCACTCGAACCAAAGCCACCGGCCCCACGGTCGGTCTCGTCGAGCTCATCGACCTCGACGAGCTCGACAGCGGGCACCTTCTGAATCACGAGCTGGGCGATTCTCTCGCCACGCGTGATGTGAATGTCCTTCTTGTCATCGAGATTGACGGCACAGACCTTGAGCTCGCCGCGATAGTGGGCGTCGATGAGGCCAGGGGTGTTCGCCATGGAGAGGCCCTCGCGAAGGGCAAGGCCGCTCCGGGGCTGGACGAAGCCCGCATACCCCTCCGGAATCGCGATGGCGAGCCCCGTCGAGACGAGCCGCCTCTCGTGGGGCGCGAGGGTTACCTCCTCGCTGGAGCGAAGGTCAAGTCCGGCATCGCCGGAGTAGGCGTACGAAGGGAGCTCGACCGTGGGGTCGAGCCTCTTGATGGGCAGAAGGATATGCTCGTCTGTCATTGGTTGAGACTCCTCAGTTCCTCGCTGAATTCATCGACATCCTTGAAGTCGCGATAGACGGAGGCAAAGCGCACGTACGCAACCTTATCGATGGAGATGAGCCGCTTCAGGACCATGCGACCGAGGTCCTCCGACCTCACCTCCATGACACCGCCATCACGAACTTCGGATTCTATGTCATCGATGAGGCTGTCGAGCGCCTGGAAGGGCACGTCCCTCTTGGTCGTCGCCGCCAAAAGGCCGCGTATGAGCTTCTGGCGATCGAAGGTCTCCTTGTGACCGTCCTTCTTGATGACGAGAATCGGCATCTCCTCGCGCCGCTCGTATGTGGTAAAGCGAAAGCCGCAGCTTGTGCACTCACGACGGCGCCGTATGGCGTCGTTGTTCTCCGAGGGACGCGAATCTACGACCTTTGATTCGTCGCAACCACATTTTGGACAGCGCATCGAACCTCCTAGATGACATGGCACCTAGGCAAGATATCACAGAAGTGACATACATTGACACTCGTCCCAAGAATGAAACGTAGTGGAATCACTCAGACATGTTTTAGGCCGCTGCAATCGACGCGGGAACGAGGATGGCCTGGCCCGCCTGTATGTTGGCGGAATCGAGAGAGTTACGAGCCTTGATCCAGGTGACAATCTCCTGGGTGGAATACCCCATCGCGGGATGCTCCTCGGCAAGGGACCAGAGGGAATCCCCGCCATGAACGGTGATCGAGGTCGCAGGGATGGTCTCGAGCGCCTGGCCCTCCCGAGCGGAGATGCCGTCGCTCGTGAAGAAGGATACCGCACAGAGCATGAGGACGACCGCAGCACCGGCGACGAACGAAGCGACGAGCTGGCCGAGGCTGAGCCGATTGACGCACGCACGCGACGGCACCTCGGGCACTGGAGTCACGTAGCCATCAAGGAGCGTGAGGTCTCGTCGCGATACCTTGAGGGCCGAAGACCCATCGCATTCAAAGCCGTCACACATCGTCGCCTGAGGCATCTCTTTCCCCTTTCAAAGTCTCTGACCCCTTTATACAGATGCCACAGGACATCAATGAGAATCAGAGACCGAACGTATGTACTTATAATGAACCGTACACGTGTTCGTGTCAAGCAAAACCAGAACAAATGTTTGCTGTCCTCAGCGAAGTAGGGTATCATGAGCCCATCCGAAAGGGAGGTCCGTCATGGCCACGGCAAAGCTCAGCAAGAGGCAGGCTGCCATCTACGAGTACATCTGCACCTATACCGACGAGCATGGATATCCACCGTCGGTGAGGGAGATCGGTGCCGCCGTGGGCCTTGCCTCGCCATCAACGGTCCATATGCACCTCAAGGCCCTCGAGCAGAAGGGTTTCATCAACCGCGACCCCAAGAAGCCACGCACCATCGAAGTCGTCGAGAAGCAGGACGCGGAGCCGGAGCCGGGGGCCAAGGTCGTCAACGTCGTCCAAGACCTTGACAACAACCTGATCACGCTTCCGCTCGTTGGCAGGGTCGCTGCCGGCACGCCCATCCTTGCCGAGCAGAACGTCGAGGAGACCCTCTCTCTTCCCACGAGCATCGTCGGTGATGCCAGCTCCTTCATCCTCAGGGTGCGCGGCGAGTCCATGATCAACGCCGGCATCTTCGACGGTGACTACATCGTCGTAAGGGAGCAGCAGGACGCGCGCGACGGGGAGATAGTCGTCGCCCTGCTTGACGATTCGGCCACGGTGAAGACGTTCTACCGCGAGAAGGGCCGAATCCGTCTCCAGCCCGAGAACGACAGCATGGCTCCCATCTATGCGGATAACCCGGTCATTCTCGGCAGGGTTACGGCACTCATCCGCTCGATGTCCTAGGGCGCTGACGTGAGCTCATCCTCGACGTCGGGTCACACGACCGCCACGAGCGGACGAATCGGTCTCTTCGACGCCCTGCGCGGCTTGTCCGTCATCTCGATGGTGCTGTTTCACCTGTGCTACGACCTTCGGTTTCTTGCTGGCGTGCAACTCGACTGGTTTGCCCCACCGCTTCAAGACATATGGAGGGCAAGCATCTCATGGACGTTTCTCTTCGTGGCGGGGTGCATGTGCAGCCAGTCTCGAAGCAACCTCAGGCGCGGACTCAAGTACGGTGTCGTCGCGATCGCGATATTCGTGGTGACGTACATCGCCGCGGTCGATACGCCCATATCCTTCGGGATCATCTTCTGCATGGCGGCATGCACGCTCGTCACGTGGGTCCTTCAGAGGGCCAACGCACTCCCCCGCGGACTCGTCGCGGCCCTCGTCCTTTTTGCCTGCTTCGTGCTGCTTCTTCCCATCTCACGCGGATACGTGGGCGTAGGTTCCCTTGAGCTTCGGCTCCCGCAGGCTCTCTACCAGACGGAATGGCTTTCGTGGCTCGGCTTTCCGGGTCCCCACTTTGCCTCGGGAGACTACTACCCACTCCTCCCCTACCTCATGGTCTATCTCTCGGGAGCAACCGTTGGCGCGTACCTCGTCAAGAGGGGCTATCCCGATTGGGCGCGAAGATGCTCCGTCGCACCGCTCAACTTCGCGGGAAGGCACGCGCTCCCCATCTACGTGCTGCACCAACCCATCCTTCTCGTTCTGACGGGCGTGGCGTTTGCCTAGTCGTCCTCGGGCCAGCCCAGGTCATCCGTCACCATGAAGGGGGCAAGCGTCTGCCTCATGCGCTCGGAGGCACGCACCGTGGCAACGAGTCCGTTCTCCGCGTATTGCTCCCGAATGACCTGGCAGCGCTCGTGCAGCATCTTTACGAGAAGACCCCGCTCGAACGGGATGAGCACCGTGCAGGTCTCGTCTCCGAGCGAAGCCTCCTGAGCGATCCTGTAGAGGAGCCCACGAATGCCTTGGCCTTCTGCGGCGGATATGAGCTGCGACTCGGGATGAAGCGCCATCATGCGTCTGCACTCCTCGTCGTCGAGGAGGTCGCACTTGTTGTAGACGAGCACCGAGGCGATTCCGTCCGCGCCGATGTCTGCCAGAACCGCACGAACCGCCGCGATCTCCCGTTCGGCGTTCGCGTCGCTTGCATCGACCAGGAGGAGCACGAGGTCTGCCGACGAGACCTCCGCGAGTGTCGATTTGAATGACTCGACGAGCATCGTGGGTAGCTTCTGAATGAAGCCGACGGTGTCCGTTATCGTGATCTTGCGGCCCTCCTCGAGGTCAAGGGCGCGCGTGGTGGGGTCGAGCGTGGCAAAGAGCTCGTCGCGAACGTAGACATCCGAGCCAGTCAGCCTGTTCAGGAGGGTGGATTTGCCTGCGTTGGTGTAGCCGACGAGCGCCACCCGGTAGACGCCGGAGTCCCAGCGCGCCTTGCTCTGCACGCCGCGTCTCTTCTCGAGCTCGACGAGCTCGCGCCGAAGCGTGGAGATGCGATCGCGCACGATGCGCCTGTCCACCTCGAGCTGGCTCTCGCCTTGGCCGAACCTGCTGCCGATGCCGCCGCGCGTCTGCTCGCCCACGAGATGGCTCCACATGCCCCTCAGCCTGGGGAGAAGGTACTGCAGCTGCGCGAGCTGCACCTGGATCCTGCCCTCGTGCGTGGTCGCATGCGTGCCGAAGATGTCGAGGATGAGCGCGGTGCGGTCGATGACCTTGACGGACTCCCCCACTATCTTCTCGAGGTTCGACTGCTGAGAGGGAGTGAGCTCGTCATCGAAGATCACCACGTCCGCGTCGAGGTTGCGCACGTACGACACGAGCTCCTCGGTCTTGCCCTTTCCGATGAGGGTGCGCGGGACGGGCTTGTCCAGTCGCTGCGTCATGGTCATGACGACGTCGGCGCCGTCGGTCTCGGCAAGCCTTCCGAGCTCTGCCATGGAGTCCTCGATGGTCCAGTCGGAGTCGCCGAAGTCGACTCCGACGAGAATGGCGCGCTCGGGGACGGGCGCCGTCGACCTTGGGGTAAACCTAGCCAAAGCTCTTCTCCCTCGCTGGAACGGACGAGACGATCATGCCTGCGGCATCCTCGATGGAGGCCCGGTCGAGGTCGATCCACCGGACGCGACCATCATGGCGAAACCACGAGAGCTGACGCTTTGCGTAGCGTCGCGTGCGCAGCTTGATCTCATCGATGGCCTCGGCGATGGTCGTCTCGCCATGAAGGGCGGCGATGACCTCCTTGTAACCGATCGCCTGGCTCGCCGTCCTGGAAGACTCGAGCCCTCGTGCGCAAAGCGAGCGGACCTCGTCCACGAGGCCCTCCTCGACCATGCGGTCTACGCGTGCGTCGATGAGCGCATAGAGACGTACACGGTCCATCGTAAGCCCCCATATCGTGGCCTCGTAGTGTCCGGCCCTCTGGTGAAGTCCCTCGTGGTGGTCGGCATAGCTCATTCCCTCATCGAGCATCTCGAGTGCTCGGACGCACCTCCGTACGTTGTTGGGATGGATGAGCGCCGCGCTCGCCGGGTCGCGCTCGGCGAGCAGCTCATGGAGCGCCGCGGCGCCCTGCTCGCTCGCGTACCTCTCGTAGCGAGCGCGTCCCTCGCCCCCTATGGCACCAGCCGGAAACTCCATCTCGTCAATCGCGGCGTTGAGGTAGAGACCGGTGCCGCCGCAGAGCACGGGGGTCTTGTGGCATGCGAGAAGCTCGTCGATGCAGGCCCGGACGTCCCGCTGGAAGAGCCGGGCGGAATAGTCGTCGGAGACATCGACGACGTCGACCATGAGAAGGGGTCGCATGCGCTCGGAGGCGGGGGTCTTTGCCGTGCCCACGTCCATGCCGCGATACACCTGCATGGCATCGATCGAGACGATCGAGCTGTCGAGCCTGGTTGCCACGATCTCGGAAAGGGTGCTCTTGCCGGAGGCGGTCGGACCCACGATGCAGACGAGGGGTCCCGGGAGGCTCATCGAGGGTCACCCTCCATGGTCCCCCGAAGATACCAGGTGCGTGCCTCATCCACATGCACCTCGCAGATCCGCCCGACCAGCGAGGCGGGGTCCACCCCCTCAGGCACCGCAAAGTGCACCGTCTGGTTCTTCTCGCTATGACCGACCATGACCGAGTCGTCACGCTTGGAGCTGCCCTCCACGAGGGCGCTCACGCTCCGACCGAGCTCATGCTGGTTTGCCTCATGGGCCTGGAGGGCGACCTGTGCGGCCAGGCGGTCGAAGCGGTCCTGGATGACCTCGTGAGGCGTGGGGTCGTCTATCTTTGCGGCAGGGGTGCCAGGACGCTTCGAATAGATGAACGTGAAGGCCGACGAGAAGGCCGCCTCGCGCACGAGCGAGAGCGTCTGCAGGAAGTCCTCCTCCTGCTCGCCGGGAAAGCCGACGATGACGTCGGTGGAGAGTGCGAGGCCGGGCATGGCGGCGCGAAGCCTCGAGACGAGCCCAAGGTACTGCTCGCGCGTGTAGCGGCGGTTCATCGCCCTGAGGATGCGCGTCGACCCGCTCTGGACCGCGAGGTGCAGATGCGGCATGACGGCCGCGGTCTCACTCATGGCAGCGATGACCTCATCGGAAAGGTCCTTGGGATTTGAGGAGGTGAACCTGATGCGCTCGACGCCCGTCGTGCCGACGGCACGCACGAGCTCGGCGAACCGAGGGCTCCCATAGATATCGCGACCGTAGGAGTTGACGTTCTGACCGAGGAGCGTGATCTCGCGGACGCCGTCGGCCACGAGGGCCTCGCATTCCGAGATGATGCCCTCGAAGGTCCTGCTCCTCTCGCGCCCGCGAACGTACGGGACGATGCAATAGGTGCAGAAGTTGTTACAGCCGGTCATGATGGGTACCCAGGCGTGAAAGCGCTGGGCCCTGTGGCTGGGAAGGTCGGTCGAGAAGCCCTGCCTCTCCTCCGAGGTGTCCACCTCGATGCGCTCGTCAGAGTCCTCGAAGGCCTCTGCAACAAGCTGGGGCAGGCTCGCAAGGGCGCTCGTACCAAAGACCACGTCGACGTTGGGGATGTGCTCTCGCATGCGCTCGCCATCGCGTTGCGCGATGCAACCGCCCACGGCGACGACCCTCCTGCCAGAAGGAGGCGCTGGCATGCTCACGGTAGCCGAGGCCTGGCCGTAGAGGCGCTGATCGGCGTTCTCTCGCACGCAGCACGTCATGAAGCAGACGATGTCAGCCTCGTCTGGCGTTGATACCTCGATGCAGCCGCACTGGTCGAGAAGACCGCTCACGCGCTCGGAGTCATGGAGGTTCATCTGACAGCCAAAGGTCTTGACGAAGTACGTCTTGCCAACGAGCTCCTCGTAATGCGCCATCTAGCGAACCGCGCTCACGGAATCGTCGACGGCACCTACCGATCGAGAAGGCGGGACGAGCCTATGCACGTAGATGGCGATGCGAATGGCCGTGCGACTCTCGCCGTCGATCTCGATGTCGGAGAAGGTGGGGGCGCAGGAGATGTCCACGCCCGTGGGAATGAGAAAACCGCGCGCTATAGCGATGGCCTTGACGGCTTGGTTCACGGCACCGGCACCCACGCACTGGATGTTGACAGGCACCCCGTCCTTGACCATTCCAGCAATGGCACCGGCGACCGAGGCCGGAGATGACTTACTGGATACCTTCAGAAAATCCATGCGGCGACTCCCAGTGCGGTTGGCGTATCTGAAATGACGTTTGAGCGGCGAAAGTATATCTTGCCAAGTATAGTGGTTAGCTGGCTATTTGAGAAGCAACGCAATCATCACCGAACACCTAGTCGCTCCCGTCAAGCTCAAAGGTCACGGTGATTCGGCCCCTTCCCACCCGAACCTTGGGATCGGAAAGAAGCGAGAGGTAATACCTGTCGCCGACGAACGCGAAGTCACGCTCCATGATGCGCGAGAACTCCTCGACGTCGCGGTCGGAGATCTTGAGACCACGACGGTCACGAGCAAGGTCGACCTCGTGCACAGCCGAAGCATCACCCTTGTGCGTGAGCCGCGCCGAGACACTCCGAAGGGGTTTGATCTGACCGGAGACGATCCGGTGCGCGGTTCGCTCCGACATCTCGAGGCCAAGGCCGCTCGCGACGGCCATCAGCTCACGTGCGTCGGCAGCGATGCGAAGCCGCTCGATGACCGGGAGCTCGGAGAGGTCATCGATGAAGAGATATCCTGCCCCATCGACTGACCTCGCCGCACGTGCACGCGCCGTGGCGGCGATCTCCGCTGGCGAGCCGAGATACACCTCGCACGTGCCACGCTCCTCAAGCGCGAACTCGCAGCAGGAGCGGACGATGTTGTGCGGCCCGCGCACGCAGTTCTGCTCCCCATCGTCATCCAAGCCCATGGAGGGCCACGTGGACTGGTCGGCGCGCTCGGAAAGCTCGGTCGCGTCGGTGATGACCCTGATGGACGACCCTTTTCCCAATGCCGATGACATGACCTCGGCAGAGACGGCGTTCTCGCTCACCGAGTAGAGCGCCATGCCTCGGCCATGGACGCCCCACCTGTCCATGTGGACGCTCTCGAGCTTGCTGGTGACCCTCGCCTCGAATATCTTGGCCTGCATGTCGGTCGGGATGCCCGACCCATCATCGAGCATCGTCGTACAGCGCAGGTTGCCCTCGCGTGAGGTGGCCACGTAGATGTGGTGGGCCCCAGCGTCTCGGGCATTGCGGAGCATCTCGATCACGACGTCCTCGACGCAGCGGATGTCATGCTTCGCCTGCCGGCGCTCGGCCTCGGCGACCCGTAGGCGAACATAGCCCTCGCCGAGGTTCTCCTCGACACGGAGCTGACGCTCGCCACCCATGGAGGCGACGAACGAGAGCAGGTCGTTGGCATCCGGCGCCATGGCTGGATGCTACTTGGCGACGTCGACGGCGCGGGACTCGCGGATGACCACGACACGCACCTGACCGGGATACTCCATCTCGTTCTCTATCTGCTGCGCGATGTCGTGGGCAAGGATGGTCGCCTGCGCGTCGGAGATCTTCTCGGGCTCGACCATGACGTGGAGCTCACGACCGGCCTGCATGGCATAGGTGCGCTCGACACCCTCGTGGGCGTTGGAGATCTCCTCGAGCTTCTCGAGACGCTTGATGTAGTTCTCTGCCGACTCCCTGCGCGCACCAGGACGAGCGGCGGAGATAGCATCGGCTGCCTGCACGAGAACGTCGAGAACGGAATCGGGGTCGACGTCGGCGTGGTGCGCCTCGATGGCGTGCACGATCTCGGGACGCTCGCCATAACGACGGGCGAGGTCAGCGCCGATGACGGCGTGGGGTCCCTCGACCTCGTGGTCGATGGCCTTGCCGAGGTCGTGGAGAAGACCCGCACGCTTGGCGGGTGCCTCGTCTATGCCAAGCTCAGACGCCATGATGCCGCAGAGCGCCGACACCTGGATGGAATGCTGGAGCACGTTCTGGCCGAAGGATGTGCGATAGCGAAGGGCGCCGAGCGTCTTCACGAGCTCGGGATGAAGGTCATGGATGCCCGCATCGAAGGCAGCCTGCTCGCCCGCCTCGCGAACACGCTCGTTGACGAGGTCCTCGGCCTTCTTGTAGAGCTCCTCGATGCGGGCGGGATGGATGCGCCCGTCGGCAATGAGGTTCTCGAGCGCCACGCGTGCCGTCTCGCGACGGACGGGGTCAAAGCTCGAGAGCACGACCGTCTCGGGGGTATCGTCTATGACGAGGGACACACCGGACACCTGCTCGAAAGTACGGATGTTGCGTCCCTCGCGACCGATGATGCGGCCCTTGAGATCGTCCGAGGGGATATGGACGGAGGTGACGGTGATCTCGCCCGCCTGATCGGCCGCGCAGCGCTGGATGGCCGTGGAGATGATCTCGCGGGCGGTCTTGTCGGCCTGGGCACGGACGGTCTGCTCGGACTCACGGAGGATCTGGGCCTCCTCGCGCACGCACTGGCTGCGAACGCGCTGGATGAGCTCGCCATGCGCGTCGTCCTGGGAGAGACCAGCGATGCGCTCGAGTTCCACGGACTGCTTGGCGACCATGTCATCAAGGTCGCCCTTGCGCTTGTCAAGCTGACCCTGGAGGCTGGAGAGCTTGTGCTCACGGCCGTCGAGCTGGTCGTTGCGCCGATCAAGGGACTCCTCGCGCTGCATGATGCGGTTCTCGAGGTTCTGAAGCTCGATCTTGCGCTTCTTCTCTTCTGCCTCGGAGTTCTGCTTGAGCTGAAGAATCTCCTCCTTCGCCTCGAGGACGGTCTCCTTCTTGGCGGTCTCCGCCAGACGCTCGGCCTCCGACGCGATACGGTTCGCCTCGCTCTTGGCATCTTCGAGCTGGGAATTAGCGGTCTTGAGACGAGAGTTGCTCATTCCCGCCACGATGACGTAAGCGACGACTGCACCCACCACGAGGCAGACGACGCCAATGACGAATTCCATAATGTGCTCCTCAAATGACGTTGATGTCTATGTAGTATTCAGGAGACCCTGACGCTATGCGCCAAGGAACCCGCCATGAGAGGTAAGTTCGCAACCGCCAGAACCTAAAGCAACCCGCAGATACGACCAAAGTTCGGACAAAAGGATCAGCTGGCTTCGCCAGCGGAAGAGAAAACACCTAATGGCTGAATCATCGTACGTTCGTTATGCCGTCATGTCAAACGAATCAAAGGTCACAACTGGTAAAAGGCCTTCTCCTCCACGGGAAAATCGTGGTCCGCGACTATGCAATCAGCTACCGGAGGTGACCTCGTCGAGCACCCGCCGAGCGACACGCGAGGAGATGTCCCCGGAATACCCACGACCGTATAGGAAGTGTACGATCTTCTCATAGTCGTTCTTGCCCGTAAGGCGCCGTCCCCTCGCGAGGTCGTAGGCGACATCCTCCTCGCAGACGTCTGAGAAGAAGCTCTCCGGCCACCCCGCGACCGACTCGGCGGCGATGCCGCGCCTGCCGAGCTCGCGCTCGATCTTGAGACTTCCCCAACCCTGGCCCAGCCGAGAGCGTATGAAGACGTCGGCGTAACGCGCATCATCCACAAGGTGGCAGTCGACCGCGCGCGCGACGGCCGCCTCTATCACGGGTCGCGAGTATCCATCGAGGCCCAGCTTGTCCGCAATCTCCTTCGAGGAGTAGTCCCGCTTCTCGACAAGTCCTACCACGCGAAATGACGCGCACCCTTGGGCGAGCTCACCCATCTGATGGACGAGCTCGTTGCGAGAGCCGGGATTGAGCCTACCCGCCTTTCTCTCCGCACGCATCTTGCGAGCGACGGAGACGGGAACGGAAAAAGACTCGTCGCCATACGTACTCGTGCTCACGGTGACGATGCCACAGGGTCTGCGCCAGCCCAAGCAGACCGCTCCCCCTTCGGGCAGGCTCACATCCCACGCGAGAGGCGGGCGAGGCTCGGGCATGGCACTCACCTACTCCGTGATGCCGGTGTCGTCGGCGCCATCCGCGGTCTCGACAGGCTCTCCAACGCGCTCGTCACCCAGGACGAGACCGCATGCGACACGCACCTTGTGGTCGATCTCATCCATGAGGTCGGGATTTGAGGCGAGGAACTCCTTCGCCGCCTCACGACCCTGACCGAGGCGCTCGTCACCATACGTGAACCACGAGCCCGACTTGTTGACGATCTCGTAGTTGACGGCCATGTCGAGCAGCGAGCCCTCCTTTGAGATGCCCTTCCCGTACATGATGTCGAACTCGGCCTGCTTGAAGGGTGGTGCCACCTTGTTCTTGACGACCTTGACCTTGACCCTGTTGCCCACGGCCTCGCCGTTCACCTTGATGCTATCGATGCGACGGATGTCCATGCGCACCGATGCAAAGAACTTGAGGGCGCGACCACCAGGCGTGGTCTCGGGATTGCCGAACATGACACCGATCTTCTCGCGGAGCTGGTTGATGAAGATGCAGGTGGTGTTGGACTTGGCGAGCGACCCGGCAAGCTTGCGGAGGGCCTGGCTCATGAGGCGGGCCTGCAGGCCGACGGTGGTGTCGCCGATCTCTCCCTCGATCTCGGCGCGCGGGACGAGCGCGGCCACGGAGTCGATGACCACGACGTCTATGGCCCCGGAGCGCACGAGCATGTCGCAGATCTCGAGCGCCTGCTCCCCGGTGTCGGGCTGGGAGATGAGGACCTCGTCGATGTCCACACCGATGCGGGCCGCATAGCCTGGGTCGAGGGCATGCTCGGCGTCGATGAAGGCGACGACGCCGCCCAACGCCTGCGCCTCGGCGAGAATCTCGAGCGAAAGAGTCGTCTTGCCCGAGGATTCGGGACCGAATATCTCGACGATGCGACCACGAGGTACGCCGCCGATGCCAAGCGCCGCGTCGAGCGCGAGCGACCCGGTAGGAATCGCCTCCACCTCGAGGCTGGGACCACCGTCACCGTAGCGCATGATGGATCCCTGCCCGAACTTCTTCTCGATCTCGGACGTGGTTTCCTGGAGCACCTTCGTGCGGTCCTCCACGCTCGTGGGCGCATGAATCTCGCGTATGACGTTCTTGGTCTTGGCCATGACTTCTCCCTCTGTGTGCCGACTGGTTGTGATGATATACGAACACTCGTTCGCAGTCAACCATCCCTAGCGGCACTCTACCAGCGCATACTGACAGAAATCTGACCCGCAGCCATGGCTCGTCTTACCGCATCCCGACGAGTGTCTGACACGCGTGACGGCAAGCTGCGCAGGTGGCGGCGGCGTGAGGACGGACCTGCGAGGCGGCTATCGATGTGGGTCGCAAGACTCCATGATCCCTTCACGGAGCAGGTCCACGGCACGTCTCACCGCAGCATGCCTCACCGCGGCGCGGTCGCCCGCGAAGAGGGCGCAGAAGGTCTTCGTGCCACCCGGGGTCGCAAGCCCCATCCAGACGGTCCCCACGGGCTTGCCGGGCTCCTCGCCGCCCGGCCCCGCGATGCCCGTCACCGAGACGGACACGTCGCAGCCGAGCACGCGACGCGCGCCCTCGGCCATCTGCGCCGCACATTCCGCGGAGACGACTCCCACCCCATCGATGACATCGTCGGTGACGCCGAGCACCTCATGCTTGACGGGGATGGCGTAGCTCACGACACTGCCGCGGACGACGCGCGACGAGCCAGGCACGGACGTGATCGCGCCGGTCACGAGGCCACCCGTGCACGACTCCGCGGTACCCACCGTGAGTCCTGCGGCGGACGCCTCGGAGACGAGAGCCGCGCAGGCGGCATAGAGCTCTCGGTCCGGGAGGAGCATCTCCCCTTCGGCCATGCCTAGTCACCATCCTCGGTGATCGCTGACCACGACTTGACGAAGTAGTCGACACCCGACCATGCGGTGAGCACCATCGCGACGACGAGGAGCACGAACGACACCGCATGCAGAATGCTCCATGCGATACCTGCGGGAAGGCTCATGCAGAGCAGGAGCCCGCAGATGGAACCCATCGTCGTGGCGGTCTTTGCCTTGCCGAGCCCGGACGCGGCGATGACCGTACCCTTGGACGCGACGACCATGCGCAGCCCCGAGACGAGGAACTCCCTCGCCACGACGATGAGCAGGCACCAGGAGCCGACCTCGCCCGTCTCGAGCAGGTAGCACAGGGCGACGATGACGGCGAGCTTGTCCGCGATGGGGTCGAGGAACTTGCCGAAGGTGGTGACCTCGTTGCGGCTTCGGGCGAGATAGCCGTCGAGCTTGTCGGTGAGCGCTATCACGCAGTAGACGAGAAACACCGCGAATGCGCCCAGGGAGAAGACCCGTCCGTCGGAGGACTGGCCGAAGGCCTCGGCGAAGAACAGCCAGAAGGGAACGAGCACCACCCTGACACAGGTGACGACGTTCGCAGACGTCCAGATCGACCTACGCGTGCTGGCCAAGGCTACCCTTCCTCCTCCGTCCCAACGATCTCGCCGATCATCTCGTAGCAGAACGAGTCGACGAGGTCACAGGTGACGATGTCTCCGACGGACGCCTCGCCGCTCGGAATGTGCACGGCCCCATCGGAGTCGGGTGCCTGGAACCAGGCATGGCCTATGAGTTCGACGCCGTCCTCCGACTCCTCCGTCCCGTCGATGATAACGCTGACCCGCTCGCCGACATGTCGTGCGGTCGCGGCGAAGCCGAGCTCCTCGGTGATGTCGATGAGTCGCTGCGTACGCTCGAGCTTGACGTCATCGGGAACCTGGTCGGGCATCTCGGCCGCCGCGGTTCCCTCCTCCTGCGAGTAGGCGAAGACGGAGCAGTAGTCGAACTCCTCCTCCTGGATGAAGCTGGCAAGCTCGTCGGCCTCGTCGTCCGTCTCGCCGGGAAAGCCGGCCATGCCTGTCGTGCGCAGGACCATGCCGGGAATCTCGCGACGAAGGCGAGAGAAGAGCTCACGGAGCTGGTCGGCCGACCCGTGGCGTCCCATGCTCGCCAGCACGCGACCCGAGCAGTGCTGGATGGGGATGTCGATGTAGTCGAGCACCTCGGGGGTATCGCGGATGGTCGCGATGAGCTCGTCCGTCATCCCCTCGGGCTGGAGGTAGAGCACGCGCACCCACCCGCCATACGGCCGAACGACCTCGGCGACCTGGCGAAGGAGGGTGGCAAGCGAGGCCGTGCCTGGCAGGTCGCTCCCCCAGACGCCCGTGTCCTGGCCGATGAGGACCACCTCGCGCACGCCGCCCTCCATGAGGCTGCCGACCTCCGAGACGATGTCGTCGGCGGGACGGGACTGATAGCGACCGCGGATGTAGGGAATGGCGCAGAAGGCACAGAACCTGTCGCAGCCCTCGGATATCTTGACGAACGCGCTCGCTCCTTCGATGGTGCGCAGGGCCTCGCTGGTCACAGGCCCCCGTTCGCCCCCATCGATACCGAGGACCTCGCGCACCACGCCGACGATGCCATCCTCCTCGTCGGCACGGACGAAGGCGGACACCTCGGGCAGCTCGTGCGGAAGGGCGTCGCCGTAGCGCGACGGGACGCAGCCGCACATGACGATCGGAAGGCTGCGCACCCCCTCGCTGGCATCCTCGGCAAGCTCGAGCGTGGCCTCGATGGACTCCTCCGTGGCCGAGGCGAGAAACGAGCAGGTGTTCACGACCGCAACGTCCGCCTTGTCCGCGTCGGCGGTCTCCGAGAAGCCGGCATGGAACAGGAGTGCACGCATCCTGTCGGTGTCGACCTCGTTCTTGGCGCAGCCGAGCGTGATGAAGAGGACGAGCGCACGTGGGCTATCGGTAGTTGACGAACTGGAGAGGCTGACCATAATCCCCTTCCCTGAGGGATGCGATGACGGATTGAAGGACGTCGCGCGAGGCAGAGCTCACGCGGAGCTTGTCTCCCTCCACGGTCACCTTCGCCTTGACCTTGGAGTCACGGACGTCCTTGGCGATTCTTTTGGCGGTGTCCTGATCGATGCCTTGGATGATGCAACCGGACTGACGAACCGACATGCCCGTCGCCGCCTGTGGCCTGTCCCATCTTACGGCAGTGAGGTCCACCCCTCGCTTGACGAGCTTTGCGGAGAGCACGTCACGAACCTGGCTGGCGATGAACTCCGAGGGGGCCTCGATGGAGAAGACGCCGTCCTTCCGGGAGAGGGTGAGCGCCGCTCCGGTACCTTTGAGGTCGTAACGTTGCGTGAGCTCCCGCGACGCCTGCTGGTAGGCGTTGTCCACCTCCTGCATGTCGACGACGGAAACGACGTCGAAGCTTGATTCCTTGGCCATTGATCCTCCTTGGGGCGCTACACGCCCGTGGTGCCGGTAGTGGTGGTCGTGCCGTCGGTCGAGGTCGTCGCCGCCGGGGTGCCCGCGATGGTCACGCTGCCGATGCCCGAGGCGCGCGAGTCGAAGTTGACCGTCTCCCCGTTCTTGGTGACCTGCACGGCATCCGTATCGCTCACCTGGATGGTGATCGAGTCGGTGACCTTGTACGTCGCGCTCCACGGACCGGTCAGCGTGTCCGCCACCTTGCTCGCACCGTCGCACTGGATCTCGACCCACGACACCTGCCCGCTCGCCAAGGTGACGGTGACGTCCGTCTCGGTCGTCGCCGCGGCCGCGGTCGTGTCCGTCGCAGCCGCATTCGAGCTCGTGCCCGTCGTGGTATCCGCAGTGGTACCGGTCGCGGTGCTGTCACCGGCAGACGTGGTGGCGTCGCCTGCGGTCGTGGTCCCCGTGCCTGACGAGGAGTCGGCGCTGGTCACGGCCACGGTGCGGGTGCCCTGCGTCGTATCGCTGCGCACGCACGAGCTCACGGAGGTCACGATGATGACGGTGAGGATCACGGCGAGGACGATGATGACCAGGAAGATGATGCGGCGGCTGTCCGCGAAGAAGTCATCGAGAAGGCCGAGGAAGCCCCCTCTCCTGCGATGCCTGCGCCTGGTGTTGGTCGCGGAGCGTCGGCGCACGTTGGGATGGCCGACGTTGGCGATGTTGCGCGAGGAGCGCCTTCCCGAGATGGTGGACGCGCGCTCGTACGGATTGGGCCTGTCGTCGTAGCGCAGGTCGTCATCGTACTCGTCGGGACGCACGCTGCGCCTGGAGACGTCGTCATGACGATACAGGCGCTGGGAGCGCGTCGAGGTCTGGTCCCTGCCGGAGCGGTCACCAGAACGATTCTGGTTCTCGCTCAGGAGCCTTCCCGTGGGGTCGGCGTCCGACCGACGACGCGCGCCCGACTGACCGCGCTGTCGGGTGGTCTGCCGCGACGAGCCCCCGCGCTGGGTGTTGTTGGGATGACCATAGACGTACTCGGTGTGGGAATACGCGGAGTCCACGGAAGTCCGGTTCGATGACAGGGGTACGCCCGGCTGACGCGGACGAGCGCCCGACGTGGTGGCAAAATCCCCCATGTCACCCGCAGGCCCTCCCGAGGTCGGGAGGAGACCGCGATACTCCACGTACGCCTTGGGACGCGAGTCGGCCTCGTTGGGGACGTCGTAGCCCGCGATGCCCCTACCGGACTGGGTGTCGCGCGTACGCCTGCGAAGCTCGTGGTTCGCCGTGCCGTTGTCGTGCTCGTAGAGCTCCTCCTGGAAGAGGTCGACGACCGTACGCGGGTTGAGCCCGAGGTAGCGAGCGTACGAGGAGAGCATGCCCTGGGCGTAGCCGCTCTGCGGGATGTGCTCCCAGTCGCCCTCCTCGAAGGCGACGAGCACCAATTCCTTGAGTTTGAGGACCTTGGACGCCTGCTGCGCGGAGAGCCCGAGCTGACGACGGCGGTCGAGAAGCATCTCGCTGAAGCGCGGACGTGCCATGCCTACTCGACCTCCCCATACTCAGACTCGGCGTTGCAGAGTTCCTCGAGGCCGTCCTTGTCGAGAAGGACCTCGCGCGGCTTGGACCCGTTCGCAGGTCCGACCACGCCCTTCGCCTCGAGCATGTCCATGATTCTACCAGCCCTGGCGTAGCCCACGGAAAGCGCACGCTGAATGCCTGAGGTGGATCCGAGCTGCGAGTCCACCACGAGCTGGGCCGCCTCCCAGATGAGCGGGTCGTCGGACTGGGGGCCACTGCTCGCACCAGGGACGCCGGGTTCGTTGGGTGCGACGGCCGTGAGGATGTCCTCGTGGTAGTCGGCGTCGCGGTGCTCCTTGATGAAGGCCACGACCTGCTCCACCTCATCCTGTGAGACGAAGCAGCCCTGGGCGCGCTTGGGACGCATGCCACGAAGCTTGTAGAGCATGTCGCCGTGCCCGAGGAGGCGCTCGGCGCCGTTCTGGTCGAGGATGATGCGCGAGTTCATGCCGTTGTCCACGGAAAGCGCCACGCGGTTGTCGATGTTGGCCTTGATGAGTCCGGTGACGACATCGGCCGACGGGCGCTGCGTGGCGACGATGAGGTGGATGCCGGCAGCGCGCCCGAGCTGGGCGATACGGACGATGGAGGACTCCACGTCCTTGCCCGCCACCATCATGAGGTCGGAGAGCTCGTCGATGACGATGACGAAATAGGGCATGTGCTTGGGGGGGTTGTCCATCTCCCCGTACTTCCCGCCATCGACGTTCCTGTTGTACGTGATGATGTCGCGGACCTTGTAGTGCTGGAACACCTTGAGCCGCCGCTCCATCTCGGAGACGGCCCACTGGAGCGCCGACGCGGCCTTGTGGGCATCGGTGACGACGGGGACGTAGAGATGGGGCAGACCCTCGTAGAAGGTGAACTCGACGCGCTTGGGGTCCACCATGATGAGGCGCAGCTCCTCTGGGGTGGCACGCATGAGCATGGTCATGACGAGGCCGTTGAGGAAGACGGACTTGCCCGAACCGGTGGTGCCCGCCACGAGCAGGTGCGGCAGCGAGGCGATGTCGACGATCACGGGCTTGCCCTCGGAGTCGCGGCCGAAGGCCCCCTCGAGCGGACCGCCCTTGACGTAGGGCATGAGGTCGCCGAGGTAGACGGGCTGCGTCTCCTTGTTGGGAATCTCGATGCCCACGAGCGAGGTGCCTGGGATGGGGGCGAAGATGCGCACCGAGCGGGAGGCGAGCGACAGGGCGATGTCATCGGTGAGGTTCGTTATCTTGCTCACGCGCTCGCCCTCGCCCATCTCGATCTTGAAGGTGGTCACGGCGGGGCCGGCGATCCAGCCCACCACATGGCTCGACAGACCAAACTCCAGTATCGTGTCCTGAAGCTTCTGGGCGACCCCTGCCAGCTGCTCCTTCGATGCCGCGGCGGTACCTGAGTTCGGGTTGAACTTGAGCATCTCGGCAGGCGGGAACTCGTAGGTGCCGTCGGTGACGTCATGCGGGAGCGAGACGCCCTGTGGCACCGCCCCGGACGTGGCATCGGCGGTCTGGTGAGCCCTGTCGATGAATCCGGGCACGGCCGCCCGCGCTTCCGTCCCGCCCTCGGCGGGAGCACCGTCGCCAGCGGCCCCCCTGCGAGACGCGCGGCCCTTGGGGGTGACCTTGGTGGTCACGGCCTTGTCCGACCCGAGAAGCGCTGTCGCAGCCGCTTCGTCCGCACCTGCCACGGACCCGCCCTGGTCGCCGAGGGACGGTGCTGCACCACGTCTCAGAACGCTCGTCTTGCGATCCCCGATGAAGGAGGTCTGCGCCTCGCCCGTCTCGTCGAAGAGCGACGCCTGGGCAGGCGTGCCGGCGTCGCGAACGTACGGCGTCGCCGCGTCGGCCTCGCCGCGCTCGGCGAGGCGCTGCTCGTTGCGGAGTCGGCGTGATTGCGCGGCGCGCGCGAGGCGCGCGTAGATCTTCGACACCGCGTTCGAGATCGAGAACCCGCAGACCACCACGCCCGCGATGACCACCCCGGCGAGCACGACGTTGCCCACGACGACCCCCACGAGCCGCAGGAGGGCATAGGCGATGCCACCACCCACATAGCCGCCCGCCCCCTCGAGCCTGCCCTGCGTGACCACGATGTTGGGGCTGTCCGCGGCACCCGCAAGGTTCAGTGAGAGCATGGCGAGAACCGCGAGCACGATGAGTGCGAGACCGAGCGCCACACGTCCCGAGATCGGGCCGTTCTCGTCCATGAAGAAGGTCATCGCGAAGAGGAACAGAGCGATGGGAAAGAGAATCGCACCAGCACCAAAGCACAGCGTGAGGGCATGACCGACCGCATTCGTCACGACGGCCGACGACGGGGTCACGAGCGAGATGAACATGGCGATCGCCACCACGGCGAGGATGAGGGCGATGATGTCGTTCTGCGTGCTCGATGCAGGCACCTGGGCGGGTGCCTGCGCGCCGCCACGTCTACCCTGCGACCCCTTGGCACCGGAGCCGGCCCTCCGTGAGTTCGTCGTTCTCTTCTGGGCTGCGTTTGATCTGCGTTTCGAGGGCATCTAAACCTCCATCACGACCGGGATGACCATTGGTCGCGTGTGCGTCTTGTTCCAGAGGAAGTTCGACAGAGAGTTTCTCACATTCTTGCGGATGCTGTCGATGTTGACTCCCTCCGCCTTGAGCTGCTTCTCGACCTGGGCGCGCACGAGGCTCTGGGCATCGGACATCAGCGCCTCGTCCGAGGCGAACGACACCCCCCTGCCCGAGATCTCGATCGTATCGATCGCAAGGGACTGCGCCGAGACGACGGCGACGCAGGTGATGACGCCATCCTGGGCAAGCTTCTGGCGGTCGCGAAGCACCGTGGGGTTGGCGTCGGTGATCGAGAGGCCGTCCACGTAGACGATGCCGGAGTTGACCGACTCGCCGCGGGTGACCTTGCCCTTGCGCATCTCGAGCGAGTCACCGTTGTCGAGGATGAAGACGTGGCTCTCGGGAATGCCCATCTGGCACGCAAGCTGGGCATGGGCCCGAAGGTGGACCGCCTCGCCGTGGACGGGCATGAAGTACCTCGGCTTGGTCATGGCCATCATGAGCTTGAGCTCCTCCTGGCTTCCATGGCCGGACACGTGCACGAGGGTCTGGCTCTTGTCGAAGATGGCGCAGCCGATCTTGGCGAGGGAGTTGATGATGCCCTGGACGCTCTTCTCGTTGCCAGGCACGGGCGTCGCCGAGATGATCACCGTGTCCGACTCATGGATGGAGAGGGACTTGTGCTCCCCGTTGGCCATGCGCGCGAGCGCGGAGAGCGGCTCGCCCTGGCTTCCGGTGCAGAGCACGACGATCTTCTCGTCGGGGATCTTGTCTATGTCGTAGGCGTCGACGATGTCCTCGTCAGCGATCCTGAGATAGCCGAGCTCGCGCGCCACCTTGGTGTTGGTGACCATCGAGCGACCCGTGACCACGACCTTGCGGCCCACGGCGGTGCTCGCATCGCAGACCTGCTGCAGACGGTGGATATGGCTCGAGAACGACGCCACGAAGACACGGCCCTTGGCGTTCTTGATGATGTGGCGCAACGACGGACCGACGGAGGCCTCGGAGGGCGTGAAGCCTGGACGCGTGGCATTGGTTGAGTCGGAGAGCAGCAGGTCGACCCCCTGCGCACCAAACCGGTTGAGGGCGGCGTAGTTGGGACGGACGCCGTCGATGGGCGTCTGGTCAAGCTTGAAGTCGCCCGTATGGACGACGGTGCCCGCAGGCGTGCTCATGAACACTCCGAAGGCCGCCGGAATGGAGTGCGTCATCGAGAAGAAGGTGATGTTGAAGGCACCGAGGGTGATGGTCGACCCATCGGTGACCTCGCGAAACTTGGGAGCGTTGATGTTGTGCTCGGCAAGCTTTCCCTCGATGAAGCCGAGGGTGAGCTTGCTGGAGTAGATGGGCACCTTGTGGGTGAGGTCCATCAGGAGGTACGGGAGCGCACCGGTATGGTCCTCGTGACCGTGCGTGATGATGATGCCTCGGAGCTTGTCCTCGTTCTCCAGGACGTAGGAATAGTCGGGAAGGATGAGGTCGATTCCGGGCTGGTTGTCATCGGGAAACATGAGGCCCGCATCCACGAGCACCATGTCGTCTCCGTACTCGAAGGCGGTCATGTTCTTACCAATACCATCAAGGCCACCCAGGGGGATGACCTTCAGAGCGTAGTCCTTCTTAGGCATTGCGATATGAATCCTTTCGTCGGGAACAGAACTTTATCCATAGCGGTTCTGGAACGCGCCTGCGTCCAGCCGCGCTTCTGTGCTTTTTCGCGAACACACATATCTTATCAATTGTAATTAAGAACCGCTCGCACGTTGTGTGGTTCCATCGTAGATTTGGATGACCTCACGGCTCGAGGTCCATCTCGACCAGGCGTTCTCGCAGACGCCCGCCCCGGTTCAGAAAAGGGGGCGGCCCCTCAAGGCCGCCCCCCGGTCATGCTTCTTCGAAAGACACCCTACGCGTCGTGGTGACGGCGGGGCTGGCGCTGCTCGCCGGAACCCCTGTCGCCGGGGTGGCGACGCTCGCCGTGGTCTCCCGAGCCGCCACGACCACCGCGACGGTCACCGCGGTCACCGCGGTCGCCACGATCCTTGTGCTCGCCGGAGCCGGCGGGAGCCTCGGGCTTGTCGATGCGGTCGAGGCTGATCTTGCCCTTCTCGTCGACCTCGAGGACCTTGACCTTGACCTCGTCACCGACGCTGAGCACGTCCTCGACCTTGTCGACACGGCCCTGCGCGACGCGGGAGATGTGGAGCAGGCCGTCCTTGCCGGGGAGAAGCTCGACGAAGGCACCGAAGGGCTGGATGCCGACGACGCGGCCGGTGTACTCCTCGCCCACCTCGGGGACCTTGACGATGGCCTTGATGCGCTCGGCGGCCTCGTTGCCGGCGCCGTTCACGCCAGCGATGAAGACGGTACCATCCTCCTGGATGTCGATCGTGGCGCCCGTGTCCTCCTGGATGCCGCGGATGACCTTGCCGCCAGAGCCGATGACGTCACGAATCTTGTCCGTGGGAATCTGCAGGCTGATGATCTGGGGTGCCGAGCTCTTGGTGCTCTCGCGCGACGAGGGGATGGCTTCGAGCATCTTGTCGAGGATGAACATGCGGCCCTCGTGCGCCTGCTGGAGCGCCTGACGGAAGATCTCGGTCGTGAGGCCGGTGGCCTTGTTGTCCATCTGCATGGCGGTGATGCCCTTGGTCGTGCCGGTCACCTTGAAGTCCATGTCGCCGAGGAAGTCCTCGAGACCCTGGATGTCGGTGAGCACGACCGTCTTGCCGTTCTCCTGGATGAGACCCATGGCCACACCGGAGACGGGGCGCTTGAGGGGTACGCCGGCATCCATGAGGGCAAGCGTTGATCCGCACGTGGACGCCATGGAGCTGGAACCATTGGACTCCATGACCTCGGACACGACGCGAATCGTGTAGGGGAAGTCCTCCTCGGACGGGATGACGGGAAGGAGCGCGCGCTCTGCGAGGGCGCCGTGACCGATCTCGCGACGCTTGGGGTTGCCCATGCGTCCGGTCTCGCCCGTGCAGAAGGGCGGGAAGTTGTAGTGGTGGATGTAGCGCTTGCCGTCGACGGGCTCGATGGTGTCGAGACGCTGCCACTCGTTGAGCATGCCGAGGGTGCAGACGGAGAGCACCTGGGTCTGGCCGCGCTGGAAGAGACCGGAGCCATGGACGAGCGGCAGGTAGTCTGGCTTGACCATGATCGGGCGCACCTCGTCGGCCCTACGTCCGTCGACGCGCTCGCCGGTCTCGACGACCATCTGGCGCATGGCGTGCTTCTCGAGGCCCTTGAGCTCGACGGGGATGGCACGCGACCACGTGGCCTGCTCCTCGTTGGTGAACTCGGCCTTGATGGAGTCCTTCAGCGCCTCGACCTTGGCGATGCGGGAGAGCTTGTCGGGGTCCTTCAGGGCTGCTGCCATCTCGTCGTAGTGGGCGTTGACGCGCTCCTGTACCTCGGCGATGGGCTCGTCGAGGACATAGCTCTTCTGCTCGACGGCACCATTGGCCTCCTCGAACTTGGCGAGGAACTTCTTCTCCTCCTCGCAGAAGGCGGCGATGGCCTCCTGTCCGAACGTCATGGCAGCGAGCATGTCCTCCTCGGAGATCTCCTTCGCGCCTGCCTCGAGCATGGAGATGAACGTGGACGAACCAGCCAGCTCGAGGTCGAGGTCGGACGCATCGCGCTCCTCGTAGGTCGGGTTGACGATAAACTCGCCGGACTCGGTGTCGCGACCGATGCGAACGCATGCGAGGGGACCCTCGAAGGGCACGCCACCGACGGCGAGGGCGCAGGATGCACCCATGACGCAACCGGTGTCGATGGGGTGGATCTGATCTGCCACGAGAGAGGTGGCCACGACCTGGACCTCGTTGCGGAAGCCGGCCGGGAACGACGGACGCAGCGGACGGTCGATCATGCGGGCGGTAAGCGTGGCCTTCTCGCTGGGACGTGCCTCGCGCTTGAGGTAGCCACCGGGGATGCGACCCACGGCGTACATCTTCTCGATGAAGTCGACCGTCAGCGGGAAGAAGTCGTAGTCCTTGCGCTCCTTGGAGACGACCACGGTGAGAAGAACGGTGGAGTCGCCGCTCTTGACGAGGCATGCCCCCGTGGCCTGCTTGGCGAGCTCGCCCGACTCGAGGGCGTAGTGCTTGCCATAGAGGTCGAACTCATGAGTAACCTTTTCCATTTTTTTCCCTTAACTCCGCCTGCCACATTGCAGACGGGCCGTCATGCGGACCCTCCCGTGCGAGCCGGGAGACAAGATGCGTGTGCGACGCGTCGCACGACCCGCAGCGCGCCCTCGCTCTTCTCGGGCGCACAACGAGAGGGCGCCCGCAGGCGCCCTCTGAAAACTGCTTGCTACTGGATGTTGTCGCGGATGCCGAGGCTCTTGATGAGGGTGCGGTACTCCTCGATGTCGTTCCTCTTGATGTACGAGAGAAGACGACGGCGCTTGCCGACGAGCATGAGAAGGCCACGACGGGTGTGGAAGTCCTTCATGTGGGACTTCATGTGCTCGGTCAGGCCACGAATGCGCTCGGTGAGGAGGGCGACCTGCACGGCTGCGGAACCAGAATCGCTCTCGTCCTTGCCGTACTGCTTGATCAGCTCGGCCTTGCGCTCTTTGGTGACTGCCATTTGAAACCACCTTTCACACACAGATTCGCCCCGAACTGGGATGGCCGTCAGGCAGTGGCGGACCTCCAGGTACGGGGTACATGACGAGAGCAGATTAGCACGTCGAAGCCCTCGTGTGGTACGAGAGCGAAAAAAAGCCCATGTCCGCGCAGGCTCTCCACGTGCGACGCGCGGTGGGTGCCACCCTCATGCGGAGAGCATGAACTCGAACGCCCTCAACCGCGCATCAAGGTGCGTCGCCGCCCAGACATGGGCCTCCCCCGCGAGGCCATACGCGGTCTCGGAATCTATCTCGGTGGCCATGAGCTGGTCGAACGTTGCCGAGATGAGAAAGCGCAGCCAGCTGATGCGCGCGGCCGAGACGGGCTCGGCGCCCTCGACCTCGCGGGCGCAGCTCGCGCAGAGCACACCTCCCGCCGCCACGGAGAAGAACGTCGGGACGTCATCGCCGCAGGAGACGCACCGGTCGAGCTCGGGACGCCAACCACCGTGCGCAAGCGTCTTGAAGGCGTACGCAGCCACGACGAGGTCCAGATGCGGACGGTCCACAGCCTCCTCGCACGCCAGGAGCGCACGGCAGAGGATCGGGTACAGGAAGGGGTCCTCGGTACCGTCGAAGCAGGTGAGACGTGCGACCTCGCAGATGGCGGAGGCGGCGCAGACGCGATCGAGCTCGCCACGGATACCTGCGTGGGCGTTGACGAGCGCCGCCTCGGAGACCACGTCGAGCGAACGCCCCACGGCAAGGAGGAGGTCGACCTCGGAGAAGAGGTCGGTTCGCGCGGCGAGACGGCCACCGGGCTTCCTGGCCCCCTTGGCGACGGCACGCACCTCCGACCCGTCGGAGGTGAGAAGCGTGAGGATGAGGTCCTGCTCGCCGAGCTTGGTTCGGTCGAGGACCACTGCGCGCGTCCGGTATGAGTGGCGTCCGGGCACGGTCCGCTAGTCCTCGGAGCCGTAACCCAGCCGGCGGATCTCGTTGGCGTCACGGCGCCACTGGGGTTGCACCCTCACGCTGAGGTCGAGGTAGACCTTGCAGCCCAGGAGCCGCTCGATGTCCCTGCGAGACTCGATGCCCACCCTCTTGATCATGGCGCCACCATGGCCCACGACGATGCCCTTCTGTCCCTCGCGTTCCACGAGGATCGTGGCCGTGATGGACGCATGGCCGTCGTCGGCGTACTCGATGTCCTCGCACCTGACACCGATCGAGTGCGGCACCTCCTGGCGTAGGTTGAGGAAGAGCTTCTCGCGCACGAACTCCGCCACGAGGTCCTCGGGCGTGGTATCGGTGTCCATGTCATCGGGAAACCACTTCGGACCCTCGGGCAGGTGCGCGGAGACGATGTCGAGGAAGGAGTCCACGTTGAAGTCCTCGGACGCGGAGATCACGAGCTCGTCGTCGAAGGCGGCAAGTGCCCGCGCCGCTACGAGCTGCGCCTCCACCTGCTCGGGTTTGGCGATGTCCGCCTTGGTGATGACGAGGAGCTTGAATCCCGCCGTGGACGAGTCGACGTGCTGGGCCACCCAGGCGTCACCCGTGCCCACCGGCATGGTGGCGTCCACGAGGAAGGCCACCACGTCGGCGTCAGCAAGCTCGCCGAGGGCGGTCTGGTTGAGTTCCTTGCCGAGGGCGTCCTTGGGCTTGTGGAGACCCGGCGTGTCGATGATGACGAGCTGCGAGCCAGGTGTGTTCACCACTGCGCGCATGCGGCGGCGCGTGGTCTGCGCCACGGGGCTCGTGATGGCGATCTTCTCGCCCATGCACGCGTTGACCAGCGTCGACTTTCCCACGTTAGGTCTTCCCACGAGAGCCACGAAGCCACTCTTGAAGGGCTTCTCGCCCGGGGTGTTTGCAGGGTCGTTCATGGATTCCTCCCAGTTGGTGACGAGATCAGAAGAAGATGGCGCGGACGAAGACGACGATGCCCACGATTGCCACGATCGTCGAGAGCACCCAGACGCCAGCGGCGGCGATGTCCTTGGCGCGGCCCGCAAGGGGATGGAACTCGGGCGAGACGAGGTCGATGGTGGTCTCGATGGCCGTGTTCACGAGTTCCACCGAGATGATCACACCACAACAGAGGAGCACGATTGCCCAGCTCAGAGCATCGAGTCCGACGATGATGCCGGCGATGACGGCACACGCCCCGACCGCGAGCATGACCTTGATGTTGCGCTCGCTGCGCACTGCCGTACGAAAGCCCTGGATGGCAAAGAGGAAGCTCCGCCTGAAGCTCGGGTGCTCCCTGTTGGTGCCGGGAATCATTCGTCGACCCCCACCCTGTGCCTCGTGACGTGCACGGGGGCGATCCTGGCATCGAGTGGCAGCATGCCCAGGAGCTCGTCCTCGCGAGCCTCCATCACCACGGCATCCTCCTCGCGAACGTGGTCGTATCCCAGGAGGTGAAGCATCCCGTGGACGAGCAGGAGCCTGAACTCGTCGCCCGGCGTCGTGTTGAACCTCGCGGACTGGCTCGCGATGTATGCCGGTGCGAGCACGATGTCACCCAGCTCGCACGGCTCGCCTGGCGCGAGGTCGGGATCGTCGGGACGCTCGCACTCGAGGCTGATGACGTCGGTCGCGGCATCGCGGCCGCGCCACTCGTCGTTGAGGGAGCGAATCCGATCGTCATCCACCACGGAGATGGAGACCATGCAGTCGCGCGCGACCCCCTCCTCGCGAAGGACCAGATCGCAGTCGGAGCAGATCTCGTCCTCCGGGATGGGAGATGTCACACCGTCGGCGACCGAGATGTCGTACTCATGAGCCATCGCTCGTCGCCCCCTCTCGTCTGGCGCGCGCGGCGGAGCCGCCCGCCTCGTAGGCGTCCACGATTCTTGCCACAAGCGTGTGGCGGACTATGTCGTTGCGGTCGAGGTCGACGAACGCGATGTCATCGGTACCCTCGAGAACCTCGCGCGCCGAATCGAGACCGTTCACGCCTAGGAGGTCACGCTGCGTGGCATCGCCCGTGACCACGAACTTCGACGAGAAGCCCAGACGCGTGAGGAACATCTTCATCTGCTCCGCGGTGGTGTTCTGGGCCTCGTCGAGGATCACGAAGGCGTCGTTGAAGGTGCGACCGCGCATGAAGGCGAGCGGGGCGATCTCGATGACGCCCTGCTCGATGAGGGCGTTGCCCTTCTCCATGTCCGTCATGTCGAAGAGCGCGTCATAGAGCGGGCGCACGTAGGGGTCGAGCTTCTCCTGGAGCGTGCCGGGCAGAAAGCCGAGGCTCTCCCCCGCCTCCACGACGGGACGCGCGAGCACGATGCGTCCCACCTCGCGTCGCTTGAGCGCGGCCACGGCCATGGCCATGGCAAGGTAGGTCTTCCCGGTTCCCGCAGGTCCGATGCCGAAGGTGATGGTGTTGGCCCTCATCGAGTCGATGTAGCGCTTCTGGCCGCTGGTCTTGGGCCTGATGGTCCGACCGCGATATGTGAGCAGGACATCCTCGGAGAGCACGTCGAGGCGGCCCGCCCCATGGACCACCTGGTCGACGAGGAGGTCCACGTCATCGGTCGAGGGAGCCTCCCCCGCCTCGACGAGGCGGATGAGCCGCGAGAAGACCGACGTCACCTGGTCCACGACCTCGACGGAGCCCGTGACCGAGACCTGGTTGCCGCGCACGGTGATCATGGCGTCGAAGGCGTCCTCGATGCGACGAAGCAGCCTGTCGGCCGGACCCATGAGCGTGGTGGGATCAATCGAGTCGGGTATGGTGAGGCGAACGTGAGTGGGCTCCATGCTCCTCCTACCGGGAATGCGGGCCGACCGACCCGCGGGACATGTCAAATATAGCCGCAATCATCCCGAGAATCACGCCCGTCCGACCAGCGTGCCATCATCGCGTACCGCCGAGACGTGGACGCGGATGAGGGAGTCGATGGGAACGCACGGGTCGACGAGCACGTCAAAGAGCCCGCCCGAGACGCCACGGCCCGGGTATTGCACCACGACGAGCTGGTCGGTACCCACGAGGCGCATGGCCTCGGCATGGCGCATGCGCCGAGCGAGCCCGCGCATCTCGCGGCTGCGGGCGGCCATGACATGCGGGTCGACCTGACCGGCGGCCGTGGCGGCGATGGTGCCGGGACGACGGGAGTAGCGAAAGACGTGCATCCTGGCAAAGCCCGTCTCCGCACAGAACGCGAACGACCGGGCGAACTCGTCGTCGGTCTCACCGGGAAAGCCCACGATGATGTCGGTGCCCAGGGCCACCTCGGGCAGGGCCTCGCGAGCGGCGTCGGTCACGCGACGATAGAGGTCGCCGCGGTAGACGCGACCCATGCGTCGCAGGGTCTCGTCACAACCGGACTGCAGGCACACGTGGAGGAAGGGTGCGATGCGACCGTCCGACGCCGCCATCACCCGCAGCAGCTCCCCTGTGACGTCGGGGGGTTCGATCGACGAGATGCGCAGTCGCTCCACGTCGGTCTCGCCGAGGATGCGGTCGAGAAGGTCGTGGAGCCTGAGCTCTCGCTTGTCGGCATGGGCGCGGTAGCCGCCGAGGTTGATGCCCGTGAGCACGACCTCGTGCGCACCGCGCGCCATGGCCGCACGGACCTCCTTGACCACGACGTCCGGATCCACCGAGCGAGAGGGCCCGCGGGCCTTCCACACGATGCAGTAGGTGCAACGGTTGTCGCAGCCGTCCTGGATCTTGACGCCCGGACGCGTGCGCCCTGTGGGCGTGGGGGTCACCGGAACAGCGAGCGTACCCGTCGCACCCTCGCCATCCAGTCGGAGCCCCTCGGCCACCACCTGCGCCACGCGGCCCTTGTCCGTCTCGACCACGACGTTGGACGCGATGCGGGAGAGGTCGCCGGAGAAGAGGCTCGCCACGCAGCCTGTGGCCACGACGAGGGGCCTCTGCGGCAGGAGTGCGGCATGACGCACGGCCTTGCGGGCCTTCGTCTGCGCCTCGCCCGTCACCGCGCAGGTGTTCACCACGATGGCCGAGGCCTCGGATTCGTCGCACATGACGCAGCCGAGGTCCTCGAGGGACTCGGCCATCGAGTCAAGCTCCACGCGATTGACGCGACAGCCGAGGTTTACGAACGCGACCCCGAGGGGCCGGACGCTCACCTGCGTCGACCCTTCTTGCCCTTGCCGGTCTTGCCCGCCTGGTTGCCACCCTGCTTGAAGGGGTTCTCGGGCACGTCCCACCTGAGGTCGTTCTCCGCCTCTGCGGCAAAGTGCTCGGCCATGTTCTCCTTGGAGTACGAGGCTCCCTCGCGCTCGGCACGCTCCTCGGAGCTGGCCGAACCCGCCTCGACGGTGGACAGCGTGCGTCCGGCCACGAGTGCCGCCACGTCGAGCATCTGCGTGCGGGTGAGGTCGGTGGGCGTCTCGATGCGGATCACGGCGACGAGCCGACCACGCGAGGTGCGGCCCTTCCTGGGCATCCCGCGGTGCTCCGCGACGACCTGGCTGCCATACTGGCAACCGGCGGGTACCTTGATCTCGACCCTCTCGCCGGCGAAGATGCCGTCGATCGAGACGGACGTGCCCACGATGGCCTGGAGGGAGTCGACGGTCACGGCGCAATAGAGGTCGTCGTCCTGCCGCTCGAAGCGATCGTGCTGGAGCACCTCGATGCTCACCACGAGGTCGCCCGAGGAGTCGCCGCGCACACCCGTCTCGCCCTTGTCCTTGACCCTGACGGTGTCTCCCGTGCGGACGCCCGCAGGGACCTCGACCGCGACGGTCTCCTTGGAGGGGGTGCGGCCCTGCCCGTCGCAGGTCTCGCAGGGCTTGTCCACGACCTGGCCCGTGCCGCCGCAGTCGGGGCAGGTGGCCTGCGATTGCATCTGCCCGAAGATGGTGCGCTGGACCGTCGTCACCACACCGGTACCCTTGCAGCGACCACAGGGCTTGAGCGATCCGCCTTCCGAAAAACCAGTGCCGCCACAGTCGTCACAGGGGGCCAGGCGGTCGTAGGAGATGGTCTTCCTGCAGCCGGCCGCGGCCTCCTCGAGCGTGATGGCAAGCCTGATACCCATGTCTCGACCACGCGTCCGCGTGACGTGCCCACCTCGCGAGGCGCCGCCGCCGAAGAACGAGTCGAAGATGTCGTTGATGCCAAAGCCCGAGCCACCGAAGATGTCCGAGACGTCCACGTAGTCGGAGCCATAGCCGGAAGGTCCGCTCGCGTCGCCGTAACGGTCGTAGTTGGAGCGCTTCTGCTCGTCGGAGAGCACGGAATACGCCTCGTTGACCTCCTTGAACTTCTCCTCGGCGTGAGGGTCGTCAGATACGTCGGGGTGTAGAACGCGCGCCTTCTTCAGGAATGCGCGCTTGATCGTCTTTGCGTCAGCGTCCTTCGCGACCTCGAGAACGTCGTAGTAATCCCTCTTCGGTTCCAATCTCACCAAACTCCATAATCGCTCGTGACCTGTCTTGTGCTCTGTACCCAGAACATGCCGCCCTCACACGTAGATTCTCTAATAGCGCCTTCCCATGTAGCCGGCCGTCCCCAATCCGGACGAGCACGAGAACATGCCCACCACCAGAAACGCGAGGATGAGCCCGTTGGTAGCCCCGCCCACGGCGGCGGCCCCGGCATTGCGCCACCAGCGCGCAGCATGCCTGATCCCACCACGAAACGACATGAACGCGCCGAGGACCGCGATCAGCACCACGAAGACGGACATGGACGAGAGCACCCCGGACACGGCGCCGAGCACGACGAACGGGACGTCGAAGCCCAGCAGGCGAAAGCCGTTGGCCTGCTCGGCGGTGAGACGTTCCTCGGGAACGCAGATGCGACAGACGAAGTCACCCGACCCGGATCCGTTGGTGCCCGCGTTGCCCATCCCCTTGATGCGGACCTCGTCACCGTCGTGAGAGTCGACAGGGACGTCGATCACGACCTCGCTCGCCGAAAGCACGCGACCCGAGCCGCCACAGGTGGTGCAGGGATCGGCGACGACCCGTCCCGTGCCCTCGCACTCGGGACACTCCATCTCCATCACACCAAACCCGAAGATCGAGCTGAGGTCGACCGAGATGTGACCCGTGCCCTTGCAGGTGGGGCAGGTCTCGGCATGCGCGGCCTCGACGGAACCTGAGCCATGGCAGACGCCACAGGCGTCATAGCGCTGGTAGGTCACCCCGCGGCGCGTGCCGACCTTGGCGACGTCCGCCTCGACGGTGAGGTCGTAGACCACGTCGGAGCCGGCACGCGGGTTATAGGAGCGCGATTGCGTGCGGCGGGACTGCCTGCTGGTATAGCCGCCAAACGGGAAGCCCCAACCAAACGGATCGGAGCCGGCACCGGGATAGCCACCTTGGGAGGGAGCGGAACCCGCGTAGGGACTGGCCGAGAAGGGATTGCCCGAGCGCATGGCGTCGTAGCGCTTGCGCTTCTCGGGATCGGAGAGCACGGCATACGCCTCGGAGACCTCCTTGAACCTCTCCTCGGCATCGGGAGCCTTGTTGACATCCGGATGGAGCTTGCGCGCCTTCGTCTGGAATGCCTTGCGAATCTCGTCAATCGAGGCATCGCGAGAGACCTCGAGAATGGCGTAGTAGTCCTTGTCGTTCATGGAAGCCATGCGTCGACTCCTATCGATGGCTGCGAAAGCTCTTTGGATTGTCCCACATCCGCCGAAGGTTCATGCATAACCTGCAAAACGTCGCATATGCCCGTGATGCTGGAGATGGTGACTGCTGGAGATGGTGACAGGTATCTTTTCCAGGTCAACCTGGAAAAGATACCTGTCACCATCTCCAGCAGTCACCGCGTCGTTACGCGTCTGTCAGCCTGACCGGTCTGTATCCCACGTTGCAGGTGTCGAGGATTCGCTTGGAGACCACGTTGTCCTCGGTGCCGTCGTACTTGTCGTCAAGGTAGACCACCTCGCCGATACCAGCCTGCACCAGCATCTTCGCGCACTCGTGACAAGGGAAGAGCGTGACGTAGACGGTGGCGGCGGTCATGTCCTTGAGCGATCCGCGATAATTGAGGATCGCATTGGCCTCGGCGTGCATGACGTAGTTGTGCTTGTCAAAGAGAGGGTCCTCGTTGGCCCCCCAGGGAAACTCGTCATCATCGATCCCGGAGGGCGTACCGTTGTAGCCCACGGAGAGAATTCGGTGGTTGGTGTCTGCGATGCAGGCTCCGACCTGCGTATTCGGGTCCTTGCTCCTCAGGCTCGCCGCAATTGCCACGCGCATGAAGAACTCGTCCCACGAAATGACGTTCGCACGCTTACCGGGCATGGAGTGCCCCCTCTCGACGCCATGCGTCAACACGGATATCAGGTCAACATCCTAGCAGCTCATCGATATCACGGGCTCGGCACCACCAAGATCCCAGAGTCGCCCGTAGAGCTCGTTTCCGAGCAGCCATCCACGCTGCGTGGGTGCAAGGTCCTCGTCAAGGAGCCCATCCCCAACAAGTCCCTCGAGAACCTGGTCCACCTCCCCCCCAATTCTGAGTCTACTTGAGGCTACAAGAAACTCTGAAAGACCCGAGCTCAATCTCGACCCGAGCATGAGGTCTTCCGCAAGTGCCTGCCTAGCCGTGAGAAACTCAAGGTCGTAGGACATCTGTCCAAGGCCTTTCCCCGCTGCGACCACGCGGCGCGAGCTCGTGCAGGTAAGTCTCACCCTCACGCTACCGTCAGGTGGTGGTGGAAGCTGAGGACAGGCCTTAGAAAGTATCAAGTAACCCTCAACCGAAAGCATACTGGAGGCTGATGTTCCCAGGCCAAGGTAGGTGCCGCCCGTCCAGTAGGTGATGTTGTGCCTGCAGGCCCTCTCCGGTCTCGCATAGCTTGCGACCTCATAGCGAAAGAGGCCGGCACCCTCGAGGACGACCTGCGCCTGGAGCATGCGCGCCGCTTCGACGTCCTCGTCGTTCCACGCAGGGCTGCCCCCTCCCACCCGCACGGAAAGGGCCGTCCCCTCCTCGATCATGAGGGGATACACGCTTATGTGTCCGACACCGAGCAGGACCGTCTCACGCAGCGTACGCTCCCATGACGAACCGGTCTGGCCGGGCGTGGCACACATGAGGTCGCATGAGACCGCGAGCCCGCTCGCCACGGCGGCACGTACGCGGTCGCGGGCGTCGACTGCGGAGTGTATGCGCCCGAGTCGAGAGAGCTCGTCATCGTCAAGGCTCTGCACGCCGATGGAGAGGCGCGTGCCCCCCGCAGCGCGCACGGCCTCGATCACCTCATCGGCAAGCGAGTCGGGATTTGCCTCGCAGGTGAGCTCCGTCACGGGCGCGACGCCGCGCACACGGCGCACGAGCTCGCCAAGGCCCGTCCCGAGGAGCGTTGGCGTGCCCCCGCCCACGTAAGCGGTCTCGCAGTCGCGGAGCATGCCGAGGTCGGCCACCTCGCGGAGCTGCCCTTCAAGCGCCGACCGATAGGCCACCATGAGCGGGTCTTCCCGAGACGTCGTCCACGAGGCGAAGTCACAGTAGTCACACTTGCGGGCACAGAAGGGAAGGTGCAGGTAGAGGGCCGAGACGGACGAGTCGTGCAGGCGCTCTTCCCAAGGAGCACCCTGTACTGCGCTATCGCACATCGGCCTGGGCCGCCTGTGCGGAGACGGCATCGATCACGGAGAGGTACTCGTCGAGCGTCCCGCATCCCACGGCGCGGTTTCTCCAGCAGGCGGCGTTTGGCATCCCACGCAGATACCAACCCGCAAGGCTCCTCGCTCGCGCGAGATGCGCACCCGTGGCATCGAGCAGCCGCACGTGCAGCTCAAGCGCAGCCAGACGCTGGGCAACCGTGGGCCTCACCACGTCTTGCCCGGCGAGCACGCGGCGGGCATTGGCAAACACCCAGGGGTCACCATAGGTACCACGTGCGACCATCACGGCCGCAGCCCCCGTCTCGCCGAGCATTCTCGCGGCCTCCTCTGGTCCGGAAACGTCTCCCGACCCGATCACGGGCACCTCCACGGCCTTTGCCACGCGCCGCACCGCAGCCCAGTCGGCCTCGCCGCGGTAGAGCTGCGCGCCGAAGCGTCCGTGAACCGCCACTGCGGAGGCCCCGGCCTGCTCCATGGCGCGCGCGAAATCGGGCGCCACCTCGCGCTCGCATGTCCGCCCGCGTCGGATCTTCACCGTCACGGGCACGGTGGCCTCGGTCACGCACGTCCGGACGATGCGCGCAGCGAGTTCCGGGGTGTCGAGCAGCGCCGATCCCTCCCCCTTGCGCACGACCTTGGGCACGGGACAGGCCATGTTGACGTCGATGAGCACGAGCCGCGAACCCAGCCGCGCGCAGATCGCGGCCACCGCCTCGGCGAACTGCTCGGGCTTGGAGCCAAAGAGCTGAACCGCGATGTCAGGCTCGGGGTCTCCGGGCTCCACGAGCTTCCAGGTCTTCTCGCCGCCGTAGTGGATGCCGGCGACCGAGACCATCTCGCTATAGGCCAGCGCCGCGCCGCCAGCGCGGGCCATGAGCCGGTACGCGGCGTCGGAAACCCCTGCCATCGGGGCCATGAGGAAGGGATTGGCGGAAAGCCTTTCGGCGAGGGTCCCATCGTGGGGGAACGGCACGAGCTCGGACGAGAGCCCGGCGGATCGGGCCCCCGCGAGAAGAACCTCCGAGGCTTTGCTCACGACCGGCCCGCCCCCGTCGCGTCCAAGACGATTCCGAGGCACCGTTCGGGCTGGTCCCACGGCGAGTTGTGCCCCGCGCCGGGGACGAACTCCAGCTCGACGCCCAGCTCGTCCGCCCAGCCTCTCATGGCCGGTGCGACGAGGCCGACGTCATCCTTCTCCCCGAGGACGAGCGTAACGGGGAGCCCTTCGGGAAGGGGCGCCGCAAGAGCCTCCAGCGCGGCGGGATAGCAGGCACGCGTCGCCGCGAGCATGCCAGGGCGACCAAGCTCGGAGAGCTCCTCCGCAAACTCGCGCCGTCCCGTCTCGGTGGTACTCACGGCGCTCGATCCCTGACGGACGTAGCTTCCGAAGGGCCATAGTGCCGCGAGCGCAGAATAATGCCTGATGGACCACACCTCGAGCGGTTTCAGGGGATACCCGCACGGCGTCCCGTCGAACAGAACGGCGCCGCGGACGCACTCCGGATGTCCCACGGCAAGCGCCTGGACGACATAGCAGCCAAAGGAGTGACCGACCGCGACGCAGGAGGAGACGCCCTCCTGACAAAGGATCGCAGCCGCGTCATCTGCGGCCTGGGACAGCGAGAACGACCCCGAGCGTCGGGACTCGCCGTGAAAGGCCATGTCCCATGCGATCACAGACAGGCCGCGAGCAGCGAGTTCGCACGCCATTGGCTTCCAGAACCTATGCGCGGACGTGATTCCGTGGAACAGGAACACGCATGTCGTGCCGTCGCACGGGTCTGCTCCCCACGTCCAGTACCTGATGCCGTCGCCCGCGAGCGAATGCCGTACGCCCACATCATCCATGGCGTTACTCATCATCGAGCTTGAGGACCGCGAGGAAGGCCTCCTGCGGCACCTCGACCGAACCGATGGCCTTCATGCGCTTCTTGCCCTCCTTCTGCTTCTCGAGGAGCTTGCGCTTGCGCGAGATGTCACCGCCGTAGCATTTTGCGAGCACATCCTTGCGGTGCGCCTTCACGGTCGAGCGACTGATGATCTTGTTGCCGATGGCTCCCTGTATGGGAACCTCGAACTGCTGGCGCGGGATGATGTCCCTGAGCTTGTCGCAGAGCCCACGCGCGAGGTCGTAGGCCTTGTCCTTGTGCACGATGAAGGAGAGCGCGTCAACCTCCTCGCCAGCGAGGAGAATGTCGAGCTTCACGAGGTCGGACTGGTGATATACGTCAAACTCGTAATCGAGCGATGCATAGCCCTTCGTGCGACTCTTGAGCTGGTCGAAGAAGTCGAGGATGAGCTCGGCCAGGGGGATGTCGAAGTGCACCTCGACGGACTTCTCGGTGAGATAGACCATGTCCTGCGTCACACCGCGATGCTCGACGACGAGCTGCAGCACGGCACCCGTGAACTCGGGCGGTACGATGACCTTGGCCTTGAGGAAGGGCTCCTCGATGCGCTCGACGCGCGTCGGCTCGGGCAGGTCCTGCGGGCTCTTGACCTCTGCCATGGTGCCGTCCGTCTTGTACACGTGATAGTCCACGGAGGGGCTGGTGGCAATGAGGTCGAGGTCGAACTCACGCTCAAGACGCTCCTTCACGACCTCCATGTGGAGGAGGCCGAGAAAGCCCACGCGAAAGCCAAAGCCCAGCGCCACGGACGTCTCGGGGGTCCAGACAAGCGACGGATCGTTGACGTGCAGCTTCTCGAGCGCATCCCGAAGGTTCTCGTACTCCTTGTTGTCCACGGGGAAGACGCCCGTGTAGACCATGGGCTTGGCCTCGCGATAGCCGGGAAGGGCGGCGTCGCAGGGACGGTCCCGGTAGGTGAGGGTATCCCCCACGTGCACGGACTCCGGGTCCTTGAGACCCGTGACCACAAACCCCACCTCACCCACACCCAGCACGTCAAGAGGCACCTCGGCCGGGCGTTTGCAGCCCACGCCGTCCACGAGGAATTCCTCTCCGGTCTGCATCATCGTGAGCTGGTCGCCCTGCACAATCCGACCGTCAAAGACGCGCACGTAAGCCACCACGCCCCGGTAGTCATCGAAGTACGAGTCGAGGATGAGTGCCTTGAGCGGGGCCGACGCGTCCCCTTTGGGTGGCGAGATGAGAAAGACGATGGCCTCGAGCAGGTCATGGATGCCCTCGCCCGTCTTGCCCGAGACGCACACCGCGTCGTGGGCCGGGATGGCCAGGTCCTCCTCGATCTCCTCCTTGACCTCATCGGGATGGGCGGACGGCAGGTCTATCTTGTTGATGCACGGAACGATGTCGAGGTCGGCGTTCATGGCCAGGTTGGCGTTGGAGACCGTCTGGGCCTCCACCCCCTGCGTGGCGTCCACGACGAGCACCGCACCCTCGCAGGCGGCGAGCGAGCGCGAGACCTCGTAGGTGAAGTCCACGTGACCGGGCGTATCGATAAGATTGAACTGGTACGTCTCGCCGTCATCCGCGTCATACGTCACGCGGACGGCATTGGACTTGATGGTGATGCCCCGCTCCTGCTCGATGTCCATCGAGTCGAGCATCTGCTTGGTGAGGTCGCGCTCCTCCACCGTGTGGGTGAGCTCGAGAATCCGGTCGGAGATGGTCGACTTGCCGTGGTCGATGTGGGCCACGATCGAGAAGTTGCGGATATGGGAGATATCTGTCGTGTTCATGGCAGACATGATACCCCAGACGGGGTCTTCGCATCCGCTCAACTGAGCGCGAGACCCCCGAGCCAGCCCCAGCGAGGACGCGCGCTCAAGCCGTAGGATACGAGCCACAGGTCGAACGGTGCCGTGCGAACGCACTGCTCGGTGGAGTCGCGCACGATGCCGTCACCGACGTAGAGGGCCACGTGACCGAGAGCCATGCCGCGCCCCGCGTAGGGAACCGTGGGCACAGCCACGACCATGCCGACTTGTAGGTCGGTGGTATCCGCGAGATGGCAGTCACGCTCGTAGACATCACGTGCGCTACCTGGGTAGAACCCGAAGCCGGCCGCCTCCACCACGCGCTCGACCCATGCCGCGCAGAGGTCCGGACCAGGCCAGGCCGTAGCGTACGCATGGGTCACGACCGAGCGCTGCTGCCGATTGGCATCAAGGAGGGCCTGGGGCTCATGGTCGCGTCGCACACGCAGGAGAGGCTCGCCGAAGACGCTTCTCTCCCCCACGATGAGCCCTCGGGCACGGAGGCGCGCGAGCAGGGTGTCAAGCAGACGCTCATCGCTCCCCTGCACCAGCATGTGCCCTCCCCCACCCGAAGCCTCTGACATACCCAAAGAGCAGGCGCCGACGCACGCCCCTGCGAGCGGATCCTCCACGCGAGAAGTCTACCGCAGCGAAGGCCGACGGGAGGCTCTCGGACCACGCCGGCGACGAGATGCGTGGTCCCGCTCTTGGCCGGAATGTGAATTGGCCGTTGCCCTGCGAACAAGTCCCGATCTCGCGCTGACAAGTCTGCACGGCGTCTGCTATACTCGCGAAGTTGACCTTGCCGTGTCAGGTGCCGGATACCCCACATCCCCCACCTCGGAAGAAGAGGTCTCAGGGATCAGAACCGAAAGGAACCGCACCGTGGCTAACATCAAGTCGCAGAAGAAGCGCATCATCACAGCCGAGAAGGCGCGCAAGCGCAACAAGGCCGTCCGCTCAGAGCTCAAGACCGCCGTCAAGGGCGTTCGCTCCGCCGTCGAGAGCGGCGACGTGGAGGCCTCGCAGACCGCCGCCAACAAGGCGAATCGTCTCCTTGACAAGGCAGCCTCGAAGGGCATCATCCACAAGAACCAGGCCGCCGACCGCAAGTCTGGCGTTCAGAAGCTCGTCAACACCATCAAGTAGCTTTTCTCCGCGTTATGGTGCAAGGGACCGAATCCGGGTGCTACCTGGGTTCGGTCCCTTTTTCGTCAGGCCTTCGTTGCAGATGCCGCACGACTATCCGCCCACGTCGCAGATCGTCAGGATGAGCGAGACCATGGCCACGTCGGAGTCGCCTGCACCCTTAAGCGTTCTCTCGCATGCCGCGCATCTTTCGAGAAGCCCCTCAAGCTCGCCCTCGCGAAACTTACGTGACCAGCGCACGTAGTTCTTGACCTGCCATTCCTGCTTTCCGAGGGCAGCGGCCACCTCCCGCCCCTCGCCACGTTCGTCAAGCGCTCTGGCACAGACGAGCTCTCGGATGCGGGTGACCATAAGCGAGAGCAGACCTATGGCCGACGAGTCAGAGAGAAGGCCATAGAGTTCCATCGCCTTGCGGGCGTTGCGTTCCGCAAGACAGTCGAGGAAGGTCCAGGGCTTGACCTCCGCCGTGCGTGCCACGTTTGCCTCGACCATGTCACGGGAGACGTGCCCACCTCCGCCGAGCAGCGCAGAGAGCGTGGAGAGCTGTGTGTCGATCATGGTGGTCGACTCGCCCACACGGTCCACGAGCTCTTGGGCTGCGGCCTGGTCGATGGTCACGCCGTGCGCACGGGCGAGCTTGGATACGTAGTCAGGCAGCTCCCAGCGCTTCTTGCTCGCGCACTCGATGATGGCCTTGCCGTCCTGCTTTGACACGGCCTTGAAGAGTCGCGTGCTCTTGGCGAGCGACTCCGCCACGAGCGCGAGCGTACAGCTCGGGTTGGGGTCTCCGAGATAGGAGATGATGGCTTCCGAGACGGGTTTGGGAAGCTTGTCCGCAGGGCCGATCACCACAAGACGCGGAGCCGGGCCCATGGGCAGCGTGTTGAGAGACGCGATGACGTCGGCTGGGTCGGTATCGGCCGTCACCGTGGGCTCGTCGATGTTGAAGTCCTCCAACCCCGCCGCAACATGTGACCTGAGGCGTTCGAGCACGCGCCTGCGCTTGAGCTCGTCCGCACCCACGATGAGGTATGCAGGAAGAAGCCCGTCCGTCCTTGTCATGAGACCACCTCTCCTTCAGGAGACACTCTGCCACATCACGGCCCCTCAGTCATGCGACAGAACCGCACGCGACGCAACCTGCACGCTCGGGCCGTTCGCCCCGGGCATCACCGTCACGTCACCCACGTCCTTCGTGCAGAGAAAGGTCGATCCCACACCCTCGAGCGTCTCCACGCATGTCGGGGAGGGATGCCCGAAGGAGTTGCCCTCCCCGGCACTGGCCACCGACACCTCGGGATCGAGGTCCGCCGCCTCCTCCGACGAGATCGAGACCTCCGACCCGTGGTGGCCCACCTTGAGGAGGTCCACGTCACCCACGTCACCACGGGCGATGACGGCACCTGTCTCGTCCTGCTCGGCATCGCCGGCAAGAAGCCCCGTGAGGGTCGCACCACCCTCGTCGTACGAGAGCGCGAGCTCGATGGAGTCACCGTTCTCCCCTCCACCCACCTCCTCAGTCGGCGAGACGACCCTGAGCGAGAAGGAGCCCACGCGAACCACGTCACCATGGCAGAGCTCCTCGGAGCGATCCCCCGTAAGGTCATCGATCGTTTTGGCAAGCTCGGGGGACTCGTTGCATGACACGCCATCGGCCACGAGCACCCGGCCACAGGCAACCGACCCCAGAAGGCGCGAAAGGCCGCCCACGTGGTCGTCATGCAGATGCGTGAGTATCACGGCATCGAGGTGATAGACGCCCTGTCGGCTCAAGGCAGCGAGGATCGCCTCGTCAGGTCCGGTGTCCACGAGCACCGCCGCCGAGCCGTCGATCACGAGTATGGCGTCTCCTTGTCCGACGTCGAGGACGCACACCCGAGCGGGCGAGAAGAACCTCCCGTAGGCGAGAAGCCCGAGGGCAATCGTCACCGCTCCTGATGCGAGGGCCGCGACGAGCCTCCCATGCACGTCCGGCCAGACCACGAGCAGGAACGCGCCGAACACGAGCGCCAGCACGAGAGCGGGTGCCGCGTCGACCTCGAGCGCGACGGACGCCGCGGGAATGCGGGCGATCAGCCGCATCAACCACACGAGCGGCCCTGCGACCACGTCGGCGCAGAAGAGCGCCGCACCCTCGGCGACCGACACGGGCACAAGGCACGCCGCCACGACACCGATGCCTATGACCAGCAGGAACAACGGAGACGCCACCACGTTGGCAAGCGGTGCCACGAGCGAGACGCGCGAGAACGCCGGCACGGTGAGCGGTAGCGTGGCAAGCTGGGCCACGAGCGTGACCGCCACCACGTCGCGCAGGTAGTCACTCCCCTGGAAGAAGGCACGAGACGCCGGCCTCGGCACCCATCGCGGAAGCCTCCTCACCCGTGGCAGACGGTCAATCGCATAGCGGCCATAACCCGCGAACAGGCAGATTCCCACGACCGAGCTGACAGAGAGCAGAAAGCCGAGCTGACCGGAGAGCGTCGGTTCCCAGAGCGCCATGATGCACGCCACCGAGCAGACCGACGAGAGCGCATGCGCCCTTCTTCCCAGAAGCGTCGCCCCGCTCATCGCCGCAAGCATCGCCCAGGCGCGCACGGCCGATGCCGGCGCACCGCAGAAGAGCACGAAGAGGCCGCTCGCGAGCAGGAGCATGGTACCGCGAACGACCGGACGCAGCCTCATCCTCTCGAGAAGGAGGCCGATGACGACGCACACGATGACCAGATGCCCACCCGAGACCGCCACCAGATGCGAGAGCCCACAGGCCGCAAACACGTCATCGAGGCCGTCGGCGCGAATCGCGGCGCGTGAGCCGCAGATGCAGCCCGCGAGAACGGCGCGGGCCTCGGAGGAGCTCGGGTCAAACGACTGGAGCACGAGCCCACGCCACCCGTCGAGCGCCCCCAGAAGGCCTCCTCGCGGCTCTGACGACATGACGCGCATCACGCGCACCGTGCCCCACAGGCCCTGCATGCGCGACGAGACCCCCCACTCGTCATCGGCATTGGGCACATATCTCCCCACGCAGGTGAGCATGGTTCCCGGCTCGAGCGGGTTCGCCGCCAGAAGCCATACCGACCCCTCGGTCGCGTTCCCACGTCTCACGACCGCGCGTCCGCGCCACCCATCACTCCCCTCGCTCATCTCGCCGTCGACCTCGAGGGAGAACGACGAGACGGGCACGCCCGCGAGAGATTCCTCGAGCGCCGCGCCGCGGGCGCATACGATGACGGCGAGCAGCGCAGCGGCGGCGACTGCGACCCACACGGCCCCCAGGGCAGGCGCCACGTCGCCGTACCCCCTCCTCACAAGCACGACGACGAGGGCGAGGCACGCTGCTCCGGCACACGCCACGAGGCATGCGACGACGACAGGACCCGGGTCCGCACGCATGACGAGACCCTCGACGACGATGATGGCCAAGAGCACGTAGAGCGATACGGGAATGGTCGGCCGGGGCGGCTTCTTCGGGAGGTCAGACACAGATGAGCGCCTCCATCTTGGTGTACTTCTTCTCGCCGATCCCAGAGACCCTCATGAGGTCCTCGCAGCTCGAGAAGGGCCCGTTCCGCTCGCGGTCCTGGATGATTGCCGCGGCCGTCGCCTCACCCACGCCAGGCAGCGACTGGAGCTGCCCTGACGAGGCCGTGTTGATGTTCACGAGCCCGCCGGATGCCGCGCCTGCCGATGTGGGCGTCTCGCCGGACGCGACGTCCGCGGCAGCGGCCGACGTCGAGCCGCGCTCGTTCGCCGTAGGCACGTGAACCTTCGAGCCGTCCTCCACGGGAGACGCGAGATTGATCGTGGAGGTGTCCGCCCCCTCCACAAGGCCGCCCGCGGCAAGCACCGCATCGTTGACGCGCACGCCCGCACCGGCAAGCTCGTACACGCCAGGGTTCGCGACGGCACCGTCCACGTGCACGACGACCGTCTTCTCGATCCCGGTCGCCGAGACGGAGTCTTTGTCCAAGACGGATGTGGCCGCATCATCGCGTTCAACGGCGAACCTCTCGCCCTGCGCAAGACGCAACCCCGCCACGCAGGCGACCACCACCACCATCACGGCGCACGCAAGCGCAACCCACGCGCGACCGCTCGCGCCAAAGCGTCGCCAGAGTCCTCTCGTCCGAGCCCTTACGCCCCTTTTTGCCTGTGCCATGCGATCACCTCGGGGAATATGGTCCCCCGCCGGAACGCCTTGGTCATGAAAAAGTCCGGAAAGTCCGACGAGAACCTTCCGGATATCCGACAGGACCCTGACCAAACTGGTCGTTTTTCCTGCTCAGAGGCTTGTATCCTACCTACTCTGCAGCACCGTTCCCCACGGGTGCGAGCTGCGTATGACGCGTCGCGAGCTGTCTTGGTGGCTTGTACGACGAGCACTGGGAGAAATCCACGTACTCCGCGCTGGACACCAGGTCGTCGATCATGCCCTCGTGGTCGAAGGTCTCCCACGCCTCGTGCACCTCGCGGATGCGGGCATGGGTCTCGGGACGCCGTGGCATGAAGAGCGTGCAGCAGTCGGGAGCGGTCTGGCACGAGATGTCGTAGGTGCCTATCGCCTGTGCGCGGCGAATGATCTCCTGCTTGTCAGATCCGATGAGCGGGCGGAGGACGGGCAGCTCGACGACCTCGTTGACGGCCGCGATGTTGTCAAGCGTCTGGGAGGCGACCTGACCGAGCGACTCGCCCGTGACGATGGCCTTGGCACCCTCGAGTCGCGCGATCCTCTCGGACACGCGGAACATGACCCTGCGGTACATGATGATGCGTAGGCTCTGTGGCACGGCAAGCGAGATCTCGCGCTGACGGGCGCCGAAGGGAACGACGTAGAGCCTGCCCACGATGCCGGACGGTGCGAGCGCCTCGACGATGTCCTGGCAGAGCCACTCGCTCGTGTCGGACGTCATGGGACGGCCCGAGAAGTGCACGGGGATGCAGGTGGCACCGCGACGACCGACCATCCACGTGGCCACCGGCGAGTCGAATCCGCTCGACAGGAGCGTGACGACCTTGCCCGCCGTTCCCACCGGGAGCCCGCCGACGCCCACCTCGGATGCCGCGTAGACGTAGGTGCTGCCCTGCACGACGTGTACCACGACCGTGGCATCGGGTGTGTGGACGTCGACCTTCTTGTCAGGAAAGGCCTCGCAGAGGGCAGCGCCGACGAGCTGGTTCATCTCGATGGTATGCCGGGGGTAGGTCGTGGACGACCGGCGCGCATGGACCTTGAACGACGAGAACTCGCCGCATTCGCCAAGGGCGGCGATGGCGGCGGCGATGTACTCCGGCTCGTCGAGCCCACACTTGTAGGCGAGCGAGACGCGGGCCACGCCAGGGACGCGGGCTATGGCATCCGCCATCTCGCGGGTCGCACGCCCATCCTTGGCTTCGACGGTCACATACCCGGAGATGCGCGCGATGTTCGCAACGGGATGGGCGCGCAGGGCGCGATGGAGGTTCGCGACGAGCTGGTTCTCGAAGGTGGAGCGATTCTTCCCCTTGAGGCCTATCTCGTGGTAGTGAACCAGGCAGAGTCTTTCCGTCATATGCCTAGAGGATGCCCTTGTTGGCACCCCTGAGCTCGTTGTCAAAGTCTTCCTTGACGAAGCTCAGGGTGTCGTTGGCGATCTCCTGCATGGCGATGGACACGGTGTCCTTGCCGGAGATGGCGACGGTGATGTCATCGAGCGGCTGAATGGCCGTGACGCGCAGGTGCTGGCCGCGGAGCATGTTGTTGATGTCACAGGCACGCTTCGAAGCGATGGTGCACAGAAGGAATGGGTTGTTCTCGGTCTTGTCGAGCAGGGTGTCAATCTCAGGCTTGGTCACTGACATCTTTGGTAGGACCTCCGTCCATCTCGTAAAGATCAATCGTTGCGGCGAGCTCCTCGGTAGCGCGCTCGAGGTCGTCATTGACGATCCGCACGTCATAGAGGCTCGCCAGGTCCATCTCATGGCTTGCGTTGGCAAGGCGCAACTCGATGGAGGACTCGTCCTCGGTGCCACGTCCACGCAGGCGTCTCTCGAGCTCCCCCATGGAAGGCGGCTCGATGAAGACGAGGACCACCTCGGGATAGACCGTGCGGACGTTGAGCCCGCCCTGCACGTCGATCTCGAGGACGACCGAGACGCCCCGGGCCATGAGCCGCTCGGCCTCGGACCTGAGCGTGCCGTAACGGTGATCGTGAACACGTGCCCACTCGAGAAACTCACCGTTCTCGACGCGACGTGCAAACTCGGCGTCATCCAGGAAGTGGTAGGAGACTCCGTCCGTCTCCCCCGCGCGGGGAGGCCTTGTAGTCGCAGAAACCGTCAGACCCAAGCCAGGTCGCCGTTCGCGCAAACGCGCGACCAGCGTTCCCTTGCCCACGCCTGACGGCCCAGAGACCACGAAAAGTCTTGCGGAGCGTGCCACTACTTGGAGAGCACCTCGATGAGCTGCTCGCGCTGACGAGCACCGAGGCCCTTGACGCGACGGGTGGCGGAGATGCCAAGCTCGTCCATGATCTTGGTGGCCTTGGCCTTACCGTAGCCAGGGAGGGACTCGATGAGGGCGGAGACCTTCATGCGGCTGGCGATGGGATCATCGGAATCCAAGACCTCCTGAAGGGAGATCTTGCCGCTCTTGATCTTCTCGCGGAGCACGGCGCGAGCGTGACGAGCGTCAGCGGCCTTTGCGAGGGCTTCCTTACGCTGCTCATCAGTAAGCTGAGGTAGAGCCATTGTTCCTCCAAACATCGTTCTCACGATTACATTCCAGCAATGGCAGGCCACTGCCAGAAACAAAACGCACTGAACTAGTGTGCCAATTAACCTGCACTTTTACAAGTCTTTATTCGAAAGACGTCATTATCGTGACACGCCAAGCACACAACCTATTTTAAGTATACATCCACGGAGCGCAGTCGCACGACCGCCGGTCCGACCTAGCGGGCGCAGAGCTCGGCAACGATCGACTCGTACGCGCCGGCGACGTCGTCGGCGCCTGTGACGGGGCGTCCCACCACGATCTTCGAGGCACCCGCCCCGATGGCGGCGGCCGGCGTGGCCACGCGTCTCTGATCGCCCACGGCAGCACCAGCCGGGCGAACGCCCGGCGTGACGATGAGCGCGTCAGGGCCGAGAAGGGCGCGCATCTCGGCGGCCTCCCAAGGCGAGCACACGATGCCATCGGAGCCGGCGCCGACCGAGAGACCCGCGAGGCGAGCCACCTCGTCTTTCACGGGCAGGTCGATGCCGATCTCGGTGAGGGAATCCTGGTCCATGCTTGTAAGCACGGAGATGGCCACCAGCTTCGTCCTGTCGCGACCCATCTCGGCGGCGGCCTCCTCGGCACCCGCCCGAGCCTCGGCGATCATGGCGGAGGAGCCCAGCCCATGAATGGAGAGGATGTCCGCACCAGAGAGGGATGCAGACCTCACGGCACCATGCACCTGGAACGGGATGTCGAAGACCTTCAGGTCGAGGAAGACCTTGAACCCACGCTCCCGCATCTCGCGGACCACGTCCGGCCCCTCGCGAAAGAAGAGGGTCATGCCCACCTTCATCCATCTCGCCTTGCCCTCAAGCATCCGCGCGATCTCGTTCGCGCGTTCGCGATCGCAGTCGAGCGCGACGACGATTGCGTCGCGAGCCTCGTTCTCAGTTAGCATTCCACAGCTCCTACCAGGTCGTTTATGTCAGAGACACCCTGTTCCTGCGCCCAGGCCTCAAGACCGCTCGCAACGTCGGGTGCCGCCATGGGATTCACGAGGTTTGCCGTGCCCACCGTGACGGCCGTGGCACCCGCAAGAATCATCTCGGCAGCGTCCTCCCAGGTCGCAATGCCCCCGATCCCGTTGATGGGGATGCTCACGGCGTTGGCGGCCTCCCATACCATGCGCACCGCGATGGCGTGGATGGCAGGACCGGATACGCCACCGGTGGGCTTGGAGAGACGACTCCGCCTCGAGTGCACGTCAAGCGACATGCCGTTGATGGTGTTTATGAGCGAGAGCGCGTCGGCTCCCTCCGCCTCGAGCGCACGAGCGATCTCGGGAACGCGGGCGGGGGCCATCTTCACGAGCAGCGGCCGCCTGGTGAGCGGGCGCACGCTCCTCACGACCTCCGCGGCGTCCTCGGGGGTGCCACCCACGAGCTTGCCACCCCTGGCGATGTTGGGGCAGCTGATGTTCACCTCGATGGCGCTCGCAAAGGGCGCAAGCTCCTCGATGAGCTCGACGGCCTCCGCGAACTCACGCGCGGAGTGACCGACCGCCTGCATGATCACGCGACAGTCCGCCTCCTCGAGCTGGCGGAAGTACTCCCCACACGTGGCGAGAAGCCCGCGGACGCCCGGGTTGGCGAGACCGACCGAATTCATTATTCCCGAGGTGACCTCGCAGAGGCGAGGCGCGGGATTGCCTTCCCAGGGCACCGCCGAGGTTCCCTTGGTGGTGATGGCGCCAAGCCGGGAGACATCGTAGAACCCCTCGAACTGCCAGCCAAAGCCAAAGGTGCCGGACGCGGTGTTGACGGGGTTCTTCATCCTCACGCCGCCGAGGTCGACGGCCATGCTCACCTTGCTCACCATGCCACCTCCCCGGCGTCGAAGACCGGACCGTCCATGCAGGCGGAGGCATAGCCACCCGCCCGCAGGGCCACGTTGCAGGTACCGCAGGCACCGAAGGCGCACGACATCATGCGCTCCATCGAGACCTGGCAGCCGATACCGGCCTCGGAGGCGATGGCGGCGACCCCACGCATCATGACCTCGGGACCGCAGGCATAGATCGTCGCGTATTCCCTCTTCGCGAGCAGAAGCGAGAGCGCCTGGGTGGAAAAGCCCCTCATACCCGCGGTTCCGTCGTCGGTGGTCACCATGACCTCGCCGGCGCCGAGGGAGCGAAGCTCGTCCGTGCCCCAGAGCCTGCCCGCCGTCTGGGCCCCCACGACCGCATCGAAGCCGGTGCCCTCCGCACGGAGGGCGCGCGCGCAGGCGACGATGGGAGTGACGCCGATGCCACCCGCGACGAGCACCGCCCTGCCCTGACGTTCGTACGTGCGCCAGGGATGGCCACAGGGGGCCACCGCCGTGGACGTCGTGCCGGGCACCAGGGTGGAGAGGCGGCGTGTGCCATCCCCCACCACGGCGTATTCGATCTCGACCGTGTCGTCGTCGCGGTCGGCGCGGGAGAACGAGAGCGGGATGCGCAGGATCTGCGAGGGGTCACCGGGTACGGCGAGGTTCAGGAACTGTCCCGGCTCGATCTCCGAGGCGATGCCCTGCGCGTGAATCACCACCCGGTAGATGCCATCGGCCACCCGTTCGTTCGACACGATGTCAAACGGGTAGAGGTGCGCGACGCCCTTGAGTGCCATCGATGCCCTCCTTAGGCGACGGTGCCGTTGACGAGCACGTGACGGCCGCCGACGAAGGTGTCGGTCGCGGCACCGGTGAGGTGGGCACCGAGGAAGGCGGAGTTCTTCGCCTTGCCCTGGAGATACTCGGGCGTGACGTCGACCTGCGCCGAAGGGTCGATGAGGGTGAGGTCTGCCCCCGATCCGGCCTCGATCCTGACCGGGTCGAGACGGAGCACCGAACGCGGGTTGATGGCCATGACCTGCACGAGACGGCTCCAGCCCATCCTTTCGGGAAGCACGAGGTTGGTGAGCATGAGCGGCAGCGACGTCTCGAGACCCACGGTGCCGAAGAAGGCGACCTCCCATTCGCAGTCCTTCTCGTGGGGGGCGTGCGGGGCGTGGTCGGTGACGATGCAGTCGACAGACCCGTCGAGGATGCCCTCCTGCAGGGCCTCCATGTCGGAGGGAAGGCGCAGGGGTGGGTTCATCTTGAGACTGGTGTCGTATGCGTCGGTGATGTCATCCTCGTTGAGGAAGAGATGGTGCGGGGTGACCTCGCAGGTCACCTGCAGGCCCTCGGCCTTTGCCTTGCGGACGAGGTCGAGACCCTTTGCGGTGGAGATGTGGGCGATGTGCAGAGGGCAGCCCGTGATGCGGCAGAGCTCGATGTCACGATAGATCTCGAGCTCCTCGCCGAGCGCCGGCCATCCGAACATGCCCAGCCGCGTGCTCGCGCGGCCCTCGTTGATGACGCCGCCCGCGGTGAGCGACTCGACCTCGCAGTGTGCGATGGCCACGCGGTCGAACTGGGAGACGTACTCCATGCAGGTACGCATCATGCCGGCGCCCTGCACGCCGTGACCGTCATCGGAGAAGGCGCATGCGCCCTCCATGACCATGTCACCGATCTCGGCAAGTGCCTCGCCCTTCTCGCCGCGCGTGAGTGCACCGATCGGGCGCACATGCACCATGCCGGCGCTCCGTCCGTGGTCGATCTGGTACCGAATCTCGGCACCGGTATCGGTCACGGGATCGGTGTTGGGCATCGTGGCGACGTCGGTGAACCCACCATGTGCGGCAGCACGGCTGCCCGTCTCGATGGTCTCCTTGTATTCGAAGCCAGGATCGCGGAAGTGCACGTGCATGTCAACGAGACCAGGAACGAGATACTTCCCCGAGGCATCGATCACCTCGGCGTCTGCGGGCGGCTCAAGGCCAACGCCGACCTCGGTGATGAGCCCGCCATCAAGAAGCACGTCACGGACGTCATCGAGGCCCACCTGCGGGTCGACGACATGGGCACCCCTAAGCAGAAACGCCATTGTTCTCTCCTCCCAGAAGAAGGTACATCTCGGCCATGCGCGTGAGGACGCCGGCGTTGACCTGGTCAAGAATTCTCGAGCGGGCACAGTCGGCCACGTCCGCGTTGATCTCCATGCCACGGTTCATGGGGCCCGGGTGGCAGATGATCGCATTGTCCTTCATGCGATCGACGCGGTTCATGTCGAGGCCGTAGAGGCGGTTGTACTCGCGACGGGACGGAATGGCGGCGCCCTCCATGCGCTCGAGCTGGACGCGAAGCATGTAGACGACGTCCATGTCCTCGATGACCTCGTCAAGGCTCGAGGTCTGCGGGCAACCGAACCAGTCGGGGTCATCCACCTGGAAGGTGGGCGGCGCGACGAGCGTGACGTCGGCACCCATGGTTCTGAGCGCGGGCGCAAGCGAACCGCACACGCGACTGTGCGCGAGGTCACCCACGATGGCCACCTTCAGGCCGTCGAGGTGGCCGAAGCTCTTGCGGATAGTGTAGAGGTCGAGCATCGCCTGCGTGGGATGCTGATGCTTGCCGTCGCCGGCGTTGATCACGACCGCGTCGGTGTTCTCGGTGATCTTCTGTGGGGTGCCCGCCAGGCGGGCGCGACACACGAACATGTCGACGTTCATGGCATCGATCGTCTGGATCGTGTCCGCGAGGCTCTCCCCCTTCACGACGGAGCTCGTGGAGCCACCCATGGAGAGGCTGTCGGCGGAGAGGCGCTTCTCGGCAAGCTCGAACGAGCTCTTGGTACGGGTGGAGGGTTCGAGGAAGAGGTTCACGATCGTACGGCCGCGCAGCGCCGGGACCTTTTTGATGGTCCGGCCGTTGTTGATCGACTCGAACGAGGACGCAGTGTCGAGGATCTGGTTGATGTCGTCGGCGGTCAGGCTGTTCGTGTCGATGAGGTTCTTCACAGAGAGCATCAGTTGGCACCTCCGGCGTTCTTCTCGGTCTCGAGGCTCCAGATCTCGACGGCGTCATGGTCATCGAGCGGCTGGATGCACACGCGCACGTCCTCCTCGTGGGACGAGGGGACGTTCTTGCCCACGAAGTCGGCCCGGATGGGCAGCTCGCGGTGGCCGCGGTCGACCATGACGGCGAGCTGGACGCTCTTGGGACGACCGTAGTCCATGAGCGCATCGAGCGCCGAGCGGACCGTGCGGCCGGTGTAGAGAACGTCATCCACGAGAATGATGCTGGTGTCATCGATGTCGAAGGGGATGTGCGAGCCGTGGAGCACGGGCGAGATCGTGCGCATAACGTCATCCCTGTAGAAGCTGATGTCGAGCGAGCCAATCTGGGGACGGACGCCCTCGATCTTCTCGATGGCGTCGGCGAGCCTGTTGGCGAGGGTCTCCCCTCTTCGTATGATGCCGACGATGGCGATGCCGTCGGCACCCTCGTTGTGCTCGATCACCTCGTGGGCGATGCGGGTGATGGCCCTGTCCATCGCCTGCGCGTCCATGATGATCGCCTTGGGATTTGGCTGGTCCATGTCGCTCCTTCCAAAAAAATGTCCCGTCCGTCTGGCGACGGCACAAGACACCTGAAGGAAGGCCATGTATGCGAGCTGTGGGCTCGAGCCTTGCGGGCATCTCGTACCGCGCTTAAAGGTCGGGTCTCACTTTACGACGAACACGGGCGGAGAACAAGGTCGTTCCTCAAGTCACGAAGAGCACAAGATAGCTAGTCGAACTGGTCCCGGTATGCCTCGCACACCTCGTTCACGGGACCGTCCATGCGCTGCTCGCCCTTCTCGATCCACACCGCACGCTGGCAGATGCGCTCCACCTGCTCGATGGAGTGGCTCACGAAGAGCACCGTGACGTCGCCGGACTCGATGAACGAACGGATGCGCGCCTCGCACTTGTTCTGGAAGAAGACGTCACCCACCGAGAGGGTCTCGTCCACGATGAGCACATCGGGTTTGGTGACGGTGGCGATGGCGAAGGCGATGCGCGCCACCATGCCCGAGGAGTAGTTCTTGAGCGGCATCTCCATGAAGCCATCGAGCTCGGCGAAGTCGATGATGTCCTGGATGTGGGCATCGACGAAGGCCTTGGAGTAACCGATGAGCGCGCCGTTGAGGTAGATGTTCTCCATGGCGGTGAGCTCAGGGTCGAAGCCGGCACCCAGCTCGATGAGGGGTGCGATGTTGCCGCGCACTATGCACGAGCCCTCGCTTGGCTCGAGGACGCCTGCGATGCACTTGAGCATGGTCGACTTTCCGGAGCCGTTGGTGCCCACGAGACCCACGACCTCGCCCTTGCGCACCTTGAAGCTGACGTGGTTGAGCGCGCGAAACTCCTTGAAGTGGAGCTCGTGGCGCATGATCGCGATGAAGTACTCCTTGAGGTTGTTGAGCTGTTCGCTCGCGATGTTGAAGATCATCGAGACGTCATTGACCTCGATGACGTACCCGGAGCTCTCGATGGCGGTATCAGACATGAGTCATCCTTCTAGATGTACAAGATGAATTTGTGCTCGGTCTTGCGAAACACGGCGAGACCGAGGATGAGGGAAACGACCGCCGAGACGGCGGCGATGATGAGCACCGTAGCCGAGGGCGAGGTCTGGTAGACGATGGCGCTGCGCATGATGTCGAGGTAGTTGTACATGGGGTTAGCCTTGACGACCCAGATGACGTAGTGCGGGACGGAAGGATTCGAGGTGAGAAGGGAGAGGTCCCAGAAGATGGGCGTGAGATAGGTCCACGCCGTGATCAGGACGCCCCAGAGATGCATCATGTCGCGGAAGAACACGGCGAGGGCACCAATGAGGAGGGAGATGCCGATGCAGAAGATCATCAGAAGGACAAGCCCCACGAGCATCCAGATGATGTGCCAGGTGGGAACCACGCGGAACCAGAGCATGACCACGACGACGGCGATGAGCGAGAACGCAAAGTTGACCACGGCGGAGAGGACCTTCTGCACAGGGAAGACCCAGCGGTCGACCTTGACCTTCTTGAGCAGCGATGACGCTCCGATGATGGAGCCGAGGCCGCCGTTGGTGGCATCGTTCATGAGCGTGAAGGTGACGTTGCCCACGATGAGATAAAGGGGGTAGTTCTCGACGGTCGACTTGAACATGTAAGAGAACACGAAGCTCATGATGATCATCATGAGGAGTGGGTTGAGAACGCTCCAGAGCACACCGAGGAACGATCGCCGATACTTGAGCTTGAAGTCCTTCGACACGAGCTGCTGGAGAATGAAACGGTCCTTGGCAAGCCTGTTGCCAGAGTGGGCGCCCACGATACCGTCGGACGCAACCGCCTCCTTGACGCCACTGTCCTGATTCAAGATTCCTCCTGGATGCGACCGTCGACATTCGACCGTCGGTTAGGTCATCTAGCAATCCTACCACGGAGAGCCATTTCTCATACAAACATCAGAGGGGACCGGCATCACGAAGCACGGACACCATACGATACGCGTGTCCCCCAACCGCCCGACATGCATTCCACACCGTACGTATCGCATCGCCTGCACGTCTTTTCCGACATCGGGAGGGCAGGCATCGTTCTACCCGCGAACCATGCGAAGAGACCTGCAGAAAAACGAACCGGATGGACGGGTCTTCAGGGGTCCTCGTGCAAACCACCCCATCTGCCTCAGCAAAACCCTGCTGAGCCGAACCCCCAGGACCTCCATTCGGGCACATCCGAGACGGGCTCGTCCATCCGGCCCATTTTCCTGCAGGTGTGATGCCGCTGAAGCCTGCATGACGTGAGGAACGGGCCGCCGAGCGTCAGGAACGACCACATGGATGAGGGGGCAGAGGCGCAAACGCTCCGGATTCCCGAAGAGCCTGGGCGCTGCCGTCATGAGAAGGGAACCTGATCGACCGCCCGATGATGTGACCCACTGAAAAGTAAAAAGGTCGGAAGCAAAATTCAGCTTCCGACCTGCATTTTAATGGCTCCCCGGGCAGGATTCGAACCTGCGACACGCTGATTAACAGTCAGCTGCGCTACCACTGCGCCACCGGGGAATGCACTTCGACGCAAAGCAAGAGTATACAGATACATCGTCCCCATGCAAGCGAGAACTTTGCCCTTTTCCCTTCCCTAGATATAGTCCTTGAGGGACGCGGAGCGCGAGGGATGGCGGAGCTTGGCAAGCGTCTTGCTCTCGATCTGGCGAATACGCTCACGCGTTACGCCGAACTCGCGACCAACCTCCTCGAGCGTGCGTGGATGACCGTCCTCGAGACCAAATCGAAACTTGATGACCTTGCGCTCACGCTCCGCGAGCCCGTCGAGCACACTGTCGAGCTGCTCGCGGAGCATGCTCTCGGACGCGGCGTCGGGCGGCGCCACGGCAGACGAGTCCTCGATGAAGTCACCGAGCTGGGAATCCTCCTCCTCGCCGATAGGCGTCTCAAGGGAAACCGGCTCCTGGCTGATCTTCTGGATCTCGCGCACGCGCTCGGCGGAGATGCCCATCTCGTCGGCGATCTCCTCGGGCGTGGGATCGCGGCCGAGGTCCTGCAGGAGCTGCCTCTGCACGCGGATGAGCTTGTTGATGGTCTCGACCATATGCACGGGTATGCGGATGGTGCGTGCCTGATCAGCGATGGCACGGGTGATGGCCTGACGAATCCACCAGGTGGCGTATGTCGAGAACTTGAAGCCCTTGGTGTAGTCGAACTTCTCGACGGCACGGATGAGACCGAGGTTTCCCTCCTGGATAAGATCGAGGAAGAGCATGCCACGGCCCACGTAGCGCTTGGCGATGGATACGACCAGGCGAAGGTTCGCGGAGATGAGCTGCTGCTTGGCGTCGAGACCCACCTGTTCTATGCGCATGAGACGCCGCATCTCGGCACGCGTGAGCTCGACGTCGCCATTCTCGGCGGCCTCGAGCTTCTCGCCAGCATCGGTGCCCGCCTCGATCTTCATGGCGAGATGGACCTCCTCGTCGGCAGTGAGAAGGTCGACCTTGCCTATCTCCTTGAGGTACATGCGGACCGGGTCGCCGGTAAGCATGACCGTCGAGGTGTCCTGTCGACGCGCACGAGCGCGAGACGACCGCTTGGGCTTGGTCGTCTTGGCCTTGGGGACGGAGCGAAGCGCCTCCTTGACCTCCTTGGCCTCGTTTACGACCTCTGACTCCTCGTCATCGTCCTCGTTCTCATCATCGTCATCGTTGGACGAGAAGCCATCGTCGTCGAAATCGCCATCGTCCACGCTGAAGTCATCCACGCCCGTGGTGGGCATCTCGGCATCACCAGAGGTGGTGACCTCGATTCCCTTGGCGCGGATGCCGTCATAGAGGTCGGAGAGCTCGTCGCCATCCACATCGAGGTCATGGATGGCAACCTGGATGTCATCCTCGCTCACGTTGCCGCCCTTGGCGGTGGCCACCAACGCGTCGACGACCTTGCTGAGTTCGTCGGAAAGCTTGATGTCCTTCGTCTTCTTAGATGTCACGTATGTCCCTTCGACGTTCTAACTTGTGGAGTGATACCCAAAACTACTGTCCTTGAACCGCAGAAAGGCATTTTATCAGCTCGTTCACCCGTTTCTGCAGTGCAGTCGCCTCCTTGAACAGGCTCTCCGTCTCGGAATCGGGTATGGAGGCCGATCCGGCACGTAGTCGAGACTTGATCTCGCGAATGCGGCGGCGACTCGAGTAGAGCTCCACCGTATCCACGAGGAGCCGAGCCTTCGTTCCGGTGTCGAGCTCCTCCTCGGAGGCCACGCGCCCTGACGAGAGAATCCGCGTGGCGTCCGGCTCCACGGCCACGGCGGCGGCCACCACGTCGGCGGGACCCGCGCCCTCCGGCGTGGCGAGCATGGCCCACGCCATCGACTCGTGACGCGCATCGGCCCAGGAGAACGAGGCGATACGGTCGGCGAAGGGCCTCACGGAACCTGGCGAGGCGGCGAGGAGCGCCAGGAGCTCTCGCTCGGAGGTCACCTGCATGCGCTCGTCGGCAGAAAGCGCCACGAGCAGCGGACGCGAAGAGGTGGCATCGGGATAGTCGGGTACGTAATCGTCGAGGGCATCCTCGTAGCCTGCGGCCTCGCGCACGACGGCGGGCCGCTGCCCCTGCGGACGCGCTGACTCACGTGACGAGTCCGTCACGGGCTTCTCACGGATGATGCGTTTGGTCTTCTCGGGATCCATGCCGAGCGCGTCGGCGAGACGCACGGCGTAGGTGTCGAGCACCACGGAATGCTTGAGCGGCGCGAGCACCTGCGCCATCTCGTCGAGCGCCTTCACACGCCTGCCGGGAACCGACAGGTCCGCTCCGGTAAGGCGCTTCTCAAAGACGAAGTCCATCAGCGGCTGGGCGTTGTCGAGGTAGCCCTGCAGCTCGGAAGGCCTATGGGTGGAAAGGAACTCCATCGGGTCCTGGTTGTCGGGCAAAACCACGCATACGAGAGCCGCCGAGGTCTTGTCAATGAACTGGACCGCCCGCTCGGCAGCACGCTGGCCAGCCGCATCCCCGTCAAACATGCAGACAATCTTCGAGACGCGCTGGCGCTCCATGAGCTTGATGTGGTCTGCCGTGAACGCCGTCCCGAGGGCGGCCACCGCGTTGGTGTAGCCGTTCTCGTGCATGGAGATGACGTCCGTGTATCCTTCGCAGATGACCGCGACGCCCGTGGCGACCATGGTCTCCTTGGCCCGGTCGTAGGCAAAGAGGTGCTTCCTCTTGTTGAAGGTGACCGTGTCGCGCGTGTTGACGTACTTGCCGGTGTTGACCGGCTTGTCCTTGGCGAGCACCCGGCCGCCGAAGGCGATGGTGCACCCGCGCTCGTCGTGGATGGGAAACATCACGCGCTCGAAGAAGCGGTCCGAGGGACGGCCGTTGCGCTCAACGGCCAGGTCGCAGGCGTACATCTCCTGCGCCGAGAAGCCCTTCTCGCGCAGGTGCCCCACGAGGGCGCCGCGACCCGGCGCGTAGCCGAGGTTCCACCGCCTGCAGACGTCGGAGCCAAAGCCCCGACCGGCGAAGTAGCTCCTGGCCGCCCGTGCATCCTCTCCCCTGCTGCGCATGAGCATGGTGGCGTAGAACGCCTCGGCCTCGGCGAGACAGCTGAGCAGCCGGTTCTTCTTCGGTCCTCGGGCGGCGCCCTGCTCCTCGGCAAGCTCGATGCCCGCTCGCTCGGCCAGCGCGCGTATGGCGTCAGGGAACTCGAGGTTATCCCGCTTCATGACGTAGGAGAAGACATCGCCCCCCTCTCCGCAGCCGAAGCAGTGCCAGAGGCCCGTGTCGGGATTGACCTTGAACGACGGGGTCTTCTCGCCGTGGAAGGGGCAGCAGCCCCAGAACTCCCGACCTCGCTGCCGCAGCTCGACGGTCTCGCCCACCAGGGTGACGATGTCCGTCGCCTGGCGCACCCGCTCCTTGTCCTCGTCGGTTATCAACGCACGCCCCCCACGCCCGAGTTGCCGAGGTTTTCCCTCGTCCACCCAATGTTAGCAAGCACGGCGGACGTCAACGCGTCGCGCGACTCGAACCTTTGGGGTGCACGAAGGTAACGCATGAAGACGACCTTCGCATCGACACCGTAGAGGTCGCCCGTAAAGCCGATGAGGTTGGCCTCGAGCATGGCGTGGGGTGCCACCTGGAAGCTCCTGGGGGTACCGACGTTGACGGCGGCAGGCCAGGCCACGTCCCCGTCCACGAAGTAGCACGCATAGACACCGTCGGCGGGGATGCAGTCCCTTGGATCAAGCGCGATGTTCGCCGTTGGGAAGCCGAATCCGGTACCCTCGCCACGACCGTGCTCCACCGTCCCGCGCACGAAGTGATGACGGCACAGCAGGCGCGCGGCCTCCTCGGGATTACCTTCCATGAGGAGGTGGCGAACGCGCGTCGATGAGACGGGGGCACCACCCCAGCCCATCAGGTCATGGCCGTAGGCCTCAAAACCGCGTACGCGACCGAGCTCGGCGATGGCCGCAGGAGTGCCCGCGCCATCGGCGCCGAAGGTGAAGTTGGACCCCACGTGGATGGCGGCGGGGTGCACGATGGCTCCGAGCATGCCATCGAGGAAGTCGACGTAGGAGTTGCGCGAGAACTCCCATGTGAAGTCGAAGATGATGATGGCGTCCGCCCCCGTAAGCGCGAGGGAGCGCACGCGGTCGGCATCGGAGAGAAGACGCAGGGGTGGGCGGTGCGAGAGCACCTCGGAAGGGTCGGGGTCAAAGCTCACGACCGCCAGGGGCAGACCGCGTCGGTGCGCATCGCCTCGGGCGGCCTCGATGATGGCACGATGTCCCATGTGCAGACCGTCGAAGGCGCCGATCACGCACACGAAGTCGCGATCGGGACCAAGCGTGCAGCCGTCCGCGAGATACGCGCGGGCGCCGGACAGCCTCAAGGGCTCGCCGAGACGGGCGTCGGAGAGCAGCGAGGCGCGAACGACAGCACGCGCCACATCCCCCGAAACCGGATACGTGACCTCGTCGAACGTGTCGGTCACCCTCGCACCCCCATGATTCCCTGCGGAAAGTTGACGGTACAGGAAAGCTGGCCTCCCGTGCACTCCCAGATGCCGTAGAGCCGCGAGTCCGAGACGAGCGCGACCTGCTCGCCATGGTGCGGGGCGCGCTCCACGCCGTCCGTCACGACGATGCCTGCCGCGATCCTTCGACCGCAGGACACGTCGACGAGCTCGGCGGCATCCACGCGACGGGCAGGGACGCCGAGCGCGCGAAGCGGGTCAAGCGCGTGAGCGAGAACCTCCTGTGGCGAGGTGGCGGCATGGACATCCTCCTGGAGCGCGATGCAGGAGGACAGCGCGACGGCACCCGAGCTGGTACGACAAAGGGCCTCGAGGTGCGCGGCACCTCCGGTCGCGCGACCGATGTCGCGCGCAAGACTCCTGATGTAGGTTCCCTTCGACACCGTGAACATACAGTCCCACCGGGTAACGCCATCCACGGAGCCAATCCCGAGAAGACACGCGGAGAAGACCTCCACACGACGGGCCGGAAGCGACACGACCTCACCCGCACGGGCGCGGTCGTACGAGCGTCGCCCGCCGACCGATATCGCGGAGTACGCGGGTGGCACCTGGTCCTGCTCGCCCACGAGCGAGTCGAGAAGGTCCGTGGCATAGGCGTGGTCCCCCACGCGGTCCGGCGTGGGCATCACGCGCGTGACGAGACCCTCGACATCGTCGGTGTCGGTCTCATGGCCGAACGCTATGGTCGCGCGATACGACTTGCGCTCCGCCGTAAGGTATCCCATAAGGCGCGTACCCTGCCCGATTCCCACGACCAGGACGCCAGACGCCGCAGGGTCGAGCGTGCCGGCATGCCCCACGCGCCTCTCGCCGACGGCCCGACGCACGCAGTTGACCACGTCGTGGCTCGTCATCCCGACGGGCTTGTCGATGCCGAGAAGTGCGTTGATGCCGCTCTCGCCTCGCCTCACTGGGCGGCACCGTCCTCGGCGGGGTCGTCGAAGAGGGCGACGAGCCCGGGCAGGGTCATGGAGAGCGCCTGGTCGATGTCACCCTCGATCGTGAAGCCAGCCGCGGCCTTGTGCCCTCCGCCCCCGAGTCCGCGTGCCACGGACGAGATGTCGAGGTCGGTCTTGGCCCGCAGGTTACCGCGCACCTCGCCGCCCGGTACCTCCTTGAGGAAGAGCGCGACCTCGCTTCCCTCGACGCAGCGTACGATGTCGATGAGGCCGTCGCATTCGTCGACCGACACGCCCGTGGCCTCGAGGTCGGCCGTGGTGGCATAGCTGTAGGCGATCCTGCCGTGCTCGAACGTGGTGATGCGACCAAGCACCTTGGCCTCCAGATGCATGTAGGCGAGACGGTCGCTCTGGTAGACGCGCAGAGCGACCTCCGAGGGACTCGCGCCCGCATCGACGAGGACGCTTGCGGTCTCGAACGCCTCGCAGTCGGCGTTCTGGTACTGAAAGCGGCCGGTGTCGGTGACTATGGCACAGAAGAGGTTCTGCGCCGTGGTGTCGGAGATGCTGTGCGTCACATGGAAGGCGAACTCGGCGATGATCACGCCTGTGGCGGCGGCATCCGGCCGTACCACGCCGGCATCCCAGAATCGATCATCCGCCGGGTGGTGATCGAACACAGCGACCTTGCGCGAGCGACCGAGCACGACCTGCGCCTCGTTGAGACGACTTGGATGCGAGAGGTCCACGCAGATGAACAGATCGGGGTCAAGGTGGTAGTCGACCACGTGAACCAGGCGCTCGACCCCGGGTAGAAACCGATATACACGCGGAATCGGACCGGGATCGGCGAGCAGGCACGTGACCGACTTTTCGGGCCATGCGGACTCGATGACCTCGGCCAGGCCAAGCGTCGAACCGATGGCGTCACCGTCAGGCGACGTATGGGCGCAGATCGCAATCGTCTGGGACTCCTCGAGAAGCTCCGACAGCTCGTCGAAACTCACCGACTGCCCCATGAAGGCAGATACCCTCACTACTCTTCAGTCCCCTGTTCGTCGGTCATGTCTTCCTGGTCCGTCCCTATCGGATAGCCGTACTCGTCCTTCTCGACGCCCAACGTGGGAGGCACCACCTCGAGGGCACGAGAGATGCGCTCGGCCTCGTCGGTGGTCGTGTCGATCTGGAAGGCGATCTCGGGAGTGACGCGCCAGCCGAGGGCGTGGCCCAGAAGCGAGCGAATCCGACCCTTGGCGCGGCCAAGCGCCGCGGAGACCTCCTCATAGCGAGAGGCGTCACAGCTCACATACGCCCTCAGGAACGACTTGTCGACAGAGACCTCGACACCCGTGAGTGTCACGAGCGAGAGGCTGGGATCGGATATCTCAAAGAGCAGGATGCTTGCGAGCTTCTCGCGTGCGAGCTCGTTGGTCCTGCGCGAAAACTGGTTCTGCTTCATCTCTCGCCTACTCCGTACGTGCGACCTCTTCGATGTGGTATGCCTCGATCTGGTCGCCGGGGTGAATGTCCTGGAAGTTCTCGAGACCGATGCCGCACTCGAAGCCTGCCTTGACGCTCTTGACATCGTCCTTGAAGCGACGCAGCGAGGCAATCTTGCCCTCGTAGACCACGATGCCATCGCGGACGAGACGGACGAGGTCGTCACGACCGACTTCGCCCTCGGCAACCATGCAGCCGGCTGCGATGCCGACCTTGGGTACCTTGAAGGTGTCACGGACCTCGGCGACGCCCGTCTGGGTCTCCTGCTCGGTGGGCTTGAGCATGCCTATGCGGGCGGCATTGATCTCTTCGATCGCCTTGTAGATGACGCTGTAGGTGCGAATCTCCACACCGTCATGCTCTGCGGCTACACGCGCCTTCGCCTCCGGACGCACGCCGAAGCCGATGATGATGGCGTTCGAGGCATCCGCGAGAATGACGTCGGTCTCGGTGATGGCACCCACCGCGGAGTGGATCGTGTTGATGCGGACCTCCGACTGGTCCATCTTGTCGAGCGAGTCCTGGAGGGCCTCGATGGAGCCTTGCACGTCGGCCTTGATGATGAGGTTGAGCTCCTTGACCTCGGCGTCCTCCATCGTGGCGAAGAGGTTCTCGAGCGTGACGTGCTTGACGCGGTTCTGCTCCTCGATGCGGGCCTTGAGCGCGCGCTGGTCGGCGAGGTCGCGGGCTTCGCGATCGTCCTGGAACACGCGGAACTCGTCACCGGCCATGGGCACGTTCTGGAGGCCGAGGATCTCCACGGCATCAGAGGGGCTCGCCACGGTGACGGGGTTGCCCTTGGGGTCGGCCATGGCGCGGACGTGTCCGTACGAAAGGCCGGCGACGAGAGTGTCACCCACGCGGAGGGTACCGCGGTTCACGAGGACGGTGGCCACGGAACCACGACCGCGGTCGAGCTTGGCCTCGAGCACGTACCCCGAGGCGAAGGTGTCGGGATTGGCCTTGAGCTCGAGGACGTCGGCCTCGAGGAGCACGGTCTCGAGCAGCTCGTCGATGCCGATCTTCTTCTTTGCGGAGATGTCGACGAACATGTTCTTGCCGCCCCATTCCTCGGGGATGACACCGTACTCGACGAGCTCCTGGCGGACGCGGCTGGGATCGGCACCAGGCTTGTCGATCTTGTTGACGGCCACGATGATGGGCACGTTGGCGGCCTGGGCGTGGTGGATGGACTCGATGGTCTGGGGCATGACGCCGTCGTCGGCGGCGACGATCAGGATGACGATGTCGGTGACCTTGGCACCACGGGCACGCATGGCGGTGAACGTCTCGTGACCAGGGGTATCGATGAAGGTGATCGCGCGACCCTTGATCGTGACCTGCGAGGCACCGATGGCCTGGGTGATGCCGCCTGCCTCGCCCGCAGCGACGCCGGTGTGGCGGATGGCGTCGAGAAGCGACGTCTTGCCGTGGTCGACGTGACCCATGACGGTGACCACGGGCGGACGCGGCTTGAGGTCCTTCGTGTCGTCATAGAAGCTGAAGGAGTTCTCCTCCTCCTTGCTCATGATCTTGACGTCGCGGTCGAGGTCGTCGGCGACGACCTCGATGAGGTCGTCCGACATGGACTCGGTGAGCGTGAGCGGGGTTCCCAGGAGGAAGAGGCGCTTGATGATGTCGTTGGCGGGCACGCCGAGAAGCTCGGAAAGCTGCTGGACCGTGGAGCCCTGCGGGATCTTGACCGTGTCAAGCTGCGAGAGGTCCTGGTCGTTTGCGATGGCGTCCTCGATGCGCTCCTTCTCGGCCGCCTCCTCGGCCTGCTTGACCCTGCGCTCCTTGCGGCGCCTACGACGTCCGGTGGATTCGCGTGACGCCTCCTCGACGGCCTCGCGGGCCTCGTCGAGCACATGGCTTCGGCTGTAGACCTCGGCCTCGCGGGCCATGCGGCTGTAGCGATCCTCCTCGTCACCACCGCGGCGCGAGCTCTTCTTGCCCTTGTGCGCATGGCTGTCCGAATCGCCGGCAGCGGGCTGCTGCTGGGAGGCTGGTGCCGCAGTCGCCTGCTTCTTCGCGGGATGGGACTCGCCCTCCTCGCGCTTGGCTGCGGGACGCCGGACGCCCTTGCTCTCCGCCTTCTTCTGGGCGGCCTCCTCCGCCTGCTGCTTCAGGACCTGCTCCTGCTGGGCGATCTGGTCGAGCAGGCTCGTGAAGGACTGGGCGACCTTGGGAGCGGTATCCTTCACGCGGTTGCGCTCGGCCTCCTCGGCAGCCTTCCTCTCGGCGGCAGCACGTTCCTCCTCGGCCTTCTTGCGCGCGGCCTCGGCGGCGGCACGCTTGCGCTCCTCCTCCGCACGCTCCTTCTCACGGCGCTTCTCGGCCTCTATGCGGTCCTTCTCGGCCTGCTCGGCAGCGACGCGCGCCTGCTCGGCGACGGCCTCCTTCTCAGCTCGCTTGGACGCCTCGATCTCGGCCGCGCGTGCGTCGAGAACAGGCTTGAGCTTCTTGCGCACGATGGAGACGTAGGCATCCTCGAGCGTGGAGGACGCCGACTTGGCCGGAATCTTCATCTCGGCGAGATAGTCGAGCATCTCCTTGCTCGTCATGCCATATTCCTTGGCAAGGTCATGAACGCGAGTCTTTGCCATGTAACCAACCTTCCGAAGTTCGGGCTTGCGCCACGATGGGTGAGACGAATGGGTGCGGAATCCGAGCTAGATGAGGGAGTCGGGATCGGACGAGACCTCCGCCTCGGCCATCTTCTCGTGAATGCCGCAGTAGCGCGAGCCGGGGCGTGCCATGTTGCGGCAGGGAACCCCGGTGGGGCTCACGTACTCGCAGCGATGTGCCTCGTCATCCTCGGCCGCGGCAGTCTCGGCGGTGACCTTGGGCAGGTCGCGCAGGACTCCCGAGGCGAGCGACTCGTTCTTGATGTCGATATGGACGCCGGTGAGACGGGCGGCGAGCCGGGCGTTCTGACCCTCCTTGCCGATGGCGAGGGAGAGCTGGTCGTCGGGCACGATGACCGTGGCGTAGTTGTTCTCGGCGTCCACGATCACGCGAGACACGCGGGCGGGCGAAAGGGCACTTGCCACGCACTTCGCAGGGTCGTCGGACCAGAGGACCACGTCCACGCGCTCGCCGCGGAGCTCCGAGACCACGGTGCGCACGCGGCTGCCCTTGGGACCGACGCATGCCCCCACGGGGTCGAGGCGGTCATCAGAGCTGGAAACGGCTATCTTGGAGCGCACCCCGGGCTCGCGAGCGATGGAGCGAATCTCGACGATGCCGTCGTATACCTCGGGCACCTCGAGCTCGAAGAGCCTGCGGATGAGATCCGGGTGCGTGCGCGAGACGACGATGGGCGGCCTCTGGCGCTCGCCGCGAACCACGGGCTGAACGCTGTTGGGGTCACGGACGTCGATGATGATCGCCTTCAGCCGCTGGTTGTGCGTGTAGCGCTCGCCTGCGGGACGTTCGTTGCGCTCCTCGGGGAAGCGGCGCTGGTCGAAGTGCGGAAGCTCGGCCTCCACGCCCTCGCGGATCTTGATGATCGTGAAGTCGGGCGTGGTCTGGAGGACGGTGCCGGTGATGATGTCACCGACGCGGTCCGAGAACTCCTCGTAGATCTGCGCACGGGCGGCGTTGCGCACGAGCTGCTTGATCTCTGACTTGGCATGCTGCGCGGCGATGCGGCTCGTGTCGGGCGGCGTGACGTCGACCTCGTCGAACTCGGTGAACTCCCCGGTCTCGTCATCGAAGGAGTCGTCCTTGGGGACGAGCTCGTAGACGTACACCTTGCCGGTGGTGCGGTCGATCGTGACGCGGGCCCCCCAGTCGAGGTGAAGGACGTCTGCATAGCTCTTGGCGAGCGACTGCTCGAGACGGTCGAGCAGATAGAGCTCATCGATGTGCTTCTCCTGGCAAAGCGCGATGAGCGCCTCCATCATCTCAGATGCCATGGTGCTGTTCCTTCCTGCTAGTTGCTCTTCCCGGTCTTGCCCGGGAGGTCGAAGTTTGGCTTGATGACGCACTTCCTTATCTGTTCGAGCGGGATGCGAATCTCGCCCTCGTCATCGGCGTCGATGCCGATGACCCCATCCCCGTCGATGCCAAGGAGCTTGCCCGAGAACTTGCGACGGCCCTCGGTGGCAGTCGTGCTGAGGGAGACCTCCTCGCCAACGAAGCGCTCGAAGTCGCGTGGCTTGCGCAGGGGACGCGCCAGGCCAGGCGATGACACCTCGAGCGTGAACGACCCTGGGAACGGGTCGAGCCCGTCGATGGCGGTCGAGATCCACTCGGTCTGCTCGGCGACCTCGTCGAGCGTAATGGCAGCGGCGGTCTCGTCAGCGCTGTCGATGCGAACGCGAACCGTGGGATTCTTGGTCGCGCCAACCATCTCCACGTCGACGACGTCGATCCCGTGCTCGGCCGCGAGCGGCTCGAGCGCGTCGATGATGGCCTTCTCGGCACCATCCTTGGGCATGTCCCCTCCTCTTTGCTCGCCTCGCTTACATACAGAAAGGAAGCAGGGCGAGACGTTCCACCCCACTTCCTACGAGTACGTTGCATCAACTACGGTGACCACTATACCATCTGACCAGCTCGCGTCAAGTTTTGGGCCGCAAGGACCCACACCGCGCTCCACGACAACCCCACACGGCGCACCGGTGAGGCGGAGGAACTAGATGACGATGTTGACGAGACGGCCCTTCACGACGATGACCTTCCGTATGGTCTTGCCCGCGAGCTGGTCGGCGATGGCAGCCTTGCCCGCCTCGGCGACCTCGTCTTCGGAGGCGTCGGCGGCAACCGTCGCGTGGCCACGAACCTTGCCCCTGATCTGGACGGCGATCTCGACCTGGTCGGCCTTGGCCTGCTCGGGATCGAACGCGGGCCATGGCTCGTTGTAAACGGAGCCGCTGCGTCCGAGCGCCTCGTGGAAGAGCTCCTCGGCCCAGTGCGGGCAGATGGGGGCGAGCACGGTCACGATGTCGTAGGCCACCCTATAGCAGAGCGCGGCATCGCGCTGGTCGGCGGGAACGTCGTTCACGTACCTGCTTGCAGCATTGGTGATCTCCATGACGGCCGAGATCGCGGTGTTGAACTGAGAGCGGTCGAAGTCCTGCGTGCACCTCATCCCCATGCCGTTGAGCACGCGGTTGAGCTCGGCGGCCTCGCCTCCAAGCGAGGAGGGGTCGAGGGCCGCCTCGGCGTCGGCGGTCTGCGCGAGAAGCCACACGATGCGCCACGCGCGCCTGATGAAGCGGTTGGCCCCGGCGACGGCCTCGGGATCCCAGTTGAAGTCCTTCTCGGGCGGGGCCACGAAGAGGATGGCGAGACGCATGGTGTCGGCACCGAACGGCTCGATGACGCTCGATGGTGGTACCACGTTGCCCTTGGACTTGGACATCGTGTCACCGTTCTCGTCCTTGACCATGCCCTGGCAGAGCAGGTTGGTGAAGGGCTCGTCCACATCGAGCATGCCGAGGTCGCGGAGGACCTTGGTCCAGAAGCGCGAGTAGAGCAGGTGCAGGATGGCGTGCTCGATGCCACCGACGTAGTTGTCCACCGACATCCAGCGGTCGACCGCCTCGCGCGAGAAGGGCGCCGTGTCGTTGTGCGGGTCGCAGTAGCGAAGGTAGTACCAGCTGGAGCACGTGAACGTGTCCATGGTGTCGGTGATTCGCCTCGCGGGCCCTCCGCACCTCGGGCAGGTGGTCTCATAGAACGACGCGTACTCGGCCAACGTGTCGCCCGCACCGAGGTTGAGGTCATCGGGCAAAAGGACGGGCAGCTGGTCTTCGGGTACGGGCACGTCACCACAGCGGTCGCAGTGGATCATGGGGATGGGGTTGCCCCAGTAGCGCTGACGCGAGATGAGCCAGTCGCGAAGACGGAACTGGACCTTCTCGCGACCGCAACCGTGACCTTGGAGCCACGCGATGATGGCGTCCACGCCCTCGGAGTGCTTGCCTCCCCTGAGTCCGGTGAACTCGCCGGACTGGACGAGGTAGCCCTCGGCGTCCATGGCGTGGTCCCAGTCGACCGATCGGACGCGAATACCCCGCTCCTCCCTGAGCTCGGCATAGAGCGGGTCGTCCTTCTGGCAGATGATCGGGACGATGTCGAGGCCATACTTCCTGGCGAAGTCGAAGTCGCGCTGGTCGCCGCAGGGCACACCCATGACGGCGCCGGTGCCGTAGTCCATGAGGACGTAGTCGGCGACCCAGACGGGCGCGGGTCGACCGTTGATCGGGTTGATGACGTAGCGCCCCGTGAAGACGCCGTGCTTCTCGCGGGCGGAGCCCTGGCGGTCGACGGACGAGACCTTCTCCGTGGCGGCCCTGAGCTCGTTGAAGTCCTGCTCGTACTCGGTTCCGGCGACAAGCTCGGCGGCAAGCGGGCTCTCGGGCGGGAGGAGGAAGAACGTCACGCCGAAGAGCGTGTCCGCACGCGTGGTGAAGACGGTGATCGTGCGGTCGGTGGGGGTCAGGCCGTCGACGTCCGCAAGCGCGAACGTGATCTCGGCGCCCTCGGAGCGCCCGATCCAGTTGCGCTGCTGCGCCTTGACGTTCTCGGGCCAGCCGATGAGCGTGTCGAGGTCATCGAGAAGCTCCTGTGCGTAGTCGGTGATCCTGAGATACCACTGGGAGAGCTCGCGCTTCTCGGGGATGGAACCGCACCGCCAGCAGCGTCCCTCCACGACCTGCTCGTTGGCGAGCACGGTCTGGCAGGTCGGGCACCAGTTGACGGGCGACGTGTCACGATACGCGAGGCCCTTCTCCCACATCTTTATGAACATCCACTGGCCCCACCGGTAGTACTCGGGGTCGCAGGTGTTGAACATGCGGTCGTAGTCATACGAGAAGCCCATGCGCTTCATGGTCTTGACCGCCTGGTCGATGTTCTTGTGCGTCCAGACGCTCGCCTGGGTGCCGTGCTTGATGGCCGCGTTCTCGGCGGGCAGCCCGAAGGCGTCGAACCCCATGGGATGCAGCACGTCGTAGCCCCTCATGCGCGCCTGACGAGCCATCGCGTCCCCGATGGTGTAGTTGCGCGCATGGCCCATGTGCAGGTCGCCGGAGGGGTACGGGAACATCTCGAGGACGTACCTCTTCGGTTTTGCCAGGTCCTCGTCGGTCTTGTAGAGCTCGTCCGCCTCCCACTGGGCCTGCCACTTGGTCTCGATTGCCTCCGCGTCATACGCCGGAACGCCCTCGCGAATCTCGGATTCGGTCTCGTCTGCCACGTCATACCCTTTCTTCATGGAGCTGCCACCGAGCCATTATAGGTTTCGGTGGCAGCTGAGGCGTCTTGATGTAACGAATGCGCTACGAACGGAAGTTGACGCTCACCTGCTGGTTGGCATCCTTTAGTAGCACGTCATGCGCCCCTCCCTCGACGAGCGAGGTCGACGAGACGAGCGTGATCTTGGCCTTGTCGCGAAGGTCGGCGAGGGTGACGGCCCCGCAGTTGCACATCGTCGACCGCACCTTGAGCAGGGAGTTGTCGACGTTCTCCTTGAGGGGTCCCGCGTACGGGACGTAGGAGTCGACACCCTCCACGAAGGAGAGGCCCTTCTTGCTGCCACCAAGGTCGTAGCGCTGCCAGTTGCGGGCACGCGCGGAACCCTCGCCCCAGTACTCCTTCATGTACTGGCCGTTCACGTTGACGCGGCGCGTGGGACTCTCGTCGAAGCGGGCGAAGTAGCGGCCGAGCATCATGAAGTCGGCGCCCATGGCCAAGGCCAGCGTCATGTGGTAGTCGTAGACGATGCCGCCGTCGGAGCAGACGGGCACGTAGGTGCCGGTCTGCTCGAAGTACTCGTCGCGGGCGCGACAGACGTCGATGAGCGCGGACGCCTGTCCGCGACCGATGCCCTTCTGCTCGCGGGTGATGCAGATGGAGCCGCCGCCGATGCCCACCTTCACGAAGTCGGCACCGCAGTCGGCGAGGAAGCGGAAGCCCTCGGCGTCGACCACGTTGCCGGCACCGACCCTGACGGACTCGCCGAAGTTCGCGCGAATCCACTCGAGTGTGTTCTTCTGCCACTCCGAGAAGCCCTCGGAGGAGTCGATGCAGAGGACGTCGGCACCCGCGGACACGAGCGCGGGAACCCGCTCGGCGTAGTCGCGGGTGTTGATGCCCGCGCCGACGAGGTAGCGCTTGTGCTCGTCGAGAAGCTCGTCAGGACGAGACTTGTGGGAGTCGTAGTCCTTGCGGAAGACGATGGCCACGAGGTTCTGGTCCTTGTCGACGACGGGCAGCGCGTTGAGCTTGTGCTCCCAGATGATGTCGTTGGCAACCTTGAGCGTGGTGCCATCGGGAGCCGTGACGAGCTGGGAGAACGGGGTCATGAACTCCTTGACCTTGCGGTTGAGGTCATCGCGGGAGAGACGGTAGTCCCGGGAGGTGACGATGCCACGGAGCCTGCCGTGGGCCGACCCGTCCTCGGTGACGGGCATCGTGGAGTGGCCGGTGCGCTCGCGCAGCTCGACGACGTCGCCAAGGGTCATCTCGGGCGTGAGCGTCGAATCGGAGACCACGAAGCCGGCCTTGTACGACTTGACCTCGCGCACCATGTCCGCCTCGTCCTCGATGGACTGGGAGCCGTAGATGAACGAGAGGCCACCCTCCTGCGCGAGGGCGACGGCCATGCTCGGACCGGAGACCGACTGCATGATGGCCGAGACCATCGGGATGTTGAGGGTGATCGCCGGCTCCTCGCCGCGCCCGAAACGCACGAGCGGCGTGCGAAGGGAGACGTTGGCGGGAATGTTCTCCGCCGAGGAGTACCCAGGAACAAGAAGGTACTCGGAAAAGGTGTGGGACTCCTCCTCGAAGAACGTTGCCATGCTTCGGACTCCTCTCCCGTCCGCGACCGCGGACACCATGCAAAGAAAGTTTTCGTGGGATTGTACCATCTGCGCTGCTTGAGGTGCATGCCGTCGACCGACGTACACCGAGGCACGACAAAGTGGCGGACGGGGGCCGCACCGCCCGCCCCTACCCGCGCAGCACGAACCTCTCGATCGCCTCGCCCACGGCCCCGGCGTCGTTGTCCGCCTCGCAGACGTAGTCGCAGGCGGACCTCGTGTCATCCGCCACGTTGGCCACGCCCACGCCAAGACCTGCCGCCTCGATCATGGGACGGTCGTTCAGGCTGTCCCCTATGGCCATGACCTCATGCGGCGCGACCCCGAGTCGCTCGGCGAGGGCCATGAGGCCCACTCCCTTGTTCACTCCCCTGGCATTGAACTCCATGTAGCGAGACGACGAGAAGCTCACATCGACGCGGTCGACGACCCCTCCAAGGGCGCGCCTGATCCTCTCGAGATAGGGACGGTCGAGGTTCATGTAAAGGACCTTCACGATGACCTGGTCCCGAAGAAAGTCGAGCGTGGGCGCATCCGTCTCGATGACGTTCATGCGTCCGCGGACGTAGTCCCTCTCGTACTGGTTGTAGTTGTGGACCCAGACCGTGTCGAGGGTGTAGACATGCGTGCAGATGTCATCGTAGGCTCGTCCGCGGCGGTAGAGCTCGTCGGCGACGTCGAACGGAAGCGCATCGGTGCTCAGGATGCGATTGCCCCTGTTCTCGACGACAACGCCGCCGTTGAACGAGATGACGTACTCGTCCGCGGCGTCACGCAGGCCGAGCTCGTCGAGGGTACCCTGGACGCTGGTGTACCCGCGCCCCGTCGCAGGGACGAAGCGCACACCCATCTCCCGGGCGGCACGGATGGCGTCGACGTTGCGACGGGGAACGACGTGGGCATCGTTCAGGAGCGTCTCGTCGAGGTCGCTCGCGATGATCCTATACATGAGGGTCCCTGGCCCTAGCGCACGCAGGCGACGACGCCAAAGGAGCCGGGGCCGGCGTGCGACGCGATGACGCAGCCGGTCTTGACCCATTCGATCTCATCGAAGCCATGCTTGGAGGCGATCTTCTCGACGACCTTGCGCAGGATGGGGTCGGGGCCATCGCCGACCGAGTAGATGAAGTTCACCCTCGAGGTGTCCATGGGCTCGCCGCCAAGGACCTCCTCGGTGAGGGAGGCGGCGCACTTGAGCATCGAGCCGTGCCGCTTCTTCGTGGCCACGAGCCGACCGTCTATGATGTCCACGGTGGGCTTGATACGCAGGAGCGTCGCCCCGAGATAGGCGGCGTTGGAAAGACGCCCGCCCGCCCGTAGGTAGTCGAGGTCGCCTGGGATGAAGGCCATCCGGATGCGACGGACCTGATCCTCGGCGAAGGCGACGACCTCGTCGAGCGACGAGTCGGGCCGTGCCTCGAGGAAGCGGGCGACGTTGGTGACCACCATCTGGAGGCCAGACGAGACGCTCTTCATGTCGATGCTCGTCACGTACGCGCGGCCCTCGGACGCGTGCTGCGCCGAGGCGAAGGAGACCGTGGTCACGGCAGAGTAGGCAAGATAGACGATGTGCGCCTCGGGCCTCTCGGCATGTATCCGATCGAAGGCGTCGATGAAGTCCTGGGGCGAGCATCCGCTCGTGTGCGGGAGTTCGCCGGTATGCTTGTAGTTCGCGTAGAGCTCCTCTGTGGGGAACGTGCCGTCGTCGCGCTCCTTGCCCCCAAAGTTGACGTGCATGGGAACGACCACGATGCCGTAGCGGTCGGCGACTTCCTTCGAGATGTCCGAGCCTGACTCGGTGACGAGAACGTATTCAGCCATGGATGCTCCTTGTCGGAGGGCTTGCTCGTACGAAGCGATGGACATCCTCACGGTAGCAAAGTGCCCTGGTCGAAAAATGCATGCATCGCAACTGCATAAACACTGCTTAGTTGGACTTCGTTCGAAAACAGGTGGACGAACGACACCCGAGGGTGCGGCAGGCTCCTACTGGGCGGTGTTCGTGCCGAGCACGTCATCGACGTCGACAACGATGTCGTGCTTGGTCGGGACCCATTCGACCTTCTTGAACAGGGCGACCACGGCCATGGGCACGTAGGTCATCATGAAGATCGGGAACGTGAACAGGTTGGAGATGATGCGACCCTTGGACTTGGAGTGGATGTGCGAGCGCTCCGAGATCGTCGTGATCACCGCGAGGATGAAGAACACGACGTACATCGAGCCAAACGTCATCACGAGCGAGCCCACGCACATGGAGAGCTCGGACTGGGTGGCGATGAAGCCGTGGCTGAGCGACCCGATGATGAGGTAGGTCGAGTTGACGAACGCAGACAGCAGGGTGAGGAGCATGCCCGGGGCGATGGTCATCATCATGTCGTACGCGGCGAAGTGGCGACGTCTGATGCCCTTGCCAAGGTCTCCCTTGTATGAGAAGAACACCTGGTAGAATCCCTTGGTCCATCGCAGGCGCTGCACCCAGGAGGCCTTGAACGCGACGGGCTGCTCGTCGTAGAACTCCGCCGGCGCGAAGCCGATCTGGATGTCGTTGGCGGCGCAGAAGGTGGAGAACTGGATGTCCTCGGTGAGCGTGTGGAAGTCCCATCCGTGCATGCCGCGCACGACCTTCTCGGAGACCATCCAGCCGGAACCCGAGATGGCGCAGCTCGTGCCGACCATCATGCGGGCGTTGTTGAGGTACTTGGCCTCGCGCATGAACCAGAGCGCGTTCCCGGCGCTGATCCAGCTGGAGTCGAAGTTCTTGGAGTTGCGGTAGCTCGTGCATACGAGGTAGCCCGCGTCGAATGCCTGGTTCATGATCGTGGTGTAGTTGGGGGAGACGAGATTGTCGGCATCGAAGACGATGAACGCATCGTACTTGTCGCCATACTCGTTGAGGATCCGGTCAAAGCCGTAGTCCATGGCCCAGCTCTTGCCACGGCGGGCGAGGTCGTTGCGGTCCCACACGATGGCGCCGGCCTTCTCCGCCACCTCATGGGTGTTGTCGGTGCAGGCATCGCACACGACGAAGCAGTCGATGAGCTCGGACGGATAGTCCTGCGCGAGGATCGATCTGACGAGGTTGCCGATGACGGGCTCCTCGTTGTGCGCCGAGATGAAGAAGGCGAAGGAGTGCTGCTTCTTCGCCGGGGACAGCCTCACCATGCCCCGCGCCCACACGCGCACCATGTAGACGAACTGGTAGAAGTACGCGAGGGTGAAGAAGAGCCAGATGACCATGTTGAAGATGACGATGGGCGTGATTCCGAACTTGTTGAGCTCCATGTACCCTATCCCTTCGCGGTGGCACTGTCGGGCAGCCCCTGGGACAGGATCTGCGGGCAGATGTCTCCCCCCGCCTCCGTTCGCCCCATGGACCTTGCCTGAATCGATTCTAATACACTCGCGAGGTCCGGCGGGAGCCGGTCGGCGAGCTCGATCGTCTCGCCAGAGACCGGGTGGTCGAAGCGAATGTGCCAAGAGTGCAGAAACTGGCGAGAGAGGCCCAGGTTCTGGCGGATGTCCCCACGGCCGTAGAGCTGGTCTCCCACGACCTGGTGCGAGATGTGACGCATGTGCACGCGAATCTGATGCGTACGACCCGTGTAGAGATGGCATTCGAGGAGCGAGTAGCCCTCGTCGCGCGGGCCGGCCTCGAAGCGCTCGAGCGTCGTGAAGGTGGTTATGGCCTCACGCGCACCAGGCTCGTCCGACACGGTCATGCGCAGCCGGTCGCGGCTCGACCGAGCGATGCCCGTCGTGATGCTGCCCGTCTCGGGAGCCACGTACCCGTGGACGAGCACCACGTAGCGGCGGTCGAGCGCGCGCAGGCGGATGAGGCCCTGGAGGGCATGCTGCACCTCGTCGTCCTTGGCGCAGACCATGAGTCCTGACGTGTCCATGTCGAGGCGATGCACGATGCCGGGACGGTCCTCCCCCTGGAGCAGGCCCAGGTGGTCGTAGCCGCAGCGGGCCACGAGGGCGTTGGCGAGGCTGTCCTCCACGTGGCCCGGACTGGGATGGCACACGAGTCCCGCCTGCTTGGAGAGCACGATGAGCCGGTCGTCCTCGTAGCGGATGTCGAGCGCGATGTCGGGATTCGGCGCGAGAGGCCCCTCGCACACGGGCTCGGAGAGCTCGACCGACACGCGGTCGCCCAGCGCCACGCGTTCGCTCTTGGAGAGCGCGGACGTGGAGTTGATGGTCACGTGACCCTCCTCGATGAGACGCGCGCAGGCGCTCCGCGAGGGACAGCCTGGCATGGACGCCACGAAGGAGTCGAGCCTCTCGCCGTCATCGTCGGGTCCCACGAGAGCATCTGCCACGCGGTCGAGCATGCCGCTTCCCTTCTGCGCCGCAGCGCGCCTACCCACCACCACAACCAATCTACGCGAACGGCGCCGCTCCCGAGCCGGGGGCGGCGCCGCACATCACAAAGACAGCAGGCAGCCTAGGACTCGTGGGCGGAGGAGTCGGTCTCCCCTGCCGCCAGGCCGCGTCTGGACTCCCACACGGTGTAGATCGCGAACGAAGCGATCACGCCGCAGGTGACGAAGGTGTCGGCGACGTTGAACACGGGGAAGCTCACGAACGTGGTCGCGAAGAAATCGGTGACGTAGCCCATGAACAGACGATCGATCATGTTCCCCACGCCTCCGCCCGCCACGCAGGCGACCGTGACGGCGAGCGCGAACGGCACGTCGGGATGCTTCCAGACGAAGACCCACCCCGCGATGAGGACGACGATCGCCACGAGCACGAAGAACAGCCCGGCACCCTCGCCGAGCGAGAAGGCCGCGCCCGTGTTATGCACGAGCCTGAGGTCGAGCACGCCGGGAACGAAGTCCACGGACTCGCCCACCGCGAGCAGGTGCCTCACCGCCGCCTTGGTGGCCTGGTCGAGCACGACCACCACCACGACGATCACTCCGTAGAGCATGACGCGAAAGCCTCGCCAGCATGTCATCTTCGTCTGGTCCAAGAGTCCTACCCCTCGATGCTCTCGATGACGTCATGGCAGCGGGAGCACAGGCCATCCTCACCCAGCACGCGCCAGTTCCAGCACCGCGGGCACTTCTCGCCATGCGCGGGAAGCACGGTGCAGGCGTACTCCTCGCCCGAGCTGACGCGCACCTCGGAGCACACGAAGGGCTCGGCAAGGTCGCAGGCATCCTCGCCGGCGAGAAGCGCATATGCCTCGGCGGGCACCGTGAGCTCGGCCCGGGCGGCCTGCGAGGTCTTCTCGGTGACGACCCCGGTGGCCTGGGCGCCCTCGTAGGCCTTGGTAAAGGCCGTGCGCGCCTCGACCATGGCCGCATACGCGGGAAGCTGCGCCTCGTACTCGTCGGTGGACATGGGTGCCTGGTACCAGTCGAGAAGCGCCGCGTAGGTCTGGCCGTCCCGCATCGAGGCAGGCAGGTACCGCATGGCCTCGTCGGTCGTGTAGGCCAGGATCGGCTGCAGGTCATGGACGAGCATGGAGAGGATCTGCGCCCATACGGTGAGGGCGCTCCTGCGCTCGAAACCGTCCCTGCCGTCGCAGTAGACGCGATCCTTGGTGGCGTTGAGATAGCCGTTCGAGAGCTCGGTCACGTAGTCGTAGAGCAGGCGGAACACCACGTTGAAGCGATAGCTTCCGTAGGCCTCGCTCACCGCCTCGTGCACCTCGCACATGTGCGCCAGCACGAGGCGATCGTACGGGAGCAGCTCGGACGTGGCGACGGCATCGGTGGCGGGATCGAACTGGCCCTCGATCTCGCCGAGGAGGAAGCGGAAGGTGTTGCGGATCTTGCGGTACGCCTCACCCACGCGGTCGAGGATCGTGTCGTCGCAGGGCACGTCGGTTGAGGTGTCGACGGAGGCGACCCACAGGCGGAGCACGTCGGCACCGCGGGTGTCGCACTCCTTGTTGGGGTCGATGACGTTTCCGAGCGACTTGGACATCTTGCGACCCTGGCCGTCGAGCGTGAACCCCTGCGAGACGACCGCCTTGTAGGGCGCCACGCCGTAGGCGCCCACGCTCGTCATGAGCGAGCTCATGAACCAGCCACGATGCTGGTCGGAGCCTTCGAGGTACATGTCCGCAGGAAACTTGAGGTAGCCGCGGTGCTTGCACACGGCCGTATGGCTCACCCCGGAGTCCCACCACACGTCGAGGATGTCGGGGTTGGCCTTGAGGTCGTGGCCCCCGCAGGCGGGGCAGGTGCAGGCGTCGCCGAGGTAGCTCGCGGGGTCGTCGGTGAACCAGGCGTCGGAGCCCTTCTCACGGAAGAGCCCGATGACCTTGTCGAGGGTGTCATCGTTCATGACGGTCTCGCCGCAGTCCTGGCAGGTGTAGGCGGGGATGGGTACGCCCCAGTTGCGCTGGCGGGAGATGCACCAGTCGGGCCTGCCCTCCACCATCGAGCCGATGCGCTTGATGGCGTGCGACGGGTAGAACGAGACCTTGGACAGCTCCTCGAGCGCCTTCTCGCGCAGCCCCGTCTTGTCCATGGAGACGAACCACTGGCTCGTGGCGCGGAAGATGACAGGCCGCTTGCAGCGCCAGCAGTGCGGGTAGCTGTGGTGGATGTCCTCGTGGAGGATCAGCGTGCCACGCTCGCGGAGCCACTCGATGATCTTGGGGTTGGCGTCGTTGACCTCCATGCCGGACCAAGGACCGCCGGTGCCGATCTGGTCGCCCTTGAAGAAGCGACCATCGTCGTCGACGGGCATGACGGCGGGGATGCCAAACCTCACGCCGGCGTTATAGTCGTCGACGCCGTGTCCCGGAGCGCAGTGAACCACGCCGGTGCCGTCATCGAGCGTGACGTAGTCGGCGTAGATGAACTCGCCCTCCACGCCTTGGTCACCAAAGATCGGCTGCAGGTACCTGTTGTGGCAGAGCTCGGTGCCGTTCATGCGCCAGACCTTGCCGTCCGCGTCCGATGCGAGCTCATACGATTCGTAGCCGAACCTCTCGGCGCATTTCTCGACGAGGGCCTCGGCCATGATCTCCGCACGACCGTCCGTCAGCACGGCCACGTACTCCGCCTCGGGGTGGAGGATCACGGCGTCATCGGCGGGAAGGGTCCACGGGGTGGTGGTCCAGATGTCGACCCAGAGGCTACCCGCCCAGGGCTCGAGGCCCGCAGGCACGGTCGTCATCTCGAAGCGCACGAAGATGGCGGGGCTGACCTCGTCGCCGTACTCGATCTCGGCCTCCGCGAGGGCGGTGTGGCAGTGGCTGCACCAGTGCACGGGCTTGCGCCCGCGATAGATGGCGCCGCTGTCGAAGATGGCCTTGAAGATCTCCACGTCGGTGGCGTCGTAGTCGTTGACGTAGGTGAGGTAGGGGTTGTCCCACTCGGCGAGAACCCCCAGGCGTCTGAAGCCCTGACGCTGGGTGTCGACCTGCTCGACGGCCATCTTGCGGCAGAGCTCGCGTACCTTCTCGGTGGGCAGCCGGTTGAACTTCTCGGTGCCCAGCATCTCCTCGACCTTGTGCTCGATGGGCTGGCCGTGGCAGTCCCAACCAGGAACGTACGGCGTCTGGAAGCCCCGCATGGCCCAGTAGCGGTTGATGATGTCCTTGGAGATCTTGTTCTGGGCGTGACCCAGATGGATGGGACCGTTAGCGTACGGAGGGCCGTCGTGCAGGACGAACTTCTCGTGTCCCTCGTTCTTCTTGAGCAGGAGCTCGTAGACACCCTCGCCCTCCCACGCTGCGAGCCGCTTGGGCTCGTTCTGCGCGAGGCTGGCCCTCATCGGAAAGTCGGTCCTGGGCAGGTTCGTGGTCCGCTTGTACTCGTTTGCCACCGTACGGTCCCCTCATGTCTCGCGGACGCCCACAAAAAAACGCCCGTCCCCTTGCTGGGACGAAGCGTCTGCTCGCGCACTTCGCTTGTCACCACCCAGCGAGCGGAATTCCGCCTTACTCGGTTGACCTGTGTCGGTGGTCTGCCGGCGACGTCTACTTGCGCTCGCGCGCTTTGGGGCCGCAGCTCCGGGGTGATCTTCGCTGGGACGCGGTCGCGAGATCTCAGCATCCTCGCTCTCTGTTGGCCACGTCGTTCCCAGGTACTCTCCCCTTCACAGCCGTAGGCGGTATAATACCACTCCCCAGCGGCACGAGGTGACGGGGCGAGAAACAAGCTCAACTTTGCGCGCGTGGGCAGTTGCGTCTTCAGATATGCGTCGTGTACCGTAATTAATCACGAAAACGAACGTGATGACATATCTGAAGGTATGCTCGTACTCACGGTGACAAGCGAAGGGGTACCGAATGTCCGAAAAGAGCTACCAGGACGTCAACGTCGAGACCATCTCCCGCTGGATCGAGGACGGTTGGGAGTGGGGACGGCCGATCTCCCACGAGGAGTATCTCCGGGCGAAGACGGGAGACTGGCAGATCCTGCTCACGCCGACCAAGCCCGTGCCGCGCACGTGGTTTCCGCCCCTCGCGGGCGCACGCGTGCTCGGGCTCGCCTCGGGCGGCGGCCAGCAGATGCCCATCCTCACGGCGGCGGGTGCACGCTGCACCGTGCTCGACTACACGCCGGCCCAGCTTGACGCCGAACGTCTCGTCGCAGGGAGGGAGGGTTACGGGATCGAGGTCGTGCACGCCGACATGACGCAGGCCCTCCCCTTCTCCGACGCGAGCTTCGACCTCGTGGTAAGCCCGGTCTCGTTTTGCTACGTACGCGAGGTCGAGCCCATCTGGCACGAGGTCGCGCGCGTCATGGCACCGGGCGCCACGCTCCTTTCGGGCCTCGACCTCGGCATCAACTACATCGTCGATGATGATGAGAGGCTCATCGTGCGCGGGCTCCCGTTCGATCCCGTGGCGGACCCCTCGCTCGCGGCGATGCTCGCGCGCGAGGACTCGGGCATGCAGTTCTCCCACTCCCTCGATGACCTTCTCGGCGGGATGCTGCACGCAGGGCTCCAGATCCGCGACCTCTTCGAGGACACCAACGGCGAGGGGCGCCTCCACGAGCTGGGTGTCCCCTCCATGATCGCGGTACGCGCCGAGAAGCCCCGCTGAGGGTGTCTCGTCTCCGCCAGCCCACGTTCTTTAGGCCTCGATGACAAAATGAGCTGCCTTTCGGCCCCTTGTTTTGTCACCAAGGCCTAAAGAACACCAGCTCCGGGGGGTCACGGCCGAAAGGACCGCCGGCCAGGGGCGGAGAAGAACCCTTTTTGTGGGCATTGTCCCGAACGCGGCCCACCCGACGGGCAACGGGCCCAATAATGGGAGCACCAAGCGAATTCGGGGGGATGCCAATGACAGACCTAGCGTGCCGCGACGACCAGCGCCTCAAGTATCTCGAGCTTCTCTCGGAGAAGTTCCCGACCACCCAGGCGGTCTACACCGAGATCATCAACCTCGAGGCCATCCTCAACCTTCCCAAGGGTACCGAGCACTTCGTCTCGGACGTCCACGGCGAGTACGAGGCCTTCGAGCACATCCTCAACAACTGCTCCGGCGTCATCCGCGAGCGCGTGGAGACGACCTTCAAGTTCGAGATCACCCAGGACGAGCAGGCCGACCTCTGCACGCTCATCTACTACCCCAAGGCCAAGCTCCGACGGATCCACGACGAGGGTCGCGCCACGGAGGAGTGGTACGCCATCACGCTCATGAGGCTCGTGCGACTCGCCCGCCACCTCTCGAGCTCGTACACGCGCTCGAAGGTGCGCAAGGCGATGCCCGTCGAGTACGCCTACATCATCGACGAGCTGCTGCACATCTCGCCCGACGAGCGGGAGGCCCGTCTCGCCTACCACCAGCGCATCATCGACACGATCATAGACACCGGCTCCGCCGACGACTTCATCCGCTCGCTCTCCGAGCTCATCAAGCGCCTCGCGGTGGACCGCATGCACTTCGTCGGCGACATCTTCGATCGCGGGCCGCACGCCGACCTCATCCTTGATCGGCTCATGGGCTACCACTCCCTCGACCTGCAATGGGGCAACCACGACATCGTGTGGATGGGCGCCGCCGCGGGCTCCGCGGCATGCCTCGCGGCCGTGATCCGCAACAACATCCACTACGACAGCCTCAAGATCCTCGAGAGCACCTACGGGGTGTCGCTTCGCGAGCTCTACCTCTTCGCCGACCGCACCTATACGGCCGATGACGGCATGAGCCCATCCGAGAAGGCGATCTCGGTGATCCTCTTCAAGCTCGAGGGCCAGACCATCCTTCGCCACCCCAACTGGCAGATGGACGACCGCCTCCTCCTCGAGCACGTGGACTCCGGCCGCGGCGTCTGCACCGTCGACGGGCGTGAGTTCGAGATGCGCACGCGCGACTTCCCCACCGTGGACCCCGCGGACCCCTACGCGCTCTCCCCCGAGGAGCAGAACGTCATGGATGGCCTCGTGGATGCCGTGACCTCGTCCGAGAAGCTCCGCCGTCACGTGAACTTCCTCTACGAGCGCGGCTCGGCCTATCTCGTGCACAACGACACCGTGCTCTTCCACGCCTGCGTCCCCATGAACCCCGACGGCACCTTCTGCGCCGTCAACCACCAGGGAGAGCTGCTCGCGGGCAGGGAGTACTACGACTACGCCGACCGTCTCGCCCGCTGCGCCTGGCACGAGCACGACCCGGTCTCGCTCGACTGGATGTGGTACCTCTGGTGCGGACGGCTCTCGCCGCTCTCGGGCCGCGTGGTCAAGACCTTCGAACGCACCTACTTCACCGACGAGTCCACCTGGGCCGAGGCGAGGGACCCCTACTTCACCCTCGTCAACGACCCCGAGGTCTGTCGCTCCATCCTGCGCGAGTTCGGCGTCGATCCGGCACATGGTCACATCGTGAACGGCCACACGCCGGTGCACGCGGCCTCCGGCGAGAGCCCCATCAAGGGGGGCGGGCTCCTCGTGGTCATCGACGGCGGGTTCTGCCAGGCATACCACGCCGCGACGGGCATCGCGGGCTACACGCTCATCGCCGACCCCACCGGCATGCGCATCAAGGCCCATCGCCCCTTCGGCAGCATCGATGACGTGCTCGACCTCAACAAGGACATCACGAGCGACGACGACCGCTTCTGGGTCGAGCCAAGGCCGCTCACGATAGGAGACACCGACACGGGCGCCGACATCCGCGGCCAGATCGCCGACCTGCGCGACCTTCTCGACGCGTATCGTACGGGCGAGCTCGCCGAGAACGGCATCTAGACCGCAACATTTCCATACAAGTTCCCAAGAACGCGAGAAACCCGGCGAGTTTGGGTACATAGGTCCAATCGGACCCGCACGGATCCACGACAGGCACTCCGAAGAAAGGCCCAGAACATGGACATGGACGACAACAAACGGCGAAGGTCAATGCTGGTCTACGTCCTCATCGCCATCGTGCTCTACCTCGTGGTGAGCAACCTCCTCTACCCAAGTCTCCTCAAGTCGCAGACCACCACGGTCACGTACTCCGAGTTCAAGTCGATGGTCGCCGACAACGAGGTCACCAACGTGAGCCTCAACACGAGCGACAGCTCGATCAGCTTCACGACCGGTTCCAACGACTCCACCAAGTACTACACGACCACGCTCTTCCCCGATGACACCGGCCTCACGACGCTTCTCGACGACCACAACGTCAAGTACGGCGCCACCGTGCCTGACACCTCGTCAAACCTCTGGCTCTACATGCTCATCTCCTACGGCCTTCCCCTCGTGCTCATCCTGTGGTTCGGCTGGTGGCTCAACCGCCAGATGAAGAAGCAGAGCGGCGACGACGGCCCCTCCATGAACTTTGGGAGTGGCGGCTTCGGCATGGGAGGCGGTCTCGGAAAGTCCAACGCCAAGGAGGTCAAGGGCGAGGAGACCGGCGTCACCTTCAAGGACGTCGCCGGCCAGGACGAGGCGAAGGAGTCCCTCGAGGAGATCGTCTCCTTCCTCAAGAACCCCGACAAGTACAACGCCATCGGTGCACGCTGCCCACGTGGCGCCCTGCTCGTCGGCCCTCCGGGCACGGGCAAGACCCTGCTCGCCAAGGCGGTCGCGGGCCAGGCCAGCGTCACCTTCTTCCAGATCTCCGGCTCCGAGTTCGTCGAGATGTTCGTCGGTCGCGGCGCCGCCAAGGTGCGCGACCTCTTCAAGGAGGCCAACAAGAAGGCTCCGTGCATCGTCTTCATCGACGAGATCGACGCCGTCGGCAAGAAGCGCGACTCCTCGATCAACTCCAACGACGAGCGCGAGCAGACGCTCAACCAGCTCCTCTCCGAGATGGACGGCTTCGACAACCACAAGGGCATCGTGGTCCTCGCCGCGACCAACCGTCCCGAGACGCTCGACCAGGCGCTCCTGCGCCCCGGTCGCTTCGACCGTCGCATCCCCGTGGAGCTTCCCGACCTCGCTGGCCGCGAGGCGATCCTCAAGATCCACGCCGACGACGTGAAGATGGAGTCGGGCATCGACCTCACCGTCATCGCTCGCTCCACGCCCGGTGCCTCTGGCGCCGACCTCGCGAACATCATCAACGAGGCTGCGCTGCGCGCCGTCCGCTTCGGGCGTGACCAGGTGGACCAGGATGACCTCGTGGAGTCCGTCGACGTGGTCATCGCCGGAGAGAAGAAGAAGTCCACGGTCCTCTCCGAGCACGAGAAGGACGTCGTCTCCTATCACGAGACGGGACACGCCATCGTCGCGGCGGCCCAGAAGGGCTCCGCCCCCGTCTCGAAGATCACCATCGTCCCACGCACGTCCGGTGCCCTCGGGTTCACGATGCAGGTCGAGGAGGACGAGCACTTCCTCACCACGCGCAAGGAGGCCAAGAACAAGATCGCCGTGCTCTGTGGCGGGCGTGCGGCCGAGGAGCTCATCTTCGGCGAGATGACCACCGGTGCCTCCAACGACATCGAGAAGGCGACGGGCCTCGCTCGCGCCATGGTCACCCAGTACGGCATGTCCGACAAGTTCGGCATGGTCGCCCTCGGCCAGCAGCGCAACCGCTACCTCGGTGGCGGCACCGAGCTCACCTGCTCGGAAGGCACTGCCGAGGAGATTGACGCAGAGGTCCAGCGCCTCGTGGAGGAGGGCCACCAGACCGCGCTCAAGACGCTGCAGGAGAACCGCTTCAAGCTCCACGAGATCGCTCACTACCTGCAGAAGAAGGAGACCATCACCGGCGAGGAGTTCATGCGCATCCTTACGCGCGACGACGGCTTCGCTCCCAAGCTCCCCACTACGGAGGAGTAGGCGTCCGCGCCCTCAGCCCTTTCTTCCCCGGGAGAAGAGCTCCCAGAAGGCCACGGCGCTGCTGGCCGCGACGTTGAGCGAGTCGACGCCGTTCGACATGGGAATGATCACCGTCCGGTCGCACGCGGCGAGCGCCCCCTCGGAAAGGCCGTATCCCTCCGACCCGAAGAACAGCGCCCGCCGTCCCTGCCCCGCGAGCCCGGGCGAGTCAATCGTCACGGCAGAGTCGTCGAGTGCGAGCGCGAGGCACGAGAAGCCCCGTTCGTGCAGGTCGTCCACAATGCCGCACGGCCACTCCCGTTCGATGACGGGTGCCCACGGAACCTGGAACACCGTTCCCATGGAGACCCTCACCGCACGACGGCAGAGTGGGTCGGCGCACTTCGGCGAGAGGAGCACGGCGTCCGCGCCGAGCGCCGCCGCAGACCGGAACACCGCTCCCACGTTGGTGACGTCAACGAGATTCTCGAGCACCGCCACGTTGCGCGCGCCCACAAGCACCTCCGACACCTCACGAGAGCGGGGGCGGCGCATGGCGCAGAGCAGGCCTCGCGTGACGTTGTAGCCCGTCAGTCCCGACATCTCCTCGTGTCCCAGCACGAAGACGGGGCAGTCCTCCCCCATGCGCTCCACGAGATCGTGGTTGTGAGCCAGGCGAGTCTCGTCAACGAGCAGCGACAGGGGAGCGATCCCCTCGTCCAAGGCCACCTCGACGGCCAGCCGCGACTCCACCACGAGGATGCCCTGCTCAGGCTCGAGCCGACTTCTCAGCTGGCGATCGGTGAGACGCACATAGGCATCGAGCCTTGGGTCATCCAGCGTATCGAGACGCAGCGTTGTCATAAAACGCACCACCTTACAGGTTGCCTGTGCAGTTAGGCCCATCCGTGAGTTACCATAGTGCATCAGGGAAGTCACCACGGGCCAGATTGGCCGCTGGCGATCATGGTCGGAAGACGGGGACAGGGTTTAAGCGCATGGCTCAAACAGAATCGAACACACCCAAGCACGCGGCTCCGAAGCAGGTTGGAAACCTGCCAAAGACCTCGACGAAGGACCCGAAAGACGGCAAGGGACCAGAGGGGAAGCGTCATCTCTGGCTCATCCCCGTCGTGATCGTGGCACTTCTCGCCGGCGTCTACCTCGCGGGCGTCGCGGTGTTCGGCATGCGCTTCCTACCCAATACGACCATCAATGGCGAGGACGTCTCGCTCAAGACGGTAGGCGAGGTGGCCAGCGCAGCCTCCACGTCACTTGATGACTATGCGGGTACCATCTCAGGCGATGGCATATCCATCAACGTGACCGCCTCTGACATCAGCCTCTCCTATGATGGCGATTCCTACGCAAAGACGGCGATCTCCCAGCTCAACGCATGGGAGTGGCCGCTGCTCATCACCGGCACGCACAAGCTCTCCTCGACGGCATCCACCAAGCTCGACGAGGACAAGCTCACCGAGCTCTTCAACCAGGCTATCGCGGCAAACTCGTCCGCCACCCGCCTGAGTCCCTCGCAGCAGATCACCTACGACTCCACGCAGAAGAGGTTCGTCTTCGCCAAGGAGAACGTCGCGGAGCAGATCGACGCGAACGCGGCCACCACCAAGGTGGCGGCAGACATCATCGCCGGGGAGACGGACATCGAGATTGGCTACGACTGTCTTCTCGACTCCACTTCCGCCCAGGCGGCGCTCGCGAAGGCCAACGCATACGTCTCGGCGACCCTCACGCTCACGCTTGGCGGACAGAACGCCGCCACCATCGACGCAGACCAGATAGCGCAGTGGGTCACCATCAACGACGACTACACCGTCACCCTCAACAACGATGCCATCGACGCCTACTGCCACGGCACGCTTTCCTCGGCACTCGACACCGTGGGCAAGGCACGCACCTTCACCAACCCACGCGGCGAGACCATCACGGTCGCCGCAAACGGCACGTACGGATGGTCCATCAACGGCTCCGAGGATGCGACGCAGATCGAGACGGCGCTTGCGGGCGGCACGCCCACCACCGTCGAGCTCTCCACCTACCTGTCGGCCGTGAACGTGTCCAACGGCGGGCAGGACTGGGGCACGCGCTACGTCGAGGTCAGCATCTCGCAGCAGCACGCCTGGTTCTACGACTCGAACGGCTCTCTCATCTGGGAGGCCGACGTCGTGACCGGTCTCGCCAACGGGGTGCGTGACACCCCGCAGGGCGTCTGGTACATCCTCAACAAGAAGGCCCCCGCAACCCTCACCGGCCCGGTCCAGGCGGACACCGGTCAGCCCGAGTGGACGAGCGAGGTCGATTTCTGGATGGGCGTCACGCCCTCCGGCTGCGGCTTCCACAACGCGCCCTGGCGGTCGAGCTTTGGCGGCACCATCTACACCTACAACGGAAGCCATGGCTGCATCAACCTGAGCTATGACAACGCACAGGCGCTCTATAACCTCATCGCGGTTGGTGACGTCGTCGTGATCCACGCGTAGGGCAGGCTCTCCTCCAGAAGGGCGGGGGTACGCCCATCAAGGCGGCGCGGCGCTATCGGCGCTTGCCGCCAGGGCCCATGCCTCCGAGCATGTTCGGGTCGATGCCCATGTTGCGCATCATGCCAGACATGGAGCGCATCGTCTTCTTGCTGTTCCCACCCTGCTGGAGCTGGCGAACCTTGCCCATCATCTTGTTCATCTGGCTCCACTGCTGAAGAACCATGTTGACTTCCTGGATGGAACGGCCAGACCCCGCGGCGATGCGGCGACGGCGCATACCGTTGATGGTCTTGGGCTTCAGCCGCTCCTGGCTGGTCATCGAGTGGATGACGGCCTCGATGACCACGAGCTGCTTCTCGTCGACGCTCTCCTCGCGACCGCCGAGCATGCCGGCAAGCTTCTGGAGACCACCCATCTTACGAATCTGCTGCAGCTGGGAGAGGTAGTCGTCCATCGTGAACCCGGCACGCAGCATGCGCTCGGCGTCCTCGAGCGTCTTCTCGTCGGCAAGCTTCTGGGCCTGCTCGATGATGCCGACGACGTCACCCATGCCGAGGATGCGCTTTGCCATGCGGTCGGGGTGAAAGACCTCGAGCGAGTCGGGCTTCTCGCCCATCGAGACGAACTTGATGGGCTTCCCGGTGACCTCGCGCACGGAGAGCGCGCCGCCGCCGCGGGCGTCACCGTCGAGCTTTGACATGATCACGCCGTCGAAGTCCACGCGCTCCGCGAACTCGGACACCACGTTGACGATGTCCTGGCCGGTCATGGCATCGACGACCATGAGGATCTGGTCCGGCTTGACCGCCCTCTTGATGGCGACGGCCTCCTCCATCATCTCCTCGTCGATCTGCAGGCGACCGGCCGTGTCGACGATGACCACGTCGTTGAGGTGGTCGACGGCCTGCTGGATGGACTCGGAGGCGACCTTCACCGCATCCTTGCCGTCACCCCGGTACACCGGGACGCCGATCTCCCCGCCGAGCGTCTCGAGCTGGTCGGCGGCGGCAGGTCGGTGGGTGTCGCAGGCGGCCAGGAGCGGGGCGCGGCCCTGCGCCTTGAGAAGGTACGCGAGCTTGGCGGCCGCGGTGGTCTTGCCGGAACCCTGGAGTCCCACGAGCATGATCACGTTCGGGGTTCGGTTCTGGGCGAGCACGAGCTTGGAGTCGGTCGAGCCGAGGAGGTCGGTGAGCTCGTCGAGGACGATCCTCACGACGTTCTGGGCGGGAGTGAGCGAGTTCATGACCTCGGAGGTCAGGCACTTGTCCTTGCAGCGCGTCACGAACTCCTTGACCACGCGATAGTTGACGTCGGCCTCGAGGAGCGCCATGCGGATGTCGCGCATCGCACGGTTGATGTCGTCCTCGGTGAGGCGACCCTTGCCACGAAGCTCGGCGAATGTGCTCTGGAGTCGATCGGTAAGGCTGTTGAACATTGCTTACATCCCTTCGCCAACGAGCGCGCGACAGAAGTCGAGCGCGTCAAAGGACTGCAGGTCGTCGATGGTCTCGCCCACGCCGATACGGAAGATCGGCAGGTCGAGCTGGTGTGAGATGGCCAGTGCGATGCCACCCTTGGCGGTGCCGTCGAGCTTGGTCACGATGAGGCCGTCGAGGTCGAGGGCCTGGTTGAACTCCTTGGCCTGGTTAAGGCCGTTCTGGCCCGTGGTGGCGTCGATGACGAGGACGACCGAGACGGGCATCGTCTGACAGCGCTTGCGCGTGACGTTGACCACCTTGGCGAGCTCGCGCATGAGGTCGGCAGAGGTATGGAGACGACCAGCTGTGTCGATGAGGACGAGCTCGCTTCCGCGCTTCTCCGCCTCGCTGATGGCATCGTAGCAGACGCTCGCAGGGTCGGCGCCGCGCTCGCGGGTGATCACGTCGACGTTCGCGCGCGTGCCCCACACCTCGAGCTGCTCGATGGCGGCGGCACGAAACGTGTCGGCACCGCCGATGAGGCATCTGACCCCGTCCGCCTGCGCCCTGCCCGCGAGCTTGCCCACCGTGGTGGTCTTGCCCGCGCCGTTGATGCCCACGAAGAGGACGCAGCTGGGCAGGTCGGTGAAGGGGTCCCCCGTGGCGGACACGAACTCGGCGGCAAGGCGGTTGGCGAGGGCCTCGCGAAGCTGGGGTGCGCGGGTGATGTTCTCGCGGGCAGCCTGTTCGCGCAGGTCGTCGGTCACGTGCAGGGCGACCTCGCCGCCCATGTCACCCATCACGAGCGTGTCCTCGAGGTCTCCCCAGAAGTCCTCGTCGACCTCCCCGCCCATGTAGAAGATCTCGCTGATCGCCTCGCGAGAGCGCGAGAGTCCCCTCTTGAGGCCGTCCATGAAGCTCATCAGGCGTCGACCACCTTTCCGGATACCCTGTCAAGACGCTGCGAGACGACGTGGCTCACACCGTCCGCCTGCATGGATACACCATACAGCACGTCCGCCTGTTCCATCGTGCGCCTCTGGTGGGATATGACGATGAGCTGCGTGGACTCCTTGAGCTGCTCGATGGCATCGAGCAGCTTGGAGAGGTTCGCGTCATCGAGTGCCGCCTCGACCTCGTCGAACACGTAGAACGGCACCGTGCGCGCCTTGTAGACGGCGAACAGCAGGGCCAGCGCGGTGAGCGACTTCTCGCCACCACTCATGAGCATCATCTTGGTGATCCGCTTGCCCTGCGGCTGCGCGACGATCTCGATGCCCGTGTCAGAGGGGTTGTCAGGGTCGGTCATCTCGAGGTGGGCGTGCCCGCCCGGGAAGAGCACCGAGAAGATCTCGGCGAAGTTCTGGTTCACTCGGTCGTAGACCGACACGAAGCGATTGCGCATCTTGCGGTCGATGGCGAGCGTGATCTTCCTGAGGGACGTTCGGGCGCTCTCGAGGTCGGCGACCTGCTCGTCAATGTAGTCGGAGCGGTCGCGGAGCCTCAGGTACTCATCCATGGCGACCTCGTTGACGGGACCGATCTGCTCCAACCTGCCCCTCAGCGTGGACACGGCCCGTTCGGCGGCCTCGCGGTCATCAGGGGCGGGCATCGCGAGCGCCTCGTCGAGCACGGCTCCCGTGGCGGTGATCGCCGCGATTGCGTTCTCCACTTGGACCTCCAGGCGCCCGAGGTCGACCTTGACGTCATTGGCGGCCTGCCTGGTGCGCTCGAGCCCCTGCGAGGCCTCGTTCACGGCATCCTTCGCGTCGTTGATGGTGCGCTTGAGCGAGTCGGAGTCCGCCTCGGCGAGGGAGGCGCGGTCCTTGAGACGGGCCGCCCAGGCGAGGGCGCGCTCATGGATGGCGTCATAGCGCGCATAGAGGGGGTCCACACGGAGGCGGATGACCTCGAGGGCACGCGAGCCACGCGCCGTGACGACGAGACGATGGTCGAGGTCGCCTATCCGCGCTGCGAGCTCGTGCTCCCGGGTGGCGAGGCTGCTCCTGCGCTCCCGTGCCGTCGCAAGCTCGATGCGGGCGTCGGAGAGCTCGTGCGCGGCCTTGCCCTGCGCCCGGATCGCGTCCTCGTGAGTGCCAGAGGTCTCGACGAGGCTCTTGGCGAGCGCATCGGCACGCTCGCCGGCGGCGGCCGCGGCGCTACGATGGCCCTCGATGTGAACGCGTGCGTCGGCGGCCTTGGACGCCGCCGCGTCGCGCGCCTTCGTGACCTGCGCGAGCTCGGAGGACGAGGCGTCGAGCTGACTCTCGAGACGGCCGAGCTCCGAGACGAGCGACGAAAGCTCGCCCGTGAGGCGGGCGAGCTCGCCCTTCGCGTGTGCGCTCGCGTCGCGTGACTCGGCGAGCGATGTCTCGGCGGCGGCAACGGCGGCAACGCTCTCCTCGCTTCTTCCCTCGAGCGCGGCCATGCCGTCCTCGAGGGCGCGGATGCGCCGCTTGCGGTCGAGCGAGCCGGCCTCGGCGGACGGGCTGGTGCCGATGACCATGCGCCCGTCGGGCAGAACGGTCACGCCCGAGGTCGTCATGTAAGTGTAGGCAGGCATCGCCGCATGGGCGGCAACGGCCTCGGAGGCACCGGCCACGATGCGGACGTCACCCACGAGCGCGTCGAGGAGTCCGCGCGCGTCATCGGGAACGCGAAGGCGATCGACGAGCGGGGTGCCAGGGGCGGATGACGTCGGCCTCTCCGTCGCGAGGGTGCGCGAGACCACCGTCGCGCGGCCGTCGACGTGCGAGAGGGCGAGGGCGCGGTCGGCGACGACGCCCATGTCCTCGGTCGCAGGCACGACGAATGCGGACAGGTCGTCACCGAGAAGGCGCTCGATGAGGGAGTCGATCTCGGGATCGGCGTCGATGAGGTCACCGAGCCTGCACTCCGTCGCGCCAGAGACGACCTCGTCGGCGGTCATGGCGGCCACGAGGGGGCTCGCCTTCTCCACGTCGGCGTCCACGGAGCGCAGGGCGGAAAGCGTCGCCTGCGCGGACGAGAGCTTCCCGCGGGCGGCCGACTCGCCCGCGCGCGCATCGGCGAGGACCTTCTGACCCGTGGCGATGGCCGCCACGAGCTCCTCGGACCGCGCGCGTGCCACGGCGAGCTCACCCTCGACCGTCAACCTGCGGGCGGTCCTTTCCGACACGGCCTCCTTGGCCGTGCTCAGCGCCTCGCCGATCTGCGCGAGACGCGCGGAGAACATCTGGTCCTCGACCTTGGCGTTGGAGATCTGGTCCTCGAGCTTTGCATAGGCGAGCGTCTCGCGATCGGCCTCGGCGCGGGCGGAGCGCTCGTCGGCGGTGATGCGCGAGAGCTCGTCGTCAAGGCCGCGCCGATATGCCACGGCGTCATGCGAGGCGCTCGCGAGACGCTCGCAGCTGGCACGTAGCTCGTCCTCGCGCGCGACGAGCGAGGCGAGGTCGGCGGCCACGGTCGCGCGTTCGCCCTTCACGTCGGAGCGCTGCTTCTCCATGGAGGAGAGCTGCATCCTCATGTCGGAGAGGCGCGAGACCATGTTCTTGCCCTTCTCCTCCAGAAGGCGCATGTCGGCCTCCATGCGACCGAGGATGTCCTGCATGCGTCGGCGCTGCTCGCCGAGGTCGCCCACGAAGAGCCCCTTCTGCTCGAGCAGCGACTGGAGCTTGTCGAGCTCGCGGGCCTTCTCGTCATAGCGGTACTGGGCGAGCTCGATGGCGGCGTCGGCCTCGTTGCCCTGGGCCGAGAGCCGACCATAGCTCTCCTGGAGCTGGCGCAGATCGTCCACGGCGAGCTGGATGGTGAGCTCGGAGAGCTGGTCGGTGAGCTCACGTGCCTGGCGTGCCTTGTCAACCTGGCGCTCGAGCGGCTTGAGCTGGCGCGAGATCTCGCGCGAGACCACCTTGGCGCGCGCAAGATCCTCGTCCATGGCACAGAGCTTGCGCTCGGATCGCTCCTTGCGCCTACGGTGCTTCGCGATGTCGGCGGCCTCCTCGATGAGGGCACGCCGTTCCTCGGGACGGCTCGCGAGAATCGAGTCGAGCTTGCCCTGCGAGATGATCGAGTGCGTGTCGATGCCGAGGCCCGAGTCGTGAAGGATGTCACGGACGTCCATGAGGCGCGACGGGGCACCGTTGATGAGATACTCCGACTCGCCCGAGCGGTACATGCGACGCGTGATCGCCACCTCGGAGAAGTCGATGGGCAGCGTGTGGTCGACGTTGTCGAGCACGAGCGTGACCTCGGCCACGCCCACGGGCTCGCGCGCGGACGAACCGGAGAAGATCACGTCCTCCATCGCCTGACCGCGAAGCATCTTGGCGCTCTGCTCGCCGAGGACCCAGAGGATGGCGTCGGAGACGTTCGACTTGCCCGACCCGTTGGGGCCGACCACGACGGTGAGGCCCGGGTCGAAGACCATCTGGGTCTTGTCCGCGAAGGACTTGAAGCCCTTGAGAGAAAGCGACTTGAGGTACAAGGTCGGACGCCTTTCGTGTTCTAGTCGGTTGCCCCGATGGATGCATCGAGGCCACCGGATCGGTCGATGGGCTGGCCGTCATAGCCGTAGCCAAGCCTCTCGAGCGCGTCCTGCGCGGCGGCGCTCTCGGAGCTCTTCTTGGAGGAACCCTCGCCACGGCCGATGCGCGCGCCGGTGACCATGACGACCGAGGTGAATACGGGGTCGTGAGCGGGACCCTGCTCGTTCACGAGCCTGTACTCGGGTGCGCAGTGCATCTCGCGCTGCGTGACTTCCTGGAGCCTCGACTTGGGGCTCACCGCCCTGAGCGCGAGGGTCGGCGAGACGTACTCGCCGAGCGCATCGACCACGAAGGCATGGGTGGTGTCATAGCCCGCGTCGAGATAGAGCGCGCCCACCACCGACTCGAAGACGTTCTCGAGCGCGGAGTGCATGCCGCGCGCACCGGTGCCCCGCTCCGACTCCCCCATCACGATGAGGGGCGCGATCCCGAGGTCGCTGGACACCTTCGAGAGCGTCTCGCCGGAGACGAGCGAGATCTTGATGCGCGTGAGCTCGCCCTCGTCCATGGCGGGAAAGCGCTCGAAGAGGTCGGTGGCCACGATGGCGCCGAGGATCGAGTCGCCGAGAAACTCCAGGCGCTCGTACGAGGCGGAGACGGGCTTGCCCTCCACGGCGGACGGATGCGTGATGGCGGACTCGATGAGTGACTTGTCCTGGAACGTGTGGCCGCAGATTCGCTCGATCTCGGCCACCCTCTGGTACATCTTCAAGAAGCGAGAGCCCCCCTACCGTCCGTCGACGATGCCGTCGACGGCATCCCCGATCGTCTTGATCCTCTCGAGGATCTTGTCATCAAAGGTGAGACCAAACTCGTCCTCGAGGGCAGTCACGAGCTCGAGCAGGTCAAACGAGTCGGCACCAAGGTCCTCGAAGCTCGTCGACTCGTCGAGCGTAGTGCCCTCTTTGATATCGAGGGTGTCATTGACGACCTCGATGACCCGTGCGCGTATGGCATCACGATCCATGGTTCCTCCTCGGTGGCGGCACCGCATCCCAAACCGCCTACGCTGTCGATGATTCCGCAGTTGATTCTACCCGTTAGCCCGCGATGTCACAGGCCTCGGCGATCTTGTCCACAAGCTTGCCGCGAACGGCCTCGGCCACGGCGAGCGTGCCGTTCTTGACCGCCTCGGAACTCGTGGAGCCATGTCCCTTGACCACGGGCGCGCGCAGGCCGAGCAGCACCGCGCCGCCGTAGGCGTCGCCCGAGAGCGCAGAGGACATGCCCTTGAGCGCAGGCTTGAGCAGGAGCGCACCCAGTGCCGCGCGCTTCGACGAGGAGACGGAGGCCTTGATCTGCGCCACGATGTACTTTGCCGCACCTTCCGTGGCCTTGAGCGCCACGTTGCCCGTGAAGCCGTCGGTCACGATCACGTCGAACCTGCCGCCGAGCAGGTCGGAACCCTCGGCGTTGCCTATGAAGTGGCAGTCCGCCTCGACAAGCGCCGCGTGATACCCGAGCGCCGTCGAGGAGCCCTTGGTCTCTTCGGAGCCGTTGCAGAGCAGCCCCACCGTGGGGTCGGCCACGCCAAGCACCACCTGGGAGTAGGCACGACCCATATGGGCGAACTGGACGAGCGCGTCGGGCTTGACGTCGGCATTGGCGCCCATGTCGAGAAAGACCGTGCGGCGACCGTCGAGGCCGGGAAGTGCCGAGGCCAGGGCCGGACGACGCACGCCCTTGATCCGCCCGACGCCAAACGTGGCCGCCGTGAGCACGGCGCCCGTGGAGCCCGCAGAGAAGAGCCCGTCCGCGTCACCCGAGCGCACGGCGGCCGCAGCCCGGACGATGGACGCGTCCTTCTTCTGCCGCACGGCGTTGGCGGGGTGCTCGGACATGGTGATGACCTCGGTGGTGACGAGCGCCGTGGCGCGCGCCTGCGCCTTCGCGAAAGGCGAGACGAACTCCTCGGCACCAGCCACCAGCACCTCGAGGTCGTGGTCGGCCTCAAGGGCGGCGGCGATGCCTTCGAGGAGAACCGAGGGTTCCCTGTCCGAACCCATGACGTCGACGCAAACCCTTGTCATACTCTCCTCCGCTCGCGAGGGTCCGAGCCCTCGATACGAAAAGAGGCCGACCCCAATGGGACCGGCCTCTCTGGCCATTGTGCTGGCTCGCTACTCGGTGACGATGACCTCGCGGTCCTTGTAGTAGCCACAGTTGGGGCACACGTGGTGCGGCAGCTTGGGTGCACCGCACTGGGGACACACGGAGCGTGCCGAAGCGGCGAGCTTGCTGTTGGCCGAGCGGCGGGAGTGCGTAGCGCCGCGGCCCTTCTTCTGCTTAGGTACTGCCATCTTGAACCTCTGCTTCCAGTCTTCCAACGTCCCGAGGTGGCGGAACGAACTTACCGATTCATACGAAAATGAATTCTATCACGAGAAGTGCGACATGGCGAGACATTCGTCGCATACCCGATCATTTTCACGTTTCTCCACGAAGAAGCCTACTCGTCACCATCCTTCGAACCATCGTCGCCCTCGTCGTGGGCATCGCCGAGGTCGAGGTCCTTGAGAACCGCGAAGGGATTGGTGGCCAGACGGTCCCTCTCGACCTGCGCCGCATGGCCGCAGTCGCCCTCGTTGAGGTTGGCACCGCACACGGGGCAGAGCCCCTTGCAGCCAGGCCTGCAGAGCACCACGTAGGGCGTCTCCATGATGAGCGTGGACGAGAGCGCCTCCGCGAGGTCGACCGTATGGTCATCGCGGACGAGGAAGTAGTCAAGGTCATCGCCCGAGTCATCGCCGTCGGGGTGCTCGGGCTCCTCGAAGAGGTAGTACCCGTCGACCTCGCCGGCGATATCGAACGCAGCCTCCTCGAGGCAGCGGTCACAGACGCCGACGACGTGCGTCGTAAGGATGCCTGTGACGAGGATGCCCTCGCCGGCGTTGGTGAGCGCGACGTCGTAGTCGATGCCAGACGGCAGCGAAAAGGCATGGTCCCCGAGCGTATAGCCATCTTGGTCGACATGCCCGGCAACGGACAGCGTGTCACCGGGGTTGCCGAGACGCTCGTCAAGAGCAAAGATCACCGTGTTCATGCAGGCTACCAAGGCACGTTGTTGGACGTGTTGCGTGGGCCGGAGTTCTCGTCGAGGGTCTGGCGAACGCGACCGACCGAGTTGGTGAGCGACTTGAGGTTCTCCTCGAGGTGGGAGAGGACGGTGTCGGCGTACTCCTCCGCGTTGTAGCGGGTGTCGCGCTCGTACTGGGATGCCTGGTCGCGAATGGACTCGGCCTGCTGCTGGGCGAGACGCACGATCTCCTGGTCGCCAGCGAGGATCATCGCCTGCTGCTGGGCGTCGGCGATGATGGAGTCGGCCTGCTGCTGGGCGCGGTCGAGCGTCTCCTGCTCCGCCTTGAGAATGCGGCGGGCATCCTGGAACTCCTGGGGGAAGACCCTGCGAATCTCGTCGAGAATCTCATACACGTCCTGTGCGTCGATGATCTTCTTCTGACCACCGCCAGTGAGAGGGGACTTGGCCTCGGTCACCATCTGCTCGAGCTCGTCGACCAGGCTCTCGATTTCCTCACCCGGCTGCATATGGGTCTCCTTTCGTGAAAACACCTAGCGCTCTGACGCCGGCACGAAAACCGCGACCCCAGGCACATTTCTTCCTAGCATGGTATCAGATTAGGGACAAACCCACGCGTCGACCTGTCATCGGCTTGAATAATGCGACTTGAGGCGCTCTTGGACGTTGGGCGGAACGAGCAGTTCGACGCTCTCCCCCATCGACGCGATCTCACGGACGATGGATGAGGAGACGTATCCGAAGTCGGGATTGGACATGACGAATATCGACTCGAGACCAGGGGCCATGTGGCTGTTGAGGTCGGCCTGCTGGAGCTCGTACTCGAAGTCGGTCATGGCCCGAAGACCCTTCACGATGCCTCCGGCCCCATGGTCGCGGCAGAACGAGACGAGAAGTCCCGAGAAGGGCTCGACGCTCACGCCATCGGAGATGCCCTCGTGCTCGAGAGCCTCCCTGATCATCTGCACGCGCTCGTCGAGGGAGAACGCAGGTCCGTGTCCACCCTTGGCAACAGAAGCCGCAACGGCTACCGTCACCTGCGGAAAGAGACGCATCGCGCGCCGAATGACATCGATGTGGCCATAGGTGACGGGGTCGAAGGTACCTGGCACGACGACGTGGGTGATGCTCTCGCTACTCATTGCCCCCCTCCGCTCTCAGAAGATCGACGCTGGTGATCCCATGGCTCCTGCTCCTCAGCAAGACGGCGTGCGCGCACGAGAGGGAGGCCGCCGCCTGTGCGCGCTCGTAGACCACGAGAGCGCCCGGGACGAGAAGCCCTCGCCCCCAGAGGCTGTCGACGAGTCCCGAGACGAGCGTCGCGTCCGTCGCGTAGGGCGGGTCGAGGAAGACCACCGCGAATGGCGCACCGGGAATGGTACCCCTATCCGCGAGCCGAAACACGTCGCCGAAGACGACCTCACATTCCCCGCGCATTGCGCCGAGCGCCGAGCTCGTGCGCGTGACGCGTGCCGCGGCCGTGCGGTCGGAGTCCACGAAGGTGCACCGGGCCGCCCCCCGCGAGACGAGCTCGAGCCCCATGGCCCCCGAGCCCGCGAAGGCGTCGAGCACGCCCTTCTCGGAGAGGTCGAGCCCCTCGGCGGAGAGGATCATCGATGCGACCGACTCGCGCGTCCGGTCGGTCGTGGGACGCGTGACTCTCCTACCCTTGGGTGCCTCGATGGGCTTGCCGCGCCACTTTCCCCCGACGATCCTCATGCGCGCTCGAACTCCTCGAAGTAGGCACCGAAACGTTCGCGCACCTCGATGGCCATGGTCGCGTGCTCGGGCCATGCGAGATGCGGGTCGTCGTCGGCGATGGCCAGGGCGTCTGCGTGCGCGGCCTCCACGAGGTCGCGGTCACCATCGAGGTCGGAGATCTCGAGGGAGACGCCCCCGTGCTGCCGATAGCCCAGGACCTCGCCCTCGCGGCGAAGCCTGAGGTCGAGCTCGGCAAGGTCGAAGCCATCGGTCGTGGCCTCGAGCGCGGAGAGGCGACGGCGCGCCGCGGTGCCCCTCTTGGCCGCGCTCTCCAGAAAGACCGCACCGGAGGTCTCGCCTCTGCCCACGCGCCCGCGCAGCTGATGAAGCGTCGCGAGGCCAAAGCGATCGGCGTCGAAGACGAGCATGACCGTGGCATTTGGCACGTCGACGCCCACCTCGATCACGGTCGTGGAGACGAGCACGTCCGTCTCGCCGGAGCGAAAGCGGTCCATGGCACCGTCCTTGTCGGCGGCGGACATGCGGCCCGTGAGGACGTCGCACGAGATGCCTCGCAGGGCGTGCGCGGCGAGGTCGGCGGCCGCGGACGCAACCGAGTGCATGCCCGTCGTGGTGCACACGGACTCCGGGACGTCATCGAGGTCCGACCCATCGTCGGCGTCATCCACGAGCGGACAGACGACATATGCCTGGTGGCCCGCCTCCACGGCCTCACGGATGGCCCCGTAGGCGAGGTCGAGGTTCTCGGGGGTGATGACGTGGGTCTCCACTCCCGCGCCGGCATGCGGTCTGTGACGGATGAACGAGCAGTCGACGTCACCGTAGAGCGAGAGCGCGAGCGTGCGGGGTATGGGCGTCGCCGTCATGGTGAGAAGGTCGGCGCCTACACCCTTGCGGCGCAGTGCGGCACGCTGGTCGACGCCAAAGCGGTGCTGCTCGTCGATGACGACGAACGAGAGCGAGCGGAAGTCGATGTCGCCGGAGAGGATGGCCGTGGTCCCGAAGACCACCGCGACCTCGCCGCGCGAGACGGCACTCGCCGAGACGGCGCGCTCGTCGGCAGGCGTGGAACCCGTGACGAGGACCCAGCGGATGTTGGCACGGTCCATGAGCGGACCGAGCCTCTCGGCGTACTGGCGGGCGAGCACCGACGTCGGTGCCATGACGGCCGCCTGGGTGCCCGTGTCGGCCGCGGCGGCGAGCCCCATGGCGGCCACGGCCGTCTTGCCTGTACCCACGTCGCCCAAGAGGAGACGGTTCATGACGTGGGGGGAAGCCATGTCGGCAAGGATCTGCGAGGAGGCGGTGCGCTGCTCGTCGGTGAGCGAGAAGGGGAAGGAGGCGCGCAGGGCCTCCATGTGCGGGCCATCGACCACGTGGGCCGTGGGCTCGACGCCGTGGAGCTCGATGTTCCTGCGGGTAAAGAGGGCAAGCTGGAGGCAGACCAGCTCGTCGTAGGCGAGTCGCCGCCTCGCCTGCTCGGCGGAGGCGACGGTCGAGGGAAAGTGCACCTCGCGCAAGGCGCGGCCGAGGGTCATGAGACCGTGCGAGGCGACGAGACGGGCGGGCAGCCAGTCGGCCACGTCACCCACGTCACCGAGGGCCGCGGCCACGATGCGCCGCATCCACGAGACGGAGATGCCCTCGGAGACGGGGTGCACGGGAAGCACGCGAGCGTAGTCGCCCGCATTGCCGGAATCGTCCAGCACCTCGTAGAAGGGCGCCTTCATCTGCTTGAAGCCAAAGCCGAACGTGACCTTGCCCGAGAGCGCAAGACGGTCGCCCTTCTTCACCTGGTCGGCGATCCATGCCTGGCGAAAGAAGGTGGCCACGAGCACGCCTGTCTCGTCGAGCACCTGAAGCTCGACGATCTGCATGCGCGGACGGGGACGCTTGAGCGTGACCGTGTCGACGGTGACCACGATGGTGGCGTCAGCACCCACGTCGGCATGACTGATGGGAACCACGTTGGAGAAGTCGAGGTAGCGATGGGGAACGTGCAGCAGGAGGTCGCGCACGGACGTGATTCCCAGGTGCGAGAGCGCCTCGCCGCGAGCGAGGCCCGTCTTCCCCGAGAGATAGCGGAGCCGTGACACGTTGTCGGAGAGGCTGCAGGTCCTCTGCAGCCTCTCCGAGGCGGTTCCGATGTTGGGAGTGGCAGCCATCTGGCCGGACGCCTACCTACTCAATCGAGAAGATGACCGGGTAGAGAGGCTGCTCGCCGCGGTGGGAGTCGATCTCGAGGTCCGGTTGGGCCTCCCTGATGGCGGAGATGATCCTTCCGAAGGCCTCGTCGTCCATGTCGGCACCCGCAAGGATGGTGAGGGTGTCGCCCTCCTCGTCCGCCTGCATCCTGCTGACGAGGTCTATCGTGACCTTCTCGACGTCGGCGCCGACGACCACGATGGCACCGCCCTCGATGCCCATGACGTCACCGGCGTGGATGGGACTGCCGTCGGCAGCCGCCGAGTCGCGCACCGCGGTGGTGACCTCGCCGTCGCGAATGCCCGCGAGGGCCTCGGTCATGGCCTCGACGTTGTCCTCGAGAGAACTCTCGGTGTCTGCGGAGAACATCGCCGAGAAGGCCTGAAGCACCGACTTGGTGGGAACGACCGCGACCCTGGAGGTCTCGCACGCAGACGCCGCAGCCTCGGCGGCCATGCGGATGTTGCCGTTGTTGGGCATGACGATGACGTTGTCGGCGTTGCAGCTCTCGACGGCTGCGAGGATGTCGGCCGTGGACGGGTTCATGGTCTGCCCGCCCGAGACGACGACGTCGACGCCGAGCGACTCGAGGATGGACTCCTCGCCTGACCCGGCGGCGACGGCGACAAACCCCAGGGACTTGCGAGGTGTGGCACCCGCCCCGCCAGCGGCCCTGTCGGCAGCGATCTTGGCGGTACGATCCTTGACCTCGAGGTCCATGTTGTGGATGAAGACCTCGAAGACCTGGCCGTAGCCGAGCATGTACTCGAGGACGCGGTTCGGCTCGTTGGAGTGCACGTGAACCTTGAAGTCGGGGTACGAGCCCACGACGAGCTCGCAGTCGCCGAGCGTGGCGAGATACGTGAGGGCGTCATCGGCCTCGAAGGGCTTCTCGGCGTGGAAGAGGAACTCGTTGCAGTAGCGATACTCAGAGCCCTCCCAGTCGTCGTTGAGCTCGATGGCGACCCTGGAGTCAGCGAGGGCATGAGCCTCGGAGGCATCGATCGTGGTCTTGAACTCCGTGAGCTCGCCCTTGCCCTCGACGGCATTGACGAAGCCCTCGAGGAAGGTGGCGAAACCATATGCGCCGGAGTCGACGACGCCGTTCTCCTTGAGCACGGGCAGCAGGTCGGGCGTGCGCGCGACCGACTCGTAGGCCTCGACGACGAGGGCGTCGAGGACCTCGGTGCAGCTCATCTTGGAACGCTCGAGCTGGTCGGCCTTTGCGGAGACGTCCTTGAGGACCGTGAGGATGGTGCCCTCGACGGGTTTGCGGACGGCCTTGAAGGCGACCTTCACGCCGCGTCGGAACGCATGGGCGATGTCGGCCGGCGAGGGGGCGCTCTGGTCCTTGGCGTCGCAGAGGCCCTCGGCGATGCCGCGCAGGATCTGGCTCGTAATGACACCGGAGTTACCGCGGGCACCCATGAGGGAGCCGTGCGTTATGGCCTTGGCGATGTCTTCCATCGAGGCGGTGGCGGGCAGCATCTCCACCTCGCGGACCACGGTGCCGAGCGTGAGCGACATGTTCGTGCCCGTGTCACCATCGGGGACGGGAAAGACGTTGAGCTTGTTGATTTCCTCTGACTTGTCGGCAACAACCTTGGCCGCCGCGGGGAAACAGGTGCGCATGACTGTTGATATCATCTTCGGTGAACCTCTGTTCCTGGGGTATGCGGATTGGCCTAATGAGCGGTACGCATGCCCTCTATGTGCACGCGCACCTCCACGTTTTCGAGTTCGGCAATCTGCTTGAGCAGGAACTTGACCGAGCTGGTGAGGTTACCCACCACGGACGACATGTTGACGCCCTGCTCGACGACCACATGGATGTCCACCGTGACCGTTCCGCCGACGGCGTCCACGTCGATGCCCTTGCGGAGGCGGTACGTAGGCAGCAGATGCACCACACTGCTCTGCTCGTCGATCTCAGCCATGCCAACGACGCCGTAGCACTCGAGGGCGGCATAGCCCACGAGGTCGGCGATGCAGTCGTTTGACACCCTGAGCGTTCCCGGAACGGTACCAGACATGGAGTCTCCTCTCGCATGATCTCTGGGAGATTGATAACCAATCGAGCCAAGTATACCCCAGTGCGGTGACGGTGCCACGCCTTGAGGCGACCAGCGCGGGACTCTTCGGGTGCGGCATCGGTGGCGCGGAGCCTATGCGTGCTGGAACTGGGAGTTGTAGAGGCGCGCGTAGGCCCCATCCCGGGCGAGAAGCTCGTCGTGCGTGCCCCGCTCCACCACGTCGCCCTCCTCGAGGACGAGGATGACGTCGGCGCTGCGGATGGTCGAGAGGCGATGCGCGATGACGAAGCTCGTACGACCGCGCATGAGCTCGTCCATGGCGCGCTGGATGAGCTCCTCCGTGCGGGTGTCGACATTGGACGTGGCCTCGTCGAGGATGAGGATGGGCTTGTCGGCGAGAACGGCGCGGGCGATGGTGAGCAGCTGGCGCTGGCCCTGGCTCACGTTGGACGCCTCCTCGTTGATCTCGAAGTCATAGCCGCCCGCGAGCGTGCGCACGAAGTGGTCGCAGTGCGCGGTGCGGGCCGCCTCCTCGACGTCGGCGTCCGTGGCGTCAAGCCTGCCGTAGCGGATGTTCTCGCGAACGCTGCCCTGGAAGAGCCAGGTGTCCTGGAGCACCATGGCGAAGTTGTCGCGCAGGTCGTCACGGGCGAGGTCACGGACGTCGTGGGAGCCCACGCGAATGGTGCCGCCGCGGACGTCGTAGAAGCGCATGAGGAGCTTGACGAGGGTCGTCTTGCCGGCACCGGTAGGACCGACGATGGCCACCGTCTGACCTGGATCGACGTCGAGCGAGAAGTCGTTGATGACGTCCTTGTCCGGCAGGTAGCCAAAGCGCACGTGCTCGAACGAGACGGCACCCTCGTCGTTCGCGAGGGTCTCCCCCGCCACGTGGGTGTCGGGCTCCTCGGAGGCGTCGAGGAACTCGAAGACGCGTTCCGAGGCGGCGACCATCTGCTGGATCATGTTGGAGACGTTGGCGAGCTGCGTGATGGGCTGCGTGAAGTTGCGCACGTACTGGATGAAGGCCTGGATGTCACCGACGGCGATGCTGCCCTGCACGGCAAGCGCCGCGCCCACGACCACGACGCCCACGTAGCCGAGGTTGCCCACGAAGGACATGGCAGGCTGCATGAGCCCCGAGAGAAACTGGCTCTTCCACGCGCTCTCGTAGAGCGCATCGTTGCTCTCGTCGAACTCGTCCACCGAGACGTCGGCGCGGGCGAAGACCTGAATGACCTCCTGCCCGGCGAAGTCCTCCTCGACGATGCCGTTGACCTTGCCCAACGTTGACTGCTGCGCCTTGAACCACTTCTGGGAGCGCGAGACGACCGCCCCGACGATCCCGAGCGAGATGGGCAGCGTGAGCAATGTGATGCCCGTGAGCGGCAAGGAGATCGTGACCATCATCACGAGAACGCCCACGAGCTGCGCCGCGGAGGTGATGAGCTGCGTGACGCTCTGGTTGAGCGACGTGCCGAGCGTGTCCACGTCGTTGGTTATGCGCGAGAGGACGTCTCCCTTGGAGTGGCCCTCGGAGTCGAAGTAGGAGAGCTCGATGCGGCTGATCTTCTCGGCGACCTGGGCGCGGAGGCCGTAGGTGACCCGCTGGGTGACGCTGGCCATTATCCAGCCCTGCAGAAAGCCCATCGCAGCCGAGGCGAGGTAGATCGCGAGCAGGGTGAGCAGGATCGTCCCGATCCGCCCGAGGTCTATCCCGCCCGTTCCCTGCACCTGGGCCACCATGCCCGTGTAGAGCTCGGTCGTGGCCTGCCCGAGGACCTTCGGTCCCACCACGCTGAACACCGTGGAGGCGATGGCGCATACGACGGCGACGAGCATGGCCACCCGATGGCCTCCGAGATAGGCGAAGAGCCTGCTCGCGGTGCCACGGAAGTCCTTTGCCTTGTCCACCGGATGGGCAAAGCGAGGGCCTCCGCCCTGCCTGTGGTTCTCCTGGGGCATTACTCCTCGCCTCCGTCCGGGCCTGCGGGCACGAAGCGCACGACCTCGGCCTCGAGCCCGAGCTCTGCGGAGGAGAGCTGGCTCATGGCTATCTCGCGATAGGCAGGACAGGTATGGAGCAGCTCCTCGTGCGTGCCGTCACCCACCACGCGTCCCTCGTCGAGAACGACGATTCGGTCCGCATGCATGACCGACGCCACGCGCTGCGCGACCACCACGATGGTGGCATCGGTCTCCTCCTGGGAAAGCGCGCGCCTCAGCGCCGCGTCGGTGGCGTAGTCGAGGGCCGAGAAGGAGTCATCGAGCACGAGGACCTCGGGATGGGCCGCGAGGGCTCGCGCGATGGCGAGCCTCTGCCGCTGTCCTCCCGAGACGTTGGAGCCTCCCTGTGCGATGGGTGACTCCGCGCCGTCGGGCATCCTCGAGACGAACTCCTCGGACTGTGATATGCGCAGCGCACGGCATACGTCCTCCTCGGCCATGCCCGCATCGGAAAAGGCGACGTTGGACGCGATGGTACCCGAGAAGAGCCTCCCCTGCTGCGGCACGTAGCCAACGCGCGAGCGTAGGTCGGCGAGGGGCATGCGGCGCACGTCGACCCCATCGAGGAGGACGGAGCCCTCGGTGACGTCATAGAGGCGCGGGATGAGCTGGATGAGCGTGGACTTGCCCGAGCCCGTGGAGCCCACGATGCCGAGCGTGGAGCCGGAGCCCACCGAGAACGAGACGTCAGACACGACGTTGGACGAGGCGTCGGGGTAGGCAAAGCCCACGTGGTCGAAGACGAGCTCGCCTCTCGGGGCGCCCACGCCAGGCGTGACGGGATCGGATGGGTCGGTGATCGAGAGCGGGCAGTCGAGCACCTCCCAGATGCGGTCGGCTGCCACGGAGGCCCGCGGGAGCATGATCGCGACCATGGCGAGGATGAGGAAGCTCATGACGATCTGCATGGCATACGAGATGAAGGCCATGACATCGCCCACCTGCATGAGCCCCGCCGAGACGGACTGCGAACCGAACCACACGATCGTGACCGTGATCGCATTCATCAGAAACATCATGAGCGGCAGCATGAGCGCCATGGCGTGGTTGGTGAAGAGCTGCGTGGCCATGAGCTCGGAGGATGCCCCGTCGAAGCGCTCGAGCTCGTGCGTCTCCCTGTCAAACGCGCGAATGGGGAGAAGGCCGTCGAGCATCTCACGAGCCACGAGGTTGACGCGGTCGACGAGACGCTGCATCTGACGGAACTTCGGCATGGTGAAGAAGAACAGCACGACCATCACGCCCACGAGGGCGAGAACGGCCGCGACGATCGTCCATTCGAGACCCGAGTGCACCCCTACGACCTTGATGACGGCCACGACGCCCGTGATGGGGGCGAGCATGACCATGCGCATGAACATGACGAGGGTCATCTGCACCTGCTGCACGTCATTGGTGCACCGCGTGATGAGGCTCGCCTGCGAGAAGCGGCCGACCTCGGCAGGCGAGAAGTTCATGACGCGCTCGAAGAGGTCGTGACGGGCGTCCCTGGCGATGGCAGCGCCCGTGCGGGCGGCCATGAGCCCGCAGCTCACGGCAGCGAGCATCCCCACGAGGCAGAAGGCGAGCATCGTGACCGCCGTACGCAGCAGGTAGTCGGACTCGATGTCGTTGAGGTCCATGCCGAGGCCATCGTAGGTCTGGCGGACGTACTCCACGGCGCGGGCACCCATGACGGTGGACGCGGTCTGTCCAAGCGACTCCTCCAGTGCCGACGCGGCCGAGACGAGCTGGTCGCGCGTGACGAGGCCCGCCTGGTACGCGGAGCGAACCGTGTCAAGGTCAAGGGTGGTGCCCGGCTTCAGGGAGAGTCCTGGCACCGATGACGCGTCGATGCCACTGTCGAGGGAGAGGACCACGGCCTCGGGTGCGGCGAGGGCGTCCGAAAGCTTGGAATCGGCATCCATGAGCGACGGATTGCCGACGAAGGAGCGTACACCCGAGCCGTTGGCCTCCGAATAGCAGGACTCGACGAGGCCACGGTCCGTGTCATCCATGAACATCTCGAGGTCGGAGAGGTCTTGGGCACCGATCTTCGAGGGTACCGCCGAAACGATGCCTCCCTGCCCCACGCCCACGTTGACGATGTCGCTCATGTACTGCGGCAGAGAGAGGTCGCAGTACGCCTGGACCACAAGGAGCACGGCCACGCACGCAAGTGCCAGGAGATGGCCTCGGAAGAACTTGAGTATGCCCACACGACCCCCGCTCACAAACGGCAACACGTCACAGCTTACCCGAAGCGGCGGACGTCAATCGTCACGGAGCGCTTTTCCTCGATGCTCGGTCTTCTGGCCCCTCGGCGGCACCTTGGGACCCCGATACAAAACCGCCACAAGAAGTCGCGGTCCCGACTTGCGCGGGACAGGTGCTGTGCTATATTCATACAGCTTTTGGAAATAGCGGGCGCACAAGGCGCCGCGCCCTTTGGAGGTCGCAATCATGTCGAAGGTCTGTGATATCTGCGGTAAGCATGCTGTTGCCGGTCGCTCTATTAGCCACTCCCACCGCACCGTCAATCGCACGTTCAAGCCCAACATCCAGCACGTCAGCATCATCATCGACGGCAAGAGCCAGAAGATGAACGTCTGCTCCAGGTGCCTCAAGAAGGGCAACCTGGTTCGCGGCTAGCATGTCGCCCGATCGTGGTTCTGAGGGGGTCGCCCAGCGCGGCCCCCTCTTTTGCGTATATGCACGAATCCGCAGGGCGCTGCTCCCCTAGTAGAGCAGGAACGCCGCGACGGCCCCGGACGAGCACTCCACGGCGGCATCCTCCGACTCGATGACGTTCGAGACGCCCAGGTCATCGAGGAGTCCCATCTCGTGGTGGTCGAGGTCCCACTTCATGCCCGTCTCCGATATCACGGTGTCCGGTGCGACGGCGATGGCCGAGAAGACCCTGCCGACGGCACCTTTCCCCAACCACCAGCCGGCGGTGCCTTCCGTCGAGACGATCCTGAGCTCGTAGCCATCCTCCATGAGGCGTGGGCTCGCATCGGCCGCTCGCACGAGAAGCCCCACCACCCCGAGCGCGTGGTCGGGTCTGCCGCCCGTGGCGCAGGTCACGGTGAGCTGAAGGGACCGTCCGCGTCGCTTGGCCTCATGACGTGCGCAGTCGATGGCGATGGAGAGGTCTGTCGAGTACTTCTCGGGCGGGAAGCCTATCTGGGAGGACGCGACGGTCCTCGCCCAGGCAAGCGCACGCTCGCCGACCGAGTCCGAGTCCCCGCAGAAGACGTCGGGCTCCACACCGGCGGCGTGGAGCGCCTCCGCGCCACGGTCTGCGGCTATGACGTAGTCGGCAGCCAGGGCGAGCGAGCGCACGAGCTCGGGCGAGCTCGGACACGGCGACCCGTCGACCACCAGCGCATGCATGACGCCTTCCACGTGGGCCGGAGAATCGGCGAAGTCACGGATGAGCGGGAGCGAGAGCTCGGGATAGCCGTGGACGAAGATGTCGGCATAGGGTCGGATGGCCTTCTCGTCCCGCCCGTCGTGCTCGTTGAAGATCGCCACCACGTGAAAGCCCGCGCGCTTGGACGTCCGCACCCCAAAGGGGGCGTCCTCGAAGACCCACGTGGTCTCGCGACTGGTACCAAGGCGTCGCAGTGCCTCGAGATAGACGTCTGGGTACTCCTTGTCGCGGCCACCAACGTCCTCGGTGCTCACGACCACGTCGAAGCAGTCCCCCAGGCCATGCGCCTCAAGCGCGCGTCGCACCTCGCGGGCGGGCGTCGAGGAGGCGACGGCCATCGGGATGCCTGCCTCGTGCATCGTGCGGAGAAAGGCCTCGCAGCCCGGAAGGGTCGGAATCTCGTGCTCGTACTTGTCGGTAACGTACGCGCAGATCTCCTCGTAGAGGTCATCCGCGCTCGTGCCCACGTGCTTCTCGTCATGAAGCGCGCGACATTCGTCGCGGAGACTGAGCGTCTCGATGCCTCCGAAGAAGGCGGGGTCGGACGCCACGCCGTATCGCTCGCACATGACATCGAACACGGTGCGCCACATCCCCATCGAGTCGACGATGGTACCGTCGCAGTCGAAGATCGCTCCGCTCATGGGCATGGTGGCTCCTTTTGTTATCCGTTACGGCTTTTTTGATGATAACGGGCTGATGGGAAAAACGTACGGGTAAGCTTACGTCTGAACACGCACGCTATTCTCCGGAGGAATTGGAACAATGGCACGTTACGACTATCAATGTCCCAGCTGTGGCACCCGCTTCGAGGTCGAGCACCCCATGAGCACCCATCCCAAGGTCACCTGTCCCAAGTGCGGACGAGAGGCAGCTCACGTCTTTGAGAGCTCGGGCATCGTCTTCAAGGGCTCGGGCTTCTACAACACCGACCAGCGCAGCAAATAGCCTCCCCCCATCATGCAGCGACTCGGGGTCCCGCCTAACGCGGGACTTTTTTTGGATGGGATGACGAAGCCTGCCGGAAACCTGCAGAGGAAGGGGTCGAATGCGCGAGCTTCTGGGGGCGCTGCGAGGATCATCTCGCCAATCCCGGAAAAGCCCAGATGGAACATGGGCGGACATCCCGCTCCGCGACCCATCCGTAGCCTGCCCGTACATTCGGCACGTTTTCCTGCAGGTATCGGCGGAGGCATCATGAGTTCCCAAGAACACCCGGTCGCCTCCTACCGGACGCGCACCATGCGGGCAAGGTAGTGCACGTCGGAGCGGCCATCATCAAGCCAGAGGCGGGCCGGCTCGTCCGCAAGCTCGAAGTCCGCTCCGACATCGCCTGCCAGAAACGCCTCCACCACGCGCTCGTCCTCCTCCGCGAGGAGCGAGCAGGTCGCATAGCAGAGCGAGCCACCCCTACGGACGCGCGACGCGGACGCACAGAGGATCCGCCGTTGAAGCGCAGGTAGCGCACCGTCCCGAGTGGGATCCACGGCACCGGGCTCGAGCGACCAGGTGATCTCGGGATGCCTTCTCAAGGTACCCGTACCCGAGCAGGGCGCATCGACGAACACCACGTCGAAGTGGTCATCGATCTCAGCGGGAAGGCCCCGGCCAGAGAGGAGCGTCGCGTCCAGCACCTGTACGGACGTATGCGATGCCACCCCCGCCCGCTCCATGCGCCGACGGGAATGGCGAGCCTTGGCGGCATCGACCTCCACCGAGACGATTCGGGCGAACCCTCCCGCCGCGATCGCCGCTGACTCCATGAGCACGGTCTTGGTGCCTCTCCCCTGCCCGACCTCGAGCATCGTCTGCCCGGGACGAGGAGCCACGATGGCAGCCACGCGCTGGGCCGCAAGGTCGGCGGGCAGAACGTCCACCGCCTCCACCAGCCCGGACGCAGCGAGCGCGGACGGCCTCCCAAGCGCGAAGGCGCCATCGACCCCACATGCCACGGGCTCGCACCCCACGGCCTCGAGAAGGGCACGCGCCTCGTCCTGGCCATGCTTCGCACGATTCGTGGCCACGTAGAGAGGGGGCGCATCGAGGGCCGAGAGCGCGACCTGGGTCATCATGTCAGATCCGCACGAGGCGACGGCGTCCCGTACGATCCACTCGGGAAGTGCACCCACCCGTGCGAGGTCGGCCTCGCCACCGGTGCCAGCCTCCACGCGCGCACGCGCTTCGAGCACTGCGGGCAGGTCCTCGTCGGCGATGCGGCGCAGCACCGCGTTGGCAAGTCCCGCGGCATGCGACGAGACGGACCTCACCAGCTCGACGCCCTGGCTCACCGAGACGGACGTGGGCGTCGCGAGGTAGAGCACCTCGAAGGCGGCGATGCGCAGACCGTCGCGAACGCGCGGCTCAAGATGGCTCGCGCGACGCAGGTGCGCATCGATCACACGGTCGAGCTCGCCTTGTGCGGCGACGGACCCCATGACGAGACGAGTGGCCAGCGCACGGTCCCGCTCGTCGAGGGCGTCCATGCGAGATGAGCCTCGCAGTAGGTCGCGGGCGCGGGCGCCTCGGCGACGACGCTCGGACGCCAGGTCGAGCGCGGCGGCGCGCGCCGGAGCGAGATCGGCCATGGGCTAGCACCTCTTCCAGGAGAGCTCGCGCTCGCGCAGGCCGGCGGCCCATGCGCCCGCCGTCATCTCCCGTTTGCCATCGGGCCTGACCGACAGCAGCTCGAGAGCCCCGTCCGCACAGCCCAGCACCACGCGGCCCCGATTCACCACGACGTCACCCTCTCCGAGGGAATCGTCCGCTCGTCGTGCCGCCAGGACGCGAAGCCCCCTCCCGGACAGCTCGAGGCGAGCCGGTGCGGCGTCGGTGGACGCCTGCACGCGACGGGCATTGGCACGAGCCGTGTCCGAGGGGTCGAGCCGCATCTCCGCCTTGGTGACCTTGGCGGCGGAGGTGACGAGCGCGGGGTCCTGCTCGACCCACGTGACGGAGCCGTCCCCCATCTGGACGAGCGCGGCGGCAAGCTCGCGTGCGCCCACCTCGGCGAGCTCGGACATGAGCTCGGCGCAGCCCTTGTCGCCGACCTCGACCTCGGCCTGGCGACAGTACGCACCGGCATCGACGCCATGGACCATGCGCATGATCGAGACGCCCGCACGCTCGTCTCCCGCGAGTATGGCGCGCTGGATGGGCGCGGCTCCCCGCCAGCGCGGCAGCGTCGAGCCATGCACGTTGACGCAGCCGAGCGGGGTAATCCCCAGCAGCTCGTCCGGCAGGATGCAGCCGAACGCCGCCACGCAGATGACGTCCGCACGGGCACCGCGGACGGCGGAGAGCACCGCAGGGGTGATCCGGCTCGTCTCGAGCACGGGAATGCCCAACCTGACGGCGCAGGCCTTGACGGGTGACGGTTCGAGCTCGCTGCCCCGCGAACGCACGGCATCGGGTCTCGTGACCACGAGCACGACCTCGTTCTCGCAGGCGAGACGGTCGAGCGACGGCACGGCGAACTCGGGCGTGCCCATGAAGATGATGCGCATCGTTGCCTCCCGTCAGTGCTCTACGTCCACGTCGCCAGGGCGCGCACCCGCAGCGAGGGCGTCGCGGTAGTCGCGCATGGCGGTGACGCGCTGGCTGGGCGTGAGGTGGTCGATCATGGTAATGCCGTGCACGTGATCGATCTCGTGCTGGAGGCAGACCGCCAGAAGGTTGTCGGCGGCCTCGTACTGCATGAGGTCGCCGTCGAGGTCGAGCGCCTGCACCACCACGTGGCTCGGACGCGTGACGGGCACGGTGATGCCCGGGAACGACAGGCATCCCTCGCCACTCTCGCGATCATCTCCGTCGGCGATGATGACCTTCGGGTTGATGAGGACGTAGGGGTTCCTCTTGCCGTGGCCGTAGTCACAGTCGATGACCACGACCTGCTGCAGGACTCCCACCTGCGGACCCGCGAGACCGCAGCCGTCGGCGGCGTACATGGCGCGCAGCATGCGCCTGACAAGCTTCTTGACATCCGCGTCTATGGTCTCGACCGGCGCACATTCCTCGGAAAGGCGCTGGTCGGGCGAGAGGACTATCTCCTCGAGTGAATCCATCTTTCTCCCATCTGTCATGCACGCGACGCTATGCCATGTCGTATGCATCAATGTCCAGTGCCATGTTAATACCCATTCCGCCGCCCAGGCGAGCCGCGCATGACGAGAGCACACCTCCGAGGTCGGCATCCACGGGGGCCTTGACCATCACGTGACGGCGGACGTTGTCCTTCACGCGCGCCTTGGCGCAGTCGGCGGGGCCGAGAACCTCCCAGCCAGGACGTCCTTCCACCTCCTCGCGCACGTACGCGGCCATGCGCGCGCTCGCGTCGCTCACCGCCGAGGCGTTCTTCCCCCACACCACCACGTTGGCGAGACGACCGAAGGGCGGGTAGCCCGCGTCGGAGCGCTCGTCGAGCTCCGGCACGAGGAAGGTGTCCCGCTCGTGGTGCACCACGGCGCGGATGGCGGGGTGCGTCGCCCAGTAGGTCTGGACGATGACCTCACCCGTACGATCCCCCCTGCCGGCGCGCCCAGACACCTGCTCGAGAAGGTCGTAGGTGCGCTCGGCGGCGCGAAAGTCCGGCAGCTTGAGCATGGTGTCGGCGTTGATGACGCCCACGAGCGTGACGTCGGGGAAGTCGAGGCCCTTGGCGATCATCTGCGTGCCCACGAGCACGGCGCATTCGGCGGCGTCGAACCGCTCGAGCAGGCGCTGATGGGCCCCCTTGGTGCGCGTGGCGTCGGCATCCATGCGGATGACCTCCACGTCATCGGGCAGGAGCATGCGCAGCTCGTCCTCCACCCTCTGCGTGCCCACCCCGAAGGCGGCCAGGTAACGACTCCCGCAGTTGGGGCACCTCGTCGAGGGATCGGGGAATGCCCTCACGGGCCAGCTTCGACCGCAGCTGTGACACATCAGCGAGTGCGTGCGCTCGTGATACGTGAGGGCGGTGGAGCAGTGGGGGCACTCGGGCACGCACCCGCACTCGCGGCACATGAGGAAGTTCGCGAAGCCGCGCCGGTTGAGCAGGAGGACGGCCTTCTCGCGACGCTGCGCCACGCGCCCGAGGGCGTCTGCGAGCGAAGCCGAGAAGACCGAGTGGGCCCCGCGGCGGAACTGCTCGGCCATGTCGACGATGGTGACCTTGGGAAGCTCGGCGGCACCAGGACGTTCGGGCATCGAGACGCGCGTCCACGCGGCACCGCGGAAGCTGCCGACCTCGCAGCGTCGAAGGCTTTCGAGCGAGGGCGTGGCGCTGCCGAGCACGAGCGCACAGCCGCGCTCGCGGGCCATGCGCGCAGCCACCTCGCGCGCATGGTAGCGAGGGGACGAGTCCTGCTTGTAGGAGCCCTCGTGCTCCTCGTCGATGATGATGAGGCCAGGGTCGCGGAGCGGAGCGAAGAGGGCCGAGCGGGCACCCACCACCACGTGCGCCTCGCCCCTGCGAACGAGGTCCCACTGGTCGAAGCGCTCGCCTGCGGAAAGGCGGGAGTGGAGCACGGCGACGTCGTCGCCGAAGCGGCTGCGAAAGCGCCCGACCGTCTGGGCCGTGAGTGAGATCTCCGGCACGAGGACGAGCGCCCCCCGACCGGTCGCCAGCGCATGCTCGATGGCATCGAGGTAGACCTCGGTCTTGCCCGAACCCGTGACGCCATCCACGAGCACGACGTCACCGGCACCGCGCTCGCGCGCCCCGTCTATGGCGGCAAGGGCGTCGAGCTGCCCGTCCGTGAGGTGCTCGGGGCGCGGTGCGGCAGCCGACGAGAGCGACGTGCCCTCGCGACCCCGAACCTGCCGGCGCTCCTCCACGATGACGACGCCACGCCTGGCAAGCGCCGTAACGGCCGTGGACGCACCGGGTATCATGGCCGCAAGCTCGGCCACGCGCTGGGGGCCGCGCCTGAGGGCCTCGACGACCTCGCGCTGACGGCTCGCGTTGCGTGCGGGCTCGAAGGAGGCGCCCGCCTCCGTGAGGCTCGCCCACCGGACGTCGACGGGGCCGGCCTTCTCGCTGACGAGCTCCCACGGGGAGTCCGCTGACGCGCGCACGACCCTCACCTTCTGGCCGGGAGCCAGAAACGGTCGCACCGCATCACAGAGCGGACACGCGTACTCGTGCGCGATCCACGCCGCCACGCCTGCCGCCACCTCATCGAACGCGGCGTCCGCGAGAACCTGTCTCACGGGCAGCACCCTGTCCGGGTCCACCCCGTCGGCCGGTCTGTCGGTGATTCCCACCACGTAGCCCACCACGTCGCGATGCGAGAACGGCACGAGCACGGTGGTGCCAACGACCACCACGGACCCGAGCCCCATCGGAACGGCGTAGCAGAACGCGCCGTCGAGAGACCGCGTCGGGATGTCGAGCACGACGTTCGCGTAGCGCACGGTGACCCTCCTCTCACGCGCGTTGGTCGTAGGCAATCGATTGTAGGCGAACGGTGCCACCACGCTCCGACGACAGAGCGCGCCGTCCCCCGAAGGCGGCGGCGCGCGTCACGGATGCCTGGGGAGAACCCTACTTGTCGAGCTCGGCGACGGCAGCCCTGAGCTCCTCGGTACGGTTCGTCGCCTCCCATGTGAAGTCGGGGTCGTTGCGGCCGAAGTGGCCATAGGCCGCGGTCTTCCCGTAGATCGGACGATGAAGGTCGAGATCGCGGATGATGGCGCCGGGGCGCAGGTCGAAGACCTTCCCCACGGCAGCGTCGAGCACGGAATCGTCAACGGCACCGGTGCCGAAGGTGTCGACCATGACGGAGAGCGGGCGCGAGACGCCGATGGCATAGGCGAGCTGGATCTCGCACTTGTGCGCAAGTCCCGCGGCCACGATGTTCTTCGCGACCCAACGTGCGGCATACGCCGCAGAGCGGTCGACCTTGGTGCAGTCCTTGCCGGAGAAGGCCCCGCCGCCATGACGGCCCATGCCGCCATAGGTGTCGACGATGACCTTGCGGCCCGTGAGGCCGGTGTCACCCATGGGACCACCCACCACGAAGCGACCGGTGGGGTTGACGTAGATGTCCGCATGCCTCCACTCGATGCCGGCCTCGTCGAGGACGGGCTTGATCACGTGGTCGATCATGTCCTCACGAATCTGCGCAAGCTTCACGTCGGCGGCATGCTGGGTGGAGACGACGACGGCCGTGACCTCGACGGGCCTGTCGTTCTCGTAGCGAACGGTGACCTGGGTCTTGCCGTCGGGACGCAGGTATGCGAGCGAGCCGTTCTTGCGGACTCTGGAAAGCCTCTCCGCCATGCGCTGCGCGAGATAGATGGGCATGGGCATGAGCGTATCGGTCTCGTCGGAGGCATAGCCGAACATCATGCCCTGGTCGCCTGCCCCGACCTTGTCGATCTCGTCCTCATCGTTGGCGCGCGCGAAGGTCCCGTCGACGCCCTGGGCGATGTCAGGTGACTGCTCGTGGATGAGGTTCATGACACCGCAGGTCTCGGCATCAAAGCCATACTTGGCACGCGTGTAGCCGATGCGGCTCACGGTATCGCGGACGACCTTCTGGATGTTGACGTAGGCCTCGGTGCGAACCTCGCCCATGACCACGATCGTCCCCGTGGTGGCGAAGGTCTCGATGGCGCAGCGCACGTTGTCGACGTTGGCGGGATTGCCGTCGGGCGACACGTAGCCTTGGGCCTGGAGCTCGGCCTCCTGTCTGAAGATCGCGTCGACGATGGCGTCTGAGATCTGATCGCACATCTTATCGGGGTGCCCCTCGGTGACCGACTCCGAGGTGAAGAGATAATTCTTGTGTGCCATTGGACCAATCCTTTCACGCGCCGTGAGGCGCTTATCCCCTTGGCTGGTTGGCCCTATACCCAATCCAGCCAGATAGCCACGAACAAAGAAAACCCTACCGCGCAACCCGCATGTGAACCTGATCCCCTGCGACCTCGGTGCCAAGACCGTTCATCGCGATGTCGACGAGTTGGTCGGCAAGCTCCTCGTTGCTCATGGCATCCGGGGTCTCGTAGGCACTCTCGAGTGCAGCAAAGATGAACGCGCCGCAGGTGGCAATGGCGCCAAGGCGGCTGTTCACCTCAGCGCGCACGACACCCTCCTGCTTGGCGCGGTCAATCTGGGCGACGATGATGAGAATCACGCGCGCGAGGTGCGTTTCGAACGTAGGCAACACGTCATCCCGATTGACGTTGAGCAGCTCGCGGCTCATGGCGAACGAAAGCGGACCACCCTCGCGAATTCCGCGCGCGAAGACGAGCGCGAGACCCTGGATCGACTCCATCGATGACGCCGCACCGGCCACCACGTCCTCGATGGAGCTCACGAGCGTATCTACCGAGCGGTCGAAGATCGCCTCGATGAGCGCGCCCTTGTCCGCGAAGTAGTAGTACAGGGCGCCCTTGGACATGTTGCACCGGGCGGAGACCTCGCTCATCTGGAAGTCGGTACCGCCGCGCTCCGTCATGAGCTCGGACGCGGCCACCATGATCCTCTCGCGCGTCACGGCGCTCTTGCGCGTCTTCGCGCTTGCCCTCAGCTTCGAGGTCTGCTTGCCGACCCTCGCCTCCAGATGCTCCATCGCTGCCGCACTGGCGCCGTGAAGCCCCGCGGAGAGATCCCCCGCGACCTTCTCGTCAAGTAGTGACATGACTCCCCCCAATCTATGCACACGAGGCGATTCTAGCATCATCACATTGTTTTTTGAGCGCATTTCAAAAAAACTAACCTCGAGTACGCATACTCCTCGACCGCTTGGGATAAAGTCCTTGTCCAAAGCAGGGACAACCTGAACAATACCTATAAGATGTTACTTTCTTCACTCGAGGGCACGATGGAGGGACTGGGGCGTGAGAACGGCACTGCGGATATTCTGGCGCGACCTCAGACGCATCCTGCGAAACCCCATCGCGGTCGTCGTCACCATCGGCGTCTGCATCATCCCCTCGCTCTACGCGTGGTTCAACATCGCCGCCAACTGGAACCCCTATGCGAACACGTCGGGCATGAGCGTGGCCGTGGTGAGCAACGACCAGGGTGCCGACCTCGGAGGAGACCTCGGCTATGTCAACGCAGGAGACATGGTCCTCGATCGTCTCGCCGACAACGACCAGCTCAGATGGGTCGTTACCAACCAAGATGATGCACTCGACGGCGTCGACTCGGGCACGTACTACGCCGCCATCGTGATTCCCGACGACTTCACCTCCGACCTCGGGAGCGTCCTCACGGGCACGTTGTCGCAGCCGGACATCGACTACTACGTCAACGAGAAGATCAACCCCATCGCACCCAAGGTCACCGACACGGGCGCCTCCACGATCGAGACCCAGATCAACGAGACGTTCGTGAAGACCGTGACGGGCGTCATCGTCGACAAGCTCAAGGGCGCCTCGGGCGTCGCCGTGGGCGACGCCTCCTCCACGACGACCAACGTGGTCACGCGCATCCACGACGTCGAGTCGTCGCTCGACGACCTCTCGGCAGACATCGACGGCGCAAACGCGACCATCGAGTCCGCGCGGACGAGCATCGCAGGCGCCGAGGACACGCTCGAGCAGCTCGAGGGCGAGGTTGCCAAGGCGAACGACTCCCTTGCCGATGCCACCGACATCCTCTTCACCGCACGCCGGGACTCAATCTCGCTCTCATCGGACATCTCGTCGTCGCTTGCCAGCGCCACGACCCTCATCACGGGCGTCTCGGCTGATGCCAACGCCGCCATCGGCAGGATCGCGGGCAGGGTCGGCGAGGTCCAGGGAACGGTCAACGGGGCCCTCGAGACCGCGCAGGGCATCGTGGACGAGAACAACCGGCTCGTCTCCGACCTGCGGACACTCGAACCCTACATCCCGGACGAGAGGAAGGACGAGTTCGAGGCGGTCATCGCGACACTTCAGGGTCAGGTCGAGAAGGAGCAGGAGACGATAGACGCGCTCACGACCGCGTCTTCCGACGTCTCGAACACGGCCAATACCGTCTCGGGCGTCTCGTCCTCGGTGAACGATGCGATATCCACGGGCGCGAAAAGCGTCACCACGCTCCAGTCGGGCTTCTCCACCACCACGCTCCCCCAGCTCTACGCCGCGCTCGACTCGTTCTCCGACGCCTCCGGCAACCTCAAGAGCGTGCTCGCGGGTCTGTCGCCCACCCTCACCGAGACCGAGGCGGTACTCAAGCAGCTCGACGGTACGCTCTCGCAGGCCGAGGGTGCGACCAGCCTCACCAAGGACTCCCTGGCCGGCATCGAGGAGACGCTCGACCAAACGGCCACCGACATCTCTGCCATCCAGAGCTCGGCGGTCATGAAGAAGGTCTCCGACCTGCTCGACCTCGACTCCGATGGCATCGCCTCGTTCATGGCCAACCCGGTCACCCTCGAAGACGTGGCGATCTATCCCGTGGACAACTACGGCTCGGGCGTCGCCCCCTTCTACACCGACCTCGCCCTCTGGGTGGGCGGCTTCGTCCTCGTGGCCATCTACAAGGTCGAGGTCGACGATGAGGGCATCGGCGAGTTCGAGCCGTGGCAGAGCTACTTCGGGCGCTGGCTGCTCTTCATGCTGCTCGGCATCCTCCAGGCACTCATCTGCTGCGTAGGCGACCTCGTCCTCGGCATCCAGTGCCTCGACCCCAGTGGCTTCGTCTTCGCCGGTATCGTGGAGTCGTTCGTCTACGTCAACATCATCTACGCCTTCTCGATCGCCTTCAAGCACATCGGCAAGGCCCTCTGCGTCCTGCTCGTCATCCTGCAGATTCCCGGTTCGTCCGGCACCTACCCCATCGAGATGATGCCGAGCTTCTTCCAGGCCATCCACCCATGGCTGCCCTTCACCTATGGCATCAACGCCATGCGCGAGGCCATAGCCGGCTACTACGGCGACTACTATGTCCACAACCTGCTCATGCTGCTGCTCTTCGTGGTTCCCGCGCTCCTCATCGGCGTGGGCTGGAGGCGCCACCTCCTCAACATCAACGTCCTCTTCGACAAGAGGCTCGCTCAGACCGACCTCATGATCTGCGAGAAGAACGGCATCGTGGTCGAGCACTACAAGATTTCGTCCGTCATCCGCTCGCTCCTGCACGATGACACCTACCGAGACGAGATCACCGCGCGCGCCGCCCACTTCGAGCACATCTACCCCAAGATCATCCGCTGGGGCTTCATCGCCCTGCTCGCCCTGCCGATCGGGCTTACCGCGGTCATGTTCACGGCCTCGAACAAGTCGCTCTGGTTCGTCATCTGGATCGTCTGCCTCGTCGCCCTCTGCGCGATGCTCATCATCATCGAGTACCTCCACGAGTCCATGCGCCGCCAGGCGGAGTTCGCAGGTCTCTCGCAAGACGAGATGTACCAGGTGCTTGGCGAGAAGCTTGACAAGGAGTACTACGACACGCCGCTCAGGCGGCTCAGGCAACGCATGGGCAGCGTCCAGTCCGACGTGCATGCCGCCCTCGCCAAGACGAGCCAGCCCGAGGACGTCTTGCAGATCCAGCGCGCAGGCGTACCGGTCGCCCCAGACGAGACCACCGACACCGCCGGTATCACCACCGTTCACCTGAGGCCCCTGTCCGCGAAGGACGAACGACCGGGCGCACGGGATGACAAGAAGAAGGCCAAGAAGGGCAAGAAGGGCAAGGGGAAGCCGTCCAAGAAGAAGCACGGCGAGAAGAAGCACGCCTCCAAGAAGGGGGAGGACCGGCGATGAGACGGGCATGGCGCATCTTCAGGCAGGACTGCGCGCACGCGACGAGCAACGTCATCGCGCTTGTCGTCTGCGTCGGCCTCGTGGTCATCCCCTCGCTCTACGCGTGGTTCAACATCGCGGGCAGCTGGGACCCCTACGGCAACACCAGGAACCTCAAGATCGCCGTGGCGAACTCGGACTCCGGCTACACGAGCGACCTCATCCCCGTCGAGATCAACATCGGCGAGCGAACCGCATCCGAGCTGAGCGAGAGCACGAGCATCGGCTACGTGGTCACCGACGAGAGCGATGCCATCGAGGGTGTGAGGAGCGGCGAGTACTATGCCGCCATCGTCATCCCCGAGGACTTCACCGAGAAGATGATGACGCTCCTCTCGGGAGATCCCCAGACCGCGACGATCGTGTACTACAGCAACGAGAAGGAGAACGCCATCGCGTCGATCGTCTCCGACAAGGCCGCCACGGCCGTCCGCACCGACGTGGAGTCCACCTTCGCACAGACCGTGAGCGAGGTGGGCGCGGGTGCCCTCTCGGAGATCTCGGACTACCTCGACGACGATGACGTGGCCTTGGCGGGGCAGAAGCTCGACTCCACGCTCAAGTCGAGCTCGTCCGGCCTGCGTGCCACGGCGTCGCACCTCGGCGCGTACTCGGGGCTCCTCTCCTCTGCCACGTCGATCGTGGACAGTTCCACGAGCCTGCTCGCCGCCACGGAAAGCTCCTCGTCGTCACTGTCGGACTCCCTCGATAGCGCCGCCCAGGGCGTGCGTCAGACGGATGCCGCCGTCGACGGTGCCACGAGCGCCATAAACACCGCGCTCGACTCCACGAGCGCGAGCTTCGACGGGGTCTCGTCCGCCGTCGACAACGCCTTCACCACCGCCGAGACCGACTCCACGGACGCTGCCGCCGAGCTCCGTGACATCGCCCAGCGCGTGCAGAAGGTCATCGACGGCTACTCCGCCTTCCGGGAGAGCCTCGTCGCGATCCGAGACGAGCTCGGAGACGACTCCGGAGCTGTGCTTGACCCCGTGATCGCTCGCGTGGACGGAATCCTCTCCACCCAGCAGGCGCTCCACGACCGACTCGCCTCGGCGGCGGACAACCTCGAGAGCGGCGTCACCAGCGCACAGGAGGACCACGCGGCGCTCCTTCGACTCATCTCCGACAACAAGTCGCAGGTAGGCTCTGTCAAGAGCGAGTACGAGTCCAATCTCGAGTCATCCATCTCCGCCCTCGCCGACGGCATCGACAACGCCGCGACCTCCGCGGACACCGTCTCGACGCTTCTCAACAGCACGGTATCGAGTCTCCAGCAGACCTCCCGGCTCGCCTCCGACGACCTCACCGACATCAGGGCCTCGCTCGACGACTCGGCAGCCAAGCTCAACGCCATGGCCGATGACCTCGACACGCTCGTGGGTTCGCTTGACGCCGCATTGGGCTCGGGAGACGTCGAGCAGGTTCGCACGGTCCTCTCGGCAAGTCCGTCGTCGCTCGCAAGCTTCCTGTCCTCCCCCGTGGGTATCAATCGCATTGCGGTCTATCCCATCGAGAACAACGGGTCGGCCATGGCGGGCTTCTACACCACGCTCTCCCTCTTCGTGGGTGCCATCGTGCTCGTGGCCATGCTCAAGGTCGTCGTGTCCGAGAAGGAGCTTGTCGCCGCAGGCGACGCGCGTCCGCGCCACGCCTACATGGGCCGTCTTGGTGCCTTCGTTGTCCTCGCCGTCCTCCAGGCACTGCTCGTCTCGCTTGGAGACCTCTTCTACCTGGGCATCCAGTGTGTGCATCCCGTGATGTTCGTGCTCACCTGCTGCCTTACCTCAATCGTGTTCGTGAACATAACCTATTCGCTCACGGTCTCGTTCGGCGACGTCGGCAAGGCGATCTGCGTCTTCCTGCTCGTCATCCAGGTCGCCGGAGCCGGCGGCACCTTCCCCAAGGAGATGCTCCCCGACTTCTTCCAGGCCTGCTATCCCTTCCTGCCCTTCGTGCATGCCATCTCGTGCATGCACGAGTGCATCGGCGGCTACTACGACGCCACATGGGCCACGGAGATGGCGATGCTGCTCGCCTACATCCTCCCGTGCCTGCTGCTCGGCCTGGTCCTGCGCAAGCCGGTCGTGCGTCTCAACGACTGGTTCATACGGAAGCTCGAGGACACCAAACTCATGTGACGCACGCTGGATACGTATACTCTATGTGTCACATATCCTCGACAAGCACGAAGGAGCACCTCTTGTCTGACAAGCCCGTCCGCGTACGCTTCGCACCCTCCCCCACCGGAAAGCTCCATGTGGGCGGTGCCCGCACCGCAATCTACAACTGGGCGTTCGCCCGCGCCAACGGCGGTACGTTCATCCTGCGCATCGATGACACCGACCCGACGCGTTCGACCGACGAGAACACGCAGGTCATCCTCCGCGCCATGCGTTGGCTCGGCCTCGACTGGGACGAGGGTCCCGGCGCAGGTGGTGACTTCGGCCCCTACCGGCAGACGGATCGTCTGAGCCTCTACCGCGAGGCGGCAAGGAGGCTCGTCGCCGAGGGAAGGGCCTACTACTGCTTCTGCACCCCAGAGAAGCTCGAATCCGACCGCGAGGCCGCAAAGGCACGCAAGGACCCCTTCCAGGGTTACCAGCGCACCTGCCGCGGCATCGATCCCGTCGCCGCGCAGGCTCGCGTGGATGCAGGCGAGCCGTACACCATCCGCATCAAGGTCCCACTCGACCGTGGTGACGTCGTGGTCCACGACGCGGTGCACGGCGAGGTCACCTTCAATGCCAGGGAGCTCGACGACTTCATCATCTTCCGTTCCGACGGCACCCCCACCTACAACTTCGCCACCGTCGTGGACGACGCCATGATGGGCATCACGCACGTGATTCGCGGGGACGACCACCTGTCCAACACCCCACGCCAGGTCATGGTCTACGAGGCCCTCGACATGCCCGTGCCCGTCTTCGCGCACATCTCCATGATTCTCGGCGCGGACGGCAAGAAGCTCTCCAAGCGCCATGGGGCCACCTCCGTCGAGGAGTATCGCGACGCGGGTTACCTGTCTGACGCCTTCGTGAACTATCTCGCACTCCTTGGCTGGTCGCTCGACGGCGACACGACGATCGTGCCGCGCGACGTCCTTGCCTCGCAGTTCTCGCTCGACCACCTCTCCAAGAACCCTGCCACGTTCGACCTGGCCAAGCTCGACTGGATTCAGCAGCACTACATCCAGGACATGTCCGATGCGGAGTTCTCGCAACAGGTGCTCGTGCCGCAGCTTGCGGATGCAGGACTCGAAAGGGGCACGTACGAGGATCGACCCTCCTGGTTCGATCTGCTTTCGAGCATCCTCAAGCCGCGCACGAAGTTCGCGGCGGACGTGGTCGAGAAGGCACGCTTCCTCTACGAGGGCGACGAGGTCGTCCTCGACGAGAGGTCGGTGGCAAAGAACCTCGAGAAGGAGGGCTCCAGGAGCTTCCTTGAAGCCGCCCGCGCCACGCTCGAAGCCGTAGGCGAATGGACGACGGCTGACATCGATGCCGCCCTCGAACCACTTCCCGAGCGGCTCGGCGTCAACAAGCGCAAGTTCTATGGGGCCCTGCGTGTGGCGGAATGCGGCAACCAGGTCTCGCCGCCCCTGAGCGAATCGTTGGAGCTCCTTGGCAGAGACGTCGCGCTCGCGCGCATCGATCGCGCGCTGCCCCTGGCGATGTAACGCAAGAATCGGACCGATGAACGGGCCCGTCGCGAGAAGCGACGGGCCCGTTCATCGGTCTTGCAGCGCCTCGGTGCAGGAATCATCCTCTTCTCTTGCCAGAACATCGAGCGAGGTGCACGTCTTTGCTAGGTTTGTGTGGCATCCATCGCCATGAGTACCACAGCATAGTTTTTGTATACGTATATTTTGCATATATACATGTAAATATTCATATATATCGTCTATCTATGCATCGGCAAATCGCCCTGGGAAAGCAGGTCACACAAACCTGACGTTTTGTGACACCTGCCTTCGAGGATGTAGCCTCCCATAGCCTCCCGCCAGCGATTGCCACATCCATAGAAGTCCGCAGGGACCTCCCTGCCCATCGAATCGCACGGATGGTGGGGACCAAAGCGCGACCGCGCGTCGGCTGGATCCGGACTACCTCTTGTTGCTCGGAACCTTGACCCCAGAGCCCTTGCCGGAACGCGGCTGCCTGAGCTTGCTCGTGGGAAGCTTGATACCCGCCGGCTGCCTGGTGCGCTTGCCGCCACGGGACGTGCAAGCCCTGTATGCGGCCAGCCTACGATTGACCTCGTGGTAGATCGACTCGGTGCGGTCGGAACGCATTCCCAGGAACGGAACGGCAAAGAGGGTGGGGGCGATGAACGAGCAGAGCCTCCACACGAGAAACCCCGCCGTCGCCTTGCTGCCGAACATCCCGCCAAAGAAAAGCGCGAAGCCGCCCTCGGCGCCGCCGGTTCCGCCTGGAAGGGGCACTGCCGTGGACACGAGCTGCACCATGGATCCAGCGGCAAGGCAGGTGAGGAAATCCCCGTCGATGCCGAAGGCCTTGAGGATGAACCAGGGCATCATGTAGAGGCAGAAGAGCTGACACATCGTGACGACACACGTAAGCGCCATGTTGGGTATGTCGGACGCGGCGCGCTTAAAGGTGGTAGAGAACTCGTCCACCTGCGTGTTGACCATCTCGTACCAGTGCTCGTAGTCCTTGAGCCAACCATGCCTGTTGGCGAAGTTGATGGCCCAGTTGCCCACGCACTTCACGAACCTCGGACAGAGGCAGATCACGAAGAGCATGACGAGCTCGAAGGCGTGCATGCCAAAGACGACGAGGTTGAGAAAGACGATGTCGCCATACGTATCGAGAAAGAACTCGAAGCGCGCGAGAAGCATCAGGAACGCAAAGAGGACGAGCGCGAACTGGAACATGATGAAGCGGGTGAACTGCGTGGCGGACGCCTCACCCACGTCGAGGCCCGTACGCGTGAGACGGTAGATCTGCGAGGGTACCGAGCCTGCCATCATAGGCGTGAGGTTGCCAAAGAAGACACCGGACGACTCCACGCTCATGAGGTCGCGCACGCCGACAGGCGAGTCGTGGTCAAGCCACACGGCAATGACGTAGGCAAAGACGCCAAAGGCGAAATAGCCAAGATAGCCGAGGCAGGCAAGGACGATCCAGCTTGCGTCGACATTATGAAGCGCGTCGATAAACCCCGTCATCTGCCCCGTAAAGATGAGGAAGAGCACGTAGATGACAAGGACGCCGAGGATGAACAAGGCACCCTTCCGCGCCTTCTGCTTGTTCTCCTCCTCGGAGGCATCCGCCCCCTTACCGGCGGAGGAGACGCGACTGGCGCTGACGTTTATCTTGGGCTTTGCCTTCTCGGCGTCTGCCATGTCTCCCCTCCCTGGCGTGGCGACGTGCCTTAAACAAACCTATGATACCCGCTCGTACTCCCATTCAAGCCGCGAGACGACCATATGGATGGGGCCACGCGGGTGGGCGCATCCCACTGCATGAGGAGTGGATTGCGGCGGGTTCGTGGACGAGGACGCGGCTTTTTCATATTCGCGAAAATTGACGGTTGCGCCGGTCGCGTTTTTCCTCTAAAGTGTTCAACGCGCTGAGAAGCGCAAGGCATCAATTGGGATGTCGTCTAGTGGTAGGACAGCGGATTCTGGTTCCGTCAACGGGAGTTCGACTCTCTCCATCCCAGCCAATGTCTTGCCAAACCGAATACGGCCCGTTCGTCTAGCGGCCTAGGACGCCGCCCTCTCAAGGCGGAGATCAGCAGTTCGAATCTGCTACGGGCTACCAACAGGTCAGGGGACCCTCGGTGAGGGTCCCTTTTTTGTGGCCATCCTCCTGCCTGACCCATCACGGGGACACTCCCTGGCACACCCCTAGAACCAGCGCTTTCTTGAAGTAGATGACCTCGAGCGTGACGATCGCGACCACGACGATGGTGACGATGCCGTAGGCGCTCTGGTAATGGAGCTCGCTCATGTTGTCGAAGTTCATGCCGTACCATCCCGTGATGAGCGCGATGGGTGTCGCGATGGTGGTCACGATCGTGAGAATGGACATCACGTTGTTCTGCCGCACGTTGATGTGCCTCTGGTATCCGCTTCGTATCTGGAAGATGTAGTCGCGCAGGTCCTTGGTGTCGTTCAGGAGCTCCGTGGCCCGGTTCTGAAGTCCCGAGAAAAGATGCCGCTCATGCCTGTCGAGGCAGCTCTCGTCCACCGCGATGTCCCGCGCGGCATCCGCGACCTGCCGGTAGAACCTTTGCGCCACCCCGAGGTCCCTTCTGGTGGTGCTTACGTACCCGGAGAAGTCGCGGGGCACCTCGGTCACGCTCTCGGAGATGCTCGCCTCGAGCTGGTCGAGCCGCGCATCGAGGTCGACGAGGTAGGCCGCATTGTTTCCCATCACCAGATCCTGGACCTCATAGATGACGGCCACGAGCGACTCCTTGCGCAGGTACTGGTTGTCCAGGTACCAGGAGAGGAACCTTCGCGCCTGGTCATCCTCGGCGATGAGGGTCAGGACGCCGTCGGCGAGGTAGTATGCCAGTGCGACGCATCCGTCCAGGCGGATGTCGGCGGTGACAAGCTCCTCCTCGGGAACGAGGATCGTCCCGAATATGGCCTCGTCGTATGGATAGGCTGCCGTGAGGGAGATGGGCTTCACGAGCCGCTCGGCATGGCGGAGAAACGACTCGCTGTCATGCTCGGTCGCGAACTCGTCCCAGGCACGGACGAGCACGCAGGGTCTCTCCGCATCCGCCATGGCCCTCACGTACCCCGTCTTCTCATCGAGGACGAGGTTGGCAGGGGGCATCGCAGACGGAATCTCGCCCTCGGAGGGAGAACCCTCCTCCCTGCGCACGCCCACCCAGAAGCAGGAGTGGCTCTCGCGACTGACGGCGCGGTAGTACAGAAGGATGGGAACGAGGTCGGCGCCGAGGACGGCCATGCTTCCGGACTCAAAGGTGCCCTCGAGCAACGCCGTCAGGCACCATGCGACGATGATGACGCCCATGAGGGCGATGGCGATGAGCTGTGACTCCGCGACATAGTCGTGCGTGTCCTCCTCCTGCAGGCGCGTCACGCGAACCGCTCGCAGCACGCACGTAAGCTCGAGCGACATGCAGAAGAACCTGAAGACGACTCCCAGCAGCATGATGACGTCATCGAAGCTCGCAAGGTTCCAGGTGCTCCTCGCCATGTCGACCAGGGAGCAGGCGGAACCATAGACGTCCACCACGGCCGCGCAGACGAGCAGGGCGCATGCCGTCCAGAGAAGCCCACGGCCTCGGGTGGCCCTCGTCGTTGCCTCGCTGCCCGTCATGCTGGACCTCCTGCCGTCGTCACGTTCGCACACCGCTGCACATTATGCCCCCGATTTCCCTGAAGGCGTGCTACGACGACCTTGCGGAGAGTCCCTCAAGACGCCGTGTGCAGACACCTGGAAAAGATACCTGTCACCTTTTCCAGGCGTGCCCGCACAGCTCGGCGAGGAGAACGTCTCGGTCGTTGGGCAGCTCGCCGGCGACGACACGGCGGAGAAGCCCACGCAGCGCCTCGCCCACCACGGGACCAGGGGAGATCCCGCATGCATGCATCACATCTCCCCCGTTCACGGCAAGATCGGACACGCGAAACGTCGCCCCCCGAACGATCTCGGCCCTGAGGGCGATCGTCACCGCATCGAGTTCCACGGCATACCCCGTGCAATGCGAGGCCTTCGCCAACGCGTCGGCTCGCTTGAGGTCGAGCAGCTGGTACGCGAGGCTCTCTCCCCTGCCGGGACAGCTCCGTTCGAGCTCGGCGAGCATGTGCCTCACGCTACGTGCGGCAGGCCACACGCCACGGTCGTGCAGGCCCACGAGCGCGACGGTGGCGGCGATGAGGTCGTTGGGCAGGGAAAGCGTGCCCATGATGCGGCGCGCCATGTCGGCTCCCACCGTGGGGTGCCCGTAGAAGTGGCCGCAACCCTCCTCGTCCACGCTCCAGCAGGCAGGCTTGCCGATGTCGTGGAAGAGCGCAGCCCACCGCAGCGACTGCGGCGTCACGCCTCCGCAGAACTCCTCCACGCCGGCACAGACCCGTGCCGTATGCTCGAGGACGTCATAGGTATGGTAGGGGTTTCGCTGATCGAAGCCGTCCAAGGGGACGAGCTCCGGAATGGCACGGGAGATCACGGCGAACTCGTGGCGCAGTGCCCATGCCATGCGGCCCGAGTCCATGATCCCGTTCAGCTCCTGGCCCACGCGCTCGCGCGCCATCGCGTCGAGCTCGTGGGCGCACGCCTCGAGCGCCCCCTGCGTGGCGGGCTCGATCTCGAACCCCAGCCGGCAGGCGAAGCGCACGGCGCGCAGCGTGCGCAGGGCATCCTCGCCAAACCGACGCATCGGGTCGCCCACGGCACGGATGACGCCACGCGAGAGGTCCTCACGGCCCCCGTACGGATCGAGGAGACCCCGGCTGGGGTGGAAGGCCATGGCGTTGACGGTGAAGTCCCTGCGGGCGAGGTCCTCGCGCACGTCGGTCACGAAGCGCACCTCGTCGGGATGGCGGAGGTCGGAGTACGAGCCCTCCACGCGATAGGTGGTGACCTCCACCGGCTCATGGTCGATCACGGCCGTCACGGTCCCATGCGCCGTTCCGGTCTCATGGACCTCGATGCCTTCGGCACGGAGCACGCGCTCGGTCTCGCGCCACGGCGCGGACGTGGTCACGTCCACGTCATGCACGGGCGATGCGAGAAGTGCGTCGCGCACCCAGCCGCCGACGACCCAGGCCTCGAAGCCGGCCCCCTCGAGAAGGGTCACCACGCGCACCGCGCACGCGGGCAGCAGTGCAGCGAGCTCGGCATCGGATGGCGCCATGCTTCCTCCCCAGGTAACCTTCTCGGGCTTTTTCGTGCAAGCATAGCACGCAGCCGACGGACGGCGCCGCCGTCTGCCCGCCGTGCTATCCTCGGAGCGTGACAAAGACCCCACGTACATCCGGAAGGAAACACCATGGACGAAATGATCGGCATCACCGCGGACGACCTCGTCGCCGCGCGGGAGGACTTCGCCTCGGAACGCGCCAACGTGATCGCGAAGAACGCGGTCACCAGCTGCGGGTTGCGAGCGGCCGCCCGCACGCCGGAGGGCGTGGGCGCCAACGCCATGACCTTCGACATCGAGGTCACGCAGGGCGACCGATGCGACCAGCAGCGCTCGGGCCGTTGCTGGATGTTCGCAAGCCTCAACACCATGCGCTACCGCATCATCAAGAAGTATGACCTCAAGACCTTCGAGCTCAGCCAGTGCTACCCGCTCTTCTGGGACAAGATGGAGAAGAGCAACTGGTTCTTCGAGAACATCCTCGACACGCTCGACGAGCCCCTGACCGGTCGCCTCATGGCGTTCCTCCTCGACGCCCCCATCGGCGACGGCGGCCAGTGGGACATGTTCAAGAGCCTCGTACGCAAGTACGGCGTGGTCCCCAAGGAGGCCATGCCCGAGACCGCCTGCTCGCGCAACACCTCCGACATGGACCGCTACCTCACGCGCTACCTGCGCGGCGCCGCCAAGCGCCTGCGCGAGACGCATGCCGCCGGCGAGGGTGTCGAGAGCCTGCGCGAGATGAAGAAGGCCATGATGGAGGACGTCTACCATCTCATGGTCACCTGCCTGGGCGAGCCCCCCGCGTCCTTCTCGGTGCGTCTGCGCGACAAGGACGGGAAGCTCGTGCTCTCCGGCGCCTACACCCCGCAGGACTTCTTTGACGAGGCCGTCGGCATGGAGCTCGATGACTACGTCTCCCTGATCAGCGCTCCGACCGCCGACAAGCCCTTCGGCCACACCTACACCGTGAGCCGGCTGGGGAACGTGGTGGAGGACGGGGGCGTGCGCTACCTCAACCTCGAGCCTGCCGAGCTCAAGCGCGTGGCCATCGCCCAGCTCAAGGACGACCTGCCTGTGTGGTTCGGCTGCGACGTCGCGCAGAGCTACCTGCGCGACGAGGGCATCATGGACACGGACGCCCTCGATGTGGACGGTCTCTTCGGGTTCCCCGTGGAGGGTGCGCTCGACAAGGCCGGACGTCTCGACTACGGCGAGTCCGTCATGACGCACGCCATGGTGCTCGAAGGCGTCGACCTCGACGCCGATGGCAAGCCCACGCTGTGGAAGGTCGAGAACAGCTGGGGCAAGGACCATGGCCGCGAGGGCTTTGACACCCTCTCCGACGCGTGGTTCGACGAGTATGTCTACCAGGTCGTCGTTGACAAGAAGTACCTCTCGCCCGAAGAGCGCGAGACCTATGACACCGAGAAGCCCACGGTCCTCGATCCGTGGGACCCGATGGGCTCGCTCGCCCGTCTCGTCTAGCGAAGGGGGCATGCTCATGGAGCGCACCACCAAAGCGCCGCTCAGAAACTTCGTCTTCGACATGGGCCAGGTGCTTCTGAGCTTTGACGGCCCGGGGTATGCGAGCGCCTACGCAAAGAACGACGAGGATGCCGCACTGCTCGACGCCGCACTCTTCTCCAGCCCGACCTGGCCGCTGCTGGACGCGGGGGTCATCACCGAGGCAACCATGGAGCGCATGGCCCGCTCGAACCTTCCCGAGCGCCTCTGGCCCACGCTGCACGAGTGCTTCGCCAGCTGGGACTGCCTCCAGCGCGTGATCCCGGGGACGAACGAGCTCGTCGTTCGTCTCCACGAGGCGGGCTATGGCTGTTACCTGCTTTCGAACGCCGGCGTGCGCTGGTGGCACCAGAAGGATCGGATCACGTCGCTTCATGCGATGGACGGCTGGGTGGTCTCTGCCTGGGAGAAGCTCATGAAGCCCGACCCACTCATCTACCTCACGCTCTGCGAGCGGTACCGGCTCACGCCCGAGGAGTGCCTCTTCATCGATGACAACCAGGACAACGTGCGCGGTGCAGAGGTGATCGGGATGCAGGGGCACGTCTTCACGACGGCGGCCAGGCTCGAGGCCGAGCTTGTGGATCGCGGGGTGCTTGTCTAACCGAGGCATGCGATGACGCGAGGGTCGCGGGGCCGCATCGGGAACTTCCCGGCGCGGCCCCGCGTTTTTTGCCTGGGAACCTCGTCTCGGAGCAGGATGCTCAGGGAGTACCATGGTTTCTGAAAAATCGCTCACAGGCGGCTTCGGAAGGATATTCCCACATGGCGGAAACCACCTCGGAACGACGCTACGTCGACGCCCTTGACGGGCTGCGGGCACTGTGCGTGCTGGGGGTCCTCGGATACCACATGGGCATCGAGCGGTGCTCGGGTGGCCTTCTCGGCGTCACGGTGCTCTTCGTCCTGTCGGGCTACCTCATCACCAGCCAGCTCATGTCGACCTACGCCAGGAACCATGGGCGGCTCCCGCTGCGCGAGTTCTGGACGAAGAGGCTGCGCCGCCTCATGCCCTCGGTGGTCGTCCTCGTCGTGGTCACGGCGGCGCTCTGCACGCTTTTCAACCACGTCCTCCTGACCAAGATGCGCCCAGACATCGTTCCTGCGCTGCTCATGTACCTCAACTGGGCGAAGATCTTCTCGAACGAGTCATACTTCGCGGCCGCAGGCGCGCCGTCGCCGCTCACCCACTTCTGGTCGCTGGCGATCGAGGCCCAGTTCTACCTCGTCTGGCCGCCCATCCTGCTCCTGCTCATGCGCACGAAGGCCAGGAAGCGCCACGCTGCCATCGGCTGCGTCGCACTCGCCATTGCCTCGGCCGTCCTCATGGCAATGACCTACCGTCCTGACGCTGACCCCTCACGGGCCTACTACGGCACCGACACGAGGGCGATGAGCCTCCTTCTGGGCTGCGCCCTCGCCCTTGCGTGGCCATTCGGCCGCGCAAGCCGCTCCGACGCTTCGAGCATGTCCCTGCGCGCGAGGGTCGGCGTCGAACTCGCCGGCGCCGGATCCATAGTGGCGCTCGTGTTCATGATGGCGACCACCGAGGGGTACTCGGCATGGTCGTATCGAGGGGGCATCCTGCTCTGCTCGGTGGTGTCCGTCATCGCCGTCGCGGCACTCATGCCCGCAGGCAGCATCGTCTCCAAGGTGGCCTCGCTGCCGCCCCTCGTCTGGCTCGGCAAGCGCTCCTACGCGCTCTACCTCTGGCACTACCCGATCGTGCTTCTGCTCACGAACGTGAACTCGACCGTGGAGCCGTCCCTGTGGGTGAGGGTCCTGCAGGTCGGGCTCTCGCTCGGTGCGGCCGAGCTCTCGTATCGCTTCGTGGAAGAACCCCTCCGCCACGCGAGCCTGCCTGCGCCCACGGCCGTCGTCGACTGGGTCAGGAGGCATCGGGTTCCCACAGCAGCCGTAGCCGTGGTCCTCGCCGTCAGCGTGGCCGGCGTCGTCTTCGTGCCTCCTGCGAACGCCTTCGACGGCCAGGGGGAGGCGCACAAGGTGTCCGCGGCGGCACTCAAGCGGCCGCTCGTCGACGGGGTCTACGACGTCGTGCTCATCGGCGACTCCGTCCCCCTCGGCGCCTACGACCAACTTGCCTCCTACTTCCCCTACGGTCTCATCGACTGCAAGATCAGCCGTCAGGCATCCGCGGCGATCGAGCTCTACGACTCCTACCGAGACACCGGCGTGGTCGGTGACACGGTCATCTTCTGCGTCGGCACCAACGGCGCCCTGACCGAGGATCAGCTCGACGGAATGGTGTCCGACGTCGGGGCGGGCAAGCAGATCTGGTTCGTGAACAATCGCATGCCCGACGACTGGCAGGACGCGAACAACGAGCTGCTCGCCCAGTGCGCCGAGAAGTACGACAACGTGCACCTCATCGACTGGTACTCCTACAGCGCGGGACACGACGACTGGTTCTGGAACGACGGTACCCACACGAGGCCGGAGGGATCGGACGAGTACGCCAGGCTCATCTACGACACGACGGGCTACGTGGCTCCCACGCACGCAAACACTACCTATGACGTGCTCTTCCTTGGGGACGGCATCTCACTTGACGCCTCTGGGACGCTCTGTGCGGCATTCCCGAACGGGGCCGTCGACTGCGCGGAGGGTCGCCTTCCCAGCGCCTTCGCCGAGACGTACGACAGCTACCGTGACCAAGGTGTCATCGGTGGCAGGGTCGTGGTCTCGCTCGGAAGCGACGGGCCCCTCCAGAAGGCCGACCTCGACGCCCTCGTGTCGGACGTCGGTCCCGACGTGCAGATCTGGTTCGTGAACACGCGCGTGGCGGGAGCCTGGTGCGAGGACAACAACGGCCTTCTCGCCCAGCTTGCGCAGGACGGTACCAATGTCCACGTGATCGACTGGTACCAGGCAAGCTCCGGTCACGACGAGTACTTCGCCGGAGACGGTGCGCACCTGTCCGAGGAGGGTGCGGCGGCATACGCGGCCACCGTCTCATCGGCACTCGCGACGGCGTGACTGGAGAGAGCGACCTGTCACCCTCTCCAGACCGCACGCTGTGGCTCCCCCGCGTGGCAGATCTTCTCCCCGTTGGCATACTCGGTCACCGCCGAGACGAACGCGGCCTCGTCGCCCGAGCGGAAGGCACAGACGAACCGCACGTCCTCGGCAAAGACCGCATCGGCCGCACGTCCGCCCGCCTCTGCCGCCATGCGCCGCACGCGATCGTATGCCGAGTAGGGAACCTGCACCACGACACGCGTGACGAGGGCCATCTCGACCACCTGGCCGCCCGCCTCGGCATCGGCGACCGCCGCCTGCGTGGCTCCCGTGTAGGCACGCACGAGACCACCCGGGCCGAGCAGCGTGCCACCGAAGTAACGCGTGACCACGCAGCACACGTCCGCGAGTCCGGCGCCGCGCAGCACCTCGAGCACGGGCAGGCCCGCCGTTCGCTGGGGCTCACCGTCATCGGAGCAACGCTCGCGGCCATCCGCGAGGATCCATGCAGGCACGTTGTGACGGGCGTCGTGATGGCGCGCGCGGACCTCGGCGACGAAGGCGTCCGCCTCGGCTTCGCTCTCCACATGGCGCACGAGCGCGATGAAGCGACTGCGACGGTCCTCCACCTCGGCCGAAGCGTCCGTTCCCACGAGAAGCGTCCGATAGTCCGACGCGGCCATGTCTACCTCTCCATGTGCAGAAGCGCGGCACCCGAGGCGACGGGACCATCGACGAGAGCCCTGACCGAGGCGTATGCGTCGCTGTTGAGGACCGTCACGGCCACGGTCGCATCGAGCCCACGCGCGGCGACGAGGGCACGGTCGAACGCCACGAGCGCGGCACCCGCAATGACATGGTCGCCCCGTTCGACAAAACGCGAGAACCCCTCGCCGTGCAGCATGACGGTATCCATCCCGATATGGACGAGCACCTCGGCGCCGTCATCAGACACGAGGGATATGGCGTGGTTGGTCTTGGTCGTGGCTGCGACCGTTCCCGATACGGGCGCATAGGCCACGTCTGACGACGGCGCTATCCCTACGCCAGCACCCATGAGTCCCTGCGAGAAGATCGGGTCCGATATGCTTTCGAGCCCTCTGACGACACCGCCCACGGGCGCGAGGATCGTGCCCGCACACGCCATGACATCGAGCGACGCAGGTCGTTCGTCCATGTCGCCCTCCCCCCCCACGAGCTTCCGGTTCTCGTACGTTCCCGCTACGGCCACTTGTGACCGAGTTTACACAACCCCCGCCTCCCGCGAGGATGAGGCGCGGCATCGTGCTAGAATCGCACCTGCGAAGTGGGCCAGACGATCGCGGGACGCGAAGGCGTCATGAGGAAAGTCCGGGCTCCATAGGGCAGGAAGCAGGCCAACGGCCTGGCGGGGTGACCCGACGGAAAGCGCCGCAGAAAAGAAGACTCCCACCTACCGCAAGGTAAAGGGAAAAGCTGAAACGGTGGTGTAAGAGACCACCAGCGTCGTGGCAACACGACGGCTTGGCAAGCCCCTTCTGGAGCAAACGCAAATAGGAGCGCCATGGTGTTGCCCGCACCGCGCTCGGGTTGCGCGCTAGAGGGCGTCGGCAACGGCGTCCGTAGATAAATGATCGTCCACGACAGAACCCGGCTCACAGGCCCACTTCGCAGCTATCCTCTCTCACGACATCCGCATGTATCGTTCGAGCCCGCCAGGAAAGAACATGGGGGGCAGACCAAGAGGTCCTGATACCGAACACGTGTACTGGTTTCTGCTATACTGAGACCGGTACACGTGTTCGGTATCAGGAGGTGTGCATGGACACACTCGACAAGCTCGGGATCCTCGCCGAGGCAGCTCGGTACGACGTGGCCTGCACGTCGTCGGGTTCAGATCGCGGGCCGAAGGCAGGTCATGTCGGAGCCACCACGGCGGCGGGATGCTGCCATTCGTTCACGCCCGACGGTCGCTGCGTGACGCTGCTCAAGGTTCTCATGTCCAACGCCTGCAGCTTTGACTGCGCCTACTGCGTCAACCGCCGCTCGGCGAGCTGTCGGCGGGCCACCTTCACCCCGCGCGAGCTCGCCGAACTCACCATGGACTTCTACAAGCGCAACTACGTCGAGGGCCTCTTCCTCTCCTCGGGCGTGCTCGGCACGCCCGACGCCACCACCGAGCGCATGTCCGAGTGCCTGCGAATCCTTCGAGACGAGCTCCGCTTTAACGGCTACGTGCATGCGAAGGTCATACCCGGGACCTCGCCCGAGCTGGTCGACGTCCTTGGCCGACTCGCGGACAGGCTCTCCGTCAACCTCGAGCTCCCGAGCGCCACCTCGCTCTCCGCGCTCTGCCCCGACAAGGACAAGCAGGCCATCACCCGACCCATGGCGCACATCCGCCGCCAACGTGACGAGGAGGCACTCGCGCTGACCGACGGCAAGCCCATCCGGCGTCTTCCGTCCGCAGGGTCGCCACGTGCCGATGCGCCGATGCCGCTCTTCACCAATGGGCAGGGCCTTACGCTCAGACAGGGCTCCACGGTATCGGCCCGCAGGCGCCGCTTTGCGCCGGCAGGCCAGTCGACGCAGCTCATCGTAGGTGCCACGCCCGAGGATGACAACCATGTCCTCCAGCTTTCGAAGACGCTCTACGACAGGTTCGACCTCAAGCGCGTGTTCTTCTCCGCATACCTGCCCATGATGGATGACAGCCGCCTGCCAGAGCCTGGCACGCCCGTGCCGCTGCGGCGCGAGCACCGTCTCTACCAGGCCGACTGGCTCATGCGCTACTATGCCTTCTCTCCATCGGAGCTCGTCGCGCCAGACGCCCCCTGGCTCGACCTTGACCTCGACCCCAAGCTCGCCTGGGCCCTCAAGAACATCGACCGCTTTCCCGTCGAGGTCATGGATGCACCACTTGAGCTGCTCCTGCGCGTTCCGGGCATCGGTCCGGTCGGGGCGAGGCGCATCGTCGCCACGCGTGGCACCCATCGGCTCACCTTCGATGACCTCCGCAACCTCAACATCACGCTCGGGCGCGCCCGACCCTTCCTCACCTGCTCGGGATCGGCTGACCGAGGTGTGGTGCTCGATGCGGAGCTCATCCGACGAGAGGCGGTGAGCAATGCCCGACGGAGCACCTACAACCGCACTCGTCGCGAAATCGAGTCATCCCAGCTCTCCCTCTTCTGAGGAGCTGCGGCGCGCGGTCCGTGCCGCACGGACCGCGGCTGGGGAGGGCTCGTCCATCGCCCTCGCCTGTGAGACCTCCGTCGAGGGCGTGCTCTCATCCGTGGGCATCGGATACCTTGCGCACCTGCCGTCGGACCGCGTCCGGCTCACACCCGCCAGCCTCTGCCAGCCCCGGCTCGCAGAGGTCACGGTTGCGGCACCCTCTCCGGCGGACGACGCGGTCGTTCGTCTCGCCAGACGCGTCTGGCAGGGCCTCGAGAGGGCGGTTTCCGAGGGATGCCAGCGACAGAGGAATGGCCGGTGCTCTGCCCGCTGCAGGTCCGAGTGCATGCGCAAGGTGCTTCTCGCCTGTGCGTCCGACTCCCCCGACATGCCCGAGGTGGTTCACCGCTACGTGCGCCTGGGCTTTGCCGCACGCGGCGGCATACGCTCCATGTCCACCAGCCCGGAGGTCCGCGCCACGGACGCCCTGGCCCGTCGCGTCTCGTGCGAGTGCGAGAAGACCCGCCAGTTCGTGCGCTTCTCACGTCTCTCGGACGGAACGTTCTTCTCGGTGTTCAGGCCAAACGAGAACACCGTGCCACTCGTGGCGCAGCACTTCGCCGCACGCCTGGGTACTGACCGCTTCTTCCTCGTCGACCCCGTACACCGCGTGGCGGCGCTCCACGAGGCTGGTGCGCATGGGAGTCGGATGGTCCGGCTCGAGCCCGCGCTCGCCGACGAGCTCGCCTCGAGGGACGACCTCGCGCAGGAAGAGCGTTACGTTCGCGCCATGTGGAAGCGCCTCTACGATGGGATCACGCTCGAGGGGCGCGGCAAGGCGGAACGTGGGTATGACCTTCGCATGCACTGGATGCCAAAGCGCTTCTGGGAGGGTCTCCCCGAGCTCGACCCACGCTCCGACGAGGTGGGCGATTACGTTCCCGAGCGCTACGCGAACACCAATCCCGAGACTCTGCCCAAGGGCGGCGACAAGCGCTTGGATGCCTGAGACCTCCGCGGGGGTACAGGGGACTGGCACGCCGTCACAAAAAAGGGACCCCGCACGAAGCGAGGTCCCGAATGACCAAAGAGGCGCGAATCTAGTCGAGGTCACCAAAGTCGCCCATGGACGTGCTCTTCACGGGCGCAGGGGCCGGTGAGGAGATGGTGCGGCGTACGGACGCAGAACCCGTCGGGGCGCTGGGAAGCTTCTCCGCAGGAAAGACGGAGTCCGCATCGTCGAGGAAGTGCTGCAGGAGGTTCTTGTACTCGGAACGGAAGTCCTCGCGAGACTGCTTGAGACGATCGATCTCGTCGAGCTCGTTCTGCTTCTCGGCGAGGGCCTGGCGAATAACCTCGCGGGCCTTCTGGTCGGCCTCGTTACGAATGCGCTCGGCGTTGCCGCGAGCATCGTCAACCATCTTGTCGGCACTCTGCTGGGCGACGATGAGCACGCGCGAGATCTGCTCCTCGGAGACGGAGCTGCCGGACGAAGCGACGACGGGCTGGGCGAGGGCGAGCGACGACACGCCAGAGGTCTGCTGCTGCTCGAGGCTCGCAATCTGCGCCTGGGCTGCCGCGTACTGCTGCTCGGTGCTGTTCAGGCGGCTCTTGAGATCGGCGATCTTCTGGAGCATCGCATCGACCTCGGCGGAAAGCTCCTCGAGGAAGGAATCCACCTCGTCGGTGTTGTAGCCATCCTGGCCGCGCTTGCAGGGAGAGAAGGTCTTTGCTTCGATGTCTGCTGGTGTGATTGCCATTCTTGTTCCCTTTCGTCTTCGTATGAACGCCGCTGGCGACGCACGTACCTTAAGGAATTATAGCCACTATCAGGCGCTCGAGGAGTTCAAGCGCAAATATCGCCACAATAGGAGAAAAATCGATGCCACCGAAGGACGGGATGATGCGACGGAAGACGTTGAGCCACGGCTCCACGAGCATACCAAGCGCCTCTCGGATGGAGTCGACCGTCGAGTTCCCGCGAGGAATCCAGGACATCACGCACCAGATGACGATGAGGAACACGTAGATGTCAAAGAGCCTCACGACGAGACTGTACAGGTTCATGTGGTTCGTCCTCCCCTATCTTCCGGCAAGTTCGTCGGTGCGCATGAGCGCTGCGTCCACGGCATCCTCGACGGCGAGGAAGAGGTCGGGCTCGAGGGCACGCAGGCCCGCCGCGGTGGTGCCGCCAGGCGAGGTGACCTTGTCCATGTAGGCGCGAGGGTGCTCTCCCGATTCCAGGAGCTGCGTGGCCACGCCTCGCATGGTCGAGAGAATCATCTCGCGGGCGGCGGCACAGGACATGCCATGCTCCACGGCGGCGCGGGTGAGAACGTCGGCAAAGAGCGCGACGTAGGCAGGACCGCAACCCACCACCGCCCCCTCGGCGTCAAGCTGGTCCTCGCGCATGACGCACGCACTGCCAAGCGCTCCGAAGATGTCGCAGGCGCGCTCGACGTCAACGGCGGTGGCACGCGATCCCGCGCAGATGGCCGTGGCACCCGAGAGCACCTTCACGGGGAGATTGGGCATCACGCGCACCACGCGAGACGCGGGCAACGCACCCTCGAGCGTGGCCAGGGACACGCCTGCGGCGATCGATATCACGGTACGCCCGGCGAGGGAGTCGGCGAGTTCGGTGAGCACGCCAGGTAGGACCTGCGGCTTTACCGCGAGCACCACCACATCGGGGTTGGCACCCATCATCTCGGCGGCATCGGCAAAGGCACGTATGCCCAGCTCTTCCAGGGCCACACGGGGCGCCTCGGAGGGGTTGGCGACCATGATGGCGGAAGGTTCCGCCGCACATGAGGCCACGAGGCCCGAGGCGATCGCACCGCCCATGGATCCGGCACCGACGATGCCGATGACGTAGTCAAGCTTGTTCATGTCCCTCATCCCTACCTTGCGAGGTCCCCATCGGATACGAGCTTGTCAAGGTCGGCCTGCGAGAGCGAGATGTCCTGCGGGAGAACGACGAAGACGCGATCCCCGAGTTCCTCGACGGCTCCGCCGACACCATACGAGAGACCGAACGAGAAGTCGAGGATGCGCTTGGCGACCTCGATGTTGGTGTTCCTGAACACGAGGACGACCGGCTGGTTGGTGCGAACGCGTCGTACGACGGACTGCACGTCGTCATAGGAGACCGGACGCAGGATGTACGGCGGAAGCCGACCGGAGGTCACGCGCGGGACGGGACGAAGGCCCCTGTCACCGGGGGTCGTGTTGCCGGTCGACGGTACCGCGGGCTCGTAGTCGGACGCATAGGGCGACGAGGAATCGGGCGCGGCGTAGGAGCGAGACGGACGCGGCTCGTCGTTGCTCGGGGCAGCTGGCTGGGTGCTCACCGGACGACCCGAGCGGGTGTAGACGGAGATGCTCTCGGCCTCGGGACGCGAGGTGTTCCCTAGCAGCTTGGCACGAGAGCCCGTGGCCTGGGGATCCCCCGTCGCGCGACCGCGCGCATCTGGCTCATCGTCGTAGTAGTCATCGTCGTCATAGTAGTCATCGCCGCGAAGCCGGTCCCTAATCGCATCCAGAAAACCCATCGTGTTCTCGCTTTCCTCATACGCCGAGTGGCGTGAAGCCTGCCTAGTTGCCCCTATTGTATTACGTAGTTCGGGTCAAATACCGTTCTGCCCAGTCTGACGATGGTGGAACCCTCCTCCACCGCAATGGGATAGTCGTCGCTCATGCCACAGGAGAGCTCCTCGAGCGGGAGTCCCGTACGCGTGCGCAGGTCCTCGGCGAGGGCACGAAGGCCCGAGAAGGTCCTCCTCGCCTCGGCGGCGTCATGCGCAGGCGCCATCGACATGAGCCCGTGAACCCGAATGCCCGGGAGCGCCAGGATACCATCGATCTCAGCCACGAGCTCTGCGGGCGAGAAGCCGGACTTGCTCTCCTCGCCCGACACGTTGGTCTCGAGGAGGACGTCGCTCACCACGCCACGTGCGACAGAGCGCTTCGAGACGGCCTCGGCGAGATGGGCGGAGGAGATGGAATGGATGAGCGAGACGCAGCCCACCACGTGGTTGATCTTGTTCGTCTGGAGGTTACCTATCATGTCAAAGCGGATGTCGGCCATCTCGGGATCATCGGCGAGGGCGGCAAGCTTCCTCGTGAGCTCCTGGGGTCGGTTCTCGCCAAACGCGCGATAGCCGGCACGACGCGCGAGCGCGACCTCCTCCGGCCCGACCGTCTTGGATACCGCAAGGACGAGGACGTCGTCGGGTTTTCTCCCCGACCTGGTGGCCGCCTCCGCGACCCTTGCGAGAATGGCCTCGCGACGCTCGACGAGAAAGCGCGCGTAGCTCCCCCTGTCTTCACTCACCATCACAGAACCTCGATCCCCGCACACGCACCATCACGCCCGTCAAGACGGGCATACCCATAATCCTCTGTCAGGAGCGCTGACATGACATCTTCGCAAAAGTATCGACGAGCCGTGACCCGTCCTCCCGTCTCATGCAGGCGAGGGCACCGTGACGGCCGCAGTCACCACCCGACGCACGATACGAGTAGAACCTATCCGTCGCCTGCGCCGTCGAGACGTCGCAGGTGACGATGTGCTCGGCCGTGACCCCCGCGCCGCCAAGCGCCGCGCACACCGCGGATGACAGGTCGAGGTGCCGGCCTCCGCCCTGCACGCAATCGCCGAACTCCGCCACGAAGCGGTCGAGAAGCTCCTGCGAGACCTCGTAGTCGTCAACGCCGACGTGAGGTCCGACGTAGGCGACGAGCTCGTCTGGCGAGGCCCCCGTGGCGTCCATGAGGACGTGCGCGGCCTTCTCCGAGATACGCGCCATGGTTCCGCGCCACCCGGAGTGCACGACGGCGAAACCGCCCGGCGCGACCTCGATCACAGGGACGCAATCCGCATAGCAGAGCAGAACGGGCACGTCGGGGGCCGTGCAGACCACCGCGTCCGCACCAGCGCCCGCCTCCGCGCGCGCGATTGCCACGGAGGCGTCGTCCCCTGAGATGATGGCGACCACATGGTCGCCATGCACCTGTCGTGGGTTCACGAGCCTTTCGAGAAGGTCACCACACCCCATGGCCGCAAGCACGCGTAGTCGGTTCTCGTGGACGAGCAGCGGATCGTCACCGCAGGCGTCACCGAGGTTGAGCGAGGCGTAGCCGCCCTCGGATACGCCGCCACCCCTTTCGGTAAAAGCGAGCGTGACCCCGCATGGGACGTTCTCGTCCCAAAGCAGGGTCACGCCATCGACGCTCGCCCTGATAAGCGTCGGGTTCGTCATGCTAGATGCGGCTGCGCTTGAGGAAGTCGGGGATGTCGAACTCCTTGTCGTTGTTGGAGGACGACGCGGCGGGGCGGGAAGGAGCCGGCGCGCTTGGCGCCTGGTAGGAGGAGCGCGGCGCTGGCGCAGGACTGCTCTTTGGGCCGTTCTTCGCAGGACGGACGACCGCCGGCGCGATGGTCGGAAGCGACTGCTGAACATTCGTGCCGTTGAAGCCGGTGGCGATGACGGTCACGCGGACCTGGTCGCCGAGGGACTCGTCGACGACGGTACCGAAGATGATGTTCGCGTCGGGGTCGACGTTCTTGGCAACGAGGTCGGCGGCATCGTTGATCTCCTGGATGCCGATGTCCTTGTTGCCCGCGATGGAGAGAAGGACACGCGTGGCCCCATCGACCGAGGTCTCGAGCAGCGGGCTGGAGATGGCCTCGGACGCGGCGTCGGTGGCGCGGCTGTCCCCCGAGGCCGTACCGATGCCCATCATGGCGTTACCGGACTCACGCATGATCGTGCAGACGTCAGCGAAGTCGAGGTTGATCAGACCCGGGACGGTGATGAGGTCGGTGATGCCCTGGGTACCCTGGCACAGCACCTCATCGGCCATGCGGAAGGCTTCGAGCATGGTGGTCTTCTTCTCGGAGAGGTCGAGCAGGCGGTCATTGGGGATGACGATCAGGGTGTCGACGTTCTCGGAGACGTTCTTGATCCCCTCGGTGGCGGAGTTGGTGCGCTTGCGACCCTCGAAGGTGAACGGCTTGGTGACGATGCCCACGGTGAGCGCACCCACATCGTTCTTGGCGATGTCAGCGACCACGGGGGCAGCGCCGGTTCCGGTGCCGCCACCCTCGCCGGCAGTGATGAAGACCATGTCGGAACCTGCGAGCGCCTGCTTTATCTCGTCGCGCGAGTCCTCGGCGGCCTCCTTGCCGACCTCGGGGTTGGCACCAGCACCCAAGCCCTTGGTGATGTCGGTGCCGATATGGACCTTGATGTCCGCGTCGGAGATGGCAAGCGCCTGTGCGTCGGTGTTGATGGCAACGAACTCAACGCCGCGAATGCCCTCCTCGATCATGCGGTTGACGGCGTTGGTGCCGCCGCCACCCACGCCCACGACCTTGATGACGGCAAGGTAGTTGCTGAGGGTATCCGTGTCCTTAATCATCGTTTCCTCCTCGTGTGGCGCATGTGATGAGGCAGCGCCGCTGGCCTCTCTTCGTGGGTGGTGCGTTGGACAAGTGCGTTCTAGCTCGTGTGGTGCTCTCATGCCATCGCTGGTAGAAACTCTAAACCTCAGGTTAAACTCAATGCTTTATGTAAAACGAGGTATATTTGCACAACTGGGCGGGTCACGTCAACACATTTGTGTAAACGGTTAAATATGCAGGTAGGAAGGGTATGAATCGATATTGATACTCTAATCCTCAGCTTTAGCGTTAATGAATCTGCGACGGCGGGACTGCATAAAGCACGATGGAATACGTCTCCGTGGGCTTCCTGCGAAGGGCATCTACTCGGAGGTGCCGGTTGCCGAACCCGTCGCACCGGATCCTGCCTGAACCGTGTCCGAGGTGATTCTTCGATACGAGGGGTTCGACGGCACGCGCACGTTGATGTAGGTCAGCTCTCCCGGATACTTATCGAGGAGCCCCGTGACGACCGTCTCCTTGGACGAGATGTTCGTAGGCGAGCCGAGGGAGACTTCGACCCCGCTCGAGAGGACGCAGGAGATGCTCTCGACGCTCGCCGCCGAGAAGCTCACGATCTGCGAGGCGAAGTCACTGGAGAAGCTGCTGCGGTACGTCGCCACGGCATCGAGCACCGCGTCGTTTGCCCCCGCCCCCACAACGGGTTGAACCGTGGCCGGGACCCCCGTGATGAGAAGCTCACCCTCTGACGTCGCCTGCGCGAGCGCGGCATCCTCGACGCTCTGATTGGCCGTGGTGGCTATCTTGACAGGCTCCATCCACACGTTCCCCTCGCCGAGGTACCACGCCACCGAGCTGCTGCTCATGGTGACGAGCGCGTAGACCTTGCGCTCGGTGACGGTGATCTTGAGGGTGCCCGGAAAGTCACGCGTGTAGCTTACCGAGGCAATCCAGGGGTTCTTCTCGAGAGACGCCGTGATGGCGGACGTGTCCACGTTGAGCAGCGTCGTTCCGCTCTCCACGTTCACAAGGTTCTGGATGTCGCTGACCGAGACGTGCTCGGTGGCCTCCGTCTCGATCGAGGTGATGGCGAAGGTCGGGGAGTTCCTGAGAACGGCATAGGCGATAAGCGCCGCAGCGGCGAGGACCCCCACGACGATGAGGACTCGTGCGACGACCCTTCCCACGGGCGCACGGTTGTGCCGCTCGCGCCGCTCACGGGCATCACGAGCGCTCATGCTCGCGGAGCGCTGTCGCCCCTGTGCCGAAGCGCCACCATTCAGGAAGGACGGGAGGCCAGCAGCCTCCTTTGACGCGGGTACGGACCGTGCTCCAGTGACCTTCGTACGGGAGGTGGTGGTCTGAGACGTCCTGGTTCTCGTCGTCTTCGTGACCCTCGGAACCTTGGGGGCCTTCACTGCCCTTGACGTGCTCGGAGCAGCGACCCTCACGGCCTTCCGTTTGGGAAGCGCCGTGCCCTTCTTGGCCGCGCGCGACACGGAACCCTGCTTGGGCTGGGCGTTCTCACGAGGCGTGGCCTTTCTGCTCGTATCCTTTGCCATGGTCGCGCCTACCTCGAGAACCCGAGGAGCTTGACCTCGGGCTGGAGGTCGATGCCATGGCGCGCGAGGACCACGTCGTGCACGTGACCCATGACGGCCACGACGTCAGTTGCGGAGGCACCACCCTTGTTGATGACGAAGTTCGAGTGGACGTCCGAGACCTGCGCCCCTCCCACGGAGAAGCCCTTGAGACCGCAGCTCTCGATGAGCATGCCCACCGAACGATCCCCTGGGTTGCGAAAGACGGATCCGCACGTGGCCTTGCCTGCAGGCTGACTCTGCCTTCTACGACGCAGGCGTTGGTCCATGTCGCGACCGATGGCCCCCTTCTCGCCTGGCTCGAGCTCGAACGTGACCTCGAGGATGATCTCGGAGGAACCGAGCGACGTGTGACGATATCCCCAGTCGACCTCGGATCCCTCATAGCGATGCATGCCCTCGCCGGGACGAAGCACCACGAGGTCGCGCACGACCCGCCCGATCCACTCGTGGCGCGAGCCGGCGTCCATGGAGACCGCGCCACCCACGGTACCGGGGATGCCGACACAGCACTCGAGCCCTGACAGGGAGTTCTTGAGGGCTTCGTTGACGAGCCTCCCGAGCACCACGCCGGCACCGGCGGTGACAAGGCCGCCCTCACCCACCGAGACGTGGGAGAACTCCCCACCAAGCACGATGACGCAGCCGTCATAGCCTCGGTCGGAAGCGAGTATGTTGGATCCCTTGCCAAGGACGACCCAGTCGATGCGTTCGGCGGCAAGGACCGAGAGCACCTTCACGAGTGCAGAATAGCTGTTGACGGTCACGAACAGTCCCGCCGGGCCACCGATGTGATAGGTGGTCCTCTGGGAGAGCCGCTCGTTCCTCAGGACCTCGGCATCAGTGGCCCCGGAAAGGTTCATGTATGCATTGAAGAGGCTCACCGCGTGCCATCCGCCTTGTCGTTCTCGTGCGCCTGCATCGCCTCGATGAACGCGGGGCCTATCGTGGTGACGTCGCCCGCCCCCTGGGTGATGAGGAGGTCTCCCGGACGGCAGATGCCCACGAGGTCATCGACCAGCTCTCGACGATTGGGGACGTAGCGAACGTCCTCCACGTCGCCTCCGGCGATGACCCTGTTGGCGACCGTCTTGCCTGACACGCCCGGGATGGGCAGCTCGCCTGCGGAGAAGACATCCATCACGCGCAGCACGTCGACCTTGTCGAAGGCATGCGTGAACTGGTCAGAAAGCGCCTGGGTACGCGAGTAGCGGTGCGGCTGGAAGACACAGACGATACGGTCGAAGCCGAGGTCGGCGGCGGCACCCAGCGTCGCCCGTATCTCGGTGGGGTGATGGCCGTAGTCATCGACCACGGTCACGCCCGCCACGTCGCCCACGTGCGTGAAGCGACGCCGGGCTCCCTTGAACTCGGAGAGCGCCGCGGCAGCCTTGTCGAGGTCGGCTCCGAGCGCGCCCGCCACGGCAATCGCCGCCGTGGCGTTGGCCATGTTGTGACGACCGGGGTTGGCGTGAATGGTCACGTCGACCCTCGTACCCGAGGGTACCCTCACGCCGAAGTTGCTCTCGATGCCACGATGGGGACCCTCGGGCAGGCAGACGTAGTCATTGCCCTCGTCAAAGCCGTAGGTGATGACGTGACGACCCGTCGAACGCGCAAGCTCGGCGCAGTGGGACGCATCGCCGTTGACGACGATCGTCCCGCCGTCGCCAACGAGGTCCATGAACTTGCAGAACGTCTTCTCGATGTTCTCGAGGGTGCCGTAGTGGTCGAGGTGGTCGGCCTCGATGTTGGTGACCACCGCGATCGTGGGGTTGAGGTAGAGGAACGAGCCATCGGACTCGTCGGCCTCGCACACGAAGTAGCCGCCCTCTCCGTTGCGCCCGTTGGTGTCGTATCCCTCCACGACGCCACCGATGAGAAACGAGGGGTCCATGCCGAGCCTGTCGAGCATGGTGGCGATCATGGACGAGGTGGTCGTCTTGCCATGGGTGCCGGCGACGGCCACCGTGACGGCGTTGAGCGAGAGGTACGAGAGCATCTTCGCCCGGGGCCAGATGGGAATCCCCAGCTCGATGGCGCGCACGACCTCGGGGTTGGAATCGGGTATGGCGGTCGAGGTGACCACGACGTCGGGCATGACCCCATCGATGGTCGAGGCCTCGTGACCGATGGTGACCTCGATGCCCGCGGACTCGAGTTCGCGGACGTAGTGGGAGTTCTTGAGGTCGGAGCCGGTGACCCTGCAGCCGCGCTCGTAGAGGACGAGTGCGATGCCGCTCATGCCGGCACCGCCGATTCCGATGAAGTGTGCGCTGGAGATGTTGGTCTCGGCGAGGGATTCAGACATGGTTGGTAACCTCTTCATGACGTGCCCGACGTGCGGAACATGGGTTCGGTCACCCGTCCTTGGGCGGGTGCGCATGACGTCTCTACTCTAGCCGATATCAAGCCTAATCCCGAGTCGCCGCGACACTCTCCACTTGGTCTGCGAGAGCCGTCGCGGCGCGATCCTGACCGAGTCCCTGTGCCGCAGCGCGCATGGCACCGCGGCGCGCGGGCTCGTCCACAAGCGAGACGAGCTGCTCGGAGAAGGTGGGGGCATCGATGTCGTCATCGGCCACGAGCACCGCGGCCCCGGCGTCCACGAGGTAGCGGGCGTTGGTGGTCTGGTGGTCGGCCGTGGCGAAGGGATACGGGACGAGCAGGCTCGGCACGGCGAGGGCGGCAATCTCGGCGATGGAGGACGCACCCGCACGGGAGACCACCACGTCGGCGGCGGCAAGCGCCTCGCCCATGTTGGAGATGTAGGGCATGACCTGCCAGCGGGCCTGCTCGGCCTCCGTGAGGTCCAGGGCCGCCACCACGGAGCCGTAGTCGTCCCGTCCCGTCGAATGGACGATCCTGAGGCCCTCGCGCCCGAGAAGCTCGTCCTTGAGCGCGCACACGCCCCTGTTGAGGTGGACGGCACCGAGGCTGCCCCCGAACACGAGAAGCATCGTGGCGTCCTCGGGAATCCCGAAGGCCGCCCGACCGGCGGCGCGACTGGCGGTGACCACGCTCTGACGCACGGGGTTTCCCGTGATGACGATGTCTTCGGGGCTCCGAACGTGGTCCTTGAAGGCGGAGACCGCCTGAGGAAGCGAGACGCACACCCTTGCCGCCCGTCTCGCCGACCTCGTGTTGGCAAGCCCCGGGACGGAGTTCTGCTCGTGGAGCACGAGGGGCACGCCCGCCGCATGACAGGCGCTGACAAGAGGGAGCTCGACGTAGGCACCGAAACCGACGGCCACGTCGGGACGTCCGGATTCCCCGAAGTGGGCCAGGATCGCCGAGGCGGCGCTCCTTTCGCGCACGAGCGCCGAGACGAGCGTCCAAGGGCGCGAGCGATCGAACCCCGTCACGACGATCGGGAAGAAGTCGAAGCCCTCCTGGGGAACGAGCGTCCCCTCGAGCCTGGTCGTCTGCCCGAAGAACGTCACGTGGTGCCCGCGGGAACGGAGCTCCTCCGCGAGGGCAAGCGCGGGATTGATGTGACCTGCGGTACCTCCTGCGGCGATGGCAACCTCAAGTGCCCTAGTCATGCCTGTTCCCCCTGTCGCTGGAACGCCTGCTGCCACCCGAACCGCGCAGCCTCTCGGCCGCACTCGGTCCGAGGTCGATCCTCCTCCTACCCGACGAGTCGGTGGTCACGCGTCCTGGCTGACGAGACGAAGGAGAGAGACGTTCTCTGCCTTGGGATGACCCGCCATCCATCACGCGAAAGCTCCCGCGCGGAGGTGCCGCATCACCTTGTCCCCGTCTCGCCGAGCGTGGCATGGGGGTGCCCGCGAGAGAGGCCCCTTCGTCTTCGGTCATCTGCCAAGAGCGGCGATTGTCGTCATAGACCGTCTCGGGGAGCACCGACCGGCGTGACACCGATACGATGAGTCCCACGAGCATGAGACATGACATGATCGTCGTGCCACCATACGAGACGAACGGAATCGGCTTGCCCGTGAGGGGCATGATACCGATGACGCCACATATGTTGACGAGCATCTGGAAGATTATGAGCGAGGTGCAGCCCGCCGCGATGAGCTGGCCGGTCATGTCGGGGGCGTACTTGGCGATGCGGAAGCCCGCCCAGGCGAAGATGGCGAAGCCAACGAGCGTGCCGAGCGTACCCACGTATCCGAGCTCCTCGCCGATCACGGCGAAGATGAAGTCGTTGTACGCCATGGGCAGGTACGAGTACTTCTGACGAGAGAAGCCGAGCCCCACGCCGAAGAGCCCTCCCGAACCAAAGGCATAGAAACCCTGGATGAGCTGGTAGCCAGCACCGTAGTAGTCCGCCCAGGGATCGAGCATCGTCATGATGCGCGCGCGGGAGTAGCTGTCGCCGAACGAGAGGTAGAGCGCCGCCGCTATGCCGAGCACGGCAAGGCCTATGAAGATGCGTCTGTCGATGCCCGCAAGGTAGGCCATGATGAGGAGCGTGACGCAGGCGATGATCGTGGATCCCTTGTCCGGTTGCAGGAGGATGAGACCGAGCGGCAGCCCCACGCCCAGGACGAGGAGTCCGACGAAGTGGTTGAAGTCTATCGAGCGATCCTCGAAGTAGCGCGCGGCGAGGTTGGCCGCCGTGAGGATGATGGTGATCTTGGCAAACTCCGATGGCTGCAGCGTGAAGCCGGCGATGGAGATCCAACGCGAGGCACCGTAGGCATCGGAGCCCGCAAAAGGCGTGAAGATGAGGAGCAGCAATATGACGGTCGCCAGCCAGACGTAGCGCAGCAGATGCTTGGTCAGCACGCGATAGTCCAGGCGTGCGAGGGCGACGGCGAGAACGACGCCGATGGCGATGCCCTTGAGCTGGCGCTTGACATAGTATGCCGGATCGTTGCCCAGCGATGACGACGTGAGTGACGTGACGGACGACGCCGAGTAGATCATGAGCAGGCCAAAGCACACGAGCACGAGCGTGACCGCGATGAGGACCAGCCTGGGCCTCATGAATCGCTCGGGCACGCCGAAGATCTCGCGCACGCCTCGCTCGCGGCGCCCCTGGCTCGTGTTGGATGCCCTCGCCATGTCAGACCGCCTCTGCAGCACGTGCGGCCACGAGCCGCTTGAAGAGGTCACCGCGTTCGGCCATGTTGCCGAACTCGTCGAAGGACGAGCACGCGGGCGAGAGCAGCACGGTGTCACCGGGAAGGGCGCGCTCGCACGCCGCGGCGAAGGCCTCGGTCATGTGCGGGGCGCGGATGACGTCGAGCGGGGAGCCGGACGCGGAGACGGCCTGCTCGAGGGCACAGGCGATGCGCTCCCCCGCCTCGCCGTAGCACACGGCCACACGGCAGCAGGCCGCCACGGCCGAGGCGAGCGAGGAGAGCTCGGTGCCCTTGTCGTGGCCGCCGAGGAGCAGGTCGATGGTGCCCGGGAGAAAGGCGGTGAGGGCCTTCTCCACGGAGTCGGTGTTGGTTGCCTTGGAGTCGTTGACGAAGCGAACGCCACCGACCTCGCCGCAGGGCTCGATGCGATGCTCGAGCGCGTGGAAGGCCAAGAGGCCGCGGCGGACGTCATCGATGCGGACGCCCAGCTCGAGCGCCATCGTCGCGGCGGCGAGGGCGTTCTCGACGTTGTGCTCGCCCTTGATGGGAAGCTCGTCGACGGTGGCGACCGAGGTCTCGGCGCCATCGAGACGCACGACGAGCATGCCGTCGCGGAGAAACGCGGCACAGGGGGTGTCAGGCTCCTCGTGGACGCTCAGCCGGCACACGCGCAGGCCCCGCGCCTCGAGGCGTTCTGCGACAAGGCGGACCCGCGCGTCATCGACCGAGACCACGGCGAGGTCCCCAGCATCGAGGTTGGCGAAGATCCTCTCCTTGGCCGCCGCATAGGCCTCGAGGGAGCGGTGCCACTCCAGATGATCGGGCGTGATGTTGAGGAGGCACGCCACGCGCGGATGCAGGCGGACGGCCGTGGCAAGCTGAAAGCTCGAGAGCTCGGCCACGAACCACGACCCCTCCTCGCGGGAGGCGAGCTCGCCGGTGACTATGGTACCGATGTTGCCCACGGTCTGGGCGCGCATGCCGCCCGCACGAAGGAGCTCGGCCGTAAGCGTGGTCGTGGTGGTCTTGCCGTTGGTGCCAGTGATACCCACCCAGCGCGCGGGACTCTCGCGGAAGGCGAACTCGGGCTCGCCGATGACCTCATCCGCGTGCTCGCGCGCGGATGAGAAGAAGCGGGAGAACTCCGAGATGCCCGGTGACGCGACGACGAGGTCGTAGGTGCCGTCCACGCTCTCGGTCCCGAGGACGCAGCGTACACCCATCGCCTCGAGGGCATGGCTCATCTCGCCAGCCGACGAGCTCGACCCACCATAGAGGGTGACCGAGCTCACGCGCCGGGGCACGAGCGTGGCGAGGTAGCGGCAGACGGCCTCTCCCGTACGTCCCGCGCCGAGGACGCAGACGTCCCCGAGGAAGTTGGTTGCGCTGGTCACGCGTGCCTCCTAGCCGAGCTGAAAGTAGAGGGCGAAGCCGAGCGCGGCGAACGCCGCGGAGACGATCCAGAAACGGAAGACGACCTTCGTCTCCGACCAGCCCTTCTTCTCGAAATGATGATGGATGGGCGCCATGAGGAAGACCCTCTTGCCCGTGAGCTTGAAGCTCGCCACCTGGATTATGACGGAGAGGGCCTCGACGATGAAGAGACCCCCCATGATGAGCGAGGTGACCTCGGTCTTGGTGAGCACGGCGAGGGCGGCGAGGGCGGCGCCGAGGGCGAGCGAGCCCGTGTCGCCCATGAAGATCGAGGCGGGGTAGGAGTTGTACCAGAGGAAGCCCACGCAGGCACCCGCGATGGCTCCCGCGAACACGGCTAGGTTGAGCTCGTCGTAGTTGAAGGCGACCATGGCCATGACGAGCATCACGACCATGACGCACCCGCCCGCGAGGCCGTCGAGGCCGTCGGTGAGGTTGACGGCGTTCGAGAGACCCGCCATGAGCAGGAACACGAACATGACGTAGAGCCATGGGATGCTGACGGAGATGCCGCCAAGGTCAAGCGTCGTGGTGAGCACGCCGAGGTCGATGGCGAAGCCACCTGGGAATCGCACCTCGGCGGAGATGCCGCAGAGGTTTACGGCACAGAGGCAAAACGCCACCGAGATGACGACGAGACCGACCATCTTCTGGGTGGGCGTGAGGCCAAGCGAGCGCTTGTGCGCCACCGACTCGATGTCATCGAGAAGTCCGAGCGAACCCGTGGCGATGGTGGCCACCAGGGCGAGGATGAGGTCGGTCGTCCACGAGGCGAACAGCGCACAGGTCACGATCACGCCCGCGAGGATGATGAGACCACCCATGGTGGGCGTCCCCTGCTTCACGAGGTGGCTCTGCGGCCCGTCAGCGCGGATCTGCTGGCCTATCCCGTCCCTGCGAAGAAAGCGGATGAAGTACGGCATGAGCACAAGGACCACGATGGCCGAGATGGCGACGGCCAGAAACACCTGGTAGGTGGGATACTGTGGGTTTCCGATCATCAGGCGAGCACTCCCTTCGCAAACGCATCGAGTCCCGCGGCACGAGAGGCCTTCACGAGCACGAGATCGCCCTCGCCGAGGACGGGACGCATGGTGGCCGTCGCATCCTCGACCGTGGGGAACGTGACTATCCTGTCATCCGAGAAACCCATGGTGCGGGCTGACTCGGCCATGGTGGCGGCGAGCGTGCCGCCCACGCAGACGAGCATGTCGAGCGGCTTTGCGGCAGCGTACGCCCCCACGAGGGCGTGAAGGTAATCCTCCTGGGCGCCGAGTTCGCCCATCTCGCCGAGCACCGCAACCCTGCGACCGTCACAGCGCATCTCGGATAGCACGTCGAGCGCAGCCGCCATCGAGTTGGGGCTTGCGTTGTAGGAGTCGTCGATCACGCGAACGCCCGCAGGCGAGGTGGCCACCGAGAGGCGCATGCTCGTGGCGGGCATGGCGGCGATGGCATCCGCCGCGGCGTCGCGATCGAGACCGAGCAGGGCGATGACGGCCATCGCCAGGAGGAAGTCGCCCACGACCTGGCGACCGGGCACATGGAGCCTGACACGACGGGACCAGCCGTCCGTCATGCGCACGACGAAGGACGGCAGACCCGCCTCGTCGACGTCCATGTCCTCGGAGCGGACGTCATCCGTCTCCCGGGAGCCTGCATAGAGCACGCGCACGCCTGCGGGACGCGCGAACTCGCCCTCGATGAGGGATGCGTAGTCGTTGGCGCTCGTAAGCACGAGACAGGGCGCAAGCCCTTCGTGGGCCTCCATGCCCGAGACGATCTCGGCCTTGGCGCGTGCGATGTTCTCCCGCGACCCGAGGAGTCCTATGTGGCTCGTTCCCACGTTGGTGATGACCGCAAGCGTAGGACGGCACGCTGCGGCGAGACGGTCGATCTCGTGCGGATGGTTCATGCCAAGCTCGCAGACGAGCACCTCGGTGTCCTCGGGTGCCGAGAGCACCGTGAGCGGAAGGCCGATGAGGTTGTTGAGGTTCCCGGAGGTGGCGTGCACGCGCGCGGAGGTGGCGATGCCTGCACGCAGCATGTCCTTGGTGGTCGTCTTGCCCACGGAGCCCGTGACGCCCACGACGGTCCACGCGGGATGGCGGACGCGCCACTCCCCCGCAAGACGCAGCAGGAACTCCTCGCAGTCGTCATCCTGGGCGCGCAGCACGGCACAGCCACTCGCCTGCGCGGCGACAAGCACGTCGGTAGGCACGTCGGCACTCGCCACGACGGCACCGGCACCAGCCCCGATGGCACGGGTGAGATAGGCGTTGCCGTCAAGGCGCTCGCCACGGAAGGCGACGAAGACCGAACCCGTCTCGACCAGACGGGAATCGATGACGACCTCTCCCTCGATCGCGAACGCCGCGGGGACGAGAACCTCCGCGCCCGTTGCCAGGGATAGCTCCTGTGTGGTAAGGCAGATCATGCGCCCTCCGTTATGGTCGACGTCGCGGGCGGGATGTTCAGGTCGGTGACGGTCTCCGACATGATGGTCGCGAAGAGCGGGGCGGCGGAGTCCTTCGCAAGGTGGGCAACCCCGTTGAGACCCACGTAGACGAGGACGTCGGGATCGCTGGCGTTCGCGAAGCCGCAGAGCGACGCGGTGTAGTTGTACTCCGCGTAGCCGCCCTCCGACGACGCCTGCTCTCCCGTGCCCGTCTTGCCCGCGATGTCATAGCCGGCGACCTGGCCGTTCTGTCCGGTGCCCGCCTGCATGACCGTGCGCATCATGTCGGTGACCTGAGCCGCCGTGCCCGCGGAGATGGGGCTCCCGCCCGTGCTCCACTCGACCTCCTCGCCGCCCTTCGTGGTGAGGAAGTGCGGGGTCACGAGCGTGCCACCGTTGGCCACCGCGGAGAACGCCCGCGCGATCTGGATCATCGGCACGGCGACGGCCTGACCGAACGCCATCGATCCTGCCGTCGCCCCATCATAGTCCTCGTACGACTTGACGATTCCCGTCGCCTCTCCGGGGTAGTCGACACCCGTCTTGTGGCCGATGCCAAAGGCGTCCACGCCCTCCGAGAAGGTCTTGGCACCGATGACGTTCTGGACGAGGTAGGCCATGGCGACGTTCGAGGACCGTCTGAGCATCTCGCGGATGGTCATGTCCATCGTGTAGTCACGCGAGTCATCGTCGCGCACGGTGTCGTCACCGACCTGGATGGTCTCCGGGATGGCATAGGTCGAGTCGGAGGTGAAGAGTCCCGCCTGGATTCCCGTCGAGGTGGTGAGGATCTTGAACACCGAACCCGGCTCGTAGGACATCGAGACGAGCTTGAGGGTGAGGCCGGCGGAGTCTACCGTAGAGAGGTCAGAGACGTCGGCGAACGGCGTCGAGCATGCGCAGTGGATCTCGCCGGTCTTGGGATTCATGACGAGGACGGAGCCGGATGCCGCCTTGTAGGTCTTCACGGCATCCGAGAGCGCGGCCTCGGCCTTCTCCTGGATGTTGACGTCGATGCCGAGGATGATGTCGGCACCATCGACGGCCTCGTGCACCTCGTAGGTCCCACCCGCGATGGGCGTGCCGCCAAGGCCCGTCTCCATGATCATCTCGCCGTCGACGCCGGTGAGGACGTCCTCGTACTGGAGCTCGAGACCCGTGAGACCCTGGCCATCCGTACCCACGGCCCCCAGGATCTGACCACCCGTCCCGTTGTAGGGATAGACGCGCTTGGTGTCATCGAGGTAGTAGATGCCCTCGATGTCACGCTCGCTGAGCTTGTCCTTGAGCTTTTTCACGACGTCGGCGTCCACCTGATGCTTGATGTAGACGAAGGTCGTGTCGGTGGTCACGTCGGTGAGATAATCGTTGTAGTCACCGCCGAGGATGTCTGCAAGTATGGTGGCGAGACCTGACGGGTCATGGACGTTCTGGGGGTTGCAGTAGATTGTGGAGCAGTCGATGCTCATCGCGAGGACGTTGCCGTTGCGATCGTAGATGGTGCCGCGCTTGGCGTGGAGGGTGGCCACGTTGGTGCGATTCGCCTCGGCGGCAGAGGCGAGGTCGGAACCGTCGACGATCTGGAGCCAGAAGAGCCTGATGGCTACGACCCCGAAGAGCGCCGCAAAGCCGCGGCGCGTCATCGTCAGCCCTCCGTCGAAGTCTTTTGCGCCTGTGCCGCCAGGGCGCGAGGATCTCTGGCGATAACGCGCACGAGAGGCCTCGTCATACGAGGCCTCCGGAACGTCCCTCCGCCTGGGGCGGCTATGTCTGTCTCTGCTTGTCACGGAGAAGAGTCTACGCTTCGCTGGCTGCCGCGTCCGTCTCCTTGGCTGTCTGCGCAGCTTCCCCATCAGTCTGGGTTGTGCCGCTGACCTCGGAATCGGTTGGTGCGGAAGCCTCGTCGGCGGTCGCCGATGCGCCATTGTTCGCGGTGGTGAGATCGAGCACGTCATAGCTGCTGGAAAGGACCATCCCATAGTTCTGCGTGGCGATTCGGTCGATCCGTGACGCGCTGGAAAGGACCGAGTGCTCGACCTGGAGGTCATCGTTGTACGCCTTGGCCTCCTTGATCTCGGAGCGCAACGTGACGTTGCCCTGGAGAAGCGACACCGACGCGGTCGTGAGGGCCACGCGGCATGTGCCGAGGGCGATGAACGTCATCGAGACTACGACGGCGACCTTCACGCGCGTGAGGAATGCGGTGGAGACGCCCCTGCGGGCGCGCGCATCGAGACCACCGCCCGTGACAACGGAGAACGAGGGGCGTGGCGCACGCGCTTCCTCATGCCTCGTGGCGCGCCTGTCGGCGGTCTCCATGTCGAGGGCCTCTGATCCCTGATACCTCATCGCGTGTTTCCCATCCCGCGGTCGATGCCGCGTTGACACTGGTCTGGTGCTTCGTGTGTAGTGCGTTTAAGCTGCGTTCGTAGGGCGTTCTTGTTGCGTTTGTGGTGCGTTTGTGGTGCGTTTGTGGTGCGTTTAAGCTGCGTTTATGGTGCGTGTCTGCTGCGATGGTTCTATGCGAACGGTCTCTCGACCGGTCGTACCGTGTTCCTCGCGTCCGTAGCGTCGAGCTTGACCGCCACGCGCGTGAGTGCGCTTCTCGCCCGCGGGTTTCGGGCGATCTCCTCGTCCGAGGCGACAAGCGGCTTGCGCGTCCTGATGTTGACTATCGGCACGTTCCCACACACGCACACCGGAAGGTCCGGTGGACAGGTGCATCCCTGCGAGAGCTCGGCGAAGACGTGCTTGACGATACGGTCCTCGAGCGAGTGATACGAGATGACGCAGATCCTGCCGCCGGTGTTGGCCCAGCGGACGGCGGCGCGAAGGCCGCTGTCGAGCGCGTCGAGCTCGTGGTTCACCTCGATGCGCAGGGCCTGGAAGGTCTTGCGCGCGGGATGGCCGCCGTGTCGCCTTGCTGCCGCCGGGATCCCCCTCTTGATCACGGTCACGAGCTGGAAGGTCGTCTCGATGGGCTGCCTCTCGCGCGTGGTCACGATCTCGTGGGCGATGCGACTCGCAAAGCGCTCGTCTCCGTATACGCGTAGGACTCGGGTGAGGTCGGCTTCGGTGTAGGTGTTTATGACCTCTGCTGCGGTTTGGGTGTGGTTCCCCGAATCCATGCGCATGTCCAACGGGGCGTCCTCGTTGTACGAGAAGCCCCTTTCAGGGATGTCAAGCTGGGGTGACGAGACGCCGAGGTCGAACAGGAAGCAGTCGACGCCGGGAACCTGCGCCTCCACGAGAAGGTCATCCAGGTCGGCGAAGTTCCCCTTGAGGAACAGGTGGGTCGCCTCGGGAACCTCGCGCGAGAAGCGCTCGGTGGCTGCGGCGAGGGCCATGTCATCCTGGTCGATCCCGATGGAGAGGCCGTCTGGGGCCACCCTTCTCGCCAGTTCCACCGAGTGCCCGGCCCCGCCGAGGGTGCAGTCGCAGACGACCTCCCCTGGTTGTGGGTCGAGCTCGCGGAGAACCTCGGCGAGCATCACGGGTACGTGCCGATATTCGTCTGTCAAGGCGTTCTCCCCCATGGCTACTCGACGAAGAGCAGCGACTCGAGCCTGTCGACCGCGTCGTCGGCGTTGAACTTCTCGTTCCACTTCTCTGCGTTCCAGATCTCGAAGTGGTCGCCTGCGCCGACGATCATGAGGTCGCCGTCGAGACCGAGTCGTGCGCGCTGGCCACGGGCCGTCTCGTCGATCTTCCCGAGGGCAACGCGACCGGCGGAGTCGATCTCCACCGTCGCGGCCATCGAGTTGAGGCGAAGCAGCGTCTCGGCATCGTCGCGGCTCCTCGGGTTGAGGTTCAGGCTGCTGACCCACGCCTCGAACGCCTCGGGGGCATAACCGTAAAGCGCGTCCTTGCGCGGAACGAACTGGACCATCTCGTCAAACTGCTTGCGCAGGATGGCGGGAAGGGTGACGCGAGACTTGGAATCCAGGCTGCGCTGGTACTGACCAGTGAGCATGTCATCCTCCTCTCGCGCGATGTAGCCAGTCGTCCCCTTTGAGAACGTGAGTCAAACTATACGACAATTACCCCCATCTAGCCACACTAAAAAACACTTAGACACACCTGTGGGCAAAATACGTCATTTGGCGGCGGCCCCGTTTCGAACCGCCACCAGATGTTGTGCGGCACGGGTGTTCGCACACCACCTCGGGGATGCGCACGAGACCTGCACGACGCGGTCGCAGCAGGACGATGTGGTCGGAATGTGAATGCGCAGGTAGGCGCGACAGACGTGGATTCTATGCCCCTGAGCTGGTATTTTATCGACGAGCACTACTCTGCGGGGCAACGAGGGCGGGAACCACCGCGCCCCTACCCCCGCGCATGCGCCCTCGGATGCGCGCAGAGGTAGGCCATGCGTACGTGCGTGCGGTCCACGTGGGTGTAGAGCTGCGTGGTGGAGATGTTCGCGTGGCCGAGAAGCTCCTGCACGATGCGGAGGTCGGCACCGCCCTCCAGGAGATGGGTCGCGAAGCTGTGTCTCAGCGTGTGCGGGTGAAGTCCCTCGATGCCGACCATGCGACCGTAGCGCTCCACGATGGAGTGGACGGACTGGCGGCTGATCCTGCCGCCGCGCGTGTTGAGAAAGACGGCTGGCACGCTCGTCCGCCCCACGAGGCCGCCGCGCCACTCGTCGAGGTAGCTCGCCAACGTCGCGGCAGCCGTTCCCATGACGGGAACCACGCGCTCCTTCGACCCCTTGCCGAAGACGCGCAGCACCTCCTCCTCGAGCACCACGTCACGCTGGTCGAGGCCGCAGAGCTCCGAGACGCGCAGTCCGCACCCGTAGAGCACCTCGAGCATGGTGCGGTCGCGCTGGCCGGAGGCCGTGCGCGGAAACGGCTGGTCGAGGAGGGCCGTCGCCTGCTCGCGCGAGATCACGTCGGGCAGGCGGGAGGGCTTGGCGGGGAGGGGCAGATCGGCCGTGGGGTGCACGTCGGTGATCTGCTCGGCCACCATGAAGCGATGGAATCCCTTGATCGCAGAGACCGCGCGCTCGACCGACGCCGGCGAAAGGCCTACGTCCTCGAGCGCCTCGATGTGTCCGCGGACCTCCTCGCGCGTGACCTCGCCAGGCCTCGTGACCCCATCCTGTGCCAGGAAGGCGAGGTAGCGGTCGAGGTCGCGCCCGTATGCCTCGACCGTGTTGGGCGAGCTCCCCCGCTCCACGGAGAGATAGTCGAGGTACTCCGCGCTGGCACGCGCGAGATCCACGGACCTACTCCCTTGGCTTCACGTCGTGACGGTCGCAGCCTTCGCGGTGGGCGATCGCGGCACGGACGAACTCGCGGAACAGGGGTGCGGGCTGCGTCGGGCGGCTCTTGAACTCGGGGTGCGCCTGACTTGCCACGAACCACGGGTGCACGCTCTCGGGCAGCTCGACCATCTCGACGAGACGCTCGTCCGGCGAGAGCCCCGATATCACGAGACCAGCGGCCACGAGCTGCTGGCGATAGACGTTGTTGACCTCGTAGCGATGACGGTGGCGCTCGTAGATGAGATTCTCGCCGTAGGCCTCGGCCGCAAGGGTGTCAGGCAGGACCTTGCAGGGGTAGGCGCCCAGGCGCATGGTACCGCCCTTGTCGGTGACATCCTCCTGGTCGGGCATGAGGTCGATCACGGGGTAGGCGCAGTCGGGCTCGAACTCGGTGGACATGGCTCCGGGCATGGACGCCACGTCACGGGCAAACTCGCATACGGCCATCTGCAGGCCGAGACAGACGCCGAGGTAGGGCACCTTGCTCTCTCGGGCGAGACGCGCCGAGAGGATCTTGCCCTCGGTACCGCGCAGGCCAAAGCCCCCGGGAACGAGGATGCCGTCGACGCCGGCGAGCTCGGAGGCGATGTTATCCTCGTTGAGCTCCTCGCCGTCGACGAGGCGTATGTCGACATGGCAGTCGTAGAACACGCCGGAGTGATGGAGGGCCTCGATCACCGAGAGGTACGCGTCGGGCAGCTGGGTGTACTTGCCGACCACGGCGATCCGGGTGACCTCGTCCTGCCTGTTGTCGGCATGGAGCGCCGCGGTGAAGGCCTTCCATGAGGTCATGTCGGACTCGCGTGGGTCAAGGCCGAGCTTCTCGCAGACCTTGACGTCGAAACCCTGGTCGGCGAGGTGCATGGGCACGTCATAGATGGACGGGCAGTCGGAGTTCTCGAAGACGCAGCTCGGCTCCACGTCACAGAAGCTCGCGATCTTCGCACGGATGGACGCATCGACCTCGTGGTCGGAGCGGCACACGATGAAGTCGGGCTGGATGCCCATGGAGCGCAGCTCCTTCACGGAGTGCTGCGTGGGCTTGGTCTTGACCTCGTGGGCGGCCGCGATGTACGGCACGAGGCTCACATGGATCACGAGGGTGTTGCCGGCGCCCTTCTCCTTGCGGAACTGACGGATGGCCTCCACGAAGGACTGACCCTCGATGTCACCGATCGTGCCGCCGAGCTCGGTGATGACCACGTCGGCGCCCGTCTGCTCCTCGATGCGACGGAAACGCTCCTTGATGGCGTTGGTGACGTGCGGAATCACCTGGACGGTCCCTCCGAGGAAGTCCCCGGCACGCTCGCGCTGGATGAGCGACTGGTAGATGAGGCCCGTCGTGAAGTTGGACTCGCGCGTGAGGTTCTCGTCGATGAACCGCTCGTAGTGACCGAGGTCGAGGTCGGTCTCCTTGCCGTCCTCGGTCACGAAGACCTCACCGTGCTGAAACGGGCTCATGGTGCCAGGGTCGACGTTGAGATAGGGATCCGCCTTCTGCATCATGACCTTGTAGCCACGAGCCTTGAGGAGACGGCCGAGCGAGGCTGCCGTGATGCCCTTTCCGAGCGAGGAGACGACGCCTCCGGTAACGAAGATGTGCTTGGTCATTGGTACCGACCTTCCCGTAGGACCTAGAACTGATTTCTCTACGGGTCTTAATTCTACGACGCCTTGAGGTGTTCGCGCCACCCGGGCGACGCGTTTTTTCCTTCGTGAACGAATCATTCATACGCGCAAATACTCTGCACATATATATGTCCGATACGTGCGGCTATTCATCCGGCTAACGTCAGAAACGTGTCGGATTTTCCGATTAGGGACACGACTGGAACGCGGAAAAGCTACGGAACTAGATTGCAAATCTCATCGAATGGCATGTCCATGGCTTTTGCGAGCTTGCGGGCTTCGACTACTGTCAGGTCGCTCTCGCCGCGCACCCTACGGTTGAAAGTCACGAGCGACATGCCAAGGGCATTGGCGAGCTCATGTTTCTTCACGTGATTCTGGGCGAGATAGGCTCCTACACGACCCTCTAAGGTTTCCATCCGTTCCGCCTTTCTGACGGCTGATTGGACCATATAACCAGATTACCAGCCACGTGAGATAGAATTGGTCGAAAAGGCGATGGAGGAGCGACGATGGCCCTCGTGGATGCGGTGACAAGCGTCAGGAAAGCGGCCCGGAAGGTCATCAACACGGCAATCGCCCGCGGGACCATAGTGGCCACGCTCGAGGGCGACTTCTACCTCCGGATGAGGGATGTCATGGGCGCGAGGGCCAGAGATGCCAGGCGCCTCATGTCCTCGGGGAAGGGCAGACGACCATGACCGCTCCCCGCCAGGTCCCGCCGATTCCCTCCCGTACCTACGTCTCCGTGACGCTCGACGTGGACGAGTCTGGCCGCGAGGCGTTGCGAGAGATCGCGCTCGACGGGCGTCGCTGGCAGGTCACGCAGGAGGGGCCGCCGCTTACCTGTTTTGCTTCAATGTGAACTGAGCCACGACGTCACAGAAAACTGAGCCACTGCCGTCACCGAGATATGAGCCACTCGCGTCAGACAAACCGGGCCACCTGTGAATGCACCAGCCGCAGCAGGCGGCCTGGGCATCGCGGCTCGCGTATACCCTTCCCGGCGGAACTTTTCCACGAGACCCCGCCGGGAAGGAAGGAGAGGATGACAATGCCCAGACCAACTCAAGAGGATATCAGGGCGATGCATGCCCGTGGCGACTCGGAGAGGAGCATCGCCTCGAAGCTCGGCGTCAGCCGGAACACCGTCGCCAGGTACGTCGGGATGGAGGACATGTCCCCGCGGGCACCGACCGTCCGCGCAGCACCGCATCCAGCCACGGACGCATGGGAGAGGCTCGTGGCGGTGTGGCTCCGTGACGACCTCGCAGCCCCGAGGAAGCAGCGAAGGACCGCGCGCAAGGTCTACGACGACCTGGTGCGGGACCACGGCTACGCCGGCTCGCGCTCCTCCGTGGAACGTCTCGTGAGGAGGATCAGGGAGGACACGGCACCTGCTGGTGACGGGTATCTGGAGCTCGACTGGCCGGCCGGCGTCGCGCAGGTCGACTTCGGCCACGCGGTCGCCTGGCTCGACGGCGAGCGTGTCGAGCTCCACCTGCTCGTGATGTCGTTCCCGCACCCCGACGCGCGGTTCTGCGTCCCGCTCATGTCGGAGGCCGCCGAGTGCCTGTGCGCGGGACTCCGCGCCCTGTTCGAGCACGTGGGAGGGGCACCGACCGAGCTCGTGCTCGACAACGCCACCGAGGCAGGCAGGCGCATGCGCGGCGTCGTGCGGGAGTCAGCCCTCTTCTCGCAGTTCCGCGCGCACTACGGCTGCCGCTCCACGTACCGCGACCCCTACTCCGGCAACGAGAAGGGATCGGTGGAGAACGCGGTCGGGTTCCCGGGGCGCAACCTCATGTCACCGCCGCCAGCGGCACCGTCGCTCGCCCTGCTGACGTCGTCGCTCCTCTCCGGCTGCGACCGGCTGCTCGGCGGTGAGCACTACCGCGCCCATGTCGCAATCTCGGACGTCTTCGACGAGGACCGCCATGCGCTGCTGCCGCTTCCCGGCGTCGGCTTCGATGCCGTGCGCTGGGAACGCAGGAGGGCCGACAAGCAGGGCTGCATCACGGTCGGCGGCGTCCGCTACCGCGCGGGCCCCTACTGGCACGACAGGTGGATGCTCGTGGGCGTGCGCGCCGACGGCGTCGAGATCCTCGACGAGCACGGACGGCATGCCGCGACGCTTCCCAGGGCCTGGTCGGACGCCGGTGGCACGGTGCGCGACCCCGCCTCGCCCGTCCCGGCGCCCGCGGCGCGTCCGCGGGCGTGGCCGGAGTCGCCGCTGAGGGCCGACGTGCCGCCGGCGCTCCGCGACGTGCTGGACAGGGCCGATGCCGCTGGCAGGCGCCAGGTGCTGCGTGCCGTGTCGGGCGCGAGCGACTCCTTCGGGTTCGACGTCGCCGTCCGTGCCGCCGGTGAGGTCTGCTCACGCGGCACCCTCCCCGATGCCGCGTCCGTCGACATGGTGGCCAGGAGGATGGTCGTGGGCCGTGCGGATGCGGGCGTCGCCGACCTCACCGTCTATGACGGGTTCCTGAGGGAGGTCGGTGCATCGTGACAGACGTCGTCGAGCGGACCCTCGCCGCGGGGTCGCGCTGCTCGCTCACCAGGTCCGTGCTCGCCGAGTGGGCAGCCGGTGGGACCCCGCGCCAACGCGAGTACCTGCTGGGCTACCTCGAGGCAGAGGCGGCTTCGAGGGATGCCTCGAAGAGAAGGCAGCTCCTTCGACGCTGCGCCGCCCCCTATGCCAGGACGCTCGAGGGCTACGACTGGACGCCCGCGTCGTTTCCCGAGGGGTTCGGTCGTGCCGACCTGGAGTCCCTCTCGTTCGTCGACGCGCACGAGGACCTCGTGCTCATGGGGTCATCCGGCACGGGCAAGACCCACCTCGCCTGCGCACTGTGCGCCATCGCCTGCGCCTCCCTCGTCGAGGCCAGGTTCTTCACCGCCTCGTCGCTCGTCATGCGCCTGCGACGTGCCAAGGGGGAGGCCAGGCTGGACCGGGAGCTCTCGCAGCTCGGCCGCGCGAGGCTCCTCGTCATCGACGAGCTGGGGTTCCTGCCGCTCGACCCGGACGGGGCGAGGCTGCTGTTCCAGGTCGTCTCGGACGCCTACGAGAGGCAGTCGCTCGTGATCACCACCAACCTCGAGTTCTCGAGGTGGGGCACCGTCTTCGGGGACGACCAGATGGCCGCCGCGGTGATCGACCGCATCGTGCACCACGGGAGGCTCGTGCAGTTCCGCGGCGAGTCCTGGCGCGTGCGTCATGCGCTCATGCAGCAGGGAGATCAGGCGGCTCGGGTTCCGTGACGCCATGGCTCAGAAGAAGATGACGTTGGTGGCTCAGAAATGCTTGACGGAACACACCATGTGTCCGTGACCCTGCCCGTCACAGGCGATCGCCGTCACGACGGCTGTCGAGCTGACATGCCCCCCGTCGCGGCATCTCGCATAGGTCGCGTCAAGCCACAGGCAGGGAAACTCCTCATCCTCGCCGAACATGCGCCCGTTGAGGTCGGCTGCCTCGGCATCGAGGGCAGCACAGATACGGCTCACCTGGTCCTTGCCGGGCCTGTCGACGCCAAGCGTCTTGGCCACCCCCTCGACCTTTCTGGTGGAGACTCCGCTGCGACACGTCTCCGCCACGGCGGCCACGAGCGCGCGATCGGTCCTGGAGTAGCGCTCGATCACATCCTCCGGAAAGAAACAACCGTTCCTCACCTTTGGTATCCGCAGGTCGGGCGTCCCGATACAGGTGTCGGGCTTTCGGTCACGATAGCCGTTCCGTGCGGTACCGACGTCTTCGCAGGCCATGTCTGCCTCGGTGCCCGTCACCTCGTCTGCCACTTGCTCCACGAGCTGACGGGCAAGCTCTTGCAAATTCACCGATCCGTCCCCGAACCTTGGCATGCTGGCTGCGGCCGACATGCTCGACGCTGCTACACTCTCCATTGCGGTCATCGTCCTTTCCACGAATCCACGTACTTGGCAGTCGCAGATTCTAGGCGATGACCGTCCTTTCTATCGATGTCTCTCCGGTAGGTCCACTTTCGGCCTTACACCAACTTTCGCGACGTAATCAGAACGGATCGTGTCGCGAAAGTTGGTGTAGGCACGTTTCCCAGCTAGGTACTTCGGGCTAAGGGGAACGGCCATCGCCCTAGAATCTCAAACAGCGACGTATTGAGACTAGGAGAGGCGATGACCGCTATGGCAATCATAGGCGATGCGCGGGATGGTGTGACACCGGGGCTGCCCCGGTTCGATGACGGGATGGTGAATGTCGGCGAGCTGGCCAGGACGCTCGCCGAGTCGATCGTCAACGAGGTGATGGACGTCGAGGCCGACCTCGAGTGCGAGGGAGGCAACCAGAGGAACGGCTACCGCGAGCGCTCGCTGCTGACGAGCGTCGGCACGATAACCCTACGCATACCCAAGCTCAGACGCGGGTCCTACTTCCCCGAGGACGTGGTGGAGCGCTACTCCAGGACGGACCGCGCGATCGTGGCGGCCGTGGCCGAGATGGTCACCTGCGGGGTCTCGACGAGGAAGGTCGAGCGCGTGGCCGCCAAGCTCGGTGTCGACCGGCTCGGCAAGGACGCCGTCTCCCGCATGTGCGCCACGCTCGACGAGACGGTCACCGACCTGCAGGGCCGCGTCTTCCATGACCTCCGGTTCCCGTACCTGTGGCTCGACGCCACCTACATCAAGGCCAGAGAGGGCGGGCACGTCAGCTCGGTCGCGGTGGTGACGGCGATAGCGGCCGCCGACGACGGACACCGATACCTCGTGGGCGTCGACGCCGTCGACACGGAGTCGTACGCGTCATGGCTGCTCTTCCTGCGGGGCCTGCGCGACCGCGGCGTCACGGACACGCTCTGTGTGACTTCCGACGCGCACGAGGGCCTGAGGCACGCCATCGAGGAGACGTTCCCGGGTGCCGCCTGGCAGCGCTGCATCGTCCACCTCGAGCGAAACTGCTGCTCGCTCGCCAGGACGAGGCACCAGCGCGCCCTCGTGGGGCAGCTCCTGTCCGCCGTCTTCGCGGAGCGGGACCCAGCGCTGGTCCGCGAGCTCTACCACCTGGCGGCCGACGAGGTCGGTGCCATCTGCCCCGCGGCAGGCGAGCTTCTGGAGGATGCCGAGGCGGACGCGCTCGCCTACCTCGACTTCCCCTACGAGCACCACATACGCCTCAGGACGAACAACGTGCAGGAGCGCACCAACCGTGAGATCAAGCGCAGGAGCCGCGTCGTGCAGGTGTTCCCGTCGAGGAGGAGCCTCCTCAGGTACGTCGGTGCTGCCCTTGCCGAGATGGACGAGGCCTGGCAGCCCAGGCGCTGGTTCTCCGCAGGGTCCGTCCAGGAGGCCTTCGAGCGGGAGGAGCAGAGGAGACCTGCACCAGCACCGACCTACGAGGGGACGGCGGCCGAACACGCGGCTGCCATCATCCGGCTGGCGAAGGCCGACGGCGTTGACTCGAGGAGGAGGGCGGCATAGGATGCGTTAGTAGCAGGCGGGTTCACGGGCGAAGGCACCGCTTACACCAACTTTCAAGACGCTACCCGGAAGCGTCCGCAGGACGCGCAGCCGCACAATTTATTGTGCGATCAAAGGGGATTGGGGGTCTGCCACCAACAAGCAATTTCCCGGTTTTCGCGCAAGCGAAAAATTGGGAAATGGACATAATGGGTCCCATTATGCATTGCTTGCTGGTTTTGTTCCGAATCTATTTCTTTAATAGCTGGCAGTTTAATAAAAGCGCCCATCTGAATGATTTAAATCTTTCAAATGGGCGCTTATTTATGGTTATTCTACTGTGATAACAGAGACGGGACAGTTATCCCGCGCTTCTGCTACTGAGTCTTCCGAAGATTCAGGAACAGGGTCCGCGCAAACCTCCGCATGCCCGTCATCAGCCATCCGAAATACCTCCGGACAGGTGGATGCACATAGCCCGCAGGAAATGCAGTTTTCTCTGTCAATTATCGCTTTCATATACTGATATTCCTTTCTGAATCAGGCATTCATGAACAGTTTGATGTCATCATCAACTGTTCCGACACCCGCGATACCGAATTTTTCAACCAATACCTTGACCACATTGGGAGACAGAAAGCCCGGCAGCGTGGGGCCGAGGTGGATGTTCTTCACGCCCAAGTACAGCAAAGCCAAGAGAACGATGACGGCCTTCTGTTCGTACCAGGCGATATTGAAAGCAATCGGCAGCTTGTTAATATCGTCGAGTCCAAACACCTCTTTGAGTTTCAGGGCGATGACCGCCAGAGAATAGGAGTCGTTGCACTGTCCGGCGTCCAGAACTCTCGGAATACCGCCGATATCGCCCAGCTTCAGTTTATTATAGCGATACTTCGCACAGCCCGCCGTAAGAATTACCGTGTCCTTCGGGAGCTTCTCCGCAAACTCGGTGTAGTATTCCCTGGACTTCATACGTCCGTCACAGCCGGCCATAACAAAGAACTTTTTGATCGCACCGGATTTGACGGCATCGACGATCTTGTCTGCCAGAGCCATCACCTGATTATGGGCAAAGCCGCCGACAATGCTGCCAGTCTCAATCTCATCGGGCGCGGGAAGAGTCTTGGCAAGCGCGATGATCTCGGAAAAGTCCTTTTTGCCGTTCTCATCGGCTTCAATATGCTTGCAGCCGGGATAGCCGGTGGAACCCGTGGTAAAGATTCTGCCCCGGACCTCCTCGCTTCTTGGCGGGACGATGCAGTTGGTAGTAAAGAGGATGGGGCCATGGAAGGAGACAAATTCCTCAAGCTGCTTCCACCATGCATTGCCGTAGTTTCCGGCAAAGTTGTCGTATTTTTTGAAAGCCGGGTAATAATGGGCAGGCAGCATCTCGCTGTGGGTATACACATCCACGCCAGTACCTTTGGTTTGCTCCAGAAGCTGCTCCAGATCGGTCAGGTCGTGACCGGAAATCAGGATCGCAGGATTTTTTCTGACGCCGATATTGACCTCGGTGATTTCAGGATTGCCGAACCGTGACGTGTTGGCCTCGTCCAGTAGCGCCATAACTTTGACGCCGTACTCGCCGGTTTTCAGCGTCAGCGCGACAAGATCGTCGGCGGAGAGGGAGTCGTCCAGTGTTGCCGCCAGTGCCTCATAGATGAAGGCGTTGATGGTCAAATCTTCTTTTCCGATGTTTTTCGCGTGCTCGGCGTAAGCAGCCATACCCTTAAGGCCGTATGTGATCATCTCGCGGAGAGAACGCACGTCCTCGTTTTCGGTCGACAGCACACCGACGGTAGCGGCCTTTTCCAGCATGGACGCTCTGGAACTTACCGTGAACGTGGCCGCGTCGTGTAAACCCGCAGAAGCAACGGAATTTCTGAGCTTGTCTCTTACGGCAATCATTTTCATGATCTGTTTTTCAATCGAGCCGTCGTCGAAATTCGCGTTGGTGATGGTCATGAACAGGCTACTGAGAACTTCATAATTTGTCTCGCCGAGGGTTTTGACGTCCAGCTTTCCTTTGACTACAATTTCTGAAATGCCCTTGAGCGTGTAAATCAGAAGATCCTGGAGTTTTGCCACTTCTTCGGTTTTTCCGCACACGCCGCGCACCGCGCAGCCCTTTCCTCCGGCAGTTTCCTGACACTGATAGCAAAACATACTCATTTTTGCTTCCTCCTTTAAAATTCAGTCTTTAATAGGTTCAAAATTGTCCTTACCGACAAAACAAATCGGGCACTGCCAATCATCGGGTAAATCTTCAAATGACGTGCCGGGCGCGATTCCGCTGTCAGAATCGCCAAGCGCGGGATCATAGATATACCCGCAGGGGATACACCTGTACTTTTTCATCTGGTTTTCTCCTCGTTTTCTCAGCTTTTTGGGGCGGGCGCTTTTACGACAATTAACTCCAGCGTTTCTTCATGAACATTTCTGACATTCATTTTAGTTTGAAACGGAATTTTCACCAGAGTTCCGGCCTCGTACTCATAGATTTCCTGATCATCAAGGCCGATGGAGAGTCTTCCGCGAATGACGGTCATATACACGTTTGAATTGGAAAAGTGTTCCGGCAAACCCTCATTCTTGTTGAACACCATGTGGAGGTAATGAAGGTTTTCGTCAAATATGATCTTTTCTATCGCTTTTTCATTGGTTCTGGACAGCTTATATTCTTTTTCTATCATTGTGCGTATCCCCTTTCAATCAAGTATTCTGCCATCGGTCGAAATCGTGATAACCTGCCAGGGAATCATTTTGCCGCTGTTTTGAAGCGCGCTTTTTACTGCGTTTTCGATCCCGCCGCAGCAGGGAACTTCCATTCTGACAACCGTGACGCTTTTTATATTGTTGTTCTGAATGATCTCTGTGAGTTTGTCGCTGTAATCTCCTTCGTCCAGCTTGGGGCAGCCGATCAGGGTCACTTTGTTTCGGATAAACCTGTTGTGAAAATCGCCATAAGCATAGGCCGTACAGTCGGCGGCGATCAGGAGGTTGGCGTCCGTGAAATACGGAGCGTTGACTGGCGCAAGTTTGATTTGGACGGGCCACTGTGACAACTGGCTTTTGTTTTCGCTGATATTGGGATGGACGGACTCACACTTATTTTCCCGATGAATGGTTTTAGACTGTGTACCGGGGCAGCCGCAGGCCAGCGTTTCTCCCTGTTTGCTCAGCTTGCTTTTCTTCACGGCGGCTTCGTCATATTCCTTTGCTTCGCGTTCTTCGAAACTGATCGCTCCTGTCGGGCAGGCCGGCAGGCAATCGCCCAGGCCGTCGCAATAATCGTCGCGGAGAAGCTTGGCCTTTCCGTTTATCATGCCGATTGCCCCTTCGTGGCAGGCTTTTGCGCACAGTCCGCAGCCGTTACATTTCTCTTCATCAATTCTGATAATTTTTCGAATCATGTTCCGTCCCACACTTTCAAGTTGTTGTTGACTTTATGATTTGAGTTTACTATTCTTAAATTAATAAGTCGGTTGGAATTCCAACGAAAGAGGATTTTATGAAAGATTATTTGGATGTGCTGAAAACAGTACGATTATTCAAAGGCATTGAAGAATCAGATTTACTGTCGCTTTTGTCTTGCCTTACCGCAAAATCGGTTCATTACGAAAAAGGGCAAACGGTATTTTCCAGCGGCGAAAGCATTGAAAAATTCGGCATCGTTTTATCGGGGCAGGTTCAGGTCGTGCAGGACGACTATTACGGGAACAGAAGCATTCTTGGAAAAATTGACATTGGAAATTTGTTTGGGGAATCCTTTGCATGTGCGGAAATAAAAACGCTTCCGGTCAGTGTAATCACAACGACCGAAAGCGATCTTCTCTTTATCGACTGTCACAGACTTGCCGTTCCGTGCGCCAAGGCGTGCAGATTTCACAGCAGGCTAATTCAGAATATGTTGAATATCGTATCCATGAAAAATATATTGCTGACGCAGAAAATTGAATTCACCTCGAAACGCACCACCCGTGAAAAGCTTATGGCCTACCTTTCGGTTGAGGCCAAGAAATCGGGAAGCAGCAGCTTCAATATCCCATTCAATAGGCAGGAACTCGCGGATTACCTTTCCGTCGAACGCAGCGCCATGTCGGCTGAGCTTTCAAAGCTCAGGGACGACGGCGTTTTAAGCTACCACAAAAATCAATTCGAGCTGTTATAAGAAACCAGTGCGGTAGTCAGTCTCAACGATACCTCTGACGTTAATGATAAAACAAACCATATTTCTTACCGCAAAGAATGACATAATTATGGCACTGTTTACTTCAACATAATAATATTTTTAGGAATCAATATGCAGTTTATTCAGCAAATCAACATCCGTGATGGTAATCTGTTTTGAATCATAGATAATAAGACCATCTTTTCTCATTTTATTTAGCTCTCTTGATAAGGAAGGCCTTTGAACTCCTATTTTTTCAGCCAACTCTTTTTTTGTCATATTCAATTTAATGGTTGTAGACTTTTGAACGTGATACTCGTAAAGTAAAAACTCAATGATGCATTGCCTGATAGTTTTCAATGCCAAAGTCTTGATTTTTCCCATTAAAATCAATGTTTTGTCTGATGCGGACTGGAGAAAACCATTTAAGAACTTCATGTTTTCCTGGCACAGCTTTATAATTAATTCCTTCTTGATTTGGAGAATTTCCGTATCACACTTTGCTGTGATCGTCATGGGATAAAAATTTCTATGTGAAAAAAGAAGATTTTCTCCCATAGTCTCACCAGCCGAAAAACTGCAAATCGTGAGCAGATCCCCATCCGAATCAATTTTTTGTACTAAGACAGTCCCGCTCAAAATGATGTCGAGGCTTTCACATTTTTCATTCTGAAGATGTACTATGGAATCTTTGAAGTAAGTGCTGATACGGTAAAAATTATTTTGAAACAATTTATCCAGTTCACTAGTCGAGAAGCACTTAAACAGATTTACCGTTTCAAGAAAAGAAATAAAATTATCCAAAATATCGCGCCTTTCTTTGAAGGAGTAACCATGGTTACTCCTTTCGCTTTTTCCCTGCCGCTCCCCCTGCCTATCGCAAGGATCTTCCTCCCCGCGACTGCGACAAACCCTTCGAACGTATCGAGGCCAACCGCATCGAAGATCGCACTCGAACGCAGCAGATAATCCGCTTCCGTCATTTGATGGACGCCCCTTTCGGTGTAGTCGTGCCTCGCTTCTCGCGGCTGTCGGCCATGAAGGACTCGACCTCTCCGAGAGGTCGATAGGATGGAATCGTTCCGTCGATGGTCACGCAGAGGGCAGCGTAGGCGCTTGCCCAGCGCGCCGCCTCCTCGAGGTGTATGCAGTAGTCTCGTGCTCGACAGAATCTGCATCTGAAATTCGACACTTTACGCAGAACATGCCAACCCGTCCGCTCGGCCTAACCTGATGGTTCTTCGGTATCCGTCAGGAAGGCAGGAAGGAACGATGATCAGCATGTCCGATGTCAATTCCATGCGTCAGATGCGCAGGGATGGCGAGAGCGTCGCCTCGATCGCCAGGGCAGTAGGCGTCTCGCGCGATACCGTCTATAAGTACCTCAAAAAGGATGACTTCTCACCTGATCCCCCCAGGGTGGTCATATCAAGGCCCTCGAAGCTCGACCCGTACAAGCCCCTTATCCAAGAATGGCTCGACCAAGATGTGACGAACTGGAAGAAGCAACGCCACACGGCGAGAAGAATATGGCAGCGCCTGCGCGACGAGTGCGGTGCCGATGTGTCAGAGGCCACCGTGGGCAGATACGTGAGGGCAGCAAGGGAGTCTCGCTGCGAACGTCGGAGTTCGTTCCTCGACTTGACCTGGGCTCCTGGCGAGGCACAGGCCGACTTCGGTGAGGCTGACTTCTATGTCCGTGGGATACGAACTAGGCTCAGCTACTTCGTACTTGTGTTTCCCTACTCGAACGTTGGCCTTGCCCAGGTCTTCCCGGCAGAGAACGCCGAGTGTGCCTGCGAGGGGTTGAGACGGACGTTCGGGTTCGTAGGTGGTGTCCCTGCGCGCATCGTGTTCGACAATGCTGCAGGCGCGGGCAGACGCATCGGTGATGTCGTGCGCACCACGGAGGTGTTTGGGAGATGCGCAGCACACTACGGGTTCGCATACTCCTTTTGCAATCCCCACTCCGGTAACGGGAAGGGCAGCGTGGAGAACAAAGTGGGTGTTGTCAGGCGCTCCCTCTTCGTCCCCGTCCCACAGGTATGGGACATGAAGACCTACAACGTACGACTGCTCGATGCCTGCATGAGGCTTTCCGACAAGCCGCATTGGCTCAAGGGCGAGCCAGAGTCGCAGCTGTTCTTCGAGGATCGCTTCGCGATGGTCGGGTTGCCAGAAAGACCGTTCGAGTGCGTGCGTTACGCGAGGGCGAAGGCTGACAAGAAAGGCAAGGTCAAGGTCGATGGGCCACATATCTACTCGACCGCGCCCGAGCTTGCCGGACAAGAGCTCGTCCTAGGGCTCGGTGCCCTCTGCGTCAAGGTCTACGATCGATCCGGCACGCCCGTCTGCGAACACACCCGCCGCTATGGATCTGCCCCGACTGACGAGACCGATCCCTCGTCGCAGCTCTGCCTACTCAGCACGCGTGTCGGGGCATGGAAGAACTCACAGGTAAGAGCTGCCGTCTCCGAGGATCTTCGAAATCATATGGATCTGTTGCCGGGGGCCGACCTCAGAGGCGAGCTCAGGGCAATGCGCAGCGAGTGCGCGCGATCTGGCTGGATCTCGACACTACAGGCAACTGAGCTCGCGTTTGCCTCGACAGGCAGGGTGGACGAGGCGAGTGTCGCGATGGCGGCGTCTGGTCTGTCCTCAAAGCCCGTGCTCTACGACGAGGAAACCGACCTTGCCGACTACGACCGGGCCATGGGGATCGGGAGGTGAGCAGATTTGGCATACATGAAGAGCTCGGAGGTTGCTGAGATCAGAAGACTGGCCCGTCTGTTGTACTTCTCCGACGAGACCATAGACGCTTTCTGCGAGAAGGCGAGTGCAGGACAGTTGAGGGCTCTTGGCGATGTGATCGAGTACGAGCAAGGGGTAAGAGCACGCAGGAAGAGGGAGAGACTGATGCGCAGGGCGCGATTCCCTGCGCCAAAGTCGTTCGTGGGCTATGACTTCTCACAAGTCATCTTCCCAGAGGACTACGGCGCAGAGGATCTGAGATCCCTCGCTTTCGTAGATGAGGCGCAGGACTTCGTCTTTCACGGTAGGGCTGGGCGTGGAAAGACCCACCTGTCAGTCGCCGTGGGGATGGCATGCGTGGAGGCAGGCAGGCCGGTGAGGTTCTTCACGGCCGCAGAGCTCGTCCTGGCACTCACGCGGGCCAACAGGGAACATAACCTCGAGGCCCTGCTGAAGGACATCTCGAAATGCGACCTGCCTATCATCGACGAGCTGGGATATGTGCCCTTGGATGTCGAGGGTGCAAGACTGCTCTTTCAGGTAATGAGCGACTGCTACGAAAGGAGGAGTCTCATAGTCACCACGAACATCGAGTTCAGCAGATGGGGAACGGTGTTCGGCGATGACAAGCTTGCTGCCGCACTCATAGATCGCATTGTTCATCACGGTAGATTGGTCGAGTTTAACGGCACCAGTCACCGTATGGACGCAGCCTTGATGCTCGACAGGTCACAATCATAGAAAGGCCGGGATGACGGTTCCTGCAGAAACTGTCGAAACACCGATGCGGAAACTGTCGACAGACTATTGACTAGACACACCGGGGGTCCTCCGATCCCCAAGGTGCCGGGGCCATTGGCAAGACCGGCGGCTTCGGATGCATGGCGACCATCGCTCCCCTCGCGCGCGTCAGGTGTCCCCGCGCGCGAGGGGAGCGGCCGCGGGAGGGCTTGGCTGCGGCCGTGGCGGGGCAAAGGGGGTGCCGCCCACGTTCTCCGTGGACGGCACCTCTGCCACCGTGGGCGGTTCGTCCCTCGTCCCAGGGTCTACTCCTCCCACTGGTAGGCGCCGATGAGGTGGCGCAGGCGGGCGCAGCGCTCGCCGACGATGTTGAGGGCGATGACGTCCACGCGGACGCCCTCGGCCTCGGGATGCACCGCGAGCCACAGCAGGGCGAGCCTGCGGCACCTGGCCTGCTCCGCCTTGTCGATGGCGAGCCCGGGCATGGAGTCGGAGCCCTCCCCGAGCCTGCGGGCGGTCCTCACGAGCACGAGGACGGGCGTGCCCTCGTCCTCGGCCACGGCGTCGACCTCCCCCGCGGCGCACCGCCAGCCGCGCTCGAGGACGGCGTAGCCGCGCCTCTCGAGGTAGGACGTGGCGAGCCTGCGCCCCTCCATTGCGACCTCGGCGGCCGTCATCCCGGCGACGGTCTTCGGCTCCTCGGTCTGGTCGACGGTCGGCTGCTGCTGCGTCTCGGCGTTCTCGGTCATCTCTGCTCCCTAGGACGTGGGACCCCTTTGGCCCCTCGAAGGCCTTGGTGCAAGCCCCTCCCGGGGTTCCGCCGCGTCACGGGCGTGGCGTGCGGCGGGTTCCCGGGAGGGGCGCCGGCCGGCGGGAAGAGGTGCTTGCCGGCCGTGCGACCATGGGCTTCGAGGGGCCAGTAAGGTTCGTCCGAGCGCATGCGACGGCGTGAGTGCGGAAACCCATTCGGGATTATCAGCACCGACTCAAGGGCGATAAGTGAAGAAACAAGGTCTGGGTCATTGGCTCTCCGAGATCTCGACTTGCCCCAAGGCAGGGGTGGATGTTTCCATCCGCCCGCAATGATGGGATGCATCTTGGGAGATCGCTGTCAGTCGCTGTTCCGCTGAGAGACCAAGCAAGCGCATGGCCCTCTTGGGAAATACGACCGTGCGAACAAGAACCTGGTGGAGTTTGTATGGGTCTTTTCCGAGCACCTGCGCGCAAAATGCCCCTAGTCCAAGCTCGACTTGACAATTCGAATCGTCCGACCGTTCCGGCTCAATTTGGACAGCTGCTTGGACAGGATTTGGGCAGATACCAAAACAGGTCAGAGACCGAGTCTCTGACCTGCGAGTTTATGGTGGGCGTTGCAAGATTTGAACTTGCGACCTCTTCCGTGTCAGCGCGCCCTGCTGGCGCTTTCGCCCCGTCCCAATTTTTTTCATGCATCGCAAAACGCCCGCTACGAGGCTCAAAATTGGCTTTCCCTGCTTTCCGTCCGTAGCATGGTTCCCGCGGGGTTTGGTCACTCCTTGGTCACTCTTTTGGTCACTCCGGCCATGGATAACCCGCGACCCGCGATGCAGGAAGGGGCCCGGGCATGGAGAAGTACAGCAGCATGACGATCGTGGACCTCGGGGGCGGCAGGTGGCAGGCGCGCCTGCGCTACAAGGAGGGCGGCGTGTGGAGGAGGGACTCGAGGAACTTCGAGGCGACCTCCAAGAGGGCGGCTAGGGCCGAGGGAGAGAGGGTCCGCGCCGAGCTCGAGCGGCTCGCGGCCGCGAGGCTCGCCGTGCCCGTCGGCGACGACGGCGGGCCGCTCCTGCTGCCCGCCTTCCTCGAGGCCTACATCAGGGGCTCGGAGGCCGGGGGCGGCATCGAGCCCACCACGGCCACGAACTACCGCCACACGGCCGCCCACATATGCCGCTACCTCTCGCTGAAACGGGTCGACGAGCTGACCCCGCAAGACGTGCTCGCGATGCAGGAGGGCCTGCTCGCAGACGGCCTCTGCCCCAACACCGTGGCGCGCGCCCACCGGTTCCTCAAGCAGGCGATGGCCTACGCGGTGGACATGGGGGTGGTGTCTAGGACCCCCTTCACCCGGCAGGTGAAGCCGCCCAAGCGCGTCTATCGCGAGCCGAACGCCCTCGACGACGCGACGAGGAGGAGGCTCCTGGCCGCCCTCGACGCCACCGCGGACACGGAGCTCACCCTGGCCGTGAGGCTGGGGCTCTCCGCAGGGCTCAGGCGCGAGGAGATCTGCGGGCTCCGGTGGCGCGACGTCGACCTGGGGCGCGGCGTCGTCATGGTGAGGCAGGCCATAACCCAGGTGGGCGGAAGGACCTACCTCAAGGGACCGAAGACGCCCAAGAGCAGGAGGGACGTGCCCCTGGAGCCCGACCTGGCGGGGAGGCTCGCCCGCAGGCTCTCCGACGTCCGCTGGGCGTGCGCCGCGCGGGGCTCCGACTTCTCACCAGACCTCTACGCCCTGGGGGACGACCGCGGCGCCTTCTACAACCCGACCAGGCTCACCAAGGAGTTCGGCGCCCTCTCGAAGGCGCTCGACCTCAGGGGCACGACCGGCAAGAGGGTGGGCCTTCACGACCTGAGGCACACCTTCGCCACCTACCTCGTGGCCAAGGGGACCGACGTCAAGACGGTGAGCTCCCTCATGGGCCACGCCAACGCGGCGATGACGCTCAACGTCTACGCGAGCGCCGACCCCGACGCGAGGCTCGCCGCGGGCAGGGTCGTTGCCGAGGCGATGGCCGAGAGGCCGGCGAGGGAGGAGGAGCCGCGCAGGCCGCTGCTCAGGGTGGTTTAGAGAGATGGTCACGCCTCGCATTGGCCACCTCACGTTGCTAGAGCTGTAGGTATTCATGCCGTTGGCGGTATAGATGAACCGTCCCAATGCCTTTGCGGGGAGAATAATTAGCGACATCTCGACGGCAGGGGGAGACTTTGGCGAGTGACGACACCGACTGGAACGAACTGGCCAAGAGCAATCTCGGCGACATATCAGAAATCGTAAAAGAAGACGACCTCGTTTTCGCGAAGGTACTCGCGACCAAGCAGGCCGGCCTCGACGAGACGCTCGGCCAACTCGCAGAAGCCACCCTGGAGGCCGAGGCCGCCGGCGAAGCCATGACGAAGAAGACGAGATACGTCGTAGTGATGTCAGACAAGGTGCACAAGGCTGTCGACTCGGAGGCCCTGAAGTTCGACGTGGACAAGAAGGGCCGCATGTTCGCCCAGATCAGGGGCAAGAAGGGACAGTTCAGCGACAAGTTCCCAATCGAGAAGGAACTCGAGGCCCGCGGCATCGACCCCCTGGAGGCGGCGAACGCCCTCCAGCTGAAGGCGATACAAGACCAGCTCGAGGAGATGGCGCAGGAGCTCGACGAGATTGGCAGCGACGTCACGGCGGTGATCAAAGGCCAGCAGAACGACAGGCTCGGGCTGTACTACGCCGGCCTCAACCTCTACCTGGAGTCAAGGGAGGTCCAGGACGAGTCCCTGCGCAAGCTGATCGCGGCGCAAGCCCTAAAGACGCTGGGGGACGCCAACGCCCAGATGACCCTCGAGATCCAGGAGGACATCCGCTATCTGTCGGACAAGAGTTACCTGGGAAAGAAGAAGAGTGGGCCGGTGGCGGACCTCAAGGGGAAAGTCGATGACATCAGCAGGTGCTTCGAGGTCATCCACCACTCCGCCGTGCTCAAAGCGGCCATCTACTACGAGGAGAACGAGCTTCCCGCCATGCTCGTCGCGGTCAACGAGTACGCGGGGTTCTTGGGGAAGGTCATCGCCCCCAACGCCGACAAGCTCACCGAGTACGACGAGGACGAGAAGATGCTCCGAGGGGGCGTCTGGGAGAGGCGATCGGAGTCGCTGATGGAGGTAGAGGCCTTGAAGAAGCGACTCTCCGACTGCAGCTCCTTCTACCTGGAGGCAGCGGACGACAAGACAGGCGGCGAGGACCATGAGTGACAAGAGGGCGAAGGGATGCCCGAACCCTGAATGCGAGGCGAACCTCAAGAAGCTCAGGTACGGAGCTTCGGACACCTACTGCACGAAGTGCGGGACGGAGCTGGTGTTCGTCTGCAGGAAGTGCTTCAGGAAGATCGAGGACGCCGGGCCGGGCCACTCGATATGCGGCGTCTGCGAGGCGAAGAGCGAGGAGCAGAAGGCCCGGCTCGTCGGCCTCTGCAAGAAGGTCGGCGGCGTCGCGCTCGCAGCAGGCGCCGCCCTGCCCGTAGCGGCGAAGAAACTCAAGGACGTTGACCTCAAGCCGATTGCGGAAATCGGCAAAGGCCTCTTGAAATAGAATCCCGAACAACAATCGAGCGTCCTTGCCCGTTCCGCGTAGGCGGAAGTACGAACACCCGCAGACGAGCGGTTCGGCCTTGCCGCTTATCTCTCTCCTTCCGCAGCAACGCCATCCCCTCGGAGGCAACCAAAAGGATGAGGGCAGGAATTGCAGGGAGAGGAATGGCATCGATCAGCACTACGCCCCATTGAGTGTCTATGCCTGCGTTTTTTCTAATCGCCGAAGTCGATATCCACCTCAGCAGCATTGAAAATGTCGACGCGACTCTGCACATCAATTCTTGTTACCAGCCATCCTCTAAGCGAGCATTGCTGAATGAACTGGTCGATGCGGTTGACCCCATTAATCTCTTTAAGGGTAACTATGACACCGAACTTTAAACCTCGGCCCATCTTCTCATCGCCACGCTCAGTGGTGCGAATTTTCAAACCCCACATTCCCGTTTCGTATGTCGTACGAGAGCGGGCGTTGGATTTCAGTTCCTCACCGATATGCTTGACGTTGTCCCATTTCCGGTAGAGCCTACGGGCATCGCTCTCGTAAAGCAAAGAACCCTGCTCGCCTTGCGGATTCTTATTGAGTGGCTGGATTTTGCCCTTGTTGTTGATTCTCCCGAAATGCAGATCCATCTCGGTGCTTGTGTAGTCTACGCCTTGGCGCCTATCACAATACGGGAAGTAGCAGAGCGTCGCTCGGGCTACGTATGGGTAGCCGCCCTTGTTGATAGGCACTGGGATGTTGTAGTTATAAGTTTCGTATTCATCAGAAATGCCTGTGAGCACAAAACGTATCTCATCGTTTGCCGAACCAAGAATGCTTTCTATATGCTCGGGGACTCGGCCGTACCCAGTATACGGATTGTCATCAAAGGTCCAACCTGCTGCCGAGTCGATGATTAAGGCTTTTGCGACCTCCCGGGGAAGGTCCATTATCTGCATAAGGTAAGCCATCTTGCGAGCGATCCACGGCGCAGCATATGACGTGCCAGGCCGCCAAGACTCCCCGGCTGGGGTGCAGACGTGCACCCCCTTGTGCAGCTCTCCACCCACGCAGCAAACGTCGGGCTTCTTGAAGAAAGAAAGCACGGGCCCCTTCCTGGAATAGGATGCGATTTTCCCATCGAATCCAGTCGCATTTACTACGATGGAGTTAATCGAGTCGGCAGGCGCTCCGATCTTCTCCGGATTTCCATCGGCGTCCTGATTGGTGCCAGCAACAACAAACACTATATCGTCGAATTCGGATTGCAGGTCATCGAGAATAGCCGCCTCAGGCGAGATGAAGTTGCGCCCAACTGGCAGCATCGAACCAAGGGATATGTTCCAAACTTTGATGTCTCGGTTCTCCCTCACGATCGCGTCGACACTTCGCATGACGGAGAACGAACTGAAACGCCCCGCTTTTGCTACCCCGAAGTGACGAACCCGAAAACGGCCACAGCCGTCATCAAGTGAGGGGTTGATGTGAGGGCCATCCACAACGAGCGAAGTGACGGACGTTCCATGCATCCTGTCGCGCATCTCGATGTTGTCGCCAGTGCCCTTTAGGGCCTCTAACAGGAATTCGTCGTGAGATTCGACCCATTCCGAAAAGTAGACACCATCATAGAAAGGGGTGTCGATAACACCAATAATTGGCTCGCTACCAGGAGCAGGAATCTTGGCAACCTCCGTCTGCTCGACGGGATAGTCCTCTGGCTCCATTTCGTTAATATCCACCACGGCCATCGAGACGAGGCTAGGATATCTGTCGACTAAGCGCCTGTACTCTTCAGGATACAGGCGCACAGCATTCCCCAGAATCCGGTCCGGCTCGATTGAGAAACCGAGGTCGTGCATGAACTCAATGACGCTATCGTAGCCAGTGTCATATAGCGTGACGACCGTTTCGCCGGAGATATTCTCGGGGGCGGATTCCACCCCGAATCGCTCTACGAAGCATGCATCTCGCATGCATTGCGCGAAAGCGGTTTTTGTGAGGCCAACCATTGAGGTTTTCAGGCCTTCGGCGTTCACCCTTTTCAGCGTCTCTGGGTACACGCATCCATCGAAATCCTTGTCCACAACATCTGCGCACTTGTTCAGGAGCTCGATAGTGTCCTTGATTATCTGGAGATCGACGCAATAAGTAATGACATGCCTGGGATCGTATTCATCGCCAGCAAACTTAGCTCCGACTATGAAGTCGCTTGCCGACTTCGATCCGCCGAGAAGTCGTCGGATGCGGCTCGTCTTGGGAACGACTCGGCTGTAGTATGCGCTTACCAACGGGTTGAAAGGCGCGCTTGTCCTTTCCCAGTACGCCAACGTGGTGGACAGGTCATCGCTGAGAGATCGAAGCTTCTCTGATGGGACTTGGCCCCATGCGGGAAGTTCGACTGGACCAGGCTGACGTGCTTTGTTGTGTTGGAACCGCCCCTTCAATTGTAGGAGGTCATTCATCGTCGGCCTCCTTCAGCCCGCGGGATATCGTGCTTCTCGGAACGCTTGTGAGTGTCGATATTTCCCTTGTGGTGAGTCCCTGCGCCTTCATCGTCACGGCATCATCGAGTGGGATGTTCGGGCAGGCTTGCGAATATAGGCGCTGGAGATAGTCGAATTCATTGTTTGGATTACTGAATGCGATTGCGCTCCTCAGCATGTTCTTAAGGTCACCAGGGTAGGGAATCTGCTCCATGAATCCCATAATCTTGTGAAATAGGCGCATGTCTCTGCCTGCAGTCTTGAACTTGCTCAGCTGTTCGTTGAGCAACACGTCAGCGATTTCGAGAAGGTCGTCCTGGGAGTATCTGCTGAAATCGATTATTGCATCGAAGCGTCTGACGAGCGCCTTGTCAAGTGACTTGTACAGGTTGGTCGTTGCGATAAGCACGACTTGTTCGTTCATTGCGTCCAACTCGCGCAACAGCGCAGACGTCGCCCTTCCCATCTCTCGGACATCGTGCTGGTTGATTCTGTCTAGCGCAAGCGCATCGATTTCGTCAAAGAGGATGATTGTCCTCTCGGGATGAGCAAGAGAGTTAATGTCGGAGAACAGGTCCCGGATGTTCTTCGCCGTTTGCCCCAGTTTGCTATCGATAACTGCACTGAAATCGACGCAGAAGAGATCGCGCTCGACGATTCGAGCGATCTGCTTTGCGGTTTCCGTCTTTCCCGTGCCGGGAGGTCCCTGGAAGAGGAACTTATTGACACCAGCATTATGGCCTATTGCGTTCACTATCCCCGTAACGTCGTTCGATATGGACTCTGGAAGTGGTAGCGGTGACCGCGAGGGCTCGAGTCGTTGAAAGTACTCGGATTTCCCGTCATAGGATTGAGGCACGAAGGTATTTACGTCCGACATGAGAGCCATGATGTACTCGGCAAGCTGGTAGTCACCGGACGTGTCGAAGTCCCTAGCAATCTCATATGCCTCGTTCCTAAACGCAGAGTCGTTGTGCTCCGCATGGTATCTGATTAGGTTGACTACGCTGCGCTTTTTCATAGTTCACCTATCCTCTCATTTCATATGGACATTATAGACCAAGATAGATAAATATGGGACGAGGTTTGCAAAATAAGGATGAGCGCGCTAGACTTTCCGCAAGCAGTTTCAGACCGCCTGGAAATCGCTTGCGGGGAGGAACATACAAGGTCGTAAAAAGGCCAGCAAGAGCCACCGTAGGCGAAGCTGGTACCGTCGCATTCCAACAGAAAGGAGGTAAAAATGATCAAGAAATTACAGGTCCGTATCCCAAAGTGCCGAGGCACGGAGGCCGGTACCGAAGCGCGCCTCGTGCACATCAAAACAAAGTAGAGCCCCAGACGACATCTGAGGCTCCACGCAGGACGAAACGGGGATGTGGTTTTGCGACTCGCCCCCGCTTCGCACAACTACGAAGACTAGCGCAGTTCATTATTGCCCGCAAATACGGGGACTCATTATGAAATCAAGAAGAGCTGCGCGGAACGGCGACACGCATGATTGAAGTGGACTATCGCGCTAAGACGCTCTTCGGGACTACAGGCGTCACGCCAGAGATGACGCAATACTACGAGTCTGTTATGAACGCATGGGTTGAAGCCCTCCGCCCATATCTCAATCTAGAGAGACTCGGGAGTTTCGTTGTTACCGACAACTTCATTGAAGACGTCCTGGAATTTCAAGTACAGCAGCACTACCTCTGTCCGCGAGTCACAAACAACGAAATGGGACGAGCCCTTGGAAAGACCATGCTCAATAAAGAGACGGGGCTGTACACCATATTCCTCGACGAGCAACTCGGTGGCATGCTCTTAGATGAGGAAATGTTCGACAAGGTGACGTCAAAGTTTGAGAAAGACTACAGATCGGAAATGTCTGTCCGACGAAAACTTGCGATCAACGTGCTCGCCCATGAGCTTTCGCATGTTGAGTTCGAAACAGTAGCCGACGAGCCAAGCTTTCCGGCAACATATTATGGTGAGGCGATTCATCTCGCATGGCTTATCGCTGACGAATATTACGCGGTCCGCAACGCGGCGATGCTCGAGCCAATTTCTGCCGCAGGAAGTTACGTCGTAGCACTGACGGACACCGAGGCCTGCATCCTACGGCGACGCAGAGAATATAACCTTCGCGAGGTGGGCATCGATGACTTTGGCAAGGACTTCTTCGAATTCGCACGACTTGCATTGATTTATGGGGTATCCGCAATCGCCGATGCATACGATACGGGAGTTGGCCTGCAAGCGTTTTCAAATTGCAGGTTCTCCGCTGTAGCCGAAGAGCTGTCGAAAGTCCTCAGCGAGACCTATTCCGAAGTCAAGTCTGGCAAAGGGTTGATATCGTGCGAGCAGATTGCCGAGAGTGTCATTTCATTCCATAGACAATTCGAAGTGTTCGCCTCAGACAATCCAGCCGGACTCTACTTGGATATTCCGGTACGCCTCTAGCAGACAAGAGCTTATGACGCCCGTTTAGGATCGCATATTGCAAGAGCGGTCCTAGGCGGGCTTTTCGGATGCGCCTCGCAAGCGAAAGGCGACTCTCGTAAAGGAGAGCGCAAATGGCAATGAGGCGCAGTTCGAGCAATCACAAGGAGGATACAGTCGAGCATTGGAATAGAATCCGACGGCGAGAGTCTCTCACTCGAGAGGTGGTCACGGAGATTCGCGGGTTGGACGATTGACGCGCTACTCTTGCCCCACGGGGCGTGAGGCAGTCTCTCGGAAGCTTCCGCCCGGATTCGGGCGATGGAACAGGATCCGTCTTACCGCGCTCATGCCTGAGGTGAATGCGCCATCCCTCACTTTGCCCGTTCCGTGTAGGCGGACGTGCGGACGCCCGCAGACGCCCGGCGCGCCCGCGCGGCCCGCCCCTCCCCTCCCGCGGTGGCACCATCCCCTCGAAGGCGACCGAGAGGAGAAGGACGATGACCGCGAGGAAGGGAACGAGGCCGAGCAGCAGCACGCCCCTCATGGAGAGGGCGGAGTGGCTCAGCGCGAGGGACATCGCCGACGTGTTCGGCGTCGGGCTCACGAAGGCCTACCGGGTGTGCCAGACGCTCCCCCACATCTACGTGGGCAGGAGCATACGCGTGAACAAGGCCTCGGTCGTGCGCAGCATCCGCGAGACCGGGGGCCTCCCGTCGGGCGACTACGTCCCCCGGAGGGCGGAGGCCAAGGGCCCCGCCGCATCTGTCGAATCCGTGTGCTCGGACGAGCGGACGCCCTCGGACGCCTAGCCCCCGCAGGCCGTTCCCCCGCGCACGCCTCCGCTGTTAGAAAGGTCCCGGGGCGGGCGCCGTCCGGCAAAACGCAGCGGTAAGGGAGAAGGCCCGTCAACGAGCCGCCCGCCCCGCACCCCGCACGGAGGCCACGGATCGGAGGGAGGGGGGATGGGGAACGAAGGGGACGCCGGCGCGATGCGCGCCACCTCCGACTACGACGGGATTACCCTCCACGAGTGGATGTGGTCGGCCGATGGGCTTGCGCTACCCACCTCGAGCGCCGAGCTCCTCGTCTACGCGAAGGTCTACTCCGTCTCCCACCACAACGCTGGCGCCCTGACCGCCTCCCAGCCCAAGCTCGCCGAGCTCTTCGGCCTCACCCGCGAGTACGTGAACCGCACCCTCGCGAGGCTCGTCGACAAGGGGCTCGTCTACGTCTGCGGCACGTGCCGCGCGCCCGGGCAGGGAGGGCGGCCGGTGAACGTCTACGCCGTGTGCCAGGCGCCCATCGACCGAGCGGTCGGCGCCGCCAGATCCTCCCGGGAGGAGAACCAGTTCTCCCCCGCCACGAACGTGACCGAGGGTCACGTTCCCACCCCTTCAGTGACCGACGCATCATGTACGGACGTGACCGCGCCGTCACATTCGAACGTGACCGGGCAGGCAAACGTGACCGAGGCGCCACCTTCGCGAAAAACGGCCACGAACTGCGGGAACGCCGACCTTTCGACAGGCCCCCTAACCCCTAGCCCTAGGACTAGGACTATGGGGGACGAGGAGGAGAGACCGAGGGACCTCACCGAGACCGAGTTCCTCGCATTCAGGACGCTGCTCAAGAGGAGCCTCAAACCCGTCGCCGCCAGGTACGAGCAGGAGGCGCTCGACGACTTCAGGAAGCTCGTCTCGGGCGACTTCGACGCCGAGATGGTGCTCGCGGCATACGACTCCTACGAGAGGACCCTCAGGCGCAACGCCGCCGAGGGAAGGCCCTACAACCCCATGTCGCTCACCCACTTCCTCTCGAGGAGGAAGCCGCGCCCCGGCGAGGACGAGGGGCGCTACAACGCCTGGCTCGAGGACGCCCTCGAGGAGAGGGAGCGCCAGGAGCGCCTCGTCGAGGGCACGCGGGTCAAGACCGACTTCAGGCGGACCTCGGACGGCGACTGGGTCGTCATCGCCACCGGCAGGCCCGCCGAGTACGTCCGCGGCGTCAGGCGCGGGGCGAGCCTCGAGGAGGCAATCAGGGCCTACGGGTCCTACGAGCACGAGTAGATGAGATGCGGACCGGCGACGCTCCACCGCCGCCGGGATGATGACACGGGAAGGACGAGGCATGACGCAGGACGCGGGGGACGAGACGGGCCAGCAGCTCGCCGTCGACCTGAGGAGGGTCGCGACCGACATCGCGCTGGGACGCTACCGCACCGTCACCAGGCAGACCCCCCGGCGGGAGGCCGGGACGCAGGCCGAGGCCCCGGGAGCCGCAGCGGGGGCGGCCACAAACGGTCGGAGCTCGACCTTCATGCGGTTCGACCTCTCGAGCGAGCAGGCCAGGGACGACGTCCTCGGCGAGCTCCGCGCGAGGGGCGTCGAGGTAGCACCGCTCGGGCGCGACGGGGACGCGTGGCCCCTCGTCATCGCCGAGCGAGACCGCGGCCAGGCCGTCGAGGCGGCCCGCGACGCGACGCTCAGGGCGGAGGCCTCGCGCAGGGCGTCGGCACAGGAGGGGCTCGAGGAAGCCTCCTCCATCGACGACCAGGCGGCCGCCGACGAGCTCTCGGCCCGCGAGGGCGAGCTCGGGCGCGAGGGCGAGGCCGAGGGGCGGGAGATCTCCGCCGACGACGAGAGGGCCTCGGTCGACCTCGAGCGCGAGTGCCGCGACATGCAGGACGCCGCCGAGGAGATGGCCTCCGGGCGCGAAGCCCCCTCGCTCTCGCGCGACCCGGTCGTGCCGGGGCGGGTGCGGTAGGCGTGGGGCCGCAGGAGAGGCGGACGCTCGCGACGCTCGCCGCGTCGGGCGCCGCGCTCTACGTGGGCGACCGGTGGGGGGCACTGGCCGAGGGCTCGCGCGACCCGCTCTCGGCGCTCCTCGGCAGGGCGGCGGCAGGGCTCCTGCCCGACATCGCATCGGACCCCCTCAGGGTCTCGGGCGGCAGCGTCGCCTGCCTCACAGGGCTCTCCCTGTTCTGCGGGGTCTGGTGCTGCTATGCCTGGGCCGCGGGCCAGCGGCAGAGGCTGCGCTCGGGCGACGAGTACGGCTCGGCGAGGAGGGGGACCGTCCGCGAGGGCCAGGCACTCCGCGACCCAGGCGACCCCGACAACAACATCGTGCTCACGCGCCACCTCGGCATCGCGATCCGTCCGAACGAGCGGGTCAGGGAGCGCGCCACGAGCAGGAACGTGCTCGTCATCGGGCCCACCGGCACCGGCAAGACCGCCGGCTACGTCGAGCCGAACCTCCTGCAGATCGGGGCCCGTCGCGACATGGTCGTCGTGGACCCGAAGGGCACCACGCTCTCGAGGTGCGGTATGGCGCTCGTCGCCGGGGGCGTGGACGTCTCCGTCTTCGACATGGTCCACAAGGCCCGCTCCGACACGTACAACCCGCTCGCCAACGTGAGGACCCACGAGGACGTGAACACGTTCGTATCCTGCCTCGTCGCCAACACGAACAACGGGCGCGAGTCCACCGACCCCATCTGGGACAACGGGGAGATACTCCTCTACCGCTCCATCCTCACCTTCATGCTCGACTGGTGCCGGCGCGAGGACATGACGATGCGCATGTTCCTCATGCTCTGCGACCTGTGCGACGTCCGCGAGGACGGCGACCCGACGCCCTCCCCCCTCGACCTGCTCTTCTCGCAGGTGGAGACAGGGATGCGCCCGGTCGTGCGCAGAAGGGAGAACTCGAGCGCGGCCGGGGGCCGGACGGCGAGGAGGCGCGAGGGGGTCTCCTGGGAGCCGTCGCGCCTCGCGCGCCGCGGCGACGGCCTGCGCCCGGCGTCGTGGTCCGGCCCCGACGGGGAGCCGAGGCGCGGGATGAGGCCGCAGGACGACCTCTCCCTAAGGCTCTGGCACCAGTTCCGCCACGGCGCGGGGAAGACCCTCAAGTCCTTCGTCATCTCGTCGCACGCCCGGCTCGCCCAGCTCCAGGGCGAGGAGACCCTCAGGATCCTCGGCGGCTGGTGCGGGGGCAGGGACGACCTGCGCCTCGAGACCCTCGGCCAGGAGGCAGACGCCGCCGGCCGCCCCCTGCCGCCGCGCGTGGTCTTCGTCATCTCGAGCGACTTCAAGGACGACCTCAACAGCCTGCTCTCGATCCTCATGTGGCAGGCGATCTTCCTGCCCATGGAGGCGGCCGACTCGGGCGGCGGCGGGGCGCTGCCCCGCCCGGTCTCGCTCGTCTTCGACGAGTTCGGCAACGTCGGCAAGCTCCCGAGCTTCAAGCGCTGCGTGGCGGTCGTCCGCTCGCGCAACATCGACGTCTCGATCGTGGTGCAGAGCCTCTCGCAGCTCGACGACGTATACGGCAAGGACGCCGCGGTCACCATCCGCGAGAACTGCCCGACGACGCTCTTCCTGGGAGGCGGCGGCGGGCTCTCCTCGGCCGAGCAGGTCTCGCGGGAGGCCGGCAAGGAGACCGACGTGAAGACCTCCTGGTCCAGGCGCGGGGCGGGTCTCGCGGCCGAGCAGACGAGGAGCAGGGACAGCCTCGGCAGGGACGTCTTCGACCCCCACGAGGTGAGGTCGCTGCCCTTCCGGAAGGCCCTCGTCCTCATGGGGGGCAAGGAGGCGATCCTCGACGACAAGTCGCTGGTGTGGGAGTGCTCGCGCTACGACCCGCGCTACATGGCGCGGGACCCCGAGCTCTCGTTCGACTACGCGGCCTGGAGGGAGGCGGGGCGCCCCCTCGGCGAGGCCGCGCTCGCCTGGGAGAGGGGGCTGCGGCGGTGAGGGGGCCCTGAGCGGCCGCCCGGCGCGACGAGTCGCTAAGGCGCCCGGGGCTCCACCCCCTGGCGCCGCCGGGCGGCCGACACGGAAAGGAGAGGGCCCGGAGGGTCCCTCCGAGGAGAGGTTAGCACGACGAATCGGAAGGAAGGTGCTGCGGATGCTGGGACAGGTCATGTCGAAGCTCTCGGGGGGCGTGGGGTTCCTCGGGAGCGTGCTCATCGTGATGGGGCTCGTGAACCTCGGGATGTCGCTCAAGGACGGCGCGCAGGGAGGGGGCGGCCAGCTCGCCGGGGCCATCGCCATGATCGTCGGCGGCGGCGTCATCGTCGGCGCGGCGGTCTACTTCGGCACGCTCGACACGAGCTGGGCGGGCTAGCCCATGCTCTCGGTCGAGATTCACAAGGACCTCACCAGGTACAGGGCGAAGGTCGCGGGAGGGCTCACGGCCAGGACCATGGCGTGCGTCGCGTGCGCGATCGGCGCCTCGGTGGCCGTGGGCTGCTACTCGTGGCTCGTCCTCGGGATCCCCTTCGACGACGTGAGCTGGGCTGCCTACGCCTGCTCGCTGCCGTTCTGGGCGCTGGGCTTCTGGCGCCCGCTGCGGATGGGGGTCGAGGAGTGGCTGCCGCTGTGGTGGCGCCACAACGCCGGGCAGAGCCGGCTGGCATACGACAACTCGGGCCGATACCTCCAGGCGGGGCTCATCAGGCCCATGACGGAAAGGGACGCGCGTGCGATCTCAAAGGCTTACAGGAAGTGCGCGGCGAGGCAGCGAGGGGTCGAGCTCTGGGAGCCGAGGGGCTAGCTCCCCCGCCCACCTCGACGCCGCGCGCACCCTCGAGGGGGCGAGGCCGAGGGCGGACATGTCGGCCTTCGCCGAGCTCTCGGCGGCCCTGCCGCAGACGTCGGACGGCACGCGGATGCCCACGACCAGGGCCGAGCGCAGGGCGGCCAGGAGGGCGTTCTCGCGCGACCTGGCGCGGGCTCGGCGCGACGGGTCGGCGGCCGGCCGCGAGGTGAGGCTCGCCGAGCGCGCCGAGCGCGGGCGCGCAAGGGACATACGCCGCCAGCTCAGGGAGCGCGACCGCGAGCTCTCGACGCGCTCCGACGAGCAGAGGAGGCGCCGCGGGGCGGCCCGCGACGTCTACCAGGCGGTCGGCTTCGACCGCATGTTCAGGAACGGGATGTGCGAGGTGGAGCAGGGCCTCTTCTCCGAGACGGTCCGCTTCGACGACGTCAGCTACCAGTCCGCCCGCGAGGAGGCGCAGAAGGCCGTCTTCAACGCGATGGCGTCGCTGCTCGACTACTTCGGCGCCGACACCATGGTCCAGTACTCGGTCACGAACACGCCCCTGCCGCCCGAGGAGATCGGCCGGCGCCGGTTCTTCGACCCCGCGCGCTGCGGGGAGAACGCCGGGCTCGCCGAGCAGTACAACCGCGTCCTCAACGACAAGATGCGCGAGGGGTGCAGCAACATCCGCCGCGAGCGCTACATCACCTACGCCACCGCCGCGGCCGACCCCGACCGCGCGGCGCGCTCGCTCGCCAGCATGCGCTCGAGCGTGAGGCAGCGGCTCTCCGACGTGAGGAGCCGGTCGCGGGTCCTCGACGGGGCCGAGCGGCTCGCCCTGGTCTCGTCGCTGCTGCGCCCGGGGCGGCCCTTCGACTTCGACTACGACCGCGACCTGTCGGTGCGCTCTCCCCTCACCGCGAAGGACTTCGTCTGCCCGACCTCGCTCGACTTCCGCCCCGACGGGTCGGACTCGTCGTGCTTCCGCTCGGAGGGGACGTGGTGCCAGGTGCTCGTCATGAGGGAGAACTTCGCCTCCGAGCTCATGGACCACGCTGTCTCCAACGTCCTCGACCTGCCCTTCCCCATGGAGGTGACCTGGCACCTGCAGCCCATCGACAAGACCAAGAGCGTCGCCCTGGCCAAGCGCCAGGCGGCCTGGATCCAGAAGGAGGTCATCGACAACCAGAGGCAGGCGCTGCAGCGCGGCTACGACTACTCGATACTGCCCCCGGAGCTCGAGGACACCAGGGCGGAGAACGAGAAGGTGCTCGACCAGCTCCAGCACCAGAACCAGCGCCTCTACTACTTCACGGGCCTCGTCTACACCTACGCCCCCACCCGCGAGGAGCTCGACTCGCAGGTGGTCGAGCTCATCCGCACCTGCCACTCGGAGGGCATCGAGCTCTCCACGCTCGACCTGCGCCAGCGTGAGGGCCTGAACTCGGTGCTGCCGCTCGCCCACAACCACGTGGGCGTCTCGCGCGACTTCACCACCTACGAGGCCGCCGTGCTCATGCCCTTCACCACGCAGGAGCTCGACCAGGAGGGCGGCGGCTACTACGGCCAGAACCGCCTCTCGAACAACCTCGTGATCTGCAACCGCAAGTCGCTGATGAGCCCGCACGGCTTCATCTGCGGCATGTCGGGTTCGGGCAAGAGCTTCGCCGTGAAGCGCGAGATCGAGAACACCATCCTGGAGACCGAGCGCGACGAGGTCTTCGTGATGGACGTGACCGGCGAGTACAGCTACCTCGTGAGGAGAAACCACGGCACCGAGTTCGAGTTCGGGCCCGACGCCGAGACCTGGTCGAACCCCTTCGACATGGCCGACGCCTCCGACATGACGCCCCAGGCGGCGCTCGCCTGGAAGATCGACGCGATCCTCGCGATGACGAGCGCCCTCCGCGCGGAGGGCTCCCAGGGCCTCACCCAGGAGGAGCGCTCCGTCATCAGCGCCTGCGTCGAGCGGGCCTACCGCGCGGCGGGAGGGGCCGCGCCGACGCTCGGCGACTTCGTCTCGACGCTGCGCGAGGTCGGCGAGGGCGACGGCCGCGAGGAGGCGCTCAGGCTCGCGCTCGTGTTCGGTCGCTACGTGTCCGGGCCCTTCTCCTTCCTCAACCACCAGAGCAACGTCGACTTCGGCAGGAGCCGCGTCACCTCCTTCAACACCCGCGACGTCCCCTCCGACATGCGCGTCTTCACGATGCTCGCGAACCTCGAGAGCGTGCGCAACCGCATGTACAGGAACCACGAGGCGGGCGTCTCGACCTGGCTCTACATCGACGAGGTCCAGTCGCTCTTCGGCCACCCCGCGATCATCAGCTACCTCGCGAGGCTCTGGCGCGAGGGCCGCAAGTACGGGCTCATCTGCACGGGCATGACCCAGTCGGCGTCGATGATGTCGGGCAACAGCGAGGCCGCCGCCATCATGGAGCAGTCGGGGTTCCTGTTCCTGCTGCGCCAGGCCGACGCCGACCGAGAGTTCTGGGTCTCCTCGAGGGGCCTCTCGCCCCAGGAGGCCCAGGCGATCGACGACACGGCCAGGCCCGGGCAGGGCCTGCTCATCGCCGACGCGGCGCGAGTGCCCGTGACCGACGACTTCCCGCCGGGAAACGACCTCTACGACATGTTCAACACGAGCCCGGAGGAGTACGCGAAGCGCGCGGCCAAGGGGGGCGCAGATGCGCCGCGATGAGGGCATCAGGTCGTTCTCCGAGGGAGGCCGGGCGTCCGACGCGACCCTCACCGGGGCCGAGAGGGCCCGCTCCGCCCGCGGCCTCGCGAAGGGCGCGGGCGCACGCGCGGCAGCGGCGGCGGGGCTCGTCGCCGGGGCGGCCGACGACCGCGGCACGCGCGACAGCGGGAGCCGGACCGGGTCGGGGGCCCTGCGCGCCTCGACCCGCGCGGCGGCGCGGCTGGCGCCCGCGGCAGCCCGCGACGCGGCCGGGCGGAGGGGCGAGGCAAAGGCCGACCAGACGCCCGAGGGGGAGGGGCCGGCGAGGGGACGCCGCCGGGACGGGGCCGGCGGAGGGCCGGACGCGAACGCCGCCGCCCGCAGGCGCCTCGGCCGGGGCCGACGCCACTCGGGCGGGGCGGGACGAGAGCAGGCGCGCGGCACCGCGGCGAGAGGCCCGCTCGGGACGCGAGAGGCGAGGCCTCGCGGGGCGAGGGGGGCGACCGGGATTCCCGCGCGCGGGCGGGGCGGGCTCGCCGCCGCCCAGGCGAGGCGAAACCAGGAGGCGTCCCGGGCCGCCGTGGCGAGCGCGGGGCGCCAGGCGGGCGCGAGGGCGGCCTCGGCGGGGGCCGCGCACGAGGCCGAGGCGGGCGTCGCGGCCGTCGTGGCCGGCGGCACGTCGGGCGGCGTGGCGGCGCTGCCCGCGCTGCTCGCGCCGCTCCTCCCCGCGGCGGCGGTCGTCATGGCCGTGCTCGCGATCCTCGCGGCGGTCCTCGGCGTCGCGTCGACACCCAAGCGCTACCACGGCACGCTCCAGGGCAACGAGGCGATCGTCGCCGCCTACCTCATGAACGAGAAGGGCCTGGACGCCCTCCACGCCGCGGCGATCATGGGCAACATCGTCGGGGAGAGCAACTTCGACCCCGACTGCTGCGAGAACGGCGACGAGTCGGCCCGGGACGTCGGCACCTACCTCGGCTACGGCATCTGCCAGTGGACGACCCGCTCCGAGAAGCAGGGGCTCAAGGACCTCGCCCAGAGCATGGGGAGGGACTGGTCGGACATCGACGTGCAGGTCGCCTACCTCGGCGCCCAGCTCGACTCCTGGGACTACTCCGACTCCTACGTGATCGTCGAGGGCGACGACCCGCCGGCCGGGACGCGCGTCTCGGGGAGCAGGGCGGGCTTCGACTCCGCGGCCGACATCGCCGACGCGACGGCGCAGGCCTGCTACGGGTGGATGAACTTCTGCCCGGGCATCCCCCACATGTCGACGCGGGTGTCGGAGGCCGAGCGCATCTACGCCGCGATCGTCTCGGGGAGCCTCGGGAAGGGCGCGGTCGTCGAGGCGGCGCAGGAGGCCGCCGGATGGGAGGCCCCCTACCTCTGGGGAGGGACCGACCCCCACGGCGGGATCGACTGCTCCGGGCTCACCCAGTGGTGCTACGCGCAGGCGGGGATAGACATCCCCCACCAGAGCGAGCAGCAGAGGGACTCGGGGCAGGTCGTCCCCGTCTCCGAGGCGCAGCCGGGCGACATCCTCTGGATGCCCGGCCACGTCGGGATCTACATCGACCCGGACACGTGCGTCGAGGCGACGCCGCCGCGCGTGAGGATGACCCACGGAGACGTCGCGAGCAGGTGGACCTGCGCGGCCCGCATCGGATGAGAGGGGACATGGCAATGGGGAGATCGAGGATGGGGGACGCCGCGCGCTGGGCGAGGGCCCACCGGGCGCCCGTCGCGGTGGCGGCGGCCGTCCTGGCCGCGCTGCTGGCGGCGAGCGTCGCGCGCTGCACGCAGGTGCACGCGCCGGCCGACCAGGGCGCGGCGCAGGCCGAGACGAGCGAGGCCTCGGCGGAGGACGTGGCCGACGAGAGGCTCGACGCATCGGCGCGGGCGCTGAGGTCGTCGTACACGGACGACGAGCGGCAGCTCGTGGCGATGCTCGCGGCCAACTGCTGGACCGCCTCGCAGGAGACCGTCGCGGCGAGCTTCGACGACAGGACCTGGACCGAGACGGCCGACGGCGCCCGGACGGTCACGCCCTACGTCGTCACGGCCTGCGCCACGACGACCAGGCCCGCCGACGGCAACGCCACGGCGACCCTGACCGTCTTCTCGGTCGAGACGCCCGACGGCACCTACATCGCAGAGCTCCAGCGCGTCGTGGGCGCCGACGGCTCGGCGTCGACGACGCTCTCCTCCGAGGCGTTCTCGAGGGCGAGGGCCTACTCGCTGTCGTCGGCCGCCTCCGCGCTATCGGTGACGGGGCCGGACGAGGCGCGCTGCTCCTCCATGGGGACCTCGAGGGCGGCCCTGGAGCGGGCCCTCGGCGACTGGTGCGCCCAGAACTACCCCACCGCGACGAAGGCGACGTGGGCGGAGACGTCCACCTCGGACTGGGCGGGAGGGACCGTCACCCTCCCCTACGCGCTCGACAACGCGGCGAAGACCAGGGTCGTCGTCACGATCTCCCAGGCGGACGGCCAAATCGGCGTCAGGAAGGCGGGCTAGCATGGGGATCACGTCGAGGCCCGGGGCGAGGAGGGCCGCCATGGCCCTCGCCGTCGCCGCGGCGACGCTGGCGATCGTGGCGCTCACGCCCGTCACGGCGAGGGCGGACGCCTTCACCGACATCGCCGACTCGGTCAACAAGTGGCTCATCAACACGCTCTTCGGGCCCATCATAAACGGCATGTTCTCGGGGGCCCTCTCCGTCGTGGGGACAATCAACTCCACGACGCTGCTCACGACCTCGTTCAGCTCGCTGTTCGGCCACGGGACGGCCCTCTACGAGCTGGCCGACGGGGTGCGCAACTCGGTCGTCAAGCCGTGCGCCCACTCGATCCTGGCGCTCGTCATGCTCGTCCAGCTCGTGAGGGTGTCGGAGAAGGTCGACGGCTCGGCCACGATGCCGGCCGTCAAGGAGGTGGTCGAGCTCGCCGTCTTCTTCGTGATCTTCTCCTGGCTCATCAACAACTCGGGCGAGATCTGCGAGGCGGTCTTCGACGACCTCACCAAGTTCAACTCCTACATCGGCGGGGGCGAGGCGCTCTCGGGGGTCGCGCTGAACTCGGTGGGCGACAACGCCATAACCGACTTCGCCGCGATCGGGCCGCTCGTCATCACGGCCCTGCTCGTCTTCCTCTTCGCCATCGTCGCCCAGGTGTTCTCCCAGCTCATGGTCTACGCGCGGGCGATACAGCTCTACGTCTACTTCATGCTCTCCCCCATCCCCTTCGCGCTCATGGGCTTCGAGGAGACCCGCCACATGGGGATCAACTTCGTCAAGAACTTCGTGGCCCTGTGCCTGGCCGGCACGATCATGATGTTCGTCCTCACCTGCTTCCCGATGCTGGTGAACATGGTCGCCGCCGACATGACGCAGGCGGCGAGCCCATCCGACGTGGGCAACTTCATCCTCTGGCCCCTCAAGCTCATCGCGATGTGCCTCCTGCTCATCCTCTCGCTCATGCGCAGCGGGTCGTGGGCGAAGGACATCCTCGGCGGGTAGGGGGCGGCCATGGGGGCGAGGAGGGGCGACCCGGAGAGGCGGCGCGCGGGCCCCGCGCGGGCGCGCAAGTCCGAGACAGGAAGGGAGCCCGGCTCCACCCGGGCCACACGGAAAGGACGAGGAATGAAGAGAAGAAACACGCCCGCGCAAGGCGGGCGCGGGGGCGCGCTCGGCGCCATAGGGAGGGTCGCCCTCTCGGTGCTGCTCGTCGCGAGCCAGTGGGCGGGCATGATCGGGGCCGCGGCCCCGACGACCGCCTGGGCCGCGCAGGCCGAGCCGGACACCCAGCACTTCCACAACGACCACTCCGGCGACGTCGGCCCGTTCGACGCCGCGAGCTTCGGGGCGTACGAGTCGACCGACGGGGGCACCGCCGCCTACTGCATGGACGGGACGCTCCACGGGCCGAACGCCGACACCACATACACCAAGGGCGGGTGGGTCGCCGACACGAACAGGCCGATGGCCTACGTGCTCTACCACGGTTGGCCCAACACCACGAGCATCTGCGGGCACCAGCTCTCCGACGGCGAGGCGAGGGCCGTCACCCAGATTGCCGTCTGGCTCCTCGGCGGGTACGACCTGAGGGACCAGGGCATCAGCGACGAGTCGAAGCTCGCGCTCATAGGCGTCGCGGACGAGCTCGTCGCGAAGGCGAACGCCTGGGACGGCACGGGCCCCGAGGCGCACGGCTCGGTCTGGTACGGGCCCGACGACTCGGCCCGCCAGCGCATCGCCGTCCCGCTCTCGCTCGGCTCGATAACGCTCACCAAGGCGAGCTCGAACGCGGACGTCAGCTCGGGCAACGGCTGCTACTCGCTCGCCGGGGCGACCTACGGGGTCTTCTCGGCGGACGGGTTCCGCGTGGGCTCGGTCACCACGGACGCGTCGGGGACGGCCTCGATCGGCGACCTCGTCGCCGGGCGCTACTACCTGCAAGAGGAGACGTCACCCAAGGGCTTCGCCCTCGACGGGGAGAGGCACTGGTGCGACGTCGCGCCCGCACAGGAAACGAAGGCCTCGGCCTCCGACGTCCCGCAGACGGACGCGGTGTCGGTCGCGGTCGCCAAGCTCGACGCCGAGACCGGCAAGGCCTCCCCGCTCGGCTCGGCGACGCTCGAGGGAGCCGAGTTCGAGGTCAGGTACTACGACAACACGGACGGCGACGTCTCGGGGACGCCGAAGAGGACGTGGACGCTGCGCACCGGTGCGGACGGCAAGGCGACGCTCGACGAGGCGCACAAGGCCTCGGGCGACGCGCTCTACACCGACTCCGCGGGCGCCCCGACGATCCCGCTCGGCACCGTGAGCGTCACGGAGACCAAGGCGCCGAAGGGCTACCTGCTCTCCGACGCCTCCGCCCACGTCGACAAGGTCACGGCCGACGGGACCGCGGAGCACGTCTCCACCTACGTCGCGCCCGAGGTCGCGGACCACGTCGCGCGGGGCGACCTCAGCTTCAGCAAGGTCGACGAGCAGACCATGGGGCAGCTCGCGGGCTGCGCGTTCCTGCTCACCTCGGAGACGACGGGAGAGTCCCACGTCCTCGTCACCGACGAGAACGGCATGTTCGACAGCGCCGCCTCCTGGGTCCCGCACACCCGCGGGACCGACGGCAACGACGCCGCCCTCTCGTCGGCCGGCGCGATCGACGACGAGAGCCTCGACGCCTCCGGGGGCGTCTGGTTCGGGACCGGCACCAAGGCCGACGACTCGCTCGGGGCGCTGCCCTACGACACCTACGACCTCAGGGAGCTCCCCTGCGCGGCCAACGCGGGGCACGCCCTCACGGAGCGCACCGTGACCATCAGCCGCGACAGGACCGACCTCGACATCGGCACCGTGGACGACAAGCAGGTCTCGATCCGCACCGAGGCGACGGACGCCGCCACCGGCACGCACGAGTCCGAGGCCGCCGCAAAGCAGGCGATCGTCGACACGGTCTCCTACGCGAACCTCGTCCCCGGAAAGGAGTACACGCTCACCGGGACCCTCGTGGACAAGGCGACCGGCAAGGCGGTCCAGTCAGGCGGGGCCGACGTCACCGCGACGACCACGTTCACGCCGGAGGAGCCCGACGGTACCGCCCAGGTGACGTTCGAGTTCGACGGCACCGCGACGGCCGGGAGGACGCTCGTGGCCTTCGAGAGCCTCTCGCAGGACGGGCGCGAGGTCGCGACGCACGCCGACGTCGACGACAAGGGGCAGACCGTCACGGTCCCGAAGGTCGGCACCGAGGCGACGGGCAAGGCGAGCGGCACGCACGAGGAGCAGGCGACTGGGAGGACCGAGGTCGTCGACACGGTCTCCTACGCGAACCTCGTCCCCGGGAAGGAGTACGCGCTCGCCGGGACCCTCATGGACAAGGCCACCGGCAAGGCGATCCAGTCAGGCGGGGCCGACGTCACCGCGACGACGACGTTCACGCCGGAGAAGGCCGACGGGACCGCGCAGGTGACGTTCGAGCTCGACGCCTCGGCCCTCGCCGGGACGACGACCGTGGCCTTCGAGACGCTCTCCCGGGAGGGCCGAGAGGTCGCGACGCACGCCGACATCGAGGACGGGGGCCAGACGGTCTCGCTCGTGGGCGTCGGCACGAAGGCGGCCGACGAGGCGACCGGCACCAACGAGGGGACGCCCGCAGATCGGGTGACCATCGTCGACACGGTCTCCTACACGGGCCTCACGCCCGGCAAGGAGTACGTCCTCAGGGGGACCCTCATGGACGCCTCCACGGGGAAGGCCTGGCAGCAGGACGGGGCCGACGTCACCGCGACGACCACGCTCACGCCGGAGAAGGCAGACGGCGAGGCCGAGGTCACCTTCGAGATCGACGGCTCGGCGCTCGACGGGAGGACGCTCGTCTGCTTCGAGTCCCTCTCGCGCGGCGGGAGGCAGGTCGCCGCGCACGCCGACATCTCCGACGCGGGCCAGTCGGTCTCCTACGAGTCACCCCAGACGCCCCCGGAGACGCCGCCCGCGACGCAGGAGGGGCTGCCCAAGACGGGCGACGACCTCCCGGCGGTCGCGCTGCTCGGCCTGCTCGGCGCCGGCGCGTGCGCCGTCGCGGCCGCATGGGTCATGCGCCGCAGGGGAGGCGAGGGGCGATGACGTTCATAGCCTGCTTCGTCTCGTTCGTGGCGGGCGGCACCTTCGGCGTCGCCGCCATGGCCCTCGCGCAGGCGGCAGGGGCCGCCGACCGCGAGGCCGAGAGGCACGTGGCCGAGGCCAGGGCCAGAAGGGCGCGATAGGCGGACGGGGGCCGACGACGCGCCGGCCCCCGGAGGAGGGAGGCACATGCCGATGAGAAGAGAGGCCCCCCGCCGCGGAGGCGAGGGCGACAGGAAGAACACGGGCAGGAGACGCGCGGCCCCACACGCGCGCCGGGAGAGGAGAGGATATGAAGTTCCCGGAGAGAGTGAGCGAGCAGAGAAGGCAGGTCGTCGACAGGATCGTCGCGGACATGGGGGAAAAGGAGCTCTCGTGGGCCGCCGACTGGGCGCCCTGCTGGTCGCCCGTCAACGCGGCCACGGGCAAGCGCTACCACGGCGGCAACCGCCTCGGGCTCGCGGCGGTCGCCGCCGAGAGGGGCCTCGCGGACCCGAGGTGGTGCACGTACCGCCAGGCGGAGGAGCAGGGATGGCACGTGCGCAAGGGCGCGAAGGCGGCCGTCGTCGAGAAGTGGAAGATGCTGCCCGCACGCGCCGAGGGCCCGTCCCCAGAGGAGGGCGACGCGGAACCGGGCGAGGGCGAGGCCGCCGAGAGGCTCGTGCCCGTCTGCGTCGGCTACTGGTCCGTCTTCAACGCGCGGGACGTCGAGGGCATCCCTCCCCTCCCCGCGCGGGCGCCCGCGGAGCTCGGGGAGGTCGGCGAGGTCGCGGACCAGTTCATCGAGTCGAGCCGATGCCCCGTCAGGGAGGCGGAGGGCGACGAGGCGTACTACGCGCCGGGCCGGGACGTGATCGTCATCCCGGAGAGGTCGCAGTTCGCGACCCCGGAGGGATTCCTCTCGACGCTGCTCCACGAGATGACGCACTCCACGGCGCCGGAGCTCGGACGCAAGTTCGTCGGCCACTTCGGGTCGCCCGAGTACGCCCGCGAGGAGCTCGTGGCCGAGCTCGGCAGCATGTTCGCCGCGGCCGACGCCGGACTCGACTGCAAGGCCGTCGCGGAGGCGGAGCAGGGAGGCAAGCACTACGACCAGCACGTCGCCTACCTCGAATCCTGGGTGGCGGCCCTCAGGAAGGACCCCGACGAGCTCTACCGAGCCGCGGCGAAGGCCTCGACCGCGGCCGAGTACCTCGGCGAGCGCAGGCGCGACCTCATCGAGTCGAGGGAGAGGGACGCCGAGCCGACGCCCGTGCCCGACCGCGGGCAGGCGCACGAGCCCGAGGGCTTCTCGCTCTCGGACGAGGCGCGCGACGCCCAGGACGCCGCGGACGCGGCCGTCCGCGGGGCGGCCCCTGCGCCGGAGGTGGCGATAGCGTAGAGACGGGCGCCGTCGGCCGTGGTAGGATTCCCCTCGTCGGCGCCGCGTGTACCACCCGTAGGTGGTATGTGTGGCGCCGACGCCCTCACACGCCAGGTACCCGGAAATTCCGGGGCCTCGCACTCAGACGAAAGACGGAACATCCCTCCGCACCAAATGACAAAGGGCGGCTCCCAAGCCTCCGGTTGTAGAGGGGGGGAACCGCCTTTCGCCGCGATCGTACCACGAAATCGCCAGAGTGATACGCCCGGCCGGGATCTGCCGACCATGCCCCTGACGTGCGAGGCTGTGGGATTAGTACCTTCCCGTGTCGGGCCAGGAGGTTAGGCTCTTCGCCTTCTCTTCCATCTTCTTGAAGTCGTCTTCAAGCTGATCGTCAGTGAGGTCGGCATACTCTGGTGACGTCGGTAGGTCGTTGCTCTTCGACACGTCGATCGTGATTACAGTTTTCTCCATGTGATGCCGTGCCTCCCCTCAAACTCATTACGCGACGCTTCGATCGCATCGACCTCGGAAAGCCCCCTGTTCTCGATTGCGTGGACCACGTTCGTCTCCTCGGCGAGAACCCAACCGTCTTTCCCATGTTATCCCCCAGCCTATCCCCGGCTTGCCCTGCGAGCGGAACCAAGGAAACGAGGCCGTCCTTCAGTACCAGGCGACCTGGACGAACTCAGAGAAACTACCTTCGTCGCGCATCCTCTCGATTCGGTACAGCGCCTGTCCCAGATACCAGGGCATGTCGTCATCGGCGGACCTCTTCACCAACGTCGGCTCGCCGGAGCCCAGGTCGAGCGAGATCGTGCCGGGGTCGGCGTCCTCGCCCCCGGGCATGTAGTCGTAGACGACCTCGTCCTCGCCCAGCGAGCGAAGCCTGAGAAACAGCATGGCACCTCCCTCCCGCCAAAGCCCTACGCGTCGGCCGTCTCGAAGGGGACGACATCCTTGTCCACGAAGAAACCGTCACCCGGGGAGCCGTCGAGGGGCACGGCGGCGAGGGTCGCATCCCTGCGATAGTCCCCGTCATTCATCAGGAGGTGCGCCCACGTCGCCTCGAAGACGGTCCCCGAGACGCTCACGAAGGGGCTCTGCGGAATCTCGTCGTCGAGGAACAGCACCCTGTGGTGCCGCAGCACGGTGGTCCTCACCACCTTGGCCATGCGGAACCCCCTCCCCTAGCCTTCCCTCTTGTCGAAGAGATCGGAGTAGTAGCTGATGTTGTCCCGGAGGTCGCCCATCGTCATCTCAAGCGGGACGGGCCGCGAGCCGTTGGTGGAGGCGATGCACGTGCCCCAGAAGATCTCGAAAGCATGGCCCTCGCACCTGACCAGACACCGCTTGAAGGCATCGACCAGGTAGGCCTCCTCGACGTAGTCGCGATCCTGCGACTTCACGGACATCGCCATCACCTCTGTCCCGGTGATGGCCTCCCCGATGGCGGGCCGCAGGATGCCCGAGGCGTTCACGAGGTCGTTCCGCGGGCGGGACGACGCGTCGCGGACGAAGTCGATGATGGCGCAGCTCGGGCCTGGCATCGCGATCTCGAGCGCCGACCCGTCGTCGAGCCCGAAGGCGAAGGGACCGTCGCTGAGGACAATCCTCGTCCTAGGCACGGACAGGGGGATATCGTCCTCGTAGATGGGCATCCGGGTGAGGCGGAATGGCTCGTCTGGCTTCCTGACCTGGTTGTTGTAGCAGTTGATCATGGTCACGCGGTCGGTGTGGAGGAGCCTCCCGACGATGTCGACCGAGACGACCCTGCGGCCGACGAGCGGCAGCCGCGACAGTGCGTCCCTCAGCTCCCCCGAACCATGGATCTCTCTCGCCATCAGCGCCTCATCTCCCCCGTGAGTCCTCGGGATGGTCCTCCCATGCAGGGAACCGGCCGGTGCCCCAGTAGTCGACGTCCGGGTACAGCCTCCCGCCGCACTTTGCGACCCAGGCCGGGAGATGCGCCTCCACGTAGTCCCTCACCGCGGGGGACACGTCCGGGGCGGACGGCTCGTCAAGCTCGATCCCGAACTTCAGCACGGTGTCGGGCGAGCAGGTGAAGTGGCTGTGCGCATCGGTGCCGTCACCGTAGTAGTAATAGCCACAGTATTCGACCATCTCGAATCCCTGGTCGCGGTCCTCCAGGATCACCCTCACCGCCATCGCCTCCCCATAGTGGCCGTTAGCATCATCGCAGGTAGACGGATCGTAATAATCGTCCGTAAGGCCCGGGTTGCGGCCGCCTGGGCCGACACACGCGGGCAAGCGCCGGACTCCCGCGCCTACGCGGCCATCCCGAGCCTCCACACGAGCTTGACGAACATCACGATCGCCCTGAGAATCCCACGCCTCGTCGAGTCCTTCATGTCTTGCCCCGATTCCCGCAGCCTGCTCTTTCCCACGAATACCATACGACCCGCGCCGGACATCAATTCGCACCTGCACCGTCCATCATTCCCGACACGTCGAGAAGGGTCGCCGCGCGGCCGTCGCGCGCCGCCCCCTCCGTGCCCCCACGATGGCCACTGGCCGGCACGGGCCAGATCTCCCGCAGCTCGTCGGCATTCGCGCCGAGCGCGTCGGAGGCCTCCCCCACGCTCGCCTCGGGGTTGTCCTCGAGATAGCGGAGGAGCCTCGACGGCAGGTCGTCTCCCCCGCCTCCCGAGGCGTGCCTCGATGCGGCGACCGCGCGATATGCCCCGAGGGGGAAACCGTATTCCGCCGCGACCCTCTCGTCGTCCCACGAGGGGTTCGCCTCGCGAATCGCCCCATGAATCCTGGCGACCCTCTCGACGAGCGCCTCGCCGCCGGAGCTCCCGGCCCAGTAGCGCTCCCGGTCGTCCAGGAGGTCGAGGCAGACGAGCTCGCCCGCGATCCGCGCCAGGCGCCTCCTGCCATCGACGTCCACCGACCGCACGCCCGCCATGTCATCCGGGCCGAGGATCCTCCACACGCGCCCGAGCTCGAGGCAGAGCTCGGGGACCTCGTCGACGCCGAAGTCCCCCGTGGCCGTCGTGCGCGTGAGGTCGTCGACGGCCGTCCCGTACCAGTAGATGTCGACCCTTAGGCCGTCCTGCTCGAGCCTGTCGAGCCGGAGGCGCAGCAGGACCGCCGCGGACGTCTCCCCCCTCCCGCGGTCCGGGGCGCCGGCGAGCGCGTTCGCCGTGACGCCGGACTCCCCCTCGGTCCGGTAGCTCTCCACGAGCCCGCTCGAGTACGTCACGTCTATCCTCATCGCTCGCTCCCCCTCTCCGCCCCTCTCGCAGGCGTGTGCTCGGGTGTCAGGGCAGGAGACGCGCCCGCCACGTCGCCCTCGACGCGAGGTCGAGGCTTTCCTCTCGGAATCCTGTCGTTTGGCCGCTCGACGGGAAGGCACCCGAGCGCGAGCGCCGTCCTCAGGGCACGGTACGCGTCCGACCTCGCCGGGCCGGTCGGCGCGGCCTCGGCCGCCGCCTTCAGCTCTGCCACGGAGCCCGCGCCGACGCTCATGCATGCCGAGAGCATCGCGGACACATCCGCAGCGGAGATGGCAACTCCTCGTGCGGTGCCGATTACCTGCGCTGACGAGCCATCTCGAGAGAGGCTGGCCATGGCGCGCTCTATCGCCTCGAGCCTCTCGCCCTCCGGCTTGGCCACGTGCCTCGCGGCGTCGAGGGCGAGTCGCCTCCCCACGCCCCACCTCGTCCAGTCCGACCCGAGCCTCGCGCCGGAGACCTGCCATGTCTTCCTTCCGGGGCGCGCGTAGACGAAGTCGCCCCTCCCGCTGACCCTCACCCGGAGGTCGAGGGTCTCGCACTCGCGTAGGAACTGCCCCTCGCTCGTCGAGATCATGGCGGCGCAGCGGGCCCTCTCCCGGACGTCGTCGACCCACGAGAACCGGCCGTCCCCGCGCATCTCCCGCACGGGCCTCGAGCGGTAGTCGCGCTGCGCCGTGGCGCACCTTGACGGGGCCTCGGCGTCGAGCCCCGCGCCGGGCGCCGAGGCGCCGCGCGAGTCGAACGCCCTCAGGCCGCGGGCGGCGGCCATCCCCTGGAGTCCGTCCCAGATCTCCCTCTCGAAGGGCGCCGTGAGCGTCGGGGAGAGCCTTCGCCCCGTCACGAGGTTCGTGTTGTTGACGACCACGTGCGCGTGCGGGATGCCGAAGTCGTTGTCGTCGTGGTAGTAGATCGCGCACTGGTAGTCGCCGAAGTAGCGGCCGGCCCACTCGGTGGCGAGCGACCGGAGCTGCTCGACCGTCACGTGGTCCCTCGGGTCCGGGGAGAGGATGAAGTGCTCGTAGGTCCTCGCGGCCCTCCCGCCGACGGGCCGGCCGTTGCCCGCCCACTCCCGGGCGGCGTCCATCTGCGCCCACACGGGCCTCCCGTGCCTGTCCTCGGCCGAGCAGTTCAGGAAGTCCTCGGCGAGGTCCCTGCCGCCCTTCGTGAGGTAGGAGACTATCCCCTTGCAGGGGGTGTGGCCGGAGATGGGCTTCAGGGCGGGCATCAGCGTCCGCCTCCCCCGCGCGGGGCCCCTGCCGGGAGGCGCCTCACCCTGACGTGCGCCCTCCTGCTCGCGCGGTCGGCCGAGTCGGCCAGGGGGCCGAGGTGCCCCTCGATCTCGAGGAGGAGGTCTCGGGCGCCTGCCATCTCCCCGGCGATCTGGGCCACCTCCCCCGCGCCGAGCCAGCCGCTCTCGCGGGCCTCGCCCAGGGCGAGGGCGCAGGTGTTGAAGGCATGCACCGCCTGGTTGTAGTTGACGCCCCAGTGGTTGAGCTCCCGGAGGATCCCGAGCCACGTCGTCGCGTCGATGAGGACGACGTCGGGGACATGCGGGTCATCGGGCGCCCGTAATGTTGCCGCGAACGTCGAGTCGCGCAGGAGCGCGGTGACCGTCTGGCCCTGCTCGTCAGCCTTCCGCCGGATGTACTCGTAGTCATCTCGAGATAGGCGGAGGTTGACCTGCCATCTGTCTGGCATGGTCTTCCCTTTCCGTGTGTCGCCGGGACGTCCAGTGGAGTGGTGTCGTCCCAGGGGTCGCGGGGCCTCCCCCGCGAGTCGCCGCCGAAGGCGCCGACGCTAGCATTATTCCCGTCGGCGATGCCGATGGAACGACGCCCCGCATTCTCCATGCGGGGCCAAGACGCGAGGGAATCCGAGCGGTGGTTTGGATAGGGGGACGCCCAAGGGGCGGCTGTCTAGACAAACCACGATTCTTGCTGCGATTGGAAAGATGAAACCTATATCCATCATCGAGTGGACATATGCCTCTTTACGCATGTGGCATAGTAGCTCGGATAGGGTTTAAGAACTGAACTGATTCGATCATGAAAAATATCGATAAACAAGTCCAGGTCCTCTTGTGTTGACACGTCAATGCCCAAGACGTCCGACAGCATATTTGCCACAAGACGGTCGTTAAACAAACGCTCGCAAATTACGGTTGCGGTGGGAGCGGTAACGCCATATTTGATTTGTCGCTGCAACCTCCTAAGGCTTTCCACAACGCCTGGAGGATACACGAGCTCCCCAATTTCCACCGCATCCGCTACACACCCGATGAAATGGCTTAGACCATACGAGATGGTCTGCAAAAGCATTTTCTCGGTGTCCCCCAAGGACATTCCTCGTGTGCTCAGTCTGGCTGATATTTCCCCTATTGAACTCCCTCCCATCCACATATCAACCATCGCAGAAAAGGCATTCAGCTCAACCTTTATCTGCTCGTCGAGAACCACGGAATAGAAGTGGCCCAGGAGAGTCCCGAGGCGTGACCCGTCGTCGCACAGCCGTTTTGCCACGTCGGGGGATTGGCACCACTCAAGAAGCTCTCGCGATTCCGAGATTCCGAGCTGAGATCTTCCGCAGAGGGTGGCGAGGCCCGGAATCTGGATATCCTCGAGGTTCTCTCCTATCGCACAGAAGAGTTTGACGAGCAGCACCTTCTGGTCATCGTTTGCCAGATGATATGCGAACGTTCTCTTGCAGAGCTCTGCGAAGTCGGTTTCCTCAATCGTCCCGACGCTTGACAGGGCTGCGCTCAGATAGCTTTCGATTGCATGGATGGGATGAAGTATCCGTTTTGCAGCAATTCTCCCTGGCAGGCTTTCAGATGGGTACCCAACGAAGCTCTCGTCGATTGCATTGGCCAAACCATCTTCCAGGTTGATGTCGGCAACCTGATCAATAATCCCCTTGACAATCGATTCGCCTTCAATCCTGCCACCTCCAGGTGCTGAAACAATGACTGGATCGAAGATGGAGAGGATTGCGCTGGTGCATCGCTCTTTTTGGCTGGGATTGAGGAGCCGCCTGTAGTCCCGCGCTTTGTTACTTCCGCCTGGTTCGTCCGAAAGGTCCGTGAGGATGACGCTTCCTTCGCTATGCGTGCCCGGCCTTGCAGTCCTCCCAATCAGGTTCTGGAAGTCGCGTGCCTTCGGCGGGAAATTTCCGCTGCGAACGCTCGTGATAAAAAGGTATTTGATGGGAAGGTTTACCCCTTGAGCCAACGTCGGTGTGCACGCGACAACGTTGATGAGATTCCTCTTTAACGCGTATTCGACGCACTGGCGGATACCTTCAGGAAGGCCACCGTCGTGAGGTACGATTCCGGATTTTATCCCTTTCAGATATACGCACTCTGCCCCATAGTGAAGGAGGAACAGGTTGGAAAGCCGCGAGAGCTCCTCCCTGTTTGAAGCTTCCAGGATTCCGTGGAAATCAAACCCCCTGTCAGACAGTTCCCCGATTCTATCGAAGAACGGCGGGATGGACCTCTTTTTGGCAAGGTAGATGGCGGACGCACCGTTGCTGGCAAGTCGATTGGCATAGTAGGTTGCCAGGTCGCGGGCGGCGTTCTTCTTGTCGGCGATGTCAGGGAAGAGCCGCTCTTTCCTTTCGCGAGGCATTTTCTTCAGTTTCGTTGTCTGGCATGAGTGCGGGATGAAGTAGTCCTGCTCGCTCCAGGAGGAGACATCCCGGAACGAGATGGTCTTGGCACCTCTCGAAACGATGCCGAGGGACTTTTCCGAGGTCGGTACATCCTTCTCGTCGACGACTCTTTCCGAATCCCCGAACAGCCATTCCGCAATCTCCTTGGGGTTGGACACCACGGCGGACAGCAGTACGATTTGGGTGCTGGGACATGCCTCGAGAATCTCGCTGATAAGGAGCTCGAAAGCTGGGCCTCTGCTCCTGTCGTCGAGCAGATGAGCCTCGTCGAAGATGAACTGATCCACGCGCCCCAACGCTGTGGGCTGATGGTGGACGATATACGCATACTTCTCTGGCGTGCAGACGATAACCTCTTGTCCGGAGACCGCCGCGGGCTGGAGGAACTCGTCCATCTCGAAAGTATCGGATGCAAGGTTTACTCGAGCCACGCCATCTAGCGATGCCGATAGATCTCGGAATACCTCGTTGCACAATGCTCTTAGCGGGGCAATGACAACCGTATGTGCGTCATCTTTGCGTAGGCCCAGGGACCTGATGATTAGTTCGAGGCTTTTCGTCTTCCCAGAGCCTGTCGGCAGCTGGACGAAGGCACTATCGCCCTTGAATACGCCCCTCTCTCCGATGGAAACCTGTGATGGCCAGAGAAGCCTTGTTGGATTGGCAGACGTAAGATACGGCACCCAGCTGGAGAGTGGCGAGCCCGAGTATTCGGGCATCAGCGTTCTGGTTGCATCGTCAGCGATAATCTGCGAGACGACCGCCAGCGCCTCGCTCATAATCGAATCCTCAGGAGAATCGGCGCTTCTCAGGCTCAAAAAGATGCCATCCGGTCTCTCGTCGTCTCTGCCCTCCACGAAGGAGGAGAGTTGGCGGACGGCGTCAGAGATTGTGGTCCTTTCGATTCCAGACATCGCGGCTTCAACGCTCTGTAATCCGAGAACGTAAGAAATCTCGGCCAGCGTCGCGGCACCATAGTCGCCGAGATACCGAAAATTCGAAACCTGCTCCGCCATCACCTTTGCACTGCCATAATTCCTTAGCATGTAGTACGCAACCGCTGCGAGCGTCCAGTAGCCATCGGCAGTTGTCGAATGTGCCTCGTCGCTTGCTGCGGAGTCGAAGTATGACGCCGCCGAGGTCAGGTCAGAAATGTAATCCTCGCCGCCGTTTCCCTGAAGATAGTCATCGATGAATTCTTGGAGGACGTGCACCGAGGTGATGCTCATGGCGTCGGGACTTCTAGGGAACTTCGGCCAATCCCCCACCGGCACCGAGTATTCGCGAAGCTTTCTTCGCGCCTTGGAGTAGCGCAAGAGAATGGCTGACTTTTCTCCGAATATCATTTGCAGCACCTGTCGTAAAGCTCTCGAATCAGGCCCGCGAGATCTTCTCTGTGGACTATCAGCAGGAGGGACTCTTCCTCCAATTCGGGCAAATCGGAATCGGTTCGCGCTAGGAACGCATGGATGTCGCCAATCCCCACCACTGCCGAGGCCCCGAATTGTGTCACGCAGGGCTTCTCGGAGATGCGGAGAAATCTCGTCAGTTCTTCCTCGGTACGACAGTCCCCACAGCGCCTGCACTGCTTTGCCAAATAATTGACAGAGATGCCAAGACGAAGAGGGTCCTTGGACAAGGAGTCCGCCGCTGCTTTTTCAATCGTGCCAACTAGATTCTTGGTGGAAGAGCTCGTCTTCACCTCGACCGCAAGTAAGGTGTCTTTCGATGCGTCGCCCGAAGCATCGAAGCGATAGGCAACCACGTCTGTTCCTGCACCTGACTGGTTTCTGTCCAGCCTTAGCCATTGCTTGTAACGCGGAACTTCGTATTTGAGCATGAACTGCAGAAGGTCGCTCGTGACGATTTCTCCGAAATCTCCGGAGCGCGTAGAGCGTCCGAGTCCATCAGAAGTCGGAATGCGATAATTCTTCAGGTAGGATTCGGCGCTGACCCCAAGCCTCAGCGCATCCTCGACGAGCTCGTCATCTCTCTCATAGTGAAGCCTTATGTGCCTGGCCCATTCGTTCAGTACTCGCTCGTCATCATGCCAATTGATTCGATAGCACACAACATGGGTGCTCCCGTGGTCGAAGGAGCTCTCAGGCGTGACGCAGTCAAGATAGCTCGGACGAGGAAGGTCGCGAATGCCATCGACGTTAATGTCCATGCGACATCACGCCCGGAGCTTCTCTGTCATTGCCTTGCCTATTGCATGCGGAATGCCGACCACGAGTGCGTTGCCCATGCAAAACGCCCTCTGCCCGTCGGTCATCCCCGTATCGGTCCAACCAGCGGGGAACCCCTGGAGCTTGTCGAGCTCGTCAGGCACCAAGCGGCGGTAGCGCCCGTCGACCTGGATAATGTGCTTGAAGCGGGACGCGCCCGACCCGCCCTCGCCTGTGAGGATGGTCCTCGAGGGGTTGTCCAGCGAGTCGGGGTAGGCCATCGATCCCTCCGAGTAGAAGTACTCGTGACCCGTTCTCTTGTCGACGCGCGGCTCGCGCTTGGCGCCCTTGAGATACTCCCAGGTGGGCAACTGTGAGTCCAGCACGTAAAACTGGGCTGGGACCTCGTCCTCAGGGACGAGCACGCTCCCAAGGTTCTTTTTCTCTCCGTGGTAGTCCTCCACGACATGGCTCGTCGCCACTTGGCAGCTCTGCATGGCGCCGCACTCCATGAAGGGCGAGACGCTTTGCCCGACGTTGAACTCCCTCGTCGCCTCGTAGGGGTCGGCGGGGATGTCGAACTCCGAGACGGACGCCGGCTTCTTGATGGGGAGCACCCTGGCCATGACGCCCTTGGAGATTCGATTCTCGAGGTTCCACTTCCGGCCCGTGTGCTCGGCGTAGATGTAGACGCGCTTCCTCCTCTGGGGGAAGCCGTACTCGGCGCTGTTCACCACGCGCCACTCGACCGAGTAGCCGAGCGACGCCAGGCACGAGAGGATGATTGCGAAGTCGCGACCGCGCTGGGAGACGGGACTCTTGAGCAGCCGATCGACGTTCTCCAGCAGAACGTAGCGGGGCGTCCTCTTTAGGCGGAGGAAGCGGTAGATGTCCCACCACAGGACACCCTTCTTACCCTCGATGCCGCCCGCCATGGACAGGGGCTTGGCCACCGAGTAGTCCTGGCACGGGAAGCCGCCGACGACCATGTCGACGTCCGGAATCTTCCTCTTGCCAGTCTCGAGCTCGTCGAGCACCTTGTTGATGTCCTCGTTGACGAGGGTGTCGTCGGGGAATCGCTCCACGTAGCACCTCGCCGCGAACTGCCTCGCATCGGTCCCGGGTGGCTCCCACTGGTTCGCCCATACTGTTTCGAACTGGCCCGCGGCGGGGAGGTCGAACTCCGGGCGCTCCGGGTCGTGGTACCCCTCCAGGCCGAGCCTGAAGCCGCCGACGCCCGCGAAGAGCTCGGCCACCTTGATGGTCTTCGTTGACGACACGTTTCTCCGATCTCTGCTGTGTCGTTGATGTCTAGGCCATCATAACCAATCGGACGGATAAGATCAAGATCCCAGTTTGGCAATCTCCTCGGCGAGGTAGCTCTGGTTGAGCCAGAAGCACTTCTTCACGACGGGCACGCCGTAGGGGGTCATGCAGGTGTCGTGGGAGTCCCTGCCGTGCGGCCGCACGTGGCAGCAGCGATTCTCGGTGGATCTGACCGACTCTTCGGCATGGCCCTCGCGGACGCGTTTGCGCATCTCCTCGTAGCAGCGCCTCGCCTCCTCGACGTCGGCGTCGGGCATCTGCCAGAGCGCCACCTCGGAGAGGCGGTACTGTCCGTCCTCCCCTTCGCGGTAGATCACGAAGAGGTAGCGCTGCTGCAGGTAGCCATAGAAGTCGCTGTCCTCGAAGTCCGTCTCTGCGAGCCTGGCGTAGTCGAATGCCGGGAACGACATGGCCTCCTTGGGGACGTCGTTCCTCTTGAGCCTGATGGTCTTGGGCCTGATGCCCGCCTTCTCGAACTCTGCGATTCTCGATTCCTCGTCAACACCAAGTATTCGCTTGGTGACGAGCGCGGTGATGGCCTTGGGGGCGTGCCCGTCGGGCCAGGCGTAGCCGACCTCGGCGGCAAGCTCCCCCTGGGTCCTTCCGATGTAGGGCTCGAAGCGCCGCCGGACGAGCCCGAGGAGGTCGAGGTCCCGCTCGTCGGCGGCCCTCCTGATCGGCTCCATGCTCGCCAGCAGCCCGCCCGAGACGGCGGTCATGTAGGAGGCCTTGAGGGCCCAGGCACGGGGCTTTGCGGGAACGTCGGAGAACGGCTGCGAGGTCCTCTTGGACGAGTCGGCCGACTTGGTGCAGGCCTCGAGGTAGAGCGTGTCGCTCGACGAGATGTCCTCGGCGCGCCCCGCCCTGACCTTGGCGACGACCGTCTCCCAGTCCGCCTTGAACTGCGGCATGTCCTCCTCGGGCAGGCCCCACCTGCCGGCGTACTCGATGACGTAGTCGAGCGGGTCCTTGCCCTCCTCCCAGAGGTAGGAGATCAGCAGCATGTCGGAGGCCTTCTCGACGAGGTGGCTCGTCTCGAAGGTCTCCCTCACGACCTCCGGGTAGCTCACCATCGTGATGACGAGGCGCTCCTTGGCGACAATCTCGCCGTCGCGGACGTGCTTGAGGGGCGTCGACTTGAGCTCGAGGTTCACCTCGTGGAAGTCCGGCCTGGGGTCGCTGTTGATGGTGAGGAGGAAGTAGAGCTCCTCGACGGCGTTGCCGAACGAGCCCTTGCGCCGGTGTGGGTCGGCAATCGAATCCACATCAACGAACTCGCGCAAAGTCCTGCCCACGAGCCTCTGCGCGAACTCGACTATCGAGTCGATGCTGTACTTGTCATACGGAATCTTCCGTTCGTGGGGCAAGGGGCACCTCCGTCGTCCGCGCCGTCAGGGCAAGCATACAGCTCGGCAGACGCGCCTGGTCGGTCCTTTCCCCTCCCCGCCGCCGTTAGGTGTTCCTGGCGGCGGGGAGGGCGGCCGCGGGAGGGCTTGGCTGCGGCCGTGGCCCGTGAAAAGGGACGACCACCCGGGTTTCCCCGAGCGGTCGCCTTTACGCTCCCAGCGGTTTGGGCAGCTAGGGTCTACTCCTCCCACTGGTAGGCGCCGATGAGGTGGCGCAGGCGGGCGCAGCGCTCGCCGACGATGTTGAGGGCGATGACGTCCACGCGGACGCTCTCGGCCTCGGGATGCCCCGCGAGCCACAGCAGGGCGAGCTTGCGGAACCTGGTCTGCTTGGCCTTGTCGATGGCGAGCTCTGGCATGGCCTCGGAGTCCTCGCCGAGCCTGCGCGCGGTCTTGACGAGCACGAGGACGGGCGTTCCCTCGTCCTCGGCCACGGCGTCGACCTCGCCCGCCTGGCAGCGCCATTCGCGCTCGAGGATGGCGTAGCCGCGCTTCTCGAGGTAGCTGGTGGCGAGCCTGCGGCCCTCCATGGCCACCTCGGCGGCGGTCATCTCGGCGACGGGCTTCGGCCCCTCGGTCTGGTCGGTGGTCGGCTGCTGCTGGGTCTTGGTGTTCTCGGTCATTTCTGCTCCCTAGGACGTGGGGCCCCTTTGGCCCCTCGAAGGCCTTGGTGCAAGCCCCTCCCGGGGTTCCGCCGCGTCACGGGCGTGGCGTGCGGCGGGTTCCCGGGAGGGGCGCCGGCCGGCGGGAAGAGGTGCTTGCCGGCCGTGCGACCATGGGCTTCGAGGGGCCAGTAAGGTTCGTCCGAGCGCATGCGACGGCGTGAGTGCGGAAACCCATTCGGGATTATCAGCACCGACTCAAGGGCGATAAGTGAAGAAACAAGGTCTGGGTCATTGGCTCTCCGAGATCTCGACTTGCCCCAAGGCAGGGGTGGATGTTTCCATCCGCCCGCAATGATGGGATGCATCTTGGGAGATCGCTGTCAGTCGCTGTTCCGCTGAGAGACCAAGCAAGCGCATGGCCCTCTTGGGAAA